>Ga0153924_1000001_pt1 | contig 551098 bp, 515 predicted proteins | sample TSNJ008MetaG_FD_104709 | JGI IMG/M metagenome (GOLD analysis project Ga0153924, IMG submission 104709) | Attine ant fungus gardens microbial communities from New Jersey, USA - TSNJ008 MetaG | ecosystem: Host-associated > Fungi > Mycelium > Unclassified | place: USA: New Jersey, Wharton State... | reverse complement strand
CGCGATCAACGCATCAAGGGACTCAATCCACTCAGCAGTCTCTTCCGGATCACGATCAGGCAGCTGGGCAGTCAACCCGCTGAGGATGTGTGAGGTCTCTTCTCCTGCAGCCACGTCCAACCTCTCTTCATTGAATGTCTGGGCGCTTGCTCTGTGGGGGCGCTCAAGGAATTTCGTATTGTGAGAATAAAATTCTGCAATTCGAGATTACGTCTGCTGGTGGGCAGCGTCAACACGGATTACGTATCCGAAACAGTCAACTGGGAAAGCGGCGCCCAATCAACCGAATGTGACCCTGCATACACTGCGAATCCTTGACGTTACGTGACCTGAGTCATAGAGTGCTTTCACTATTCAATAACTAGATTCCGCAATGTGGAATCAGTACGAAGTGGAGATCCACGATGCAGACGACTTCATCAGTCGGCGTCACTGAGACTCCGGACGAACCCCAAGGTGGCCCCAACCATCACCGCACGGTAGGCAATACCGAACTGTGTGACATCGCGTCCGAAGCATCAGGCCGTACCATCAGCCCCAGTCTTTACAACATTGACCTCGCGCCCACTAAAGCCAAGGGCCGCAAGTGGACCAGCTACAGCATCTTCACCCTCTGGGCCAACGACGTCCACAGCTTGGGTAACTATGCCTTCGCCATCGGCCTGTTCTCCCTCGGACTGGGTGGTTGGCAGATCCTGGTGGCACTCGGAATCGGCGCAGTACTCCTTTTCGCCCTGCTGAACTTCTCCGGGTTCATGGGCCAGAAGACCGGCGTACCTTTCCCGGTCATGAGCCGCATCAGCTTCGGCATCAGGGGAGCGCAAATTGCCAGCTTGGTCCGTGGCGCCGTTGCCGTGGCCTGGTTCGGTATCCAGACCTACCTCGCATCCGTGGTTCTCCGCGTCATGCTGGTGGCCATTGCCCCTGGCTTGAAGGATCTGGACAGCAACTCCATCCTGGGCCTTTCAACCCTTGGCTGGTTCTCCTTTGTTGCCCTGTGGATCGTCCAGCTGGTGATTGTCAGCTTCGGCATGGAAATGATTCGTAAGTATGAGGCCTTCGCGGGTCCCGTGATCCTGGTGACCATGGCAGCGATTGCCGTGTGGGTCTTCATCGAAGCCGGTGGCGCCATTCAGTGGTCCGGCATCAAGGGCCTCGAGGGCGGCGAAATGTGGCTGACGATCTTCGCGGGCGGCGCCCTCTGGGTTTCCATCTACGGAACCTTCGTGCTGAACTTCTGCGACTTCACGCGGTCATCCACCTCCAAGAAATCAATCGTCAAGGGCAACTTCTGGGGCATCCCCATCAACATGCTGGTCTTTGGTGCCATTGTTGTGGTCATGGCCGGCGGGCAGTACAAGATCAACGGCACCGTTATTGAGAGCCCCTCGGACATTGTGCAGAGCATCCCGAACACCCTGCTCCTAGTGCTGGCTTGCCTGGCCCTTCTGATCCTCACGGTGGCCGTGAACCTGATGGCCAACTTCGTCGCTCCGGTGTACGCCCTGACCAATCTCTTCCCGCGGCACCTGAACTTCCGCAAGGCAGCCTGGGTCAGCGGCACTATCGGCCTGGTAATCCTGCCGTGGAACCTCTACAACAACCCCATTGTGATCGTGTACTTCCTGGGCGGACTCGGTGCATTGCTTGGGCCGCTGTTCGGCGTGATCATGGCCGACTACTGGCTGGTCCGCCGCGGCAAGGTTAACGTTCCGGAGCTCTACACCGAGGATCCCAAGGGTGCCTACTTCTATAAGCGCGGCGTGAACCCCAAAGCGATCATCGCCATGATTCCGGCGGCAGGAATCGCCATTTCCATCGCTTTCATTCCCGCATTGGCAGCGGCAGCACCCTTCGCCTGGTTCATTGGAGCCGGCGTCGGTGCACTGACGTTCTTCGCCGTGGCGGACAAGAAGCAGGTCCACGAGGACGTCTCCGGCGAGCCGATCGCGGTCGCCAGCACCCACTGACTCACCGAAACACGAAGGCACAGCCCGTCCTCCCGGCCACCCGCATTCCAGCACAGGAATACGGGGAAGCCAGCAGGGGACGGGCGCTGCCGTTGAAAGGAACCCCATGCGCATTCTTGTGGCTAACGTGAACACCACCCAGTCCATGACCGAGTCCATAGCCGCCCAGGCCCGTGCCGTCGCCGCGCCCGGCACCGAGATCATTGGCATCACTCCGCGCTTTGGCGCCGACTCCTGCGAAGGAAACTTCGAAAGTTACCTTGCCGCGATCGCCGTGATGGACGCTGTGGTCAACTACCCCGAATCTTTCGACGCCGTCATCCAGGCTGGGTACGGCGAGCACGGCCGTGAGGGACTTCAGGAGCTTTTGGACGTGCCGGTGGTGGACATCACCGAGGCGGCAGCCAGCACCGCGATGTTCCTGGGCCACAAATATTCAGTGGTCACCACACTGGACCGGGCCGTTCCCCTGATCGAAGACCGCCTCAAGCTGGCTGGGTTGGAAGCGCGGTGTGCTTCGGTCCGCGCCAGTGGCATGGCCGTGTTGGAACTTGAGGAGTACCCGGACCGTGCTGTGGAGGCGATTGTGAGCCAGGCCGAAGAAGCGGTCCGGAATGATAAAGCAGAGGTCATCGTCCTAGGTTGCGGCGGCATGGCTGGACTGGACGAGCAGATCCGCCAGCGCACAGGCGTCCCCGTGGTTGATGGTGTGGCGTCCGCGGTGACCATTGCCGAGTCCTTGGTGCGCCTGGGGCTGTCCACGTCCAAGGTCAGGACCTATGCCACGCCGCGCCCGAAGACTGTCATAGGCTGGCCCATAACGTCAGCCCAAGCGGCAGCGGCCCCCGCAGTCCAGTCGGCTGATGCCGGACGCTAAAGCGAGCCAAACGCACTTCCTTGAAAGGCAACCACATGACTGACTCCAGCCCGCCCGCAAACCCCAGGGTCGCCGTCGTCACCGGGGCCGGTTCGGGGATTGGGAGGGCCGTCGCCAAGCTCATGCTCGCCGACGGTTACCGCGTTGCCTTGGCGGGACGCCGTGAGGCGCAACTGCTCCAAACTGCCGCCGGTCACCCGGACGCGCTTGCGGTTCCCTGCGACGTGACAGCGCCCGACGACGTCGCCCGGCTTTTCGCCGAGGTCCGCCAACGCTGGGGCCGGGTTGATGTGCTGTTCAACAATGCGGGTATCTTCGGCCCGGCCGGGGACGTTGGTGAGATCAGCGTGGACGAGTGGGAGGCGACGCTCCGGGTGAACGTCACCGGCTCGATGCTGTGCGCGGCCGAGGCCGTGAGGGCCATGAAAGCCCAAGAGCCTCAAGGTGGCCGCATCATCAACAACGGCTCCATTTCAGCCCATTCGCCCCGGCCCAGGTCTGTGGCGTACACGGTCACCAAGCATGCAATGACCGGCCTGACCAAGAGCATTGAGCTCGACGGCCGGGAATTCGGCATCACGTGCGGGCAGATCGACATCGGCAACACCCGCACCGAAATCATGGACACCATTGGCGTGGTATCCGGTGCGCTGCAGGCGGACGGAAGCCGCAAAGTGGAACCCATGTTCCCCGTGGACGATGCTGCCCGTGCCGTGCTGATGATGGCCAACATGCCGGCCTCGGCCAACGTTGGTTCCTTGGTGGTGACCGCCGCGGGCATGCCCTTCATCGGCCGCGGCTAGCTCGTCCGCGCGCCCCGACCGCGTCCCGCCCGCGCGGCTCCGACCGGGCGTCCCGCTCGCGCGGCTCCGTACCGCCACCACCCACTTTCCTGATCGAATGCCCGAGACACGCCCTGAAGGGGGTGTGTCGCGGGCATTTCTGCGCCAAAAGAGGTGGTGGCCGCACGCGCCCAACGCTTCCAAACCGTTTGTGACTTCCACAATATGGAAACTCAATTTCCCCTTGCGGAATCATGTGACCGGGCTTACATTGAAAACATCCCCCCAAAACGAGGGGCTGTTCCCAAACTGATTGGTTCAGATCAATGAAGATCCCAGACTCCGCGGCGCTGAAGGCGAGTTCGGCCCCGCAGAAGAAAAAGCGGCTGTATCAGTCGCTCTTTTTTCAAATTCTGATCGCCGTCGTCGCAGGTGTACTCATCGGTCATTTCTGGCCGAACATCGGGTCCGCCCTCCGGCCACTGGGCGATGGTTTCATTCAACTCATCAAGATGATCATTGCCCCGCTGATCTTCCTCGTGATCGTCACGGGCATCTCGGCAGTGGGCGACGTCAAGGCGGTCGGACGGGTCGGGGTCAAAGCACTCCTCTACTTCACCGGCGCCACCCTTTTCGCCCTGGTCTTCGGGCTCATCGTCGGAAACATCGTTCAGCCTGGTGCTGGCCTTAATATCGACCCCGCTACGCTCTCCCAGGATGCGCTCAACGCCAAGACCGGCAACGCGCCCCCCAAGGATGCGGCAGCGTTCATCCTGGACGTCATTCCCGTCAGCGTGATCGGTGCTTTTGCCAACAACAGCCTGCTTCAGGTCCTGTTCTTCTCCGTCTTCTTCGGCGCAGCAATCGTTGTGATTGGCCGCGAACGGTGCCTTCCGGTCATCAGCCTCATGGAAACCGTCCTGGAACTGATCTTCAAGATCATGTCCTGGATCATGAGGGTGGCTCCCATCGGAGCATTTGGTGCCATGGCCTTCATCATCGGCCAGTACGGCGTGGGAACACTCGGTACTTACGCGCTCCTCATCGCTTCTTGCTACGGGGCGGCCATCATCTTCATCGGTCTGTTGTTCCTGGTGGCTTGGGGCTTCGCCCGGGTTCCGCTCTGGCAGTTCCTCAAGTACACCAGGGAAGAGTTCCTGTTGGCTCTGGGCACCGCCTCCACGGAGGCTGTGATGCCGCGCATCATGACCAAGCTGACCAACGCCGGTTGCTCCCGTGCCACCACCGGCCTGGTGGTTCCCACTGGGTATTCCTTCAACTTGGACGGCGCCGCGATCTACCTTTCCATTTCGCTGCTGTTCCTGGCGCAGGCTTTCGGCCACAACCTGGACCTTGGTCAGCAGTTGGCGGCTTTGGGTGTTCTGCTTCTGACGTCCAAGGGCATGGCCGGTGTGCCAGGCTCGTCCTTCCTGGCACTGTCCGCCACGGCAGCAGCGCTTGGCATCTTCCCGGTTGCCGGAGTAGCCCTCCTCCTCGGAGCGGACCGCCTCATGGACTCCATGCGCGTTGTGGTGAACCTGTTGGGCAACTGCGTGGCAACGTTCGTGGTGGCTAAGTGGGAAGGCCAATTTGACCGCAGCGTCATGGTCCGCGCCTTCAACGGTGAGATCACCAACGAGGACACGGCCATCATGCTCGGAAAGGAAGACGTCTACGCACAGCAGGAGCTGGAGCGGATCAGCGGAGGCCAGGAGCCCTCGCCGAAGTTCCGCGGCGGACCAACAGCTGATGCCATCCCGCAGTTCGAGATGAGCAAGCCCGGCCAGCCCGGCAAGACCACAGAGCCGATCTGCCCGGACTAACACCTAAGTATTTGTACAGCTAATGCCCTTAAGACGCCGTCTTAGGGGCATTAGCTGTGCAAAGTCACTGGAAGGGGAGCAGCTCCGAGAGGTCGGCACGCAGGCCGGACGCCATCAAGTGGTGGTTCGAAACCGCGTCCGCCCAGGACAGCCTGCCGGTCACCAACGAAAGCCAGGTGGCGGCGTCGCACTCGATCACGTTCGGGGGAGTGCCGCGCGTGTGGCGGGGCCCTTCAACACATTGCGTCACGCCGAACGGCGGCACCCGGACTTCCACGGAATTGCCGGGCGCGCGGGCGGTGACCTCCTCCAGGGAGTAGCGCACCGCCGTCGCAATGAGAGAGCGCGACGGCGGGGTCCCGGCTGCGGTGCCGGCTCCACCGGCGGCATCGGAAAGCTCGACGGCGGCCTGCCAGGCTGCCAGCGCGGCGCGGCCTTCCTCTACGTTCACGCGGCGTCGTGCGACGGCCATGGGTTTTCTCCTCGGAAGTATTAGTCGAGCAAGGCCGAGACAGCGTGGCCCAACCGGATTTTGCCTACCTCGTGGCCACCACCGAGCACCGGCTCAACCACCCGCTCCAGAACGTTGGAAACAGCCGGGATGTCCACAGCCCCGCTCACGGCCAAGAGGGTCAGGCCCACCAGGGACGTGGCGCGCAGGTTTCCGTCCAGCATTTTCACGGCCACGGTCGCGCCCGTAGGAGTTGCCAGGACCAGGACGCCTTCAGCCCCGATTTTGGCCAGGACTTCCAGTTCTTCCATGACGATCGTGTTGGACTCGCCCTTGCCTTGAACGGCCCAGGGGTAGTCCAGCATGGAGGTGGCAATAGTGGCGGCGCGTGCGTTGGAGGACTTGTCGCCCGGAGACTTGGCCAAACGGGAGTAGGCGCGGGCAAGGCCCGTCAGGGAAACGGCGGCAACGGGTGCGCCGCAGCCATCGATGCCCAAGTGGGAGATCGGTTCGCCGCTGTATTCCTCTATCACCGAGCGGACGCGCTGCTGGAGCGGGTGGTTCGGTTCGAGGTAGCTGCGGAGATCCCAACCATTTTCTGTGCATGCCCACAAAAATGCCGCGTGCTTGCCGGAGCAATTGAAAGCCAGTTTGGATTGGCCGCGTTCAGAGCGGACCAGCCAGTTCCGTGCGGTTTCGTCCTGGGGCCAAGCCGTGGGGCACTGGAGGTTTTCTTCCTTGACGCCAGCTGCTTTGAGCATCCCGTCCACAATGTCCATGTGGTCCAAGGAGCCGGTGTGGCTGCCGCAGGCCACGGCAACCTGCGCGCCGCGGAGCGGAACGCCGGATTGCATGGAGGCCAGGGCTTGGAAGGGTTTGAGGGTGGAGCGGGCCAGGATGGGAGCATCGATGTCACCAAGACGGGTGACCACCGAGCCGTCACCGGCAAGGACCACGGCCGCGCCGATGTGCCGGGACTCAATAAAGCCACTTCGTTCGATCACTGCCAGTTCCACCGCGGACTCAACGTTGAACGTTTCATGCGAACTCATGGGCATGATGCAAGTCTATGTGGCGCCACGGCTGCCGGGGTCCTCAGCCGGGCTTGGGGCGAGTCCGGCGGGCGCGGCGGTAAAGCGCCCTGGCCAAACCGGAAGCGAAAGCAGCCACAATCAGGAGTGACACAGCGGTCATGGCCCAGGTTGCGTCGTATCCTGCGGGCGGTCCCAGGTAGCAGGACGTGTCCCCTTGATAGCCCGCTTCGTAGGACGCGCAGCTGCCGATCGGCGTCCAGATGACTCCCAGGAAGAGCAGGACGGGCGCCATCATCAGCAGCCAGGGCCAAGCTGTATTCCACGGCCACTCGTCAATTGCTTTCGCCATGTCTATCCCCTTGGGGACAGCGTATCTGCCGGCGTCCGGCTGGGCTAGGGGAACCGTCCGGGGTCCGGGACGTGACACAGCTTAGGCCGAGCGCGCTGCACAAAGTACCCTTGAAGCCGTGAAGGTACTCGTCATTGGCCCAGGCGGCCGCGAACACGCCATTGTCCGCTCTCTGCTTGAAGATCCCAACGTTTCCGAGGTCCACGCGGCCCCGGGCAACGCTGGCATCAGCAAACTCGTTCCCACTCATTCGATTGACGGGAACAACCCGGAAGCCGTGTCCGCCCTCGCCACCAAGCTGGGCGTGGACTTGGTTGTTGTAGGACCCGAGGCGCCGCTGGCTGCCGGTGTTTCCGATGCTGTTCGCGAGGCCGGCATTCCGGTGTTCGGCCCCAGCAAGGAAGCCGCCCAGCTGGAAGCGTCCAAGGCATTCGCCAAGCAGATCATGGCCGAGGCCAACGTCCCCACAGCCATGGCCCGCGTGGCCACCAACGTCGAGGAAGCCGCCGACGCCCTGGACACCTTCGGTGCCCCGCACGTTGTTAAGGACGACGGCCTGGCCGCTGGCAAGGGTGTTGTTGTCACCAAGGACCGCGAGGAAGCTTTGGCGCACGCGCAGGCTTGCTTCGACGCCGGTGGAACCGTGGTGATCGAGGAATTCCTTGATGGCCCCGAGGTTTCCCTCTTCGTCCTCTGCGATGGCCGCACCACCGTCCCGTTGTCCCCGGCGCAGGACTTCAAGCGCATCTTCGACAATGACGAGGGCCCCAACACCGGCGGCATGGGCGCCTATACCCCGCTCGAGTGGGCTCCCGAGGGCCTGGTTCAGGAAGTCATTGACCGCGTGGCCCAGCCCACCGTGGACGAGATGGCCCGCCGCGGCACACCCTTTGTTGGCGTGCTTTACTGCGGTTTGGCCCTGACGTCCCGCGGCACCCGCGTCATCGAATTCAACGTCCGCTTCGGCGACCCCGAGACCCAGGCTGTCCTCGCACGGTTGAAGACGCCGCTCGGTGCGCTGTTGCTGGCAGCTGCCAAGGGCGAACTGGACACCGCAGAAGAGCTGCGCTGGTCCAAGGACACGGCAGTCGCCGTCGTGGTTGCCGCCGAAAACTACCCGGACGCGCCCCGCACCGGTGACCGCATCCGCGGCCTGAAGAAGGTTGACGAGCTGGACGGTGTCCATGTGGTCCACGCCGGCACCAAGCTGGACGGTGAAGGCAAGGTTGTCTCTGCCGGTGGCCGCGTCCTTGCAGTGGTTGCGGTTGGTTCCGATCTGGTGGAGGCCCGCGAAAAAGCGTACGACGGCGTTGAGCTGGTTCAGCTTGAAGGCTCACAGTTCCGTACGGATATTGGTGGCAAGGCAGCCCGCGGAGAAATCCGCGTGCCTTACACGGCTACCGGAACCATCCCGAAAGTGCAGGCCTGAGCATGACTGATTCCCTTCCCGCAGGCGGTTTTGAGACCGAAACCCTGGATCTTCCTGGCTGGACGCACGTTTACTCCGGTAAGGTCCGCGACCTTTACGTGCCGGCGGGCGGAGCCATCACGGAAAAGGTCGGCCAGGAATGCGTTCTGGTCGTGGCCAGCGATCGCATCAGCGCCTACGACCACGTGTTGAGCAGCGAGATTCCGGACAAGGGCCGGGTTCTGACGCAGCTGAGCCTGTGGTGGTTCGATCAGTTGGATGTTGAGCACCACGTGCTGGCCTCCACGGTTGAGGGTGGCGTTCCCGCCGCTGTTGAGGGCCGTGCCATGATCTGCAAGAAGCTGGACATGTTCCCGGTGGAGTGCATCGCACGCGGCTACCTCACAGGTTCCGGCTTGGCTGAGTACAAGGAATCCCGGACGGTCTGCGATATTCCGCTGCCCGAGGGCCTTGTGGATGGTTCGCGCTTGGATCAGGCGTTGTTCACCCCCTCGGCCAAGGCTGAGGTTGGCGAACATGACGTCAACATCACGTACAACGACGTTGTGGCCATGGTGGGCGATGACATCGCAGCCCGGCTCAGCGAGCTCACACTGAAGATCTACACTCGCGCCGAGGAGATCGCCCGTGAGCGCGGGATCATCCTGGCGGACACCAAGGTGGAGTTCGGCATCGATGCAGCAACCGGCGTGATCACCCTGGGCGATGAAGTGCTGACCCCGGATTCTTCGCGTTTCTGGGATGCGTCTACGTACGCGCCGGGCCAGTCGCAGCCCTCCTATGACAAACAGTACGTCCGCGATTGGCTGACCTCCGCGGAGTCCGGTTGGGATAAGTCCTCAGATACCCCGCCGCCGGCTCTTCCCGCCGAGGTCGTGGAGCGTACCCGCGCCCGCTATGTTGAGGCTTACGAGAAACTCACGGGCCGCACGTTCGCCTGACCTGTAACACCACCCAACTAGGGGACAGCTAACGCCCCATTGAACGTCCAGTGGGGCGTTAGCTGTCCCCTAGTTGGGTTAACCGGTTGGGGTAAGTCAGGCCTGAGAGTGTTCCGGGTGGGTTGCAGCGGCGCGGCGTTCGGCCAGGCGGATCTCCAGCACTGCGTCCATGGCCTGCTGGACCCGATCCGAGGCACCCGCTGCACTGAAGTCGTGCTGGGCCTCTTCCAGGAATTGGAGTGCCTCGGAGGCTTCCCCTGCAGCTTTCAAGGACTTACCCAGCAGCAGCGATACTTCACCGGCGGTGTGCCGGGCCAACACCTTGCGGTCGGCGTAGATTTCGCGGAGCTTCTCCACCGCTGCCGGGATGTCCCCGGTCAGGTATAACCAACGGGCACGGATAAACGCCACTTCAAGCTGATCTGTCTTGTTGCCGCCCACAATGGACAACGCGAGTTCCGCGCGCTCAATGGCGGACAAGGTTTCCGGCTCCACGATCCCGGACGATAGCCGGACCGCTGCCGATGCCTTGTTGAAACGGGCCCACAGTTCAATGTCGTTGGCGGGGGAGAGGAGCTTGGCCGCGCGTTCGTGGTGTTTGATGCCCTCAACGTAGTCGTGGCGCATGAAGGCAACGTTGCCCACCACCCAAGCCACTTCGCCGGCAAGCTGCGACATGGAGTGCTCATCCATGTGCTCGATCATCGCCAAGCAGTACGTCCAGGCCTCGTCCAGTTTGCCACTCTCCGCAAGCGCACCGATCAGCGCGCGGTGCGCACCGATGATCAGCGTGGACCCCTTGGGCAGCTGCTCGCTGAGCTTCACGGCCTGCTTTGCATGCTCGACGGCGGTGGCCAGCTGACCTTGTCCGTGACACACCGCGGCCAGCATCTGCCAGGCACGCACTCCAAGGCCGGCGGATTCGGTAGCCATGGGGTGTTCCAGGAGGTGCTCAACAATCTGCTGGCATTCCTTTAGCTGGCCTTGCTTCATCACGCACTCGGCCTGCATATAGGTCATGTTCCACCAGGCGCTGTTGTTCTTGGCCTCCAGGGCAATCTGCGCGGCGGTGGCGGCGTGGCTCGCGGCGAGTTGGTAGTCCCGGAGATCCCAGGCCTGCCGTGCGTACAGTCCGGCGAGGACGTACTCGGCGTCGCTCACGGACACGGGCTGGCTCCAGGCTTCCAGGGCCTTGGGCGCCAGCTCAAGCCGGCGTGCGAGTTCCTCAATGACTTCGGCCGTGGGCTCGCGACGGCCGGTCTCGAGCAGCGAAATATAGCTTGGTGAATACAGGTTTTTGCCGAGCTCTGCCTGGGTTAACCCACGTTCGAGCCGTTCGGCACGTAGCTTCTCGCCGAATCCGTTTCCCACGGGTCCCTCCTACAGGCGTCTTTTGACCAAAACCTTGACAGTCTCTGTGGAAAACATTTTACAATGTATGTCAACAGGGACCGTGCAATTTCCGTAACGAATCCGACTCGCATTGGGGTACAACATCATGTTCAAGAAAATCATTGCTTCAGTGGCCGTGGCGGGCGCACTGACGCTTGCGGTTGGGGCTCCCGGAGTGGTTTCTGCCGCTCCTGCAGCCGATTCCAGCACAGTAAGCGCTATAGGCAACTGGCCGGATCCCATGAGGTCCACTACCACCACGGTAAAGGCTCCCAAGAAGGACAAGGCCGAAACGACAGTCACCACCATGTCGATCGGAAACTGGCCGGACCCTATGTAAAACAATTGTAGTAAAAGAAACCCCGGAGCGTGACGAGCGATGCTCCGGGGTTTTCTTTTGCCCGAATGAATTCTGAGCCAAGTCCAGCATCCAAGCCAGCGGCCCACGCGGCTGCTGTGGATAAGTGGTGCGGTGATGAGAAGTTAAAGCAAAAATGGCGCCGATTTCTCGACGCCATTTCCGTGTTTGGTCGGGATGACAGGATTTGAACCTGCGACCTCTTCGTCCCGAACGAAGCGCGCTACCAAGCTGCGCTACATCCCGATCCGCTGCGAAAGCAACTGTTCAAGAATAGCCGAAACGTCCCGTGATGCGAAATCGGGCAGCAAGTGTCGCTGCTCACGGTCGCGGCACGGGGAGCGCTACACCAACGAGTCCCGCCAAGCCCCGTGTAACTGGGCAAAACGGCCGCCGCCACTGATCAACTCTGCGGGCGAGCCGTCCTCCACAATCCTGCCGTCATGGACCACCAGCACCCGGTCGGCCGTTTCCACCGTAGAGAGTCGGTGGGCGATGATGATGGCCGTCCGGGCACCCCTGCCCCCAGCCACTCCCTCCAACAGGTTGGACAGCCCTTGTTGGACCATGCGTTCAGAAGGAATGTCCAGGGAAGACGTAGCCTCGTCCAATATGAGTACTGCCGGTGCGGCCAAGAACGCCCGGGCGAAGCCGATGAGCTGGCGTTGCCCCGAAGACACCCGGCCACCGCGCTTGTTCACGTCAGTGTCATAGCCTTCAGGCAAGCTCGTAATGAATTCATGGGCGCCCACTGCTGCAGCAGCGGCCTCGATCTCGGACCGCGATGCCTCGGGGCGGCCAAGAGCGATGTTGTCCGCTACCGAGCCGCTGAAGAGGAATGCTTCCTGGGTGACCATCACCACGGCACGCCGGAGGTCAGTGGTGGACAGGTCCCGGAGATCAACGCCATCCAAGGTGATGGAGCCGGAAGTGACGTCGTAGAAACGCGCCACGAGCTTGGCCAACGTGGACTTACCGGCACCCGTCTGACCCACCAAAGCAACAGTCTGGCCAGCCGGAATGTGCAGGTCCAAGGTGGGAACCACAAGGGCGCCGTCGCTGTAACCGAACTCCACGCCCTTGAAGTCGATCTCGCCGCGTGAACTCTTCAACGGCACCGGGTTCTTTGGCGGACGGACCGTGGGCACTTCTTCGAGGAGCCCGGACACTTTCTCCAATGCAGCCTGGGCGCTTTGGAAGGAGTTATAGAACATGGCCATCTGGTCCACCGGTTGGAAGAAGCGCTTGGTGGACAGGATGAGCGCCAGCAGCACGCCAACAGCCAGATCCCCGCCCAGCACCCGGAAGCCGCCGAACAGCAGGACCACAGCCACGCAAACATTGCCGATCAGCACCAGGCCGGGTTGGAAGATGCCGTTCAGGTTGATGGAACGGACCGTGTTCTTTCGGTAGTCCTCAGCCAACTCACCGTACCGGGAGGCATTCTCGCGCTCTTTGCGGAACGCTTTCACCGCACGGATGCCGGTCATCGTTTCCACAAAATGGACGATCAGCCGGGCGGATACCACACGGGACTCACGGAAGGCGATCTGCGAATGCTTCTGGTACCAGCGGGCAAGGAAGAACATGGGCACACCGGCGGCGAGGACAATCAACCCGCTTTGCCAGTCCAAAGCAAACACAGTCACAGCTGTGAACACCATGAACAAGAAGCCTGACGCCAGGGAACTTACCCCGGAATCCAGCAGTTCGCGCAGCGCTTCGAGGTCAGAAGTTTGCCGGGCAATGATGCGCCCAGACGTGTATTTTTCATGGAACTCGAGGCTCAACCGTTGGGTGTGCCGGAAAACCCTGACGCGCAGATCCAGCAGCATGGCCTGGCTTAGCCGGGCAGTGGAGGTAACGTACAGCGCAGTCATTCCAGCAGTGGCAATCGCCGCCGCCAAGTAAAGGGAACCAGCCAGCACCAAGGGGCCGTTGTCGCCCGCCTGTAATGCCGGGAGGGCGTTGTCGATGCCAAAGGCGATCAGTGCAGGCCCGGCAACCCGGGTGAGCTGGGAGACCACCACCATCAGGATCGTCAGCCAGAAACGCAAGCGCACCGGGCGGATGAGCGAGGCAAGCAAGGTGAGCGACCGGCGTCGTACGGCTTTGCTGTCTGCTTTGCTGAGGAGTGTATTGTCCTCGTTGGCGGTTCCAAACGTTGCGGCACTCACCGGCGGGCCTCCTCTGCTTCTTCGAGCTCGTCCAGTTCGGTGTCCAGGTCCTTGGGACCGGCCTCCAGGCTGGCGATGACGTAGCGGTAGTGATCGTTCTCGGCCAGCAGTTCCGTATGGGTCCCGACGGCGGTGATGGTCCCGTTTTCGAGTAATGCCACCCGGTCCGCCAGGGCCACTGTGGAGGGGCGGTGCGCGACGATCAAGGTGGTGGTTTCGCGGAGTACCTCGCGTAAGCGTGCCTCCACGCGTTCTTCAGTGTTGACGTCCAAAGCGGACAGGGGATCGTCCAAGACCAGTACTTTGGGTTTGGCGGCAATGGCACGGGCCAAGGCGATGCGCTGGCGCTGGCCACCGGACAGGCTCAGCCCCTCCTCGCCGATCAAGGTGTCCACGCCTTCGGGCAGCGAGTAGGCAAAATGGGCCTGCGCCACATCCAATGCCTCATCCAGGGCGGCATCGCTGGGTTCAGGGGCTCCCAGGAGGACGTTGTCGCGCACCGAACTTGAGAACAGGGTGGTGTCCTCAAACGCCACGGCAACGATTTTCCGTAGTTCATCAATCTCGTAGTCGCGGACGTCCACACCGTCAATCGTCACGGCTCCCTCGGTGACGTCATACAGGCGCGGGACTAGCTGGAGCAGGGCGCTTTTGCCGCTGCCCGTGATGCCCACAAGGGCCATGGTCTCGCCGGGGCGAATGTCCAAGGTGACGTCGTGCAAGAGGGTGCCGCCGTCGTCGAACCCGAACCCTGCATGCTCAAAGCGCAAGGCGCCCTGCGCGGTTTCGGGAACAGCCGGGTGGTCAGGGGAGGTGATGGTGTTTTCTGTATCCATGACCTCGAAATGACGGTCCAAAGCGGTCTTGGCCGTCAGTGCCATGGCCAGGAGCATGCCGGAGAATTCCACCGGCGTAGCCACGACAGCAGCTGTTGCGAAGAACGCCACCAGCGCGCCGATGCTCAGCTGTCCGCTCGCTGCGAGCTTGATGCCCACCACCAACCCCACGCCCAAAGCGAGTTCCGGAAGCAGTGTGACCACCAGCGTGAAGCCGGCCTGCTGCTTGGCTTTGGCGATCTCAGTCTGGCGCAGTTCCTCGGCTTGCCCGTTGAAATTCTCCAACGCCTCGCGGCTCCGGCCGAAAGCCTTCAGAACGCGGATGCCGTGAACGGATTCCTCCACGGTGGTGGCGAGGTCGCCCGCCTGGTCCTGGCTCAGGCGCGTGACCAAACTGAAGCGGCGGCGGAAGCGGAACGAGTTGATCATGATCGGCACGGCGGCGCCCAGGAAGATCAAGGCGAGTTGCCAGCTCATGGAAAACATCACGCCAACGCCGATGATCACCGTCAGCGTGGTGACCACCAGCATGATCGCGCCAAACGCCATCCAACGGCGCAGGAAGCTCAGGTCCGTCATGGCGCGGGACAGCAACTGGCCCGAACCCCACCGGTCGTGGAAGGCGACGGTCAGCTGTTGGAGGTGGCCGTACAGCGTCACGCGCATACGCGTTTCCACCGTGGTGGCTGGGTTGATGACGAACTGACGGCGCAAAGCCACCAGTCCCGCTTCAGCAATGCCCAAAGCAAGAATCACGACGGCGGCAATCCACACTGCGTCCGCGGAACCGCCGGGCTGCAGGGAGTTGTTGACAAGAACCCGCAACACCTGCGGGATGGTCAGCGCAACAATGCTGGCCAACAGGGCGCAGATCAGGCCCATGAAGAGTCGGGGGAGGATGGGCCGCACATGAGGGTACAGGCGGCCGACGGAGGTAAAGAATGACGTTTGCTTGGACATGCCCGCTTCTCAACAGCTGGATCTTCAGATGGTGCGGAGGTAGTTTCCCGTAGCAACTACCCTATGCCATGGCGTGATTCGTTTCACAGGAGAACGCAACGCGCGTGAAATGTTTGACCCAGTTATTGGGGATCGTAATGATCCCCGCCACTTTGATCGGGCTCTAGTCCCTCGGCGTGAGCGTCAGCAGCACCGCTTCCGGGCGACACGCGATGCGTACAGGTGCGAAGCGCGAGGTGCCTATGCCGGCTGAGACGTTCACCGGCGTCGTGAAGCTATCGCTTTCCCACTCGTGGAGGCCCTTGGCGCGCCAATTGGGGAGGTCACAGTTGGAGACCAGCGCACCAAAGCCGGGGATGCAGATTTGGCCACCGTGGGTGTGGCCGGCAAGGATCAGATCCGCTCCGGCCTCCGTGAAGTGGTCCAGCACGCGCTGATACGGGGCGTGAATAACGGCCACCTTCAAGTGGGGGCGAGCGTCCTGGTTCACCGTTCCACGTGGCCAGCCGGCGTAGCGTTCTCTGCCAAGATGCGGATCATCGACTCCGGAGAAGTCGAACCGCAAGCCGTTGAGCACCACGGACTGGGCACGGTTGGTGAGGTCAATCCAGCCTCCCATGCCGAACGCGGAGCGGAGCTTTGGCCAGTCCAGTGCGATGGGATCAGTCCGCATCCGGGAAGGACCGCGGAAGTAGCCAACCGGGTTCTTGATCCGGGGAGCGTAGTAGTCGTTAGAGCCGGGGACAAAAACACCCGGGAATTCCAGCAGGGGCCGCAGAGCCTGGATCAGGGGATCGATGGCCTTGGCGTGGCTGAGGTTATCGCCCGTGTTCACCACAAGGTCCGGCTTCAGATCCGCCAGCGATTGCAGCCACTGCGACTTCTTCTCCTGTCCTGGAACGAAATGAATATCGCTCAGGTGCAGAACGCGCATCGGGGCTGAACCGGCCGGGAGGATGGGCAAGGTTTCATGACGGACCTCGAATTGGTCCTTCTCCCACCAGCCGTATACTGCTGCGGCTGTGCCTGCCGCTGCTCCGACGGCAGCAGTGACGGCGAAACCGCGCCCGGCAGTGCGGACGCGGTTTGCCAATGAATCACTAAACGTCATGGTCAGTTCTTATTACCGTTGCCGTTGTTACCGTTCCCGTTATTGCCGTTTCCGTTGGACGGTGCCGGATTCGCCGGGGGGTTGTTGGACGGGGTGTTATTGCGCTGCGGAGCCGCGGTCCCGAGCAGGTTCGACGGCGGTGCTTGGAACGGGTTGGTTCCATATGCGGGGGCAACGGCCAGCATGTAGTTGGTGAACTGCGGACCGGCGATCATGTAACCGTCGATCGAGTCGTAGACCTTACCGTTGATGTTCAGGTTGCGTCCGTAGCGTGACTGATCAGCCAAGGGATCGCCGAACCACGATGCAGTGGCCAAACCGGTGGTGTAGCCAACAACCCACGTTGAGCCATTCGTATCGTTCGTACCGGTCTTGGCTGCAACAGGAAAATTATTCTTGGTAGAGAGAGCCGGCCGGATCAGCGAGCCGGAGCCAGCATTCAGTACTTCCTGCATGGCGTAAGCAACGCCTCTGGCAACCTCAGGCTTGATAGCGTCCTTGCAGCTGGAGGATTGTGCTGGTAGCTCAGCGCCGGACTGGTCCTTCACCGACGTGATGGCGATTGGCTCGCAGTATTTGCCGTCAGCGGCGAAGGTTGCGAAGGCCGACGCCATGGTCAGCGGAGCCGTTTGCGTTGCGCCAATGAGGTTGGACAAACGGGTCATCTGAACCTGGGGGTTGGGGTCAGTGACCTTGCCGGTTTTGTCACGAGTCGGAAGGCCGCCGTGGATGCCCGTGGCATCGACGATTCCCTGGATACCACAGAGATCAAGCTGAGCAGCGGAAGCGAATGTGGCCGTGTTGATGGAGTTCATCAGGCCGTACAGCACCGTCATGTTCCTGTAGTAGCCCAAGTCAGAGTTCTGTAGGTCGAAGCTCCCTTGGACGTTTCCGTCATAGAAGCCGTCAGTCGGCGTGGGGCACGTGTTCCTCCATGGGAAGTTCACCCCGTACTTGCGAACGGACGCGTTGATAGTTTGGTTCATCGACTTGCCCTCGTTCAGCCACTCGGCGAACGTGAAGGGTTTCATCGTGGAACCCGGCTGGAAGCCGCCAATGCCGTTGAGGTCATTGCCGTTCTTGTCCAGGACATCCACGTTGAAGTTTTGTGTTTGGTCGAACTTGCCCTCTTGCGGCAGCCACACGGTGTTTTGGGCCATGCTCACGATCTGGCCGGTGCCCGGCTGGACGGAGACGATCGAAGCACCCCACTTATCCGGGTTAGCGCCAGCCGTTGCGTCAACCTGCTGCTGGGCTACGTTCTGGGCGGTGGGATCGAGGGTGGTCTGGATGGTGAGTCCACCACGCATGACCCGCTTCTCCCGGTCATCCTGGGTTTCACCGTAGGCCGGGTTGTTCAGGAGAAGGTGAAGGACGTAGTCACAGAAGTACGGTGCCGTTGTGGCGTACGCGCAGCCTTGGCGGGCCGGGGTGACCTTGGTGGTGACCGGGGTGGCCACAGCTTCGTCGTACTGCGCCTGCGTGATCTTGCCCTGGTTCACCATGGAGGCGAGGACAAGGTCGCGGCGGACTTTGGCATTATCCGGGTTAGTGATGGGGTCGAACGCGGACGGGCTGTTCACCAAGCCGGCCAAGAGGGCAGCCTGGGGAAGAGTCAGATCCTTCGCGGTGGTACTGAAGAAGAACTTGGAGGCAGCCTCAATACCGTACGCATCACGGTTGAAGAAGACGATGTTGAGGTAGCCCTCAAGGATCTGCTCCTTGGAGAACTTCTTCTCCAAGGCGATGGCAAGCTTCATTTCGCGGAGCTTGTCGCCAACGCCTTTGTCGCCACCGTTGAGCTTGACGTCTTCTGAACGGTTGGCTGCAACAAGGGACTCGTTGATGACGTTGTTCACGTACTGCTGCGTGATGGTGGACGCGCCCTGCTTGTTGCCGCGGGCGGTGCTGACGATGGCTCGCATGATGCCGGTGGTGTCGATGCCGCCGTGCTCATAAAAACGGCTGTCCTCGATAGCGATGACAGCGTCCTTGATGAACGGGCTCATTTGATCCAGCGGAACCTTGGTCCGGTTCTCCGCGTAGATCGATGCGATGGGCGAACCGTCCTTCGCCAGAATGGTGGTGTTCTGGGCGGGCGGATCCACCTGCAGCTCTGCCGGCAGAGTGTCAAAGAACTGAATTGAACCACTGGCGGCACTGCCCGATACGGCGGCTGCGGGGACCAAAAGGCCCGCCACGAGGACGCCACAAATCGCGCTCACACCAAGGAAGCCTAGAATCTTTCCGAGGGTGGTGGCAGTGTCGAATAGTGGGTTCTTGCGAGTCACCATGTTTTCCAGTTTACCGGCAAGGGCTAGGCTTTCTGTCATGACCAAATGGGAGTACGCCACGATTCCGCTCATTATCCACGCTACAAAGCAGATCCTGGACCAGTGGGGCGAGGACGGCTGGGAGCTCGTCCAGGTCGTCGGTGGACCCGATGGCAAAGGCCTCGTTGCATACCTTAAAAGGGAGAAGCAGTAATCATGACAACCCCCGCAGAAACCACGTCTGCCGCGGAATCCGGCACCCCTACATCGGCTGTTGAACAGCGCTTGGCCGAGCTCGGATTGACCCTCCCCGAGGTGGCCGCGCCGGTGGCAGATTACGTACCCGCCGTTGTCTCCGGCAACTACGTTTACACCTCCGGACAGCTGCCGTTTATTAACGGCAAACTCGAAGCTACGGGAAAGGTTTCCCTCGGCGAGTTGGGCGCGTCTGACGAACCCACTGTTGGCCCGGAAGACGCCAAGCGTTACGCCGCGATCTGCGCCATCAATGCCTTGGCTGCAGTCAAGAGCGTCATCGGCGATCTGGACCGCGTGACCCGCATCGTTAAGGTTGTGGGTTTCGTATCCTCCGAGCCCACCTTCACCGGCCAGCCTGGTGTCATCAATGGTGCGTCCGAACTTCTTGGACAGGTACTCGGCGACGCCGGCAAGCACGCGCGCTCCGCCGTCGGCGTTTCTGTCCTGCCGCTCGACTCTCCTGTTGAAGTCGAGCTCATCGCTGAATTCAGCTAAGGAACCGGTTCACCCAATTGCCGCAGCTTGCCCGCCGTCTGTTTGTACTGCCCCCGGAACTTGAAGGGGCAGCACAAAACTGGCTTGAGCTTGGCGAGCGGACCCCCAGGGCCGCCCGCTACGCCTCCTCCGTTGTGTTGTTGCGCGATTCGCCCACCGGCTTGGAAACCTGGCTTGGCTACAGGCCAGGTCCCTCGCCGTTGGGCGTTGTCGCGTTCCCGGGCGGTTCCCTGGACCCGTCCGACGACGACCCCGTAGGTTGGCTGGGTCCCTCACCTCAGCATTGGGCTGAGCAGATGGGGACGGACGACGTCGGACTCGCCCGCCGCCACGTGGTGGGCGCCATCCGTGAACTCTTCGAAGAAACGGGTGTCCTGCTTGCGGGCCCCGACGCATCGTCCACGGTTGAAGCCAACTCCACCATTGACTGGATGCGTGCCCGCGAAGCAGTGGCCGCCCAGGAGAAGTCCTTTACGGAAATGCTCTCCAAGCGCGGACTGTCGCTCCGCACCGACCTCCTGAAGCCGCTGGTGAATTGGCTCAGCCCGGACTTTGCGCACACCCGCTTCAACACCCGGTACTTTGCCGCAACCGTCCCCGTGAACCAGCAGCCCTCCATCCTGGGAAGCAAGGGAGTCTGGGGCCGCTGGGTGTGTGCCGCTGAAGCCATTGCCCTGCGGGACACTCCGGCCTTGGGGGACGAGGTGGGCCAGGAAAATACAATGGGCCTCAACCTCGGCCAACTCCTGGTGCCCGGCTCGGAAATCATGCTTGAAAAGATGGCTAACGCCAACGGCTGCATCGCCTACCTGAGCTACAAGCGCAAGGCCCACGTTTATCAGGCAAAACTTGTGGACGAGGGCGGGATCCTCATGCTCGAAGTCGAAGCCGCGCGGACAATAGCGGGGGAGCCCCAGCGCGAGCGCTGACCTGGACCCTCTTCCACGTCCCGAGCCCTTGGGTGGGACCCTCGCTCACGTCAAACCGAAAAAGCCGCCCCGATTCACATCGGGGCGGCTTTTTTGTAGCTGTCTAGCGGGAACGCTGGCGGAGTCGCTGCATGTCCAGGATCACCACGGCGCGGGCTTCCAGGCGGAGCCAACCGCGCTGGACGAATTCTGCAAGAGCCTTGTTCACGGTTTCGCGGGATGCGCCCACAAGCTGGGCCAGTTCTTCCTGCGTCAGTTCGTGGGCAACCAGGACACCATCAGTGGCGGGACGGCCAAAGCGGTCTGCCAGGTCCAAGAGGGCCTTGGCTACACGGCCAGGAACATCGGAGAAGACGAGGTCGGACAGGGAGTCGTTGGTGCGGCGCAAGCGGCGGGCAAGAGCCTGCAACAGCTGAGCAGAAACCTCGGGGCGTGTGCGGAGCAACGCATTAAGGCTCTCGTTCTTGAGCCCGGCCAAGCGGGTTTCCGAAACTGCGGTTGCCGTGGCGGTACGCGGGCTGGGATCGAACAACGCCATTTCGCCAAAGAGTTCACCCGGGCCAAGGATGGCAAGAAGCGACTCGCGGCCATCAGGGGAGGTGCGGCCGAGCTTCACCTTGCCGGAAACGATGAAGTAAAGCTGGTCACCTTGGTCGCCTTCGCGGAACACTGAGGCTCCACGTGAAAGGTCCACCTCGGTGAGTTCGTCAGTCAGCAAGCGGAATGCGTCGTCGTCAAGGGTGGCGAAGAGGGGTGCGCGGCGCAATACCTCGATGTCCATGAAATCTCCTGAATATAAGTTTCGGTCGTGGCGCTCAGGCCATTGTTTCAGAATTTTTAAGCTTCTGTGACGTACTTGGCACGTGAAACGCTGAAATGGCGCGGTTTTCGGCATGATGAGGCCACTCCACCACTCTTTCACATGACTATTGGGGAGTCCTGATCGTGACCGGACTAACGGTTGGTTGTCAGGGTGGCCACCTAGAATTGGCGCTACCCGGCTATGAGGAGCATTGGTGTTTGGCTTGACGATATTGGATTTGGCATTGATCTTGATGCTGCTGTCCTACCTGATCTATGGGCTGCGTAACGGATTCATGGTCACACTTGGTGGAATCGCGGGCTTCGTCATTGGTGCCATTGCGGCTTTTATGGCCGTTCCGCTGGTCAGCGGCTGGGTGACCGACAGTGGCTGGAGGCTCGCCGCAACGGTGGGTGCCGCCGTCGTGCTGATTGCTTTGGGCCACGGATTGGGGACCATGATCGGCCGTAGAGTCCGCCAGGCCATGCGGATCAAGCCGCTGCATGCCGTGGACCGGCTGATCGGTGGCGTGGTGAGCGTCGTGGTGGCTGCCTTGGTGATGTCCATGCTGGCGTTCAGCATTGGTTCGCTGGGTGTGCCGTTCGTTTCGCAGCAGTTGGCTGAGTCCCGCGTCATTCGCTACATCGACAACCTGACGCCCACGCCGGTCAGGAGCACTGTGGCGCAGCTGCGTTCCACCGTGATCGGTGACGGTATTCCCAAGCTCATCGAGGGCATTGGTCCGATCACTCCCGTGCCCGTCCCCAATGAATCCACGGACACTCCGGCACTGAACCAGGCAGCCGAGTCCGTCCTCAAGATCGCGGGCACAGCCTTTGAGTGCGGTCAGAACCAGACCGGGTCCGGATTTGTTGTTTCACCCGGGCGAGTCGTCACAAATGCCCACGTCGTGGCGGGCGTGTCGCAGCCGGTGGTGGAAATTCCCGACGGCGGCGCGATGCCCGGCCGCGTCGTTTACTTCGACTCCCAGCGGGATATTGCCGTCCTGGCCGTGGATGGACTGAAGTCCACCCCACTGCCTTTGAGCGCAGACTTGGCCGCTGGCAGCTCAGCCGCTTTCGCGGGATACCCACATGGTGGTCCATTCCAGTCGAAACCAGCCACTATCCAAGGCATTTCAACGGTCTTGGTTCCGGACATTTACGGAAACAATCCGTCTCCGGAGCTGGTGTACAGGCTGGCCGGCGATGTCCAGCCAGGGAACTCGGGCGGGCCCCTGCTGACCATGCAAGGACAAGTGGCCGGGCTGATCTTTGCCAAGACCACCACGGATGCCGCCCTCGGCTTTGCCCTCACCATGGAGGACCTGGAGCCGGTGGCTGCCCAGGCGCCAGGCTTGAGCGAGCCCGTGTCTGCCGGCCAGTGCACCCGTAAGTAAGCCAGCGCACCCGTAAGTAAGCAACCCTCTTCCACATCCCACGGGTGTTTAATCGTCGTTCTCTCACATCGTGGCCGTTTTTCGGAAACGTTCGCTCACCTTGTGGGCGCAACTCCCGGACACCTACCGGGCGCTATAGATTGGAAGCCATGACTGAAGCCACCACCGCTACCGAAACCGGACGCGGCACCATCCTTGTGATCAACGGCCCCAACCTGAACCTTCTGGGCACCCGCGAACCGGAGAAGTACGGTACCTCCACTTTGGCTGATGTGGAGCAGCTGGCCATGAGTGCAGCGGCCGCCCATGGCTTCACAGTTGACTGCGTTCAGTCCAACCACGAGGGCGACCTCCTGGACGCGATCCACGCAGCCCGAGGCACCGCCGTCGGAATTGTGATCAACGCCGGCGCCTACACTCATACCTCCGTGGCCCTTAGTGACGCCCTGGCCGCGGTCCAGTTGCCCGCCGTGGAGGTCCACATCACCAACGTGCACCAGCGCGAAGAGTTCCGGCACCACTCCTACCTGTCCGGCGTGTGCACTGCGATCATCGTCGGCGCGGGCGTGCTTGGCTACAAGCTGGCCATCGAATACCTGGCCGACTCGGTCTAATGCTCCCGATGTGAACCAAACCCCCGGTCAAGCCCTAGGGGTGTGAGCGGGGGTTTGGTTCAAGCCGTAGGGATGTGAGCGGGGGTCAGAGGGCAGTGAGCCGCAGCAGGATGGCGTGCTCCGGGTTCAGGGCAGGCATGGGAAGGCCTACCTCGCCCAGGAACCTGCCGGTGGCCTGGGCTCCGGAGGCCAGCCACGGCGCGGGTTTTGCTTCCATGAACGTGTGCCCGTAGTCGGCGTCCCCTGTGGAGGGGAAGATGGCCTCCACTTGGTAGTTGCGGGCCGGGTTGAGTCCGGGGATCGCAATCCGGCCAGGCTTCTCAGTGAGTCCCGTCCGCGTCTTGACCACAGCGAACAGCGCAGCCGTACTGCCTACGGGAGTACCGGCGTCGTGCGCGTCAGCGGCGTCAACAACGCCGTGGACCATCAGCGACTCATCCGGGACGTCGGCGCGCACCATCCGTCCACTGTGGATGAGGTCCCGGTTCTCCTTGTAGAGCGTGATGAATCGCTTGAGTTCCGCGCGCTCGGCACCGGTTACTGAGCGGATATCCCATTCCATGCCAAAGTGACCGAACATGGCAGTGATGGCGCGGAATGAAAGATCGTGGGTCCGGGCTGTGGTGTGCGAGGCGGTGGGGCCGATGTGCCCGCCCACCAGTTCCGGAGGCACCACCATGCCGGTCCAGCGCTGAATGGTTTGCCGCTCCAGGGCGTCATTGCAGTCGGACGCCCACACACGGTCTGTCCGCTCCAGGATTCCCAGATCCACGCGCGCCCCACCGGAGGAGCAGCTCTCGATTTCCACGCCGGGGTGCGCGGCCCGCAAAGCGTCGAAGAGCCGGTAAGCGGCAAGGGTTTGCTCATGGACCGATGCTCGTCCGGCATGGCCGTGCTCCAGAAGGTCTCGGTTCTGGTCCCACTTGAGGTAGCTGATGTTGTTCTCGCTCAACAGGGCGTCGATGCGTCCAAAGACGTAGTCCCACGCCTCTGGGTTGACGAGGTCCATCACGTGCTGCTGCCGCCATTCAAGGGGCAGCCGCCCGCCGTCCTTGTACGAGGCCGCATCTGGGCCAACAATCCACTCCGGGTGCGCCCTGGCGATGTCTGAGTCAAGGTTCACCATTTCCGGCTCAACCCACAGCCCGAACTCCATGCCACGCGACGTCACGGCATCAATGAGCGGCGTGAGTCCGCCTGGCCAAACAGCTTCATCCACGTACCAGTCGCCCAGCCCGGCGTGATCGTCGCGGCGCCCGCGGAACCAGCCGTCGTCGAGCACAAAACGCTCAACACCAAGGTCCGCAGCGGAGTCTGCCAGCTCAACCAGCGTGTCCAGGTCATGGTCGAAATACACAGCTTCCCACGTGTTGAGGACCACTGGGCGGGGGCCTGAAACATGGTGGGGGCGGGCGCGGAACCAGCTGTAGAAGGCCTCGCTGATGCCATCCAGGCCACGGTCCGAGTACGCGGCGAACAATGCCGGTGAGGTGTAGCTTTCGCCGGGTTCCAGCACCACTTCCGCCGGCCCAAGCAGCTCGGAACCGCCCACCATGGTGCGCCCATCGGCAACGCTGTCCGCAAATTGCTCGTGGTTCCCGCTCCATGCCAGATGCGTGGCCCACACCTTGCCGTGCCGGTTCCCAAAGCCGGCGGTCCCGGCAGCGAGCAGCAGCGAGGAGTCATGGCCTGTGCGGCCGTGACGGCCCGTCCGGACCCACGTGCCCTGCTGGATCGCCCGGCGTTGCGGGTGGTTTTCCCGGCACCAGCGGCCGGTCAGGTCAAGGAGTTCAACGGCGTCGGGAGCCACCGGGAGCATGGTTGCCAACTCATCCACCTGATAGGGCGACGTGCCGTGGTTGGTGGCGGTGTGCCGGAGCTCGAGCAGTCCGCCCGGGTGCAGGGTGAGGTTGCTGGTTACCGTGATGCCGGCGTCGGGATCCGCCTGAACGATCGTTGCGGAGGTTCCGACGGCGGCGCTTCCGTCCGCGGCGGCACTCACCACGCGAAGGCGTACCGAGAAGTCGAGGCCGGGAACGCCGTCAGTGATCCGGTGGCCTCGCAGCGCCGGGCGGCCCTGCCACGATGACGACGCTTGGGGGAGGAGGCTTGCCGGGACGCTGGCATCCACGGACGAGGGCGTGATCGGCTCGGTGAGGAGCGCCAAATCCGGTAGGGAATCGCCCAGATCTGCTCCCCAGTGGATGATCTCAGCCTCTCCGCGGAGAGTGCTGATGACCAGGCTGGTACCTGCGGAACGGAGGTGGAGCGGGTTCATGAGTGGTGTCACTTTCAAAGTCGATGTGCCCTGGTACGGGCAAGTACGTGTGGTGCGGGGCCCGCTCTGCAGGCTTTGCGAGGACAATAGCGTGCAGAGCGGGCCTCACAACGGGAGGATCTACTCGTGTTGAGTCTAGGGGTGGGTAGGCGGACTACTTGAAGAGGTTGTTCACCTGCTCGTTGGCCTCGGTCAAAGAGGACGCAGGCTTTTTCCCGGAAAGTACCGCATCCATGGCCGGCTTCATGATGCCGTCAACCTTGGCTGCCTTGTCCGCGATGGGGAAGAGGAAGGTGGTGCCATCCTTGACATGCGTGGTGAAGGCTGAAACGTCGGTGCCCTTGTCCGCGAAGGCCTTGGCAGCGATCTCGGAGGAACTGGTGATGGCCGGGAACACCACTGCCTTGCTGGCCACAACGTCCTGGCAGGCCGTGGAACCGAGGTATTCCACCCACTTGACGCTGGCGCCGGGGTTCTTGGTTCCCGCCCAGATGGAATCGGCCAGGCCATTGAACATGGACGCGCGCTTGCCGTCCGGGCCCTTGGGCGTGGGTGCGAAGGCAGTGTTGATGCCCTGGTAGGTCTTGTACTGGCCGATCAACCAGTCACCGGTGGTGTTGATGGCTGCTTTACCGGCTCCGAAGCTGTCCGCCATGCTGGCTCCCACCGTGGTCTCCAACTTGGGCATGTACCCCTTGTCGATCAGGCCGGCCCACCAGGCGATGGTTTCCTGGAAGCGGGGGTCGTCGTAGTTGAACTTGCTGCCCCACGGGTTCTTGTCCGTTGCCGTCCAGCCTGTGGTTGCGGTGAGGAAGCTCCACTCGGTTTGGCCTTGGCCGGAGCCACTGCCGGTGAGGCCCAGTCCGTAGGTGGCAACGTTGTTCTTGTCGAAGCCCGCCTCATCGCCACGTTTGCCGTTCTTGTCAACGGTCAGGTGGGCAATGGTCTTCTCGTACGTGCCGCCGTCTTTCGGGTTCCAATCCAGGGACGCCATCTGCTCAGCTGAAATCCCCGCGGCGTCCGTCATGGCCGAGTTGTAGAACAGGCCCACGGTGTCCCAGTCCTTGGGGATGCCGTACCGCTTGCCGTCCTGGCCCACCCAGAGTTCAGGGAGGCCCTTGGTGAACTGATCGAGCTTGATGCCGTCCTTCTCAACAGCCTCGTCAAGGGACAGGAGCTGCTTCTTGGCGGCATACTCCGGGTACTTGGACAGGTGGTTGGTGAAGACATCCGGGGCCGTTCCGGCCACGAAGCCGTTGGTCAGGGTGGTCCAGTAATCGTCCCAACCGCGCTGGGTGATCTTGACCTTGATGTCCGGGTTGGCCTTGGTGAAGTCGTTGGCGCATTGCTGGTAGGCCGGGAGCTGGTTGGCGTCCCACAGCCAGTAGTTGATTTCTCCCTTTGCTTCGGACGATGCGGGGGAGGAACCGCCACAGGCAGAGAGGGTGAGAGCGATGGCAGCGGCAGCAGCGGCGACACCGAGGGTTTTCTTCATAACGAACCTTTCAAAAAGGGGTGCGGTTTACTTGATTCCGGAGAATCCGATGGAGTTGACTACCTTCTTGCCGAAGGCGATGAACAGCAGGAAAATCGGGAGCGCGGCCACCAGGGTGCCGGCCATGAGCCCGGACCAGTCCAGGGCGCCCTGCGGTGACTGGGACTTGAAAACGCTGAGGCCAACGGTAAGTACCCGGACGTTCTCGTCCTGGCCCACCAGCAGCGGCCAGAAGTACTCGTTCCACTGGCCGATGAAGGTCAGCAGCACCAGCGTGGCGATGGGGGCGGCGGCGTTGGGAAGCACGATCTGGAAGAAGATGCGAAGGTGCTTGGCGCCGTCGAGCATTGCCGCTTCCTCCACCTCGCGGGACATGCTGAGGAAGAACTGGCGGAGGAAGAAGATGGCGAACGGTGTCATGAACAGGAAAGGAAGCGACATTCCGGCCATGGTGTTCAGGAGCCCGAGGTTCTTGATCATGAGGAAGTTGGGCAGCGCCGTAAAGATTGGCGGGACCATCATGGTGGTCAGGAAGACTGCGAACACCTTGTTCCGGCCCGGCCAGCGCAACCGTGAAAAGGCGTAGGCGGCCATGGCGCTGAAGAACACTTGGCCGGCCGTGGTGATGCTGGCAAAGATCACGGAGTTCCGGAGGTAGAGCCAGAAGTTGATGGCTGCGCCGGATCCACCGTCGGCGATCGCTTCTTCGGTGGTTTGCAGCCCGAGTACGCGCTTGAAGGCGCCCCAGCTGAAGTCAGCGGGGAGGAGGTTTCCGGCGTTGGAGGCCAGCGCGCTGTTGCTGGACAGGGCCGTCCGCAGCATCCAGAGGAACGGGGCCAGAGTCACGGCGACGGCGACGCTCACCAGCACCCACGCACCTATCCGGCGCCAGTTGAGGGACTTCTTGCGGCTGTTTCGGGGCAGTGTTGAGGTTGTCATGACGGTTTCCTTAGTCCACTTCCGGCTTAGTCCAGGTCCGATTCATTGCCCTTGAGGAACTTCATTTGCACGAAGGCCACCAGAGCGAGAATGACGAACAGGATCACGGACAGGGCGGAGGCATAGCCGAAATCGGACTCGCCGAAGGCTTTCTGGTAGATGTACATCTGGATCACGCGGGAGGCGTTGACGGGCCCGCCGTTGGTGGTGACGGCAACGGTGTCGAATACCTGGAAGGAGCCGATCACGGTGACCACCAGGACCAGCACCAACACAGGGCGGAGCAGCGGTAAGGTGACGCTCCGGAAGGTCCGTGCCGGGGACGCGCCGTCGAGGTTTGCTACCTCGTAAAGGTGGTTGGGGATGGATTGCAGGCCGGCGAAAATCAGCAGGGCTGTGTAGCCCATGTGCCGCCAGACGTTCACGAAGGCGATGGTGGGGATGGCCCACTGCTCGCTGCCGAAGAAGGCTACGCGGGGAAGTCCCACCCAGCTCATCACTTCGTTGACGATGCCCAGTTGGTAGTCGAGCATCCAGAACCAGAGCAGGGCGACGATGACGTTGGCTACCAGGAACGGCAGCAGGAGTGCTCCGCGGATGAAGGTGGACTTGGCAACGCGGTGCATCAGCAGGGCGAGCCCCAGAGCGATCACCGTCTGGAAACCGATGTTGAGGGCGACGTACTGGAGGGTGACGCCCATGGCGTTCCAGAACAGTTCGTCGGCAAAGATCGTGGTGTAGTTCTTGATCCCGATCCATGTTGGTTCACCCAGGATGCTGTATTCGGTGAAGCTCAGGTAGATGCCGCGGATGGTAGGGACCAGAAAGAATGCCACGAAGCCAATGACGGCCGGGAAAATGAAGAAGAGGGCGATTTTCAGGTCGCCGAGGCGGCTGGTCATGCTGCGTTTGGCGGGCTGGTTCTTCCGCCCGTGATTCTTCCGTGAGCGTTCTGGTGCGCTCTCCGGTTGCTTGGTTAGCGTGGTCATCCTTGACCCTTTCCTGACTGTGATGTGAGTAACAATCTGCAGAGGAATCTACACGAGTAGATTCAACCAGCACAAGAGCTCTCGCGAAATTTTGATGAAAAATGTTCGATTTTGTTAGAAGTGTTGACTCGTGTAGATCGACGGTGGAAGACTCGTGTGGATCCCGTGAGGGCCATCACAACCAGCCGCCGTCGTGCGGCTTCAGAAAGGCAGACAATGACGTTTTCGATCGGTGTTGTGGGTGTCGGGCAGTTCGGCAGCCAGTTCGCCCACTTGTTTAAGCTCCACCCAGGCGTCAGTGCGGTGTACGCGGTGGACGAACTCAGCGAACGCGCTGTAGCGGCGCAGGAGCGTTGGGGTTTGGATGGCGTGATGGGCACGTTCGAAGAACTCTTGGAGTCCGACGTCGATGCTGTGGCCATCTTCACCCAGCGGTGGACCCACGGCCCGCTGGTGGAGCGTGCACTGCGGGCCGGCAAGCACGTCTACTCTGCGGTGCCCATGGCTATCTCTGAAGAAGAGATTGCACGGATCATCGAGGCAGTCCGCGAGACCAAGCTTGTCTACGCGATGGGGGAGACCAGTTACTACAACCCCGCCACCGTGTTCGCCCGCCAACAGCACCAGGCAGGAAAATTCGGCCGGATCTTCTACACCGAGGGCGACTACGTCCACGACATGGACCTGGGCTTCTATGAGGCCTACCAGTACAGCGGGGGAGAGCGCTGGAAGGAAACCGCCAGCTACCCGCCCATGCTCTACCCGACGCACGCGATCGGCGGGGTCCTTGGTGCTGTCCCCGGACACGCCATCAGCGTGAGTTGCATCGGCGTCAAGGACCACCGCGGCGACGGCGTCTTCGACAAAGACGTCAGCATGTTCGGCAACGACTTCTCCAACGCCACGGCGTTGTTTGAAATGAACGACGGCGGTGCGATGCGCACCAACGAGATGCGCCGAGTGGGGTATCCCTCCCACATCCGGGAATCCCGTTTCCGCTTCTTCGGCACCGACGCAAGCTTTGAGCAACTCGCCACCACCACCGTGTGGCAGGACAAATCCTCCGTGGAGGACGTCTCTGAGCAGGTGGAAACCAAGCCAACCATGTCCTTGGACGATCCATCACTTGCCGAGGTGGCACCCGAGCTGCGCGATGCGTTCATTTCCGGCTTGGCTCCCGTCCACGATCAGTCCCGCTTGCCACAGGAATTCCTTGGCGCGCCCAACGGGCACGAGGGAAGCCACCAATTCCTGGTGGACGACTTTGTCACCGCTGTGAACAACCGCACGCTGCCACCGGTCAACGCGTGGGTTGCGGCCAGATTTACCCTTCCCGGGATCGTTGCCCACGAGTCTGCGCTCCGCGGCGGGGAGCGGCTTCCCATCCGCGACTTCGGTGACGCCCCCATGGAGTAGCTAGCATTTACCCATGACTACAACAGCTGTACAAACCCCGCGCGGCCCGGTTACACGCAAAGACGTGGCCCGGTACGCCGGGGTGAGTACCGCCGTCGTGAGTTATGTGGTGAACGGAGGGCCCAAGAACGTTGCCCCGGCCACGGAAGCCAAAGTGCGCGAGGCCATCCGGGTTCTGGGCTACCGCCCCAACGCGGCGGCGCGGGCGTTGAAGCTGGGTTCCAGCGAGACCATTGGTGTTGTTGTTCCGGACAACACCAACCCGTTCTTCACCCAGTTGGCCCACGAGGTGGAAATCGCAGCATCTGAGCTGGGCTTCGGCATGGTGCTCACCAACTCGGACGGGAGCCTGACGCGGGAGCGGAAGAACATCCGCACACTGGCCGCACGCCAAGTGGACGGAGTGTTCCTTGCCAGTTGTGTCTTCGATCCCGATGTCACAGAGCTCGAAGCTTCCGAAATCCCGTCAGTGCTGTTGAACAACGCGGGATCACAACCGGGTTTCAACAGTGTGGGTGTGGATCTGGAAGCCGGCGCGCGTGCCGCGGTGCAGCATCTGATCGGTCACGGGCACACGAATATTGGCTTGGCGATCGGCACCAACACCGGCAACCAGCTTGACGGGCGAGAGGTGGGCTGGCTCGGAACGCTGCGCGACGCCGGGCTCCCGGAGGGCCCCATGATGCACGGGCCCTTCTCCCGTCCGGGAGGGTACGAGGTAGGGCAGCGATTCCTGTCCATGGCAAACCGGCCCACGGCGATCTTTGCCAGCAATGACATGCAGGCGATCGGCATCCTCAGGGCACTGCATGAAGCGGGCGTCCGGGTCCCCGAGGACGTGGCGCTGGTGTCCTTTGATGGATCCCTGGATTCCGAGTACAGCTGGCCGGCGCTGACCACCGTTGCCCAACCCGTCAGGGCCATGGCCGTGGCCGCCGTGCAGGCGCTGGTAGGCAAGGGCCGTGGCGAAGAGTTGCAGCATCACATCCTGCCCACCGAGCTGATCATCCGCCAGTCCTGCGGGTGTGAATAAGCCCCTCGCTGGGATTACGACGGCGGCTGGCCGGGTTAGGAGTCCATGCTCGCGTAGCGCTCCGGCCGGGCCAGGACCTGGCTGATCTGCGCTGTCCCCGCGGCCACTGCGAGCCGGACCAAAAGGAACCCTGCAGCGAACACCCCGCCAATGGTCAGAAACACCACGGGTTGGGTCAGCAGGACGGCGCCGGTCAACGGCAGGACCAGGACGGCGGCAGCAGCAGCCGAAATGCCCGCCACCAGGAACAGGGGTGACATCACGGCCTTGACCCGGGCGGCCACCATGAGTTTCCGCGGCATCCCCACCCGGTCCAACGCCACCAGGGTAGACGCCCGGTCCAGCACCGCAGCGGCCTGGTTCACGCCCGCAGAGCACGCCACCATCAGGAACGAGCCAAGCAACGTGATCATCACTCCGGTGTTGATGTCCCGGACCAGCAGCGCAGTTTCGTCACCGGCGCTGCCACCCATGGAGCCCGCCACAGCCATTCCTACCCCGACGAAAACCCCTACAAAACTTGTCATCGCGACGCCCCCAACTTGCCGCCACGATTCCTTGGGACTCTCCAACACGGTCCGCGCCGCCAGCAGTTGCTCGGGCCGCTTGGCGCGCTTGAGTTGCGATGACGCGCGAAGCCGCAGAATCCACGGCCCCATGAGGTTCAACGCCAGCAAAGCCAAACCGAAGCAACCGCCCATCACTGCGATGATCACAATAAACGCACCAAAGCTGCTGAGCATCCCCATGGCCACAACACCGATGACCACCACAACAGCTGCAATGAGGCCGCGAACCCAGTGCGCGCCGTCGGCCGTTTGCCGGGTCCGGACGCCTAACGGCGTCACCACAACTTTCCTCAGTCCAAGCGCCGCGCTCGCCGCTGCCAGGACGCAGACCGCAAGGACACAGCCCACAATGGCAGGCACAGACAACCACGCATGGCTTCCGATTGCTTGCCCCCGGAACCGGATCAGCCCCAGGAAAGGTGCCGCACAGGCATAGAGTCCGGCACCGGCCACAGCTCCCACGGCAGCCAGCACGGTGGACTCAATGACGGTCATCCAGACGACCGTTGCGCTGTTGGCGCCCAGCAGGCGCAAGGAAGCGAGCCGGTCATCACGACGCCGGGCGGCGAGCCGGGCGGCCGAGGCACCAAGTGTTAGCAGCGGGATGATGAGCAGGACCATCGCCACCACGGCCAAGGCTTGGTACGTGCCGGCGATGCTGTCAGTCCATGACCAAAAGACCTGCGAACCACCGGCGACGGTGAGCAGGAGAGCGGTGACCGTGCCGAAGGCGAGGATGGGAAGCCCGGAATCGCGAAGACCGGTTTCGCGGAAGCTGCCGCTGTTGCTTCGGGCGAGGTAGGGCGTGAGCCGGAGCGCCAGGGTGAGGCTAGACATTGAAGGCTCCCTTGAAGTTCGGAGCTTGCGTTGCCGGCAAGGGCGTTGACTGGCTGACCTGCCCTGGAAGGGAGTGGACAGGGTCCGTGCTGCCGAAATCGGCCACGATCCGGCCGTCACGCAACTCCACCACGCGCTCGCAGCGGGCGGCAACGTTGGGATCGTGCGTGACCACCAGCAGTGTGCGGCCATTGGCGGCCACTGAGTGGAGGAGTACGTCCAGGACTTCCTTTGAGGTGGCCGAGTCCAGTGCGCCTGTGGGCTCGTCGGCGAAAACAACCCGGGCGCCTGTGACTTGTGCGCGGGCGATCGCAACGCGCTGTACCTGGCCGCCGGACAGTTCGCCCAAGCGGCGCTGCTCCATGCCCGCCAAACCCAGCGCCCCCAGCCATTCGGCCGCGCGGGACTCGCTGGTACCCCGGTCCGTGCCGTTGAGCATGAGGGCAAGCGCCACATTTTCCAAGGCGGTGAGCTCCGGAAGGAGCATGCCCTGTTGGAAGACGAAGCCGAATTCCTCCCGGCGTAATCGGGATAACGCAGCGTCTCCCAAGGTGTCCAGACGTAGCGCGGCCGAGGGCGTATTCAAGGTGATGGCACCGGCGTCGGGCCTCAAGATCCCGGCAAGGCAGTGCAAAAGGGTGGTCTTACCGGAACCGGAGGGACCAATGATGGCAATGGACTGGCCGGCGTTCGCTGTGAAGTCGACGTGGTCCAAAGCGATGCTGCCGGGGTAGTGCTTGGTGAGCTGCTGGGCGTGGAGGATGGCGTTCATATATCCAGCATCCTTGGCGGCCCTATTCCACGGCGTCAGTCCCGCGGTTGAACTCTGCGGGCCCGCCTCCACCCGCGGTATGAGGGATCAGGCTCCGGCGATCCGCAATTTAGCTACATTTTCGGCAAGTACGCGCCGGGCGTCGTCGCCAAGAAGGGAGTCCGTGATCAGTTCGTCGGCTTCATCGAGCCCGGCGATCGAGGCGATGCCCACAACGCCCCATTTGCTGTGGTCGGCCAGGACAACAGTGCTCCGGGCCGAGGCCATGAACGCCCGGTTAGTCTCCGCCTCAAGCAGGTTGGGCGTGGTGAATCCGGCGTGGGCATCCATGCCATGGACTCCCAGGAACAAGACGTCCAAGTGGAGCTGTTTGAGCGAGGATGTGGCGATTGGGCCTACCAAGGCATCTGATGGAGTGCGCTCCCCGCCAATCAAAATCACGGTTGAGCCGAAGCGCGCGGGGCCGGATGAGGCGCCGTGGTGAAAAAGGTCCGCGATCCGCACTGAGTTGGTGACCACTGTAATGCGGGGGCCGTTCACGAGCTCCTTGGCCAGCGCCCACGTGGTGGTTCCTGCTCCAAGGCCGATCGCCATGTCCTCCTGCACCAAGGAGGCCGCCTCAACAGCAATGGCATGCTTTTCCGCGGGCAATTGCGTGGACTTCAGTTCAAAGCCGGGCTCGTGAGTGCTGGCGTCGCCGGGAAGTTTGGCCCCGCCGTGGATGCGCTCAACACGCCCTGCTTCCTCCAGTGCCTCGATGTCGCGCCGCACGGTCATGGGGGAGACGCCCAGCAGTTGAGCGAGGTCCGAGACCCGTACCACGCGTTCGCGCTGGACTGCGTCGATAATGGCGGAGTGGCGTGCTGCCTGAAGCATCAGGGCCTTTCTGGGAAACCTTGTCAAACATGGAGCTGAGTCTGGCTCCAGTCTAGGACGGGAGGCTTCCGCAGGCCCGCAGGGCGTCACCGGTGACTTTTTTAACGGCCCAAACCGCGACGGCCCAAACCGCGACGGCGCCGCTCGCCTTGGGAGGTGAGCGGCGCCGTCGAGCTTCTGGACGCTACTTGCGCAGAGATTCCGCGATCTGGGTCATGATGCCGGGGTCTGCCAGTGTGGTGGCGTCGCCGGTGTCGCGGCCTTCTGCGATGTCCTTCAGGAGGCGGCGGACAATCTTGCCGGAGCGGGTCTTGGGCAGTTCCGGGACGATCAGCAACTGCTTGGGCTTGGCGATCGGACCGATTTCCTTGCCCACGTGGTTGCGGAGTTCCAGGACAGTTTCGTCACCGTTGTTCACGGCGTCCCCGCGGAGGATTACGAACGCGACGACGGCCTGGCCGGTGGTCTCATCGGCTGCGCCGACGACGGCTGCTTCAGCCACGGAGGGGTGGCTGACCAGGGCGGATTCGATCTCCGTGGTGGAGAGGCGGTGTCCGGAGACGTTCATGACGTCGTCCACGCGGCCCAGGAGCCAGACGTCGCCGTCCTCGTCCTTCTTGGCGCCGTCACCGGCGAAGTACATGGCCTCGAAACGGGACCAGTAGGTGTCCTTGAACCGCTCGGGGTCGCCCCAGATGCCGCGGAGCATGGAAGGCCACGGTTCGCGGACCACCAGGTAGCCGCCTTCGCCGTTGGCTACCGACTGGCCGTTTTCATCCACCACGTCAATGGCGATGCCCGGGAGGGGGACCTGCGCGGAGCCGGGCTTGGTGGCCGTCACGCCGGGCAGCGGGGCGATCATCTGCGCGCCGGTTTCGGTTTGCCACCAGGTGTCCACGATCGGGGCGGGGTGTTCCTTCTTTTCCCCGTTCTTGCCGGCGTTGGCCCCGATGACGTCGCGGTACCACATCCACGCCTCGGGGTTGATGGATTCGCCCACGGATCCAAGGACCCGGATGGAGGAGAGATCGTAGCCGTCCGGGATGTCCCGGCCCCACTTCATGAACGTGCGGATGGCGGTGGGAGCGGTGTAGAGGATGGAGACCTTGTACTTTTCCACGATCTCCCACCAGCGTCCCTGATGCGGGGAGTCCGGGGTGCCTTCGTACATGACCTGGGTGGCGCCGTTGATGAGTGGCGCGTAGGTGACGTAGGAGTGGCCGGTGACCCATCCGACGTCGGCGGTGCACCAGTACACGTCCGTTTCCGGGTGGAGATCGAACACAGCTTTGTGCGTGTATGCGGCTTGCGTGAGGTAGCCACCGGTGGTGTGGAGGATGCCCTTGGGCTTGCCGGTGGTGCCGGAGGTGTAGAGGATGAACAGTGGATGCTCGGAGTCATGCCCTACCGCGGTGTGCTCGGTTGAGGCTTTGTCAACGGTCTCGCTCCACCAGAGGTCGCGGCCTTCCACCCAGTTGACGTCCTCGCCGTTGCGCTTGACCACAACAACGTTCTGGACGGTGTGGCCCTCTTTGGAGAGGGCTTCGTCCACGGCAGGCTTCAGGGCGCTGGGCTTGCCGCGGCGGTAGGTGCCGTCAGCGGTGACTACCAGCTTGGCCTCGGCGTCCTCGATCCGGGAGCGGAGAGCGTCAGCGGAGAACCCGCCGAACACTACCGAGTGAACCGCGCCGATCCTGGCGCAGGCAAGCAGCGTGATGACGGCCTCGGGGATCATGGGCAGGTAAACAGCCACGCGGTCGCCCTTTTTGACGCCGAGCGCATCAAAAGCGTTGGCCGCCTTCTTAACTTCTTCAGTCAGTTCCGCGTAGGTGTAAGTACGGGTGTCGCCGGGTTCGCCCTCGAAGTGAATGGCTACACGATCGCCCAAGCCGTTCTCCACATGGCGGTCCAAAGCGTTGTAGGCGGCGTTAACCTCGCCACCCACAAACCACTTGGCGAACGGTGGGTTGGACCAATCCAAGGCCTCGGCGAAGTCCTTGTCCCATGTCAGCAGCTCGCGGGCCTGCTTGGCCCAGAATGCGGGACGGTCTGCCTCGGCCTCTTTGTAAGCGTCTGCGCTGGTCACGGCATGTGCGGCGAACTCTGCAGAGGGCGCGAACTTGCGGTTCTCGTGGAGGAGGTTTTCAAGCGCCTCAACGTGTGTGGATCCGGTGGTGTCCTGGGACATTGTGAACCTCATCATTCATCGATCTTTGCCGCGCGGATCTTTACATGAGTTTCCCGCCCGTGCCGTCGTCGGCGTCGAGCGTGTCCCTCAAAGGTCCGCAAAGTGCTGTCCGGCATCAACACTATCGCTTAGCGAAGTGCTACGTGTGCGTCGTCACAAATGCGGCCGTGAGCGGCGCAGATTTAGCGACGAATGGCGGCCCGGGCGGCGGGGAACCGTTTACATGACGCACGACGGCGGAGCCCGGCCGCCGCTGCTGGCGGGCACGCTGGCGCCCTCATTCTGTAAGGAACCTTGGAGTTTGCTGTGGGCGAAGCCATATGACCGTTTTCAGCTAGAACCCTGTCAGGGGGGTGGCATAGGCTGAACAGGTCTTGGGACGCACTTCAGGCGTGTCCGGTTCTGCGCGGAAACCCGCGGAGGCAGCCGGGCCGGACTGTCCAAGACGCCGCCGTACGAAGGAGAAATAGATGAACCAGCTGAGCCCAGGCCCGCACGACTCACCGCCGAACGGACCGGACACCGCGGCTGGAACGGACACCGCTGCAGGAGCTCCTCTTAAGAAGAACGTTGCTGTTGAGGGTGACGTCGCAGCAAAGAATGATGCCACCAAATACGAGGCTGTCGCCGGGCCGTTCACCATCCGGGACCTCACCGTTTTTGGCTCCACGCTCCTGATGTTCGTAGCCTCGCTCCTGCCCATGTTCGGGGAGCGGTACAACCTCTGGAACCTGGGAAACCTGTTCTTCCTGATGCTGGGAATCATCCTGCCGCTGGTTGTGGTTGCACTCTTCGTTGCCCGCAGGCTGCAGCCGGGAACAGTGGTCCGCATCGGCTCGCTGTCTGTTGACCAGTTCGCGTCCGTCACTGCGGCGTTTGCTTTCCCCTTGTTCTTCCTGACCATTGCCAATTCATTCAACGGCGGGGTCCTGCTGGGCCTGGTTGGCTCTGTAGGTCTGCTGGCTGCCACCGTCCTTGGGCCGCATCTTCCCTGGCTTTCCGCGGACTTCAAGGGCCGCGCCGAAAAGCCGGCGCACATTGTTGCCCGCGAGGCGACCGTGCCCACCCGCAAACCGGCTGCCCCCAAGGCTCCGAAGACCCCCAAAACGCCGGCAGCTTCCGGCACCGGCTTCAACAGCTCAAACTCTGGAATCCCAGGGTCAAACGCGGAGCGCCAAGGATCGGCTGACGGTTACCAGCCTCCCGTTTCCCACGGTGCTGGTGCCGCGGGCGCATCGGCTTCCCGTGATTTTGGTGCCACGGGTGCTTCGGGTGTTGCTGCTAGCAGTTCTGCTGCCGCAGGTGCCGCCGGCGCTGCTGCCACAGGTGCCACGGGCGCCAGTCCTTTCGCTCCGCCGGCTAGCTACGGAACCACGCCGTCCCCGGCAACTGAAGCTTCCGGCGTCGTGCATTCCGCTGACGCCACGGGCGTGGACGGTAGCGGCCACGCAAACACTGGTCAGGCAAACACCGTTCACGAAACTACGGATCACTCAGCCGCCGGGAATGTCAGCCCCGCACCCGTAACAGACGCCGGTGCTCAACCAGCCTCCAGTGCTCAACCCGCCGGTGCTCAACCCGCCGGTGGGCCCGATAAATTCGCAGCGCCAGGTGCGGCCACTCCTGCAGGTGCTTCCGCCGCCGCGTCGTCTCCGGAAAAGCGCGAGACCCTGGATGCATCCGCCACCAGGGATGTTCAGGCTGCGGCGCCGGCAGCCGAGCCGGCTACCACCGAGCCTGCAACTACACAGCACGCCACCCAACCTGCCACCAGCCAGCACGCACCCCAGCCAGCGGCGCAACAGCCGTGGGCTGCCACTATGGCAACGCCAATAGTTTCCGGTGACACCCGCAGGGTCAGCGATTCCATTGGCGCCACTGTGGACCCGGCCAGCCGTCCGGAAGAATCCGATGCTCCTCAGTACGAGGCTTTCTGGTTCGCGGTAGGCCAGCCCAGGACTGCATACGACGAGCACACAGGAACTCCCGCGTTCACTATCGAACCCGGCGGATGGGTGTTGGCGCTCGAGGACAGGGGCCATGAGTTCCTGGTCCAGGACACCGACGGCAAGCTGGGAATCCTCCGCGAGCTCAGCAACATCGAGCGCGGCTAAGCAGGGATCCCGTGGCCATCGCAGAAGCTGGTTCGTTGCTGGCGCTCAAACGCCGGGCGCGCAAGATCAACAGGGTTCTCGCCGAAAAGTACCCCTACGCTCATGCGGAACTGGATTTCAGGAATCCCTTTGAGCTGGTGGTGGCCACGGTCCTCTCGGCCCAAACCACTGATGTGATGGTCAATCAGGTCACCAAAATCCTGTTTGCCCGTTATCCGGATGCCCGCGCCATGGCTGAAGCGGATCCCGTGGAGTTGGAGACCTTACTTCAGCCCACGGGATTCTTCCGCGCCAAAGCACGGAACGTTCTGGCTCTCAGTACACGGCTCGTGGACGAGTACGACGGCGAGGTCCCGGGTCGCCTGGAAGACTTGGTGACGCTCCCTGGTGTCGGTCGCAAAACAGCCAACGTGGTGTTGGGCAACGCCTTCGGTGTCCCGGGGATCACTGTAGATACGCACTTCGGTAGGTTGGCGCGCCGCTTCGGGTGGACGCACTCGGATGATCCTGTGAAGATCGAGTTCGACGTCGCTGAGTTGTTTGAACCGCGCGACTGGACCATGCTTTCGCATCGAGTGGTGTTCCATGGCCGCAGGGTCTGCCATTCCAGGAAACCGGCCTGCGGTGCCTGTCCCGTGGCGAGCCTCTGCCCGAGCTACGGCGAGGGCGAAATGGATCCCGTCAAGGCAGCCAAGCTGCTGAAGTACGAGCTCGCGCCAGGGAATGAAGAGTTGCTCGGGAAGTTGTTGGCGGAGACGCACCGGGCCGCGGAGATCCGCATGGAATCGCAGAGGAGGCCCGGGTGACCGCGCTTGAGGAACTATCGGCGCTGGTTACCCGCTTTGAGCAGGGACAACAACAGCATTCGGCCCTCTGGGAGATGCTTCCCGTCACTCCCGAAACCAACCGGGCCGCGGCTGTTTTGATGCTTTTCGGTGTGTTGGACAACGTCCCCGCCGAATCGGGGCGGCCTGTTGCGCCGGCGGATCTTGATGTCCTTTTGCTGGAGCGGGCGCACACCCTTGATGACCACCCGGGGCAAGTGGCGTTCCCAGGTGGCAGCGTGGACCCGGAGGACGAGTCCGTGGTGGCTGCAGCGCTTCGCGAAGCTGTTGAAGAGACCGGACTGGATGCGGCAGGTGTCAGGGTTCTAGGCGTCATCCCAGAGCTTGGCTTGATCCGGAGCAACTTCCGCGTGACGCCGGTGCTGGCCTGGTGGGATGCCCCCTCACCGGTTCGCGTTGTGGACTACGGCGAGTCTGCGCAGGTCTTCAGGGTGCCTGTACGGGACCTCTTGGATCCCGACAACCGTGTTACGGCCACCATCTCCAGGTTCGGCCGCACCTACACCAGCCCTGGGTTCACCATAAACGGTGTGCTGGTTTGGGGGTTCACGGGAATGGTCCTCAGTGGGCTTTTTGACGAGCTGGGTTGGACTGTTCCCTGGGACACGGACAAACTGCAGGACATAGACCTTTAGGCAGCTTTGCGCGCTGTACTGGATCGGTCCACGATCAGTCCTGTTGCGGCGTTTTCCCGCACGGCGTTAATGCCGGCCACAACGCCCTCAAGGTGAGGAAAGGTTGGCGACTCCGCCACCACGGTTCCGTCGGCCGCTGTGAGGCGAAACCGGTAACCCTCTGCGTTGTCCTTGAGAATTTCAAACTTGCCAGCCATCTAATGCTCCCCCTTGTGATGCTGCTTGCATGAAAAAGCGGACCCGTGTAGGCATCCACATAGCGAACGTATCCACAACCGGAAGCGAACCAAAGTTACTTGGCAGTACCTGTCACTGACGGGTCATCCCGGCTCATATGGCGAGATATGACTGGATAGTGCCGCGGCATCAGGCTATGGTCCGGCTACTTCGCTCGGTCGTAAGAATCGACAACGGCCAGGCTCACCGGAAATTCCACGGGTATCCGTCCGAACATGAGTTCCTTCGCCGAGGCTGCTGCATCTTCAATTGCGCGGACACAAGCATCCACGGCATCCTCGGGTGCGTGAATCATCACTTCGTCGTGGAGGAAGAAGACCAGTTCCCCGCTGGGTGAGCCTTCAGCGCGCAGGGCCCGCAACCGCCGTCGTAATTCCGCCAACCAGCAAGCCGCCCACTCAGCTGCCGAGCCTTGAACCACAAAGTTACGCGTAAAACGGCCCCGTGACCGGGCAAGAATATCGGCCCGGCGCTGTTCCTCAGCGGTGGTGGACTGCTGGCTCCGCAACCATCCGGCCGACGGCGGTGGGCTGCTTCTGCCCAGCCGTGTAGTGACGGTTCTGCCCGCTTCCCCTTCACGGGCTGCCTGTTCGACGAAGCCCACCGCGCGTGGATAGGTTCGCGTAAGCTGTGGCATCAGCCGTCCCGATTCGCCAGTGGTGGCACCGTAAATGGCTCCCAGCAGCGCAATTTTTGCCTTGGCCCGGTCCCCGCCAAAACCTTGGGCTGCGATGCCTGCGTAGAGGTCCTTGTCCCGTGCGGCCTCCGCCATTTTCGTATCCTGGGCCAGTGCCACGAGAACGCGCGGCTCCAGCTGGGAGGCATCGGCGACGATCAGCTTATGCCCGGGATCCGCATGAACCGCTGCCCGGATGGTGCGCGGGATCTGCAGAGCTCCTCCGCCGCGGGAAGCCCAACGGCCCGAGACGACTCCACCCACCACATACTCCGGATGGAACCTGCCTTCACGCACCCATGCGTCCAACCAGGACCAGCCATTGGCGGTGTGTAACCGGGAAAGTTTCTTGTAAGCGAGGAGGGGCTGGATGGCCGGGTGCTTCGACTCCTGAAGCTCCCATTGGCGGGTGCTCTTCACCTCGATCCCGTTTCTGTGCAGGGCACGCATCAAGTCTTGGGGCGAGTCCGGATTCAGGCCGGGGGAGTTGAGGATGCTTCTGAGCTCGGCGCAAAGAGCTTCGAGTGCCGGCGGCCTGTGCCCCTGAGGCGGGCGGGGACCCAAGACGTCAGCCAGGATCTGTTGATGCAGCTCCTCACGCCATGGGACACCGGCATGTTGCATCTCCACCGCGATGATCGCCGCAGCGGACTCGGCCGCGAGCAGAAGTTGGAGGCGCTGCCTTTGCTGATCAGCTGCGGGAACCTGCGAGATCGCGAGTTGTTGGGCGGCAAACTCCTCTTTCACCGCTTGGAGGCCTGCTTTGGTGGTGGAAGGGCTTAGTTCCTCAAAGAGGGCCCCTTGATCCGCTGGAGGCGGAGGAGGTTGGAGAGCGCGGGGCGGTGTTGTGTCATCGTCTTGAGTCAGCTTGACCGCGTGCCTGGCATATTCCGTGTGCGCAGTGAATTCCGAGTGGGCCAAAATGGCTCCGCACAGCGCGAGGTCGTGGCAACGCTCCAGCTCAATGCCCTGAGCCAGCAGTTCCGGATACCAATCCTGGGCCCTGTGCCACACCCAGCGGGGCCGCTGGGCTTCGAGTTCACGCACGACGCCGGCTAACTCACCACGGGCCACTACGCGCGCGTCGGCAGTGGCCTTGCCGGTGGGGGAGATCCTCTGTATGGCTGCGCCGTCCGGGTGGGCGGCGAGCAGCAAATACATGGTTTCCATTCTGCCCTGTGCGCGGGTGTGCTGTGGTTCGGCTACCGGGGGAGCCTGCGGTTGATCGGTACCGCTCGCTCTTGCTGGGTGCCTCTTGCCGTAGCTCGGACCCACCGGCTGGGTGCCATAGCTCGGACCCACCGGCTGGGTGCCATAGCTCGGACCCACCGGCTGGGTGCCACTTCTCCTCCCCAGAGTCGGTGAGCGCCATGTTGTGCACATACGGGCATCGGCCTCTTATGTTCATCGGCGTGTACATCCAGTGTGGAAGCCATGAACAAGCGAGATCGTCGGCACAGGCAGCCAGGACACAGAGGACACTCGGCTAACCCAGAGAACCAAGAACTGCCAGGGAAACCGGCAGTGCCAGGTCAACCGCGTCGATCGGACCAACCACGTAGTCCTGGTCAACCTGGACCACTTCGAACCTCCGGGCATTTTCAAACGTCCAGTAAACCGGCTGTGCATCGGGAGGCGGACGCGTCCTGGGTTCCCCGCGAAGGCGTGGGGATATTACTCGTTTCCGCGGATCCTTACCTACAAGAGGAGGCCAAACGGATCGTCGCTGCAGCGGGTGGAAGTCTCAGAATGGCTGCGGATGTACTGGAAGCTGTCCACGGCTGGGACAACGCCGACGTTGTTTTGGTGGGCAGCGATATTCGCGAGTTGCCGCCCAAGCGAAGGGCGCCCACAGTGTTGCTCGGCAAAGCCACCGAGGGCGACGGGTTGTGGCGTCTGGCCGCCTCACTCGGGGCTGAACGGGTGGCTGTCCTCCCGGAAGCCGCTGCCTGGCTGGCTGAACACCTCAGTATGTCCGGCTCCCCGGATCCCGGAGGCACCGTCATGGGCATCGTTGGTGGCAGCGGCGGGGCGGGCGCCACCACCATGGCAATCTGGCTCGCCCAAGCCGCAGCCGGGCACGGCATCAGCACCGTGCTCATTGATGGTGACCGTTGGGGTGGCGGCCTTGAGTTGGCAGTGAGCACTGATGAAAAAGCCGGCCTCCGGTGGCCCGACTTCGCCGAAACCAGGGGCAGCATTGATCCCTCCCAATTCAGGGATTCACTGCCCGTTGCCGGTGGCTTCGCTTACCTCTCCTGGCCCGGAACGCGGGATCCTGTGCATATTCCCGATGCCGGCGCTGTGGCAGCTGTTGTTGACGCGGCTCGGCGTAGCTTCGAACTGATTCTGGTAGACATCGGACGCAGTGGAGAAGGGCTGGGCACGCTTGCATGGGATTGCGACAGGATCATGGTGCTGACCAAGGCCCAGCTCACGTCTGCAATAGCGGCTACCCGGGTCCTCAACGAGCTCCCACCCATTGATTGCGGGCTGGTAATCCGCGGAAGCGGCAGCACCTCAGTAGATGCTCCGACGATCGCCGAGTCGCTGGGATTGCCGTTCCTCGGTGTCCTTCCGGAAATTCGTGGTGTTGCTGCCGCCACTGAGCTGGGTCGATTGCTGGAAATGGGGCGCCGGAAACCAGTGCTCCGATTCGCTGGTGCTGTATTGGAACTGGACGGTACCAACCGGTGAGTGTCTTTGGAGAAGGGAGCCGCCGGAGGCAGGGCCGCAGGCTGGACACTGTGCTTCTTGAAACGGTGCGGGAATCGGTCCTTGCTGGAAGCGGACCCGTAACGCCCTCAACCGTCGCGGCAGCGGTGCAGGCCAGCGGCAGATTACTGGGTACAGCAGGAGCGTTGGAGGCGGCAGAGTCCATCAATGCTGAACTGAACGGGCTGGGGCCTCTCCAACCGCTCACCCAAGATCCTGCCGTCACGGATATTTTCGTCAACGGCCCGGACTCGGTTTGGTTGGACCGTGGCAACGGACTGGAACGTTCATCCGTTCATTTCGATACCGAGCACCACATCAGATCCCTGGCTACCCGGCTGGTGTCAGCAGGGGGACGGCGGCTGGATGACGGCTCGCCCTGCGTGGATGTCCGGCTTAACGGCGGATATCGCGTGCATGCAGTCCTCGCGCCCATATCAACTGCGGGGACCTTACTGTCCATCCGCATCCGACGCGATGAAGTGTTTTCCCTTGCCGAGTTGAGGGAACACGGCATGTTCTCCGAGCTGACCGAGTCGGTTCTCCGCGCCATTATGGCCCACAAACTGAGTTTTCTCATCAGCGGCGCCACGGGCTCAGGAAAGACGACCCTCCTCTCTACTTTGCTGGGGTTAAGCCATCCGGCAGAACGTTTGGTCTTGATTGAGGACGCTGCAGAGCTCAACCCCGTCCACCCCCATGTTGTGACGTTGGAGTCCCGTCACGGAAACCTCGAAGGCGGAGGGGCCCTGGACCTCGGGGAATTGGTCCGGCAAGCACTGCGCATGCGTCCGGACAGGCTGATCGTTGGAGAGTGCCGGGGCGCTGAAGTCCGTGAGTTGCTCACCGCGCTCAATACCGGCCATACCGGGGGTGGTGGCACCATCCACGCCAACACTGCAGAGGCCGTGCCGGCCCGCTTGGTGGCGCTGGGTGCGTTGGCGGGCCTGAACGCCGAGGCCGTGCGGTTGCAAGTGGCCAGCGCCCTGGATGTGGTGATCCACGTGGACCGGACACCGTCTGGACGGAAAGTGGCTTCCATTGGAGTGCTGACAGAAACCAGACATGGCCAGACGGTGGTGCCCGCACTCAGTTTGGGCCCCACAGAAAGCACAGAAATGACACCGGGGCCGGCCTGGCCTGAACTCGTGGCCCGGCTCTCGCTCGCGCATTTGGAAGTGGACAACCCCAAGCCCACCGGTGGGCGTCCGCAGGGAATGCACCGTTCCGGCAAGAACCCATGATCGGCGTCTTCGTCCTGGTCATGGCGCTCGCGGCTTTGCTGCAGTTCACAGGGCATCGGACGCGGCTCAAGCGGCTCCGGACGAACCTCCAGGAACCAGTGGCTCGCGCCCGGCCCACTGACGCACGCCCGGGCAGGCGGTTCCGTGGCCTGAGGACACGCAAGGCTCCCGAACCGTTGGCACTTGGCGTGCTGGTGCAACAACTTGCAGCACTGTTGCGCGGCGGACGGGGGACCCACCGCCTGTGGGAAGAGCTCTGGATTGTCCATGGGCCGCGGCACAGCATAGACAGGGACGTGGTACACACGGACGCGGTACACAGGGACGCGGGACCAAAAGCAGAAGTAGCTCCGAGACGAGAAATAGGTACAAGAGGAGAAAAGGGGACCACCGGGCTGTCCAACGGTTCGCTGCAGGTTCTCGCGGCTGCACGGGCTGCGTCCACGGTGGGGAATTCGCCAGCGGAGGCCATCCGAAGCACAGCCGCAAAGGTGTACCCGCAACGTGGAAGTTCGGAGCGTCGCGTTTGGATGGAGTTGGCCGCCTGCCTGGACATTGCCGAGACAAGTGGCTGTCCTTTGGCTGACCTCCTGACCAGGTTCGCAGCCCAGCTGGAAGCTGAAGAGGATTCGGAAGCTGCCCGTCAAACGGCGCTCGCAGGTCCCAAGGCTACCGTCCGGCTGTTGTCCTGGCTGCCCGTTTTCGGACTGGTGCTGGGCATGGCCTTGGGTGTAGATCCGCTGGGTATCTTGTTGAACAACTTTCTGGGTGTCTCAACGTTCGCGGTGGGACTCCTGCTGACGGCAGCTGGACGGGTCTGGTCTTCACGGCTTGTAGCCTCTGCCGCTGGAGGGCCCTGATGTACAACGCCTCAGTGTTGGCAATGTTGACTGTCTTGACATTGGCCGCGTTCCTGAGCTTCGCTGCCCCGCGAAACCGGATGGCCCGGAATCGCTTAATTCCCCAGGGCAGCGAAAGCGAGTCATCGCTGGATTCTTCTGATTCCGCACGTACGGACCTTGCCGCGGACGGACTTCGCGATACCGCCATGATGCTTGAACTGATTGCGTCCATGCTTGACGCCGGGGCGGGAATCGGGCGGGCGCTTGAACTCATTGCACAGTGTGCTTCACCCCCGGTCAGGCAATCCCTGCGTCCCGTGGTTGCCGCACTGGCCATCGGTGCTGATTGGGAGACGGCTTGGCGGACACCCACTCAACACTCCTTTGAGGTGGCCAGGCTCAAGGACGCGTTGGCATTCGCGGCCCTGACTGGTGCGCCCTCGGCCTCCATCCTCTATGCGCAGGCGGCAAGGGAACGCCGTGAGCAGTTCCGGGCCGCGGAGAAGCGGGCAGCAGCTTTGGGCGTGAAGCTCGTTGTTCCCCTGGGCCTGTGCTCGCTTCCTGCCTTTATCTGCCTTGGCATCGTCCCTGTTCTGATCGCCATGCTTCCCTCTGGCTGAGGCGTGCAGCGAACCTTCACCATTCCTCCACACCCGGCAGATCAGAGGGGTTATCCACTTGCGGAGGTCACCTCCTTACAGGCTTCCCCAGACCACGGAAGAGTGGGTGGTGCCAGCAGATCGCAGGCGAATCCTGAAAGGAAATCCATTGTGAAAACACAGTCCGCCACGCTTCTTGACGTTCTCCGTAAAGCGCCCAGCCACCCGGCCCCCGTCGAGGATTCGAAGCTTCCTTCCGGAGAACCCGCATCACACCCGCACCACGAGCTTCCCGAGTACGAGCTTGAATCTATCCACCTTGAGAGATTCGAGCCCGAAGACGAACCAGGGGAGTTCGTTCCGGGCATCGATGAATTTGACGAGTTTGAAGGCGGGCCACTGGCAGACGACGGTTTTTGGGCAAGGGCAAGGTTGATGGGCTCGGAGGCGGGCATGGCCACGGCCGAATACGCCATTGCTACCCTTGCTGCCGTTGGGCTAGCGGGGCTGCTTGTTGTCATTCTTCGAAGCGAAGAGGTCCGTGGCTTTCTGCTCAACCTGATCCGTACGGCGCTCTCCCTGCCATGACCGCTCCGCTGCCTGCCCGTGGGAGGGCTACACGCAAGGAAGAGGAAAACGGTGCCGTCACAGCGGAGTTCGCAGTCGCCTTACCGGCAGTCGTTCTGCTCTTGGCATTCCTGCTGGCAGGCGGCGCAGCAGGTATCACCCAGCTCCGGCTGGAGGATGCGGCCAGGGCCGGGGTGCGGGCCATGGCCCGGGGTGAGACCACAGATTCGGTGGAGGGGATCGTCAAACGCCTCGCAGGTCAGGGCGTTGCGTCGTCCGTCATCGACGACGGCGAATGGGTCACCGTGACTGCTTCCTCACCAGTGGGCGGGGCTTTGGGACCGATCATTCCATGGACGCTGAAGGCTTCCGCCTCCGCATGGTCGGAAGCAGGATCTCCGTGATGACGCCCCAACTCAGCAACCAGCATGAACGCGGATCAGGGACCGTCCTCGGCCTGGCCTTGGGCGTGGTGGTCATGGCGCTGCTGGTGGGACTGCTTTTGCTGGCGCAGGCTGGAGTGATGGCCTCCCGGGCCGCCTCCGCGGCCGATCTTGCAGCCCTGGCCGCCGCCGATGCTGCCCGGGGGCTTACCTCTGGGGAGCCGTGTGCCGTGGCAGCATCGGTGGCCGGCAAGCAGGGCGCAAAGGTTGCGTCCTGCACTGTTTCCGGTGGGGACGTGGTGGAGGTCGGCACCGAGTTGGCCCAGCCCTTCCAGTGGGGGGTAGCAACTGGCCGCGCACGGGCGGGACCTCCGCCTTAGCCATGGCGCACGCTCGGGGCCCGCACCCAGGGGTGACCACCCGCGGTGGGCCACCCACGGAGCACCCGCGGGGTCGCACCCGCGGTCGGCCACGCTCGGGCCCGCACCCAGGGGCTGCGCTTCCTCAAGGGGCTCGGGCTAGCTGGCGTCCTTCAAGAGGACGTCAAGGAGTGTGATGGCGGCTGCTTTGTCCAAAGGGTTGTTCTTGTTGCCGCACTTTGGGGACTGAACACAGGACGGGCAGCCGGTGTCACATTCGCAGGCCTTGATGGCTTCCCTTGTGGCGGTGAGCCAGATCTTCGCCTTCTCAAAACCGCGTTCGGCGAACCCTGCACCACCGGGGTGGCCGTCGTAAACGAAGATCGTTGGCACGCCGGTGTCGGCATGCAGGGCTGTGGAGACGCCGCCAATGTCCCAGCGGTCGCTGGAGGCCACCAGGGGGAGGAGCCCGATTGCAGCATGCTCGGCAGCGTGAAGCGCTCCGGGGAATTCAGCTTCAATGAGTCCGGCACCGTGCAGCGAACGGTTCTCCACCACGAACCAAACCGCCTTGGTGAATAGGTCCCGGGCACCTAAATCGAGGGGTTCTTCGCCGAGGATCTCGTTGGAAATCAGGGCCTTGCGTTGGAAGGAGACAACTTGGGTGGTTACCTTGACGTCGCCAAAGTGAACGGTGATGTCGCCCCACTGTACCGAGCGGGAGGTTTCCAGGACTTCGATCTGGGTGACGTCCCGGGCTGTGGTGTAGAAGTCGGGGTTGACCCGGCGCACCATCACGCAGTGATCGGTCTCGTTGAGCTCCTCCACCAGATAACTTTCGCCTTGATGAACGTAGATGGCGCCAGTGTGCGCTTGGTAGTGGGTTTGCGGGGAGTCCATGGTCCCCAGGAGCGAGCCCGTTTCGGCGTCGACGATGCTCACTGGCCCGCCTCCATCAGCCCTCAGGTTCACCATTCCTGCTGCGCTTTCGGGGTGGGTCCAGAACCATCCCGCAGGGCGTTTACGCAGGTAGCCCTGGAGGACCAACCGATCAAGGAGGCCTTCGGCAGTGGGGCCGAAGAGATCGAGTTCGGCCGGACCGATCGGCAACTCGGCTGCCGCCGCGCACAGATGCGGGCCAAGCACGTAAGGATTGCCAGGATCGAAGACGGTGGCCTCCACGGAAACGTCAAAAATCGCTTCAGGGTGGTTCACCAGGTAGGTATCCAGGGGATCGTCACTTGCCACGAAAGCGGCAATGGCATCCTGACCTGCGCGTCCTGCCCTGCCGATTTGCTGGAAGAGGGAGGCCCTGGTGCCGGGCCATCCTGCTACCAGGACGGCGTCAAGGCCCGAGATATCGATGCCAAGTTCCAAGGCGGAGGTACTGGAGACTCCCAGAAGTTGCCCGGATCGCAGAGCCTGTTCCAACGCCCGACGTTCCTCGGGCAGATAGCCGGAACGGTAGGCGGCCACCCGCCCGGGAAGACTGGAATCTACTTCGTCCAAAAGTCGCTTGGTGATGGATGCAATGGACTCAGCGCCGCGCCGGGATTTGATGAAGGCGATGGTCCTGACCCGTGAAGAAACAAGGTTGGCCAGGATGTCCGCGGTCTCGGCAACGGCAGTCCTCCGCTGCTTGGCCCCGTTCTCACCTTTGAGGTCAGTGAGGGCGGGTTCCCAGAAGGCCACCGTGGTGGAACCGTGCGGCGAGCAGTCCTCGGAAACTTCCCGGACGGGGGCGCCGATGAGTCGCCCAAAAGAAACCCCGGGGTCCGAGGCGGTGGCTGAGGCGGCTATAAATACAGGTTCGGGGAAGGAGGTCCCGGCACCGTAGTAGGCGCAGATCCGACGCAGCCGCCGCATCAGGTTGGCCACGTGCGAGCCGAACACGCCGCGGTAACTATGTGCCTCGTCCACGATCACGTAGCGAAGGCGCCGGAAGAAACGTGCCCACCAGGTGTGGTTGGGAAGGATCCCGAAGTGGAGCATGTCCGGGTTGGCCAGGATGAAGTTGGCATGGTCCCGGATCCAGCGCCGGGAGGAGACATCGGTGTCACCGTCGTAGGTTTCGGCGCGGACCGTGGGTAGCTTCAGCGAGCGGATAGCTGCAAGTTGGTCGGCTGCCAAGGCCTTGGTGGGGGACAGATACAAGGTGACGGCGCCGTCGTCGTGAATTTTGCCTGGATCGGAGAGGACCCGCAGTTCAGAACGGTGGATCGCATCCAATGCGGGCAACTGGTAAGCGAGCGACTTACCAGAGGCAGTTCCCGTGGCGATGACCACGTGTTGTCCGGAGTGGGCGAGGTCCGCCGCTTGGATCTGGTGCCGGTACGGTTCGTGGATGCCCAAGGTTCCGTAAGCTGCCACGACGTCAGGGTGGACCCACCCTGGCCAAGGTTCGTTGACCGCTTTCCGGGCCGGGATGGTGTGGACATGGCGCAGCTGCTCAGGGTCCGGGGTCCGGCCCAGCATGGAGATCAAGGAATTCGGTGCAGCCACCGAATCATTCTGTCACTGTGCCGGCACACCAACGGCGGCACCCCGGGGCGCCGCCGTCGAGCTTTGCTGTTAAGCGGCGCTTCCTAGGCCCCGGAAAGGTCCGCCCCTTCGCTTCCGCTGGACATCATCAGGACGTGGCACACCACGTCCCATCCCAGATGGGAGTAGAGCTTCTGGCCGTCGAGGGACGCCAACAGCAGCCCATTTTCAACGTCGTGTGCGAATGCTTGAGCCGCCAAGGCTTTCATGATGAAGCTGCCCAGGCCACGGCGCTGAAAATCGGGTTCGGTGACGATCTTGTCAAAAATGGCGGTGCCGTTGACCACGTACACCCGTCCGCTTGCAGCCACCTGTTCGCCGGAGTGGACCACTGCGTGATGGACGCCATTGGATTCTGAGGTTGCCAATTCCAAATCGTCGTCGGGAAGCCACGGATCCTCGGCGTCCTGGGTCTCCATGTCGACGATCATCATGGTCTGGGATGCTGACGTCACGGTGAGTCCGCGCTGTTCAGCGAGGTATTTGTACCGTTGCACATCATTGGTGAGGACCGTAAGGATTCGGTTGGGAGTTTCGGAAGTTTTGTCGGCCAGGGCCGCGAACTCATCATCTGAGGGGTCATGGGCGAAATACTCCCAGTCACCGGTTTTGTCGGCGCGAAGTGCGGCAGGGAAGCGGCCTTCTTGGCGTACTTCATAGCCCCGGCAGCCGGACCAGCCGGCCACCCAGACTTCCAAGAGGTGCGCAATGTCTTCAACCAAGGCGTCTGGACTCATGTAGAGAGAGTATGCCAGCGCACCATGAAGCAACAGAGCCATGTGAGCCCGTTGATGGTTGCTTATGCAATTGTGACTTCCGGCAGGTATTCCCACGGGCTGACCTGCCCGGAACGCAAGGATTTTACTGCACCAAGTACCCTTTAATAGTGGCTTTGAACCGAATTGTGCTCTTCTATGGCTTTACCCCGATCGCCGACCCCGACGCCGTGCGTCTGTGGCAGCGTGCCCTGTGCGAAAAGCTGGGCCTCACCGGCAGGATCCTCATATCCAAGGACGGCATCAACGCCACGGTGGGCGGCGAGCTGAACAACATGAAGCAGTACGTGAAAACCACCCGTGAATATAAGGGCTTCCACGATATCGACTTCAAATGGTCGGAGGGAGGCGCCTCGGATTTCCCGCGCCTCAGCGTCAAAGTCCGCGACGAGATCGTGTCCTTCGGTGCGCCCGGCGAGTTGAAAGTGGACGCGAACGGCGTGGTGGGCGGTGGGAAGCACCTGCAACCCGAGGAACTTCATGCACTGGTGGACGCCAAGAAGACCAGCGGCGAAGACGTGGTGTTCTTCGATGGCCGCAACGCGTTCGAGGCCCAAATCGGCAAGTTCAAGGACGCAATCGTCCCGGACGTGGACACCACCCATGACTTCATCAAGGAACTCGAGTCCGGCAAGTACGACGACCTCAAGGACAAACCCGTAGTCACGTACTGCACCGGCGGCATCCGCTGCGAAGTGTTGTCCAGCCTGATGGTCAACAGGGGCTTCAAGGAGGTGTACCAGCTTGATGGCGGGATTGTCCGCTACGGCGAAACCTTCAAGGACAAGGGCCTGTGGGAAGGTTCGCTGTACGTCTTTGACAAGCGCATGCACGTCGAATTCAGCGACGAAGCCAAAACCATCGGCGAATGCGTTCGCTGCGCGGCGCCCACCAATAAGTTCGAGAACTGCTCAAACCTTAGTTGCCGTACCTTGACCCTGTACTGCGAGGAATGTGCCTCCAGCCCTGCAACGCTCCGCTGCCCCGGAGGCTGCGAAGCCGCCTGACGGCCGGCTCAAAGCCTACTCACCCTGTACGCGAAGTTGGCGTCGGACCTCGAACCCACCGTGATGGACAGGATCGCGTCCTTTTCCAGTTGGACCACGCTCACACGGGCGTTGGCGCACCCCAGCGTCAGGTCCACCAGCTTGGTCTCACCTAATGCGACGCTGAACATCACCCGGCGTGTGCCACGGCACGCCAGCGTTACCGCATACGTCCCGCCAGGCAACTGCACCGTCTGCTCTGATTTTGCCTCGCCCGGGTTGAGGTAACCGCTGCTTGAGTAGAAGGACTGACCTTGGGATTCGGGCAATGCCAGTTTGGCCCACTCGTCCAGTGCCTCTCCTGTGACGGTTTCCTCCAGCGCCGGATCGGGCGGCAAAATCACGTTTCCGGCTGAGGCGGTTGGGCTGGCCTCAGGGCTGCCGGGCTCGTCGTAGGTATATTCGCAGGCCGCAAGAGTGCCGCTTAGGGCAACGAGAATCACGACGGCGGTCCTTGCCGGCCGTCGCGGCATCACCGAGCGAGCTGCCTTGCTCCTCATGGACTGACTTTACGCCCGGAAACTCCCCTGCCAAAGGCCTGCCAGTACTTGGGATCTGCCTAGGCCTAGGAGGCTGCGGAGACCACCTGGTAGGCGAAGATCAGCGGGGCATCGACGCTGCTCGCCGAAATGCTGAGGGTTCCAGCACCGGGCACTTTGATCTTCACGACGTCACGGCTGCTGTTGCACGCCGCTGCAGCATCGGCGATCTTAGTGCCGCCGGAGGAGACCGCAAAGTAGGCCTTGCCGCCACCGTCGCAGGCCATGGTGAGGGTGTAGCTCCCTGCCGCGACGTTGGCGGATTCTTTGACCAGCGGGTCCCGATTGAGAATTTTGCCCGAATCCTCCAACACCACCCCGCTGGTTGCGGGCAGGGTCTTTTCCTTCCATGCGGGAACGTCAGCGTTTTCAATATTGACCGGAGCCTGGCAACCGCAGACTCCCAGCAGGGCCGCGGCAGTGATGGCAACAAGGCCCGTGCGGCGCCTTGTGGAGGAGAAGTTGAGCATGCATCCAACGCTACCGGTTTCCTGGGGGAGTCCAGAGCCACCCGTTGCTGGCGCGGACCTGCTTCCGTCCGTGCGGCCGGCCGGCCGCGATTGTCCACATAGGCCAAGTCCGGCATCCCCTGGCACCGTAAGCCGCCCCTACACTTGCAAGGTGACTGACACAGGTTCTTCCTTTATTTCCGGCAACACTGACGATGCTCCGCGCAGTGACCTCCCCGAACTGCTTTTGGCGCTCGCCGCAGATCTCCGTGCCCTCTACTACACGGTGGACGGAGTGGCTGAACTCCTGGGTGCATCTGCCTCCGAGGCACTGGGCAGGGATCAGCTCATTCCCGCGCTCCTGGCCAGTGAGAGGCACATGAGCTCCACGGACGCCGCAACCCGGTCCTTAGCGTCCGTAGTTCGTCTATGGTTGCTGGCCGTCCCGCAGTCAGTCGAGGACATTGGTTCAGCCCTTCCCGGCATCGGTACTGACGGGCTGGTGGAGCTGGGGCTGGTCACAGTGGACTCCGGAGTGGTCAAAGCCAAAGTGGATCTTCGGCCCTATGGCTGGGATGCCAACAGTGACGGCAGTGGCGGCGCTGAACTCTGGGTTGCCAGCGATCTCGCAGCCCACCAGCAACCAGGCGTGTTGCGGCATGACCATGTCCTGGGAATTGGAAGGGCCTCCACCACGCTCGTCCAAACCACGTACAGGAAGCACAGCAAAAGGGCGCTGGATATAGGTACCGGGTGTGGCATTCAAATGTTCCACCTACTGCATCACTGCGAGCACGTGACCGCCACGGATATCTCCGTCAGGGCACTCGCCTTCACCCGCTTCAATCTCCTGCTAAACGCCGCGGAATTGGAACTGGACCCCAATAACCTGGAGGACAGGGTAAGCCTGAGGCTGGGATCACTCCTTGAACCGGTAGCCGGGGAGCAATTCGGGCTGGTGGTATCAAACCCGCCTTTCGTGATCACCCCGCGAACCGGCGGCGAATCCTCGTCCGACCAATTCACTTACCGCGATGGAGGGCTCCCGGGGGACCAGATCGTGGCTAACCTGGTGCAGTCCCTTGCCGAGGTTCTTGAGCCCGGCGGAACAGCTCAAATGCTGGGCAACTGGGAAGTGACCTCTGAATCGGAGTGGAAGGACCGGCCCCAGGCCTGGCTCCGGAACTCAGGGCTGGACGTCTGGTTCATCCAGCGCGAGCAGGTTGGCCCCGAACAGTACGCGGAGACCTGGCTGCAGGACGCTTCCCAGAACCGCGAGGATGGGCAGTACAAGGAAGTTTACGCAGCCTACCTTGATGACTTTGCCTCCAGGAACGTGGAGGGTATCGGCTTCGGAATGATCTGGTTACGCCGGCCCGGGCATGCACTGGGGGACGTCATCAACCGGTTCGAGGAGATCACATATCCGATCGAGCAACCCATCGGTCCCCATCTGGGTGCTGCGGTGGAGCGCGCGGACTGGGTGGCAGCCCATTCGGTGGAGGTGGCACACCTGCTGGTGGCCGAGGATGTCACCGAAGAAAGGCACCAACGTCCAGGGGCTGCTCATCCCGGTGTCATCCTCCTTAGGCAAGGTGCGGGCCTTCGCCGCACCAATCTGCTCAGCTCGGAACTTGCCGGTTTGGTCTCGGCCTGCGATGGCGAATTGTCGGTGGGGCAGATCATCTCAGCACTGGTGTCGCTCCTCGGCGGGGGTGAGGACTTCAATGAGGAAGCCTTCCGCGAAGGTCTCCTCCGGGATGTCACCAACCTCGTGATCGATGGCTTCCTCGTTCCGGATCCGTCCCAGGACAGCGCGTGATTCGGGATGCGGCGCGCTCATCAATGGCCGGGCCCACGGGAAGTGACCCTGACTACACTGATGAAGTGACTGTGAACAACGCAACATCCCAGGCATCAGGAGACGTACCTCGACGCAAGCGTGCTGAGAAGACGGTTGAGATCACCGATCCCAAAGCCATCCGTGCTTTGGCGCACGCCGCCCGGTTGGAAGTCATCTCTGAGCTCTACGCCACGCAGGTCAGCCACACAGCCACTGAACTCGCTGCCAGGACCGGACTGACTCCCAGTGCAATGAGCTACCACCTCCGTGCCCTTCAGAAGTGGGGGATCGTGGCGCCGGCGGAAAATGCCGGCGATGCCAGGGAACGCCGCTGGAAGGCTGCCGGAACAGACTTCACCATCTCCGGAGGCAGCGTTGCCAGCCCGGAAATCGCCGTGGTGGACCTTGAGCTTGATGCTTTCCGGCGGCGCGCTTCTGCTTTCGCCAGGGCTCGTGGGGAACGCCGTCAGCGGGGGGAAACCTCTGAAGAGGCGGCAGCCGTTGTCCTCTCCAGTAACTTGTTGTACCTGACCAACCCGCAGCGCAGGGAACTTCTGGACCGGGTCCGCGCAGTTCTGCGGGAGTACGAACTTGAGGATCCCACTCAGATTCCCGAAGGGGCCGAACGTGTGGCAACCTTGTGGTCAATGATCCCGGATGACCGCGTAGCGCCGGGTCAGTAAAAAGCACAGCCGGACTGTGGAAAGTCCGTCCTGGTTCGCCCACAAAAACGCAGGATTCTGCAATCTATGGTGAACTAGGCCAGTATGGGCAGCAGCCCAATTACACATTTTTTCTGTAGGAGCACCGTGCCCAGCAAGGCAAAAACCGGCAAGAAACTCGTGATCGTGGAGTCTCCGGCCAAGAGCAAGACCATCGCCAAGTATCTTGGCGAGGGCTTCATCGTCGAGGCTTCGATCGGCCATATCCGGGATCTCCCGCAGCCATCGGACCTCCCTGCCGAACTGAAGAAGACCTCGTTGGGCAAGTTCGCGGTGGATGTCGAGAATGACTTCAAGCCGTACTACGTGGTTTCTCCGGACAAGAAGAAAAAAGTTGCCGAACTCAAGGCCCAGCTGAAAGATGCTGACGAGCTTTACCTCGCAACTGATGGGGACCGCGAAGGCGAAGCCATCGCGTGGCACCTCCTGGAGGTCCTGAAGCCCAAGGTTCCCGTCTACCGGATGACCTTCGGCGAAATCACCAAGGAAGCCATCCACCGCGCCATGGGCAACCTCCGGGATGTGGACACCGCCTTGGTGGACGCACAAGAGACGCGCCGTATTCTTGACCGCCTTTACGGGTACGAGATCTCCCCGGTGCTCTGGCGCAAAGTGGCCCGTGGCCTGTCCGCCGGCCGTGTTCAGTCAGTGGTCACCCGCATGGTGGTGGATCGCGAACGCGAACGCATGGCTTTCCGGGCAGCGTCCTACTGGGACCTCACGGGCCAGTTCGGTTCAGACTCGGGTTCATTCAAAGCAAAGCTCGCTGCGGTGGACGGCTCCAAGGTAGCCAGTGGCCGGGACTTCAACGACAACGGACAACTGACCTCCTCCAACGTGGTGCACCTCAATGAGGAACTTGCCACCTCTTTGGCTGCGGGCTTGGAAAACGCTGATTTCCGCGTCCGTTCCGTAGACACCAAACCGTATACCCGCCGCCCGGCCGCGCCGTTCACCACCTCTACCCTGCAGCAGGAGGCCGGCCGTAAGCTGCGCTTCTCCTCCAAGAGCACCATGCAGGTTGCCCAGCGCCTGTATGAAAACGGCTACATCACGTATATGCGTACGGACTCCTCTGCGCTGAGTGATGAAGCGCTCACGGCAGCCCGCCGCCAGGCATCCGAGCTCTACGGTCCCGAGTACGTGCCGCAGAGCCCCCGCGTTTATGCCAACAAGGCTGCCAACGCGCAGGAAGCCCACGAGGCAATCCGTCCCGCGGGAGACTCTTTCCGCACTCCTGCCCAGGTTGCCAAGCAGTTGAGCGGCGACGAGTTCCGGTTGTACGAGCTCATCTGGAAGCGCACCGTGGCCTCCCAGATGGCTGATGCAAAGGGTTCCACTGCCACCATCCGCCTTGGCGCGGTGGCTTCTGACGGACGCGACGCCGAGTTCTCCGCTTCAGGCACGGTCATCACCTTCCCAGGCTTCCTCGCAGCTTATGAAGAGGGCAAGGACGAGAGCCGCGGGGATGACGAGTCCGACGAAGCCCGCCGGCTCCCCAACGTTGCCAAGGATGATTCCCTCACGGCCTCGGAGATTGTGGCCGTTGGTCACGAAACATCGCCGCCGCCCCGCTACACGGAAGCCTCGCTGACTGCCGAGCTGGAAAAACGCGGTATCGGCCGTCCGTCCACCTACGCCTCCACCATCTCCACCATCCAGGACCGCGGCTACGTGCGTAAGCAGGGCTCCGCCTTGGTTCCCAGCTGGATCGCTTTCTCCGTAATCCGCTTGCTGGAACAGCACTTCACGGATTACGTGGACTACGAGTTCACGGCAGACATGGAAGGCGACCTGGATAAGATCGCCAATGGCCAGGCGGTGGGTGCTGCCTGGTTGAAGCACTTCTACTACGGTGAAGATGCTGATCCCGGCCTTCTGAGCATTGTGAACAACCTGGGCGAAATTGATGCGCGCGAGATCAATTCCGTTCCGATCGCCGAAGGCATCACCCTGCGCGTGGGCAAATTCGGCCCGTACCTTGAAAGCTCCATCCCTACCCTTGATGCCAAGACCGGGGAAGTGGTTGAGTCCGCCAGGGCCAACGTCCCGGAGGAGCTTGCTCCTGATGAACTCACGGCGGACAAAGCCAAAGAGCTTATGGAAACCGCGGCCCCTGAAGAACGGGTTTTGGGAACGGACCCCCACACGGGCCACACCATTGTTGCCAAGAACGGCCGCTACGGCGCTTACGTTACCGAGATCATCCCTGAGATGACCGAGGAACAGATTGCCAACCAGCCCGTGGAGTATTACAAGAACGGCAAGCCCAAGCCACCTAAGAAGCCGGTGAAGGCCAAGCCCCGCACGGGTTCATTGTTCAAGTCCATGACCGTGGATTCGGTCACCTTGGACGAAGCGCTGGCCCTGATGAGCCTGCCCCGGGTCCTCGGTGAGGACGCAGAAGGCAACCCCATCACGGTCCAGAACGGCCGGTTCGGTCCTTACCTGAAGAAGGGCACGGACTCACGCTCCATCGGATCGGAAGAAGAAATCTTCACGATCACCTTGGAACAAGCTCTGGAAATCTACTCCCAGCCCAAGCAGCGTGGCGCCCGGGCGTCCGTGCCACCGTTGGCCGAATTCGGACCAGACCCCGTATCTGAGAAGAACATCGTGGTGAAGGAAGGCCGTTTCGGTCCCTACATCACGGACGGCGTCACCAACATTACTGTCCCGCGCTCTACCTCCCTTGAGGAGCTGACCCGGGAACGCGCCGTCGAGCTTTTGGCGGAAAAGCGTGCCAAGGGGCCAGTCAAGAGGACCACCACCCGCAAGGCTCCGGCTAAGAAGGCAACGGCCAAGAAGTAACCACTGGAGCGGCCGGGACAGCATTCGCGAATTGCGTCCCGGCCGGCATCGTGGTCGAGTAGAACCATGACTGAACATACGGTTTCACCGGACAACCAGCCCTTGAACGACCTCGAGGCCAAGCTCGCCTCAGCCGAACAGCCGGATGCCAACCCGGTGGATGTCATCCTCGCTTTCCTCAATAACGAGGTCTACCTCGTAAGTTCAGAAGCCGTGGACGGCCCGGACTCCTCCGTTGAGCCCTTGGTGCTTTCCAACGCCGACGGCCAGCCTGTTCTTGCTGTCTTCAGCCACCCGAGCCGCGTTGACGAGCGTTTCCTTGAAGCAGCCCCGCACGTCCTGGGCACCATGGGCTCTGCGATCCTCGGCAACATCGGGGATGAACTGGGTATGGTCATCAACCCCGGAAGCGAATTCGGCTTCGAAATCGACCCCGAGGGCATCGCGAACATCCGCCGTGACTTCAAGCGCGCTGACGAGGCCGGGGAGCCCACCGAATAGGGACTGCCCAAACTATTGGTGACCACTCCATCAGCGAAACGTCGTGGCCAAGTTGCTTCGTAGCCTTCGAATCGGTGAATAATGGCAGAATGCGTCTTGGCGTTCTCGACATCGGGTCCAACACCGTCCACCTCCTGCTGGTGGACGCTCACCCTGGCGCGCGTCCGGTAGCTTTCGCTTCCCACAAGCGCCCACTATCGCTGGTTCAGTACCTGGACGGCGATGGCAATATCAACGACGCCGGCCAGCATGAGCTCATTGAGTTCGTTCTGGAAGCCTGGGAGTTCGCAGCCACCCATAAGGCCGAGGACCTCCTGGCTTTCTGTACCTCAGCGATTCGTGAGGCAACCAACGGCCCGGAAGTTTTGGCACGGGTCAAGCACGAAACCACGGTGACCCTCCAGGAACTTACGGGCAGCGAAGAAGCCTCCATGACGTTCTTCGCCGTCCGGCGTTGGTACGGCTGGGGCGCAGGTCCCATCCTTGACCTTGACATCGGTGGCGGCTCGTTTGAAATGGCATACGGAACGGATGAACTTCCGGAGTACGCCACGTCCGTACCCCTGGGTGCCAGCCGTTTGACGCGGGACTGGCTTCATGATGATCCCCCCAGCGCCAAGAGCGTGAAGGAATTGCGGCGTTACATCCGGTCCACGCTCAAGCCCGTAGTCCGGGAGTTCCACACGTTGGGCCGGGCTAACTTGGTGGCCGGTACGTCCAAGACGTTCCGTTCATTGGCCCGGATCGCCGGCGCCGCTCCCAGCGCGGCGGGACCCTACGTGAAGCGCGAGCTCCATGCGGCAGATCTGGGGCTGTGGGCGCAGCGGATTTCGGCCATGACGGTGGAGGACCGGCTGTACCTTCCGGGTGTTTCGGATGCCAGGGCCCGCCAGTTGCTGGCCGGAGCTTTGGTTGCGGAAGCGGCGTTGGAACTCTTCGAATTCCCCAAGATGGAAATTTGTCCCTGGGCTCTCCGCGAGGGCCTGATCCTGCGCCGACTGGACCAATTGGTCTTCGAGGAAGCACTGGACCCTGCACCCCACGTAGGGAAGCGCAAAAAGGACAAGTCCAAGAAAAAGGCAGCGAAAGAAGCCGCCAAGGCTCCCCAAGAAACAGAAGAACCCCACCCGGGGTTCAAAGAATTCCCGGTCCCTGTAAACACACCGTCCCCTTCCCCCATCCCGGCCCCTGTGGCAGGCGGGCTGGCCTCCTGAGATGAGCAACGACGTCGAACCTGAAGTGAATGACCGCCAAATTCCCGTGGCGCTATCCAGCGCGTCCGTCTATCCCCTAAGCGTCCATGACGCCTTTGCCGTGGCGCAGGACCTTGGTTACGAGGGCGTGGAGGTGATGGTCACCAACAATGCGGTGAGCCAGAACCCTGATGCCTTGATCCAGCTGAGCCACCGGTACCACCAGGAGATCGTCTCCATTCACGCGCCCACCCTGTTGCTGACACAGCAGGTGTGGGGCACGGCGTGGAACAAAATTGAGAAGTCCTGCCAAATGGCTGTGGACGTTGGATGTGACACCGTGGTGGTGCACCCGCCTTTCCGCTGGCAGTCCAACTACGCGGAGAACTTCGTGGAAGGCGTCCGCGAAATCGCTGCGAGGTACAGGGTGCGGATCGCCGTGGAGAACATGTACCCTTGGCGGGTCCGTGGGCGCGAGGCCGTGGCCTACCTGCCGCACTGGGACCCGCTGGGCCAGGATTACGACGACGTCACGTGGGACTTCTCGCACGCCGCCACTGCCGGGGCCAACAGTCTTGAAGCGATCAAAGCGCTGGGTAGCAAGCTCCGCCACGTGCACCTGACGGATGGTTCAGGTTCCGGTAAGGACGAGCACCTTGTCCCGGGTACGGGAACCCAACAATGCGCCGATGCCCTGCAGCACTTGGCCGCCTCCGGGTTTGACGGTGTGGTGGTTGCCGAGATTTCAACGCGCAAGGCGAAGGTAGCGGGGGAGCGGGAGGAAATGTTGGCTGAGACCCTGCGCTTCGCCCGGCAGCACCTCAGCGTCCCGATGCTGCGCTCTGTAGACAACTAGCGCCCACCAGTCCCGCACTTGTAAGTTTGGCCCGCCCTAAAACTGCGGGTCAGGCCAGCAAGTGCGAGATTTTGCGCTGCCAACAGCGCTTAAAAAGCGAAAGCACCGGCGGCCGAATCGGGAAATGGGGGAAAACCCGCCCGGCCACCGGTGCTGCTGGCGGACATCCCCATGCCCGCCTTCATCACTCGCACCCTCAATGAGGTAATAACTAAGTTACGGACCAAGATTGAGTGCTGCCTGCAATAACCTTGGGAGCAAGCTGTGAATCCGGAATCCGTTAGACCGCGTCTACGGCCAACTGCAATGATGGAGCCATGAGCAACCGAATCGCATTCCTTGGCTGTGGATCCATGAACGAGGCAATCCTGGGAGGCCTTGTTGCCGCCGGGACGGACCCTGCGGACATCGTCGCTACCGTCCGCCGCGCTGAACGCGCTGACGAACTGGCCCAGCGCCATGGGGTCATGGCCATTGCGGGACAGGAAGAACCGGACAACAACAAGCTGGCCACCAAGGGCTCGGGCATGGTCATCCTGGGCGTTAAGCCTGTTGGCATCCTGGACCTGGCCCGGGAGATCAGCCCGGCCTTGGCAAAGGAAACCGTTGTTGTCAGCGTCGCAGCGGCAGTCTCCATTGCCCAACTCGAAGCTGCACTGCCGGAGGGGCAACCGGTGATCCGCACTATGCCCAATACGCCTTCCCGGCTTGGACGCGGCGTCATCTCTGTCTCACCGGGTACGCATTGCACCCCTGAGCAACTTGAGATGGCCAAGAAGGCGCTGGCCGGGGCGGGCACCGTGGTGGAGATTCCCGAAGAGCAGGTTGATGCACTCTCCGCTATCAGCGGCTCTGGCCCGGCTTACGCGTTCTACCTCGCCGAGGCCATGGCTGCAGCCGGCGTGGAGCTTGGCCTGGACCAGGAGCTGTCCGTGATGCTTGCCCGCGAGACCGTTGCAGGCGCAGGTTTCATGCTTGCTGAACCCGGGGCGGACCCGTCCGCCCTGCGCATCGCCGTCACTAGCCCCAACGGCACCACCGAACGGGCCATCATGGCATTCGACGACGGCGGCATCCCCAGGATCATTGCTGACGGCGCCCGCGCGGCAGCGGCCCGCGCAGCAGAAATCACCAAACAGCTCAGCTGAGTTTGTGTACAGCTAACGCCCCTAAGACGGGGTCTTAAGGGCGTTAGCTGTACAAAAATCAATAGTGGTTAGGGGCGCGCTGCGAAGCGCTCCAGCAAGTCCACGTGTCCGGACACGATCAACATGTCGTGGCCGGACACTTTGGTTTCCGGCCGCGCGTAGGTGAAGTCCTCACCAGGGGTCTTCACGCCAACGATCGTCACGCCGTACTTGGAGCGCACCTTCGATTCCTCCAAGGTGAAGCCCACTGTTTCCTTGGGCGGGTACATCTTGACGATCGCATAATCGTCGTCGAACTCGATGAAGTCCAGCATTCGTCCGGACACCAGGTGGGCGGCGCGGACACCGGCGTCGGCTTCCGGGTAGATCACGTGGTTGGCGCCGATCCGGGTGAGGATCTTGCCGTGCGAAGGTGTGATGGCCTTGACCCACAAGTGCTGAATGCCCAGGTCCACCAGATTCACGGTAATGAGCACTGAGGACTCTATGGAGGTACCAACGCCTACAACGGCCGAGCTGAATTCCTGGGCTCCCAGCTGGCGGAGGGCATCAATGTTTGTGGCGTCGGCTTCCACCACGTGAGTGAGGACAGGCGCCCATTTCTGGACGAGGGTCCGATCCCGCTCAATGGCCAGGACTTCGCGGCCCTGCTTGACCAGTTGCTCGGCGGTGGCCGATCCGAACCGGCCCAGGCCAATGACCAGCACGGGTGAGTTGTGGGCGGGGCGGTTTGCTGCCCCTGTGCTACTAGCCAATGATTGGCCTCTCTTCCGGGTAGTGGTACAGCTGGCTGCGTTGGCGCAGTGCCAACCCGGCCGCCAGGGTTACGGTGCCCACGCGGCCTGCGAACATCAGGGCCGTCAAAACATACACGCCCGACGGCGGCAGTTGGGCACTGAGGTTGGTGCTCAGTCCAACGGTGGCAAAGGCGGAAATGGATTCGAAAAGCACCCTGTCCAGGGAAGCCCCGCTAATGGAAAGCAACAGGAACGCTGCAACCGAGACCAAGGTGGCGCCTGCAACGATCACCGAGATGGCAACGCGCATGGTTCCTTGGGGAATGGTGCGCCCGTAAACCTTCACATCGGCATCGCCGCGCGCTTCAGCCATGATGGCCAGGAACATGACGGCAATGGTTGTCACCTTGATGCCACCTGCCGTGGAGGCCGAGCCGCCGCCGGCAAACATCAGGGCATCGGTGAGGAGCATGGTGGTGGATTCCATGTGGTTTTGATCCACCAGGTTGAAACCGCCAGAGCGGGTCATCACGGAGGCGAACAAGGAATGAATGACTTTGTCTCCCACCTCCATATGGCCTATGGTCCGCAGGTTGTCCCACTCCATCAACCCCCACAGGACCGTGCCCGCCGCGAGCAGGATGAAGGAGACCTGAATGGTGAGTTTGGTGTGGAGGTTCCACTTCTTCCAGTTGAGACCGTTCTGCTGCAGGACCATCACCACAGGGAAGCCCAGGCTGCCCAGGAAGACGCCCAACATGAGGGGTATCAGGATCCAGAGGTCCGTCTCATAGGGAACAATGCCGTCCGAGTGCGGGGTGAAACCGGCGTTGTTGAAAGAAGAAATGGAGTAGAAAACCCCGTGCCATACTGCCTGCCAGAAGTCCTCGCCGAGCATGATGAAGCGCGGAATCAAGGCCAGCGCCAGGACGGCCTCGATGACTACCGAGGTGACGATGACGATCCGGAGCAGGGTACCCACCTCGCCGAGCCTGCCGGCGTTGTTCATGGCTTCCTGAGCGATGAGCTTGCCCCGCACCCCCAAGCGTTTGCTGACCATGAGGGCAAGCAGGGATGCCAGGGTCAGGGTGCCCAGGCCGCCAACAAAGATGCCCACCAAAATGACAAGCTGCCCAAAGAACGTCCAGTGCGTAGCGGTGGAAACCACGGTCAGCCCGGTCACGCAGACTGCGGAGACCGCGGTGAACATGGACTGGTGCAGGGGAGTGGCCGTGCCTGCAGTGGAAGCGGCGGGCAGGGACAGCAACCCTGTGAAAACAAGGATCACCACGGCAAAGACGGTCAGTGCCAAACGTGCCGGTGAGGTGTTGGCAATGTTGTCGATGAAGTCGCGCACGCGCGTGAAGATCCATAGACCTTCCCGCTCAGGCTGGTTGGGTTGCCAGTTGCTCGGGCTCGCGGACCGCGACTGGCTTTGAGACATGGGGCTCTTCCTTGGTTGAACAAGCTTTCCTGAGTAGTAAACCACTATTCCTGCGGCGTAACCGGGCGGAAGGGCACTCCGGGCTCAGGTAGCCTGTTCTGGATGAACTCACGGCTTGGAACAACAGCTTCCAGCATTACGCGGTCCGCACTGCCAACGACGGTGGTGTGGGATCCAGCCATGACTGCGTACAACTTTGGTCCGGGCCATCCCATGGCGCCGCAGCGGCTTGAACTGACAGCCCGCCTCGCCGAATCCCTGGGCCTCTTCAACCACAACCATGTGGCCGTCCAGCCACCCACCGTGGCCACCGACGTCGAACTTTTCTCCGTGCATAGCCGCGACTATGTGGAGGCCGTACGCCGGGTCAGTGCGGACCCGTTTTCTCCGGAGGAGGACCGCGGGCTGGGAACTGAGGATGATCCCGCCTTCGCCGGCATGCACGAGGCAAGCGCCCGCCTCGCGGGAGGTTCACTGGTTGCAGCTGAGAAAATCCTCAGTGGCCAGGCGGTCCGGGCCGTGAACTTCAGCGGCGGGATGCATCACGCCGCCAGGGAGCGGGCCAGCGGCTTTTGTGTTTATAACGACGTCGCGCTGGCCATCCAGCGGCTGCTCGACGGCGGCGTGCAACGTGTGGTGAGCATCGACGTCGACGCTCATCACGGCGATGGGACGCAAAGCATTTTCTGGGACGATCCCCGCGTCATGACCATCAGCCTCCACGAAACCGGCCTCACGCTCTTTCCCGGTACCGGCTTTGCGAACGAAACCGGCGGGCCGAAAGCCACCGGAACTGCCGTCAACGTTGCGCTCCCCGCGTTCACAGGGGACGCGGCCTGGCTGCGGGCCTTCCACGCGGTAGTCCCGCAACTTGTTGGGGCCTTCGAACCTGAGGTCATTGTCAGCCAGCACGGCTGCGACTCTCACAGGGACGATCCCCTGACGCACCTGAACCTCAGCGTTGACGGCCAGCGCGAGGCCGCGTCCGCCGTCGCCGGATTGGCCGCCCGGTACTGCGAGAACCGCTGGATAGCTACCGGTGGAGGCGGCTACGACGTCACCGGGGTGGTGCCACGCGCCTGGAGCCACCTGATCGGGATGATGACCCAGCGCCCCGTTCCGCTCCGCACGCCCGTGCCTGAAGCATGGCGGACCTATGTGAAGGAAACGTACGGCGTATGGGCGCCGGAGTCCATGAGCGACGACGTGGACGTCTGGTGGCGGTCCTGGGAGGTGGGCTACGATCCCGCGGACGAGGTTGACAGGACCGTCATTGCCACGCGCAAGGAGATCTTCCCGCTCTATGGCCTGGATCCTTGGTTCGACTGAGTTTGCTGTTCCAGTAGCCCCACGAAACAGGGATGCCAACTGGCGTATATGTCGCTAGGGTGTAAGGCATGGTGACTGACGACGTATTTGCCGTCATAGCTGAGGCAACCAGGCGCGACATCCTGGTCTCCCTCCGCTCTGGGGATAAAGCTGTAGGCGAATTGGTGGAGGAACTGGCTGCGAGCCAGCCCACCATCTCCAAGCACTTGAAGGTGCTCCGGGAGGCCGATCTCGTCAGTATGCGTGCCCAGGGCCAGAAGCGGTACTACGCGCTGAATCCCAAACCGCTGGCGGGCGTAGCCAGTTGGCTGGAAACGTTCGACGTCGGAGCGCCGCCGGCCGCCGTCGTCGCACCTTCCGAGGGACCGCAGGCCGCAGAGCCGGCCGCTTCGAATTCAACGGCATCAACCGCTTCCAGGTCAACAGCCACCACTTCGCCTGCCGCCACTGCGCCTGCCACCTCTGCGTCATCCACGGCTGCAGCCGGTCAGCCATCGTCGACGGTGCCGGCGAAGCCAGCCGTGCCCGGTGCGGAGGTTCCGGCCACTCGCGTTGAGGGGGTGGGCCAGGCCGTGAAGGTTCATGCGAGCGGGACGCCGGTGTCGTTGGACCCTGCCTCGGACGATACTGTGCCCCAGCAGATTGGCCGCACTGTTGGACGCGCCGCTACTAAGGCCGCTGACCTTCTGGCTAACCTTCCCAACTTGCCCAATCTGCCCAAGTTCGGTCGAAAGCGATAGTCGAGTTCAACTTAACGTGATCCTTATCACATTGTGAGTTTTTGTTAATCTCACGTTTCCTTGAGTTTTCAACGATTTTCTACGGTTGTGTTAACTCCTCGAATCGGGTCACATTGCCCTCAAATGGAGATCCCATGTCCCTCGGTGCAACCATGAGCGGGACTGATCGTCCTGCCGCTGGCCGGCACACCGAGGATAGGAAGACGCATGGATTCAAGGCTCGAAGCCGTCCGCGACACTGTGTTGGCGCGGAACCCGGGGGAGAAAGAATTCCACCAGGCCGTTATCGAGGTCTTTGAAAGCCTCGGGCCAGTGCACGATCGTCACCCCGAATTCCTCGAGGGCGCCGTCCTGGAGCGCCTGTGCGAGCCTGAGCGTCAGATCATCTTCCGCGTCCCTTGGACCGATGACGCCGGCCGGGTCCACGTCAACCGCGGCTTCCGCGTTGAGTTCAACTCCGCCCTCGGCCCGTACAAGGGCGGGCTCCGCTTCCACCCGTCGGTGTACCTGGGAATCGTTAAGTTCCTGGGCTTCGAGCAGATCTTCAAGAACGCACTCACCGGCATGCCCATTGGGGGCGGCAAAGGCGGCTCGGACTTCGATCCCCGTGGCCGTTCCGATGCCGAAATCATGCGCTTCTGCCAGTCCTTCATGACCGAGTTGTACCGGCACATCGGTGAATACACGGATGTCCCCGCAGGCGATATTGGCGTGGGAGGCCGCGAAATCGGCTACCTCTTCGGCCAGTACAAACGCATCACCAACCGCTACGAATCCGGCGTCCTCACGGGCAAGGGAATCTCGTGGGGCGGATCCTTGGTTCGCCCTGAGGCCACCGGCTATGGAACGGTGATCTTCGCCCAGGAAATGCTCAAGACCCGCGGGCAATCCTTCGACGGGCAGCGCGTTGTGGTGTCGGGCTCAGGAAACGTAGCCATCCACGCAATCGCCAAGGCGCAATCCCTGGGCGCCACTGTTGTGGCGTGCTCTGATTCTGCCGGCTACATCGTGGACGAGGCAGGGATCGACGTCGCGCTGCTGAGCCAGATCAAGGAAGTGGAGCGCGGGCGCCTCACCGATTACGCAGCACGTAGGCCGGGCGCGAGCCACGTGTCCGGCGGTTCTGTGTGGGACGTGAACGGCACTGTGGCACTGCCCTGCGCCACGCAGAACGAACTCGACGGCGATGCTGCCGCCAAGTTGGTCAGCAACGGCCTGATCGCTGTGGCCGAGGGCGCCAACATGCCTTCTACCCGTTCAGCTGTCTCCGTGTTCCAGGAAGCCGGGATCCTGTTCGGGCCGGGCAAGGCAGCCAATGCCGGTGGTGTGGCGACCTCCGCACTGGAGATGCAGCAGAACGCCAGCCGCGATTCCTGGTCCTTTGAGCACACCGAGCAGCGCCTTACGGAGATCATGGTGGGTATCCATGACCGCTGCGCCGAGACCGCCGAGGAATACGGTGCGCCCGGAAACTATGTGGTGGGCGCCAACATCGGCGGCTTCGTCAAGGTTGCCGACGCAATGCTGGCCCAGGGCCTCATTTAGCGCCCTCTTACCCAACTGGGTGACAGATAACGTCGCTACGGAGCTCCGTAGCGACGTTATCTGTCACCTACATGGGCTAGCGCTGGAGCAGCCGCACGTGGTCCGGGTTCAGGTCCGCCACCTTGCTGACACCAAGCAGCGCCATGGTGCGGGTCATGTCCTTCTCAAGGATCTGGATGGTGCGGTCTACGCCTTCGCGTCCTCCGGCCATCAAGCCGTAAAGGTAGGCCCGGCCAATCAGCGCAAAGTCGGCGCCAAGGGCCAGTGCGGCTACGATGTCAGCCCCGCTCATGATGCCGGTATCCAACATCACGGCGGCCTTGCTGTTGTCCGCCTTCAGTGCCGAGGTCACCTCCGGCAGCAAGTGGAACGGGATGGGTGCTCGGTCCAGCTGGCGGCCGCCGTGGTTGGACAAAATGATGCCGTCCGCGCCGTGGTCAACAACCTTGCGGGCGTCCTCCACGGTTTGGATGCCCTTGACCACCAGCTTGCCCTTCCAGGTTTCGCGGAGCCAGTCCAGGTCCTCATAGGTCAGGGTGGGATCGAACATGGAGTTGATCAGGTCAGCCACGGTGCCGGTGTAGCGCGAAAGCGAGGCAAACGTCAGGGGCTCGTGGGTGAGGAAGTTGAACCACCAGGCAGGACGGTAGGAGGCGTCAAGAACCGTCTTGACAGTCAGTGCCGGCGGGATGGTCATGCCGTTGCGGACATCGCGCAGGCGGGCACCTGCAACGGCGGTGTCCACGGTGACCATGAGGGTGTCGTTGCCGGCTTTGGCAGCGCGTTCGATCAGTTCCAGCGAACGGTTGCGGTCCGTCCACAGGTACAGCTGGAACCAATTGCGGCCGTTCGGTGCCGCGGTGGCAACGTCCTCAATGGACGCAGTGCCCATGGTGGACAGGGTGTAGGGGATGCCTGCGGCTTCAGCGGCCTGTGACCCGGCGTATTCGCCCTCTGACTGCATCATGCGGGTGAAGCCCGTGGGGGCAATGCCGAACGGGAGGCGTGATTCCTGGCCAAGAATGTCCGTACGGAGATCGATCTTCGAGACGTCGCGCAGGATGCCCGGGCGGAACTCGATGTCCTGGAACGCCTGGCGCGCCCGGCGGAGGGTGATCTCTTCTTCGGCAGCGCCATCGGTGTAGTCGAACGGCGCTTGCGGTGTGCGGCGTTTGGCCATGTCCCGGAGTTCCCAGATGGTGCTGGCGCGCTTCAGGCGTGCAGTTTTGCTGAACTCCGGTTTCTTGAACTGCATCAGCGGTGCCAGATCCGAGACCTTGGGAATGCGGCGCTTCAACGCCGGGGGCTGAACGGAGGAATTCTTCCCGACGGCGCCCCCTGACTGGGATGGGCGAGTCACGTTCTGATCGCTCCCGGCATCGGCCGGTGCGGCGGTGATCTTGGGGTCGAGGGTGTCGGTCATGCGGTTCTCCCTTGAAATTTGTGGTCCAGCCTCTGTGGTCTAACCACACTGTAAGTCATGTGGTTGGACCACATCAACTAGTATTCCGATATGCGTACCCACGAGTTGGTCCTGCAATGGATCGAGAAGCAGCTATCTGACGGAGACCTCACGTTGGGCGGACGTCTGCCAGGGGAGCGCGCCATGGCGGAGCAGCTGCAGGTCTCCCGGACATCAGTGCGTGAGGCAGTCAGGATCCTGGAGGCCATGGGAGTTGTCCGGGCGGGTGTGGGCTCAGGCAAGGATGCCGGAACCGTGGTGATTGCCGAGCCAGGCTCCGCCCTGGGTTCCACGCTGCGGCTACACGTGGCCACCCGGCATCTGCCGGTGGCCGACATCGTGGAGACCCGTGTGTTGCTCGAATCCTGGGCTGCCGAACGCGCTCATGTTGGCGTCCCGGCACTGGAGGAAGCCGCTGAGTTGCTGGAGCAGATGGATAAGGCGCCGGATATCAACGCTTTCCTGGCCCTTGATGCGCGTTTTCACGTGGCTTTGGCTCAAGCGGCGGGCAATACGGTGGTCAGTGCCATGATGGCTTCGCTCCGGGGTGCCATCGAGAATTACGCGAGTCAGCTCACCGAAAATTTGCCCGACTGGAACGCTACCTCCACCAGGCTGCGGGCTGAGCACCGCGCCATCCTCGCCGCCGTCAATGCGAACGACGGCGGCAGGGCAGCGGAGCTTGTGGCCGCGCACATCCAGGGCTTCTACAAAGAGGCCGGAGTGGGCGCGCTAACCACCCTGGACTAGAGCAACGCGGGGTCACTTATGGCCCATCCGGAGGCCCATCATGGGCCATAAGTGACCCCGCGTGGTTTTTCTAGGCGGGTTTGAGAGCGGGTGCGGCTGTGCTCTTGCGGATCTCCACCCGGGGGGAGAATTCATCCTGCGCTTGGGTGGCCGCTTCTCCGGCCTGCTGAATCTGTTCCCGCATCCTCCGCCAGGCCAGGCTGCCGAGCTCATTGATGGGAACAGCGGCGGTGGTCAGCGGGGGAGTGGTGTATTTGGCGAACGGGATGTCATCAAAGCCGGTCACGGAGATGTCTTCCGGAACGCGGATGCCCCGCTCATGCAGGCCGCTGAGGAGGCCCATGGCCACGAGGTCGTTGAAGGCCAGGATTCCTGTGGCACCACTGGAAATGATGGCCTCGGTGGATTCGTGTCCTGAATCGAAGTTTGAGCCGCCGTGGAGCATCTGCAACTCGATTTCCGGGTGCTCCTTGCGGAACTGATCCAACCCCACAAGCCGCTGGCGGTTGGATGCGCTGTGCTCAGGGCCGGAGAGGAACACCAGGCGGGTATGCCCCAGGGTCACCAGATGCTGTGCCAGTTCCTGAATGCCCTGCCCGTAGTCCACGCTCAGGCTGGGCGTGTTGGTGGCAATGGTGGTGCGGTTGATGAGCACCAGGGGATGCAGCGTAGGTGCTAATTCTTCGAGCTCAGCATCGCTCATGCGGGGTGCGCAGAGCACCACGCCATCGCACCGGCGCCGTGCTTCGCCGGCAAGGATGGCTTCCTCGGACGTCACTTCTGAGGAATCTGCAATGAGGACGCGGTATCCGTCCTGGGCGGCAGCGATGCTAAGACCGCGGAGGATCGCTTGGAAAGTGGGGTTGGCCAGGTCCGGAACCACGATCCCTATGGTGTCGGTTTTGCCCAGGGCAAGGCTGCGTCCCACCGGATTGGGCTGGTACTTCAACTCAACTGCGGCAGCGCGAACCCGGGCGGCGATGCCAGGATCCACGGCGGCATTACCGTTCATGACGCGTGAGACGGTGGCGTGCGAGACGCCAGCCTTCTCTGCGACATCTGCGATGCCGACGCGTCTGTTGGTGTTCCTGCGTGCCATGTGGCCCCTTCCCATTGCCCGCCTCCCACACACTCCGTCGTTGGAGTTGTGGTTGACGTGACCACCAGAGTCTTGATACAAAGCTTATAACGCTCTGAGAAAACGCTTTCTCATGATTCTTCCCATAAGAAGCCGGGCCGTCAAGCGGTTCACTCCTGCCTTTCGAAAGGGGCATCTCCCATGGCCAACGTGGTCAACATGGTCAACGCCGACTCCACCGAGACCCGCACCGAATCTGCAGCACGTCCAAGCAACACTGAAAGCCCCCAGCGGACCCGCATAGCGCTGATCGGAACAGGCGGCCGCTCGGAGATGTACATCCGGGCCATCTATGGGCAGCACGCTGACGTTGCTGAGCTCATTGCGCTCTCGGACGTCAACCAGGGCAGGGTGGACTTCTACCAGGACCTCATCAAGGAACTTGGTGGAACCGAACCGGTTGCTTCGTTCGAGCCTGGTGAACTCACCAGCTTCATCCAGTCCAATGGCATCGAGCGGGTCATCGTCACGACGCCCGACTACACCCACGCGGACTACATCGTTGAAGCGCTGGAGGCCGGTGCCGACGTCGTGGTTGAAAAGCCCCTGACAATCGATGTGGAGGGTTGCCGCCGCATCACCGAGGCCGTGGCGAAAACCGGCAAGAACGTGGTGGTGACGTTCAATTACCGCTATTCGCCGCGTAACAGTGCGCTCAAGGAGATCATCCAGAACGGCGTGATCGGCAAGGTCACCTCCGTGGACTTCAGCTGGGTGCTGGATACCGTTCACGGCGCTGACTACTTCCGCCGCTGGCACCGTGAAAAGAAGAACTCCGGCGGCCTGCTCATCCATAAGGCGTCGCACCACTTTGACCTGGTCAACTGGTGGATCAATGACGTGCCCGAGCGTGTTTTCGCCTCCGGCGGGCTGCGCTTCTATGGCGACAAGAACGCGGCGGAACGCGGTTTGGGTCCCCGTCCGGAACGCGGCACCGTGGACGGCCTGGAGCACGATCCGTTCCGTCTGGACATGCGTGAAGACGAGCGCATGAAGGCCCTGTACTACGACAATGAGAAGTTTGATGGCTACATCCGGGACCAGGACGTCTTCACCGGCGGAATCACCATCGAGGACAACCTTGCCCTGGTGGTGGACTACCAGGGCGGTCCGACGCTGAGCTACTCCCTGAACGCCCACAGCCCATGGGAGGGTTACCGCGTCACCGTCAACGGCACCGAGGGCCGTGCGGAACTCGAAGTGGTGGAGCGGGCGGCCGTTCAGTCCAGCACGGACAAGAAAACCGTGGTGGATCCCAGCGCCACTCCCATTGAGGAGGACGACGCAGTGCGCCGGAACGGCGAGCGCCTGCTGGTCCAGCGCCACTGGGAAGCTGCCTATGAGGTGCCGATCGTCAATGGCGAAGGTGGCCATGGCGGCGGAGACAACCTCCTGCTGTCGGACCTGTTCAACGGTCCGGGCGTTGATCCCTTGGGACGTCCGTCCGGTTACATCGACGGCCTGCGCTCGGTATCGGTTGGCATCGCCGGAAACAAGTCCCTGGACACAGATCTTCCCGTCCGCATCAGTGAACTCGGCCTCGGCGTCGATCTCAGCCGCGGCCAAGACTGACCGGCTAGCGAAAGTACGAGGAACAGAGAATGAGCAGGATTTTTGTCACCGGCGGATCCGGCCGGCTTGGCCGTAGCGTAGTGGCCGGCCTCGCTGAGGCGGGGCACCAGGTGATTTCCGTAGACCGTGATGCCATCCCTGCGGATCAGTTGCCGGCGGGAGCGGAACAGCACATTGCGGACCTCCTGGCACCTGGGGAAGCGGCGCGGCTTATTGCCCAAACAGCGCCCGACGCCGTGATCCACCTCGCTGCTATTGCGGTACCTTTCAGCGCACCCGAGGACGTCATTTTCAGCACGAACACCCGGCTCGCCTATGCGGTGGTCAGTGCGGCCACTGACGCAGGTGTTCCGAAGATCGTGACGGCGTCCAGCCCCACCGCGCTGGGGTACGGCTCACCGGCAGGTTGGTTGCCGCCGTCGTTCCCGTTGAACGAGCAGACGCCACCCAAGCCCTGGAATGCGTACGCGTTGTCCAAGTTGATCGCTGAGCAAACGGTGCAGATGTTTGCTTCCGCCCAGGGCACCAAGATCAGGTACGCGGCGTTCCGTCCCTGCTATGTCATTTCCCCCGAGGAGTGGCAGGGCGCGCTGACACAGCAGGGGCACACGGTCCGGGAGCGGCTGCAGGACCCGGCCCTGTCCGCGCCGGCCCTGTTCAACTATGTGGACGCACGGGATGTGGCTGATTTCCTGGACGTGTTGCTGGCGAAGATGGATTCCATCCCCAACGGTGAAGTGTTCTTCGTTGGTGCGAAGGATGCTTTGGCGGCGGCCCCGCTTGCGGAGTTGTTCCCGCGGTTCCTTCCTGGCAGCGCCCCCCTTACCGGACACCTGACCGGGACCAGCCCGGCGTTCTCCATCGACAAAGCCCGTGAACTTCTGGGCTGGGAGCCCAAGCGCACCTGGCGCACAGAACTGACGCCGCCCTTCGAGGGCGAAGACACAGCATCAAGCGAACAAGCAGCACTCAACGACGAGATCCACGCCGGCCTGGTTCCGGCGGGAGCAACCAAGGAGACACCATGAACTTCGACGGCGTACTGTTCTTCCCCGTCACCCCTTTCGCTGAAGACGGCACCGTAGATGTTGCCCTTCTCAAGGAACACATCACCTCCCGTCTTCCGTTCGGCCCGGGCGGTGTTTTCCCTGCGTGCGGCACCGGCGAATTCCACGCACTCTCCCTGGAGGAGATCCGCACGGTGGTCACTGCCGCCGTCGAGGCCGTTGCAGGAGCTGTACCCGTAGTCTCCGGTGCAGGTGGTCCGCTGGGCCACGCAATCGCCGCTGCCAAGGTGGCAGAGGAAGCCGGCGCAGACGCGCTCCTGGTTCTCCCGCCCTACCTGGTCACTGGTCCCACGGATGGCGTGGTGGCTTACGTTGAGGCGATTGCAGCAGCGTCCAACCTGCCGGTGATCGTGTACCACCGCGGCACGGCAAAGTTCACGGCCGAAGCCATCACCCGCCTCACGGCCAACCCCAAAGTGGTGGGCTTCAAGGATGGAATCGGGGATGTGGGCCTTGCGCAGGAAATCGTCTCTGCGATCAACGCCAGCGGACGCACCGACTTCGCGCTCTTCAACGGTCTTTTGACGGCCGAGTTGACTCAGGGCGCCTACCGCGGCCTGGGCATCCCGTTGTACTCCTCGGCAGCGTTTGCCATGGCTCCTGAAATTGCCAAGGCTTACTACGACGCCTACGTCTCCGGCGATGAAGAGCGCCGCCACGCCCTACTGGAAGGGTTCTACGCTCCTCTGGTCCGCCTACGCGACCAGACTCCCGGTTTCGGCGTGTCCCTCATCAAGGCCGGCCTCCGCCTGGCCGGCCTGCCCGTGGGCCCGGTTCGTCCGCCACTGGTGGATCCCTCCGAGGAGCAACTCCTGGAGCTCAAGTCCATCCTGGCCAAGGGCCACGAGCTGGCCGGCAGCTGATGCCGGCCCGCATCACGGGCCTCACCACCCGGCTGATCACGGTCCCACTGCTGCGCAGCTGGGGTGCTGAGGCGCCAGAGAACCACGTTATTGTCACCGAGTTAACCACCGACGACGGCGGCACGGGCCACGGTTTCTCCTGGACGCCCACCATTGGTCCCCAGGCGGTCAAAGCACTGCTGGATTACGATATCGCGCCGTTTGTGACCGGGCTGGAAGCCAATCCGGACATGGTGTGGGACCAGCTCTGGAAGCGGCTGCATGAGGCTGGCGGGGGAGGCCTCACCACCATTGCCATGGCCGGCGTGGACCTGGCCCTGTGGGACCTCATGGCGCGGACGGCAGGCACGTCCGTCACCGGGCTCCTGGGCCAGCGGCACGAATCCGTGGAGGTATACGGATCCGGCGTGAACCTGCATTACAGCCTGGATCAGCTCGTGGAGCAGGCGCAGCGATGGGTTGCTGCCGGCCATAACGCGGTGAAGATCAAAGTGGGCAAACCCGAGCTTCGGGAAGATGCCGAACGCGTGGCCGCGGTGCGTCAGGTGATCGGCCCGGACCGGCTGCTCATGATCGACGCCAACCAACGCTGGGACCTCGCCCACACGTTCCGTGCCTTGGATGCGCTGGGTGAATACGGGCTGGAATGGTTGGAAGAGCCTCTTCGCGCTGACGACCTCTGGGCCTATCGGCGCCTCCGCAAGCACTCACCAGTGCCCATCGCGTTAGGCGAGAACGTCCACACCATCTACCGTTTCCGCGACTTCATCGAAGCAGAAGCCGTAGACATCATCCAGCCCAACATCGTCCGCGTGGGCGGCATAACCCCGTTCCGTAGGATTGTTGAGCTGGCACGAGCCAACAGCATCCGGGTTGCGCCCCACCTGCTCCCGGAGCTGTCCGGACAGCTGGCCCTCACCCTGGCCGAGGCGGTGAGCGTGGAGGACGTGGAGGATGCTTCCTTTGAGCAACTCGGAATCCTGGCCGGAGGCTCGCCGGTGAAGATCAGCGCCAGTTCCGGCAGAAGCCTGCTCAGCAGCACGGGCCGTCCGGGGCTGGGCTTCGACTTCAACCTTGGCTTCGACTTCAACGCAGCGCCCACCGTGCTCCCCGTAGCTGAAACCGCAGCCGCCGAATCCGGAGCCGCCGAATCCGCAGACCCTGCAACCGGAGCCCCCGAGGCCGCAGCCCCTAAGTCCGCAGCTCCCGAAACCGCGGGCCGCGAGAGCGCGGGCCCCGAGAGCGCCGTCCCCGATAGTAAAGGAAACCGCATTGAGTACAGCAACTCTTGACCTGACCGCCATCACGACCGCCGCCACGGAAGCCGCCAAGGTGACCGCAGCAGCGTCCGACGCCCAGCGCGCAGCCTGGCTCAACGCCGTCGCCGATGCTTTGGACGCCAACGTCACTGAGCTGGTGGCGATCGCCGACTCCGAGACCAGCCTGGGTACCGTCCGGCTGACCGGGGAGGTGGCGAGGACCAGCGGGCAGCTGCGCCTGTTCGCCAACGTGATCACCGAGGGCTCCTACCTTGAGGCGGTCATTGACCATGCTGACCCGTCCGCCACTCCGCCCAAGCCTGATTTGCGCCGCATTTTGCGTCCGATCGGCCCCGTGGCGGTGTTCTCGGCGTCGAACTTCCCGTTCGCTTTCTCCGTAGCGGGCGGCGACACTGCGTCCGCCTTGGCTGTTGGCTGCCCGGTGATTGTCAAAGCCCACTCCGGGCACATCCGGCTCTCCGAACGGACTGCGGAGATCGTCACCGAAGCGCTGGCTAAGGCCGGAGCCCCGGAGGGTATTTTCGCGTTGGTGAGTGGCCGTGAGGCAGGCACTGCCCTGGTGCAGGATCCCGCCATCAAGGCTGTAGGTTTCACCGGCTCCATCCCCGGCGGACGAGCTTTGTTTGATCTGGCCTCCTCCCGTCCGGAGCCGATTCCGTTCTATGGCGAGCTGGGCAGCTTGAACCCTGTGGTCATTACGCGCGATGCTCTGGCCGAACGCGGACAGCAGCTCGCCGCCGGCTTGGCGGGCTCCTTCACTATGGGCGCCGGACAGTTCTGCACCAAACCCGGGCTGGTGTTCATCCCGGCCGGAACGGACTTCGCGTCGCATCTGGCGGAGGCCAGCAAGGACAAGCCCACCGCAGCCATGCTCACGGAGCGCATCGCCGAGGCTTACCCTGACGGCCTGCGGAACGTTGCCGAGCAGCCCGGCGTGGCCGTGGTCAGTGGCACCGTGCAGCAGGACAGCTTGGCGGATGGAGCCGCTCCCGTGGTCTTTTCCACCAGTGCAGCCAACGTCCTGGAACGCCCAGAGGAGTTGTTGGAGGAGTGCTTCGGCCCCACCACGCTCCTGATCGAGTACACCAGCCAGGACGAACTCTCCGCCGCACTGGCGAAGGTTCCGGGCAGCCTCACTGGCACGGTGCACGCACAGCCCGGCGAGGACGTTTCCGAGCTGGTTGAGCAGTTGAGCGGCCTCGCAGGCCGGGTCTTGTTCGACGGCTGGCCTACGGGAGTTGCCGTGAACTGGGCCCAGCAGCACGGCGGGCCTTACCCGGCCACCACGTCCCTGTTCACCTCCGTGGGCGCCACCGCGGTTCGCCGCTTCCAGCGCCCGGTGGCGTATCAGGATGCTCCTGAGACCGTCCTGCATCCGGCACTGCACGACGCCAACCCGCTGGGCGTTCCCCGCCGCGTGGACGGTGTGCTCACGCTAGGCTAACCCCACCCAATGGGGTAACCACACGCAGAAGGGGCGGGTCACTATGACGGTGACCCGCCCCTTTCTTGTGGCGCCTGGGTCTTATGGCGTCTGGCTTTGTGGTGTTTGGCTACGTTCCGGGTTTACGGGCGAAGCGTCAGCGGACGACGCCGGCCGTCTACTTCGGTGGTGGGCCACCGGTGGTCTGTGGTCAGCACGCGCAGCCCTGAATCGGTGAGCAGCACAGTGTCCTCGATCTTCACGCCAGGCCCGGACGGGTTCCACGTGAAGGGCTGATTGAGCACTACCGTGTCCGTGACGTCGGCAGTAACCCTGGGATCACGTCCTGCGTAACCGGCCGGCCCGCCCTGGTGGTGAAGGGTCCACTGGTCATCGCCGAAACCGTGCCGGGCGTAAGCCAGCTTGATTTCGGCGAAGACGTGGTTGAGCTTGGCGCCGGGAACCGTGGCCCGGAAGATGTCGGCCTCAACAGCGGCGATGCGTGCCTCGGCGTCCAGCTCTTCGGGAGTACCGGCGTCGAACGCTACCCACCGGGTGACGTTGGCAACCAAGCCGTTCCGGCGGGCGCACACCACCGCCATGGCACGGCGGCCAATAGGCGAATGCGTGGCCAGCGGATGGCGGAAGTCGCTGCGGGAAGCACCGTTGCAGAGAAGCACCAAAGGCTCAGCGCCCACGGACACAATCCGCGCGGCCAGTTCCGAGACAAGCTGGAACTCCGTGGTCTCCGGCGTAGCAGCTGTGAGGACGTCGGTCATGGCGGCGGCAGCATCAGCGGACAGTTCCGCGTAACGCGCGGCCTCGGCTGGAAGGAGCTGCTGCCGGGCCGCGCGAAGTTCGGTGCTGACAGCCGCTTCCACCAAGGGATTGCCGTCAATCGCGAGGCCTGCAGCAGTTGCGTGCAGCTGGCCATGCCACGGAACGGTGTGCAGGCTGACGCCGTCAGGCAATTCCTCCGCGGCAATCCGCCCGGCCTCGTTGTTGAACGTCACCAGATGATCGCCGGAACGGTCCACCAGGAGGGCCGCAATGGGGTCTCCTGCCAAACTGATGTGCACACGGCTGCCGTCCAGGTACCAGGTGAGCGCTGTGTTGGTGGTCAGCAGGAGCGAATCCCGCCCCGCAGCGTCCATGATCTCCAGGAGCCGCTGGCGTTTCACTGCACGGTCGGCAGCGTTGCCGGGCGCCGTGACACGGGTCCGAGCGGGCGTGAATTGAGTAGGAGTGGTCATGCCGGTTCCCCCAAAGTGTCGATGAGCTGTTCAATGTTGTGTGTTGCCAGGAAGCCATCCGTGACGATCACCGTGACGGTCCTGTGGACAGGGCGGCCGGGCTCGGCAGTTACCGGAGCATCCCAAGCGAGGGAGAGTCCCACCCCGGGATAGCCTTCATGCCGGATGAACCATGGGTCCGGGGCCTGTGGCGAGGCGAGGAACACCAGTGTTGCCGGGTGTCCCAAGCTGGGATCGCCGGACACGTGCCCCGGGGCGGACGTGCCGGCGTCGAACGTCCCGGACCAAGCCAGCCATGGGGCCACGGTGCCGTGCACGGCGTCCTCACCGCGGGCATTGGGGGTCCAGATGGTGGCATCGCCAACCTTGGGAAGCCGCCAAAAGAAGCCGCCGTAGCCGCCCTGCGACCGACCGTTGGAACCAGGGCTTCCCAGCAGAACAGGGCGCCCCGTCGCGGATTCGAGCGTGAAGTCCAGCGTCAGCTTCCAGGCTGAATTCCCGACGGCGGCCCAGCTCCACTCGCGCTGTTCGCTCAGCACGGGCGATCCGTCCGGGCCGAGCCAGCTCAGCTGCTCGCGGCGGTGTCCGTCCCGGTGCTCTGCCGACTCCGTGATGATCCGGCCGTGATCCTTGCGCCACACGTAAGCCCCGGCCTCGCGGGTGTAGGTCCGGCCGCCCCAGAAGTTGATTCCGTCCACGTCCTGAACGGCAACGCCTGCTCCCAGGTGCCACACGTGGTCCTCGGGGACATGATCGGTGACCACTGTTCCGGCCAAGGTCCGCACCGGGTGGAGGTATGGCCTGGGCGATGACGTAGGCCGGATAGCGCTCCCGTCCTGCAGGGTAGCCACCACTTTTCCGGCGATATCCAGGGTTCTGCTGCTGTCCGGGGTTTCACTGCTGTCCTGGGTTTCACTGCTGTCCGGGGTTTCGCTCAGGTGCGCCGTGCCTTCGCCGGCCGACGCCCAAGGCACGGCGAGCTCGGCAAACGTGGCCTGTCCCAGCGCAGCTCTCCTAATGAGCGATTCGATGCCATGGACCACGGGATGGGCGGAGTCTCCCTCGCCTTCCCATGTGATGAAGTCCGGGTGGATCTGCCGGGGAGCCTCTGCCGTGCGGATGGCCTCCAACACAGTGACGTAAGCGCCGGAGCCGGACAACGGGCTGAGGAGGTCCTCCTCCGTCCGGGCCTCCAGTAGGTTCTCGAGTAGATCCATCCGGCCGTAGCTTTCGGTCCGGGTGCCGGCAGGTGAAGTGATCTCCAACCGGTCTTCTGTGTAGAAGAGCGTGAGCTGCCCCAGCGTCCCGTACACGGTGACCGACGGTGCGGACTGCACCGGTGCACACAGTGTCAGCGCACACGTCAGAACAATCTCCTCCGTGAAGGCACTTCCCCCCGCAACTCCTGTGCCTGCTGTCCGGATGCGCACCACTGAGGTGTCATCGCTTTCAGTGTCGTTGGCCCGGTACAGGTCTGTGTCCACCCCTGCAATGTCCGCCACGGTCCCCGCACCAGCCAGCCGCAGGCCGGTAGCAACAGCGTGGGCCAGGGCATTGGTAGCCACTCCGTCCACCACGTCCGTCCCGTTCAGGCTTCGTTTTCCGGCCCAGCGTGACCGCTTGAAATAGGCCTTGTTCCGCAACCACAGGCCCGTGGCACTGATACCCCGGACATCGCCGATCTCACCGGAGGCCACCAGGGCTTCGATCGCTGGCAGGGCCTCTGAACCCAGGCTCTGAAATCCCACCTGCACCAAGCGGCCGGCGCTCGCAGCCGCCGCCATGACGTCCTCAAACTGGGCCATGGAAGCGACTGGCGGCTTCTCCAAGTACACGTTTGCCCCGGCTTTCAAGGCAGCGAGGGCAAGGGGTGCATGGGTCTGGATGGGGGTGGAGATGATCACCACGTCCGGGGCGGTTCCTGCAGCCAGTAGCTCGTCCAAGGAAGCAAAGATGTTCACGTCCGGCCCCAGCGTTCCGTCTGCCGGAGGCCGCGGGTCGGCAACGGCCACCAGCTCCAAGGCACCGCTGGCGCTTAGCCTGCCAAGGTTGTCCAAGTGCCGTTCGCCGAAGCCGTGCACCCCCACCAACGCGATGCGCGGGAGCCGGGCCGTGCCCTCCGTGGGGGTGGCGGTGAGGGGATGTGTCATGAGGTTGTCCTAGCGGGCTCAGGTGCGCGGGTACTGGAGGGGATGCGTGGCTTGAGGGTGGATGCCAGGAATGCGGCAGCCTCGTCCTGCATCGCCCGGGTAAAGACGTGGGGTTCCTGCCAAAAACTGCCGGTGTATCCAGCCGGCATGTTCCTCAGCAGGTGCTGGTGGGCATCGCGCATTCCCTGCTGAGGGAAGAGCGCGTCCTCCATGGCGTACTGGACTAAAACGTTCTCTGCGCTGGAGCGGCACAACAGGTCCGGCCAGTCGCCTAATCCCGGCAATCCCGGGGAGTGCAACAACCAGGAGTGTGCGTCCAGATATGCGGGCAGCAGCGATCCGAAGGTGGTCATCATGCAGGTCACCACGTAGCTCCTGACCATTGGGCTCAACGCAGCCAGCACCATTGCCCGCCCGCCCCCACCGGAGAAACCCAGGCAACCGAGCCGGTCTGTGTCCACACCGGGCAAGGAGGCAAGAACGCTCAAGGCCGCGAGGTCGTCATGCGCAGCGGTCCCTGCGACGCTCGTGCCCAAGAGTGCTGCCGCCTTCGCTACGGTTTCCTCGTGGGCAGCGGCCGCTGCATCATACCCTTCCGCTGTGGAAGGTTCGACGCCGGCCTCCCGCCAGAGTGCCTTCTGGCCGTTGACAATGTTGGCAGTCCGCCAAGGCAGGGGATCCAGCCCGAAACCGCGGCTGCCCCACATAAAGGAGTCGTGGGCAAGGACGGCAAAGCCCTGCTGCGCCAACCACGTAGCCAGCGCCCGGCCGCCGTAAAGTTTCGCCCTGACTTCCAGAGGCGGCAATACCTTGGCGGGAGAAGCGCCGTCTTTGGGCTTGTCACTCAAAGCCGGGCCACCGCCGTCGGCATCCTGTTCGTGGGGAAACTGCACTAGCCGCCCGGCACCGTAGGCCTTGACCCCGCCATGGCAGTGGAGGGCGAGCAAAGCGGGCAGGGGACCTGTGCTGTTGGCCGGCCGGACGAACCACGCGGACGTCGCCGGGCCGAAACCCAACTGCCACTGTAAGCGCGAGGTGATGACGCCGTCGTGCACTGATTCAGAAAGCACCTCATACTCGAGGTCCGGTGTTACGGCGGGCACGCCAAGTGTGTCAGCGAGTTGCATGGCCTTGGCCGTGCCACCGGTGAAGGGGTGCCGGGCAGCGTAGGCGGGCCAATCTTCATAACCAGCCAATGCGCTGGGCCGGGTGAGGGGTGCTGCCATGTCAGCGCCGGTCATGGCAGGCGGAGTCGGTGGGGAACAATAGTGTCCTGCCTTATCGATGCGGAGGGTGTGCTTCAGTGCACGCCGGGCTTCGTCAGCGTGGAAAAACAAGTTCAGGCGGCTTCATCAGAAAACGCTTTCTCAAAAATTAGCAAAAGGCTGTACAAGGGTCAAGAAAACGTTTACTTTGATACGGAGCCGCTGAACGTCCGGGAGCCCGATCCTGGTCCACCAGTGGGTACCGCCAAGAGATTGCGGGCGTACCGGGCGGCAAGCACCAACCAGACTCGAACTCCGTGGATGGCCACGATGACCAAAGGAGACCACATGGCCGATTACCAACACACGGGGACGCCGCAAGGCGTTCGCGCTCCGGCGAGGGGGAAGCAATGAGTGCTATTGGCGAACTCTCCTCGATGACCCGCCGCAAGGGCCCCATGAGCAAGGAAGAAAAGAAGGCGAACGGCCGCGACAACAAGGCCGCCTATATCTTCCTGCTCCCGTGGCTCGTCGGCTTGGTGGCCATCACCGTGGGTCCGATGCTGATGTCCTTGTACCTGTCCTTCACGGACTACAACCTCCTGCAGCCGCCGGAATGGGTGGGGCTGGATAACTTCGTCCGGATGTTCGGCGACGCCCGCCTGCACAACTCATTGCGGGTTACCTTCACCTATGTACTGGTGGGTGTTCCCCTGCAGCTGGCCGTGGCCCTGCTGATCGCCTTGGTCCTGGACAAGGGCCTTCGCGGCCTTCCGTTCTACCGCTCCATCTTCTACTTACCGTCCCTGCTGGGTGGCTCCGTTGCTGTTGCCATCCTCTGGAAGCAGATCTTCGGCACCACGGGCCTGGTGAACCAGGTACTGGCCATGGTGGGCATCGAAGGCCCGGGCTGGATCTCGGACCCCAGCACCGCACTTGGCTCCATCATCCTGTTGCACGTGTGGACGTTCGGCGCGCCCATGATCATCTTCCTTGCCGGCCTGCGCCAGATCCCGAACATGTACTACGAGGCCGCCGAGGTTGACGGTGCCACCACGCTCCAGCGGTTCTGGCGGATCACCCTTCCCCTGTTGAGCCCCATCATCTTCTTCAACCTGGTGCTCCAGATCATTGGTTCGTTCCAGTCGTTCACCCAGGCGTTCATCGTCTCCGGTGGCAACGGCGGTCCGTCTGACTCCACCATGTTCTTCACGCTGTATCTCTACCAAAAGGGCTTTGGCCAGTTTGATATGGGCTATGCCTCGGCGATGGCCTGGGTGCTGTTGCTCATCATCGGTGTCTTCACCGCCATCAACTTCGTCGCTTCAAAGTATTGGGTGTTCTACGATGACTAAACTCCAGAGCCTTCCCGCCGCTTCCACTGAGTCCCGCAAGCCGGCCAAGAGCCCGCGCCGCCGCGAATCACCGGGAAGCCTGGCCTTCAGCCGCAGTGCCCGCATCAAAGGACTGATCAAGCACGCCATCTTGATCATTGTGGGTCTGGTCATGATCTACCCGCTGCTGTGGATGGTGGTGTCCTCCCTGAGGCCCAATGATCTGATCTTCCGCGAGCCGGGCCTGTGGCTGAACAGCCTGGACATGAACAACTACACCGATGGTTGGTCAGCCCTGACGCATCCGTTTGGCCACTACATGATCAACTCGGCCATTGTTGTCCTGGGCTCCATCCTGGGAAACCTGATCTCCTGCTCCATGGCTGCCTACGCATTTGCCAGGCTGCAGTTCACGGGTAAAAAGCTGTTCTTCGGCATCATGTTGTTGACCATCATGCTCCCGTTCCACGTGGTGATCGTCCCGCAGTACATCCTGTTCTCGCAGATCGGCTGGGTCAACACCTTCTGGCCGTTGATCGTGCCTAAATTGCTGGCAACGGACGCGTTCTTCGTGTTCCTCATGGTCCAGTTCATCCGAGGCATCCCGAAGGACCTTGACGAGGCTGCCCGTATTGACGGTGCCGGCCACCCCAGGATCTTCCTCCGCGTCATCCTGCCCCTCATGGTCCCGGCCTTGGCCACCACCACTATCTTCACCTTTATCTGGACCTGGAACGACTTCTTCGGCGCCCTCATCTACCTGACGGATCCGGACATGTTCACCGTGCCCGTGGCGCTGCGTGCGTTCGTTGACTCACAGTCGGCCACCAGCTGGGGATCGCTCTTCGCGATGTCCATCGTGTCCCTGTTCCCCGTGTTCCTGGTGTTCCTCTTTGGTCAGCGCTTCCTCATCAAGGGCATTGCCACCACGGGCATCAAATAAAACAACTAGAACAAGTCCACATCTTGTAATACAAGATTGTGACTTGTATCATAATCACAACGGGAAAACGCTTTCTCATTCGCATCAGGATCAAAGAAGATCGGAGACAACAGTGCCGGTAAATCCAAAGGGTGAAGCAGTCGCCCACGCCGCTGCCTCGCAAACCCGTCCGTCAGCGCCGAGGACCAAGCGCAAGCTTCGCGCCTCCGCCCTCGTAGCGGCCACCGCGGCCGCAGTCCTTGCCCTCACCGCTTGCGGCGGCGGGGGAGGCTCCGAGGCAAAGAGCGCTGATGGAAAAGTGGAGCTTCGTTTTGCATGGTGGGGCGGCGACAAGCGCGCCCAGGTAACGCAGGCTGCCATCGCAGCCTTCGAGGCCGAGAACCCCAACATCAAGATCAAGCCCGAGTACGGCGACTGGAGCGGCTACTGGGACAAGCTGGCCACCCAGGTGGCAGCCAACGATGCTCCGGACATCATCCAGATGGACGAGAAATACATCACCGAGTACTCCACCCGCGGCGCACTCTTGGACCTGTCCAAGTACAAGATCGACACCTCCAAACTGGACAAGGCCGCACTGGATGCTGGCAAGGGCGAGAAGGGCCTGACAGGCATTGCTGCAGGCATCAACGCGGCCACGATCCTGGCCAACCCGGCCGTCTTCCAGGCTGCCGGCGTGGCCATCCCGGATGACAAGACCTGGACGTGGGATGACTTTGAGAAGGTGGCCGCAGAGGTCACGGCAAAGTCGCCCAAGGGAACCTATGGAGCTGCTGCTTACGGTACGGATGAAGCCTCCCTGGGAGTCTGGCTCCGCCAGAACGGTAAGTCCCTCTACACCGAGGACGGCAAGCTTGGCTTCGAACCCTCGGACATTGCCCAGTGGTGGGCTTTCCTGAAGGAAATGTCCCAGAAGAAGGCGGTCCCGTCCGCTTCAGAGGTTGTTGAAGCAGAGGCGGCACCGCTGGACCAGAGTGGACTGGCAACGGGCAAGAACGGCCTGGCCTTCTGGTGGTCCAACCAGCTCCCGGCCCTGGAAAAGGCCGCCGGTGGCGAACTGCAAATCCTGAGGTTCCCGTCCAAGACGGGCAAGGCCGATGACGCCAAGCTTTGGTACAAGGCCTCCCAGTTCTGGTCCGCATCCTCGCGTACCAAGCACCCTGAGGAGACGGCCAAGTTCATCGACTTCCTGGCCAACAACGTCAAGGCAGGCGAGGCACTGCTGGCAGACCGCGGCGTGTACCCCAACTCCGAGGTCCGCGAGGCCATTGCTCCCAAGCTCGCCAAGGCCGATGTGAAGGTAGTGGACTTCATCGACGGTATCAAGGATGAGCTCGGCGATGCCCCGGCCGCACCGCCTAAGGGCGCAGGTGCCATCCAGGAAATCGTCAAGCGCTACACCTCGGAAGTCCTGTTCGAGAGACTCTCAACAGATGAAGCAGGCAAGAAAGCCGTGGACGAAATGAAGTCCGCCATCAGCTAGCTTTTCATTACACACAAACCGCGCCCCGGGATGGTCCGCAAGGATCAACCCGGGGCGCGGTTTTTTGTGTGCTGTCCCAGCTGGGTCAGTCTTCCGCGATCACAGCCACGGCTCCGGCGGGTACAACGCCAGTGAAGCGTTCGCCGCTGAGCAGTTCGCCGCCGTCGGCCTTCACTGTGGCATCTTCCCGGCTGTGGTTGATGGCGAAGAGGAAACTGCGGCCATCAGCGCCGCGGCGCCGGACAAGTTCGACGCCGGACCCCACCTCGGTCACGGACCTCACCCCTGCTTCTTCCACCAGCCGGGCGGTGAGTGCATCGACGCCCTCGGCGTCGGGAAGGGTAGCGAGGTACCAAGCTGAGCCGGCGCCCACACTGCGCCGAGTCAGGGCCGGGACGCCAGCGAGCGGGTAGTCGGTGAATGTTGCCAACACCTCCGTGTCTCCGGCGGCGCGCACGTGCTCACTCCACACCGAACCAACGGTGGCGTCGCTCAATGTGACGGATGTGGCGGGGAACAGCGGGTGGAATTCCTCGCTCCGGACCCCCAGCAACTCCCGGAACGCACCCGGGTAGCCGCCCAGCCTTACGTGATCGCGTTCGTCAACAATTCCACTGAAGTAACTGATGAGCACCGTGGCGCCGGCTTCAGCTGCGGCAGCAATGCAGGCAGCCGCGGCATCGGTCACTGAGTACAGCGTGCACACCAGAATGAGGTCGTATCCGGAAAGGTCCGCGGATGGGTGCACAAAGTCGGCGGTGATGCCACGGAGGTACAGCGAGCGGTGGAACGCCCGCATGGTGTCCAGGTATTTCAGCGAGTTGCTGGGGTGTGAGTCCAGCTCTGAAGCCCACCACGCCTCGTAATCGAACACGATTGCCACGCGGGATTCCACGCGCGAACCCTTGACCGGTTCCAGCTTCCGCAATGCGTCCCCGAGGTCCAACACGTTGCGCCACACCTGGGTGTCGCGGCCGCCGTGGGGAACCATGGCTGAGTGGAACTTCTCCGAGCCGGCTTTGCTTTGGCGCCATTGGAAGAACATCACGGCATCTGCTCCGCGGGCCACGTGCGTGAGGGAATTTCGGAGCATTTCGCCGGGCATTTTGGGTTGGTTGTGTGGCTGCCAGTTGACTGCCGAGGTGGAGTGTTCCATCAGGATCCACGGCTGACCGCCGGCGACGCCACGGGTGAGGTCCGCGCTGAAAGCGAGTTCGATCTCCCGCTCCGGGTCAGCGGCCACAAGGTAATGGTCGTTGGCGATCACGTCCATGTCCTTGGACCAATCGAAGTAGTCCAGGGTTTTGGTGGCGCTGGAAACCATGAAGTTGGTGGTGGCCGGGATCCCAGGGGTGACTTCGCGGAGTACTGCGAGCAATTCGCGGTAGTAGTCAATGAAGGCCCAGGAATTGAAGCGGGCGAAGTCCAGTTGTTGCCCCGGGTTGAGCGTGGTGGGGGCCGCCCCCGGTGGAATGATCTCGTCAAAGGATGCGTAGTGCTGCGACCAAAACGCGGTACCCCAGGATTCGTTGAGGGCCTCGATGGAACCGTAGCGCCGTTCCAACCAAGCGCGGAAAGCGGCGGTGTCCTCCTCACCGTGGAACTCCCCAACATGGCAGCCAAGCTCATTGTCCACGTGCCACAGCGCCAACGCCGGGTGGTTTTTGTAGCGTTCGGCGATCACGCGGGTCATGGTGGTGGCGTACCTGCGGTACACGGAGGACGACGGCGTGTAGTGGCGCCGGGAGCCGCGTTCCAGCCTGACTCCTTCCGCGGTCACGGGCAGGATCTCGGGGTATTTACGGGCCAGCCAGGCCGGGGGAGAGGCCGTGGCGGTTGCCAACGCTACCTTGATCCCGGCTCCGTGGAGGTTGTCCATGACCTCGTCCAACCAGCCGAAGTCGTAGTTGCCTTCGGTGGGTTCCAGGAGTCCCCAGGAGAAGATGCCCACGCTGAGGAAGTTGACGCCGGCTTCCTTCATGAGCTCAATGTCCTCGAGCCGGATCTCTTGGGGCCACTGCTCCGGGTTGTAGTCGCCGCCGTAGGCGAGGCCGTGGATAGTGTTCCACACAGTTGGTTGTTGGGGAATTTCCAGGGAGGTCACGTGGACTCCTTCGTCAGATTGGCCGGGCTGTGACGGATGCTGCTGAACGTATGTAAGCAGCGTATCGGTCAAAACACCTTCTTTGGAAAACGCTTGCCCAGATCCGCATTTAGGGATATTGTATCGATTCAGAATGAGTGTAAGCGAGATCACTGCCACGTTGTAGAGAACTCCGCAAGCTTGCACCAACCGAGCAAGGAGGCTCTCATGATTGATAGAAGGAAATTCCTCGGAACCGTGGCTCTCGGCACCGCATCTGCCGCGTTCCTCGCCGCCTGTGGCCAGTCTTCGTCCTCGGGACAGACCGGTTCGGCCGAGAACCCCGTCACCATCACTTACACCTGGTGGGGCAACGATGACCGCGCAGAGCGCACCCGCAAGGCCATCGCCCTGTTCGAGTCCAAGAACCCGGACGTCAAGGTCAACGGCAACTTCTCCGACTTCGCCGGGTACTGGCAGAAGCGAGCCACCGAAGCTGCCGGCGGCGGTTTGCCTGACGTGATGCAGTGGGACCTGTCCTACCTGCGTGACTATGGCCAGCGCAACCAGCTCCTGGACCTGAGCACCGTAAAGATCAACACGGATGCCTTTGATAAGTCCCTCCTGCCCTCCGGCCAGATCAAGGGCAAGACCTTCGGCATTCCCACCAGCACCAACGCTTTCGCGGTGTACTACGACCCCGCCAAGCTGGCTACCCTTGGCATTGCAGAACCCACCGGTTCCTGGAACTACAAAGATTTCAACAGCTTCCTGTCCGAGGTTGGACAGAAGGGCAACGGTACGTTGTTTGGCGGCACGGACTACACCGGCGTCTGGTGGTACTTCAACATCTGGCTGCGCCAAAACAACATCAAGGCCTTCACTGACGAAGGCAAGCTGGGCTTCACCAAGGACGACATGAAGAAGTTCCTGAACCTCAGCGCGGACCTGCGCGGTACCGGAGCGATCGTGGGCGAGGACAAGACCACGCAGTTGCTCCCCAAGTCTCCGTTCGGCTCCAACGTCACCGCCACGGAGGTTACCTGGGACAACTTCATGGCCGGCTACCTCGCTGACAGCGGTGCCAAGAACCTCAAGCTGGTTCCAGTGCCCTCGGACGATCCCGACAACCTGGGCCTCTTCCTCAAGCCCTCCATGCTCATGGTGGCCAGCGCCAAGACCAAGTACAAGGACGCTGCGGCCCGCTTCATCGATTTCATGGTCAACGATCCCGAGGTTGGCCAGATCTTCAAGACCTCCCGTGGTGTACCGGCTTCCAAGACCCAGCGCGATGGCACCACCTTCGAAGGTACGGACAAGCTCGTGGTGGATTACGAGAAGTCGATCGAGAAGTACCTCAAGGATGCACCGGAGCCGCCGATCGTTGGTTTTGGCACGCTTGAGTCAACATACAAGCGCGTGGTGCAGGACCTGAATTACGGAAAGCTGACCGTGGACGGTGCAGTTGATGCATGGTTCAAGGAAGCCGAAGACCTTATCAAGCAGAACGCCTGAGCAGACCTTCCGTGTCTGAACCTGGCTTCACAACTGACGGACTGATCTCGTGACGCAAACCCCAACTCTGAGCAGGCGTGCCACGTCCGCTCCCTCGCAGCCGCGCAAGTCGCGGCGGCGGGGGGCGGACGCCCGCGCCGGCTATACGTTCCTGTTGCCGTGGCTGCTGGGATTCATTGCCCTGACCGTAGGGCCGATGATTTCCTCGCTGTACCTTTCCTTCACCAACTACAACCTCTTTGATGCTCCGAAGTGGATCGGCGTGGATAACTACGTCTCGCTGTTCCAGGACGAACGCTTCCTGCAGTCGGTAGGCGTGACGCTGCAGTACGTAGTGTTCGGTACTCCTCTGAAGCTGGCGGCGGCGTTGGCGGTGGCGATGCTGCTCAACAGCAAGCGCAAGGGCCAGGGCTTTTACAGGTCTGCGTTCTACGCGCCCTCGTTGATCGGAGCCTCGGTCTCCATCGCGATCGTCTGGAAGGCCATGTTCGGCGATTCCGGACCGGTGGATGAAGGCTTGTCCTTCTTCGGCATCAACCTTGGCGGCTGGGTGGGTAACCCCAACATGACCATGGGCATGATGATTCTGTTGACCGTGTGGCAGTTCGGTGCCCCCATGGTGATCTTCCTGGCCGGCCTGAAGCAGATCCCGGTTGACCTGTACGAGGCTGCTTCCATGGACGGAGCCGGCCCGGTCCGGAAGTTCATGAACATCACCTGGCCCATGCTCTCTCCGGTGATTTTCTTCAACCTGCTGATGGAAACCATCCATGCTTTCCAGATCTTCGCCTCGGCTTACATCATCTCCAACGGTGAAGGCGGCCCCGCAGGATCCACCCTCTTCTACACCCTCTACTTGTACTTGCGCGGTTTCAGCGACTTCCGGATGGGCTACGCCTCGGCAATGGCCTGGCTCCTGGTGGTTGTGGTCGGCGTCATTACGCTGATCTTCTTCAAGACCTCCAAGTCCTGGGTCCACTACAGCGGTGATTCGAAATGACAACCATGGCAACACCCACCCAGCCCCAAGCTAAGAATCCAAGCACGCCCTCTCCGGGGTATAACCCGAAGTCCGAGTCCGTCACGGCGAAGAGGATCAAGAGCGCCATCTTCCACGTTGTTGCCCTGGCACTGGTGGCGATGGTTCTCTACCCGGCCATCTGGATGATCGCGTCGTCCTTCAAGCCGAACTCGGAGATCGGCGGCGCCAATAACTCGCTATGGTCGGCCAACTTCAGCTTTGATAACTTCGCCACGGCCATGGACGGGATCGGCGGCGTTTCCACGCTGACGTTCTTCACCAACTCACTGATCCTGGCTGTTGGTGCGGTGGTAGGAACCGTGCTCTCGGCAAGTATCTCGGCCTATGCGTTCGCCCGGATCAACTTCCCCGGCCGTGGTTTGTTCTTCGGCATGATGATCGCCACTTTGCTCCTGCCGTTCCACGTGGTGATCATCCCGCAGTACATCGTGTTCCAACAGTTGGGCCTGGTGGATACCTACGTTCCGCTGCTGATCGGCAAATTCCTTGCCGCGGATGCGTTCTTCGTCTTCCTCATGGTCCAGTTCATGCGAGGCCTGCCAGCCGAACTGGACGAGGCAGCCAGGATTGACGGCGCCGGGCACGTACGGATCTTCGGATCCATCATGCTCCCGCTGATGAAGCCGGCCCTGATTTCCACCTCGATCTTCTCCTTCATCTGGAGCTGGAACGACTTCCTGGGCCCGCTGCTGTACCTGAACACCCCGGAGAAGTACCCGCTGCCCTTGGCGCTGCGGCTGTTCGTGGACCAAACCCAATCCTCGGATTACGGCGCCATGATCGCCATGTCCGTCCTGGCTCTCCTGCCAGTGCTGGTCTTCTTCCTGGTCTTCCAGCGCTACATCGTCGAAGGCGTTTCGACGCAGGGCCTCAAGGGCTAGGGAACCGCAAGGTTAGGGAGATACAGGAAATGAGCACCATGAACGCCACAGGCAAGTCAGCGCCGAAACCCGGCATTCCGGTCAACCGCTTTGCTCTCTTCTCCGAGACCATCCTGGCCGGAGTCATCGTGCTCCTACTCTCCATCCCCTTGGTGACGGCGCCGGCTGCCTACGCGGCCGGCGTCGCCCACCTCGAAAGGCACCTCAGCGGCAGGGACGATTCGCTCCGCAGCCTCTGGGGAAACTTCCGTAAGGCGCTGCCGGCAGTTGGAAGCTGGGAATCACGACGGCGGCAGCCGGCGTCGTGATGGTCCTGAACCTGCTGCTCGCACTGGTGGGGCAACTGCCCGGCCGGGCCGTCATCCTGCCCGCCACGTTGATCCTGGCGGCGGCAGGGGCCGTGCTGTTCCTGCGGATCGCCGCGAACTGGAGCGGCGGCGTGAACTGGGACCTTGACATCAAAGGGAACGGCGACCCCGGTCAGCAACCCGCCAAGGTTCCGGGCCCCCAGCGATGGGCCGTCGCCTACTCACAAGCCAAGGGAGAGACCCTTCGTGATTGGACCGGCTCGCTCCTGTTACTGGCCGCGATCTTCATGGCCGTGGTCTTCGTCTGGATGCTGCAAGCCCTGTTCGTCATCGTCCCCGGAACCCTGGTCCTGGCCGCAGCCGCCATCAAAATCCGCTCCACCCGCTAAAAAACCACCCCAACACGCTGAATCGAGCAGAACCCTCCGTGTCGCCGCGCCCGTTCCCACCGCGCCCCAAGACCACCTCACCACGTGTCCGCTCCACGGAAAGCTGGCATTACCCCCTCAGGCATCACAACTACCGGGTCTTCGTCACCCTCTCCCTTGTGGGGAGCGGCGGGGTGTGGATGCAACGGCTCGCCCAGGACTGGCTGGTACTGCAACTCACGGGCAGCCCGGCCGCAGTGGGCGTTGCAGTAGCCCTCCAATTCCTGCCCATGCTGGTGGTTGGACCCCTCAGCGGCATACTGGTGGACCTGTTTCCCAAACGCCGGATCCTGCTGGCTTGCCAGTCCGTGGCCGTATTGCTGGCCGCAGCCCTGGCTGTTTGGAACGCGATGGGCGGCACGGATGTGTGGGTGGTCTATGCGTCCTGCATCGCCTTAGGTATCACCAGCGCAATCGATGGCCCGGCACGTCAAGTGTTCGTCAATGAGGTTGTAGGTGACGCCGGACTTCCCGCCGCCATTGGACTCAACAGTGCCATTGGTCAGCTGGGAGCCATGGCGGGCCCGGCACTGGCAGGGGTGGTCATTGCGCAGTGGGGTCCGGCTGCAGCCTTCGCTGCCAACGCCCTGATAGGGGTGTCGGTCATGGTGATGATCGCCTCCATCAGGCCAGATGAGCTGCATCATTCTCCTGAGGCACCTGAGCCTGGTGCCCGGCGCGGCCAGATCCTGGCCGGTTTCCGCTTCGTCCGTGCCCGGCCACCCTTGCTTCTGACCATGCTTCTTGCGGGCTTGCTGGGTGCCTTCGGCATGAACGGGCCCGTTGTGCTTGCGGCCTTCGCGGATGGAGTGTGGCACAGCGGCCCGGCGGGCTTTGGCCTCTTCAACACTGTCAGCGCATTGGGGGCGTTGGCAGGAGCGTTGGTGGCCACCCGCATCAAGCGCTTCGGACGCAAGGGGATCGTTGCCAGCGCGGGGCTCTTTGGCCTGACGCAAGCGCTGGCCGCTGTGATGCCCACGCAGGAATGGTTCGTGGCGATGCTCATTGTGGTGGGCTTCATGACCCTGGTGTTCCTCACCAGCGCAGCTACCGCGGTGCAGCTCGAGGCCGGTGCCAGCGTGCGCGGCAGGGTGTTGGCACTGTATTTCCCGCTACTGCTGGGAGGTCACGCCTTGGGTGGCTTGCTGGCCGGGTGGCTCACCGAGGACTTCGGAGTGCGGGCCGGGCTGGTTGTTACAGGAGGACTGGGCATGGCGTCCGCGGCCGTGATTGGCTTCCTGCTGTGGCGCTATTCGGCCCGCCAACGGGCCTAGCCTCCTCCGTCAGATGCGGCTCATGTTCGTCCTCCTCACTGTCTAAAGGCCTGCTCAACAGCCTGTTCAGCAGCCTGCTCAACAGCGAGGAGGACGAACGTTCCCGCGAACCTACGTGTCGACGGCCACCAAGGCTTGGATCTCCGCCACATCCAGGGTTCCGTCGCTGATCCACACCGTGTTGGTCCGGGTGAGGGATTCGCCTTCCGCCACTTCCACTGCTGTGTCCCACGCCAATGCGGAACCCACGGCGGGGTAATCGCTGCACCGGACAAACCATGGGTCCGGCGACTCCGCAGGTGCGCCGAACACCAAGGTGGCAGGGCCGCCGTCGAACTCTCCCGTCCACGCCAGCCACGGCGTGACGGAACCATGTACGGACGGCTCGCCCTCGGCTGTGGAGGAGAACATGCGTGGGGAGGCATTGACAGGTAGGCGCCAGAAGAAGCCGCCGTAGCCGCTTCCGGCTGCACCGTGCGAACCGGGGCTGCCCAGTGAAACATCCACGACGGCGGTGAGTCGGGTCTGGACGTCGAGCCGCCATGTCCGTTCGTCCAGGACTGTGCGGGACAGGGTGCGCCGCTCCGAGAGGAGGTGTCCGCCGTCGGAACCGAACCATGAAAGGTCCGGTGCGGTGCGGTCCGATTCGCGTGAGACCTCCGTGGTCTCGATCCTCCCGTGGTCCGGCAAATCCACGTACTTTCCGGCCGTTCTGCGGTAGCTGCGGCCACCCCAGAAGTTGCTGCCGTTGACGTCCTGCAGGGCGAAACCTACGCCAAGGTGCCACACATGGTCCGAGGGCAGGTGGTCTGTGACCACAATTCCGGATGCTGTGGCCACCGGGTGCAGGTACGGCCGTGGCGAGAGCTCGGGCTCAAGGGTGCTTCCGGTGCGGAGGATGGGGTTGGGCGCGAGTGTTGATGCCGCGGTCTCAGTAGGGGAGAACAGGGCCTCGGCGCCGTCAGTTACCTGGCGGGCCCACGGAAGTCCCAGCTCGGAGAAGGTGGCGTGCGCGCGGGTGGCGCGTTCCAGAATGTCCTCGATGCTGGGAATGACCGCATGGGCCTGCTCTCCCGTACCCACCCACTTCACGCAATCGGCAGGGATGAGCGCGGGAGCCTCGGCTGTTCGGATGGCTTCCAGGACACGCATGAACGCGCCGCTGTGTTCCAGCGGGCTAAGCAAGGGCGTGCCATCGGCCAGGTGGCGGAGCAGGTTCTCGGTGAGGTCCTCGCGCCCAAAAGTGTGGCTGGTTTCTCCCGCCTCGGTCCGGACGGTCACCCGGTCCTCTGTGTAATGGAACACCGCCGTGCCTTCAGTACCGTGGAGTGTCACGTAGGGCTCCACGGATTCGGTGGCGCAGAGGGTCAGGGCACACGTGATGGGCAAGCCGTTTGTGGTGCGCAGGCGGATCACTGAAGTGTCGTCCGCTTCGATCTCGTTGGCGCGGTAGAGGTCGGTTTCCACTGTAACGAGGTCCTCGGCTGTCCTTGCTCCGGCAATGCGCAGTGCCGTGGCAATCGCGTGTGCCAAGGGATTGGTGGCCACCCCATCTACCACGTCCACGCCATCCAGGCTGCGTTTTCCTGCCCAACGGGACCTCTTGTAATAGGCGCGGTCCCGGACCCAGCGGCCCGTAGCGGATATTCCCTTTAAGGTGCCGATGCCCGGCAACTCTTCGGAAGCCTGCCCGCTGGCCAGCTTTTCCAGTGCTGCCAGCGCATGGGAACCGAGGCTCTGGAAACCGATCTGGACACTGCGGCCGGACATGGCCGCCGCTTCCTGGAGGCGGAGGAAGTCGCTCATGGAGGCCACAGGCGGCTTCTCCAGGTAGAGATCGGCCTTGGAAGCGAGCACGGCCAGGGCCAAGGGGGCATGGGTCTGAATGGGAGTAGCCACGATGATGACATCCGGCTGGTGGTCTCCGGCCAGGAGCTCATCAAGGTTTGCGTGGACGGCAGTACTTGCCGGCAGATCTCCGGGGGCTGGCGGATTCGGATCGGCCACCGCAATCAGGTCCACCTTGCCCGAGGCGCTGAGACGATCGAGGTTGCGGAGGTGGTGCGTGCCGAAGCCGTGGACTCCCACCAGTGCGATCCTGGCCGGGGCGGTGGTGCTGGCACCCGTAGCGGTGCTGAGGCGTGTTGGACTACTGGCGGACTCTGTGGAAGCGGTGCCCATGGCTCTCCTAAAGCTGGCGCGGCAACGATGGCGCGTGACGCCGTCGTCCGGGTATTCACAAAAGTGTTCGAGCGGGTTTAGGCTACACCTCAGCAAGCGCTTTCCCACGATCGATTGTGTTTAGTTTAGCTTGATCCCCAGCAAAATGTAACGATTCAAGATGAGTGCCGATCGGCGCTGCCATGACGTAGGATGTCCTCTGGTTGACCGTAGTAATCTCGGCTCATCTGAACCCGCCAGTCAGACCCACCTGAACCGGAATGGACCATGCCCCTCTTTGACCTTCCCCTAGACCAGCTCCGCAACTACTCCTCCACAGCAGTAGCCCCTGCTGACTTCGAAGAATTCTGGGACCGAACCATCGCTGAGGCCCGCGAACTCCCACTCAACGCAGAGTTCGAACCCGTGGAGAACTACCTCAGCGTGATTAACACCTTTGATGTCACGTTCTCAGGCTTCGGAGGAGACCGCATCAAGGGGTGGCTGCACCTGCCCGCGCACCTCAACCCCGGGGATCAGCTCCCCGTTGTGGTGCAGTACATTGGCTACTCCGGCGGGAGGGGACTGGTCAATCAAAACACCGGATGGGCGCAGGCCGGCTACGCGCACTTCATCATGGACACCCGCGGGCAAGGCTATGGCGGCACTTCGGGAGATACCTCAGATCCGCACCCTTCCGCCGGCGGCAACAACTACGCCGGGCTCATGACCCGCGGCGCGGACCACCAGGACAACTACTACTTCCGTCGGGTCTACGTGGACGCCTTCCGTGCCGTGGAAGCAGCGCAGAGCCATCCCGCCGTCGACCCTTCGAAGGTAGTCCTGGCAGGCGTCAGTCAAGGGGGCGGTATTACTGTTGCGGCCGCGGGCCTTACGGCTGGAAGGCTCGACGGCGTGATCGCCGCCCTGCCCGACGTCCCCTTCCTGCAGGACTTCCCACGGGCAATCGACATCACGCCCCGCGGCCCATACCCGGAAGTTGCTGCTTTCCTGGGACGGTATCGCGAAAAATATGAACCCATGCTGGCAGTCCTGAACTACTTTGACGGCGTGCACCTGGGCCGTTTGGCTGCGGTCCCGGCGCTTTTCTCCGCAGCTCAGATGGACGATATCTGCCCTCCATCCACCGTTTTCGCAAGCTACAACAACTACGGCCTTGATGCGGGGTCACCTGAGAAAGACATCGAGGTTTACCGCTTCAACAACCACGAGGGCGGGCAGGAACACCACTGGATCAGGCAGTTGCAGTTCCTGCGCAAACTTTTGTCATCATGACGGACGCGATTTGCCCGGCGTGAAGAACCGCGGTTATGGTGTGGCTATGACAAACCGTTGGTATGCGTATTTTTCGTTGGCTCTGGAGGGGCCCGCGTCTAACTGACACGCATCCAACTTTCCTTCAGAGCCAACAGGGCAGAGATTATTCTCTGCCCTTCGCCGTATCCGGCGGGTTCTGAAAAGGGGCCCGCTCCGCTTCCCGGACAGGACCCAGACATGACCAGCATCGCCCCCGAAACCGCCTCGCATCACTCCGCTGACGCCGCGCAGCCCGCAACCTCCAATCTGCGGGTGGCCCGCTTCGAGCCGCTTCCGGCACCTCAGGACCTCATCGCGGAGTTGCCGCTGGATGGCCGCTCAGCTGCCGTCGTCGAGCGTGGCCGTGACCAGGTCCGCGCCATCATGGACGGCGTGGATGACCGGCTGCTGGTCATTGTCGGCCCCTGCTCCATCCACGATCCCAAAGCCGGCCTCGAATACGCCCGCAGGTTGGTCAGCCAGGCCGAGAAGCACAAGGAAGACCTGCTGATCGTTATGCGGACGTACTTCGAGAAGCCCCGCACCACCGTCGGCTGGAAGGGCCTCATCAACGATCCCCACCTGGACGGCAGCCACGACATCGCCGCCGGCCTCCGCGCTGCCCGTGGCTTCCTCAAGCAGGTCACAGCCTTGGGTCTTCCCACGGCCACTGAATTCCTGGAGCCCATCAGCCCGCAGTACATGGCTGACCTCGTCTCCTGGGGAGCGATCGGTGCGCGAACCACCGAAAGCCAGATCCACCGCCAGTTGGCGTCCGGTCTGTCCATGCCAATCGGCTTCAAGAACGGCACCGACGGTGATCTCCAAGTCGCCATAGACGCTTGCGGCGCCTCTGCCGCCGAGCAAGCCTTCCTGGGAATCGACGACGACGGCCGCGCAGCTCTGGTGGCCACCTCCGGCAACCCTGATACCCACGTGATCCTGCGCGGCGGACGCAAGGGCCCCAACTACTCTGCTCCGGACGTCGCGGCTGCCTCGTCGAAGCTTGCTTCCAAGGGCCTTAACCCGCGGCTGATCGTGGACGCTTCGCACGCCAACAGCGGGAAGAGCCACCACCGTCAGGCCGAGGTTGCGCTGGAAATTGGTGCGCAGCTCGAAGCAGGCGCTTCCTCTCCCATTGCCGGCGTGATGCTGGAGAGCTTCCTGGTGGGTGGGGCGCAGAACCTTGATGTGGCCAAGCAGCTTTCCGGGGAGCAGGAGCTGGTATACGGGCAGAGCGTCACCGATGCCTGCATGGAATGGGACGTTACGGCCTCGGTGCTGGAGCAGCTCGCGGCATCGGCACGGAAGCGCCGGGCCGTGGTTGCGTCGTAAGCCGGGCAAGCCGCGGGGGCTCGTGGCCTGCCGGGGGCTTGCGGCGCCAATTCGTGGGTTCCCTGCTGGAAGTGCCGTGGGATCGGCATTGCTGGCAGCGAAACCACGAAATGGCCAGATTGGAGCGCTGTGCTCTTTCACAGTGGCCCCATCAGCCTCTAGAGTATCTAGCACATGGTTGTTTGATGGCTCAGCATCGGCACACCGTTTCACTGGGGGTGTCCTACTGTCTGAGAGCAAAGGAATATGGGAAATGTCCGCAGAGACTAACTTCTCGAATGCGCGTTTCATGACGGTGGCCGAAGTGGCCGACGTCCTGCGTGTTTCCAAAATGACCGTGTATCGCCTGGTCCACTCAGGGGAAATGCCAGCCGTGAGGTTTGGCCGATCCTTCCGTGTCCCCGAAGAAGCTGTTGCCCAGTACCTCAAAGGTGCCGTGGTGGACGGGCAATCCGAGACCGCCTGAGACCTTCCGGGGTCCGGCCTCCGGACCGTGGTCATGGGGTGCCCCTTTGAAGCGGTACTCTGTTAAGGAACGTTTTACGTCAATGTAAGAATCTGTCAGTTGTACTGTCTGCTTCCGCGGATCGGTTCCAACAGACAGGAACTTCTAGTTTGTAAGGAACTTTCGTGGGTTCAGTTATTAAGAAGCGCCGCAAGCGTATGGCAAAGAAGAAGCACCGCAAGCTGCTTCGTAAGACTCGCCACCAGCGTCGCAATAAGAAGTAGAGATACTTCATCAAGCGTGAATGCCCGTTGCCTTTCGAGGTGGCGGGCATTTTTGCGTCCCCGGTGCTCTCTTACGTCTCTCGGGTTTGGTGCCGACGTTCTCTCGCGTCCCTCGGGGTTGGTGCCGACGTTCTCTCACGTCCCTCGGGTTTGGTGCCGACGTTCTCTCAAGTCCCTCGGGGTTGGTGCCGACGTTCTCTCACGTCCCTCGGGGTTGGTGCCGACGTTCTCTCAAGTCCCTCTTGCAAAGCCCGAGCTGACCGCCGGATCCTGCCATGCTGATCGGAGAACGCTCTTGATCTTGCGCGTGGCCGCCGAAAAATTGTCCGCAAGGTCATCCTTCTCGAACCTGAGGACCGTCCAGCCAGCTGCTTCGAATGCTTTGTCGCGTCGCCGATCCCTGAATATCTGCTCCTGCTCAAGGTGATGACCGCCGTCATACTGAAGAGCTACCCGCCGGGTACGGAAGCCAAGGTCTGCAGATGGGGAGAACGGATCGTTCGGGCGGAGCTGCACCTGCAATTCCGGCTCGGGAATGCCTGCGTCCAGCATCGCCAAGCGCAGCAACGACTCGGGTGCGGAATCTGCCCCCACGCGCATAAGATTGAGCGCTTCTCGCGCCCGCACAACGCCCTGAAAGTTCTTGTGTTCCTCCAGCATTGCGCGAAGGGTTTCAAGGCTAGCGAAGGGTGCATGGCGATCCTCGAATTCCGGGCGGGGAATTCGAATGAGTTGATCGCCCATACAGACGAGGTCGGAAATCGGCAGGCGGCGGGCTAGATCCAACCAAGTCCGCGGCCTCGTACTCATCCTGATGCCTTGGACGTACTCGATGTCTGCTTCGGAGGCTATCACCGTGTGCCCGATGACCCCCTTGCGTCGAACGGATGGGAGGTGCCTCGGCTTGCTGAGGTGCAATTCGTTGGAGTCAGATAACCAGGGCGGAAGGTAGAGGCCGTGCAGCCTCGCAGCTGTTGTGTGGGAAATCCAGGCCTCCGGAGTTGCGGCAGACAGCGATCTAGCAGCAGCCGACAGTGTGAAATCCCAATTCGCGGGCCGGTAAACACCGCGGCTAACCCTGTGGATCGCAACACGGTTCCAAAGCTGCGACTGATTGAGGCCCGCCGACTCGGCTTCGTCCAGAGTGAAGGGGGCGGTAGTCAGTTGAGGAGGAAGAGGAGCGGGTTTCTGCATACCGGCATTCTTGCCCAGAAACGCCGCAGGCCTCGAAAGTTATCCACAGGCCCTTGAGAAGGCCTCTGGAGACGTGAGAGAAGGGTGGCTTTAAGCGGGAGGGATGTGAGAGAAGGGTGGCTTTAAGCGGGAGGGATGTGAGAGAAGGTTGGGTTTGAAGCGGGAGGGATGTGAGAGAAGGCTAGAGTCGCGGGCCGCGGAACTTCGAGAAGCCCCGCCAGAGTCCGTAGACCGCTCCACCAACGGTGGCGGCTTTGAGGCCCAGTGTTGCGGCGCGGCGCCCTGACCGGAAGTCGTAAACCGGCCAGTTATTCTCACGGGCATGCCGCCGAAGCTTCGCATCGGGATTAATGACCACGGGATGCCCAACCATGGTGAGCAGGGGAATGTCGTTGGCAGAGTCGCTGTAAGCCCAGCAATGTTCCAGGTCCAGACCTTCGCGATCGGCGACGAGCTGAACCGCAATTGCCTTGGCAGGTCCGTGCAGAATGTCGCCAACGAGTTTCCCCGTATACATGCCCTCGTGCACCTCGCCCACAGTACCCAAAGCGCCCGTTAGTCCCAGCCTCGTGGAAATGACCGTGGCAACCTCGATGGGGGTGGCCGTAACTAGCCAAACCTTCCGGCCAACCCGAAGGTGTTGTTCTGCCAACGCCTTTGTTCCCGGCCAGATCCGGGACTCGATCATTTCGTCGTAGACCTCTTCGCCCAAAGCCTTGATGTCATCCACCGTGATGCCGGCAGCGAGCGTTAGGGCGGAGTCGCGAACCGAATGGACGTCCTCCATGTTCTCGCCCCGCATGACGAACTTGAACTGCTTCCACGCGAATCCAGCGGCCTGGGAAAGCGTGAACGCTTTACGCTCGTACATCTTGCGCGCCACATGGAAGAGGCTTGCACCCTTCATCAACGTGTTGTCGACGTCGAAGAAAGCGGCTTCCCCGGCGTACTTCCGGGCGTTGTCCTTTATGGCCGCGTCCCTCTGTACGGCGTCCTGCTGCACCAAGGCATCTGCGACCACGTCGGCGTTCTTCTCCTCGGGCATGCCTTGAGTCTAGTCAATCACCGGTGCTCACGTTTGAAGTTCTCCGGCCGTGCCACCACTCGGGACGTGAGAGGCGGTGGGGGCGAAGGGCTCGGGAGGTGAGAGGGGGTGGGGGAGAAGGGCTCGGGAGGTGAGAGGGGGTGGAGGTGAAGGAGCGCCGGGCCGGTACCGTTGAGGCATGGCTATTCCCGACGTCGTTCTCCTCACCAAAGCTGACTGCCACCTCTGCACGGAGGCGCGTGCCGCCGTCGAACGCGTCACAAAAAGTCTTGGCCTGAAGTGGACCGAGCAGAGGATCGACAGCGACCCCCAACTGCAGGAGCGGTTCGCCGAGGAGATTCCGGTGGTGTTGGTGGACGGCATCCAGCGCGATTTTTGGAAGATCGACGAGGACCGCCTGACCCGAACCCTGAAGAAAGTCCTGGAGGGCTGAGGGTGGATCTACCCGCAAGTAACGGCTTTTGTTGAGTCCGGCCAAGGGTCATAGAGTGGAACAACAAAGCGACGCAATGGAGAATACCGTGACTGCGCTGGAACCGTCCCCGGAAGCAACAACCGGAGACAATGAGCCTGCCGCCAAGCAGATCCCGCCCGCGGCTGTAGCCCGGATGACTCTCTATTTGCGCGCGCTCAACTCGCTGCTGGCCGAAGGTGTTGATCGGGTTTCCTCCGAAGCGCTGGCCGAAGCGTCGGGCGTCAGCTCATCCACGCTCCGCAAGGACCTCTCCTATGTCGGCTCCTACGGGACCCGCGGCGTCGGCTACGAAGTCCAGTATCTCAGCCGGCACATTGCTGCCGCCCTGGGCCTGACCCACGACTGGAAAGTGGCGATTGTTGGTGCCGGTAACCTCGGCAAAGCCCTTGCAAGGTATGGCGGCTTCGAGTCCCGTGGCTTCGACGTCGTAGCGATTTTCGATGCCGACCCCATGGTGATCGGCAATGAGGTGGGCTGGTTGCGGGTCAGTGACTCCGCTGAACTCGAGCGGGTCCTGGAACGCACGCATACCAACATGGTGGTCCTGGCTTTGCCGGCCACCGTGGCCCAGTCGGTGTGTGACCGCGTGATTGCGGCCGGCATCCGGAGCATCCTCAGTTTCGCCCCGGTCCTGCTGCAGGTCCCCCCGCATGTGAACTTGCGCAAGGTGGACATGGCAACGGAGCTGCAGATTCTTGCCTACCACGCACAACGGGCGCAGACACCGGGTCAGGCCGTTTAGCCTTCGCCGGGTCCGCGCCCGCGTAGAGTACTGAACCGTTGGTTTTTAGCGGCCGTACGGGTTCTGGTACGGGTTTCCGAAAGGCTGGGCCTTGCGGAAGTACGGAGCCGAAGCCGGCAGGTACAGCATGACGATCGCTGCAACGCCCAGCAGGATGACGATCAGCTGCAGGAAGCCGTAGACCGGGCCGAACTGGAACAAGCTCGTGAGTCCCAGGACCGAGATGGCAGCGAATACCGTGCCCAGGATCCTGGCCCAGTTCTTGCCCTTGCGGACCGGGAAGGCGACCAGCGCATACAGGCCCAGGCCCACAATCGCGCCGATGATGCCGCTAACGGCCATCACGCCCCGCATGCCTTCCATGCTTTCCGCCGGAAGCTCCGTGCTCGACTGAGCAGCCTGTTGGTTCAAAAGGGCGATCATGTAGTCGGCGCCCGTTGTGGCAAGGATCAGCGAGCTAATGGCAGATATGACGCCCGCGGCAACAATCATCCAGAACGCGTAGTTCACCAGCGGCGGCACGGTTGTGGGTCCGGGCTGCTGGCTGGGCCAGTTGGTGTCTTGGCCGTACTGCGGAGCACCCGGTGCCTGAGCGTAAGGGGAAGCCTGCTGTCCGTATTGCGGCGCTGCGGGTTGCCCGTACTGCGGCGCAGCAGGGGACTGCTGCCCGTACTGCGGTGCGGCCGGCTGCCCGTACTGCGGTGCGGGAGGCTGCGGTGCGGCGGGGGATTGCGGTGCAGGAGGCTGGGAGCCCTGCTGCTCGGGCTGATTGGTTTCGCCCTGGTTTGACGGCGGGTACGGAGGGTTGCTCATGGCATTCCTTTGCTTGTTCGACTGCTGGTGCGGCCGCCGGGATCAGCAAAATGACCCTGCCCCCAGCGTGGTTCTGCTACCACCGTACCTCCCGGGTCCAACGCTTCAGATCATCTGGCGCAGGTATTTCGAGCCCACGCTAAAAATCATCATCTGGGCTTACGCCTTCATGATGAAGGCCGCGTGATCCAGAGGATTAGCCGCGGCCTTCTTTACATATTCCAGCTGTCAGAGCACGACGGCGGCAGCTGGCTTGGGTTTAGGCGTGACCCTTGACTGCCTTGAACCAGAGCTGGGAATTCGGGAGCCACATCAGGACCACGGCCACGGCGCTGACGAGGAAGCCGAACCAGTTGCTGCCCAGGCCCGTGCTGGATCCGCCGGCGCTAACGGCACTGAAGATCGTCAGGAGCAAGGAGATGCCGGCCACGACCGTGAGCGCGAGGCGGGCCCATTCCTTCCCTTCCTTCATCTTCATTGCCAGGACAACCTGCGCTGCGGCGACAGCGAGGGTGAGGATCAGGATGAGCAACAGGATGGCTGCAACACCTGGGGCAAAGGCGAACAGTGCCAGGATGGCAAAGAATCCGATGAGCCCGAACAGCAAGCCCAGGAGTCCGGAGATCACCCAAATGAAGTAGGAGACCTTCAGTTCCGTAGGCAGGCCCTGGGTCTTGAACATTCCCGAGAATCCGCCTTGGGGCATGACGTCGTTGAAACTGCGCGGTCCGTCGGTAGGCATTTCAAAATGGAAACCAGGTTGGCCAGGTGCCGGCTGGGCCGGTCCGGGCTGTGAGTATTGGCCCGGTTGCGACGGCGGCTGGTAGCCCTGCGGGGGCTGGTAGCCCTGGGGCGGTTGGTAGCCGGAGGGTGGCTCGTTGCCGGGCTGCGGGGTTTGGTGACCCGCAGGTGGAACATTGCCCGGCTGCGGAGGCTGGAACCCGGGCTGCTGTGGTGTTTCGTCTGGGGTACTCATGGCATCACTTTAGACGGCGGTTTGAGGGATGCATAGGAAATTCGGAGCTAACGCTCAGCTAAATACAGGGTTGTTGCCGAACAATTGCTGCGTGAGTGCTGTATATGCGAAACGGCGCCCCCACAGTGTGCACTGTGCAGGGCGCCGTTTGGCTGCCTGGGCCGCGGATCAGGGTGTCGTACTTGATCCCCGGCGCAGTTCGGCAGGAACTTCGAACAAGGGCGGGAGCAGTATGGACTACGCTGCGGCCGGGGCGATGAAGGCGAGCTCAAGGTTGATGACAACCTTGTCGCTGACCAGGACGCCGCCGGCTTCGAGGACAGCGTTCCAGGTGAGGCCGAAGTCCTTGCGGCTGATGGTGGTTTCGCCGGAAACGCCGGCGCGGGTGTTGCCGAAGGGATCGACTGCTACGCCGTTGAATTCGGTCTCGATGGAAACTTCCTTGGTCACTCCCTTGATTGTGAGATCGCCCACGAGGTCGAAGCTGTTTCCGTTGGCCTTGACGTGGCGGGACACGAAGGTGATTTCCGGGAACTTCTCTACGTCAAAGAAGTCTTCGCCCTTGACGTGGCCGTCGCGGTTGACGTCGCCGGAGTCGAAGCTGGCGGTCTGGATGGTGGCGTTGACCTTGGAGTCAGTGAGGGTTTCGCCAACTTCCAGTGTTGCTGCAGCGTCCTTGAACTGGCCACGAACCTTGCTGATGCCTGCGTGGCGGACGGTGAAGCCGATTTCGCTGTGGGAAGCGTCGAGGGTCCAGGTGCCGGTGGTAACGGAAGCGGGAAGGGTCATCATGATGTTGCTCCTTTGTAGTGGAAGGTACTGCGTGCTTGCCCGGTTGAGCTCATTGCTTGAAGCGTCAACTGAGCTTCGTGTCTAGTATAAACATGCATATGCATCTTTTATTCCAACTCCACGGAACATTTCGGAAAATTTTTGAGTTCTACTAGCGGTAGAAGATTTCGGATCGCCCCGCTTCTTTGAGAAACTGGTAAACATGCCCCAAGCAACTGTCCATCTGCTTCGCCATGGCGAGGTCCATAATCCCGACGCCGTCCTCTATGGCCGGCTGCCGGAGTTCCACCTCTCCGAACGTGGCCGGGAGATGGCCCGAATGCTGGCGGACCACTTCACGGCACGCGTCAGCGAAGGCGCAAAGATCGTGCACTTGGTGGCCTCCCCGCTGACCCGTGCCCAGGAAACAGCCATGCCCACTGCGGAGGCGTTGAACCTGGACATCACCACCGAGCCGCGCATCATCGAGGCAGAGAACCACTTTGAGGGACTCCACCCCACAAAGCGCGAGTTCCTGAAGCCCAAGCACTGGATCTACTTCCGGAATCCACTGCGGCCATCCTGGGGCGAGCCCTACAAGGAGCAAGCGGCCCGCGTGCTGGCAGCGGTTGAAGATGCGCGTGTGAAAGCCATCGAATTGGGCGGAGACGGTGCCGAAGCCATTCTGGTCAGCCACCAACTTCCCATCTGGTCAACACGGTTGACCGCCGAGGGCCGCAGCTTGGCGCACGATCCCCGTAAGCGCGAGTGCACCCTCACCTCATTGACATCCCTGACCCTGGACGGCCATGGCAAGATCGTGCGCGTCGAATACACCGAGCCTGCTGCCGCGTTGCTCCCCGGCGCTGCGAGCACCCCGGGGGCATAGCGAACAATGGACAACAATCTTTCACGCCGCGGCGTGCTCACAGCAGGTGGAGTCCTTTTGGCAGGACTGACCATGGGGCTCTCCGCGTGTGCCCAGGAAGACTCCCTGGCCAAACAAGCCAAGGCCGGTGACAACAAAAACTACGTGGCAGGCGATGGCTCGGTGACGGAATTCGCCAAAGCGGACCGCGCTGCTCCTGTACAGCTCAAAGGCACTCTCTTTAATGGAGAGACCGTGAAGCCCGAGGATCTCCTGGGCAAAGTGACGGTACTGAACTTCTGGTTTGCCGCCTGCGCACCCTGCCGCATAGAAGCACCCCAGCTTGAAGCCCTGCACCAGGATTACAAAGATCAGGGAGTCCAGTTCTTCGGCGTGAACCTTCGCGACGAGCAAGCCACCGCTGAAGCCTTCGACAAGACCTTCAGCATCACGTACCCGAGCTTCAACGACAAAGACGGCGCTGTGCTGTTGTCCGTGTCCGGCATCGTGCCTCCGGGTGCAGTGCCCACCACCTTGGTCCTGGACAAAGAAGGCAAAGTTGCCTCCCGCGTGCTCGGTGAGATCGAAAAAAGCACCCTGAAGGCCCTCATCACTGCAGCAGTGGCTGAGTAGCACCCATGAACAGTCCTTTCGCCGAGACGATCCTCAATGGATCACTGCTGCTGGCTGTGCCGGTGGCACTACTGGCCGGGCTGGTCTCGTTTCTCTCTCCCTGCGTGCTGCCGCTGGTCCCTGGGTACCTGGGCTACGTCACTGGACTGACCGGCGTCGACCTCCAAAAGCAGCGGCGTGGCCGCATGCTGGCCGGGATCGGGCTGTTTGTCCTTGGTTTCTCGGTGATCTTCGTTCTCCTCGGCGGGGCTTTCGGTCAGCTTGGGACACTTCTTACAGGCCCGCAAAACGCCTGGATCACGCAACTGCTGGGCGTGCTGGTGATCATCATGGGCGTGGTGTTCATGGGCGGCTTTGGCTGGTTGCAGCGTGATGCGAAGATCCACGCCAAACCTCCCGCCGGCTTGTGGGGCGCGCCGCTTCTGGGGCTGACGTTCGGATTGGGTTGGGCGCCGTGTATTGGCCCTACGTACTCCGCGGTACAGTTGCTGAGCTTGTCCGGGGGATCGTCGGCTGCCAAGGGAGCCCTGCTGGCGTTTGTTTACAGCCTCGGCCTTGGCATTCCGTTCCTTTTGATTGCGCTGGCTGTGCGCCGGGGCATGGGTGTCATGTCCTTCTTCCGTAAGCATCGGCTGGCCATCCAGCGGATCGGCGGAGGAATCCTGATTTTGCTCGGCATCCTGATGGCCACCGGTGTGTGGGGAACCTGGGTGACCGAGTTGCAGTACTGGTTCCAAAACGATGTGAAGTTGCCAATCTGATGAGCGAGTCCGTGAAAGCCAAGAAGAAGTCACCAGCCGCTGAAGGCACCACCGCTGAAGGCGCAACAGGCGAGGGAAAACTCCAGCAGGCCAAGTCCGAGGCAGCCTTGCCCGCGCTTGGTTTCAAGGGCATGCTCCGGTGGGCCTGGACGCAGCTGACCAGTATGCGCACGGCCTTGTTCCTGTTGCTCCTGCTTGCGGTGGGCGCCGTTCCGGGTTCCCTGTTTCCGCAGCGCCCGGCCAACCCGTCAGTGGTGACGCAGTACATCAAGGACAACCCGTCCTATGGCGAACTGCTGGACGCCCTGCAGCTCTACGACGTCTACTCGTCGGCCTGGTTCTCCGCCATCTACATCCTGCTGTTCATCTCCTTGATCGGCTGTGTCACTCCGCGCGCAATCGCCCACTACAAGGCCATGAAGTCCCAGCCGCCGCGCACCCCCAAACGCCTTTCGCGCCTACCGGAGTACGGCACCTTGGCTCTGCCCGCCGACGCCGGGATCCCGGCGTCGAAGGCCATCACCGATGCCGCCGGGCTGCTCAAGAAGCGCGGATACCGAGTGGAGGTCAGGGACCACGACGGCGCCCTGCCGTCCTTGGGTGCCGAGCGCGGTTTCCTCAAAGAGGTGGGCAACCTGGTGTTCCACACCTCGTTGATCGGTGTGCTGGTGTCCGTGGCCGTTGGCGGCCTGTACGGGTACAGCGGGCAGCGGATCCTGGTGGAGGGCGAGACTTTTGTGAACACCTTGGTGGGCTATGACCAGTTCACCCCGGGCACCAACTTCCAGAGCAATTCCCTCCAGCCGTATTCCATGCAGCTGGACAAGTTTGAGGCCAAGTTTGATCGCGGGGAATCTCCCGGGAAAGCGGGCCAGCCGATCGACTACACCGCTGAGGTGACCACCAAGGAAACCCCGGATGCGCCGGGCAAGAAAGAAACCCTGAAGGTCAATGACCCCGTTTCCCTCGGCGGCACCAGCCTGTACCTCACGGGTAACGGCTACGCTCCCATGGTTACGGTGCGGGACGGCAAGGGCAATGTTGCTTTCCAGGGCCCGGTCATAGCCAAGGTCCAAGGCGATAACTACTACTCCTCCGTGGTCATCAAGGTCCCGGACGCACAGCCGGAGCAGCTCGGGTTTGTGGGATTCTTCCTTCCCACCGCGTTCGTCACCGAGGACGGGATTTCCTTCAGCGGCTCCCCGGAACTCATCAACCCCCAGCTCAGCCTGAACTCCTTCTATGGAGACCTTGGCCTGGACAAGGGCGTGCCCCAGAACGTGTTTGAACTGGACGTCAAGAACCTGAAAGCACTTAACAACCGCGATCTCGCTGCAGGCGGCATCACGTTGACGCCGGGTGCCACCGCCAACCTTCCGGACGGGAAGGGCAGCGTTACTTTCGACGGCGTCAAGAAATACATTGGCGTGGACATCCACCACAATCCCGGCCAGCTGTATGCGCTGATCTTCGGCTTCCTCGCAGTTGCCGGCCTGGTTATGTCGCTTTACATCAACCGCCGCCGCGTCTGGGTCCGTACCGGAACACACCCGGATGGGCGCACCATGGTGGAATACGGTCTGCTGGCTCGCGGTGAAGATCACCGGCTCGCCGGTGAAGCAGCAGCCCTTCGCGAGCTCTTTGCCCGGGAATGGAACGTCCCGGACACACCGGACACCGTTACAACAACAGCAGGATCTTCCTCAACCTCGAAGGACCAGTAATGCCAGCCATCAACGAAACCCTGGGCCAGTACAGCGAGCTGTTCATGCTGTTGGCCGCCGCTACGTACACCGTGGCGTTCATCGCTTTTGCTTGGGACCTGGCCAAGAGCAGCAAGATGCTCCGGGCCGTGGATGAGAAGGCTGCTGCCAGCACCGCAGACCACAAGGTGGCTGTTGCCGCGGGCCGTGTTTCCGCTGGCTTGGGTGGAATCGACGCCGGTGGGCCGGCTGGCCGCGCCGAGCGTCCGACGTCGGGCCTCACCGTTGAGGGTGGCACCGCCGCCGGCGACATGAAGTACGCAGGCGAACGCCGCGCACCCGCCCGAGTGGCCGTTGCCCTGACAGTTCTGGGTGTGTTGATCCATGCCGCAGGCGTGGTTACCCGTGCCTTCGGTGCCGGCCGCGTGCCGTGGGGCAACATGTACGAGTTCCTCACCACCGGCGCGTTCGTTGCCGTGGCTGTGTTCCTTGTGGTCCTCATCCGCCGCGACCTCCGGTTCCTGGGCACCTTTGTGATCGGGCTGGCCATCATTATGCTGGTGGCCGCTTCGGCTGCTTTCTGGACGCCGGTGGGTCACCTGGTTCCGGCTCTGCAGAGCTACTGGTTGATCATCCACGTCTCCATCGCCGTGCTGTCCTCAGCCCTGTTTACCCTGACTTTTGCCATGTCCGTGCTGCAGTTGCTGCAGTCATACCGCCAGAAGAACCTTGCTGCCGGGCGTAAGGACAACCTGGGGTTCATGCGCCTGGTTCCCAACGCGCTGAGCCTTGAAAACCTCTCCTACCGGATCAACGCGATTGCCTTCATCGGCTGGACGTTCACGCTCATGTTCGGCGCCATCTGGGCTGAAAAGGCCTGGGGCCGCTTCTGGGGCTGGGACCCCAAGGAAGTCTGGACGTTCGTGATTTGGGTTGTCTACGCAGGCTACTTGCACGCCCGGGCAACCCGCGGTTGGACTGGAACCCGTGCAGCTTGGTTGTCCATTGTTGGCTACGCCTGCGTGATCATCAACTTCACACTGGTCAACACGGTCTTCAACGGACTGCACTCCTACTCCGGCCTCTAAGCCGCGATAGTGACGCCTTAGTGCTCTGAGCAGGGGCAACACCAGCCCCTGCTCAGAACCGCCACCCGAAATGACAATTCGGTGTAGCAATTGTGACAACTTGGTAAAGCACCTAAGCCTTTTGCCCGTCCGGGGCAGGTGCTAACTTGTTCAGAACCCGCTTGTGATGCAGCTCGCCAGCGCATGCCGTGTTCTCTTCGAGGTAACCATGAGCTATGTTCTCGCCATTGACGTCGGGACGAGTTTTACCGCCGCAGCCCTTGTCAGACCCCAACAAGGTGCCGCTCCAGCACCCGAAATTCTCTCGCTGGGAGTCCATGGCAGTGCTGTGCCCTCGGTGCTGTTCTATGCCCCGGACGGCAGGGTGTTGGTGGGAGAAGCGGCCGAGAGGCGTGGACTCGATGACCCCCAGCGCATGGTGCGGGAATTCAAACGCCGCATAGGTGACCCGGTTCCCCTGGCTGTGGGTGAGGACTGGCTGGCCCCCGAGGATGTGTACGCCACCATGGCCCGGTGGGTGGTGGACAAGGCCCACGAGCGTGAGGGCAGCGCGCCGTCGTCCATCATCATGACCCACCCCGCAGCATGGGGTCAGCACCGTACCTCGCTGGTGACGGCAGCACTCACCACGGCAGGCCTGCAGGACATCACCCTGATCAGCGAGCCGGAAGCGGCCGCCCTCCACTACGCATCGCAGACGCGCGTGGAAGACGGCAGCATCATCGCCGTCTATGACCTGGGCGGCGGAACTTTTGACACCGCCGTCCTCCGCAAAGCCGCGGCCGGAAACTTTGAGCTACTAGGCCGTCCGGACGGCATTGAAACCCTTGGCGGCGCCGATTTCGACGCCGCCGTTCTGCGTCACGTGATGAGTCACCTTGGCGAGGTCCCGGCCATGGATCCAAGCTCCCCGGAAACGCTCGCCGCGCTTTCCCGATTGAGGCGTGAATGCCGTGAGGCCAAAGAGGCTTTGTCCCTGGACAGCGAAGCGAGCGTGGCCGTAGCCCTGCCAGGCACCCAAGTGTCTGTTCGGCTGGTCCGTCCCGAATTCGAGGCGATGATTGAAGCACCCGTGAGGGACACCGTGGCAGCCCTGGAACGCAGCCTCCGGAGCATCAACCTCGAGGCCAGGGACCTCAGCGCCGTGCTGCTGATTGGTGGCTCATCCCGGATCCCGCTCGTGGCAGAGCTCATTTCCGTGGAACTGGACCGGCCCATAGCCGTGGATGCCGATCCGAAGTCATCCATCTGCCTCGGTGCCGCGGTGGCCGGGCTGCGCTCCCAAGGGGCTGACGCTGTGGATGCGCTGGCGGCCGCAGCTCTGGCGTCCGAAGCTCTGGCGGACCAGGCCGCGGACGATTCCGTTCAGTCGGGTTCCTCCCTCACCGCTTCCTCGCTCTCCGGTTCGGCGCTCTCGGGTTCCACCCTCGCCAGGCCGCACATCCCCGGCCGGGCTCCGGCATTCGGCCACCAGACTGGATTGTCCAAACCAGGCAGGCACGCTCCACGGCCCCGTGTCCGAATGGCGGCGGCCGCGGCAGCCGCTGCAACGGCGCTCACCATCGCTACCGCCACGGCCGCTCACAGCCCTGAAAGCGCCGGACTGCTGGCTATGTTCGGGAATCAGGCAGCGGACGTCATGCGCGACGGCGGTGCTCAAGCCGCGGGGGCGCAAGCCTCTGGCGGGCAGGCCTTAGGCAAGCAGGGCAGCGGCGGAGCCGCAGCCGGTGCGGCCCCGTTGCTCGGAGGGCCTGCGGCGGGACTTGAAGCCAGTGCCAGGGCAGGGGTCACGAGGACCGGCTCTAATGGCAAGGTGCCAGCCAAGCAGGGTGCGAGCACCGGGGCAACGAACTCCGGGACGGGTAGCGCGGGCTCTGGCTCCGGGAACTCGGGAGGTTCTGCTTCCGGAACCACTGCCGGCACAGGAACGGGTGCAGCAGGCACCACCCCGCCGGTGGCGCCGGGCACCTCCACGCCGGGCACCTCCACGCCGGGCACCTCCACTCCAGGTACGTCCACTCCGGGTACGTCGACCCCGGGTACGTCCACCCCCGGCACCCAGACGCCGCCCACCACCCCCGCGCCGGATCCCACAGGAGGGGCCGCCAGCGGACCGACGCCCGATCCGACCACTCCGCCTCCCACCACGCCACCGGTAAGCGAGCCCAGCACACCCCCGGCGGGCGAGCCGACAACACCGCCCACCACACCCGCGGATCCGTCTACTCCACCTCCTTCGCCGCAGCCAACCACGCCCGCTCCCGAACCTTCGGTAGCCCAGGACCCTCTGCCAGCGTCACCTGAACCAACACTTCAGCCAGAAACCACCCCGCCGGCCGTCCCAGATCCAGCGCCGTTACCATCGGAAACCAGTTCCACTTCGGATCCAGCGCTGCTCTCGGCGGTCTAGCCCATGGCGGGACATGACCATAAGCCCGGGCACTACGGGCCCGGGGCAGACGATCACCCCCTCACGCAATCAACGGACGCATCGGGCCTGGAAAGGGAACCTCAGCCGACCGAGGGCAACGGCATGTCCGAACGGACCAGTCCGTCCGAGCGTGCCGGGTCCGAACGTGCCGGGTCCGAACGGACTAGTCCGTCCGAGCGCGCCGCCTCCGAGCGTGTCGGGTCCGAACGTGCCGCGTCCGTGCGCGCCGCGTCCGAACCCTCGGCCGCGCCGGAACCCGCGGCGGCTGTTCGCGAACTGCTCCTGGCCTTGTCAGTGGGGTTTTCCATCCCGGCGCCCCTGCCGGACAGTTTGGCGGATTACACCGGTGCGGAAGACCCCCAGGGGCTTGACTCACTGATCGGCATGGCCAGGGAAAGCGGACTGCTCGCTGCCGATGGAACTGTGGTGGGGCATGCGCGGTACTCCTTGCTCAAGGAAACGTCTCCTGCCCGGATCCGTTCATTGCAGACGGAACTGGTGGATAAAACCGTTAAGGGCGGCGAGCCCTTGGGAGAACTGGCCCGGGACCTGGCACGTGCAGGGTTCAAGGACCCGCGGGTGGCTGCTGAGCTTGAGCATTCTGCGGATGCTGCGTTGGGCGCTGAACCGCAGCTGGCGGCAGAGCTGTACTGCGAAGCCCTTCTTGCCGGGGGAGATGAGCTCTCCAAGGCCGCTAAAAGAGCACAGGCCCTGGCGGCAACGGGTGACTTGGACAGTGCCGGCAGAATAGTGGACCGGCTCTTGGCGGTTCCGGGAGCGCCGGACCTTCGGCTCGGAGCGGATGTGGCCGCAGAAGTCTGGGCGCACCGCGGAATGCTGGCCCGGAGCGCCGATACCTACAGCTGGCTCGGCCCGGAAAGAGTTGATGGTTCGGCCCCGCTTGCGGCAGTGGCCCTGATCGGATCGGGCAACGCTGCAGCCGCGGACGAGCTCCTGACGGCTGCCGCGCCCAGCGGTTCGCCCACGCTCTTGGCAGTTGCTTTGTCATTGACCGAGGAGGGGCTCCGCAGAACCCTGGGACCTGCCCCTGAGTTGGCGCTGCCCGAGCTCATACGGGCCTCGGACATGATGAACGCAGCCGGCACGTCCATCCCGCTGCCGGAAAACCCTGGTGTGTTGGCCGCCTTGTGCGCCCTCCACAGTGGGGAGCCGGAGGTAGCGGACACTGTGCTCAAAGCAGCGTTGGCCGCTGGCCAGGGCGGGGACGCGGCCCGTCCCCGGCTATTCCTGCTGAGGGCATGGTCCGCCATGCAGCAGGACAACGTTGACGATGCACGCCTGGCCATCAACGAGGCTGTGAAGGCAAATCATTGGGCTTTGGCGCCCCGGGATGAGTTCTTGCTGGCGGCGTTGGAAGTTGGGCTCGCCCGGCGCGGCAGTGACGTGCACGAGCTCGTGCTGGCCTGGGAGAGGGCCCGCGAGGCCATGATGCACGTGTCTGTGGACCTCTACAGCCTCCTGCCATGGGGCGAGCTGATGATCACTGCCGCCCGTTTGCGGGAATCAAGGCGGGTTGCCCATTATGTGGAGAACGCCTGGGAGCTCTTGGGGAGGCTTGGCAACCCGCCCTTGTGGTCTGTGCCGTTGCACTGGGCTGCGGTGCAGGCGGCGTTGCTGAGCGAAGACCCCGCGGGGCTCGCGCCCCACGCTGCTGCATTGGTTCGCGCCGCTGAACACAGCCATCTGGCGTCGGTGCTGGCTACCGGCGGCAAGGCCTGGGTTTCTGTGCTGGCTGGCCGTTTTGAAGCGTCCGACGTCGAAACAGCGGCCCGCGGGTTGGCCGCCGTCGGGATGCCTTGGGAAGGCGCGCGCTTAGCGGGGCATGCCGCTGCGCACGCGGATGAACGCCGCGACATGGTGAAGTTGCTGGCGTGCGCCAGGGACATCCACCCCCAAGGTGCCGCCACTTCGGGTGGCGTCTCCCTGCGGCAGGAGGAAGCCCGAGCCAACACAGGAGTTCAACCCTTGGGTGACTACGGAGGGGCTCCCGGAACACCTAACACTTCAGGGCTCAGCGCCCGGGAACGTGAAGTGGGCCGGCTCATCCTGGAAGGCAAAACCTACCGGGAGATTGGTGAGGCCATTTACATCTCACCCCGCACCGCTGAACACCACGTGGCCCGTATGAGGCGGCGCCTTGGGGCGGAAAACCGCTCGGAACTCCTGGTCCGCTTGCGGCTTGCTTTAGGTGAGGGGCACCCACCTCCGTAAGGGGCTACCCCCTCCACCCCCTAACGCGGAACCCCACCATCCCCTAACGGTGGATGAGGCGGTAGGGGGACCACCCCCGATGCCCGGTCATCACCGGTGGCAATACGTTGAATGCAAGCCCGGCAAAGGCGCCGGGCCAATCACCATCCATCACAGATTTGAGGGAGCACTCCAATGCCTACACTCGCACAACAGCTCGTGCAGTTCCTGATGAGCCTGTTCAACGATCCCGATGCCGCTGAAGAGTTTGTCCGGGATCCCGAAGCGGCGTTGGCTGCAGCGGGTCTGCGAGACGTCTCCTCTGCAGACGTCGACGCTGTCCGCCCGGTGGTCCACGACTACGCACCCATCAACGCCCGCTCGTCATTTGATCGCGAATACAACACCGGCGGCAACAACGCTTCCACAGGCGGTGCCTGGGGTGGCAATGATGATCACCCGCACGGCGGCGGTGGAGCCGGCGGTGGACGTCCGAACCACGACGACGACGACCATGGACACGGCGGCGGCGGTATGGGCGGCGGCGGTGGAGCCGGCGGTGGACGTCCGAACCACGACGACGATGACCATGGCTACGACGGCGGCGGCCACGGTGGTGGCGGCGGTGGCTGGGGTGGAAACGACGACGACGACGATCACGGCCACGGCCACGGCGGTGGCGGCGACCATGATGGTGGCCACGGTGGCGGCGGAGGCGGCGACTGGGACGACCATGCGCATGCTGTTCAGCAGTTGGTCCACGTAGTGAACAACTACTCGTACACCACCACCATCGATGACCGCGACACGATCACCGATCAGTCGGTCAACCAGAACATCTGGGCGAACGGCGATGTCACCCAGATGTTCAACCAGGACGCTGTAGTTGCCTCCGGAGACGGAGCTGTGGCCGGCGGCGGTGATGTCAGCAATGTTGGAAACACCACCACAACAACCACCACCACTACCAACAACAACCAGAACCACTCGGTGAACATCAGCGAATCCGGTGACGGAGACCTTGAAATCGGCAACACCGACGTTGAAATCAACGACTCCTTCAACGACAACTCGGACAACTCCGTGACCGAAGACTCCTACAACACCGAGGACTCCTACAACACGGACGTAGACCTCGACGTAGACATCGAGGATTCCTTCAACGAGGACAGCTCTACGCACACCACCACCAACAACACCACCATCAGCGACTCGTTCAACGACAATTCCCAGGACAACTCCACGGACATTGATGTTGACGTTGATGCCGAGTTCAACGATTCGTTCAACGACAATTCGGATAACTCGGACAACTCCGATAATTCGAACAACTCCGTCAACGTTGCCGACTCCTTCAATGACAACTCCACGGATGTTGACGTCGAGGATGTACAGCTGATCAACGACTCCATCGTGGTCCAGGACAACGAACTGGAGGTTGATAACTCCACCAACCTGGATGTGGAAGATGTACAGGTCAACTACGACTCCACCGTCATTCAGGACAACGAGTTGGACGTGGACTACACCAACATCGAGGACAACACCGTCATCGCGGACAACGAGCTGGACGTGGATGTGGACTACAACGACATTGACGATTCGATCGTCGTGGCCCAGAACGATGTGGAAATCGACTAGCACCACAAAGAACAGGGCGTCGTAACGATCCACCACACGACGTTCACGAACACCCCAGCAGTGCCCGGCAGAGAGCAAATTCCCTGCCGGGCACTTCGTGGCCTCATCGCCGAGGCAGCCGGAACAAAGGACACACGGTGACGGAAACAGGACGTTTGACCACGTTGGTTGAGCAGGGCATGGCGCTGGTAGGGGACAGGAACGATCTCCGGCGCAGACTGGAAAACACGCTCAACCGCCTCGGCGATCCCAGCGTCCGGGTGATTGTGGTGGGCGAGTTCAAGCAAGGCAAGAGCCAACTCATCAACGCCTTGGTGAACGCACCGGTATGCCCGGTGGACGACGACATCGCCACGTCCGTCCCCACAGTGGTGCGGCATGGTGATCCGGCGTCGGCTGTTGTCCTGGTTCCCGGCCAACAGGGCGGCGGACCGGAGACCGAAGGAGAGCCCGGCGGACGCGACAGCGGACTGGAACGGCAAGGCGGGCTGGAACGGCAACCAGTAAAGCTGGACCAGCTCGCTGAATACGTCTCGGAAAAGGGCAACCCGGGTAACTCCAAGAACATAGTGGCTGCGGAAGTTTCCTTGCCGCGGAAGCTACTGGCCGGCGGACTGATGATCGTGGACTCGCCCGGCGTCGGGGGCCTTGGGTCAACCCACACTCTGACCACGCTGACTGCTTTGCCATCGGCACATGCCATGGTGTTCGTATCCGATGCATCCCAGGAATACACCGAGCCGGAAATTCGGTTCCTGCGCCAAGCGATGCGGATCAGCCCGAACGTCCTGTGCGTGTTGTCCAAGACTGACCTCTACCCGAGCTGGCGCCAGATCGCTGAGCTGGACCAGAGGCATTTGGCGGACGTTGGCCCCGATATTCCTTTGTTTCCGGTGTCCTCGGAGCTGCGGCTCCACGCAGCGCGGCTGCAGGACCCCGAACTCAATACCGAATCGGGGTTCCCTGCGCTGATTACCCACCTAAAGAACAACATTGTGGGTGAAGCCGCCACGATCCAACGCAGGTCTGTCAGCAATGACCTGCTGTCCGTCACCGAGAACCTCAGGCTCGCCCTGCAAACCGAACTTGAAGCCTTGGAAAACCCCGCCGGTACGCCCGCGATGATCGCAGGCCTTAACGCCGCCAAGGAGGATGCGGACGCTCTGCGCAAGCGCTCCGCACGCTGGCAGATCACCCTCAACGACGGCATAGGGGACCTGATCGCGGATATGGACTATGACCTGCGGGACAGGATGCGCAGGATCCAACGCGAGGCCGAAACTGCTATTGACCAAGGTGATCCGGGACCCGCGTGGGAACAATTCACTCAGTGGTTGGAACAAAGCACGGCAGCCGCTGTCTCGGATACCTTCGTGTGGACCAGTGAACGGGCCCAATGGCTGGCCACCCAGGTTGCTGAGCACTTCTCAGAAGATGAGGTAGCGCTCCCGGCACTCAAAGTGGCAGACACCGGCGGTGTGCTGGACCCGGTTGCTGACATCCAAGGCATGCAGGACGGCAAGATGGGTCCCCTGCAGAAATTGCTGATCGGGATGAGGGGCTCCTATGGAGGCGTGCTGATGTTCGGTCTCCTGACCGGCCTTTTTGGGATGGCCCTGATCAATCCGCTTTCAGTAGGGGCCGGGCTGATGCTGGGCAGAAAAGCTTATAGGGAAGACAAGGAGGCCCGGCTCAAACAACGGCAGTCCGAAGCGAAGATCCTGGTCCGGAAACATGTGGACGATGTTGTGTTCCAAGTGGGCAAACAGCTCAAAGACAGATTGCGCCTGGTCCAGCGGGCCACCCGGGACCACTTCACGGAGATTGCCGAGGAACACCACCGTTCCCTCACCGAATCCGTGGCGGCCGCCCAGAAAGCCGCGGCAACCTACGCCGTGGAGCGGGATATGAGGATCAAAGAGATCAGGAACCAGCTCAAAGCAGTGGACGCCTTGGCCAAGGATGCCCAGCAGTTGCACCAGGATCCGCCTTCCAGCACCCATAAAGGCGCCGAGCACCAAGCCACCTCGCCCCAAGCAGCCGCGCAGCAAGGCACCCCCGCCGCTCAGGCGCCCACGGCAGCGTCCACGGCAATGCCCGCGCCAGCGTCCACGGTCCCGGCAGGATGACGGACCCGGGCATTGCCGGCGCCGCGGACCTTCTCCAGCAAGCCCGGGAAGTCTTCCGCCAGGACCCAGCGGCGCTTGCGGTGGTGAAAGAGCTCGAGGCCAGGCTTGAGGGGCCCTTACGGATAGCTGTGGCCGGTATGGTCAAGGCCGGCAAATCGACACTTCTCAACGCCATCATCGGTGAAGAGATCGCACCCACCGACGCCGGGGAGTGCACACGGATTGTCACCTGGTACCGGTACGGGCACACCCCCAGGATCACGCTCCATCCGGTTCTTGGTGAGCCGCAAGCCCTTCCGGTAACCCGCGAGGACGGACGCCTGGTCTTCAACCTCGGTGATGTCCGGGCCGAGGACGTTGAGCGCTTGGTGGTGGACTGGCCGGCGGCCAGCCTGCGGGAACTGACACTCATTGACACCCCCGGGATCGCTTCGCTTTCACAGGACGTTTCGGGACGGTCCATGGATTTCCTCCTCCCCGAGGACGCACCCATGGCGGCTGATGCTGTCATATACCTCATGCGGCATCTTCACGCCTCCGATGTCAGGTTCCTGGAATCTTTCAAGGACACAGCCGCGGGCCAATCCGGGACGGTCAACGCCTTGGCTGTCCTGTCCCGGGCTGACGAGATTGGGGCAGGCAGGATTGATTCCCTCATCTCCGCGGCAGTGATAGCGGACAGGTACAGCAAAGACCAGAACCTGAGGCCGCTGGCTTTGGGCGTTGTCCCGGTTGCCGGTCTGCTGGCACAAAGCTCACGCACCATGCGCCAGACGGACTTCGAGGCGATGCACCTTCTGGCGCAGATGGACAGGAACCAGCGCGAGAGATTGATGCTCTCAGCAGACCTCTTTGTCCGAGCGGTGGGGCCAGCAGGACTCGGACCGGCGGCAAAAGCGTCCTTGGTGCAAAGATTCGGTCTCTTCGGTATCCGCCTTGGAATCGCCCTTATCAGGGGCGGCGTCCGCGATCCCACGGAGCTGGCGCATGAGCTGGCACGGCGCAGTGGCCTTGGCCAGTTGCTTCACACCATCGCTTCCTTGTTCCAAACGCGGGCGGACGCACTCAAGGCCCGTGCCGCCGTCGTGGGTTTGGAAGCTCTGCTGCGAAGTACTCCACGGACGGACGCGCTGCCGCTGGAAACCTCTCTGGAGCGGCTTCAAGCCGGCGCGCATGAATTCCGGGAATTGAAACTCCTTGCTGCGTTGAGAACCGGGGGCGTCGGCTTGGACCAGGAGCTCTCTGCCGAGGCGGAGCGGTTGGTTGGTGGACAAGGAAGCACACCAATGTTGAGGCTGGGCCTGGTTCCGGAAGCAACGCCGGAGCAGATCACCGAGGCGGCGCGGGGCCGGATGAATCGCTGGCGTTTGATCGCGGAGAACCCGCTCACTGAGCCGGCTGCCCTGGATGCGTGCCGTGTGGTGCTGCGTAGTTGCGAAGGGATGCTGGCCGCTACTCCCGTGGCTTCCGCCGTCCGCTAAGCACCCGATCACTGAGCAACCAGGTGGTGGTGGAGGGGAGGAACAACAAGATCAAGCCGGCCGCGGCCAGAATGAATTGAGCAGCCAGCAGGATCACGGTCAAGGCACCATCGGCGCCGGGCGCCACCACAAAGTCGGCGGTGATCACGGTGACCACCGCGTGCAGGATGACCAATGGCGCCAACGCCCAGCGCGCCCAGATGCGGCGTTTGAACAGGACCGCTAACAGGATTGCCTCCATGGCCACCACCAGCGCGAGCATGGTCAGGCTGCCAAGGAAGACCACAGCTGTGGCCCCGTCCACGGCGTTCGTGTCGCTGTCCGAAACCATGCCACCGATCACGCCCTTGAGACGTTCGAAGTGGGAGTCTCGGACAATAAATCCTGTTGCCACAACGGCGATCCCGGCCACGAAACTCGCCACCCACAGCGAACGTGACACCCGCGCCGGTGCCGGCGGCTTGATCACCGCTTTTATGGGCGGGGGAGTGGATAGGGCGATGCCGGGGCGTGGCGGTGGTGCGGAGGGCAGCCCGGGCCTGGCTACTGACGGCGTGGAAGAAGGTGTCTGCCGTGATCCATCAGCTTGCTGGGCCATGTTTGTCCTACTTCAGCTCGTCCGTATCATGAGGATCCGGCTCGGTGCGTTTGGCATCACCGGGTTTGAGTCCTTTGTTTTTGGGCTCGCCGCCAGCCTCGTTCGGTTTGGTACCCAGATCGCGTTCTTTGGCTTCCAAGTCAGCTTTGAGCTTCTTCAGGCGATCGTCTTCTGCCTGGTTCCGGCGGCGGATTTCCAGGTTGCGGAGGAACTCGGGGTCGTCGTCAGGGGCGGTGGGGTAACTGCGCACGGGCTTGGCAGTGGGCTTGCCGTAGGGCCGGCCAAAGATGAACCAGAGAATGGCACCCAGCAGCGGCAGCACGATCATGACGATGATCCACGCGGTTTTAGAGATCCCACGCGTCTGGCTCTTATCGGTTCGGATGACGTCCACCAGGGCATAGACGAAGACGACGAGGACAACAATGGCACCTATAACGCGCGGCATGCACCAAGTCTAGTCTCCGGGAGGCGTTCACTGGATCCCTGTTCCCGGCCGTGATCAGAGTGCAACCAACTTGGCGGCTAAACTTGGATGGTGGCTTTCCTGAAATATTCCCTCATCCGTTTGGCGCTCTTCGTGCCGTTGTTCGTGCTGTTCGCCTTTTTGGGGGTTGGAACGGTGCTGGCTGTGGTCTTCGCGGGGCTGATCGCTTTCGCCATCAGCTACCTCTTCTTCCAGAAACAGCGCGACGACGCCACTGCAGCCATGCGCGAACGTTTCTCCGGGCGGGCCAAGCCGATCCGCACCGCGGGTGAGGTTGAAGATGCCGCCGCCGAGGACATGCTGGTGGAGAAGAACCCGGACATCGCCGTGAATAACGACAAACGCCCGGGCTCCCTTTAGAAACTCGAAGGAAGGTCTAGAAGCCTCGGCTAAGGATCAAGCCCAGCGAGAACAGCAAGCTGTAGCCCAGGTTGATCAGGCCGGTCTGCTTGAGGACAGGAATGAGGCTCTTGCGCTTCTTTCCGTTCACCATGAGCCAAGCCGGCATCAGGCAGGCCGGAATGAGAAGCAGCACAATCAGCATCCACGGTTTGGTGGGTGCCAGGACCACCACCAGCAAGATGGCCACTGCCAGCATCAGGACGTAGCTTTCGCGGGCATGCCGGTCCCCGAGCCGAACCGCCAGCGTGCGCTTGCCCACGGCAGCATCCGTGGGGATATCCCTGACGTTGTTGGCCATCAAGAGGGCGCAGGCAATGAGGCCCGTTCCGATCGCACCGATCACCGCAGCGAGGCTGACCTGCCCGGCCTGCGTGTAGGTGGTTCCGAGCGTAGCCACGAGTCCAAAGAACACGAAGACGAAGACGTCTCCCAAGCCCATGTAACCGTACGGGTTCTTGCCGCCTGTGTAGCCCCAGGCCGCCAGGACGCAGCCGATGCCCACCAGGATCAGCCACCAGCTCTGGGTGATGATCACCAGGATTAAGCCGCAAATCATCGCCGCCCCGAACAGGCCAAACGCTGCCCATTTCACTTGTTCGGGCTTAGCGGCGCCTGAACCCACCAACCGCAGGGGGCCAACCCGGTCCTCGTCGGTGCCGCGGATGCCATCGGAGTAGTCGTTGGCGTAGTTCACGCCGATCTGAAGCAGGAGCGCCACAAGTGCTGCCAGGATCGCGTTGGGGAGCCGGAAAGCCTGGAGCTCGTACGCCGCTGCCGAACCGATGAGGACCGGCGCGATCGCCGCGGGCAGTGTGCGGAGCCGGGCTCCTTGAATCCATTGTGCAGCTGTCGCCACGTGTAGTACCTCGTGTATTTCGCGGTTGATCTTAAGTCAGGTATGCGGGGAAGAACGTGTCTATTGTCCCTGATGTAGATTGGAAAGCAGGTCAATCATGGCCATTCGGTCAGGCTTTCCGTTGGGCAGCATGAGCAGTTCCTTGTTCGCGAGCACCGTTTTGGGGGCCAAAACACCCAAGGCGGCTTCGCGGCGGGACGTGAAACCCTTCAAGCCTTCCGGCGAAGGATCGCTCACGGCAACGTAAGCTGCCACGGCCTGGCCCCACTCCCGCGAAGGTACGCCGGTCACGAAAGCCGCGGTGACGCCGTCGAGCTCTTCCAGCTTGCCTTGGATGAATGCGGCGGAGGCTTTGACGCCGCCGGTGATGATCACATCATCCGCGCGTCCCAGCACCGTGAGCTTGCCGTCGTCGGACAGCTCGCCGAGGTCTCCGGTGACGTACCAACGGATGCCGTCTTCCTCGAAGAAGGCTGCCTTTGAAGCCCGGGCAGCGTCCAGGTAGCCGGCGGCAACGGTGTCGCCGCCCAGCAGGATCCGGCCTTCCAGCTCGCCCTCGCCAATCCGGACCTCGACGCCGTCCAGCGGCTCGCCGTCGTAAACGCATCCGCCGCACGTCTCGGCTGAGCCATAAGTGGTCACAACCTTGAGGCCCTGGGCCCGGGCGTTGGCGAGCAGTTCGGCTGAAGCGGGAGCGCCGCCGAGCAGGATCGCGTTGAAGCGTCGGAGGACCGCCAGGGTTTCCGGAGCGGGAGCGTCCAACAGCCTCTGGAGCTGGGTAGGTACCAGGGAGGTGAAGCGGATCTTGTCCGTCAGTTCCTCCGCCGCCGCGGTGAAGGCCTCGGGCGTGAAACCGTTGGACTGGTCCATCACCCACGGACGGGTACCCGCATAGAGCGAGCGGACCAGAACCTGCACCCCGGCCACGAACTGCAACGGGAGTGCCAGCAGCCACTGTCCTTCGCCGCGCAAGGCCATGGCTGTGGACACCGAGGAAGCGGCCAAGGCGTCAACTGTGAGGACCGTTGCCTTGGGCGTGCCCGTGGAACCGGACGTGCGGACCACCACGGCTGCCTCGTCCACGTCGGTTTCCACCGGAACCGCCTGCGGCTCGCCGTTCTCATCCAGGACGATTTCGACGGCGGGGCCCTCGCCATGGAGGGCAGCCATCAGGGCCTTCATTATGGGATCGATGTTCATGGTGGTCCTAGAAGTAGTACGGGAAGTTGGACCAGTCGGGGTCGCGCTTCTGGAGGAACGCTTCCTTGCCCTCCACGGCCTCGTCCGTCATGTACGCCAGGCGGGTAGCTTCACCGGCGAAGACCTGCTGTCCGGCAAGGCCGTCATCAGCGAGGTTGAACGCGAACTTGAGCATGCGGATGGCCTGCGGTGACTGGCGGGCGATGTCCGCGGCATACTCCAGGGCAACTTCTTCCAGGCGCGAGTGGTCTACGGCCTCGTTCACTGCACCCATGCGGACCATGTCCTCCGCAGAGTATTCGCGGGCAAGGAAGAAGATCTCCCGCGCGGCTTTCTGGCCGATCTGGCGGGCCAAAAGCGCAGAGCCGTATCCGGCGTCGAAACTTCCCACCGTAGCGTCCGTCTGCTTGAACTTGCCGTGCTCGCGGGAGGCGATGGTGAGGTCGCTGACCACGTGGAGCGAGTGGCCGCCGCCGGCCGCCCAACCATTGACGACGGCGATGACCACCTTGGGCATGGTCCGCATGAGCCGCTGGACTTCGAGGATGTGGAGCCTGCCGGCACGTGCGGGGTCGATGGTCTCCTGGGTGTCGCCTTCGGCGTAGCGGTAACCATCCCGTCCACGGATCCGCTGATCGCCACCGGAGCAGAACGAATGCCCGCCATCCTTTTCAGAAGGCCCATTGCCGGTGAGCAGCACCGTGGCAACGTCAGGAGTCATGCGGGCGTGGTCCATGGCGCGGTAAAGCTCGTCCACCGTGCCCGGGCGGAAGGCGTTGCGCACCTCGGGGCGGTTAAAGGCGATGCGGACGGTGGGAAGGTCCTTGACCGTGCCGTCCGTTGAACGCTCAACCTGCCGGTGGTACGTCATGTCCTTGAAGTCGTCAAAGCCGGAAACGGTGCGCCAGCGCGAGGGGTCAAAGACGTCGGAAACCTTGGCAGGGAGATCGTTGTTCACACTCCGAGTCTAGTAATGGCCTTAGCTGATGCAGAACTCGTTGCCCTCCGGGTCTGCCATGGTGTGCCATTCATGCGGCCCCTGACTGGCAGTCCACAGGTGTTTGGCGCCACGGGCTTCAAGCTGTTTGCGCACGTCATCCTTGTCCCGGCCATCCAACCGGACATCCCAATGCACCCGGTTCTTGACCGATTTTTCGTTGGGATCCGTCTGGAACAGGATTCTCCGGCCGGTCTTAGGGTCCTTGTCCTCGGCCGGCACAATGGCGCAGCCATCGGCCCACACCAGTTTGCCGTTGTGTGTGATGGTCTGGTCCTCGGTGGCATAGCCTTGCTCGATCATGGACCGGATGAATGCCTCATCCTGCGGCTCAACACTCCACTGGAGGGTTTCCGCCCACCAGTCGGCGAGGTCGTGCGGCTTCTTGCAATCGACTACTACCTGGATGTTTAGTGTCATGCCATCAAACTATTCCCGACGCCGCGTGGCTGGGTAGGGGATTGCGGCCAACTTCCGTCCGGATTTCCCAACTAGGGGACAGATAACGCTCCTCCGGGGGCTCGTAGCGACGTTTGCTGTCCCCTAGTTGGGTAGGAGTTCGGCCGGGACTGCGTAGATCAGAACAACAGCCATGAGGTTTTTGGCGGCATGGACAAAGTAGGAAAACATCAGGTTCTTGCCCGTCCACACGTAAACCGCCACCAGCACCACGGCCATCCCGAGATACGGTGCCAGCGCCGGCAGGGAGAGCCCTTCACGGCCCACCACATGGATGGAGGCGAAGACCACCACAGAGATCACGCAGCAGACCCAGATGTTCAGATACTGCGATAACTTGCCGATCAACAGGTGCCGGAAGAGGTACTCCTCCACGAACGGGCCAACGATCACCAGCAACGGCACCATCAACCATGCCGGAACCTGCTGCAGCATGCCTTGGATGCCCAGTTGATTCTCGGAGCTTTGAACGCCGCCAAAGGCCGCCACCAGCAAGGCGGTAACAATGAGCATCACCACTATGGCCAGCGGAATCATGCCCAGAGTGAACCAGGGCCTCGTCCCAAGGATCTTGAAATCCCGGCCAGCTACTCGCCAAGCTGAAGCAATGGCGAATATTCCGACGCCGGCATAAAAGATTGCGTTGACTGCGTAGGACGCTGTGGCCGGGTTATCAAAAAGCTGCAGCATCAGCTGGTTGAGCGTTTGGCCGGCAAAGAAGAAGTAGGCGGTGAAGCCCACGTACACGGCAACGGCAGCGCCGTCCAGGGCGGTGAATCTGTACAAAGGTGCCTTGGTGGAGAGAGTGCCCATGGGACCAGCCTAGCTTTGCTGGCTGTCATGTCGGGCGGCCGCGGTGTTGGGCGGACTGCAATGTTGGGCAGGACGCAGTACTCGGGGCTTAGTGCTCAGTACTTAGGCCTCGGGGCTCAGAAGCCCTGCCTCAGGATTGTCCGGCGAGGGTGAGCGTAATGAGGACGCAGTTCAGGCCCACGATCAGCACCGCACTGGTCCAGCCTGCCAGGCGTAGTGGAAGGGAGTCGGCGTGGATGCCCATGACGTCCTTCTTGCCGGTGAGGCGGATTAGGGGAATCAAAGCAAACGGGATGCCAAAGCTCAGCAGCACCTGGCTCAGGACCAGAGCGAGCGTCGGCTCAATCCCTGCACCCAGGACAATCAGCGCAGGCACCAGCGTGATGACACGGCGTGTGAGGAGGGGAATGCGTATTTTGAGCAGGCCGCCCATGATGGTTGCTCCGGCGTAGCAGCCCACGGATGTGGATGCCAGCCCGGAGGCAAGGAGCCCAATCGCGAAGATCACGCCGATTGCCGGCCCCAGCGCGGACGTTACTGCTGCATGTGCTCCGGCGATCGTATCTGTGCCTTCAATGCCACGCAGGCTTGATGCGGCAAGCAGGAGCATGGAGATGTTCACTATTCCTGCCAGGAGGAGGGCGCCTACTACGTCCACGCGTGTGGCCCGGATCAGGCGGGACCTGACCATGGGATCGGGGGAGAACCCGTGCCGGTCCCGTGCCAGGGCCGAGTGGAGGTAGATGGCATGGGGCATCACTGTTGCTCCGAGCATGCTGGCTGCCAGCAAAACGGTGTCGGTTCCTTCGAATCGCGGAACCAATCCGCCTAGCGCGCTTGCTGCGTCCGGTGGGTTGACGAACAGCCCGGAGACAAAGCCCACGGCGATCACGCCCAGCAGGACCAGGATGGCGTATTCAAAGGACCGTTGTCCGTGCCGGGATTGCAGGGTAAGGAGCAGCATTGAAGCGATGCCAACAATCACGCCCCCGGCCAGGAGGGGCAGCCCGAACAGCAGGTTCAAAGCAACGGCTCCACCAATGACCTCGGCCATGTCTGTGGCGCCGGCAACGATTTCGGCTTGGATCCAGTAGAGGCGCCTCCGCTTGTTACCCAGGCGCTTGCCGAGGATTTCAGGCAGGCTCATACCTGTTGCGAGCCCGAGCTTGGCTGACTGGTACTGGACAAGGACCGCCATGGCATTTGCCACCACCAGTACCCACACCAACAGGTAGCCATAGTTGGCGCCGGCAGTGAGGTTCGCTGCCACATTCCCTGGGTCCACGTAGGCGATCGCGGCAACAAACGCCGGGCCGAGCAGCAGAATCCGCGGCCATACTTTGCCGGTTCCGGCACGTGTTTCCAGGGTGGGTGTAGCCATCAGGGTTCCTCGTCGTTGGGGGTGCTAAGTACGAGGATACCGAAAGTTAGGCGTACCGAAAAGTTTTATTTAGGCATTCCATTGTTGGGGCGATCGCTTCTGTCCACGCGCAAACTTGACTCACCCGCTTTCCGCCGTCAGGCTGGAGCCATGAAGTCTTGAGCGCAGCCCCCTTCTTCTGTGGCTGCATCCCCAGTACCCACGTGGCTTTCTGCCACCCACTGCGGACTTGCGAGGATTCCTCTTGACTGATCACCTGCACCTTTCCGGCGTTTCCCATGGCTACGGGGACCGCGAACTTCTGCGCGCTGTAGACCTGACCATCCACCACGGCGAGCACGTGGCCATTGTGGGCGAGAACGGCGCCGGGAAATCCACCATGCTGCGTCTCCTGGCCGGCGTGGAGGCGCCCGACGACGGCGCTGCCGGTTTATCCGGCAACCCCGGCTACCGTGTGGGTTACCTCGCGCAAACCCACGGGTTCTCCGAGTCCCAGACTGTAGGGGACGCCATTGATGTGTCCTTGGCTTCTTTGCGTTCCTTGGAAGCGCGCATTGCCGAGCTTGAGTCCGGGCTGGCTGAGGCCGATGAGGAGGATGTGGAACTCTACGGAAGCCTCCAAACGGAATATCAGCTACGTGAGGGCTATGCCGCCGAATCAAGGGTGGAAGCCGCGCTGGACAAGCTGGGGCTGGGAGGCTTGGACCGGCGTCGGACGCTTGGTTCTTTGTCCGGTGGTGAGCAGGAGCGGGTGGCGCTGGCCTGCCTGCTGGCCGATCCCGCTGAGGCACTGCTCCTGGACGAGCCCACTAACCATCTTGATGCCAAGGGCACGGCCTGGCTTGAATCGAGGTTGGCTGCGCATCGGGGAACCGTGGCTGTTGTCTCCCACGATCGCGTGTTGTTGCGGAAGGTTGCCGCCACCATCATCGAGGTGGACGCTGACAGGCGATCGGTGAAGCGGTACGGCAACGGCTACGAGGGCTACCTCCGGGAGAAAGCGGCTGAGCGCGCCCGGTGGGTCCAGGAATATGACCAGTGGCTCGATGCCATGGCAGCCGAGCGTCTCCAGGCCGCCACCGTGGCAGATGGCATGGGCTATGGCCGTAAGCGCGACAACGACAAGATGGCTTTCGGATTCAAGACCGGTACCTGGCAAAGTGCTGCCGCCAGCAAAGTACGCAACGCCCAGGAGCGGCTGCGGAGGCTGGAGGCGAACCCGGTGGATCAGCCGCCCGTGCCGCTGACCTTGGCAGCGCCGCCGGGAGCTGTGGCTGCGGCTTCGTCCGAACCTGCCTTGGATGCCAGCGGAGTCAGTATTCCGGGACGGCTGCAGCCCACTGATTTGAGGGTGGAAGCCGGGCAAAAAGTGCTCATCACAGGCCCCAACGGTGCCGGCAAGTCCACCCTGCTGTCCATCCTGGCCGGCACGCTGGAACCAGGTGCCGGGGCGGTGACCGTGAACGGCAACGTGGGGTACTTGCAGCAGGAACTCGAGGTGCCCGCCCGGCCGGGACTGCGCCTGCTCCCCGCATTTGCCGCGGGGCTGGGCGGAAACATTGACGAACATGCCGAGGGCCTGCTGCGGCTTGGACTGTTCCGGCCGGCAGAGTTCCACGTTCCCGTGGGCGGCCTGTCCGCAGGTCAACAGCGGCGGCTCGCCCTCGCCCGGATCCTCCTCGGCCGTTACGACACCATGATCGTGGACGAGCCCACCAACCACTTGGCACCGGTGCTGGTGGAGCAGCTCGAAGCCGCGCTTGCCTCGTTTGAGGGGACCGTGGTGATCGTGAGCCATGATCGCGCTTTGGGGGAGTGGTTCGATCATTGCACGCGTGGTCACGGCGGTAGCCGGAGCGTCGCGGCAGCGTCGTGGGTGAGGTACGGCATGCAGGACGGCCGGCTCCGGTAGAACTGCAACGCGGGGTCAGATATGGCCCATCCCACGGGCAAACATGGGCCATATCTGACCCCGCGTTGCTTTTGCCGGAGGGGGACCTGTTGCCTGCGTCACGGGCATTGGGGTTAATCCCGTAAGATAGACGGGTTGCGCGAAGCTTCGGCGTTCTGCGTTCTTTGTCACACTTCGAGCCCTCCAAAGAGGAAAAGCTCGAATTATGTGTGCCAAAGCCGCCCGTGTTCCGGCACTGGCGTAACACCTACAGCAACACCCCAACCCACAAGGAACAGCTGTGCCGCAAAGTACTCCCACAGATCTCCAGAGCTCCAAGGCCTCATCTGCAGCCTCGGACTCCAACCTCAGCGCCGAGGGATATCAGAAGACCCTGAGCCGCCGCCACGTCACCATGATCGCCATGGGTGGCGCAATCGGCGTCGGCCTGTTCATGGGCGCAGGTGGCCGTCTGGCCTCCACCGGCCCGGCCCTGATCTTCTCCTACGCCATTGCCGGCGTCATCGCTTACCTGCTGATGCGCGCCCTCGGCGAACTCATCATGTACCGCCAGACCTCCGGCTCCTTCGTGAGCTACGCAGGCGAAATGTTCGGCAAGAAGGGCGCCTTCCTCTCCGGGTGGATGTACTTCATCAACTGGGCCATGACAGGCATTGCTGAGCTCATCGCAATCGGCCTCTACTTCCAGTTCTTCTTCCCCAACGTGCCCATTGAACTGTCCGCCATTGCCGCATTGGTGCTGCTGGTGGCCGTGAACCTGTTCAGCGTCAAGGCGTTCGGCGAATTCGAATTCTGGGCATCCTGCCTCAAGGTCGCGGCAATCGTGATCTTCCTGGCTGTTGGCACGTTCATGGTTGTCACCAACGCCAAGGTGGGCGACGGAAACGCGTCTGTGGCCAACCTCTTCCACGAAGACGGCGGAATGTTCCCCAAGGGCGGCCTGGTGATGATCCTGGTCCTCAACGCCGTGATCTTCGCTTACAACGCCATCGAGCTCGTCGGCATTACTGCTGGTGAGATGGAAAACCCGGAACGCGAAGTCCCCAAGGCGATCCGCGCCGTCGTGATCCGCATTGTGGTCTTCTACGTTGGTTCGGTGACGCTGCTTGCGATGCTGCTGCCGTCTGACCAGTACGTTGCCGGTACCTCGCCGTTCGTGACCGTGTTCGGCCAGATGGGCCTTGGCTGGATGGGCGACGTCATGAACATGATCGTCATCACCGCAGCGCTTTCCTCCTGCAACTCCGGCCTGTACTCGATCGGCCGCATTTTCCGCACCATGGCCAACAACGGCCACGCCCCGCAGTGGCTGACCCGGATGTCCACGCGGCACGTGCCGTACGCGGCCATCCTGGCGATCGGCGGCGTCTACCTGGTAGGCATCCTGCTCAACATCTGGCTGGGTGGCTCGCACGCGTTCGACCTCGCGCTGAACACCGCGTCCATCGGCGTGATCTTTACGTGGGGCTCCATCTTCGCCAGCCAGATTGCGCTGCGTAAGAAGCGGGGCAACGTTTCCAGCCTGCCGATGCCAGGTTCGCCATGGACCAGCTGGTTGGGGCTTATTGCCCTGCTGGCGATCACTGTGCTGATTGGCTTCGACTCCATGACGGACAAGGAAACCGGCGAGGTCTTCCTGCTGGGCCTGTGGACGCTTGCCACTATCCCGTTCTTCGCCCTGATCCTGTGGCTGGGATGGCAGAAGGTCAAGAACAACGAACCCAAGAGCGAGCTGTTCAGCTAACGCTTCAATCGTTCGAATTAAACGCTCGACGGCGGGTGCTTCCTTTTGGGAGGCATCCGCCGTTTTGCATTGTTGGACCCCTGCGTTGCGAGGCCTGTTCTGCACGTAAAAACGGGCGTGAAGCCTGCGGAGTGGGCCTCGCAACGAAGCCTATGAAAGCAACGTGTGTTGCGAGGCCTGTTCTGCACGTAAAAACGGGCGTGAAGCCTGCGGAGTGGGCCTCGCAACGAAGCCAGCGAACCCTACCTGTGTTGCGAGGCCTGTTCTGCACGTAAAAACGGGCGTGAAGCCTGCAGAGTGGGCCTCGCAACGAAGCCAGCGAACCCTACCTGTGTTGCGAGGCCTGTTCTGCACGTAAAAACGGGCGTGAAGCCTGCAGAGTGGGCCTCGCAACGAAATCTACGAAACCTACCTGTGTTGCGAGGCCTGCTGTGCTCGTTATGTCGCGTGCTATCCGAACTTGGGGATCAGTACCGGAGTGTTCTTCTTGTAGGCCTCGTAGTCAGCTTGGCCGCCCCAGGAGTTGTCGGCCTTCTTTTCCAGCATGGGAACGCCGCTGACCTTGGTGAGCAAGAGGGTCACGAACACGGGGGAGATCAGCGCGACCCACTGCCATCCTTGGAGCACCGGGATGGCAATGATGGCCACGCCTGTCCAGAGGAGGATCTCGCCGAAGTAGTTGGGATGCCTGGACTTGGACCAGAGTCCGGTGGAAATGAAGCGTCCCTTGTTGGCGGGGTCTGCCTTGAAGCGGCTCTTTTGTGTGTCAGCAACGATTTCTATGCCGAAGCCAGCCACCCAAATCACCAAGCCAAGGATTGCCAGCCAGTCCATGCCTACCCGGTTGGTGCTGGTGATGGCTACCCATGCTGCGGCCGCGGTAAACACTACCCAGAGGCCCTGAATCGTCCAGACGTTAAGGAATCGGACCAGGGATGGCTTGATGTCATCGAACCGGTCGTCCTTGCCGGCCTTGTGGATGCGCCGGGACAGGAAGGTGCCCAAGCGGAGCGCCCAAGCTGTGACCATGGCTGCCAGCAGGAGCCCGCGCGCATCGATTCCGGGGGTGAGGAGCACCAAAGCTACCGTGATGGCCACGTAGGTGAGTGATCCGGTGAGGTCAAAGTACTTCTCGGTCTGTGCTTTGAAGGAGGGGATGAACACCAGCCATTGAATGATGAACGCGCCGGCCACTGCTGCCGCGAAGAGCGGGATCCCTGCCACGTTCGTCCCGTGCTGGCTTCCGGCCACGGCGACGAGAGCCCCCAGCAGCACCACCACGGGAAGGGCAATGAGACCCTTTCTCTCTGAATCCTTCACTGGGGCTTTCCTTTCACGGAGGCCGGGTTGGAGAGCCTGCGCTCCGCCGTTACCTAGCCTGTTTGATGTTCAAACTAATTTGATTACTATATAACCATGCAAAACCATGAAAAGGCCACCGCGGACTCCGGCTATCCGGCGTCCCGGACCCTGCAGGGTCTGTTCGGCCTGGCCAACGAGACCGAACGGAAGGTAGCCCGGGCGCTGGGGTTGAATCTCACTGACTACCGCGCACTCACCGTCCTGGCCGACTCCGGTCCCGTCACCGTCGGTGCCCTCGCCGCGGAGCTGGGTGCTACGGCGGCCACTACCACTGCCTTGGTCAGCCGCTTGGAATCGCATGGTTACGTGGAACGGCTCCGCAGCAGCGAAGACCGACGCCAAGTCCACGTCAACGTCACAGAAACGGCCTCACGCCGGATCAAGGACCTGATGCAGCCGTTGCTTTCTGCTGCCAACGCCCAACTGGACGCCTTGCCGGCAGACCAGCAGGCCGTCGTCGGAAACTTCCTCGATGCAGTACTGAACCTCATGCAGGACCACGTGCAATCGCTATCCACTGAGGACGCCAAGTGAGAGAATTCACCTCGCCGCCGCTGGTAGACACCGCCCGGCACCGCAACGCCACCGAGCTGCTCATGGAACGTGTACGGACCAGCCCGGGGCATATCGCTTTCGAAGTCCGCGCGGCAGATGCAGCCATCACCGAGCCTTGGCGGCAGGTAACAACTGAGCAGTTCGTGGACGAGGTCCGGGCGCTGGCCAAGGGTTTCATCGCGGCAGGCATTCAGCCGGGGGAGTCCCTGGCCATCATGTCCCCCACCCGGTATGAGTGGGCGCTGGCCGATATGGCTGCTTGGTTCGCCGGTGCCGTGGTGGTTCCTGTTTATGAAACCTCAGCGGCACCGCAAGTGACAGCAATCCTTGCCGACGCCGGGGTCCGGCTCGCCGTGGGCGGTACCGCAGAGCACGCCGCTCTCCTGGAGCAGGGCTTTGCGGACGCTGGTTTGGAGTCGCTGGGGACCTGGACCATCGATTCCAGGCCGGGCGCAGACTTGGCGGATCTTGTGGCGCGCGGGGTTGGAGTCCCGGAGAGCGCGGTGGAGGAGCGGCGGCTGCTCGCCACCCTCGACTCCGTGGCCACCATTGTCTACACCTCGGGGACAACTGCCGCGCCGAAGGGTGCCCTCATCACCCACGGCAACTTCGTGGGACAGGTACTTAACGTTGCCGGCGCCTACACCGAGGTGGTCCGTGAGGGCGGCAACACCATCATCTTCCTGCCGATGGCGCACGTCCTGGCGCGCGGGCTCCAACTGATCTGCCTGGCCAACGGCATGAGGATTGCGCACCTTTCCGATCCCCGTGACGTCGTCCCCGCCTTGGGCGCACTGAAGCCCACGTTCCTGGTGGTGGTTCCGCGGGTGCTCCAGAAAATCCAGGCCTCCGCCGCTGCCGCCGCTACGCAGAAAAAGCTGGGGCGGGTATGGGCTGCCGCCCAACGCACCGCCGTTGAATGGGGACGGTTCGCAGAAGCGCACGACGCCGACCCCCGGCTGAGCGCCCCGGCCGGCCTCCGGATCCGGCGGGCGTTGTTCGACCGCCTCTTCTTCGCCCGCTTGCGGAAGCTGGTGGGCGGACGGTTGGACTACCTGCTCTCCGGTGCCGGCGCCCTTGATGCCGAGCTTTCGCTTTTCTTCCGTGGACTGGGACTTCCGGTGATTGAGGGTTACGGACTCACGGAAACCACGGCGCCGCTCACAGGAAACCTCCCGGAATCCATCAACTCCGGCTCCGTGGGCGTGCCCATGCCGGGGACCACGGTGCGGATATCTGACGAAGGTGAGGTACTGGCCCGCGGGGTGGGTGTCTTTGCCGGTTATCGCCGGGAATCGGATGATGCCGAAGCCTTTGTGGACGGCTTCTTCCGGACCGGTGATCTTGGCGAACTGGACCACCTTGGCAGGCTCACCCTGAAGGGCCGGATCAAGGATGTCATTGTTACCGCGGGAGGGAAGACCATTTCTCCGGCCATCTGGGAAGGCTACGTTGAGGGTGACCCCTTGGTTGCCCATGCCGTGATGGTGGGCGAGGGCAAGCCATACCTCGGCGGACTGGTGCTGCTGGACCCTGAAACCTTGGCCGCCTGGGCCGAGCGCGAGGGCATTGCCGATCTCAAAGGACTGCGGATCCCTGAAGACGGCGGCGCTGTCCAAATTGACGATGTCCGGCTGCTGGCCGTGATTGGGCAAGCCGTCAGTGCTGCCAACGCAAAAATTGCCCGCTCAGAGCAGGTGCGGCGGTTTGTCTTGTTGCTGACGGACCTCACGGAGGCCAACGGATTCGTGACGCCCACCATGAAGCTCAAACGCGGTGCCTTCACGGAACGCGCACGGCACATTGTGGACGGCCTTTACGCTGACACGCGGCGCCAAGGATGAGCCGGGACCTGAAACGCTGGCTCCTTTCCTACGCTTTTACTGCCGTGATCTTTGCGGTGATTGACGTGGTGTGGATCATCACCGTGGCGCAGCGGCAATACGAAAGCCGGATTGGCCATCTGCTCGCGTCCAGCCCGAACCTGGCCGGGGCAGTGCTGTTCTACTTGATCTTTGTTGCCGGGATTGTCCACTACGGTGTGCGGCCAAGCCGGCTGGACTCCTCTTTGCGTCAGCGGATCATTGCCGGCGCGCTGTTCGGGTTCTTCACTTACTCCACCTGGGCGTTGACGGCGCTCGCGGTCCTCAAGGACTTCCCGGTGCTGGTGGCCGTGACGGACATTGCCTGGGGCGTGGGGGTCTGCGCATTGGTTACCTGGCTTTCGGTGTCCTTGTTGAAGAAAACGCCCCTGGGCCGCCCTCCCGCCTAAGCTGGTTGTCGTTTGGGTGTCGGTGCCCGGGTCTAGGCTCAATGTATGGAGTATATTTTTGACCTTCCAAGCCCGGCCGCACCTCTTTCAGGCGCTCACCACCGCTTCACGTCCCTTGTTGTCAGCACGCCGGAATCGCTCTGATGGCGGCGGCGAAGGTTGCAGCCCCTAAGATCTCCCCTGTCCGGTTGGATGAACTGCGGGACGACGACGCTCCGGACTTCCAGCGTGGCGAGAGGTACGACGGCGTCCGGCTAACCCGGGTCTCTGCCGACGGAGAGGAACTGAGCGGCGCCGATTTCATTGAGTGCGAGCTGAACGGTGTTTCCTTCAATGAGGCGCAACTGCGGGGTGCAACGTTCCGCGAATGCATCTTCTCCGAGCCGTATGCTCCGGTCTTCATGGCGGCGCGAACATCCTGGCAGGACGTGGAGATCACCAACCCGCGGTGGGGGTCGGCCGAACTTTACGAGGGCAATTGGCGCTCTGTCCGAATCGACGGCGGCAAGCTGGATTACGTGAACCTGCGCGGTTCCAAGCTCATGGACCTGCAGATCTCAGACTGCATCATCAATGAACTGGACCTCGGCGGGTGCACGGGAACGCGGTTGGCCTTGAAGAATTGCACCATCGGAACGCTGGACGTTACGGGTGCCAAGTTGAAGGACGTGGATCTGAGGACTTCGGAGTTCCGGGGAATCAATGGATTAGCAGGGTTGGCTGGAGTGGTGATCGATGACTATCAGCTGAGCCTCATGGCACCTCTCTTGGCCAGTCATTTGGGAATCCGGGTGATCTGATCCTGGTCCGGCCGGTCGCTGCTGATCCGTAACCAACGGCCGCAGCTGTTGACCGGCCCGCCGGGCCGTGTAATCTTTATAGAACGAACGGTCGGTATATTATTCCGCGCCGGTCCCTTTCACTTCGCGAAGGATGTTCTCATGGTCGAGGCTTTTCTTGTTGGCGGCGCCCGTACGCCTGTAGGTCGCTACGGTGGGGCACTGTCCTCCGTCCGCCCGGACGATCTCGCAGCATTAGTGGTCAGGGAAGCGGTGGCGCGTGCCGGCGTCGATCCTGACTCCATTGATGAGGTAATCCTCGGCAACGCCAATGGCGCTGGCGAGGAGAACCGTAACGTCGCGAGGATGGCAACACTCCTTGCGGGACTTCCCCTCCACATCCCTGGAATCACAGTGAACCGGCTCTGCGCCTCGGGCCTCAGCGCAATTATCATGGCCAGCCACATGATCAAGTCTGGAGCTGCGGACATTGTGGTGGCCGGCGGCGTCGAGTCCATGAGCCGGGCGCCCTGGGTCCAGGAGAAGCCCGCCACAGCCTTTGCCAAGCCGGGCCAGATATTCGACACCTCCATCGGCTGGCGCTTCGCCAACCCGCTCTTCACCAAAGGCGAGCTCTCCCGCGACGGCAAGATGACCTACTCCATGCCGGAAACGGCCGAGGAAGTGGGCCGCGTGGACAACATCTCCCGGGAGGATGCTGACGCATTCGCTGTCCGCTCCCACGAACGGGCCCTGGCTGCCATTGCTGGTGGCCGCTTCAAGGACGAAATTGTTCCCGTCACGGTAAAGACCCGGAAATCGGAAACCGTGGTGGACACAGATGAAGGCCCGCGCGAAGGCACCACCATGGACGTCCTAGCCGGGCTTCGGCCGGTGGTGCCGGGTGGTTCCGTGGTCACTGCCGGTAACTCCTCCACCCTGAACGACGGCGCATCGGCCATCATTGTGGCGTCCGAGGCAGCCATCAAGAAGTTCGGCCTGACGCCCCGCGCACGCATCGTAGATGGCGCATCTGCCGGCTGCGAACCGGAGATCATGGGAATCGGCCCGGTCCCGGCCACGCAGAAGGTCCTGTCACGTTCCGGCCTCACCGTGGACCAATTGGGCGCCGTTGAACTCAATGAGGCTTTCGCCACCCAGTCGCTGGCGAGCATGCGCCGCCTTGGCTTGAACCCGGACATAGTGAATAACGACGGCGGTGCCATCAGTTTGGGGCACCCGCTCGGTTCCAGCGGATCGCGTATCGCCATCACGTTGCTGGGCCGCATGGAGCGCGAACTCGCCTCCGCGACTGGACCGAAGCTGGGCTTGGCAACCATGTGCATCGGCGTGGGGCAGGGCACTGCCATGCTGCTGGAAGGTGTGTAATGGCTCTGAATCCTGAAGACTTCAGCACCCTCCTCATCGAGGAACGCGAGGACCGTCTCACGGTTTTGCTGAACCGTCCCGAGGTCCGCAACGCGATAGATCAAACCATGGTGGACGAACTCCACCTGGTCTGTGCTGAGCTGGAGCGGAACCCGAAGGTACTGATCATTGCCGGAACCGAAGGCGTGTTCGCCTCGGGAGCCGATATTGGACAGTTGCGTGAACGCCGGCGCGATGACGCCCTGCAGGGGATCAACTCCACCATCTTTGTCCGCATTGCCAAACTGCCCATGCCTGTGATCGCAGCCTTGGATGGTTACTGCTTGGGCGGTGGTGCTGAACTCGCCTACGCGGCCGACTTCCGGATCGGCACTCCGAGTGTCCGCATTGGAAACCCGGAAACCGGGCTGGGAATCCTGGCTGCAGCCGGTGCCAGCTGGCGCCTCAAGGAACTTGTAGGTGAGCCCAAGGCCAAAGAAATCCTGCTGGCAGGAGCAGTGCTCCGAGCCGAAGAAGCCCTGCGCATCAGCCTGATCACGGAAATCCACGAGGCCCCTGAGCTCATGGACGCAGCACACAAGCTGGCGGACCGGATAGGGCGTCAGGATCCCTTGGCTGTCCGAATCACCAAGTCGGTGTTCCATGCACCGGCTGAGGCCCACCCGCTGATCGATACCCTCGCGCAGGGAATCCTGTTCGAATCCCAGGCCAAGTTTGATCGCATGCAGGCCTTCCTGGACAAGAAAACGCTGGACAAGAAATCGTCCAAAGCCGCACAAGACACCGCTGCCGGCGCCGCTACTGCCGACTCGCAAGACAGGACCCAGAAATGACAGCAGTTTCCGCCATCCCGCACGTCGTCGGAGTCTTGGGTGGTGGCCGGATGGGTGCCGGCATCGCGCACGCCTTCCTCACCAAGGGTGCCACGGTGATCGTGGTGGAACGTGATCCCGAGGCCGCAGCCGGGGCGCAGGACCGCGTTGCCGATGCTGTGACCAAGTCCGCGGCCCGCGGGACCTTGAACGAAACACCCCAAGAGGCGCTATCCCGGTTCAGCACCTCCACAGACTATGAGTCGTTCATCCACTGCGGGCTTGTGGTGGAGGCAGTGCCCGAGGATTACGAGCTGAAGGTCAAAGCTCTGAAGACTGTGGAGGAACACTTGTCCGCTGATGCTTTCCTGGCGTCCAACACTTCTTCGTTGTCCGTGACCGGTTTGGCCAACGAGCTCCGCCGTCCCGCCAACTTCGTGGGCTTGCACTTCTTTAACCCGGTGCCCGCATCCACCCTCATTGAAGTGGTGCTGGCCAAGGAGACCTCCCCTCAACTGGCTCTTGCGGCCAAAAACTGGACTGAGGCACTCGGCAAGACCGCCGTCGTGGTCAATGACGCCCCCGGCTTTGCGTCCTCGAGGCTTGGCGTGGCCATTGCCCTTGAGGCGATGCGCATGGTGGAGGAAGGCGTGGCCTCCGCGGAGGACATCGATGCCGCCATGGTCCTGGGCTACAAGCACCCCACAGGTCCGCTGAAAACTACGGACATTGTGGGCTTGGACGTTCGGCTGGGCATCGCCGAGTACCTCCACTCCACGCTGGGCGACCGCTTCGCTCCGCCCCAGATCCTCCGGGATAAAGTGGCCCGCGGTGAGCTCGGCCGGAAGTCCGGAAAAGGCTTCTTCGACTGGAACGACTAACGCCCAGGGCCGGTTAGGCTAACCGGGTGACTTCTATTGAACCCATCACCCTGACCGGCCATTTCGTGACGCTGGAACCGTTGACCCAGGAACACCATGACGGACTAATTGACGCGGCGCGGGATGGTGACCTGTGGAAGCTTTGGTACACGTCCGTCCCCACACCGGAGGGCATGACTGCCGAGATTGACCGCCGCCTCGGCCTGCAGTCTGTGGGGTCCATGCTGCCCTTTGCTACGCGTTCCAACGCCACGGGCAAGCTCATCGGCATGACCACCTACATGAACATCGATTCCTCCATGCCTCGTTTGGAAATCGGATCCACGTGGAACGCGGCGTCGGTGCAAGGGACTGGAACCAACCCGGATTCGAAGCTATTGCTCCTGCGCCACGCCTTTGAAACCTTGGGCTGCCCGGCCGTGGAATTTCGCACCCACTGGATGAATCAGCAGTCACGTGAAGCGATCGCCAGGCTCGGTGCCAAGCAGGATGGTGTGCTTCGAAGCCACTCCCGCAGCAGCGACGGAGCCCTCCGTGACACCGTGGTGTTCTCCATCCTGGAACACGAGTGGCCCGCCGTCCGCAACGGGTTGGAGTTCCGTCTGGCCAAGTACGGGGCGTAGCCCTCAGTTCACCCTTCATGCGCAAACTTTGTGCTTAGCTGGCTCCTATGGATGGGACAACTCCCGCGCCCCAGAGCGTGCACTGGGACGGCGCCGTCAACGCATGGCGGGTAGCCGGCGATGTTTACAGAATGGGCCGCCACGAGTGGGTAACGGAGGCTGGTTGGCATCAGATGTACGACGACGGCGTCCGCACTGTGATTGATCTCCGTGCCTCGCGCGAGCGGCAGCAACGCGACACCGACCCCGAGGTGCCGGGCGAAGCGAAAGCGCGAATCGCCGTCGTCCATTGCCCCACGGAGGACCCCGATCACAGTCGCTTCAGCGAGCTGTTTGGCCCCTACCTGAAAGATCCGGCGCAGTATGCCGACTACCTGCAGATTTTCGCTGACAAAGTGGCGGCGGTGTTCAAAGCTATTGCCGTCTCCCCTGGGAAAGTGGTGGTGCATTGCTCCGCTGGGCGGGATCGCAGTGGCGTGATCGCTCTCATGCTGCAGCGGCTGGCGGGGTTCACTGATGAGGACATTGTGGCCGGCTACGAGTTCGCCGCCCGGGGGATCAACGAGCGCCATCGCACGCACGGGGCGCCTCATGCGCATGACCCCCACCTTGCGGAGAACGATCTTGAGGCGTTGTTGCGGGGGAGGCGCGCCGGCCTGCTGGCATTTCTGGCCTCGCTGGATGTGGAGGCTTTCCTGGCGGCCAATGGCGTATCCGCCCACGAGGTCGTGGCGATTCGTTCAAAGCTTGGGTTTGGGGAATCCGGCGCTGCTAACATGCAGAATTGATCAGACGTCCCCAACGGAATGGACCAGCCATGAATGCCGGTGCCCGCGTCACCATCGTGACCCGAACCAAGAACCGTCCCATCTTTCTGGCCCGCGCCCTGGACGACATTTTTGGCCAAACATTCCAGGATTTCGAGTTGGTGATAGTGAACGACGGCGGTGACCCGGCCGACGTCGAGCACCTCACCTCCCAGCGGTCGGACGCCGAGCGTCACCGGATCACCACGCTGCACCACTCTGAATCAGTGGGAATGGAGGCCGCTTCCAACGCGGGCATCAAAGCCGGTTCCGGTGAGTTCATTGTGATCCATGATGACGACGATTTCTGGGCACCTGATTTCCTGGCAAAGACTGTGGCACACCTTGACTTGTCCGGAAATGCTGCCGAGGCCGGCGTCATGGTTCGGACCGAGATCGTGATCGAAGAACTCTTGGAAGACCGGATAGAGCCCGTCCGCCGCGAGATTTTCTGGGCGGACATGCGTCAGGTGACCCTCGCGGACATGCTCCGGATCAACCGGGCGGTGCCGATTTCCTTCCTCTACCGTCGCAGCCTCCATGACGCGGTGGGCTACTACAACGAGGAACTTCCCGTGGTGGGGGATTGGGAGTTCCACCTGCGTGTCCTCAGCCACGCTCGCGTGGGATTCCTGGACGGCGAGCCGTTGGCGTTTTGGTCGCAGCGGCCCGCTTCTGAGGGCAACGACGGTAACAGCATCTTCGCCAAGGCCGCAGAACATGCCCACTTTGACGCTCTTGTCCGGGACAATCACTTGAGGGAGGGCGTAGCTCAGGGCGGCTTGGGCGCCTTGCTTTACATGTCCCGCGTGCTGGCCGATCAAGAGGAGCTCATTCGGTCGCAGCAGCGGCGCCTGGACGAAACCAATGACAAGCTGGACCGCGTCCTGGAGCGCCTGGACGACTTAAACCAGGCGGCTGCTGATGTGAAGCAGACGGTGATCGACAGGACCAGCGTTGGTGAGTTCCTCAAAAAGCCCTTGCTGCTGGCGAAGAAGTTCACCACCCGCTAGCTCGTTCTCTCACATCCCGCGCCGTCCCTGAAATTCCTGCTGTACTCTCCTCGGCATTCATGTAACCTGTATATATTACCGAACGGCCGGTCAGTAATGTTGGCTCCAGCCAGCACGGACCGTGCCGCTTTCATGTGCCTTGGAAGGACCCGTCGACGATGACCTCTACTGCAGTCGCCCCGGAAACCACAGCCGTTGCCACCGTGCCCAGCTACGTCCAGGATTCCTGGTGGACCCCTGGCCAGGATGCCAAAACCGTCCCGGTCCGTGATGCCAGCACCGGAGAGGTCCTGGCAAACGTCAGCACTGACGGACTGGACCTTGCCGCCGTCGTGCACTACGGACGCACCACGGGCCAAACTGAACTCGGGAAGCTGACTTTCCACCAGCGTGCGCTCAAGCTCAAAGAGCTCGCCATGTACCTCAACGGACGCCGCCAAGAGCTGTACGAGTCCTCGTCGCAGAGCGGTGCCACCAAGATCGATAACATGATCGACATCGACGGCGGCATTGGCGTGCTCTTCACGTTCGGCTCCAAAGGCCGCCGCGAGCTCCCCAACTCGCAGGTTGTGGTGGACGGTCCCATGGAGACGCTGTCCAAAGACGGATCGTTTGTAGCCGAGCACATCTACACCCGCATTCCGGGCGTAGCCGTCCAGATCAACGCTTTCAACTTCCCTGTGTGGGGCATGTTGGAGAAATTCGCTCCCGCGTTCCTCGCCGGCGTCCCCACCATCGTGAAGCCCGCAACGCCCACTGGCTACGTTGCCGAGGCCGCTGTGCGTGCAATCGTCGAATCCGGCATCCTGCCAGCCGGTTCCCTCCAGCTGATTTCCGGCTCCGCCCGCACCATCCTGGATGAGCTCGACTACCGCGACCTGGTGTCCTTCACAGGCTCGGCGTCCACCGCCAACTCCTTGAAGGGCCACAAGAACGTGGTCCAGGGCGGCGTCCGTTTCACCTCCGAGACCGACTCCCTCAACGCTGCCATCCTCGGGCCGGACGCGGTCCCCGGTACTCCGGAGTTTGACGCTTTCATCAAGGCAGTGGTCACTGAAATGACCGTCAAGGCAGGCCAGAAGTGCACTGCGATCCGCCGCGTGATCGTCCCGCAGTCTCTGACGGCCGAGGTCGCCGCGGCTATCGGCGCACGCATCAATGAGCGGGTAGTGGTTGGCGATCCCCGCGCCGAAGGCGTCACCATGGGTGCCTTGGCGTCGCTCGAACAGCTCGCCGACGTCCGCGCCGCCGTGCAGTCAATGCTCGACGCCGGTGGTGAGCTTGCGTACGGATCCCTCGATTCGCCGTCGGTCACCTCCGTTGGCGGCGCCGTTGGCGTGGTGGAAGACGGCGCGTTCATGTCCCCGGTCCTCCTCAGCTGGGCTGATGCAGAAGCCGACGAAGTGCACTCCTTGGAGGCTTTTGGGCCTGTGTCCTCGGTGATCGGATACGCGGACCTTTCCGACGCCATCCGTTTGGCTGCCCGCGGCTCCGGCTCTCTGGTGGCCTCCGTGTGCACCAACGATCCCGCAGTTGCCCAGGAACTTGTGCTCGGGATCGCCGCTCACCACGGGCGGGTTCACATGCTCAACCGTGAGGACGCCCGCTCATCCACCGGACACGGTTCCCCGGTCCCGCACCTGGTCCACGGAGGTCCCGGCCGCGCAGGTGGCGGTGAGGAACTGGGCGGCATCCGCTCGGTGATGCACCACATGCAGCGAACAGCCATTCAAGGTTCGCCCAACATGCTGACCGCCGTCACCGGTGTATGGCATACCGGCGCTGACCGGAACTTCACAGTGGAGACCGAAGGGGAGCACCCCTTCCGGAAGCACCTCTCCACGCTGCGTATCGGCGACGCCGTTCGTTCGGATCTCCGCGAGGTGAAGCTTGAGGACATTACGGCCTTTGCCAATTCCACAGGCGATACCTTCTACGCGCACACCAACCAGGAAGCCGCGGAAGCAAACCCGTTCTTCCCTGGAATTGTGGCTCACGGCTACTTGCTCCTGAGCTGGGCCGCCGGACTCTTTGTTGAGCCCGCTCCGGGTCCCGTGCTGGCCAACTACGGCCTGGAGAATCTGCGCTTCATCACCCCGGTTGCGGCCGGAGATTCCATCCGGGTCACCCTGACCGCCAAGAAGATCACGCCTCGTGAAACGGACGAGTACGGCGAGGTTGCCTGGGACGCTGTCCTGACCAACCAGAACGACGAAATCGTTGCCACCTACGACGTCCTGACCCTCGTGGAGAAGTAACCCTCCCTCACGTCCCACGGGTTGAGGCATCCCTCTATCACCTAATTGCCTAGATTGACGAAACGCTTCTCCACTTTGGTGGAGGAGCGTTTCGTCAATGAGTGGAATTTCCTGGGCGAACCATGAGCTATCGCAGCACGTCCAGTGCGGGGTGGCCAGTCAAGGAACCGTGTCCGTAAATGGCGGCAATGGCCAGCACGCAGAGTGAAGGAGCGTCCGGCCCATGGAGTTTCAGCGACTCGGAGTCGTTGAACTCAAATGCTACTGTCCACGCTGCGGGGTCAGCATGGCACGCGGTAACTCCGCCCCAGTAGAAACTCAGCCAGCCGTTGACTGTCCGGCACAAGATCCGCTGGCTCGTGACAAGGGTTCTGGTGTACTGAGGCTCCCGCCACATGGGTTGAGCCGCTGCTATCGCGGCATTGCGGGCCCTGGCGTTTCCTACGGCGTTGCCGATCGCAGAGCCTATGACGAACGAGGCGCGCCCAACGGCCACTGTCGAGGTGTGGAGGTAACTGGCATCAGTCCCGAAATACCTCGAATAGTGCAATTGAGTGTCGATGTACAACAGTTCGTCTTGATGCAGCACCACGTCCCACGTGCTGTATGTCCGAGGGTGTCCGGCACTCGCCATGAAAGCAAGCAGCGATGTTCCACGAGCCCATCCTTCGGTGAACATTCTCTGCGTCTCGGCGCCCCGTTTTTCTGACTTTGTGTAAATTCCAATGTGGCGGCGCACCATGCCCAGAAGCCGGAATATTGACACTACTGACCAAACCAGAAACACAAAGCAGCTCACCAGGAGGGCCACGATAGTGGCGCTGGCCCAAAGCGGCTGGTTCTCCGCGGATACCGAGCCGGATATTGCCAAAGCCAGATATGAGGCGAGAAGCGCAATAATCGGCCACACCAGCCGAATAGACGTTCTGAACTTGCCCAAACCGGTCCCCTTCGATTGATCCTGCATTGGAACGACGTGAGCACCTATGAGATAGACGCGTCGGCTCTCCAACTGCCCAGCCGGTGGAAGCCTACCCGCTGCACAACGACAGGACATGTCAAGGGGCCGGGATGTGGGAGAGGGCCGGCGGGACGGGCTAGGGATGTGGGAGAGGGCCGGCGGGACGGGCTCGGGTTGTGATGGAGCGTCAGGCGGCCGTGTGGAGCCCGTCGAAGGCCATGGTGATGACGTCGTCAGCGAGCTTCTCCGGGGACAGCGAGCCGCCCGGCTTGTACCACTCCACAATCGAGTTGATGGTGCCGAACAGCAGGCGTGTGACGGTGCGGGGATCGATGTCCTGGCGCAGGGACCCGTCATCGCGGGCAGCAGAGATCAACGCGGCAACTTTATGGTCGAAAGCACGCCGGCGCTCCAAGGCGTCCCGTTCAATTTCGGTGTTGCCCCGCAAACGCAGCAGCAGCGTGACAAAGGGAAGCCGGTCCACCAGCACGGCGATGGTCTGCCGGAGCACAAACTCAAGACGTGCGTCGGCTGGCCCGGAGGTAGCCGTAGGCTCCTCAAGTATCGCCTCCAGGCCGCCCAACGCGTGGTCCAGGGCGAGCTTCAGGAGGTCGCCCTTGGACGGCACGTGGTGGTAGATGGCTGACTTGGAGATACCGAGATTCTCGGCCAAGATGCCCATGGACGTTGCGTCGTACCCGTGGCGGTTGAAGACGTCGACGGCGATGCGGAGCACAGACTGCTGGTCGTAACCGGGCCGTCCGCGCTTGGTGGTGGTCTCAGTAGGCATGCTGGCATTTTCTCACGATCTCCGCGAACGGAAGTGGTTCAGCCCTTGGGACGCATGTCGTAGATCCGGCGGAGCTTGCCGTTGGACCGTTCGAGGGAGCCCGGCTCCACAACGTCAACCACGCAAGATGACCCGACGTGAATCTTGATCTGCTCCCGCAAGGTGTTTGCCGCCGTCGTGCTTGACTCGGCCGAGACCGAGTCACGCCGCTCAATCCGGACGGTCAGCGAATCCATGCGCTTGCCCTCGGGGCGGGTGATTTCCAGCTGGAAGTGCGGGCTGAGCTCCGGGATCCTGAGGGCGATTTCCTCGATCTGCGACGGGAACAGGTTTACGCCGCGCAGGATGATCATGTCGTCACTGCGGCCGGTGATGCGGCCCATCCGGCGGTGTGCGGGGCGTGCGGTGCCGGGGAGCAAGCGTGTGAGGTCCTTGGTGCGGTACCGGATGATCGGCAGCGCTTCCTTGGTCAGGGATGTGAAGACCAGTTCGCCGGGCTCGCCGTCGCCGAGAACACGGGTGTGATCGAACGGGTCGATGATTTCGGGGCGGAAGTGGTCTTCCCAGATGTGGCAGCCGTCCTGGGTTTCGACGGCTTCGCCGGCAACACCGGGCCCCATGACCTCGGAGAGTCCATAGATGTCCGAGGCCTTGATGTTCATGGTTGTTTCGAGCTCGTGGCGCATTTCTTCGGTCCACGGCTCGGCGCCCAGGACGGCGTATTTGAGCGAGGTGGACCTGGGGTCGATGCCTTGGTGGGCCATGGCGTCGGCAATGGTCAGCAGGTAGGTGGGCGTGGCCAGGATGGCGTCCGGCTTGAAGTCCTGGATGAGCTGGATCTGGCGTTCGGTCTGGCCACCGGAGATGGGGATGACGGTGCAGCCCAGTGCTTCTGCTCCAGCGTGGGCGCCCAGTCCGCCGGTAAACAGGCCGTAGCCGTAGGCGTTGTGGACCTTCATGCCGGGGCGGACGCCGGAGGCGCGGAAGGACCGTGCCACCAGAGTTGCCCAATTGGCGAGGTCGTTCTTGGTGTACCCAACCACGGTGGGGCGGCCGGTGGTGCCAGAGCTGGCGTGGATGCGCGCCACCTGGTCCTGGGGTACGGCGAACATGCCGAACGGGTACTCCAGGCGCAGGTCTTCCTTGGTGGTGTAGGGGAATTTGCCGAGGTCGCTCAGTTCGCGGAGGTCCGTGGGGTGCACGCCGGCTTCGTCGAACTTGCGCTTGTACAGCGGTACGCGGTCGTAGGCGTAGGCCACGGTGTGCTGGAGGCGGCTGAGCTGGAGCGACTCGAGTTCGTCGCGGGAAATGGTCTCTTCTCGGTCCAGCACGGGGGCGCCGGTGGAGGCTGACGCGGGTGCTGCCACGGTGTTCTGGGTCATGGGATTCCTACTTCTTGGAGATGGTGCGGCTGCGGCCACGGAACTCTGCAATGAGTTCGCCGGGCCCGGTCTCGGAGGCGTCTGCGTCGGGCGAGGCCGCGTAGATCTGGATGTCGTAGAGGCCGCTCCGGCCAGTGGTCGCGCGGCGATCAGCGACGGCGGTAATCACCTGGCCCTGGAACGCGGGCTTAATGAAGTTGATGTCGACGCCGGACGCCACCGTGATGCTTGCGGCTTGCTCGGGCGTGGGGTTGGCCGGGTTGCAGGCCAGCGCGAAGGCTGTGTCACCGAAGGCGAAGATCATTCCGCCATGGGCCATCCCGAATCCGTTGAGCATCTCCTGCCGGAGGTGCATGCGGATGCTGGCGTGACCGTCGTCGAGCGTGAGGACCTCGATGCCCATCCATTCGGACGCGTAGTCGTTCGTCAGGATGTGGTGCGAAGCACCGGAGAGGGTTGTTTCAACCATGCGTCATTGCCTCCAGCTTTATTTACCGAATGTTCATTAGGTAATCCCAGATCGCGCCACGTGTCAAGACTGGGCCAGTATTCGCCCCTAGCTAGTAGCCTCGGAGACATGCCCGAAATTGAGCTCCCCATCATCACCGACCGACTCATCCTGCGCCGCTTTGATACCGAGGACCTCGAGCGGTTCCACGGCTACCAGTCCCTTCCTGAAACTGCCCGGTTCCTTTTGCGTAATGAGCTGACCAGGAGTAAGTCCATGGAAGTCCTGGGACGGTACGCCAACTTTGAGTTCAATCAGGAGGGGGATTGGATCTGCCTGGCGATCGAGCGCAAGAACCATCCGGGCCTGATGGGTGAGGTGGTGCTCAAGTGGTTGGAAGGAACCGGACAAGCTGAGCTCGGCTGGATACTCCACCCGGAGGCCCGCGGTCATGGCTTTGCCACCGAGGCTGCCGAGGCCGTGATGAAGCTTGCCTTCGAGAAACTGGCCTTCCACCGCATCGATGCCAAATTGGATGCGCTCAACACCGGTTCTGCAGGGATTTGCCAGCGCCTGGGCATGCGATTGGAAGCAACCCTTGTGGACAATTGGCACTATAAAGGCCAATGGGCCACCGAGAACATTTACGCCATGTTGGACTCGGAGTGGCGCAAGCGGCACCACCCGTGGACGCGGACCATCAACTAACGGGCCAGGTCTTGTGGTGCTTGAGTTGCTCGGTCAGCTGCGCCTCGGGTAGCGGCCGGCTGAAGTAGTACCCCTGGCCGCTGGTACAACCGATGCTCAGCAGGTAATCGGCTTGCTCTGCACTCTCAATCCCTTCCCACACGGCGGCCAGTCCACAAGCGCGGATCAGCTGCAGGACCGCAGCCAGAAGGGCTGGCTGGGCGGGGTCGCTGCCCAGGGAAGAAAGCAACGTGCGGTCCACCTTGACGGTGTCCACCGGCAGTTGGCGCAGGTAGCTGATGGAGGAATAGCCCGTGCCGAAGTCGTCAATTTCCAGCCCCACACCCAGGCGACGCAGGCTGTTGAGGGTATAGCGGTCAAGGTCATTGCCCTGGATCACAGCGCTTTCGGTCAGTTCCAGGACCAGGAGCGACGGGTCCAACCCGGCTGATGTCAACGCCTCGCGGACGTCTTCAATGAACTCCAGCCGCTGCAGATCCGCTGCGGATACGTTGATGCGCATGCTGAAGTTGTGGCTCGCCGTCAGGGGGTCGCTACGCCACTGCTTCAACTGCTCGACGGCGGTGCGGAGCACCCAGCCGCCCAGATCGGAGATCATGCCCGTTTCCTCGGCGATGGGGATGAACTCGTCAGGCATGATGATCCCACGGGTGGGGTGTTTCCACCGGACCAGGGCCTCCACGCCTTCAATCTCGCGGGTGTCCAAGCTGATGATCGGCTGGTAGTAGAGCACCAATTGGGAACTGGCGATCGCTTCCTTGAGTTCGCCCACCATCTGGTTACGCATTTGCCGGGCCAGCAGCATGTCCGGCTCGAACACCTTGAGCTTTCCGCGTCCATCAGCCTTGGACTCGTACATGGCGATGTCCGCTTCCATCATCAGCTCTTCGGCCCGGTGGCCGGGATCGGCCATTCTGAGGCCCATGCTGACCCCGCACCGCAGATGATTGCCCTCAATCTCCATTACCTCCACCACTGCTGCGAGGATGCGGACGCCAATGGCGCTGGCCTCAGCGGGTGTCACCCCTGGCAGCAGCACAGCGAACTCGTCGCCACCCATGCGGGCCACCATGTCCTGCTGGCGCACCGCGCTGGTGATGCGGGCGGCCACTGTTTCCAGGACTTTGTCACCGATGGTGTGCCCGAGTGAATCATTGATGGCCTTGAAACCGTCCATATCCAGCAACAGGATGGCCGGCCGTTTGTTGCCGTCCGGGCCTTTCGCTTGGGCCTCACTGAGCGCGGCAGCAAAAGCGGAGCGGTTATTCAGGCCCGTGAGGGGATCTGTCATTGCCATGTGTTGCATGGCTAAGTGGGCTTCATGGAGCTGCTGTGTACGGGCCTGTACCCGCTGCTCCAGTTCTTCATACACAATCTGCAGATCTTCGGCCAACAAGTTGGTGCCCATGATCACGGCGTCAATCTCGTCACGCGCTTCCGAGACGGGGATTCTGGTATTGAGATCACCGGCGGCCAACCGGACAATGCCATCCAGGAGCAGCCCTAAACGGGAGTCGTTCGCGGGACTCGAATCTGCGTCTGTCATGTTCACTCCTCGTGCGGCCCGCTACGGCGCCCGATGCTTTGGCGGAGATGCTCGCGAACGGTGGCGCTGCGCTCGGGCAGGGCCGCTTGTTCGAACAGTTTTGCTGCTTCTTCGAAAGCCGCAACGCTTTCATCAATTCGTTGGGATGCCAGCAAAGTCCGGCCCAATAGGAAATGCGCTTCGGCAGAGGTTTGCGTAGCAAGAATGGATGAGCGGGCGCAAAGGGGCTCGAGGATTGCCAAGGCTTCTTTCATATCCTCGGCAAGGAAATTCCAATGGGCACGGACCAAGGACATTTCCAGGTGGTCCCGCTCTGAACCGCCCACAATGTCCGTGGCGAGCTCCGCCCTCTCAATGCAGCGGAGCGTTGCCGCGTCAGCGAGTTTAGCCTGTAGACGCATTTCGGCGGAGGCTCGGTTGAAACGTGCCCACAAATCCACGTCCTTTGACGGCGAAAGCCTTTCGGCAGCCAGATCATGATACCGGCCTCCGTCGGCAACCCGATCGGCAAGGAATGCAACGTTTCCAATCACCCAGTAGCCCTTGCCTGCAGTGTCTTCATCCACGTCCTCGGTGATCAGAGTCTCCAGAACAAGGCATTCACGCCAAGCATCATCGAGTAACCGGCTCTCAGCCAACGCAGCAATCAAGGCGCGTTGGGCAAGGACCTGAACGTAGAGAAGGTCCGCGCCCGTGGCCGCCAATTTTGCCGCATCAGCCGCCATGGCTGCGGCTTCGGGCAGCCGGCCCAGGCCTTGGAGTCCAATGGCCACCATTGTTCCGGCTTTGGCTCCGAGCTCGGGGGAGGACGCGGTAAGGCTATGGTCGTTCAAAGCGGACGCCAATGACAGGTATTCCTCAATGCTTCCTTGATCACGGAGGCATTCGGCCTGCAGGTAACGCATGTTCCACCAGGCGGGCTCGTCACCGGCATCCAGTGCGAGTTCAGCGGCTTGTGCAGCCATCCTGAAGGCCTCGTCAAAGTCCCGCGCCTTCCATTTTGCGCGTGCATTGAGTCCGGCAACAAGGTGGGGGGCCAGGTGGGGACTTTGCATATGCCCATTATCCATGTCATTGCGGAAGAAAAGCTCGTATAGTTTGCCCCGTGACTTTATTCAAGTCACAGTCAACAAATTCGCATCAGTACGAAAGGGCATAGCGGATGAAAAAATTTGCAGCAACCCTGCTCATGGCGGCGGTTCTGGCAGTAACCGGATTCGCTGCCCCGGCCAACGCCGAGCCTACGCAGGACAGCACGGCAATTGGCTGGTGGCCTAACAGCACCACCACAGGTAAGACAAACACCACCAGCATCGGTTGGTGGCCAAACTAAACATTGGGGGAGCGCCTCTCAAGGCCTCATGAGCTAAATTGATGCCCCGGGCTGCGGCCCGGGGCATCAGTTTGTTTCGCTGTATGTCGATCATTAGTGACGGGAGCCCACATCTTTCGGGCCTTGCGTTGACACGGATGTCACAGCCGCCGCCCCTTGTAAACTCAACCCAGCGCCCAGCCCACGCAGGCCCAACTCGCACCAAACCCGAGCCCTGCGCGCTTCGGAATTCGGCCCCCCAGGGCGCAACCCAAGCGGCTAGGGTCCGCCGACGGGCAGCTCCACGGACACTGTGGTTCCGGCCCCCAAGGTGGAGTCGAACGCCATTCGCCCCATGTGCCGGCTGATGATGTCGTTGGCGATCGCCAACCCCAGTCCGCTGCCGGGTACTGCTGCGGAGGTGGCATTGGATGCCCGGTAGAAGCGGGTCAGGATGTGCGGGAGATCGTGCTCCGGGATACCAAGTCCGTTGTCCGCAATCCGGACCAGTGCCGCGGGGCCGCCGTCCTCGGAGGCTGACATGGCGCTGGTGATTCCCACCCGGCCGCCTTCCGGGGTGAACTTGATGGCGTTGGCCACAATGTTGGTGAACACCTGTTCCAGCTTGGCTTCGTCGGCTGTGACTTCAATATCCTCTGTGGCCTCCGTGAAGGAAACGGATACGTGGCGGGACTCTGCCAAGGGCCGGAGCGTGGCCACCACAACTTGGAGCAGTTGGTCTACATCAACTGGTTTGAGGTCCAGGTTGCTGCCGTCCTGCATGGAGACCGTGAGCATGTCCTCAATGAGCTTGCGCAACCGATCCGAGTTCCGCGCAATGACTTCAAGCATTTTCCTGATGCCCTCCGGCACCGGGCCTCCCGAACCGTCCTGGATCATGTCCAGATAGGCGGTGATGGAAGTAAGCGGGGTCCTCAACTCATGATTTACGGTGGCGAGGAAGTCTGTCTTGGCCTTGTCCAGTTGCCTCAGCTGATGAAGGACGCGTTGTTGGGCGCTGATGAGGTGGCCTTGGATGAGGCCGTGGGCTACGTTCCCGGCCACATGCTGCATGAGTGCTATCTCCGGGCGCGTCCAATCATGCCGTTCCTGCGTGGTGGACAGAAGGATAATTCCCATGGCGGAAGCCCCTTCACCAACCGGCAGCAACACGGTGGAGATGGGAGCGAGTTCGCCGGACCACTCCTTGAGTGCCTTCGCAATTTTTGATTCGGGGTCTTCCCGGTGGTCCGCCACGGCGAGGACGTCGGCGTCTGCCCATAGGCTGTTGGCCGTTCCGGTGATCACTTCCCCGCTCTCACCCAACTTTGCGGGCAACAGTGGAAGGCCCGGACGGTTCCATTGCGCGCGGATGCTGGGAACCCGTTCATCCCGGAAGGTGGCGAACCATACGTGGTCCACGCCCAGGGCCTCCCCGAATCCTCCAACCACGTGATCCGCGATCAGTTGCGGATCATTGGTCTGCCGGATTGCCGAAGAGACGTTGCGCAGGCTTTCGCGCAGTGCTTCGATCTCACGGCGGGAGCGTGCACGTTCCTGTGAACGGCCAATCAGGGTTTCTGCGCGGTGGACAAGTTCTCCGGTGCGTACGGGACTGATGACGTAATCCGCTACGCGCCAGGACTCTACTTCTTCAAGGTCCACTGATTCCTGGGGGTCCAGGATCAGCAGCACAGGAACTCCCGGGCTTGCCAATCCATGGGCAAGGGAATTCTCTGCCACCACAAGGGAGGGATGGTATTGCTGCAGGCGGGCGTGCATGGACGCAGCGTCCGTGGCGGGAAAAACGTGGAAGCCCGCCGCATCAAGGGCAGCCGTTGTGGCGGCCAAGCGGTGGGGGTCTGAGTCTGCCACCACAGCCGAACGCGCGGCGTGGTGTTCCCCGGCAACAGTCCCGCCCACTGAGCCCCTTCCGTTCCAACATTTGTCCCCAGTAAATCTAGATTTGGCAACACACTATCAGCGGCATCGCGGCCAGTGGACGCCCACGGGGAAATGTCCAATTTGAGTCGTGGGACACATCTTTACATTGGCTCCCGGATTAGACAGCCTTGAGGGAGTGACTGTGGGGGATCCGTCCGGGGTTTCCCTGCAGCTGTCTGTACGCGCAAGGAGAATTGTGGACCACCCAGTTACACCGCAAGACCACCATGAGGTGACGTTCGAGCTGAATCTCGAGGAGCCCGGGATCCTGCGGCTGACGTGGCCGCGTGGAGCCAGGATCCAAGAACTTGACGCTCAGCGGGCTATGGACAAGGTCAACGAACTGTGCGGAACTAACCGCCACCCCATGATTGTTGACATGGCTACCACGGACGATGTCACCAGGGGCGCGAGGTCGGTCTTCGCTAAACCTTGCCAGGCTTCCCGCATTGCCCTCTGGGGTTCATCGCCGGTGGACAGGGTTATTGCCAACTTCTTTTTGGGAATCATGAAGCCGCCATGCCCCACCAAGTTTTTCACCTCCGAAACAGACGCGTTGGAGTGGCTGGTGGAGGCGTAGCGAGCCATATATTTGGAGGATGTTCTCCGCGCTCAAAAAATACCTGATGATTCCCCGGTTGATCAGGCTTTCCTCGGCAGCCCCCAAGGACCCCCTCACGGCTTGGGACCGGTATTGGGGCAATGTCCGTTCAACAGGCGCCGCGGGCGATGTTTTGTGGGACTCGGGTAGCGCCCACGAATTGAACAGCTACCTCCCACACCTGGCGCAGTTGGACCCTGCTTTGCCCATAGTTGATGTGGGATGTGGAAACGGCAGTTTCACCCGGCTGTTGGCGCAACATTTTCCGCACGCGCTTGGGCTGGACTACTCCGCTAACGCAGTGGACCGCGCCCGGCAGGAGGCTGCGGGAATCACGACGGCGTCGTTCGCCGTGTGCGACATGACCGCACCTAATGCTGCGTTAACCGTGGAGACGGCTCTTGAGGCTGCAGGCTGGCACGGAAATGCCAACGTGTTCATCCGTGGCGTTCTGCACGTGTTGGACCGCAGCGGTCAGGCCGCTTTGGCCGCAAACTTGCTGCCCGTCGTCGGGACCCGCGGTGGAGTCTTCCTGGCCGAAACAAACTTCCCGGGTACGGCGGTGGACTATGTCAGCCACCTCGGGGCCACCCGGAAATCCATTCCGGCCCCGCTCGAGTGGGCCATCAAGGGGCTTCCGATGCCTGGCCGGTTCGGTGCCTCCCAACGGGCCAAGGCCTTCCCGGCAACGGAGTGGAGCCTTGTGGAGGATGGCTCGGCGAGCATAGAGACGCGCCCGCTCAGCACGCCGGCCTCTCCGGATCTCATCCCTGGCTATTACGCACTGCTTCGAGCCCGCCAAAGCTGAGAGTACAAAAACTCCTATTTGAGGCCGGCGCCGGGGAGCAGCTCCGTGGCGCCAAGGGAGTCGGCTACGAACGCGTAGTCCCATGCCCGTTCGCGCCACTGCACGTACCGGCCCGATGCCCCACCGTGGCCGCCGTCCATTTCGATCTTCATGACAATCGGCTCGGAACCAGTGGACACAGAGCGCAGGGCTTGGACCCACTTGGCAGGCTCAACGTACAGCACCCTGGTGTCATTGAATGACGTGACAGCTGCAATCTTGGGGTAGTCCGCCGCCCTCACATTCTCATATGGCGTGTAGGACTTCATGTATGCGTAGGCCTCGGGGTCCGTGATGGGATTGCCCCATTCCTCCCATTCCAGGGCGGACAGCGGAAGCTCAGGATCCAGAATGGTGGTCAGGGCATCCACGAACGGCACCTGCGCCACCACGGCAGCGTATTTTTCCGGGGCCAGGTTGGCGATGGCACCCATGAGAAGTCCGCCGGCGGAGCCACCCATGGCAGCGATGCGGGAAGGATCAACCCAGCCGGAACCTGCCAGCCAGTCCGTGGCTGCAATGAAGTCCGTGAAGGTGTTCTTCTTGGTGAATTTCTTGCCGTCCTCGTACCATTTGCGTCCCAGTTCACCGCCGCCGCGGATGTGGGCAATCACCATGACGATTCCGCGGTCCAGGAGAGACAACCGGGCTACGCCGAAGCCCGGATCCATGCTCATTTCGTACGAGCCGTAGCCGTAAACAAGGCCGCCCGCTGTGCCGTCCTGCTGCACCGAAGCGTGACGCAGTACTGATAGCGGTACCCGCGTGCCGTCGTCGGCCGTAGCCCATTCGCGCGTGGCCACGTAATCCTGTGCGGAGTAGCCCCCAAGTACGGGGCTTTCTTTGCGGAGCAGCAGTTCACCGCCGGGCAGTTCCGCAGTGGGCAGGACAAAGTCATACACGCGGGAGGGGGTGAAGTAGGAGGTGTATCCCATCCGGATCACGGGGGATTCGTAATCCGAGCCGGAGACGCCCGCTGTGTAGAGCTCGTCATCGAAGGCCGGCTCCACAGGGGCACCCTGCGCTGCTGTTCCCAAGCCGGCCAGCGGAAGCACTTGAACGCGCTCAATGGTGTCCTTGCGGACGGACAACACAAGATGCGTAGATGTCACGCCCGCGCCGTTGACGCGAACGTCCGCGGAATGCGCGACGACGGTGCGCCAGTCCTGCTCGGCAAGCGGCTTGGCGAGTTCGGCCGGGTCCACCAGGCTCACCATGGAGTTGATGGCGTCCTTGTTGTGGGTGAGAAGCAAGGTTTCCTTGTCCTCAAGGAGGAAAGGTTCAGCTTCATAGAGCACGTGCTCGTCACGGGAAATCACGGTGCTGAGGCCGCGGGCGTAGTCGTCGAAGCGGAGCAGCCGCGTTTCGCTGAATTCGGAGCAGCCGATGCTGAGCACCAGGTGCCTACGGTCTGAGGAGAGATCGAAGCCGAGCCACATGGCGACGTCGTCCTCTTGGTAAATGACCTCATCCTCAGCCACAGGGGTGCCCAGAAGATGGGACTTGACCTGGTAAGGCCGCCACGAATCATCCACCACGGTGTAGAAAAGCCTCGTGCCGTCCGGAGAAAAAGCCACCCCGTAAAAGATGTCCTCGATCACGTCCGGCAGGAGCTCTCCGGTGCGGAGGTCCTTAATCCGGAGCGTGAAGCGTTCGTCGCCGGAGTTATCCACGGCGTAGGCGTAAAGGTTGCCGTCAACGGTTACCGCGGCACCGCCCACGCTGAAGAAAGGCTGCCCTTCAGCTTCAATGTTGCCATCAAGGAGCACCTCCTCGCCGGGAAGCTCAACGCCTGCTTCAACAGCCGGGGGAGTCCAGTCCGCCACGGGATCGCCGGTATTGGCGGCCAGGACGCGGCACTGGATGCTGTACTCCTTGCCCTCCACCGAACGGCTGTAGTACCACCAACCGTCCTTGCGGCTGGGGACGGAAAGATCGGTCTCCTGCGTGCGGCCCTTAATCTCCTGGAACATCGCCTCACGCAACGGTTCCTGATGCGCCGTGACCGCTTCCTGGTAGGCGTTCTCGGCCTTGAGATGGTCAACAACTTCCGGCGATTCCTTGTCCCTGAGCCACTCATAGTTGTCCACGAACACATCGCCGTGATGCTCGCGGCGGCTGGGGATCTGCTTGGCGACAGGAGGCTGGAGGGTGGATTCCGTTGCAGCGGCAGGCGTGGAAGAAGTGTGGCTCATGTGGCCACTCTATAGACGGGCTCTGACACTGAACCAGCAATTTCGCTCAGAGCCGCCCGGACCGTCCGCACCACAACGGAAATCCACTATTTGGACAAAACCCCTGGACCGGCGTCATGACTTGCGTACTGGGTTCACTCCATATATTGCGAGCATAATTTTCGCCCCGTTCCCGGATATTGGAGATGCAGATGGTTCCGCTTCATGCGCATAGTGTTCAGACCGGCAGGAGGGGTCGTCTTCATCCAAGACGACATCCAGTCTCCTTGCGCCGCTCCCACGTAGACCTCGAAGTCATCATTCCGGCCTTTAACGAGGCCGCAAGGATCTCCCACACGCTGCGGCAATCGCTGGAATTTCTGGCAGCCCAACCGTGGTCTTCGCGCATTGTGGTGGTGGATAACGGCAGCGTGGATGACACCGCAGCGGTTGTTCACGCCATCTCCCGTGAAGCTGCGGGTTCAGTGCCGATTTCGCTGGTGGGTTGCTCCCGTCGCGGAAAAGGCGCCGCTGTTCGCCGTGGGCTCCTCAGCGGCACGTCCAGATTCACGGGCTTTTTTGATGCCGATCTTGCAACGCCCTTGGAAACGCTCACGGAAACCATGTCCCACCTTGCAGGAGGTGCAGGAGCGGTCATCGCATCCCGTCATGCCCCGGGATCTACTTTCGTTGTGCCCCAGAACATCGGGCGGAGGATGGGCGGGACGGCCTTCCGCGTTCTCACCAAGTCCAAGGTCAAGGGCATCCAGGACACCCAATGCGGCTTCAAGTTTTTTGAACGTGATGCGCTGACTGCTGCCATGGTGCAATGCCGCAGTACCGGGTTTGCCTTTGATGTTGAGCTGCTCCTTCGGCTCCAGGACAACCACGCCCGCATTGTTGAGTTGCCCGTGGCGTGGACCGATGGCGCCGAGTCCTCGTTCCGTCCCTTCCAGGATGGAGTTGCCAGCTTCGCCTCCGTGATTCAACTTCAGAAAGCTTCATCATGACGGATGCCTCAACTGACATGAACTCTCCCGGCAGACTTGCTGGAAAGCACGTACTGGTTTTGAACTGGCGCGATGTCAAGCACTCACAAGCCGGTGGCGCAGAGCAGTATATGCACGAAATTTCCCGCAGATGGGTGAACAGCGGAGTACGTGTCACGTGGTTTACGGGCCGCGACGCCGGTCAGCCGGCTGAGGATGTCATCGACGGCATACGCATACTGCGGGGCGGCGGGGCGCTTTCCATCTACGGCCAGACTGCTCTGAAGCTCCTGCGCACCAACGCTCAATTTGATGCCGTGGTGGATTGCCAAAATGGAATTCCGTTCTTTTCGCCGTTGTTCCTGCGGAAGGAGATCCCGATTGTCCAGTTGGTCCACCACGTTCACCAGGAGCAGTTCCGCACCCGGTTTTCACCACCATTGGCCGCCGTGGGGCGGTTTCTGGAGAGCACCGGCGCCAAGACTGTTTACGGGCAGCGCTCCATGGTGGCCGTATCGCCTTCCACACGCATGGAACTACGGGGACTGGGGTTCACCGCTCCTATTCATGTTGTGCCGAATGGAACTATGGACATCCCGCCGGCTGTTGCGGCCCGGGCCGTTGAGCCCACCATCGCAGTGGTAAGCCGGCTGGTGCCCCACAAGCGGTTGGATCTGTTGCTGGGCCAGTTCGCCGTTGCGGGCAGGGAGCTTCCCGAGCTTCGCATGGACATTGTTGGTGATGGGCCCGAGCGGTCACGGCTACAACAGTTGGTCATGGATCTTGGCCTTGACCACGCCGTCACCTTTCACGGCTACCAACCCAGTGAGGTAAGGGACAATCTGTTGAGCCGGGCCTGGATGACTGTCTCTACCTCCGCTTCTGAAGGCTGGGGTTGCTCAGTGATTGAAGCAGCAGCCTGGGGAGTGCCCTGTTTGGCCCTGAGGGTCCCTGGCATCAGGGATTCCGTGGTGGACGGCCGCACCGGATGGTTGGTGGACAAGCCCAAGGACCTGGGTGCTGCCATTGTTGAGGCAATCACCGGTTTGGCCGCGCCCGAGGCCGCCATCATCGTCTCAGGCGAGTGCCGGGAGTGGGCACGCTGCTTCACCTGGGACCGCAGTACCAGGCTCCTTACCGGGGTGCTGCTGGAGGAGACCATGGTGCGCCGGGATGGGGGAGATCCCCGGTCCTGCCATTCGGATCTATCCACCCTGGTCCAGTTCGAGTTGCCCGCCAACTCAGCACTGTCCCCCCGGTCCGGGGAATCCGGCGATGCCGGGTTCGCAGCCGCCCTGAGATCAACCGACGAGTACGCAGTGGCTGATGGACATGTGTCCATCATCATGAAAGGCCGCGATGAATTTGAGGCATTTGCCGCGATGAAGGGCATCGGAGTGGCTGCCGCGGAGATCCATTCAGCAGGCCGTGTCACGCTACTTGCCGGCCCCGGGAGTGTCTTTGCCCCGGCCGATGCCCTCGATGGCCGGCAACGGTAGCTAAACAGTGGTTTTACTCGAACAGAAAGCAGCCCCCCAAACAGAACTGAGGCCCAGGGCACATGCCAGGAAGGGGACACCTGATCAAGACGTCAACGTAGCCCGGAACGGTGGCTTCCTGGCCGTGTGCGCCGGTCTGGTGGGGGTTGTGAGCTACGCCTGTTCCCTTCTCATGGCCAACATGCTCGATACTTCCGACTACACACAATTTGCGGCGGCCGCCATGATCCTGGGCGTGGTGGGGATCGTAGCCAACGCCTTGGTTCCGCTTCCTCTCTCACACGTGGTCGCAGTGCACCCGCAGGGATCCGAAGAACGGCAGAACGGCGTAGCCTTCTCCGTCTTCCTCTCCTGCTTGGCGGGACTGGCCGCCGCCATCATCACTGGCAGCGTGACGCTCGCCGTGGCCACGCCGGACCTCGCTGCAGCTGTGGCTCTTGCCGCCTTTGTCATCTTTGTGGTCAATGCCCCGGCCGGGTGGCTCCAGGGGGAGCTGCGTTTCACCTGGTACGCCTTGTCCACCATCGGCGAGGTTCTCCTGCGGTTAATTTTCAGCCTTCTGGTGATTGTCATGGCTTGGGGTGCAGGGGGAGCGGTCCTGGGTTTTGTGGTGGGCTGCCTTGCACCGCTGGTGGTGCCGTGGCAGTTCTACAAGGATCTCCGGTGGCGCCCCAGGGTGTTGAAACAGAGATGGCGGTGGGCTGAAACCACTGACATTGCTTCGGTTCTGTGTGTGGTCTCCGTGCTGGTGGGCCTGGATGTAGTGGTGGTCGGTTTCCTGGACAGCGGCTCTGTTGACGCGGCCGGATTTCAGGCGCTCGCAACCATCGCCAAAGGCCCCGTCTATGTGGCTGCGGGTACGGCATTGGTGGCTTTCCCCCTGCTGCGTACCCCAGGGGTGAAGGTTGGCGAGGTACTGGGAGCTTCCTTTGCCTCCTTCGGACAGCTGGTGGTGGTGGCTTTCGCCATTATTGCTACTGCTCCGCCCATGATGTCCGGGTTGATTGTTCCGCAGAAATACCATGGTTCCCTTGACCTTTTGCCATGGTTGGCAGCGTCCGGTCTTGGCTATGCCGTCCTGATGGTGCTCTCCACTGTCCTCCTTGCCTTGCGTGCCTACCGCCGCTGCCGGATTGGCCTTGCCTGCGCATGCCTGCTGGTGATTGGCGGGCTGTGGATCGGGTGGCAGGTGGACGCCGTCACGGGTATGGCCATGGGCTCGGCCCTTGGCGCTCTGGCAGCTGGTGTGGTGCTGGCAGTTCTGGCATGGCCTGTCCTGGCAACGGCCCGCCCCGGACGGGATGCCGCCGGGTTCATTGTGATTGCATGCATCCTGATGGTGACCCTGGCAGTCACGGCACAGCTGCAACCCTTGATCTGGTTTGTTGTGGCGTCCACGAGTGGCCTCACGGTCCTCGCTCACCAGCGTGGCCTTCTGCCGCACCGGAATGACTTCAGGATTTTCCGACGACGCCGCTCAGGCAAGCGCACTAAGCGCACCACCAACCGGGACGGGACCCCACGTCACTTAAATGAACGTCACTCAAGTGAGCCCTGATCCCTTCCGTCCTGGGGCAGGAAGCGGCTGGGACTGGCGGCCGCGGTCCATCAAAGATATTGAGATGAAAGACGATGATGAGAGTTTTGCATTTGGGTTTCGAAGATCCCTGTATGCCGGGTGCCGGTGGCGGATCTGTGAGAACCCGTGAAATAAACCGCCGCTTAGCTGCAAAGGGGTTTCGGATCACTGTTCTGACCACCCGATACCCGGGTTGGAAGGAGCGGGTTGAAGAAGGGGTTCACTATGTGCCAATTGGTTTCGGAACGGGCAGGAACCGCCTGAGCAGGCTACTGGCGTACATTGCCCGGCTTCCATTCGAGGTGAGGAAACGCCGGCCCGGCGTTGACTTGGTGGTGGAGGATTTCTTCGCTCCGTTCTCCACCATGGCGGCCCCATTGTGGACCAAGCGCCCCACTATAGGAGTGGTCCAATGGCTCCATGCCCGGGACAAAGCCAGGCAATACAAATTGCCGCTCCACTGGTTGGAGCGCCTGGGTGTCCTGACCCACCGCAGGGTGATCTCCGTATCGCAGGGAATCAGTGATCGATTGAAGGGAATTAACCCGGACCTTCATGTTGATGTGATTGGCAATGGGGTGAACCCGGCTATATGGAACGTAGAACCCGGCGTAGGCAAGGACATCCTCTTCGTAGGGCGACTCGAGTACGGACACAAGGGTCTGGACCTTCTGACAGACGCTTGGGCTCAAGCGTCGCTCAGAATTGATGGCAACCTGCTGATCGCAGGCAAGGGTCCGGACGAGGAAAGGTTGTTTGCTTCCATCCGCGAGCGCGGACTCTCCGAGCGCGTGCAGATGCTTGGCTGGCTATCCGGAGAGAAGAAGCTGAGGGCCATCAGCGACGCACGGCTCTTGGTGGTCCCATCCAGGCATGAAACGTTCGGTTTGGTGGCCATCGACGCCTTGGCCGCGGGCACCCCGGTGATCGCCTTCGACATTCCGTGTCTCCGGGAGATCGTTCCCCGAGGCGTCGGTTGGCTCGTCGAGGCGTTCGACGTTGGAGCCCTGGCAGAGGAAATTGTGTGCCGGTACCAGCAGGAGGGGCTGATGGAAGTTGGGGCCCGGGGACGGGAGTTTGCCGAGCGTTTCAACTGGGATGCGCTCGCCGACCTCCAGGCTGATGCGTACCATAACGCCCTCATTGCGCTGGGCAACCATCGTCGCCGTCGGCAGCCGACCATCGACAAAGAGTCGTCCATCGACCAAGAAGGGTCTCAGTAAATGCAGCACCTTTCCCGCCTCGAGCGCTCCATGCAGGGTGACGCTCCTTGGCTGTTCCTTTCGCCCCACCTGGATGATGCGGTGTTGTCCTGCGGCGCACTGATCGAAGCCCAGGCACAGGGACGGCAGATCATCGTAGCCACTCTGTTTACGGAAGCCACCCCTTCACCACATACCCGCGCGGCGCGGTCCTTCATGCGCCAATGCACCATAGCGGACGCGGGAGAACTCTTCGGCGCCAGGCAGTCCGAGGACCGGGCCGTGCTGGATGGCATGGGAGTCCAGTCAGTTCATCTCGGCGCGGTAGATGCGCTTTTTCGACGCCGACGCAAGCCGGCAATGTTGAGCAGCAGTGCTTGGGACAGGCTTTTGCCGGAGCTCACTCACAGATACCCTACCTACCGGTTCGACATCGCCTTGGGCAGGGTGTCCCGAGGTGATAGGGAGCTGGCACACCAGCTTCGGAGCAACGTAGCCCTTCTCATGAAGCAAACAAAAGCGGACCTCCTCTTCTGCCCGGCGGGGGTGGGCAATCATGTGGACCACCTCATTACCAGGCAGGTGGGCCAGAGCCACCCGGAGCGCGTAGTAATGTACTCAGATTTTCCATACAACGTAGTGACCAGTGCGGATGAGGACCTTCTTTCAAAGATGGGGTTCGTGCCGCGGTTTTGGGACTCAGGCCTTGATGCCAAATCCAGTCGGATCAGGCAGTACACGTCTCAGGCCGACGCCCTTTTCCCCTCTGGCGATATTCCGGTGCTGCCGGAAACCTATTTTGTACCAGCCCCCTGAACGGCGAATCAGGGCGGGGTCCGGCGCTCGCCGGAGTGATACCGCAGATTCCTCTTCAAATATCAGTATGCAAGCTTGCAATAAGGGGCATTAATGACTTCGCTTAATCACCTTGAGGTATCCCCGCCGGGGGTTCGGGCACGGAGATCTGCTCATCTTGCCCGGCCCGCCAGCCGGAGACACCTTTGGGTTGCAGGACTTGTTGGCCTGCTGGCCGCGGTCTTTCGGTCGTTTGGGGTTCAGCGGGCCAACGACGTTTTTATTGACGAAGTAACGTATGCGGACATAGCCCGCCAGATAGCAGACGGCCAGATGCCGTCTATTCTCGGTACGCCTTTTTTCCTGCACCCTCCAGGCTCGTATGCCCTGAACGCAGTGGTGATCCGCGTGCTGGGACTGGGTGGCCACTCCACCGATCTGGCACTGCAGTTGCGCTGGGTAAATAGCGTGCTCGGGGCAGTCACTGTGGTGATTTGCTTTCTGTTGGTTCGCCGACTGGTTGGCCTGGGGCCAGCCACAGTGACTGCGGTGATCGTGGCAAGCGATCCCTTTGTGCTGCGCATGGACGGGCGCCTGATGATGGAAACTCCTGCGGGGTTGGCTGTCCTCACGGGTTGGCTGATGTTACTGCACGTACTGGACCGTAGGCCGCGGCGCTCGCGTTGGGGTCTGGAAATAGGTACGGGACTGGTCTTCGGGCTGGCTATCGCCATGAAGGATATGACTGGTGTTTTCACCGTGGTCCCGTTGTTGACCGCGGTGTTTTGGCGCAAGACGGTGCCCTTTCACATGGCTCTGCGGATACTTGCGGGTTCCGCTGTTCCGTATCTGCTATATCTGGGTTTGATAGCCATCACGGGGCTCTTTCCGCAGTTTCTTGACCAGAAGTCTGTGGGCGTTCTCAGAATGCTGGGGGCCGTTCAGATGACCGGCTTCAATTCAGTCACCAGCGTCAGTCTTACTGATCGGCTCATCGATATGGTTGGCCGGTTCGGCACCAGCTATATGCTGCTGGGACTATCCATTGCGGCCGGCGTTGTGGCCGCCATGTCTTCCCTTCCGCAAAGGCGGGTCATGGGCCTATTCTCGGTCTTCACCGGCTTTGTTGGTATTTACTCGGTTTTCTTCGGGGCAGCAGAGGAACAGTTCGGTTATTGCGTGGTGCTGGCCGGTCTGGTCTCTACGCCCATAGCAGCGGTCATGATCATCACGTGGCGCCCCCGCCTCCGTGGGGTGGTTGTCATCTTTGCGGTCATCACAGCAATCCTGAGTCTCTTCCTTGGTATTCAGGCCAGATCAGTGGTGGACGACGGACTAGTGCGCGCACGTGACTTCATGAATGCAGAGCTGCCAGCCTCGTCCAAGGTAGCTCTGACATCGGTTACGGGAGAGTTTGCCTTACAGCCACATGAGAACTGGGCGGTTCTGCCTTCCTTGCAATCCCTGCGGGACGGAGGCGCCGAGTACGTTCTGACTCAAGGCAGGCAACTGAGTGAGGGCTACGGTTTCGCTTCGCCGCAGTTCCTATCCTGGCTCAAGGACAACGCCCGGCCGGTGTTCACTTTCACCGGCCCAACCTCGGGCGACACCGTTGTATGGATGCTGGACCGCGCAAAGTTGGAGGCAGCTGTTGACGGCGGACTGACTCTGCCTCCTGTCAGTGGCGGGTATCCGTGAGGCGGATTATCTGTGTCCTCTGGCTTTCCATCGCCATGGTGGCAGTGAGCGCCGGATGCAGCGCAAAAACGCCGGGCAGTATGTCATTCGGGGTCTTGGGTGCCTCATGCGCCCCCGAACGTCTCTCTGCTCTCCGCGACGCCGGAGTCTCAGTGGTGGAGCTGCTCGTTGCCTGGGATAGGTATCAGCCGGAGACGGGGGAGGTGGACGCTGGCTATGTTGGTGAAGTCCGTACACGGTTGGAGGATTGCCGCAGGTCCGGGGTTGATGTGATCTTGTCTCTGGGCCTTCAGTACCCGCCGGACTGGGCAAAAGAACTCTCTGGGGGCGTCCTTAGGGGAAGTGCCGGTGGGCGGCCGGAGCACGCGGGGGCAGAGGTCATCTTCAGTGCCGATGTGCGGGCCGCAGTTCAAAACTATCTTGAGAACGTCGTTTCGGATCTGGGGTTCGACGGAATCACCGCCATCAGACTCGGAACCAATGCCACCGGTGAATTGGGATATCCGGGGCCCGACGCCGGTGGGAATGAGGAAGAGTTCTGGGCATTTGGTGATGCTCCGCAGCTCGGTGTGGGTTTAGCAGAGGGAGCAGTAGCGTCTCCCATGCCGGGATGGGTACCGGGGACCCGTTCCTGGCGCGGCAAAGCAGTGACGGTGGGGCAGGTTCAAGGCTGGTGGGATTGGTACGCCGGATCTGTGGTGAATGCCGTGGCATGGCAGGCGGGCCAGGTCCGGAGGCTCGGCTATGAAGGTCGTATCCATGTGCCTGTCGCGGGCCGTGGAGTCCTTCCGTCAGATAAATCCCGGGCAGCCCACGGACTCCTTGACGGGCGTGCCAACCCTGACGGTGCTCAGGAACGTGGCTTGGACTACATTGAGCAGTTCTCGATTCTGGCCAAACTGCCCGGAGTGGACATCGACTTCACTGGCTTGGATGATGTTTCGGATGTGCAAGCCCGTACTGCCGTCCCAGCGCAGGACAGGTGCCGGCTGGATGACCATAAGAACGTGCTCACCATGGATGGTTCGTCTTGGTCCTCGCACCGGTACACCAGTGCTTTGGCACGGCGGGCGGGCCTGGGATTGGTGGGGGAAAACCCGGGGCCGCCGGATTCACTGTTCACGGGCGGCTCTTCGCAGTCGGACAGCCTTGCCAAACAGCTGCAGGCGGCCCCCAGCTATGCAGTTGAATGTGGGATGACCATGTTCCTGTTCGCCTTTGAAGAGAATCTCTTTGACGGCAGAGGCCACGATGGAAGTGGAGTTGAACTCGCTGACTATAGGGCAGTGATCCAACGGCTCCGCCCGCAGTGACAACCAGGCAGGTCCTCGCTTCACTCTGAGGCCCGCGGACGGGCACCAGCCAGGGACACTCGGTTCCTGCCTGATGCCTTGGCCGCGTAGAGTGCCAGATCGGCTTCGCGCAAAAGTTGCTCGGTTCCGGCCCGGTGGTGGTCGGTAGAGGCGGAGATTCCCGCACTGATGGTCAGGACGCCATCGGGATCGCCGGAATGTTCAATCCTCAACTCCTGCACAGCTGACCTCACGCGCTCCATGACCGTCCGGGCGGCGTCGGCGTGCTGATCACGGAGGACCAGCAGGAACTCCTCGCCGCCAAACCTGTAGACGCCATCAGACTTCCGGACTTCTGCGGCCAAAGCAGTGGCGATGGCAACCAGGGCGGCGTCCCCTGCCTGATGCCCGTATATGTCGTTGTAGCTTTTGAAGTTGTCCACATCCACCATGGCCAGGGAGTAACCGTGGTCATTGCCGGTGTGCAGCTTGCCGAGGTCCTCCGCCAGTTTCAGCCGGTTATGCACCTTGGTCAGGGGGTCCGTGCGTGCTTGCTCAGTCAGCGCAGAGCGGTACCGGGCCAAGTCCGCGTGCAGGGTTGTGATTCTCTGGGCCGCGAGGAGCCGGATGTGGAGGCTGAAGGGGTCCAACGGCTTGGTGACATAGTCATCGGCGCCGGCTTCCATTCCGGCCAGTACGTCTTTGCGCGAGCCGTGGGAGGTCACCAGGATCACGTATGTGTAGCTGTCCTCCTCGGCCTCACGGATGGCACGGCACAAGTCCAGGCCGTTGAGGCCGGGCATCATCAGGTCCGTCACCACCGCTTCGGGGCTGTGCTCCTTATAGAGCTGCCATGCAGAGTCCCCGTCCACGGCCACGATGCATTCGTGGCCGGACTGCTCCACGGCTGCCTTGGTGATCATCCGGGAGATCTGGTCGTCGTCAGCGATCAGGATTTTCATGGCGTTTCCCGCACGGGCGCACCCGTAAGCGTGAGTTCCAGTGCATGGTCCACGCGAAGGAGTTCTACGTGCAATGTGTCCAACAACGGCTGCCCCTTTACGTCAAGCTCTGGTCCCGCGTCCCGTCCCAGCCGTTCAAGTTCCTTGCACATGGCCGCAACACTGAAGGCCCCGATGTTGGCGGAGGCACCCGCCAGTCTGTGCGCCTCGGATTCCACTGCATGGGCTTCCCCGGATTGCAATGCCAAGCGCAACTTCTCCAACGCACCCCGGGAGTCCTCCCGGAAAGCCCGCACAGCATCAGGCAAAAGACCCAAACCATCATCGGGCCCGAGTTCACGCAGGATCTCCAAGCGCGCCGCGTCAAGGACAACAGCGTTCGACGCCGGTGCTTCCGCCCGCTGGTGCGGGTCGGCCGGCGCGCCAGCGGACTGAACCCCGCCATCCGCCGTCGGGCTCTCTCCCTGCGGGACCCAGCGCGCCAGGACCTCAGCGAGTCTGGCCAGGTCCACGGGTTTGCTGATGTAGTCGTCCATTCCCGCGTCGAAGCAGCGTTCGCGGTCCTCATCCAGCGCTCCGGCGGTCATGGCGATGATGGGGATCCTGGCGGAATGGCCGTTGCGGGCACGGATAGCGCGGGTAGCGTCGAAGCCGTCCATGACCGGCATGTGGCAGTCCATGAGCACTGCAGCGTACGTCCCGGAGAGTGCGGCAGAGACGGCCTGGGCGCCGTCGTCCACAATGTGTACGTCGTAGCCGAGGCGGTTGGCCATTCCGCGTGCCACCAACTGGTTCACCTCGTTGTCTTCGGCCACCAGCAGCTTCCCGAGCCGGGGTACCGGAGCGGCCGACTCAACAACGGCAAGTACGGGCGGGGAAGGTGCGCCGGCGGTTTTGGTGGCCAGCACCCGGAGCAGCCGGTTGTACAGCTCGGAGCTACGCACGGGTTTGGTGAGGTATTCGCGGATTCCGGCGGACGTGAGGTCGCTCCTTTCCACCTGCATGGTGGAGGTCAGCAGGATGATTCCCGGCCCGCCGGAGCCGTTGGCATCGCTTTTGATGTTCCGGGCAAGTTGGAGTCCGTCGGTGTCCGGCATGCACATGTCCACCACGGCGATGTCGTACGGGTGGCTTGATAGCGCCGCTGCACGGTATTCGTCCAAGGCCGAAGCGGCGTCCGCAACCGAGACGGGAAGCATGCCCCAACTGGCCAATTGGGTTTCCAGCACCAGACGGTTGGTCGCGTTGTCATCCACCACCAGTACCCGGCGCCCGGACAGCGTGGCCGGCAGGGTTTCCACGGACGAGGCGGCTGGGCCTAGCGGGAGTTCAAGGTCAAACCAGAAGCGGCTGCCCACTCCAGGTTCGCTGTCCAGGTCTATTTTGCCGCCCATGACTTCGGTGAGGCGCCTGGAGATGGCCAGGCCAAGCCCGGTTCCTCCGTAGCGGCGGGTGGTGGAGGCGTCCGCTTGGGCAAAGGATTCGAAGAGCCTCTGGTGGTTTTCGGCGCTGATGCCAATGCCGGTGTCCCTGACCTCAAACCGCAGCGACGCTTTGTCAGGGCCTTGGGCCAGGACGGAGACCTGGACTTCCACTTCGCCTGCCGGGGTGAACTTCACGGCGTTGGAGGAGAGGTTCAGCAGAATCTGGCGGATGCGGCCTGCGTCCCCCATGAGCCGGGCCGGGACGTCCGGGTGGCAGTAGGAGATGAGTTCCAGGTTCTTTCCCTGGGCAGCTTCCACCACCAGTCCCGCTACTTCCTCCACCAGCGCCCGGGGGTCGAAGACGTTGATGTCCAGATCCACTTTCCCGGCTTCAAGCTTGGAGAAGTCAAGGATGTCATTGATGAGGGTCAGCAGGACCTCGCCGGCCCCCTTTACTCCTTGGGCATACTGCCTTTGTCCTTCACTCAGGGGAGTGTCCATCATGAGCGAGGTCAGGCCGATCACCGCGTTCAGGGGTGTACGGATTTCGTGGCTCATGGTGGCCAGGAACTCGGACTTGAGGCGGCTGGCTTCCAGCGCAGCTTCGCGGGCAGTGAGCAATTCCTCCTCCGCGGCTTTGCGTTCGGTGATGTCCCGGGAGATGGTGGCAACGCCGCGGATGCCCGAGTCGCTCCGCACCGGGGACAACGTCACGGACACGGGAATCACTTGGCCATCGGTGCGGCGCCGTTGGCTTTCGTAGTTTTGCACCTCGCCGCTTTGTGCGGTGGTTTCCAACGCGAGTCGCTCTTTGTCCAGCAGGTCCCGCGGGACGAAGAAGTCACCTTTCCGGCCAATGGCAAGAGACGCGGGGTAGCCGAAGATGCGCTCCGCGCCGGGGTTCCAACTGGTGATCACGCCTTCACGGGTCTCGCCGATGATGGCGTCTCCGGAGGAGTTCACTATTGCCCCGAGTCCTTCGAGCTCGGCGGTGCGCTCAGCCACTTTCGATTCGAGGTCGCGGGTCAGCGTCACATTCTCGACGACGATCAGCACCTGCCGCACGATCACAAACACGATCACCACCAGCCCGGTGACCAGCAGGACGCGGTCCTCCCCGATGGGCCGGGCACGGGCGAAGAACACGGCACTGAACACGGGCAGGTAGGGGAGCAATTCCAGAGCTGCTGCGTAGGCGCGTCCATCCTTTTGATAGGTGTTCGCTTCCGGCAGCAACGGGCTCAGCCCCACCAACAGGAAAGCCATGACCCACCCCAGAGCCAAAGGGGATCCTGTGACGCCAGATACCCCTTGCAGCGTGAAGCTCATGTAGGCCAGGTCAGTGATGGCAAGGATCCAGAAGCCGATCCCCAAACTCAGCCACGGAAGCCGGCGGCCCCTGGCTGCGCGCATGGTCAGGACAATCACCACGGAGAGCATAAAGACGTCTGCTACGGGGTACGCCATCTGCGTTGTATGGGCAAAAGCGTCCTGATTGGTTGATTCTGCCAAGGGACCCAGCAGTGAACTCCACGCAATGAAGAACGTGGACGTGGCCACCACGCCGGCGTCCAGGATGGTGCGGCGCAAGGGGATGGGCCGCCCTTGGCCCCTCAACAGCAACACCAATCCAATGGAGGTGGGGAGCGCGTACCAAATGAAGCCGACGTCAGCGAAGGACGGGAACGGGTACTGGTGGTTCAGGGTGATGCCGTTGATGGTCCACACGATTTGCCCGGCGCTCCAGATCGCCAGTCCTGCCACGATGAACCAGCGGCCGGGAGTGTTGTCTCGGCGTTTCCGTGCGGCCAGGGTGTGGGTGGTCAGCGCGGTGAGTGCGGCGAGAAGGATGGCCAGGTCTCCGGCGAGTTGCGCCGTCGGGGTTCCTTCGCCGTTAGCCAGACCAAAAACCAGCAGAACACAACAGAGTGCTACGGGCACCAAAAAGAGTGGCAAAACCTGCCGCACATTTGAGCGCATGGGAAGACCCCCGTGCTTCACTCCTGCCACTGAACCCCGCCTTCACAAAGTGGCCCCACCAAAAGCGAACAACGCGTCAAGCCTGCGCTGAGGAGAGCATACGCCGAAAACAGCCAGTGAGGGGTATGTCACACACTTTGAGCTGGGGGAAGTCTGAAGGGAGTTCGGCGTAGCCCAAGCTTGTTGGTTCGCCAGCGCGCCTGCGGCTTCGCTCCTATAGTGGGTTTAGTCCAAGCGTCAAGAAAGGCCCAGGTGTTTGCCCGGCAGTTTGCCACGGGGTGGTTGAAGGCCCTGTTCATCGCGTACTTGATTGCGCTTTCCTTTGTCGTTTTTCTGCCTGCGCGCGAAGCAGGCACGGTGACAGGTTTTGTAGGGGTGATTGCCGGCTGGCTTTCCGTGCTCGGAATTCCACTGGACGCAGCCGGAATCGCGGTTGAATTCGTAGCGAATATCGTCCTGTTTCTCCCCTTTGGCGCGCTGGTCCGTCTGTTGAAACCAACACTCTGGAATTGGTGGCAGGTGGCCCTTCTCGCCGCTGCATCCTCGGGGACTATTGAAGTTATTCAGCTGCTGATACCTGGCAGGGTGACAGCCCTCTCAGACGTGATCGCCAATACCTTGGGGGCTTTGGCGGGCTTGCTGGTAGCGAAAAAGTTCGCGTAGCACTTGTGGCTGCACCGTCTGTTGCGCGGCCGCCGGAGTGTCGTAGCGTCGGCTCACAATGAGTGAAAGAAGAGCAATGAGCCATCACGTTTCTGTTTCCACGCCACACTCCCGCCGCGCTGTAGTTCGTGGTGTGGCATGGTCCGTGCCAGTGATTGCAGCTGCAGTGGCGGCCCCTGCTGCCGCGGCATCGGTAAACACCTTGGGCCTTGCGTTTACCGCTTCGTCCACGTCCCTGCTCAGCCTCCGGGTCTTGGATGGCGCCAGCGCCCTCACGGCTCAATCCTTGGTCACGGTTCCCACTATCCTCACGTTCACCAATGGACCCGGCGCCATCACGGACAATGCACTGGTCACGGTGTCCGTTTCCAGGCCCGCCGGCATCAACCTCCCCGTGGGGAGGGCACGCGGTTTTGGTGTTTACTCCTTCAACGGCTCAGCAACCACTGCCGCCCAGCGCACAACCACCTACCAGTCCGCGCCGCTGCTGGGACAGTACGGTTTCCCGTCCACAACATGGAGCAATAACGTCCCCGTCACCATAGCGGGCAATGGCACGCTGAATCTCCCTATCGTTTTCGGATTGGCAGGCACCAGCACCGGCGTGTCCATCAGCCTGCTGGCCAGTTTCCTTGTCACGGTCACAGTGGTCATTGGGGGCCGTACGCTGACGGCGATCAGTAGCATTTCGGTGCCGGTCGGAGCGGGCATCCTTTAGGCCCCATCATGCTTGGTTCCCCCAACGTGACTGCTGAGCCGGCGAAAGCCGCCCACCGCCGTCGTCCCCTTCACTCACCGTGGATGCACGTCCTGCTGGCACTCGTGGTGGTGTCCCTGGTTCAGGGCTTCCTGGTAAAGGTTTATACCGTCCCCTCGGGGTCCATGGAGCTGACGCTCGCCGTTGGTGACCGGCTGCTGGTGAACCGCACCGTTTACACCTCAACTGCGCCCCAACGCGGTGACGTAGTGGTTTTCAGGAAGTCGGAGGAATGGGGTCCCGCCCCGCACAGGAGCCCCCTCCGCATGGCAATCGGCTGGTTTGGCGAGCTGACTGGAATTGGTCCTGCCAACACCGAGTACGTGGTCAAGCGCGTGGCGGGTTTGCCCGGAGACACCGTGGAATGCTGCGATGTTACGGGCAAGGTCATGGTCAATGGTTTGGCCGTGGACGAACCATATATTTTTCAGGACCTGCCGTTCATCGGCGGCACTACGGACTGTTCGACGCCGGTACGGTCACCCCGCTGCTTCGGGCCCATCCTTCTGGACGAGGATCAATACCTGCTCTTAGGTGATCACCGCTCCAATTCAGAGGACTCCGTCTCCGCGTGCCGCAGCGTCGGCTCACCGGCTGGCTGCGTCAAGACAGTTGGCCGCGCGGACATCATTGGCCGCGTTGACGGGTTTGTTTTCCCGTTCGGTAAATGGGGTGAACGCCCGTAGCCGCTGGCATTACTTTCCTTTTGCCACGGCATGCGCAGCAACGTACGTCCCCAGGTGATCCCCGGAAAGCGCGGCTGCGATTTCCGTGATCGCAGTGGTGTCAGCAAGCACTATGGACTGCCCATCCGTTGAGGTTCCGGTGCCAAGCGTGGGGAGCGTAAACATCACAATGTCCTGGGCCCTGACGTCCTTCATGGAAAGGGCCAAAGTGCCGATCGCCGCGGCATCGAATCCTTTGTCCACGCTCACGAACGGAGACACCGCCGCAACCATGTTGCTCATGGTCGCTGGATTGCTCAGGGTTTCACGGGCAATGATCTTGCCAACCACGGACATGAGGTAGGCCTGCTGGTTGCGAACGCGCTGGTAGTCGCCGTCGCTGAACGCATAGCGTTCGCGGACGAAGGCCAGGGCCTGCTCGCCGTCAAGGGTTTGCTTGCCGGCTTGGTACACCTGCCCGGCCTTGGGACCGGAGCTGGGAGCGAAGGGAATGGTGACGTCCACGTCAACACCGCCAAGGGCGTCAGTGAGGCCCTTGAAGCCCTCGAAGTCGATCATGGCCACATGGTCGATGCGCTGGCCGAGGAGCGATTCGATGGTCTGGACCATGAGCGGAACCCCGCCGTAGGCGAGCGCGGAGTTGATCTTTGATTCACCCTTTCCCGGAATGTCTATCCACAGGTCCCGCATCAGGGAGATGGCGTACGCCTTTTTCCTGTCTGCGGGGAGGTGCACCATCATGAGCGTGTCCGCGCGCTGGTTGCTTGGGGCGTTGGTTTCCACTTCGACGCCGGCGCCGCGGCTGTCGCTGCCCATGACCAGAATGTTCATGGACGTATTGCCCTCGGCTTTTTGCGGCCGGGTGGATTCGTCCGGAAAAGCGTTCTCTATGGTGGCGGAGCCTGAATTGAAGGTTTGCATCAGGCTGAAGACGAACCCTCCGGCAATGAGGCCGGCCAGAAGCACTGCAGCTGCGAAACCCAAGAGAACGTTGCGTGCGGTCTTCTTGCCGTTCTTTGGGCGGCGTGTGCCCGGGTCCGCGGCAGGGTTTTGGGCATGGGAGGGCAGCATCATGTTTTCCTTGGTGTTGGCAGCAGCGGGTGCTTGGTTCAACGTACTGTGCAGGACCGCAGGCAAGCCGAGAGCTGATCCGTTTGACCCATGCCTGGGGATCGTTGATTCCGGGCCTGCAAGTAAGCGATTCGGGCAGGTTGGAACAAGTAGTCCCGTTCCCGGAAACTGCGTAATTTCCAAGTAACCGTTCAGGCACTCAGGGGGAAAGTCGAGTAGTTCCTACTCGTGCGACGGGAAGTGCCCATTCCTACTATTGAAATTCGTAGGGCTATTGCGCTTTTCGTTCCTCCGGCTCAGCGGTGGACTGCACCACCGCCCTTTGCGGGTGGTGCTCCTCCCATTACGTAGCTGCGTTTTATCTTTCGGGCCAAAAATTGGCTCGGAGTGCGCGGTCCAGAGCCATGGAGTCGGGGTTTCCCATGAATATGAATGACGTAGATTTTCAAACGTCCCTATCAACCAAGATCGGTGGCAGGGTTCGGCCGCCGCAGTCCACTAAAGCCAAGTTGTTGATTGCCGGTGCGGTGCTTGCCATACTTGCGCTGATCCCCGTGTTTTTTGGAGTGGTCAACTGGGCAACACAGCCCGCAGCTGACGTTGACCAGGCTGTTTCACAAGAGGAAGCACCGGCTGCTGAGGGCGGTAACGCCAAAGTGCCGGCAGCTCTGCCGGTCCAGGATGCGGAAGCTGGTGAGGCGCCAGTAGCTGCAGCCCCAGCCGCAGCGCCGGCAGCCGAAGTGCCCGTCGCCGTCGCACCCGCGCCGGACCCCGCACCTGCAGTAGCAGCGCCGGAAGCGCCAGCGGCCGCTGCGCCAGCACCGGAAGCTGCCCCTGCAGCGCCGACCGGGGATCCAAACCTTTACACGGTGGTGTCCGGGGACACTGTTGGCTCCATCGCTTCGCGCTACGGTGTGGATGTCACAGCTATGTTGGCCGCCAATGGCCTCAGCACCTACTCGGTGATCGTGCCGGGACAGGTTTTGAAGCTCGCCGGGCCGCCCATCGCGGTGGCCGCTCCAGCGCCGGCTCCCGCTGCGGCTCCAGCCGCACCGGCTGCGCAAGCACAGGCCGCGGCCGCTCCCGCATTTGCCGCACCGGCTCCACCACCTGCTCCGGCACCTGCACCGGCAGTACGGACCATTTACGTGGCAGGTGCCGGTGGTCAATCGATGGTGGACGCCTGCATCGGGCCTATCCACTACACGCCAACCAACGCCTATGCCACGTTCATCACCGAGCATGATTTCTGTGGAGGGTGGGCTCGGTTCTCCGGAATCAGCGTGGGTGAGACAGTCTCAATCCCGGGCTATGGAACCTTTACTGCCACAGGCAGGGGCCAGGTACCCAACCCGGGCAGCACCACCGATGTGGCGGCAGTGTTCGGCGGATTCCCTGCAGTGGTGCTGCAGACCTGCATCCCTGGCACCAGCCAGATGCTGGTGATTGCCCTTAACTGAATACCTCAACCGATAACTAGGCCGGCGCCGTGAGGCGTGCGAAACGGAGGATGCCCAGGATGGCCGGGGCCAACTCATCCTCCATCTGGTGGTAGACCTCTTCAGCTCGTCGGTAGGGGTCTACCACATCGTTGTCCGCAGGGTCTGAAGGCAGCGCGAGGTGGCGGACGGACGCGGCGCGGCTGGGAAGTGCCCGCCAGAACTCGGTGATGTCGCCAGCCGGGGCAGTATCGCCACGGTTCTCCAGGACGGACAGCATGCGGGCGAATTCCCGGACGGTGAAGGTGCGCTTCAGCAGGGATGCATCCAGTTGGAGGACTTCGCCGCGGTGCTTGGATGTCATGGCCAGCACCAGATCCGTTTCCTTGAGGATCTTGGGGGTCAGTTGCCTGGCGGCGAAGTGGTCCGGGCTGCCGCGGAATGTGCTGATGATCTGTGCGGAGAGCGGCTGGATCGGCTCTCCCACCATGGCTCGCGTTCCAGCGCTCCGGACCTCGAACGATCCGGGGCTTACTTGGTTCAGTCCGGTCTGCAGCAATCTTTCGGCCACGGGGGAGCGGCAGATATTCCCCGTGCAGACGGTGAGAATCCTGAAGGGCTGGGGCGATTCCACGTAAGGCTCTTTTCTAGCGTTGATAAGGGACAACCGAGGTCCCAACCCAAGTTAACACGGCGGGAAGCGAGGATCTTGTCAACAACGCAGCAGGTCCAATCATCCGTGGCATTAGGGAATGAACGCTTGACTGAAATCACTCGCTCCGCATATTCTGAACGAACGGTCGGTAATTTATTAGGAGCAACCATGGCATCGCAGAATCTGCAGTCAGTGCCCGCTGAGCTGTCCCCGGAAGAGCAGGAGCGGGAGGCAGCCGGACAGGCGTATTTTGATCGCATCATTTCGGAGGACTCGCGCATCGAACCGCGCGACTGGATGCCGGCGGCTTACCGCAAGACTTTGCTGCGCCAGATCTCGCAGCACGCACACTCGGAAATCATTGGCATGCAGCCCGAGGCCAACTGGATCACCAGGGCGCCGAGCCTGAAGCGCAAGTCCATTCTCATGGCCAAGGTCCAGGACGAGGCGGGCCACGGCCTGTACCTCTACTCGGCCGCCGAGACCCTGGGCCAGTCCAGGGACCAAATGATGGAAGATTTGATCGCCGGCAAAGCCCGGTACTCGTCCATCTTCAACTACCCCACCATCTCCTGGGCGGACATGGGAGCGATCGGTTGGCTTGTTGATGGTGCTGCCATCTGCAACCAGGTGCCCTTGTGCCGTGCCTCGTATGGTCCTTATGGTCGCGCAATGGTGCGCATCTGCAAGGAAGAGTCATTCCACCAGCGCCAGGGTTTTGAGATCCTGCTTGAACTCTCCAACGGCACGCCTGCGCAGAAGCAGATGGCCCAGGACGCTGTGAACCGCTGGTACGCGCCGTCGCTGATGATGTTCGGCCCGCCGGATGAGGATTCGCCCAACTCCAAGCAGTCCATGGCCTGGAACATCAAGCGCTTCAGCAATGACGAGCTGCGGAGCCGGTTCGTGGGCATGATGGTGGAGCAGGTCCGGGTCCTGGGCCTGACCCTGCCAGACAAAGACGTCCGTTTCAATGAAGAAACCAAGAAGTGGGAGCACGGACCCCTGGACTGGAACGAGTTCAAGGAAGTCCTGGCCGGCCGCGGTCCCTGCAACTCGCAGCGCGTTGAGCGCCGCCGCGAGGCACACGAAAACGGTGCCTGGGTTCGCGAAGCCGCAGTGGCCTACGCCCGCAAGCAAGCACAGAAAGAGAACGCAGCATAATGGCTCCTCACGGTAACCCGGAAGCACCGGCCAGCGCCGCCAGCGAGATCAACCGCGAGGCCCCCAAGGTTGCGGCTACCAACGCTGAAAGCACGACGCCGGCACCCGGCTTGGGCGCGGCACCCGCCACCCAGCAGCACCACGAAAATCCGTGGTCCCTCTGGGAGGTCTTCGTCCGTTCCAGCCGCGGTCTCTCCCACGTGCACGCCGGTTCCTTGCACGCACCGGATGCGGCGATGGCCCTCCGTAACGCCCGCGATCTGTACACACGCCGCAATGAAGGCGTTTCCATCTGGGTTGTCCCGGCTGAGGCGATTTCCTCCAGCGACCCGGACTCCAAGGGTTCCTTCTTTGAGTCCCCGCAGGGCAAGGATTACCGCCACGCCACGTATTACACCAAGAGCGAAGGCGTGAAGCACCTGTGACCTCCCACGAAACAACCAAAGACTCCGATTTCGCGATCGAGGGCCACGGGGACATCTCCGTGGGCGTTCACGGCGCCGGCGCTTCAGGCGACGGTTCGGCCAGCGCTACCCGTATTACGCCGGGCAACGCTCTTCGGCCCGAGGATATCGCCCTGGAAATCAGCCGCGGCCAGGTCAAGCCCACCGAAGACGTTGCAGAGTTCGCGCTTCGCATCGGCGATGACGGGCTGATCCTCGCCCAGCGCCTGGGCCACTGGATTTCCCGCGCTCCGGAGCTCGAGGAGGACATTGCCCTGGGCAATATCGCCTTGGACCAGCTCGGCCACGCGCGTTCTTTCCTGACGTACGCCGGGGCTGCCTGGGGTAAGTCCGAGGATGACCTCGCCTACTTCCGCCGGGAGCACGAGTTCCGCTCCGCACACCTGTTCGAGCAGCCTAACGGCGACTTTGCGGTGACCATCGCCCGGCAGTTCATCGTGAGCTTTTACCAGTACCAGCTTTACACCAAGCTCATGGAATCCACGGACGCCACCATCGCAGCCATTTCCGCGAAGGCCGTCAAGGAAGTGGATTACCACCGGGACCACAGCGCCCAGTGGGTGCTGCGCCTGGCCGGGGGCACGGACGAGTCGCGCAAGCGCATCATCCAGGGCTTCAAGCTGGTGTGGCCGTTCGTGGACGAACTCTTCGAAGATGATGAGCTCACCACCCGCCTTGCCGAGGCTGGCGTCACGGTGCAGCCATCCAGCCTTCGTGCGGAATTCGATCGCCTCACCGGCGAGATCATGGCCGAGGCAGAGTTGGAACTACCCGGCACACCGCAGTCCTTGGGCGGCGGGCGTCGAGGCAAGCACTCCGAGTTCCTGGGCTACATCCTCGCCGAGATGCAGGTGCTGGCCCGCGAACACCCCGGCGCGAGCTGGTGACCAGCATGGCTACGCTGACACGCGGTGTGAGTGCTGAAGAGCAGCGGGCCTGGGACATTGCGTCCACGGTCTGCGATCCGGAGATCCCGGTCCTCACCATTGAGGATCTGGGAATCCTTCGCGGCGTCCGGGTCACTGACGCAACCGCAACGGAAGCAGTCACTACCGAAGCCGGGCACGACGACGGCAACGCAAGTACCGCCGTCGAGGTCACCATTACGCCTACGTACTCCGGTTGCCCGGCGATGGACGCCATTGGTGACGATCTGCGGACGGCCTTTGAGAAGGAGGGCTACTCCAGCGTGAGCATCAACCTGGTGCTCTCCCCGGCGTGGACCACCGACTGGATGACCGATTCCGGCAAGGCCAAGCTCGAGGAATACGGGATTGCCCCGCCCAGTGGCATGGCCGCTGCTGGTGGCCATTCCGGCCCGGTGAGGCTGAGCCTCGCGGTCAAATGTCCGCAGTGCAACTCATTGAATACCAAGGAACTCACCCGTTTTGGTTCCACGTCCTGCAAGGCGTTGTTCGTCTGCCAGGACTGCAAGGAACCGTTCGACTACTTCAAAGTCCTCTAAGGAATTCCATGACCACCGAAACCCAGACGGCCAGCCGCCGTCGTGCGTCTTTCCACAACCTGACCGTCGCGGAAGTCCGGCGCCTCACGGACGATGCCATTGAGGTCACGTTCGGAGTTCCGGCCGAACTGGCCGGACAGTACGACTACCTGCCCGGGCAGTATGTGGCCCTTCGCACCACCCTGCCGGATGAGCAGGGCGAGCCGCACGAGGTCCGCCGCAGTTACTCGATCTGCGCAGAGCCGCGCAGCTTCGCGGACGGCAGCAGCGAGATCCGTGTGGCCATCAAGAAGGACCTTGGAGGCCTCTTTTCCACCTGGGCTAATGCCGGGCTGAAGGCCGGCGACGTCCTGGACGTCATGAGCCCGCAGGGTGCATTCATTTCCCGGCATGGCAAGGACGGCGCGGCCGTTCAGCACAACGTCATGAACTCCATGAACCATCCGGAGGAACTGGCGGGGGAGCCGGGTAACTTCGTGGCCATTGCCGCGGGCTCGGGCATCACGCCGGTGATCGCCATTGCTCGCACGCTGCTGGCAGCGAACCCGGAGACCACCTTTGACCTCGTGTACGCCAATAAGGCTGCCATGGACGTCATGTTCCTCGAAGAGTTGGCGGACCTGAAGGACAAGTACCCTTCGCGCCTGGCGCTGCATCACGTGTTGTCCCGGGAGCAGCGCATTGCCCCGCTGATGACCGGGCGCATCGACTCCGAGAAGCTGCAGGCGCTGCTGTCTTCCGCGATCCGCGCCGAGGATGTGGACGAGTGGTTCCTGTGCGGGCCGTTCGAGCTGGTCCAATTGTGCCGTGACACCCTCGCTGCCCGCGGCGTGGAGCCCGAGCATGTTCGCTTCGAGCTGTTCACCACTGGCCGTCCGGACCGTCCCGAGGGCAACGCCGGCCGTCCGGTTGTGGCGGACGAGTCGCAGGATACGTACAAGATCACCTTCACCCTGGATGGGTTGACCGGTGATGTTGCCAGCCCCACGCACGCCCGCGAGTCCATCCTCAACGCCGCACTGCGTGTGCGTCCGGACGTTCCTTTTGCGTGTGCTGGCGGCGTCTGCGGCACCTGCCGCGCCAAGCTGATCACCGGTACGGTGACCATGGATGAGAACTACGCCCTTGAACAGGACGAGCTGGATAAGGGATACGTCCTCACCTGCCAGTCCCACCCCACCAGCGACGAAGTGACCGTCGACTTCGACGTCTAAGGAGCCCCCATGATCGAGCTCTCCATTGCCAACGGCATTGCCGAAATCGTCCTCAACTACCCGGACAAGCTGAACTCGCTCAACGAGGACGCGCTGGCCCAGTTGGACAAAGCGTACGACGACGCTGCTGCCGCCGCCTCCCGCGGTGAGGTGCGGGCGTTGTTGCTTCGCGGAGAAGGCCGCGCGTTCTGTGCCGGACGTGACATTTCCGGGGTGACCCCGGAGACCGATGATGCGCAGGCTTACCTTGGCGGACTCGTTGAGCCGCTGCTGAGGAAGATGGCTGCGTTCCCGGCACCCACGTTTGCCGCCGCACATGGTGCTTGCCTGGGTGTTGGGTTGGGCTTGTTGTTGGCCACGGATGTTGTGTACGTGGCGGATAACGCGAAGTTCGGTTCACCCTTTGCCAAGCTCGGGGCAACCCTGGATTCGGGCGGGCACTGGTACTTCACGGAACGCCTGGGCATGCACCGCACGCTGGACCTCATCTACACGGCCGATCTCATTTCCGGGGCGGAAGCTGTGGAGCAGGGAATGTTCAGCCGGGCCATGCCGGCCGATTCACTGTTGTCGGTGACGCGGGAGATCATAGGACGGGTTGCTACTGGGGCCACCAGTGCTTTCAACGCTTCCAAGGACTTGGTGGCACATATTCGTGACCAACGCCTGGGCCTGTGGGCTTCCATGGCCGAGGAAAATTCGGAGCAGGCCCGGCTGTGCAAAACCGTCGACTACGCCGAGGGTTTCCGTGCCTTCCAGGAGAAGCGGGCGCCTGTTTTCAAGGGCTAGTTCCGTTGGCTAGACGAATCCCTTGAGGAGCTTGTACCCAGCCAGCTTTCCCTCCAAAGAGATGACGGCTGTGTCTTGGCCCGGAGCGCTCACGTCCGTCAAAGCGCCGTAGGTGAAGGCCAATGTGGCCGAGCCTCCCTTCAGGCAAGGGAACGCCGTTTGCGTGCCGGCCCCAACATTGCCCGGCTGGCCCTCGTAAGGTCCATGAGGCGGAGGGGTGTACCAGACGCTCTTCCAGCAGACGAAGCCATCCTCAAAACTCGCTCCACGCGGTGCGCCTGTGCGGGTATCCAGCAGGCTTGAATCCCAAAATGTGCCGGCAATAAGGAACTCGCCATGGCTGGCTGAAGGTATGAGCCCAAACTCGGTCCAGCTGTAGACATAGACGGGCTTGCTTTCCCAGGCGACGCTGCCCGTGAGGGGGTCGTAGCCCACTACTTTCGATTGGGCGCTCCGGTATTTGCCGGCGGGAAACTCAATGAAGCCATCCGTGTACTCGCAGCGGATGGGAAATGCGTCGCCAGCCTCCAATCTCGTGGCCTCTACGCCCATGGTCTTGGAGCAATCGAGGGTGGAGGCATCGGCCGTCCACACTACCCGCCCACTGGAAGCGCGGAAGCCCACTGTTTTAGTACTTTCGCGCAGATTCATGGACACAGACTGCTTGGTGAGTTCGTCGGGTTTGAAATCCGTGGGATTGATCCCCACCGAGCCTACGTAGAGGTCCAGCTTTTCGGAGTACGTGAAATGCCTGCCGAAATCGGCGGAGGCACCTTTGCCGAAGATCTTTTCCATCTCCACTTGCCATTGAATCTTGCCGAAAGAGACGCGGGCCAGCTTTTCCACGCCGTCTTCCACCACGGAGTACAGCTCCTTACCCACGGGCTGGAAGAACCCGGTCAGCGGGTTGACCGAAGCCCCTCCGGATTCTTTGCCTGATTCGATAGCCACCCAGTGTTCTACTGACTGGGAGTTCTCATCAAAGGCAATGAAGCAGAGGTCGAAGAGTCCGTCACAGGCAAAGGGGCGGGTGCTGACCAATTCCGCTCGTCCGCGGTACAGCTCCTTTCCGGTGCTCAGATCAAAGGCAACAGGAGCAGTCCACCATTCCACGTCGGTGCCTAGGCCTGCCGGAGCCGAAGCTGCCTGCAGGAAGATCGCGGCGTTCCGTCCCGAGGCAGTCCTGCTGATAACGGGTTCCAAGGGAACCGACAATTGCTCGTATCCCGGATGAACAGGCTGAGTCCACAGTTGCTTGCCGTCAGCTACGGAGAACGCGTGAGCATTTACCCCGGTGGGCGTGGACGCGTAAACCAAGGCAACGCCGTCGGCAACCACCGGCTGGCCCAAAGGCTCGAGCGGCACTTCCCAGGCCGCCGTCGTGGTTTCCGTATTTCGGGTAACTGGGGCAGGGCTCGCAGGTGGAGTGGTTGCCGCGGGCTTTCCTGGAAGGGGAATCAGGGTGCACGAGGACAGCAACATCGCCGCAGCCAGGGTAATGGCTGCCAAACCTGCGGGCTTTAAACGGGCACGGAATCTCGAGGAACGGGTCATATGTTCACCAACCAAAGGTCTTTGTGATGGCGCGGTCGGTTTTGTAGTCGGCTTTGTCCGGGTACGCCCAGCGGATGATCTTGTACTCGCCACCGCGCCGTATTGCTTCGATGACAACAAACTCCTGGTTTCCTGCCCTATTGAACTCCACCACGATTCCCAGCACTTTTTCCTTGCCCGGGATCAGTTGGTAGATCTTGGGAACCCAGATGATCGGCTGCGGATCGGCGTCTTGCTTGGCGGCCATGTCCGCTTCGCTTTTCTTGCATTCATCAACGCTTTGTTCGCTGGAGCTGTCCAAGTGATCGCAAAATACGCCGTCGTGGCCTGCCAAGGAGTAGGCGAAAGTGGTTCCAAGGTCACTGGCTTTGGCGTCGTCGTGCTCTTGGGCGCAGCCGCTGAGGATCAGCGCGGCCACTGCGAACGATGCCAGCGCCGTCAGGTACTTCCTCGTGATGTGCTGCACCTATTTTGCTGCCTGGCTGGCAAGCACTTTGGTCAGTTCCTCGTTGTTCAGCTTCATCCATGCCGAATCGGTGGAGCCTTGGAGAGCGGCTTCGGGACTCTGCGTTTGGACCCACCACTTGGCCTCGAAAACGTGCTGGTCCAGCATCACCCGGTCACCTTTGTGGTAAACGGTGGTGGCTGACCACGCGGGGTACGTTCCGGCGGGAACGGTCACTTCCGGCTGCGGACGGTCGCCGGGCAGTACGGGTCCAATCAGTTTCCACGGGGCCGCAGCCCGGTCCGGGATGGGGTCGTTGGGGACATCGTCCTTGGTCCACCACTTGGCTTCGTAGACGTTGCCCTGCCACACGATCCTGTCCGACTGAACGAACGTGGCCGCGGGTGACCAGATCGGGTAGGGGCTGGTAGCGGGATCATCCACGGCGGCCATGGCAGTGGTGGTCCCCGTCGGCAGTGCGGGGCTGGGGGAGGCTGTGTTCCCGGAGCCAATGTCCGCGCCCAGGACATCGGCGAATCGCGCGGCACCTTGCGGGACGCCGCTGCAAGCATCGGACACCACGGTCAGGGTGGGATAGTTTGGCCCGCACTCGGCATCCCGGTTCAGGGACCACATGGACATCCGGCCTACGCCCTTGCTCTGCGCGAAGTCGTGCAAGCCTTGGGCATCGGAAATGGTGAACACGTCAGCCACAATGTCGTTTTGACCGATCATGGGAGTCAGTCCGATTTTGCGCCACAGGGTCTGTGCCCCGAGGTTTTGCCCGGCACTCGCGTAGATATCACCCAACTGGGCATGCGTTGCCTCGGCCGCCGCGATGGAGGCCTGCAGCATGGACTGACCGGCCGCACGGCTTTCGGCGTAGTCCATGGTCATGATGTTTACGCCGTCCAAGTCCATCCCGGCTGAGAGTAACTGCTTGACGGCGGCTGTCCCGTCTGCGGTCAGCCCTGACGGTGCAACGGGCAGCGTCAGCCAAACTGACAGGTTCTTGCCGTCGACCTGCCGGTTCTTTTGCAGGCCAGTGATGGCCTTGCTGAGACGGTCCAGAGCGGCTTTGTCCGCTAAGGCCGTTCCCTCGATGTCCAAGTCAATGGTGTTGAGGTCGTAGCGGTCCACCACTGTTGAGTACGCCTGCTGAAGCTTTTCGTCGTCGGTGCAGGCGGTGGCGAGTTCTTTATTGGATAACCCGCCGAAGGACACTGCGATATCCCCGCCGCTTTGCCGGAGGCGAGCGATGCGACGGTCCAGGTCAAGGTCCGAGGCAGCTGCGTCCAAGCTGTAGAAGGAACCCCAGGAAGGGGTGCATCCGTCCTTGGCGTCGGCAACGATGAATGACAAAACCACTGATTTTGTGTTGTCGCCTACCGGCTGTTCAAACGTGTAGCGGGGTGTTGCCGTCACATCCACGTAACCCATGAACTGTGATGGCGATGCTGCCGCGGCACGGGTATCGGTGTAATCACGCCAGGACACTACGGCGGTGCCCACCACTACCGCGACCACGGCAAGCAGCACCGAAAGCCGAATCCAGGACAGCTTTCGCCCAGGAAAGTGTTTGGACATAATTCCCCCAACATTGAGACCCGATCTTCACGCAAGCAGGAGCATGGCCTATGGACAAGACCAGGAATTATTCCAACAATTTCCGTAGACCACTTCGGGAAACGTAGGGCTGCTGCTATCGATTACTATAAGGGCAATCGGCGACGCTTTTGCTCCGGAAGGCGGACGTTCAACCGGTTATCGGGCCTGAAGGCCCGGAGCACAGTCTGATGGGGAATGATGACGGACCAGTTGGTTGATTTATCAGATGTCGTGCGGGATCCCGAAGAGCTTCCTGCCGACCGTTCGGAGAATGCAGGACGAAAGCGGCAATGGGGTTCGGAGCGGCGGTCGGAGCCGTTGGCCATTGTTCACCCGACGCCCTCTTCCCGAAAAATCGTTCTTGGCCGGTTGGCAATACTTGTAACCGTCGGGGCCTGGCTTTACTACGTGGTGTCCACTATTATCCGGCAGTTTGTTGACAATCCGAACTCTGGATTCCGATTCGGATTCGAGTCGATTTCCTATCTCATTGTTGTCACGTTCCTGACCTTCTCCGCCCTGATGTATCTCATGGCGCGGCAAGGAGCGCTATACCGCTTCAAGGAACACCGCAGGGTGCCACGTGGTGAACTTGATGCGCATTTTGCCCATTACAAAGAGGCAGTGACGGTGTTGGTGCCGTCTTACGCCGAAGAGCCTCAAGTGGTCAGGGGAACACTGTGGTCCGCAGCCCTTCAGGAGTTCCCTGATCTGCGGGTGGTTTTGCTCCTGGACGATCCTCCACACCCTACCGAACCGGAGAAGATCCAGCGCCTTGAACGGACCCGGGCGCTGGCGGGCCAGATCGCTGATGCTTTGTCAGCACCCGCAGCGCGTGCGAACAAGGCACTCGAAACCTTCCGGGCAAGGCACGGATCGCCCCTTCCGGCAGAGATCCCCGAAGCGGACAGAGCTGATGAGCTCCAACGCTTGATCGCCGAGTATGTAGCAGCGGTGGAATGGTTGGAGGCGATGGCCGAGGCCGAGACCGTGGAAGACCACGTGGACGAGTTCTTCGTGGACCTCGTCATCATGGGACTGGCACGCGAGCTTCGTCTGGTCTTGCTGGCGTTGGACGCCGCCCAGGCACAGAACACCGCTCCCGGCCCGGAGCGGATGGAACAGCTCTATCTCAGGCTGACATGGATTTTCAATGTCCGGACTGAGACCTTTGAGCGTAAGAGCTATTCGAGCCTTTCTCACGAGGCCAATAAAGCCATGAACCTCAATGCCTACATTTCCCTCATGGGTAAACGGTGGCGGCGGGAAGAGACTGCAGGGAGCGTGGTGCTTCGCCCATCCCTGGTTCCACGTGAGGACGATTTACTGGTTCCGGACAGTACCTATTTGCTGACTCTGGACGCGGACTCGTTGCTGTTGCGGGACTACTGCCTGAGACTGGTGTATTTCCTGGAATCTGCCGGCAATGAACGTGTTGCTGTGACGCAAACACCGTATTCATCGTTCCGTGGCGCACCCACACGCATCGAGAGGATCGCCGGGGCAACCACGGATATTCAGCACATTCTGCACCAAGGAATGAGCTTCTACGGAGCCACCTTCTGGGTGGGTGCCAATGCCATTATCCGTAAATGCGCCTTGGAAGACATTGTTGAAGTTGAGACGGTTGGCGGGTTCGAAATCCGCACGTATATCCAGGACCGGACCGTCATTGAGGACACTGAATCCAGCATTGACCTGGGTACCCACGGATGGACCTTGGTCAATTACCCGGAGCGGTTGAGCTACAGCGCTACGCCGCCGGACTTCGGCTCACTTGTGGTGCAGCGCAGGCGTTGGGCAAATGGTGGGCTGTTGATCCTTCCCAAGCTTTGGCGCCAACTCTCCCAACGGCGGAGTGACCGCCAGCGGATACTGATCCGTGAGGTTCTCCTGCGCGTGAATTACATGGCGTCCATTACGTGGGCCAGCTTTGGACTTCTCTTCCTGCTGGCCTACCCCTACGACAGCCGGCTTCTCAGCCCTGCGGTGTTCATTGCTGCACTGCCGTACTTCCTGTGTATGGGCTCGGATCTTCGCGATTGCGGCCACCGCTTCAGCGACATCTTCCGCATTTACGGCTTCAACCTCATCCTGCTGCCGGTCAACCTGGCTGGTGTCCTGAAGTCGCTTCAGCAGGGCCTCACGGGGGACAAGATTCCTTTTGTCCGAACCCCCAAGGTCAAAGACCGGACTGCTGCCCCGGCCATTTATGTCCTGATTCCCTACGCAATCGTGGCGTTCTCTGTCCTGACTGTATGGCGTGATGCGCACCAAGGAAACTGGGGCAACGTCGCGTTCGCCTCACTGAATGCTGTGCTGGCCATGATCTGCATCCAGTCCTACATTGGCCTGTGGAACTCCGCGGTGGACGTTGTCCTAGGTGCCGTGAACTGGCTGTATGTCACACCGAAGCCCAAAGCCAAGCCGGGATCCGTTGTTGTACCCAAAACTCGTGAAGAGGTGGATTGGGAGTCCATCCTCTACCACGGCGACCGTAGGCTGAACCGCGACCTCCGCGGCGGAACCGACCGTCGTCGTCGAATTTCACTGCGGTGACCGTCAGGTAATTGCTCCGGGGAGGTGGTTGCGGATCTCCTCATGGGTACTGCAGTATTCATGTTCAGAGGCAGGTTGGGCCTCGACACTAGGGGGAAGTCCAATGACATCCGAAGTTGTCGTAGCACCTCGCGTGGCACCACGAGTGAGAATGGCAACCCGATTCGGGACCACTTTTCGATGTAATCGCAATTTGAACGGGTCCCACTGACAGCTCCACGGCCACACGATGCCGGATCAGCATCCACCCCGTTGTCCTCGTCACACTGTGGAGCAAGGCATCGACACCACGACCGCGGAAGGGCGGGCGATGTTCGGAATGCTCTCCGTCCTCGCCGGATTCCAACGTGAACTCATCATCGCCAACACCCGCGACGGCCTCGCGGCCGCCCGCGCCCGGGGACGAACTGGAGGAAGACGCCCGAAGCTCACCCCGGACCAGGCGAACCACGCCCAACAGCTCTACGACGCCGGGAACCACACCGTCCAGCGCATCGCCGACCTGCTCCAGGTCCCGCGCTCCACGATCTACGGCCACCTCAACAAAACAGGCATCGGACGATGACCCGCCACCAGAACCTCCCCACCGGCGTAACAGCGGCGCCGGCCAGAACCCCTGCCACGTGGCCCCACGGCCTGCTCACCTTCCGCCTTCTCGTTCCCGCGCGTTCGATAGGCGTGCGTGACTGGGCCTTGGCGGATATTTCGCGAATTCACAAACACCTAATCGTGAAAATCCGTACCGATCCTCCTCAGACCCCGACTGCGGCACTACCGATTCTGAGCTTATCCGGGCGAAGGCCGCTAAGACCAAAAAGCGCCCTCAACCACTCGGAGCCCATATACAATAGCGCCGGCTATGAGGACGAGGACCCCCGTCCACCACAGATAGGGAATTTTACTGGTCCGGAAAGGAACGAAAGTAACCAGACCCCAAGCCAAGGACGCGCTCCAGATACCGGAAAAAAGGACATAAATAGCCCAGATACCGGTAAATCCCGGATTCAAGTTGAACACAACGTCAGCGATCGCAACCGGAATGGCAGTGGCCGCACCGCTAACCACCATCACAGGAAGTTGCAGCGCCAGCCGAACCTTCCTCGAAATGTATCTATACGTAGGAAACCAAATAAGGACCGCTGCCGCGATGGCAACTATCGACCCTTGGAATCCAGCAACGGCTACTGCCGTTAGGATTTCGCTTCCAGTTGTGGACATCGCCCTCGAATTGGAAGAGCCGGTGACGACGACTGCGGCACCTAGAAAGGTCACGATGATGACCGCCCCCAAGAAGGACAACCTGCTGGCAGGTTCCCTGCGGTTTTTCACCTGCTTTATCGTCGTCACCGAGACTCCTCTAGTAAGACCGGGCGTAGTTTATAGTCTGCGTGCCACACAGTCCGATCAGGCAGTGGAAGCCGGTGTTGCCGAGCTGGAAGACGTTCAGCCATTGCTCAGTACCTGCAGTCGTGTTGAACCTTGCCCAACCCTCATGTGCTGGTGCCTGCTGCCTGTTGCCTACTACCTCGACCAGGCCGGAACGGTAGAAACGGACCATCACGCTGTAGGAAATGGAACCACCATAGTTGATATCCCACAGCTTGCAGTGCGGGTTAGAGGCGTCATGCTTAAATCTCACCTGCGCGTATGAACCAGCTGACTGACCTTCCTGGAAAAGCATGTTGGAAGTGCTGGCGTAAGACGTAGCAACAACTTGGTTGTTCTTGTATGTCACGCTTTGCCCGACATTCTTAGCCAGCACGAGCTTCTCACCGTCAGGGTTCTGCCAGTTCACGTTGGCCCACATCATAGTCCGGTAGTCAGGAGCGTCGAACGGTGCGTTGATTGGTGGAGACCTGAACCCGCGATTGTCGCCCCCAAATGTGTAACTCGAATCTGCATAGTTGCACATGGACGCATCGACTCTGGCTGGCGGGATGAATGTTTTGTACTGGAACGCTGTCCCATACGTCTGATAGGTCTTCGTCGTTATGGCGTGGCCGTTCGGCGATAGCGTTCTTAGAGTGAATGTCTTGCGCGATTCTTCCTCACTGTCTCCAACGGTCACGGGCGTAACTACCGTGAATGTGTATTCCGTCGATGGAGCTAGTCCATTAGTGGAGAACTTTCCTCGGGTGACGTTCTGAGAGAACTTTCCGTTGACATAGATCTCAGATCTCGTCGCCTGATTCGGGACCTCCCATGCGAGACTCGCCGTGGTCGGGGTGACAGCCCAAGCCGAGACGGGCTTCATGGTCGAGGTGTCAAATTTGAGTTCTGCTTCACTCAAGGTTTCGATTTCCACCGCCGGAGCAGTGCTGAGTTGACGATCTTCACCTAGTTTGGGGTTCCCCTGAGACCCTTTCGTGGCGTCTTCACCCGAGGCTGACGGGCTCAGCGGTGGGGCTTTCTGGATAACAATTTTGACCGGATAGTTTTGCTTGGTCTGTCCCAGAACTGTTCGTTCACCTTCATCTCCATCGTCGGAGATGATGTCAATCTTGTTTTTGTCCAAGTCCATGAATCGAGTCGTCTGCTTCAGGTCTAGTAAGATTCCTGGCTCCGATTCGCTGGCTTTTGCCGGTCCGACCGAAAGTAAACAACCCCCGATCGTAACCAACGCTGCCGAAGTGGCGGTCCACTTTCTGAACCGATTTTGTTTATAGCTCCCCATTTTCCGATTCCCCCAATTGTCGTGAATCACGATGATTCATGGCCCTCGGCCATCTGGGGAATATACCAGACACTTTTGTTTGAACGCTTGTCACGTCGAGATCACCGCCGGTACCAGGGATCTGCTGATCGAATCCTTCTCAGATTCGCCGCCAGGAAGCGCTCAAGCGCATCCTAAACGCCCCACTGAGCACCGCCTTCGGCGTCGTCGTAGAGGGCGAGCAAAAAACGTTGACGCTTGGTCAGTGTCCACACAATCGCCAACGACGAGGACGCGACCGAGGAACTGGAATCCGTCATCCAGGACGACCTGACATGCTCGCCCACCTCACCCAGATGCTGCGCGACCGCGCCGCCGCCCACGCAGCACTGACCCCCGACCAGGCCCAGCACGCCCAACAGCTCTACGACGCCGGGGACCACACCGTCCAGCGCATCGCCGATCTGCTCAAGGTCCCGCGCTCCACGGTCTACGGCCACCTCAATAAATCAGGCATCGGGCGCGACCCACCGCCAGTAAGTCCCCAGCGGCTTAGCGCTCAATCCGTCCCCATTACTACCAAGACCCCAATGACGCCGCCACCTTGTCAACGAAAGTCCTGTGGAAAGGCCCCTCGAATCTTCGGGACACTGTCGCTTCTGAGGGCAAAGCCCGCGGAATCACAGTCACGTTTGCGGAGAGACCATACTCCGCCGCCGAAATCGATGCCGCCGTGAACCTGCTCCTGGCGCAGAAACCGTCATTCGAGGCCCTGGGATTCAAAGTTGAAAGTGTTGGCGGTATTCGAGATGACGACGGCCAGATCGAGATCGAAGGCCACGCACTCACGAGTCCGGGATTGAAGCTGGCCGCTGACCAACGGGCAGCGGTGGAAACCTCCGCGCAGGTTATCGCTAAAGTGCCGGTAAGAGTCATCGATGGTGTCCGGGTCGCCGCCGCGACCCGGATGAACGATACCAGTCCGTTCAATTCCGGCGCTTATATGCTCCATGCCACCGCTTACAACGGCTGTTCCACTGGCTTTGCGTTGGCCTACTCCAGGGATGCAACGTACATCAACACGGCCCGCCATTGCCGGAGCGGATATTGGAACGCGCGTGACAATTCCAACACGTCCTTGGGATTGCAATGGCGGGACTCACCAGATGGCCAAGCGGTACTGCTCTCCGAGCGGGGCAGTAAGTGGATGTTCGATGGGGCATGGAACAACAGCGCGGGATATTCCAAGGCTGTGTCTGGTTTCCATGACGTCTCCCTCGGTGATCGTGTCTGCACCAGTGGAGGAAATTCCGGCGTTCATTGCAACATCGGTATCTCCAAAATGTGACACAAGTGGAACGACGGCTACGGCGAAGCTTCCCAGATTGAAGGATTCATGCAGACAGACGGAGCTATTTCCGCAATCGAAGGTGACAGCGGCGGACCGGTCCTCGTCCCATGCGGCAACGGCACTGTCGGCGCTGCGGGAATGATTCAGGCCATTGTCTGGCCATGGACAAGCGGCGCCGGCTGCGGCGGCGTCCGCGACGGCGGAGGCAATCTATGCAGCGGCACTGTCTGGTTTACTTCCACCCGGACCATAGCCAGCAGCCTGGGGATGATCCTCGTCACCTGGTAACAGCTCTCCCGGCGCTGAACACTTGTTCCTTGGCGCTGCTAGATTGCTAAGGAAGCTGACCCAGCCGGGTCTTCAGCGCAGCGGCGACTCACGCTAATCACTGCGCGTCATGGGAACGGATTGGTCCGGGACTCCAACTGACGCCGAATGCTAAACGCGCAATGTGCCGTTCCTACTTAACCCCGTTAGCACGATTTGAGTCGGGCCCAGCTCTAGCTGGCGGTTTGTTGGGCTAGTGTGTGGGCGAGGCGGTAGGAGTCTGTTCCGGTTTCGAGGATGGTGCCGTTGAAGGTGAGCCGGTCCACGATGGCGGCGCAGAGGCGCGGGTCGGTGAAGGTTTTGGTCCACCCACTGAAGGATTCGTTGGTGGCGATCGCGACGGATGCCTTTTCTTCGCGTTCGGTGAGGACTTGGAAGAGGAGCTCGGCGCCACGCTTGTCGAGTTCCATGTAGCCCAGTTCGTCAATGCAGAGTAGATCGACGCGGCCGTAGCGGGCGATGGTTTTAGCCAGGGCTTTTTCGTTCTCGGCTTCAACGATCGCGTTCACGAGCCTGGTCGCGAGAGTGTACTTGACCCGGAAGCCCTTCTCCGCGGCCGCGGTCCCTAACCCGATGAGCAGGTGAGATTTGCCGGTCCCTGAGTCGCCGATGAGACACAGCGGTGAGCCTTTCCGGATCCAGTCACCTTTGGCCAGCGTGTGGATCGTGGCTTCATTGATGTTCGGGTTCGCGTCGAAATCAAAGTCCCCAAGCCATTTATCCCGTGGGAAGCCGGCTGACTTGACCCGTCGAATCGAGGAACGGCGGTCACGGTCATCACACTCCGCCAGGAGAAGTTCGGCCAGGAACCCTTGATAACTCAGTTGCTCTTTGCCAGCCACAGATAAGGCTTCGTCCAGGACGGCCCTGATCGTGGGCAGCCGAAGCCGCCGGCAGGCTTGGTCCACGGCCGCGACGGCGGCTTGTTCGGTCAAACCGCGGCGTCGACGCAGGGTCTGGGATACGACAACAGGTGGAGTTGGGCTCATGAGATCTGCTCCTTGGAATTGGTTGTCGGGCCGGATTCGGTGGCATGAATGGTGCGTTTGGCCAGAAGTTGGTCATAGCCAGCAACCGTCGGGACCGGGCGCGTGTCCGGTGGCAGGCCCGCAATCACGGCCGCCGGGTCGGCGAGCCGGCGCTGGGTGAGACTAACAACGCGGTGCTCGACGATTTCATCGTTTGCGCCGGAATCGCAGTCGGGCCGGACCCACCCCGGGGTGCTCCGTTCGGCGGCTACGCGCCTGGCCTCGACTGCGACGACGTCGGCGTTCACCGCGCCCACTGTTAGGGCAGCGGTGATCCCGGCGATGACGTCGGAGGAATTCATGACCCTGTGCAGAAGTAGTACATCGATGAGTTCCAGGATCGCTTTGGTGTCGCCGTCGGTTTTGCGGGCAGCTGCCCAGAACGCGTCATGGGCGGGCGTAAACACCCCCGATTCGCGGGCCTGGGCCAACGCTGTGGACCCAGGTAACGCGCCGGGCTTTATCCGTAGTACTTCAAGGTAGTGGTCCAGCTTTACGCATTGACGGCCCCTGCCCACGGTTCGCGGGTGGGTCGCGATCAGGGTCCGGCCGTCAAAGATCTTCACCTGCGTCGCTTGAAGGGAGACCCGTACTTTCCGGTTGATGAACCGCGCCGGGACCGAGTACTTCATGGAACGCACACTGACCAAGGCGGACCGATCAACCCTGGGAGTGAGCACCAACCCAGGATCAAAGCTCTCTGCAGGTAGGGCCGAGAGCAAAGGCTGTTCAACGGCGAAGTCCTGCCCGATGGTTCGCAGCCGTTGGGAGATCCTGCGGGCGTCTTCTTCCTCATCCCAGACCCGGAGCTTGTCGTTGAGCTCGGCAAGGGACTTCACGGCCGGCACCGGTGTCAGGAAGTTCCTGCGGAACCTACCTACTTCGCCTTCGATCCCGCCCTTTTCATGGGCACCGGCGATTCCTGGTCCGCAGTAAAAGGCATCGAAACCAAAGTGCGATTTGAACAACAACCAGCGCTCATTCTCAACGCGCTGCCGGCCAGCACCATAAACAACCTTCGTTACCGCAGAGGTGAGATTGTCATACCGAATATGCCGGGCGGGAACACCACCAATGGCGTGAAACGCCTCGATGTGACCCTCCAGAAATGCTTCCTGAGCACAGGTAGGGTATACGCGATGAACAGACTTCCCAGAGTGACTAAGCCGGAAAGCGAACATGTAACAACGAGTCCGCACCCCGTCCAGATCCACCCACACGTCACCAAAATCGACCTCGGCCTCCGCACCCGGGGCGTGTTCCTGTGGGATGAATGCTTCCACGGGCGCATTCCCGGACTCAACCGCGATCGACGCCCGGCGGGCTTTGACGTATTGCCGGACCGATGAATACGAAATAACCGCTTGGTGCTCATCAACCAGACGGTCAAAAAACCCGTTGCGCTGTATGGCGCTGCTTCCGTGGAGCGTCCAAGTCAGCCAGCAGCATCGCCTCAATGACCGGCTTCAAGGGACCAAGCCTCGGTGCTCGACGCGATGGGGTTCTCCGTTCCGGCGGTTCCGCAGCTGCCAGTGCCTGCCGAACTGTTCTTCTCGAGACCCTGTGCGCACGGGCCAGAGCCCGGATCGATAACCCACGCACCCTGGCGTCCCTGCGGATCCTCGCGAACAGCTCCACTCTCAACTCCATCACTGCCTCCCACTGTTGGAAAAACACTCGGATGGAACCAACGGTGGGGTGGGCTCAAGTCAAACTGCGGTTAATCAACCGGCGCGCCCTGAAGTGGGCCCGATTCAAACTGCAAAACCGGTCTCCACTCAAACTGCCATAATCAGCTCACGCCCGCAGGTAGACGGCCGCCAACGCGCAACAGCACGACGACGGAAAGGCTCGCCGCGAGCGGGCCGATGAATCCCATCAGTGTGAAGCGGGTAGGACCTGTCCAAGGGAGGTGATACACGTCGGTTAAAAAGAGACCCAGTGCGCCCAAGAACGCGAGCAAGGATGTAGCTGCGAACCCGACGGCCCACGTTTTTGATGGTGTAAAACGGCTCGCTTTCACGAATGACCCCATGTGTTCCTAACTTTTTGGCGGAAACCGCCCCCCAATTGATCTCCCGCCAAAAGGCAGTGGTTCACATGCTAGCCGGGGCTGGGGCATCATTTCGCGCAGGGAAGAGGGTCTATATCCTTAAGAGATGAGTGAAGTCGCGCATTCCACTGTCGCATTTGAGGGACGTTTTGCCCGGGAGCTCCCGGAGCTGGCCGTTCCTTGGCGGGCGGAGGAAGCCCCGGATCCGCAGCTTTTGGTGCTCAACCAGCCACTCGCCGTCGAGCTTGGTTTTGATCCTGATTTCCTCAGGAGCCCGGAGGGCGTGCGCCTGTTGATCGGCAACGCCGTACCGGAGGAGGCTACGCCGGTAGCCCAGGGTTATTCGGGTCATCAGTTCGGCTTCTATTCGCCGCGTTTGGGGGATGGTCGCGCCCTCCTGCTCGGTGAGCTGGTTGACGCAGACGGTACCCTCCGGGATATCCATCTCAAGGGTTCGGGGCGAACGCCATTTGCCCGGAACGGTGATGGCCTGGCTGCGGTGGGTCCCATGGTGCGCGAGTACATCGTGAGTGAGTCCATGCACGCATTGAGGATTCCCACCACCCGGTCCTTAGCTGTGGTTGCCACAGGCCGCCAGGTTCAGCGGGAGACCCTGCTGCCCGGGGCTGTCCTGACCAGGGTAGCCAGCAGTCATCTGCGGGTAGGCAGTTTTCAATATGCCAGGGCCAGCAATGACATGGATCTGCTGCGCCGCTTGGCTGATCATGCGATCGAACGCCACTACCCGGGATCGGCCGGTGAAAGCAATCGCTACCTTGCTCTGCTGAAGTCCGTCATCTCAGTTCAGGCGAGACTTCTGGCGCAGTGGATGCTGGTGGGCTTCGTTCACGGTGTGATGAACACGGACAACATGACGGTGTCCGGCGAGACCATAGATTACGGTCCCTGCGCCTTCATGGAGGGCTTCGATCCAAGTGCGGTGTATAGCTCCATTGATGAAATGGGCCGTTACGCCTACCGAAACCAGCCCGTCGTTGCGGAGTGGAACCTGGCACGTTTTGCTGAGTCGATTGCGGCGTTGATCCACGAGGATGAGGAGCAGGCGGTGAACCTCGCCATTGAGGCCCTCCAGGGATTCCGTAAGGAGTACAGCGCCACATGGTTCAGCGGTATGAAGGCCAAGCTTGGGCTGCCTGAGGACATTGACGACGCCGTTGCGTCGCCTTTGGTGGATGACCTCCTGCAGCTGGTTCAGGAGGCGCGTGCGGATTACACCTCGTTCTTCCGGAGCCTCAGCAAGGCAGCCCGCGGGGAGGCTGAACCTGCACGCAGGCAGGTCCTGGACTTGGCAGCGTTCGATTCGTGGCTGGAACGGTGGAGGGAAGCTTCGCCGGATGCCCATGCCATGGACGCGGTCAACCCGATCTACATTCCGCGCAACCACTTGGTGGAGGAAGCACTGGCGGCCGCAACTGAGGGTGACATGGGCCCAACGGAACAACTGCTGATCGCAGTGTCGGATCCGTTCAGTGAACGCCCCGGCCTGAAAAAGTATGCCGAGCCAGCGCCGGAGAGCTTCGGCCCGTACCGGACTTTCTGCGGGACCTAACTGCCCCTATTGGTTAAACGTGAACGCGTTGGTTAAACGTGAACGCGTTGGTTAAACGTGAGCGCGCTAGCGATCCGTAAGGGTCGCTAGCGCGTCAGCTGGCTGCTTAGCTCCACACTGCCCGAACCACCATGTCTGCACCCGCAGCCAAGTGGTTACCGGTGTGGCCCGCATCCAGCACGCAGACGTCCTCTGCTTCGGGCGGGCCATTTGATACGAGGCATTCTGCTGCGCGGAAGCTGAGTAGGTCCACGGGGAGGTTATCGCCAATTTGAAGGTTGCTCATGTTGCCCTTTGCTTGTCCGGGCATCACCATAATTGTCTGTAGCCCGGTGTCGGTGGGAGAGAGAACCTCCCCCTTGGAACGCCGGACTTCATCAGCGGGTACCTCCATACTGCCCTGCTGAACGAACTTTCGTCTACGCGGGACTACACAGGACTACACACAGCTACGCCAATCCTCAGTTGAAACTTGAGTGCTGCACTATAGCCAGGAGCTCTTGGCGGAGCCCCTCGGAGTCCAGATTGATCACGGACAGCACGTTGCTCTCCTGCCGGTGCGATTGCTCCAGCAGTGTGAGCCCCAGATCCGTGATGGATATCAGTTGGCTGCGGCGGTCGAACCGGTTTGGTTCACGCAGGATGAAACCTCTCGATTCCAGCCGCGTGAGCAGCGGGCCCATGGTTTGGGCCTGCACCCGGACACTGCGGGCAAGGTCGCCGGGCGTGATCGGTCCAGCCGATGCCACGGCATCGAGGGTTAGCACCGCTGGATAAGTCAACCCCAAAGGGCGCAATCTGTCGTTCCATGCCAGTTCCACAAGCCGGGCTGCCGTAGATAGCAGCCGGCTGGTTGGCCATCGTTCCATATCAGGCATTCAGGCACCCCAAGGCTTTCACAAATAGTCAGCTTACTTACTAGGCTACATCAGCCGTGGGTGGCTATCGTGACTACCGGCCTGCGGACTGGCTCTAGGAAGGGGCTCGACGGCGGAACTCGCCTGCGCGTTCCGCCGTGACGTTTCTTAGCCCTCGCATTCCTTGCAGTATTTCTGCCCGTTGCTTTCCCGGGCGAGTTGGCTGCGGTGATGGACCAGGAAGCAGGACATGCAGGTGAATTCGTCATTTTGTATCGGGACGATTTCAACCTGGAGTTCTTCTCCGGAGAGATCAGCGCCGGGAAGTTCAAAGGCATCCGCAAGGTCCACTTCGTCCAGGTCTATGGTGTCAGTGGGTGCGGCGCTCTTGGCAGGTGCAAACTCTGCCAGCGGCAGTGCTTGTTCTTCTTCAGGCAGGGCGCGGGGTGTGTCGTAATCGGTGGCCAAAGTGGTGAACCCCCTTGTAAAAGTGCTTTCTATTGCTCTTGGCGCACTTTGTAACTACAGGCCCCTGCCTGGTATTCCCGTCAGGAAAGATCGTACGCCGGACGGCCGGATCCGCGCTCGGCACCGTGGACCTGGAGGGCGCGGCGCATGGCCTCACGGTTTTCCTCGGCTAGTTCCGGCTGCTCGGCCACACGGTAAAGGTCCGCTGCCCACTGAAACTCGTCGGCTGCGGCCCGGAAACGTGCTTCGTCAAAAAGTCGGCGGCCAATGTGGTGCCGGACGTAGGCCTCTTCTTCCGGTGACCGGACTGTTCGCAAGGCTTTTTCGTGGAGTACGGCGGCATCATGCCAACGGTATTGACGTTGATTGAGCTGGGCAAGGATCAGCAGCAGTTCCCTACGGTCAGGCGTACCGGGCAACAGTTTCATGCCCTCATCCATGGCCTCGGCGTCCCGGCCGAGTAAGGCCAAGTACCTGACTCGCTCCACAGGAGGACAGTCGCCGGCAAGTGCAGCTTCCACGGCTCGCCTGTTAATCACCACATCACGGAACGTGGTTGGGTCAGTGCGCCAAAGACTTGCAGTATCTTCCACCGTGATGTGCCCCCCACAGGCTTGTTACAGAGCCAACTGAGTCGCAGCACTGTCAATGCCAGGCTGCCGGAACCTCCATAATCTCATGAACCGTGAAGCCCGCAAGTTCACCGGGCCAGGCAGGTTCAATGAAGCTGGCTGTCCGGGGCTGTAGCCCGCCAGGAATGGAAGGGAACGGTCAGTCCCGGGCGTGTTGGGGCGCAGGTAAAGGGTCCGGCCAGGGCCACCGCATCAGGTGCTAAAGGCACTACCCGCACGAGTTGAAGTTCTTTGTCCCCGGACGCGGCCCGGATGGTGAGGGCATTGCCGGAGCGGCTGACACGCATGCGGACCTTTCGCCCGTTCCACTCCGGGACCGGTGCCAGGGACCAGTCCGAGAAGCGGTCCGTGACCACCGCGCACAGTTGAGCGGCGCCGTCGGCGAATTCCACACCAGCCTTGATCCAATGCTCGGCGTTGACCCGGACAAAGATGCCCGCTTGGTCAAACTGCTGGGAGAAGTCGGCCGTGAACACAACCTCCATGGCACTGTCCTGCGGGAAGGAGGCCAGCAGGGCGTGTTCACTGTGGTGGATGAAACCGTAGGACGTGACGCGCCACGCGTCGCTGCCTTCGGCCGCAGTGACCACAAGGTCACCTTCATGCTCGACGACGGCGGCCGGCTGGTTGGTCCACTCGCCTCGGTTCCAGGCAATGTCAGTGGGCACGGTGCTCCTCAATTCGTAGCAAGCTCCAATAATCCCACCCCGGACACCGCCGGTGTGTTGGCACACACCGGCGGCACTGACCGCCGTCCCGCTGCTCTAAGGGTTCTTGGTTGAGGCAGCCATCAGTTGGGCGGCCAGCGGCAAGCCGTTTGCCCCGGCCCGCGCGTAATCGTCTATGGCCGTAACGTCCTGGCCGAGAGCGATCATGGCATCGGCAAAGATCTCCATATCGATGATCTGCAGGACCTTGAGGTGCTCGGCGTTGTCCTGGGTGACGGCCCCGGTCAGTGCTTCGAGCGCAAAGCTGCGGCCGGTTCCGGACAGGAGCAGGTCACTGAGCGCGACCAAGTCCAGGCTCAGATTTTGTCCCAGCGCCAAAATGTCCTGAACATTCTTCTGGTTCATCATCAGCAGGGCATTGTTGATGAGCTTTCCCGTCTGCCCGGAACCGCTAGGGCCCATGTAGGCGATCTTTTGGGAGAACGTCTCAAGAACAGGCCGGGCCGATTCCAAAGCTTCGCCGGGGCCGCCCACTATGGTGGTCAGGCGGCGTGCTTCGGCGCCTGGGCGCCCACCGCTAACCGGAGCATCCAGCACAAGTACGCCGGTGGAGGAGGCGCGCTGTGCCATGGTGTGGGCGAATCCGGGTAGCCCGGTCCCGTGGTTGATGAGAATAGTGCCCGGGGCAAGGCTCGCCAACAGGCCCCCTGCCGTGAGGACCTCTTCAATGTCGGAATCCTCCCGCAGGCACAGGCCCACGATGTTGCTGGCCGCGCCCAGCTCAGCAAGCGTGTTGTGACGTATGTAGGGGAGCCCTTCAAGGGCTGCCAGAGATGCCTCGCGCCGAACCCAAACATTCAATTCGAAACCGGCAGCTGCCATGGCCCGTGCCATAGGAGCGCCTTGGTCTCCCAAACCAACCCAGCCAACCTTGAGGCTCATGCTGCCCTCTGTTCCAAGAGTGATGCCGAAAGCTCCCAGAGGCGGTCTGCGTTCCCGGGATCCAGAGCGTAGGGGGCTACCCCTGTGTAATCAGGTCCCCGGTTGCTCACGACGCGGGCCTCATTGACGTCCTCGAAGTAACGTCCGCCGATTCCTTCGAGCTTCGGGGAGGTGGCTACGAACAATGTTGTTGCCGCCCCCTGTTGCGGTGTCTTTTGCCGCTCGATCGGAGTCCTTAGCCCTCCTGTATGCCGTTGTAGGTTGGTGGCGATTGCTCCGGGCATCACGGCGTTGGAGGTGATGCCATCTTTTGCCCAGTGCTTTGTGACGGCAACAGCGAACAGGGCGGACGCCGTCTTGGACTGTCCGTACGCGATCAACGCGTCGTAGGGGATGAAGTTGAAGTGCGGGTCATCGAATTGGACCGGGGAAAACAGGTGGCCGCTTGAACTGACGGACACAATACGGGCATTGCCGGCCTCTGCCAGGGCCCCGTGCAGGGCCGTTGCGAGGGCAAAGTGGCCCAGGTAGTTAGTGGCAAACTGCATTTCCCAGCCCTCCGGAGTGCGCTGTAACTCCGGGAGAGCCATGATGCCCGCATTGTTAATGAGTACATGCAGCGGGCCACTCCACTGGCGGGCGAACTCCGCGATCGAGGCCGGATCGGCCAAATCGACGCGCCCCAGCGAAATGTTCTGGTTGCCCGTGGACTTCCTGAGCTCAGCTGCTACCGGTTCTGCTGCTGCGAGATTGCGTACTGCAAGGGTTACCTCCGCACCGATTGCGGCGAATGCCCTTGCCGTTTCCATGCCGATACCGGAGGCGCCTCCGGTAATGATGACGCGCTTGCCGGTGAAGTCGATTCCCTTGGTGACATCTGAGGTGGTGGAACTGAACCCGAAACTGGTGGTGATGCTTGACATGATGAAGCAGCTTCTTTCGCACTGATTGGCTTGTGGTGTGTGCGCCTTCGGATTGATTCGACGGCGGACGTTGGGACAGCCGCTTTAGCAGCGGCCCCTAAGCCAGTGTGCTTTTCCCTGAAAGGGGTAGCCAGATCCCCGGGTTTCATATGAATGGCAGGGCTACCTTCGGGCGATCCTTGCCAGCGCTTGCAGTGCAGCCTCGGAGGTGCTGCCGGGTTCAGCGTGATGGATCACTAGGAGGTGCCCGTCCGTACCCGCCACTGACAACTTTTCATGGAAAAGTTCCAGATCCCCTACCACTGGGTGGTGAAGCAATCGTTTCCCTGCAACTTTGGGACGGACGTCGTGCCTGTCCCACAGCTTCAAGAAGTAGGCGCTGCGCTGCGATAGTTCCGTCACCAAGGTTTCCAGCTGAGGGTCGTTGACCCTTTCTCCGACGGCTGCCCGCAAACCAGCCGTTGCTTCCTCCATAACCTGTTCCCAGTCCTGGTAAAGCCCTTGTTCAGCTGGGTCCAGAAAGGCTTCGCGAAGGACGTTGGTCCCTGGTTTATTCCGGGGCGAAAGCGCGATTGCCAATGGGTTCGCCGCAAGAACGTTCATGTACCTGTCTTGGACGAAGGCTGGAACTTGGGTCAGGGTCTTCAGAAGAAAAGCCATGCCGACACCAAGTTCAGCGGCGCCGGGTGAAACAGGCGGAGCGTCACCTTGCGCTAGTCGGTGCAGGTGGAGTGTGGAGGGTGGATCCAAACGCAGGGCGCGTGCCAGGGCATCAAGTATCTGCGGTGATGGGTGGTGGTCCTTGCCTTGTTCCAGTCGAACGTAGTAATCGACGCTGATGCCAGCCAAGCCCGCAACTTCTTCCCGTCGGAGACCCGGGACGCGGCGGCGCCCAAAGTCGGCCAGGCCGGCATCTTCAGGGCGAACCAGTCCACGGCGTGCTTGAAGATACTGGCCGAAGGCCCGGTTGGTGGTCACAGATATAACTTACGCGCAAGGGCTCTGTTTCAGGACTCCAGTGATTCCTGGTGCGCCTCGGGACGCTGTTCTTCGTTAGAAGGCAGGCTCCGTTTGCGTCCTTGCAGCCAGCGGGTGAGGAAAAAGAGGACAAGCCCTATGACTAGAAGGATGCCTGCACGAAGCCAGATCTCCGGGCCTTGCTGGAATAACAGGAGCGCGCAGGAAGCCAATGCCAGGTAGGGGATGATCATGGGCACCCGGAAGTGCTTGTGCTCCACTCTGTCTTTCCGTAGCACCAGCACGGCAACGTTGGTGCTGATAAAGACGAATAAGAGCAGTAGGACCACCGTTTCAGCCAGCGAGCCTAGGTCTCCGGTGGCCGTCAATGCCATGGCAGCCAAGGTGGTCACCATAATGGATACCCAAGGTGTGCGACGCCCTGGAAGCACCCGGCTCAATCCTGCGGGGAGCAGCCGTTGCTCGGCCATTCCGTAAGCCAAACGGCTGGCCATGATCATTGTCAGCAGAGCACCATTGGCTACTGCGATGAGAGCTACCAGTCCGAAGAGCCAGTCCGGAACCCCAAATCCAGTAGCTTGGACAACTTGCAGCAGGGGACCAGAAGAGCTGTTGAGTTCATCCGGTGCCAAGGCTGTTGAGGACGCCAAGCCGATCAGAATGTAGATCGCACCAGCGGTCAACAAGGCCCCGAACAGAGCCTTGGGGTATACACGGTGAACGTCGCGGACCTCTTCGGCAACGTTCGCGGATGTTTCAAAGCCCACGAACGAGTAGTACGCCAGCAAGGATGCAGCCAGTATTCCTGCTCCGGGGGAAACTGCCGGATTGAACTCCAGGACACGTGAGGCGTCCCCGTCTCCGCGGCCTAGCATGAGGCCTACGAGGACGATCACCAGCACCAGGCCTGACACCTCTATGACGGTCATGACCACATTGGCCCTCACCGATTCCTTGACCCCACGGGCGTTCAGCAGAGCGATCAGCAGCAGGAATACCAGAGCGGCGGGAGTGGCGGGTACATCCAGGAATGGTTTGAGATAATCCCCGGCGAAGGCCAGGCTCAGGCCTGCAGCGCTGGTCACGCCTGCTGCGAGCATGCAGAAACCCACCAAGAATGAAATCACCGGCACTTTGAAAGCCCGTTCAGCAAAGACGGCAGCCCCACCGGCCTTTGGGTATTTAGTTACCAGCTCGGCGTAGGAGGCAGCAGTGAGCATGGCCAGGAAGAGGGCCAGTGCCAGCGGAATCCAGACAGCCCCTCCCACTTCGCCTGCGACCTTCCCCACCAAGGCATAGATGCCTGCGCCTAAAACATCGCCGAGAATGAAGAGGAAAAGCAGCGGGCCGGTGATCGACTGCTTGAGTTTTGATTTCTGTGCTTGAGCCGGGCTGTCCATAATGACAGATGCTACCTGAAGGTAAGTAACCTTACTAAATTCTGAGTTGGCATCCGCGTGTGACCCTAGAATGCGGTCAGCCTGCCGCTAGCTACGCGCGCCCCGAGTCAGTGACCACGTGGTTCTGACCGCGTGCACGGCCAAGACCACTACGAATAAGGACAGCACCATCACGGCTGCCGAAATGGCCACTATCACCACGCCCGTTACGTGGACTAGCAGGACGGCGGAGATGACTACGGTGTGTGCGTCGAGGAGTTCCATTTTTCATTTCTTGAGAGGTGCCAAAGTGATGTGCGGTTTTGGGGATTTTGAATGCGGTGCGATGCCCGCACACCTGTGGGAGCGTGTGCGGGCATCGAGCTGGACAGGCCGGTGGTTACTCTGCGTATTGCATGCTGGTCAGGAGCGACTTGAGCTTGCTGTACTGCTCGCTTTCCATGAAGGCAGCGGCGCTCTCCGCGGACATGGAAACGTCAATGTTGGCCCTGGCCACTGAGGCGCCGTTGTCCATGATGAGGAAGCTGTTGGCCGAGGCGCTGCCGGGGCCTTCGCTCATGAACACACTGTCCACCACGCCCATGAAGTAGCGGGTTTCCGGGGTCTCAAACGGGTATTCGTCCTTGAAGAAGGCAAAGTGGGAGGCTCCCCTCTGGTTATCGAAGTCGGTCAGCTGCTGGGAGTCCAGGATGGTGCGGTTCACTGGCCCGGCAACCACACCGCCGTAAACACCGCTGGCGATCAGCGCAACCTCGGTGCCCGTCTCGTCGTAAATATGGGCGTCGACCGTTTGGCGGCCATCACCGAAGAAGTCCATGGGTATCACTTCGGTTTGCGCAGTCCAGCCTGCCGGCAGCAGGAAGGAGATGTGCCCATCAGGGAAGGTGTAGAGCCCGATTGTGGGGTAGTCCGGGGAGACGTGCGGTGTTGAGGGTTCGGTGGGGGTTATAGGCGTAATTTCCGGTTCGGAAGGAGCAACGGTCGACGGCGGAATGGTCACCGGCGGTGCCGGATCAACCGGCGCGGGAACAACAGGGTCCGCAATAACAACCGGCGGAGCCGGGGAAACCGGCGCAGGAACTACAGGGTCCGCAACAACAACCGGCTCCACCGCAACAGGAGGAGCCGCCGGAGCAGGAACAGCTACCGCCGGAGCAGGGGTATTAACAACAGGTGCGGGCACGCTGACCTCCACCGGCTGGGTGGCCGTGGCCGGAGTGTCCAGCAAAGGTGCGGTCTGCCCGGAAACGGGAGCTACAAGCGCCTCTGCCATAGCCGCTGCGGGGAGCTGACTGGTCTCTTCCGAGGCAGCCGCGAATGAACTACTGCTAACTGGAGTTGACGGTGCGCATACTGCCAGAGTGAGTGCCAGGGCCACTGTTGCCATGGTGGCGTATTTGGCAGATCCGGATCGGCTGTTCTTCATCTTGGGTTCCTTCCCCCACGGAGTGATCGAGCAGTTCTTGTGCTCATACATCTTGTTTCCGGCAAGGAACCACGGGTTACAAGGAGTTCAAACAAACTATGGATTATTTATAACGCTTTGGCGTAGGGCCTTAATCGGCCGGCCTGAAAGCCACACGTACGTTCCGGCGGACACCACCACACCGCCGGCTATGTACATCCACCAAGGGAATCCGGGGACGTCCGGTTTTTGGCCGGCTGCATCCACATCGGACTGCGGCGTGGGGATGACGCGCTCTCCGGTCACCAGGATTCTGTGGCTGTTGATGCCCAGGGGAGTGCACGTGACCAAGGTCAAGAGGTCCTTGCCGGGCTGGATGAGAAGACTCTCGGTGTCCTGCGGCTCAACCACCAAGGTTTCAATCACACGGTAGGTCAGGATCTCGTCAAAGACTTCGATCGTGAAGGTGTCATCCACGGAGACCTTGTCCAGGTTGGAGAACAGCTCGGAGGTTGCAAGGCCTCTGTGCCCGGTGACTACTGAGTGTGTGGACGGCCCGCCCACCGGAAGTGCCGTGCCTTCGAGGTGACCGATCCCGTGCTCCAGCACGCTCTCGCTGGTCCCGTGGTAGATGGGTAGATCAACGCCAATGGAGGGGATCCTGATGCGGGCCATGAGGCCCTCGGAGTCACCCCGGAGCATGTTCAGGTATTTCTGCTTGTCTGTCTGCGGTTCGTTGGCCAGCGGGAGACGTTCGTTGGCTGCAACATTTGCGCCGCCGCCGCTCAGACTCTGGTTGTATTCGCGCGCCTCGGCAATTCGTTGGCGCAAGGTCTCAGCGCCAAGGTCCTTGATTCCCTGAGTTAGTTTGTCAATTTTTTGTGACTGTTCCACCGAGCTGAACCAGGCCGCAGCGGCAGGGTAAAGGAGAAGGCTTGAACCAATCAGCACGGAAACTGCTACCACCAAGGGCAATACCGGGAGCCGCCAGCGGAGTAACCGCTTGCGTTCGCCCCTGGTGAGGACCGCCGTCGAATCTGACATTTTCCTGTCCGGGACATGCGAAGGCGGGGCGCCTTTCTGACGCCCCGCCTCCGTATTCACAGTGTTAGATTACGCGTTTGCGGGTGCCAGTACGGCACGACGACGGCGCGCGGCGAGGATTCCGGTTCCGAGGGCGATGGAAAGGAAACCAATGCCGCCAATGGTGAACCAGAGGGCTCCGTCACCACCGGTGAGGGGGAGCGCGAAGGCCGGAACCTGGTCGTGCTCGAACTCAACGTAGTTCTGTACCGGTGCGGTGGTGGAGCTGGGACCGGCCACAACTTGGGTCTGGACCTGGCTCGGGGTGGGCAGTTGGAAGCCGGCCGGAGGCGAAATTTCGCGGACGTAGTAGTTACCCGGGGTGATGATCGGGATAGCTACAAAGCCGTTCGCCCCGGTGGTCCAGTTCTGGATGCCGTTGATGAACACCGCGTTCTGGCCAAGGTTGGCGTCGTTCTGGTTGAGGAACACCTGATACACGGCACCAGCCAGCGGCGTGCGGACGTTGTTCTCGTTCTGGAAGGCGAACACGGTCAGCTGGCCGATCGGGGTGCTGCCCGTAACGGTTTCCGTTGCACCGTTCACAACGCTGGTTGCAGTGTTGCTGATGACGCCACTTGCCGGGATGGTGAGCGCACGGCTGAGCACGTTCAGGGTCACATCGCCGCCGGGCAGGGCGGCAAGGCGGGTGAGCCCGGCAGGGGTGAAGGTGAGGGTGACATGGCGGCTGGCCGAGTCGTACAGCAGCGTGTAGTCCGTGCCGTCAACAAAGTTCTGGGCAACGTTTGCAGCGTTGGCAACCCGCACGCTGGTGGGTGCAACTCCGGTAGGACCGGTGGGAAGGTAGTCCAGATCAGTGGGCAACGTGTCCGTGAGGGTGAAGATATCAAGGGTGTCGCCAGCTGCAAGGGTGGGAATATCTGAGTTGATGGCCCAGCGGATCAGGTCCGGGTTGCGGGCTTCAACCGAGTTGGCCGGGGCTGGAACACGGGCCTTGGTCAGATCCGTCACAGCGTTCTTCGGGTAGGCGTGAACGTCGTAAATCCACTGGTTGGCGGGTGCGCCGCCAGGTCCGGTGGGGAACGGCAGTGTAACCAGGAACGGCGCGGCCGGGTTGGTTGCTCCCACCGGCAGCGCGGTTTCGGTCACCAGGTAGAGGCCGATAGGCAGCGTGTCACCGTTGTTGAACGTTGCAACACCGTTGGTACCCGTGGTTGCCGTGTACGTGCCGGCAGCGTTAACGCGCGTGGCAGCGGTTGCCGGAGTCAGCGCGGACACAGCGGTCCAGCCTTCCGGGGTGGTGAGGTCCACGCCCTGGACCAGGGCGGCGGTGAAGGTGGCACCGGAGAGCGGCGTGCCAGGAACGGTGACTTCCTGGCCGGTGCCGATCTGCTGTCCATTTTCCGGGCCAAGCGCGTACTTGTGGATGGTCAGGGTGCGGGCGATCGTCGGGTCAATGTTGCCCGGTTGAGTGACGGCTGCCGCAGGCGAGACGGCGACGAGAGTCGCCGCTGCGCCCAGCGCCAGCACGCCGGCAGCGGCTGAAAGCCGCTGGAGGAGGCGGATGGACATGTGATTTCTCCTAAGGGTGAAGTGAGTGTGAGACCGGGTAAAGCGAGTCAATAGTGTCTGGACGTCGGGCTGGGAAATGAAGGTGCGCATCACCGAATGGCGCCTCGCATTCGTCGACGCCCATGCCACACCGAAAGTGCCAGTGCCAGACCCAGCACCAACCCTCCTCCGATGAAGAATGCGTCGGCGCTTGTTCCGCCGGTTAGCGGAAGCTTTGTGGGCTCCACGGGGGCGTTGACAAAGCGGTACACCGCTGTCTGCCCGGCCGCCGGAGCTGAGATGGTCCGTGACGAAACCGGGGTCCACGTCGACCCTGTGAGCAGTTCCAGACGGAGTTCTTTGTAGGCGATTCTTCGTGTGGGGTCGGTGGCAGCCTCGGACAGCGTATAGCTGTGGCCCGGCCTGACTTCGAAGGTGCTGGCAGGGTTGCCCGTGGCTACGTATTCGGCGCCGAGGCGGCTCTCTGTTGGAATGATCACGCCCGCCAATGCCGCCGGGGTTGCAGTGAGCCTCCAGTCCTGGGCTTGGAAGCCGGGCTGCGGGTTTTGTACCTGTTTGACCAAGGCGATGGCCGCCGTCGTGTTTGACACCGTGCAGGTGACCGTCGCCGTGCCGGGAGGAGTAACGTCTCCTGCTGCCGTGACGTCCACGGTGACGCCCGTGCTGGTGACGCATCGCCAGTTGCCGGCTTGTACATAGGTGCCCGGACCGCCGGCTTCAGCCAAACGGTAGGCAACACCGGGTGTTACAGGAACACCTGAAGCCGCAGCCGTGCCCGTTCGCCCGGAGGGGCCGGGAAGCGCGCCGTTGGGGCCGGTAGCGCTGAGGGTCCAATCCGTGGGGAGCGCGGCACCGAAGGTCACTTCTTTGACGAGCGTCAGCGATGCCGTGGGCCGGTTAATCAGGGTGCATTCGATTGCCGAAGAGGGGGCTATCGCTGTAAGGCTGGCACTAATATCTGTCCCGTTCTGAGTGAAAGTGACCGGGCGATTGGCGCCGTTCACTGTACATGAACCGCTGACGAACGCGAAGCCCTCCTGCTGCGTCTCGGAGACCACCACTGTTGCCCTTGAAGCCGTGGTGCCGAACAGTATGGTCCAGCCGGCCTGTCCTGCAGCATCGGTCTGCTGCCTGGGCACGCCACCGGGAAGGGCAGTGGCGGTGCCTGTGGTGGCGGTGGCAGTGGTGCCCACGCTCCAGTCCGCGCCGGGGCGGGTAAGCCCAGAGAACTCCCGAATGGTCTTGGTGATCCGCACACTAGACACAGGGGTGGGGGAGTTGAAGAAGGTGCAGGTCACGTTCGCGTTGAGCCTGTCGGGCATAGTGACTGTGCCTGTTGTGGAGGTTCCCGCGCTCAGCCGGACACCGTCAGACCAGCAATCGTAGAGTGCGGTGTATGCGCTGATGGCCGAGGCGGATCCGGCAGCCATGGATTCCGAGATGGTGATGGTGCTACCTGCCGCTGTGGGGAACGGACCGATCTGCGCCAGTTGGCGCCCGCTGGCCGCACCGGTGGTGGTGGCAGTGGCGATGGTTGTCAGGGGAGTCCCGGAGGCCGCCGTTAGCGTGAACTGGTCACTGACCGCCTGACGGCCCACCACATTCTTCAGCACGGTGAGGGTGGGTGGGGACGAGCAACCGGCCAGGTCCACGGAGTTGACGGGCACACGCGATGTGCCAGGAACCCTCGCCCACGTTGTGGAGTCAAATTCGTAGGCGCTTCCGGCATTGGAAAGATAGACCGTACCGCGCGGTGAGAACGCGATGCCGTTGATGTTGGCGAAGGCGGCGTCTGTACCGGTTGTCGGCTTGGTTGAAGAGGTACTTACCGCCAGAGTGCCCCCGGAGGCCGCCGCCAATGCCTCAGCGGAAACGGTGTAGATCGTTGCACTGTTGGTGGAGCCCACCAAGGCAGCGCCCACCACGTAGAGGTTGCCGCGGGCGTCGAAAGCCATGTCTCCGTTGCCGTTTGGAGCCGAACCAGTGGGGAACGCACCCACGAACGCGAACCGGGTTGCTGTGGGATTCGCTTCGTTGAAGCTCCAAATGTAGAACTGGGAGTTGACGAACTTGCCGAAAAGGTAGCGGCCCGTGGACAGATCGATTGCGCCGGCAACAATGCTGCCCTCCACCGTGGCCCCTCCCGCTACGGTGGTATATGCCGAGGTTGCCAACTTCTGGAATCCAGCGCCGGGGGTCCATTTGAGTATTGAAGCAACGTCGCTTCCGTCAGTGGACCGGTCCAGCGCGTAGGCAAGGTTTCCGCCCGCACCGATGCCCAGCCCGTTTGCCGATGTGACGCCGGTCCAACTACCAACTTGGGCGAGACTTCCCGAAACAATGTCACCTTGTTCCAGCGCACCGGCAGCCGTCACGGAGTAGAAGTGGTTCGCATCACAGAAGAGTCGGGCAGCCTGCATGGTATTCGTAAAAGTGCAGACAACCTCGGCCCCCACCTCGTCAGGCACGGTGATGGTTCCAGATGCTCCCGCCCCGGACGCGATCACAGTACCGCCCCTAGTGCACTCGTAGGCGTTGGCGTAGCCCAATCCGGCACCGGAGGTTTGCGATTCGTGGATGGTGTAGGCGGAACCTGGCTGCACCACTGCTTTGTTGACCTGCCCCGCCTGGATGCCGGTGGCTGTTCCTGTGGTGGTGGCCGAGGCGAGCACAGTGGTTCCAGCGCGAAGGGAAAGTGTGAACTGGTCCGTGGGGGCTGCGCGTCCGGGGAGGTTTTTGCGGACCGTGATGGTGGTGGCCGGTGCCACAGTGATGTTGGCCGGTGCAGAGACAACCAGTCCTACCGGCGTTACGGTGCCGCTGGTGTAGCTTCCTGCGCTACCAGCAACAACGGAGACGGAAATGGTGCAGGAAGTGATCCCGGCAGCGAGGTCTCCACCCACGGCGGAGATGCTGCCCGAGCCGGCCGTGGCCGTGACGGCGAAGGCGGTGCCGGTGGCGTTGGTGCACGTGCCGGCCACTGCAGGGGTGGGTGCCACTGTCACGCCGGTGGGTAGCGTGGCTGAGAAACCCCAGTCGGTCTTCGCCAGAAGGTCGCTGGTGTTGGTGACCGTGTAGGTCAAGGTTGTGGGGACAGTAGCGGTGGCTGTAGCCGAATCGAAGGCCATGTCCAAGGCGGGCGTGACGTCCAGTATCCGCAGGTTGTCCACGCCGAATCCGCTGCCTACACCGGTGACGGTGTTCACCAGTTGCATTTGGGCGGTGGAGATCTGGGCTGGGGTGAGGAGTGCGGCGTTGGTGCCCGTGAGGTTGCCGGCGCGCACTGAGGCTGCCCAGGCGGGGTCGAGGACTCCGCCGATGGTCGGCAGGGATGGGAGCGTTGGAGAGGTGTAGTAAACGTTGCCCGTCCGGGTGCAAGGGACCACGGGGGCGGTGAAACCGTTGAGAAGGGTTGTGGCACCTGAGACCAGGTTCAGGGAAAGTGACGCGTTGTTGGTTCCGCACTGGGCGCCCACAACGTTCATCCCCACTGCGTAGTAGCGCGCGTCCGGGGCAGTGATCCCGGTCCCTGCGGTGGACTGGAGCACTGTGGTGCCGCCGGCCACTGTGGCGTAAGGGATGGAGACCAGCGCATGGTTGCCCTGTGTGCTGGCAGTTGAGCCGTTGGTGGGTGCATTGACTGACGTGGAGCCTGCAACGCCGGCCGAAACCTGGCCGAGGACGTCCGCCATACGGCGGGCGTCGCGGGCGGCAAGGGAGGACTGCCCGACGGCGGCGATTGTCTGGGTGGGGCAGAAGGCTGCGTTGGGGAACGGGGAGGTGTAGTTGACGAGAACGCCCGTGCAACTGGTGCCGCTTCGCCAACCTGTGGAGGCTGTATATTTGCCCCCGGAGTAGGCGGGTAGCCCGCTGGCAGCGGTTGTGAGTCCCTGTTCGAAGGACTCAGTCCACACTTGGCGGGGTGCCTCGGCAACTCCGGCGGCAAAGATGCTTGCGTCTGCGAAGGTGGCGAATTGCTCGGCTGTGTCCGTTGCCGCTGGTGGTCCACGGCCGGACTCAGCCACAGGCTCTGGTTCTGGCACGATGGCCTCAGCCGTTGCGGGCAAAGTGGAATTCGGATCAGGCTCGGAGGTGTGGTTTGAGTCTGTGGCTGCGGGCTCTGGCTTTTCGGGTGACGGCTCCGCGGTGCTGGCTTCCTGGGTTGAAGGCTGATCAGGAACCACAGAGGGCGTGGGGATATCCGTCTCTTTGGCAGCAGCGTCTGTGGGCTGGGTTTCAGAGGGGGAAGTGGGAGGTGCGGAGGGCGCAACCGGCATCCGGGTGACACCAGCCTGGGCTGGGAGCGGCGCGGTGATGGGTCCCCAACCGGTCAACACGACCGCGAGGGCGGCGGCAGCGGCAGCAACGCCAAAACTGCGGCGTGCGCTCGATCGGGCACCTAGGTGCCTCGGGCCGTTCCAGGGTTTCACAGGGGATCTCTCGGTGAAGTGGGCGTTCGAGTGACCACCACAACGGAAGGCGCACAAAACGTCACCTTATCCGAGGAAGAGCCCCCCAACTCATGGTGTCGGCGACAATTTGAGTCTCGCTGACACCATGAATATAACGCACCTTATGACCTTGCACAATTGTGATTTAGGCTACTCCGGCAGTGGAGTTTGAGGCTCGTCATGTGACTTTACAAAAGGTGTGATGGCGGTAATAATCTCCGCAATCTTGGACGTCCCACCGGACATTGAACTGGGAAGATGCTCCACCCGGCGAGAGGTAGAACTGATGAGTAAAAAGCGATTGTCCAACGGGTTGGGCATTCATAACGTGGGACACTTGCTTTTATATGCCACATAAAGAATGGAACGTCATTCCTCAAGTGTGGCAGTTTAAAGCGGTGCGGCGTAGCCCGTGCGGCGGGTCTACTGGCGGACGTTCAATTCAAGCGCAGGGGGATATATGCGTCGTGGAACAACAATTGGTTGTGGCTTGGTGGCGATGCTAACGCTCACGGCAGCTGGCTGTGACGCGGGGCCCTTCAGCCGGGATTACGCCAGGACCGTCCCCAACTCCGCCATCCAAGTGGGGGATAACAGAGATAAGACCTGGGAGTACGTGGACCGGGATGGCGAATCAAGGAAACTCAATCAGTGCGAGGACCTTAGCCCGTGGAATGTGGCCTACAGATGCACGTCACCTGATGGTTCGGTTGAGCTGACCTACAACGCGTCCAAGTACGGAACGCGCAAGCCCGTGCTTCGTGTTGGCGATCAAGAGGTGCCGCTGTACTGCGCTACAGATGGGATCTGGGGTGAACCGCTGCGCTACTGTATCCCGCTTTCTGATCCTGCCGTCCCGCCGCAGCCCGTCCCGCGCAAGGACAAGGGCTAGACTGTCCGCATCAGGACGGATTGGGGGATCCCGTGCGAGCTGTTCTCGCCGTTCCGCTGGTCAGTCGCAGCAGCGATGTGAGGACACAGTGTGAACTTCTTTGACGATTTCCCCAAGCCTGAACCTATGGAACGTCCCCGGAACGTGAAGTTTGTCCAGCCGCCCTGGCTTGGCCCGCCGCAGGACGAGTTGCCCGTGGTTTTGAACATCGGGCAATTCCTTCATCGCAGCTCCACCCGTGTACTGGCGGTCAAGAGCGTTGAGGTTTACAGCACAGGTTGTTCTTTTCAACTGGGGTGGGTCATTCGTCATGGTGAGGAGAGCTATGAAGAGTGGACAACACTCCACGCTTCGGTTTTCCAGCACGGTCCCGGTATGGGTCCCACCAGCGCGGACCTGCAGTTGCTCTTCGGCGTTCAGCTAGCGGACGGAACCAGTGCAAGGACGGGAATTTATGGGTGGGGTGTGCCCATGAACCATGACAAGCAGCCCGAAGCTCCGGCACTGACATTCCGCGGAGGTGGGGGCAGCGGCAACGATGACGAAGTTTCCGCCTCAGGAAATCTGTGGCTATGGCCGCTTCCCGCGGACGGGGAGCTGCGGCTTCTGGCGCAGTGGAAGGGCTTGGACATCGACGAATGCTCCATCGCCTTTGACGGTAGCAATTTCAGCCAAGCTGCCGCCGACGCGCAGAACTTTTGGGCGTAGTGCCGGACTAAGGCGTCCGACGGCGTTGCTGCCGCCACCTTGAGGGCAGCCCGTCAGCCATGTCGGACTGCCTAGGGAGTCGCCTTTTCTGCAGGTGAACATTCGGCAGGAGCTTCGGCAAAAGTGAACCAGTCGGGGAGTGCGGCGCTGTAAGCCTCCCTGACCTTGGCGTCCTTGGTTGCTGTCCAGTCCACGGTCGCCTTGACCTCAACCTCGTTCTTATCCCATTCGAACCAGTTGATCATTTTCAGTGCTGGATAGTCCCGGGGAATGGCGGGATCGAAGAGCTGTCCCCACCAGGCCTCCTTGATGGCCAGAACGTCGGCGCCCCCTGCTGAGGCCACTGTGAGGGCTGCGGTTTCGGGGATGGCTACTGGTTTGTCCCGGTCAGTTCCGTAGTTGGCATAGAAGTCCGGGACGGCAAGATCGTTCCCACCTGCACCGTTGTAGGTGCCAGTGAGTTGCTGCAGGAATTTTCCTGGTTCCGGGATGACGTTGGCACCCCAAGGGTAGGTGTTGCCCCAGTGGTAGAGGGACATACCTACCCAGTCCACGGAGTCGTCACCGGGGTAGTAGGGTGCGTACGGATCATCGGCACCGGTCACTGCGCCGTCTTTGTCAGTGTCCAAGTCAATGAAGTCTTGCGTCCCGGCTACGGCTTGGTACTTGCCTCCGCTGAAGGGGTACCCACCGCCGTAGTTGGGAGCCCACATCATGGCGCTGCCCGGGGCTTTGGAATGAACAGCGGCAGCCATGCGCTTATAGGCAGCGACGTAAGCGGCTGGCTGCTGGCCCCAGGCGTACCAGGAGCCGTTCATCTCATGGGCAAATCTAACGATTACGGGGACGCCAGCATTGTTGAAACGCGCCAGAGTGGTGGCCAATTCCTCGGCGGCCTCGCTGGTTACGGTTTCCAGGCCCAGTTTGGGTTCCAGGGTGAGGAGCATGGTGCCGCCGTTTGCCAAAGGCTGCGTTGACGTTGATTTTGTCCACCTCGGACATGGGGAAATCGGTGAAGGTGACGGTTACAGCTGGCCGCTTACCGAGGTTCCCTGCGTACTGTTCTAAAGTTTCGTGCTCCCAGTCCAGATTAACTCCGGCCAGAATTCCGTCTTTTGGTACCGGCGGGGGAGTGGGCTGGCAAACCGGTAACGGGGGTGTGGATGCACCCGGCTGCGGGCTGGCGCAACCGCCCAAGAGGCCGCCCACCAAGGCGCCAGTAATTGTCACAGCGCCTATTTTCCTGAGCCCCCAAGTCATGGCTTTCAATGTAGCAGCGTCCCGGTAGTTTGGCGGCTTCTCACCGCTGCAAAGGGCGGGGCCGGATCCTCTTGATACCGGGCTGATGATGCTTGGTTAGGCCGTTAAGGATTCGTCAAGAAATACGCGTTTCCCTCCCACTGGATACTCATGGGTGCTACGTTCGGCACGGGTTGTGAGGCTGTTGGTCTGCCCGGAAAGGGATCCAGTGTTCAAACTTCCTTGGGAGCAGGCGCCATGACGCGCGCTCCGGAGAAACTGCCCACTTCCCGGAGCATTCGGGACCGCGGTAATCCGCTGCTCCAGGCTCTGGGGCAAAAGGGTGAACGCCTGAAGGTTGCACTGCTGCATCCGGTCCGGTCGGTGCCGTTGGCGTTCCTGGCCGTAATCATCGTCGGCGCCGGACTACTCATGCTGCCTATATCCAGGACCGGCAGCGCGGAGGACATCGTCACCACAGCCTTCTTCACCGCCGTCTCTTCCGTCTGCGTCACCGGTCTGATCACCGTGGATACTGCTACCTTTTGGACCCCATTCGGGCATGGGGTGATCATCATGCTCATCCAGGTGGGAGGCTTCGGGATTATGTCCCTGGCCAGCCTGCTTGCGTTGTTCGTACGCAAGACCATTGGCTTGCGGGGTCAGCTTGTGGCGCAGTCTGAAACCCACACTCTGAACTTCGGGGACGTGAAGTCTGTGTTGTTCCGGGTGGTGAAGATTATGGCCGTGTTTGAGGCCATTACTGCTCTGATCTTGACTGTCCGCTTTTGGATGGCTTACGACCCTGATCTGGGCACGGCGGTGTGGCACGGTGTTTTCCACGCAGTCTCAGCGTTCAACAACGCCGGCTTTGCGTTGTATAGCGACAACCTCATCAGCTTCGCTGAAGACCATGGATCATCGTGCCCATCTGCGCCGCAATCATTGCCGGGGGACTCGGTTTCCCGGTGATCATCCAATTGATGCGGAACCCGCTCGGGTTCAAGAACTGGACCATCCACCTTCGCCTGACTATCTACGGTTCCTTGTTGCTGCTGATAGTTGGGATCGGACTCTTCGCTGCTTTTGAATGGAACCGCCCGGAGACTTTGGGATCGCTGAGTTTTGGTGGGAAGATCCTGGGTTCACTGGGTGGTGGTGTGTTTCCCCGGACGGCAGGCTTCAACAGCATCGACTACGGGGTAGCCACACCAGAGACCCTCATGGTTACCAACATCCTGATGTTCATTGGTGGCGGCAGCGCAGGAACGGCCGGCGGTATCAAGATCACCACGTTCCTGGTTTTGGGTTTTGCCATGTGGAACGAAATCCGTGGCCGCGAGCAAGTCACCATTGCGCACAGGTCCATCAGTTCCTCCACTCAACGCCAAGCGCTCACTGTGGCTTTGCTTGGCGTGGGGCTAGTGATCCTAGGGACCATGTTGCTCCTTATCACCACCGACTATGGCTTGGACAGGGTGCTATTCGAGACCATCTCCGCGTTCGGAACCGTAGGCCTGAGCACGGGAATTACGTACAACCTGCCACCCACAGCTGAGTGGGTTCTCATGGCGCTGATGTTCGCTGGCCGCATTGGCACTGTCACCGTTGCCTCAGCCATCGCCCTGGCATCCCGGCCCCGGCTGTTTCAGCTCCCCGAAGAGCGGCCCATCATTGGCTAGTACTCTCTAGCCTTACCGGTTGTGACGCTCTGCGTGCGCTTTCATGTTCGTACCAAAAAACCGCGAAACACGGGGAAAACGGGCTTCCGCAGCAAGTAGTTAGCTCTCGGATAGACCCAAAAGACGAGTACTCACTACTCGTGTGTGGCCGCTCTCCGCTGGGCTTAAATGAACACAGCGGCTCAGGAACCACCGTCAATAAACCCCCAATAGTTGGCGGTTGGGCGAACCGCAGGGCCGGGGCCGGACATTGGTACCCAGATACAATTGTCCGGCCCCTCGCCCTAACAAGGCGGCCTCAGATTTTGCTGAGCGTGTGGACGCGATCGTCCAACTCCGGGTTCCAGATCAAGTCCTGGTGCTCCTGGATGTGCATCCTGATGTCCCACGCGCAGGAACGGTTTCTGCCGTCGTAAGCGGCACGTTCCTTTTCAGTGGGTTCGGGGAGGGATGCCTCCCAGTCAACCAGTTCCTCGGTTATTCGCAGGCTGGTGACGGCGCGGATCATCTTGTCCACTGCAAGATTGAAGTAGACGCCGTTGGGATTCACGTCGAAAGGGTAGAGGCCCTGCTCCTTATAGATCTTCCGGATGACCGCCATCTGCTTGCGGTTGGGGTAGAACGACTTGTACGCAGAGGAATCATCAGCCCGCCTCCATTGCAGGATCATGAAGGCTGCCGTGTACTCGCGGACAGCCAGGGGTGAATCCAACAACGTGGGTGTGGCCATCACGCTGATTTCCGTGCTTCCGGTCCCGCCCGATGCGTGTGTAGGTGAGGCGAGAATGCCGAGTTCTTCCAGGCCTTCACTGAGGGACGCACGGACTGGGTAGCTGCTATAGCGCTTCAGGCACTCTTCGAACTCCTTCACGGCCTGATCCCACGGGGTCGGCTTGGCGTAGGACTCAAATCCTGTGACCGGGAAGACCTCGTCCGGGTTTGGGTTAGCTGAACCCGAAGGGTAGAGGGCATTGCCAATCACGGGGTCTTCAACCCGGGGAACACTGATGTCGTCATGGCCTGCCCTCGCCTCGGCAAGTGTGTACTTCTTCCCTCCCGAGCTCTTCCCGTCGTGAAGCAGCTCCACAATGAAAGCTCGCCCCTTAGGGACGTAGAAGTCTTCCTCGAAGGGGTCCAGTCCCAAGTTGCGGCAGATGTGGACCAATGTCTCGTGTGGGAAACAGTCCAAGGGCCGCGGCGCAGAGTACTGCTCCACGTCTTCAAAGTCATAGGGTTCTCCGCCGTGGTGGAACTTCCATGGCTCGGAATGATAGAGACTGAGCGCTCTCCGGTAGCCGGTCTCGTCATAGACCGTGAGGTCACGTCCTCCCCAACGCCCCCGGGCCCTTTCGGTGGCCATGCGTTTCATGTTCTTAGGCTCGTCGTTCACCTCAATGGTGGGAATTCCCCTGAGCTCTGAGAGGTGGTGCCGCAGCGGGTAATGAAAATGTGCGTCACCGGTGGTGTTCTCCATAACAGCGGTCCAGTCAGGGTTTGCCGTTTCCAGAAGCAGCCACCGCATCCCATAATCCAAGGGCAGAAGCTTGCTGAGCAGCTCGGTCAACGCGCCCCGATGTTCGGTGACGCCAATGCCGGCACCCACCTCATGGTTGCTTTGTTGGACCCACTTGCGCCACTCGACGGCGGCATCGTCCAGAGGCTTCTTCACGAACCCGATTTTGTTTGTCACGGGCGCCCATTCACCACCGAGAAGGAGCTTGGCGGCCAGTTTCTGGGCGGGGCTTTGGCGCGGCGGCATGGTTCGTTTCCTGTTCCTGAAAGCGGGGTGTCCGTATAGCGTCCCACAACTGCATCCGTACAGCCGCTAGCGCCCCGCGGATGCAGGATCAGGAGGAGAATGGCATGGCTGGAGGCAACAGCGTGCGCTGCTACATTACTCTCCATGGGGGCACAAAAAAGACGTCCTTTTGCACTCTTTACTGGCGCCTATATGAGCCTTCGACTACCTCGCCCAGGCGGCCTCCCCACATCCACGGCCGTCAACATGTTCGGCTACGCAACGACCAGCGGCCGGATCACCGTTCTCTCCCTGCTGATCCCTGTAGTTGGAACCGTGGGCCAGACTGTCAAGCTTTTGGTGGCTGAACGTGCCTGAGAACTCCAAAAAGCATCGCTTCCTGACCGTTGAGCAGGTGGCTGAGGAACTCAACCTATCTGCGAGCCAGGTCGGGGCCTTGCTCAAGTGCGGTGACTTGCGGGGCATCCAGGTTGGGGGCCGGAACGAATGGCGTATTGATGTTACCGACGTGGAATACTTCATCGCTGAGGCTAACAGGAAGACAGAACAGCGTATCGCTGCCGGCGATTTTGATGCTTAGTACCGGGGTACTTGGCCGTCACGCACGCAGCAGGCACTCGTCTGGGCCCTTCGGCACGCTTTTGGACCTTCCCTTTACTAGCTGGAAGCACCGCGGATCAGAGGCGGCGTCCATAGCGAAGTAGAGTGCTCGTTTCGAGTCCACCTCGCCGAAATAGAGAGACAAGTTCCGCCCTGTGGTTCCAGACAAATCGAGCCTGTAAATCGTTGAGTCGATGTCCCAGTGACCCTCCCAGTCGTAGGTCTCCACGGGCAACGACCGCCAGCTCTTGTCTTCAGTAGGGTCGGTATATAAGGGCGCCTTATCCAAGGTGAAAGTCTGATCGTCCCGCAGAAAGAGGCGGGTCTGCCCATTGACCCACACCCCCACGAGCCCGGCAACTGTTGGTTCGGGAAGCGGGGTGATGAGGCTGCATCCGGACAGAACAGCGGTCATGACAAGCCCTCCAATCGTCAGCGGCACGCCCTTGTTTTTGATTCGTCGGAACATTGCAGACTCCTCTGTTTTCTTGGAATCAACATACGGGACTATCGGAGGCCTTTGGTTACGGACTGAGCGACGGAACAGACAAGGAACGGACTACCGAGAACATTGTGCAAGAAGTTCACGGGGCACTCGAGGCGTTGGACGTTGACCGCTACACGCTGATGGCTCACTCGATCGCCGGTATCTACGGGATCGAATACGCCACCCGCTACCCGGACGAAGTGACGGCGTTCGTGGGCATCGATACGTCCGTCCCCGGACAGCCGGGCATGGACACCCAGTTCCCCACGGGCCTGATGTCTGCTGCGAAGAACCTCGGACTGCTTCGGCTGATGACCGCCTTCTCCTTCGCCAACGACACCTCCGAGAACTACACCGACCACGCCCGTGAGCAGATGCAGATGCTCACCAACCGGAACTCCCTCTCAGCCACGTACCTCAACGAGATGGGCCACATCAAGAGCAACTTCGAGAATGCTCTGGGTTCGGGTTTCCCGAAGGAGCTGCCGCTGCTGCTGTTCGTGGTGGCGGAGAACAAGCAGACCCCGGAATGGCTTGAGTTGCACCACAGCCAGGCCGCGACCGTCAACAACGGCACCGTGGTTCCCCTCCCTGGCGAGCACTACCTCCACCACACGCACGCGGCGGAGATCGCTGACGGGGTTAGGGAGTGGGAGTCGGGGCGGAGGTAGGTCACACCTTCCTGCCAGCGGCGGGGCGAGCGTACGCTGGGGCCATGGAGGCCGAGGTCAGGACCGTCTCTTTGAGCACCGGGATCAGCGTGCCCTGCTTCGTGCAAGGGAATCTTGAGCAAACAGCCGACGACGGCGGCGCGCCACTGCTGCTATTGCATGCGTGGGGCGAATCTTGGCGGAGTTTCGGTCGTCTGATTGCCTCGCTTCCGACGTTCGTGATTGTGGCGCCTGACCTACGAGGTCATGGTGGTGCGGACAAGCCGGTAGACGGCTACTCGCTTTACGAAGTCGCTGAGGACGTCGTTGCTCTCATGGACGCCATAGGCGTCAAACAAGCTCACGTCCTGGGGTCATCCAGCGGTGGTTATGTTGCGCAGCAACTCGCTGTCACTCATCCAGATCTTGTTGCATCCCTGACCTTGGTTGGCGCACCCCTGAGCCTGCATGGGAAGCCACCATTTGCGAACGAGGTCGAGGGACTCAGCGACCCGATCTCGGAAAGCTGGATGCGCGAGTCCTTGGCATGGTATCGACTGCTGCACGCCCTGCCAACCTCCTACATCGAGGACAGAGTAAGAGACGGTCTCGCTATGCCGGCCTCGATTTGGAAAGCTTCCCTGAGGGGTTTCTACGAGGCCGTTCCTCCGACGGAAACCGGCGATATCTCCGTCCCTACACTTATGCTCTGCGGAGCCCACGATCACCTCGTGCCACGTCATCATCAAGAAAGCCTGGCTGGCCGCATCAAGGGCGCACGATCGAAGATCTACGAGCACACCGGTCACCTGGTGCTCTGGGAGTGTCCGGAAGGAGTCGCCGAGGATGTGACAAGCTTTCTCGGAGAGCTGCCCAAGCGCCCTTAACTTTTGCAGAACCTTCATCCGTGCAGTCACAAAACAACCAGTGTGGTTCTCTATGCCCCTCCCCGGAGAGCACTATCTCTACCGCACGCACCCGGGGGAGATCGCGGATGGGGTTTGTGAGTGGGAGGCGGGGCGGACGCTCCCTCGCTGACTTCGTTATTGAGGACACGCGCGGTCGTGTGGGAAGTCCTGCAAATTCGGGGCTCGAGAGCCGGGCGATGCGGACACCAGATGCTTAATTGCGGAAGTGGCGCTGACAAGGTTCTTGGAACAACGAGCGTCCAGCGCAAGTGACGGGACTGTCTAACCTTTCCGGGCGAACGCTGCAACCGTCACAGCCAAGCAGCGGAGATTTAGGACGCGGCTCAGTGCTTGGTCAGCACTATTGCAGTTACTGCGATGGTTGCTATGAGCAGTAACCCTAGGCCGACGTAAGCGGGCCATCTCGGCTTCGATTTGTGCGGATTGATGTCTACGTAGGGCAACAGGGCTTCCTTTCAGTCAGCAACATTGCTGTTTCTGTGCGGTGGGTTTTTGGGTCTGCACAAGTGCACCCAATGGATTCGTGGCAGCGGCACGCCCCTGTTTGGGCAACAATGAATGGGCGTGCCGCCCGAATCATCATAAGGCTACTTTTCAAGATGCCGGAATGTTTCGTGATACTGGACCATATGCCGTTTTAGTCCCGTCGGTCGCAGACAAACTTACTCGCAGCGGACACAGTACGGGCGGTCGGCCGTTGCTGTTGCACGCCTGGGGTGAATCTTGGCGGAGTTTCGATCGGCTGATCTCTGCTCTTCCGTCATTCGACATTGTGGCCCCCACGTTGCGCAGCAACTGACTGTTGATTCTCCGGGATCGTGGCCTAGTTGATCACGGGCAATTTGGCGCTCTGGCCATGCTCAGAGCGTGTGACGCCGGACGGGATTAGGGTTCTTGCTTGGCGTCAAAAGTTCGAGACTCGCGGATGGTCTGCACATGCCCTTTCAATCTCGTCTCCTGTGCGCGGTTGTCAGCGTCGTAGAACCACCACTGGATATTACCCTCTGTCACATTTGCGGCCACGATGACTTCTTCACTTTGGAGTCCCTCATTGATGATGTACTTAGGCATATTTTCCCAACTTTGTGCAAGCAGCACAGTCCAGTTATCTAATCGGTGACATTAGTCGTCCCCATGTATACAGCGACTGGAGGATGGCGGCAGCCCATCCTGTAAAAAGCTGCCCACATCTAGCTTGGGCAAGGGCACGATGTGGGCAGCTTCGGCCCCATACTAAGGCAACTTAGTAAGCTCAAAGGAGATTTGTCAGATAATTTCACGAATTATCCGCAATATATGCGGCACGATCATGTCCGAATGGGCGAACAGTGCGATGCGAAGGACTGTTGTACCTGCGAGGGCTGGGAGCTGAGATACAAGGGTCTCTGAGGTGCTCGCGCGGGCTTACGCCTTGGCCGGTTTAGGTCGAGTGACTCGAGTTAGCAAGCGGGCAGAGCCTATGCCTATGACAGCACCACACGTATTCATGACAACGTCCAGGGGGCTTGCAAAGCGAGCTGCGATAATTAGCAGCTGCCCGACTTCCATGCATAAGGATGCTGCCAGTCCTATGGCCGCGAGCTGCCACCAGGGCTTTGCTGGAAGAGCCATGGCAGCCAAAATGCCGAGGGGAATAAACATCGCAACATTGGCTGAAGACTCCACAAAATGGTAGTTAAACCAGCCGGGTGCACCGTGTCTGTGGAGGTACTTCAGGGCAGCAGTCAGCGTGCCAAAGATCGGTTTGTCTACGGGGGTGGGCCAAAAACCAACAACAGCCACGGCCGCCAAATAGGCTGTCAGGGCTATTCGCCAGGGGAGTGGTTTGTTCAAGTGCGCTCTCAGGAAGTTCGAATAAGTGCCAAAGCGCTGACGCCTAGGGATGCCACAGCCAGTAGGCAAAGCAATGCGTATTTTGGGAATTCCGGAGGCAGCTGAGGCCTTCGCATCTGGGGGATGCGTAGTCCAATATGCCACCGTCGCCTTCTCCAATGTCGCCCCATGGTTCCTATGGATATCACAGGCGGACTTCCTAGGGGAAACGAAACAAAAAATAAGGGTGGTTTGCCAACAATAACTTGTTGGCAAACCACCCTTATGTGGTTCTGGCCTTGTTAGGCAGAAACCTCGGTGCCCTTTGCACGACGGCGAGCTACCACGACGGATGCCGTGCCGGCTGCCAGTGCGCCTGCGCCCACGAGGGACCACAGGATGAGGCTGGAGTCAGCGCCAGTGTTTGCCAGCGGCACACCGCCGGTGTTCGCCAGTCCCGTACCCGTGCCGGTGGTGCTGCCCGTGTTGGAGAGAGCGGCGCCGCCGACTACTACCGTTACCGGTCCGACGGTAACGCCGGAGGAGTTGCCTGTGGCCGTAAGCGCGTATGCGCCGGGCTCGTTGATGACGATGGAAGCGGAGAACGCGCCGTTTCCATCAGCGACAGCGCCCAAGGTGGACGGTGCCAGCGGAATGCGTGCGGAGACCGAGAGGCTACCGGCGGAAACGCTGCTGCCACTTGCTGCAGGTGTGCCCGTCGGCGTGACCGTAATGGTGATGCCTTCACCCGGGGTAAAGCCGGTGCCGCTAAAGATAAATGCTTCGCCCGGTGCCACAGAAGCGTCAGAAACTGCGACGCTGGTGTTCGGTGCCGGGTAGTTGGCGTTGTTGGCTACGGCCGGTACTGCGCCGAGAAGTGCAATGGAACCTGCGAGCGTAAGCGCTGCAAGAGATTTCCTCATGTGTGTCCCCCCTGAGACTTTTGTGGTACGACGTGGTGTTTGGAGATTTCCGAGACCCTACGAGACCGTAAGAGAAACCTCATGTGCTGCTGCCCAGATAGAACTTACCATTTTATGGTTGTCAGCGGCAAAGAAAATCCAAGCTCGTTACAAAGGATTAACGTGCCCGTCTTTCCTTATTCACAAGGAGTCGACTGCGGTGCTAGGAGTACATCTTTGAGCGGTTGGACCGTAGGTGTGACAACTATTTCAGGCTGGGAGTGCTGAACGATGTGGCCGAAGTTGAACTCTAAAGTCGTGCTTTCTCCCGGGGCTAAGCGGATGGTGGAGGTTCCAACGCCTCGCTGGCTATGCCTTTGAGCAGCAAAGGATATCTTGACACCGTCTTTTACAACCGTGTCAATATTGGCCTGTACTGGCCCATAGGCAACAACGTTGGTTTGCACCGTGCCGGCTGGAACTCCGAAGGCGCCTTCGCCAGTCACATATGCCGGCAATGACGTTGCGGCATCAGCAGGTGCCGTGTTGGTACTTGTAACCCTGACAGCTACCTCCCGGTACCCATCCCTAGTGCAGTCTTTAACTACTTGCACGCTGCGCTTCATCCAGTAGTCCATTTTGGCGCCGGTGCCGTCATTGAAGTAGACACCAAACTGAGCCGGCGGGATGGCGACGCCCGTCACTAGCCCGCCAATGGAGTACTGCCCAATGGTGGCCTGTTCTGTGTCGGTAGCCGACCACAAAAGGATTCGGCGTTCCTCTGCACCTTTGGTCAGGGCATCCATTAGCTTTTTGGGATCCGTCCTTCCTGACGACACGGCGCCAAAGATCTCTTTGGCGGCCCCCGCGAAGTAGACATCCTGGAGCTTTGGCTGCTCGATCTTCAAGTAGGCATCGGATAAAAGTGTTTGAACCACATTCTTGCCGGTGAGTTCCTCCGGCAAATCGCTTCCGATCTGCTGAACGATCGGGTCTGTGATTTTCACTGGACCAGTGGCTTCGAGTATGAAGCTCAGGGCGACTGGGTCGAGTGAAAGTACTCCATCCAGTCGTTCGCCGGTGCTCTTCTCCCACATAGCTTGGGCTGTGCTTGCCGTCGTCGCAAAGTCCGGGGTGAGGTTGACGTCCTGCATAAAACGGCCGACCCGGGCAGTATAGATTGACTGCTGTTCGGCATCGATCGCTATGGGGGGCACGAATGCTCCAAGAGCTGTCGCACTTGTTTGCGACTCCAGCTTCAAGCTACCTTTATCCACGCTCAGCACCGCCAGAGCTCCCGGAATTCCACCGGTTGCCCGAGATTCGGCGTTGTTTTGCATGAGTAGCAGGTAGCGGCGTGGGCTTTCCGCTCCTAGCATCGCCGGCGCCAGTGTGGCCGCACTCGATGCTGAGTTCAGGTCCTTGCTGAGTTCAGATAATTCCCCTCTTGCCTCTGTCAGGGGACCAACTATCTGAGGGAGAAGACTTTCAGTGTTGATGTTGTCCAAGCGTTGCGTTGATTCACGAACTGCGTGAGCGGCAGCTTGGATGCGAGGAGTGGCTTGCTTGAGTGGTTCCAAGTTCATGCCGGAAGCGGTCGGTGTGAGCGTTTTCCAGTCCAATGATTGGAAGGCATTGACCAACGGCACGGCCGCCAACCGAGCGACATCGTCTGCAGTCATTGCGACTTCGCTGGCCGCTTGCAGATTTGGCCCGATCCAAGGCAGCGCGGATGCGGCCTTCCATACTGGGTCTGAAGATGCTGCCCTGGCGGCACTGGTGTGGTCCAAGAGCGACTTTGAGACTTGGGAGGCACTGGCGGAGTCGTTATTGGCGATCGCCTTCTTTAGGTTGGGTACCAAACCTGTGGCGGCCGTTAGTTCGTTCTTGACGATGCTCGCCTTGAATCCGAGCCAAGCCGTTGCCCCAGTTATCACCAGCAGGATGCCAACTGTCCACGATCCAATGACTAATCGCCTGCGGCGAACCATGGCCTTGGAACGAGTCGGCTTCGTCCGTTTACGAATTGGCCGTACTTTTTCACTTCCTGAGCTCATGGACTACGGCCGTCCAAGTCCACGGTACTGCCATCCGGCAGCTCGCCATTTGGCTGGGTCGAGGACGTTGCGCCCATCGAGAATCCGGGGCGTGGAAACAACTTGGCTAATCACGTGAGGGTCCAGATCCCGATACTCCTGCCATTCAGTGAGCAGCAGTACAAGATCGGCATTGTGAAGTGCAGAGTCGACGTCCGGGATGTACTGAAGCTCAGGGAACCGACGTGCCGCGTTCGTTAAGGCCTTGGGGTCGGTGACGGTGACAACGGCACCCTGCAACTGGAGTTGAGCAGCAATGCTCAGTGCCGGCGAGTCGCGAACGTCGTCGCTTTCGGGCTTGAAGGCAGCTCCCAGAACCGTGATTCGCTTCCCAAGGAGGCCGTCGCCGCAAAGTTCGCGGCTCAACTCCACGACCCTCGTCCGACGACGCATATTGATCGCGTCGACCTCCCGGAGGAATGTCAGCGCCTGGTCGGCTCCGAGCTCTCCTGCTCGGGCCATGAACGCGCGGATGTCCTTTGGCAGGCAACCGCCTCCGAAGCCAATTCCAGCGTGAAGGAACTTGCGCCCGATTCTGTCGTCCATGCCGATCGCGTCCGCAAGGCGCGTCACGTCTGCACCAGCTGCTTCGCATAGTTCAGCCATGGCATTGATAAACGAGATCTTCGTAGCAAGGAACGAGTTTGCGGCAGTTTTTACCAATTCCGCTGTCGGCAAGTCCGTCACCAACCTGGGTGTGCCCGTGGCGAGAGGCGCCGCGTAGACCTCGTCCAGGACTGCTACGGAGGGATGTTCTTCGGAGCCGTCCGGAACCCCGTAAACAAACCGATCGGGACCCAGCGTGTCAGACACAGCATGCCCCTCGCGGAGGAACTCGGGGTTCCAGACAAGGTGTGCTTCCGGCTCTTGCTCGGCGATGAGCTCGCCGAGCCTGCCGGCGGTTCCGACTGGAACCGTCGACTTCCCCACTACCAAGTCGCCTGGCCTCAGGTACGGCAGGAGCCCCCGGGCAGCTGCATCGACATAAGTGAGATCTGCGCCATTTTCACCCTTTTTCTGTGGCGTTCCGACGCAGATGAAGTGCACGTCGCTTCCCGCTGCTGCCTTCAGATCGGTGGTGAACGTGAGCCTGCCTGTTTCCTGCACGTCTCGCAGTAACTCGTCAAGACCGGGCTCGTAGAACGGCGCAGTTGCCGAGGAAAGCTGGGCGATCTTCCGCTCGTCCACGTCGATGCCGATCACCTCGTGACCAAGCTTTGCCATGCATGCGGCGTGCACAGCCCCGAGGTAGCCGCAACCGATGACGGAAATACGCATGTGAGTTTGTTCCTTTCGCAGTAACTGCGTTGGAGGGAAGGATTAGTAGGCGCCGGTGCTTCTGAAGACAGCGCGGATGGTTCGGAGGATGATAACGAGGTCTCCAGCAAGGGACCAGTTTTCCACGTAGTAGAGGTCCAATCTGACAGAGTCCTGCCACGACAGATTGGACCTGCCGCTCACCTGCCAAAGTCCGGTCAGCCCGGGTTTGACCAGTAGGCGGCGACGGACATCATGCTCATAAGCTGCGACTTCACTGGGTAGCGGAGGGCGAGGACCCACTAAGCTCATGGACCCACTGAGGATGTTGAATAGCTGAGGAAGTTCGTCCAAGCTGTACTTCCGCAGTACACCGCCAACTCGGGTTACTCGGGGGTCGTCTTTCATCTTGAAGAGCAAGCCACTGCCCTCGTTGCGCTTTTGAAGTTCCACGAGGCGATCTTCCGCGTCAACCACCATGGAGCGGAATTTGAGCATCTGGAAGCGTGCGCCCTCCATACCCACGCGATCTTGCCTGAAAAGAACCGGGCCAGGGCTCCCAAGCTTTACCACCAAGGCGATTCCAAGCATCAAAGGGGATGCCAAAATAATGAGGAGTCCGGACATCACGACGTCGAAGAGTCGCTTGGCTACCTGCTGGCCACCTTCAAGAGTTGGCGTAGTGACGTGAATCAGCGGAAGCCCGGCAACTTGTTGCGTATGAATGCGCGGGCCGGCGATATCTGTGAGTGCAGGAGCCATGATGAGGCTGACATTTCGGGACGCGAGTTCCCAGCCGAGGTAGCGCAAAGACTGCGGAGTCAGCTGAACCCCAGCCGAGACTGCTACGGCATCTGCTTTGCACGACTCAATGGCATCAAGGATTAGTTGTGGTTCCGGCTTGTTCCCCAAGATGGGCAGCCCCGAAGATGGTTCGTGTGTTTGTATTTCACTGGAGCCGGGCGAATATGCGGCCACGGGAAGATAGCCCGCATGGGTCGACTTGGTGAGGGATGCGGCCAGATGGGCAATCGCCCCTTCACCGCCGACCAAGAGCAGCCGATTCATGCTTTGTCCACGCTGACGATTTAGATGCAGGTGCTGGCGAACCAACCAACGTGCCACCAGGAGTCCGCCCAGCCCGACTGGCAGGGCTATGCCGACGTATCCCCGTGCTGTGTCGATGCCGAACGCATAGGAAAATATGGCTAATGCACCAAAAAGCCACAATGAGGCGGCAGCAACTCGTTTATATTCCTCTGCCCCGGAACCAAGTACTCGATGATGCCGACTAGTCCACGCACCCAACATCGCCCACCAAACGACCGCCAGAAGAGCTGAGATCCAAATGTAGGCGTCTGCGGTACTCGACGTGCTGAGCCCGTTGTCTACGCCGAAGCGCAGAACAAAGGCGCCGGTCACTGCCCAAACAACCACAACAGCGTCGACCACGGCAAGGAGCCGTGACGCTCTACCGCGCCAATCGGTGTCCTGACTCGATGTCATCTCGTCCCCAATAATCTGTGTCAAGGCCGCCGTATCCATTGCACTCTGCGCGAACGCGGGTTCGGAAAATTTTTGTGACAAGCTGCTTTACCTAGACCAGGGCAAGCTACTTGTTCAGCAGATCTGCTGCCGTAATAATCGCTGATTCGCGGCCTTCCGTGCAAATAAGTCCGCAAGCTGGGCTCTTGGTCGAGAGGCATGTGAACAGCGCATGTCGGGAGTGTGACAAATGAGTCACTTCAAGTCTCAAAGTTGCAACAACAGCTGAAAATTTTTCGACATGCTCTATATTAGAGCCATGGGGCTGGGGTCTAGCATTAAATCGGTCGAGGGCGCATCAGTGCGACCCGTGGTGCACGTCACAGAAAGCTTTGGGGGTGGTGTAGCTGCTGCCATACGCGACTATTGCCGTAATTATCCTGCGGCTGAACACCACCTAGTGTATGCGCCTCGAACAGATGCGCCGATCGAGGCTTCTGATATAAGCGAGTTCGCATCCGTCACCCGGCTTCCGGAGGGTCATCTTCGACGAATCACCGTTCTTCGACGATTACTGAAAGGTCACCCGGAAGCCGTTATTCATGCGCATTCAAGCTTTGCCGGGGTTTATGTGCGGGCTGCGGTTGCTAAGAGTCATCAACGACCCATCGTTTACACCCCGCACTGCTATGGCTTTGAAAGGCGCGATACGGGGATCGCGCAGAGGTCTGTTTTTTGGGTTTTGGAGTGGCTGTTTGCCTTCAACACCACCGCATTCGCTGCCTGCTCGCAGCGAGAAGAAGAACTTTCCAACTGGCCTCTGACGTCGGCCAGGGCGGTACATGTCCCCAACGTAGTCTCCGGTGACATTCCAGTTACAGACATGCACATTCCCTCAGGACGCATTATGCGCGTGGTGGGTGCAGGGCGGCTGGGTCCGCAAAAGGACCCCGCGTTCTTTCGTGACTGCGTCATCGCTCTACGCAATGCTGGTTATGAAATCGAGGCGACCTGGATAGGCGGGGGCGACGCAGATACGGAGCTCATGCTTGCGTCCGCGGGTGTCGTCACAACTGGATGGCTAACACGGCAAGGTGTGCTTGAGAACTTCAAGGCGGCGGATGTATACATACACTCAGCCAGGTGGGAAGGTTTTCCCATCGCTGTACTAGAAGCGTCGACCATGGGAGTCCCGATTGTGGCCCGAGATATCTCCGCCTTCTCGGGTGTGGATATCCCGCTTCTCATTGGTTCGCCTGTGGACCTGGTCGAGGCGTGGCCTGGCCTTCAATCCGCCTCCGTCCGGCGGGACATGGTGAGGTCAGCTACTTTGGCTCTCGAGCACTGTAACGATGGCGAACAAGCAAGAGCACTGCAAGATCTTTATGGCTCTCGACTCCCAGTCACATCCCGTCTCTAAAAGAGCTTCTCTCGAATGGTGGCAACGAAAGCTACGCCGCCGCTCGCGGCAGGAATGGCCTGAGTTGTTTAAGCAGTCACCGATTCGTTGATTTAGTCGCGTTCCATTCCTTGACTCATAACTACATAAACCTGAACGCCTGCAGGGCAAAGATAGGATCGCGGTATGAATGTGGGGGACATAGTGCTTGAGAGGACGTTGATTTACGATGCTGATTGCGGGTTTTGTACCCGATCAGCACGATGGCTTGCCCATGGGGGGAACGTAAAGATCCAACCATGGCAGGGCATTAGTGATCTTGAGGCCATTGGACTGAACGAAGAGATGGTGGAGACAGCGGCCTACTGGGCGGACGGTGGCGCAGTCATTGCCGGCGCTGAGCAGGCAATCGCTAAGGCCCTGATTGCCAAAGGATCTGGATGGCAATTAGCTGGACGCTTCATCCTCCTGCCTGGAGTGAAATGGGTGTCGTCGCGGGTCTACAAAGTAATCGCGAAGAATCGTCATGCGATGCCCGGTGGGACGGATGCATGCCGGCTCCCAATCTAGCGAGACGCAGACTATCCGGGGTGATTCTCTTCGGTGGTCTTCTGTTGGTTCAAGGTGTGTACTCCTTCGCAGTAGAACCGGAACCATACCCTGCCATTCGAATGCCGTCCTTCGGTGCCGCACCCACGAAGGACGGGCTGTTTCCGAGCCGAATGGTCACCATTAAGGTGACCTACGTAGATGGGTCGACTGGAAATCCCCGGGTCTCTGAGCTCATGAACGGCGTCAGATTCTCTTCAGCGCGACCGACTCTCAACTTTGCACTCGCCCCCGGGAAATCAATTGATGAGCCCACCCGTTCCTGGTTAAGGGACCGGGCCAAGGACGTCGGCCCGGGTGCTGATCCGGCAAATGTAGAGATCTGCTGGCAAGATGCCGCGGTTGACATCCGGAATGCCCGCGTTGTCAATGCGGAACCTTGTGAGACAACGGTGGTGTCATTTTGAATCGGATCATAGACACAGCCGCTGGGTGGATTGACCGACTAGCGGATTCATATCGAGTCCAGCCGAGGTACCTCGGTGTCATTCGTATCTTGTTTGCACTCCACGTGATCGTATTCCCCGTGGACTACACGTGGACTGCCAAAGTCCCGGATTCGTTCTTCCAGCCTCGGCCCGGCCTGTTTGCCTGGATGACAGCAGCCCCAGACCTCTGGTTTATGGTGCTTCTGCAGATTGCCCAAGTTGCCTTGGCAACGCTTGTGCTCGTGGGATTCAAGACCTTTCACGTTTCACTTTGCCTCACCATGATCATGATCATCGGTGCTGGCATCACGCATTCATTTGGCAAGCTCGACCACTTCATCCTGTATGAAATCTTCCCAGCTTTCATGGCGTTCGCTGGGTGGGGAGCGGCGCTTTCCTTGGATGCGCGGATGGGGCGGGGGCGCACGTCTAAAGGCTTCCCAATGCTCCTGTGGGGGATCACGGTTGCTTTCGCACTCTTTAGCGCCGCGCTCCCCAAAATGCTTGCTGGTTGGCTGGACCCGGCGAAAGAGGCCAGCCGGGCATTCATCGCTCGCGACCTGGCAGAAGCCGAGAAGCTTGGGCCGATGGCGGATTTAATCTTTGCACTGGATAACCATCTCTTTTGGAAGTTCATGGACTACGCCACAATCTTCGCTGAAGGGTGGCTCGTAGTCGCCGTCTTCATGCCCAAGCTTTTCCGTCTGGGCCTCTTGGCGTTGCTGACCTTCCACGTTGGGGTCTACCTGAGCTTGGGTATCGACTTCGCAAGCTATTTCCTTCTATACGCCGTCTTCTTCTCCCCGCTCCTCAAATGGGTTCAACGACAGTTTTCCCGTCAGAGCGGCAGACACAGAGAAATGGCCCAACGCATCGAGTGAAGCGATGGTCTGGGGCCTTTCCTGCAATGCCGGCTATCGCAGTCCGAGCCATTTTCAGTCCGTTACATCCCGCGCCTACAGGCGATCCAGCCTTCGGATTCTAAACCCGTGTAGTCGAGTGCCCTGAGGTCTCGTCCCCATCAGATGGACGAAGGCCACTTGTATGGAATGAAGCCACGAAGGCAAGGATCAGCGGGAGCCAGTATTGCTGCTGGTCATAGAAAGCAGAGCCGAGGGCATAGACGATCACGGCCGCAATGATCGCGGCTTCCGGTCCTTTGTCTCCCAGAACCATGGCTCTAATTACGCGGGCCACGAGAATAATCGATATCGCGGATACAGCTAGGAACATCGCGAGGCCGCCTTGGTACCAAGCATGCAAGATGTAGTTGTGTACCACGGTGATGCCGTTGTACGTGCCTTGATTGGTTGGGTCCATGCCTACCCCCACCAGTGGATCAGACTGGATATAATCCCAAGCAAATGCATACGTCTGCTGTCGAATACCCAGAGATGCCACGCCAACTGATTCGCCGGTGACCACGTCAATCCGGTGATTGACCGGAGCCAAGAGCGCGGTCGGATCAAAGCCGGCCGCGAGGGACAAAACCACAGTGGCGGCCAAGCCTATGGTTCCCAGTAGGAGGCTACGGACACCTGCGCGATAGACGATGATCAGAACAACGGCAGCTGCCCCCAAGGACAGCAAGGAACTCAGACTGCCAGTAGCTATCAATGCTCCCATATTGACGCCCGTGAAGAGCAAAAGGACCAACCTTTGTGTTCCGCGCGTAGAACGGAACATTGCAACTACAAGGACGAGGGCAATGACGCACATGAGGCCTTGTACGTTTGGATGCCCGGCCAGCCCGTTGGCTCGGCCGCTGTTTGCTGCGGCCCCGAGAACACTCAAACCAGCAACTTGGGCCAGGGCTGCAGTTGCGGACACAGATTGGACGCACAAGAAGGCAGTTGCAATACGTCGTCCGAACAAAGGTGATGTCGTGAAGTAGTATTTGAAGACAAACGGTGCGAGCCCCACCAATGCAGCCAAACCTACGGCTGTCCGGAGGCTGGCGGAAACGTCGCTGGACGTTCCAGAGATGGCGCCGGCCAACACAAGGAGCGCCGCCGAAGCCACCCAAACTATTGCGTTAGGTAGCGCACGGACCCGGCCCGTCAGAAGTGGCAACACCAGCAGCACGATGATCACCTGGGGAAGCCAGCTAAAACCTGATTCGGCGATAAATCGATATACGGGGATGATTCCGCCGACTGCGATCCAGATGAAGCTGCCTATCCGTCCATCGGACGATGCAGCTTTGACAGTCCGTGGAGATCCCGTTGTGGTGTGGCGAAGCGCGTACTTCGGACGAAGGTAACCGTGGCTCACTGTATTCTTTTCTTCCCGCATCAGCGAGCCTTTCTAGCTACCATTCGCACTGAGTGCGCAACGGTCCGGACGAACGGGAATATGAAATATGACAGCGCTCCATATACGAGCATTCCCAGAACGCCAGCGCCGAGTGCAAGCCAAGAATTATCGATGAAGATCGTGGATGCGATACCAATGGCGGTTACAGGGACCACACAGATCAGAATGGACTTGATTCCATTTTTCAAGAGTGGGGCCATTTCGGTGTTAGTTGCCCTTCCACACCACCAGAGGGACAGCATCCAGTTGATGAGGTATCCAGCAGAGTGACCGATCGCTACACCTAGGGCACCCCACGGCAGCCCTGCGAGCATGCAGATCACGATCAGTGGCTGGGAGACCAAGTAGAAGCGGAATTGAGCTCCGGTTTTGTCCTTGGCCAAGAAGATCCAAAAGGTTATCTGGTTCAAACCCCGGAAGACGCCACCTACTGCCAGGGCCTGAAGAATTGGTGCCATGGACGTCCAATTCGGGCCAAAGACAATATCTACCAACGGGAGAGCCAACCCGCATGCGACACCATAAATGATGCCTAGCCCGACTCCGCCAACCAACTGTCCTTGGAGGAGGAATCGGTTGAAGCGGTCCTTGTCATGAGCTACGCGCGTCAGGACCGGAACCGCTACTCGCGTAAGGGGCGCAGCGAGTTGGCTGAGGGGCAACATGAGCAACTGATAAGCGCGCCCGTATACGCCCAAGACAGTCGGACCCCAGAAATATCCGAGTGAGAGGTTGTCTATGTTCTTTGTCACGTAGGCAACTGCTTGCGACCCGAAGACACCCAGGCCAAAGCTCATAACGTCGCGAATCGACGTCCTCCGTGAAGGCCACCCTGGCCACCAGCCAGAGAGCGCCACCGCAAGCACCATCCCAACGAGCCCGACAACGAGTTGCTGAACCACAAGAACCCAATAGTCTGCCGAGAAGAGCCACGCATACCCAATGGCGCCCAGAAGGCCCACCAAGGCGGGGACTGTGTCAACAATTGCCAGCCGCTTGAACCGCATTTTTTGATTGATTCGTGCGCGAAACTGCGTTGAGAAGCCTGAGAATACGAAGGTAAGTGACAACCAGATGACAATGTTCTCGAGCGCTGGCTGTGAAAAGACCTGAGCCACCGGCTTGGCCAGGAGGTACGCCGCGCCACCCAAGATCAAACCAAAAGCGGTGTTGATCCAGAAGAGGTTCGACATCTGCCGGTGAGATAGCCGCACGCTGCGGGCGGCAGCCATCGACAGACCGAAGTCCCTGAAGAGCTCGCCCAAAGCCACGAGGCTCAAGACAATGGCAACGAGGCCGAAGTCGGCGGGGGACAGCAAACGTGCAAGGATGACCGTCGAAGCGAGCAGGACAACTAACCGGACCAGTTGTCCGGCTATCGTTGCGGATGCCCCTCGGACGGCCTGCTTTCCGAGCTGCTGGTTCCGACGCGAACTGCGTGTTGGGAGTTCGTCTGTTGTCATTTTGGTCGTTCCTGTCTAAAAGCACTTTCCCAAACGAAGGTGATGTGCCGGATGCTCTAGTTCGCAGGCAGGGTACGACGAATGCCCTCAGCAGTCTCGTCCAAGTTCCGTCGGGCGGTGTCCACGGCATCCTTCAGACCACTAGCGAGTAGGGCCAATTCTCCAGCTGTCGGCACCGTCAGAACATCTGCGGAAGAACCTTCATGGCGTCCTACCCAGTCAAGGCCAACGACTTTGAAATGCCTTCCGATCTTTCCCTTGGAAGACTCCACCCAGCCAAGGGGGACGGCGCCTTCCGTGGCCGCGACGATAAGCCCGTGGAGTCTGTCCCCCACGACGATGGCCGATTGGGCATACAGTCCGCGAACTGCGTCTTCTTGTTCGGCGTGATCCTCATGGTCCCAAGCCAGCAATCCCGCACCGAGTTTGTCCGCCAGCTCCGCAGCCCGTGAATCGTCTCTCTTCACCTGCACAACAAGGGTGGGTTCGAGTTGGAGAGTCTCTGCGAGATTCTTAATCCAATTTATCCACTCAGTCGTGGGTGCTTGACGGTCACCACGAAGAACCACCGCCATTTGCGATCGGGATCCGTGGTCCTGCCATTTCGAGGTTGGGTCACCCAGAGCGAACGCCCAGTCTGGTGACGTGCCTCGGTTGATCACTATCGCCTCGGACCCTGGCTCCCGCCAGCGCACGAACACGCATGCTCGTGCGGCAGCCTTGTAGGCAAGAACGAGACCGGGCTTGGTTGAGGGCACACCAGCGCCAACCCAGATACCACCCCCGCCACGAAGCCGGCAAATCATTGCCAGCAATGCAAGCGCGGATAGCCTGGCAGCTCCCTTGCGGGAGACCGGAACCTCTCCTGCATTCAGAGCAACAAACGTAGGACGCTTTAGCGCGCTCTTGAGGGCGTCGCCGTACCATTCCTTGAATGATCTAATTTGGCGGTCACCTGGCTCGAGGCCCAAACCGGACGAGAAGCCTTTGGAAGCTGGCCCTGACCAAACATGAAGTGATCCAAGCTGGCGCAACGCATCCAAATACGCGCGTCGGAGGAGTGAATCGCCAATGTTGTCGTCCTGGCCCGTCGCCCAAACGAAAACTTCTGGGGTGGTCGTTAGGCTTTGACCAGTTCGTTCGGTTGGCAGTGAACGAGCTGCAGCGCTGCCCTGGTTCAGTTCCGTTTCCATGGACGTCCCTTCAATTTTTTCAATGCTGCTGCAGGGTTCTTGAGTATCCAAGCAAAGATTGTGCGCGCTGCATCGATACGTCGACCCGAAGACCAATGAGCCCTTGCCACGCGAACGAGAGCGGCCATTTCCCGATCGTTCTGTGTCATTTCTTCGATTTCAAGACCAATGTGTGACGCGTAGTGCCGTCGAATATCCTCTTTGGCCTCGATGGCATCAATAGCGGAAACAACAGATTTTCCACCCGCGAGACTGTAACGGCACGTGGGGTCGCTCCGCACATCAATGCCCCCCACCATGGAGAGCCGGATGAGCATCTCGTAGTCCTCGGCGAACCGTGGCTTCAAAGCCGCTGGCTGGATGTTCTGTGAAGCCTCATAAGAGGAGCGCCGAACAACTGCCGCGCAAGGAGGCCACGGCCCGTGCCCCACCTTCAGCAGCGACTCTGTAGTCACTGGGCTGAATCGAACGGGAAATGGACGTTCCTCACCCTGAGTGGTCAAGCCCACCACTGTGCCGGCTGCAACAGCAAGCTGGGAGTCACCTGTCATCACTTCCAGGGAACGCTTCACGCCGTCAGGTATGAGTTGATCATCGGCATCCAGGAACACGATGTACTCTGCCGTGACAGAGCGGGCGCCTTTAGTCCGAGCCTGCGCCGCGCCTGCGTTCTCTTGCCGAATGCAGACGGCGCCGGCCTTTTCCGCCACGACATCGGTGCCATCGTCCGACCCATCGTCAACAACAAGTACTTCGGTAGCGCCGCTGGCGAACGCCGACGAGACTGCAGACTCAATCGTCGCTTTGGCTCGAAACGCGGGGATTACGACGGCGAGCGTCCCGGACCCCACTTCTGCGGCGGCGCCACTTGTCTGTTCTCCTGACATGTCCACCCTTAAAGTTTCGCGAGTTCTTGGATATCGCCGATCAGTTGCGTGCGTGCAGCAGCCGCTCCTGAACGGGAGTCCCGGAGCCTACGGTCATAGTCCAGCCGCCGCTCAGGATCGGTCAGCAAGCCTTGTATCAATTCCTGGACTTTATCGACATCAAATGAATTGACATTGAAGACGTGGTCAGAGAGGCCAAGATCATTAAAGGCGCCGAATCCTTTGCGTTCGTAAGCGAGGTGAACTACCCAGTGGCCTGCATTGATCGCCATCAGCGCTGCATGGAGCCTGACAGCGACAACCACGCGGCGCTGGCCAGTTGACCCTAGGAGTTCTTCTTTGGAGAGCGTCCAGTCTGGACCCAACGAAGCCATAGCGGATGTGTCATCGTTGCCTGCACCACGGCTCTGGACGTATCCATCGAAGCTGCCGATTCTTGCCGCCAAAGCTTTTACCGGATCACTGATACTGCCCCGGACAGACCTGACGCTGAGAACCGGCTTGGAAGCAACCGCAACGTCCTGTCGAGTTACGTAGGTGCCGGTCATCGTAGCAAGGTCCTGGATCCGTACAGCGTTGGCAAGTTTCAGTTCGTGGATACTCCGGTCGTCGCGGAGATATACCTTATTCATTCGACTCAGGAAGTGCTTTGCTAGTGGCAGTGAACCAAAACGGAGTGGCCCTATGCTTTGGGGAAGATAAGCGACTGGGACTTTGGCTCGACTGGCCTTTACCAACTGGTACCCATGGGCTGCAATCATCTTCAGCGCCTCCACGGGATGACCGGCGCGAATGTAGCCACCTCCGACGCCGACTACCAGATCAAAGCTTGACAGTGAATTGAGGGCCTTTCGCAGTTCTGGTGAGAAGCCCTTCAGCTTTGGCGAAGCATCCAGAATATTGATGCCCGGGAGGTTGAACGTGTTGGGGTGCAGTGCGGCTATCGTAATGTCGCATTCCGAGAATGCTTCCCGCAGCAGCTCGATGGTCTCTTCGACCAAGAGGCCGTCTCCAGCGTTCGTTGCGCTGTAAGCATGGAGCACAAGAATTCTCAATATTGCACCAATCGTTTATAGGTTTCGAGGTGACTGTCGATGCTTTGCGACCAAGTGAATCGCGATGCCCATGATCGGCCTTCTGCACGGACGTCCCTCTGCCAAACGTCATCTGACAGAGCTTCGACCAAGCTGGCTGACATGCCCTCCGCATCCAAGGACGACAGCTCCCACGCGGGGCCTGCCACTTCAGCCAAAGAACCTCTTCGGGAGGTGGCCACCGGAGCTCCAGCCGCCATGGCTTCCAGAACAGGGAATCCGAAGCCTTCATAGAGACTTGGGAACACAAACAGAGAGCACCTCTGCATAAGGGCGATACGGTCTTGATCGCTCACAAATCCGACGTAATTGACGGCCGATGAGGACTTGATGACTTCCATCGCTGCATCGAAGTTCCAGGCGGGTCGTCCCGCTATGACCAGTTGTATCCCGAGGGCGCGCATTTCAGGGGTTTCAAAGGCGCGCACTAGCTCGACGATGTTTTTTCGGGGTTCGATATTGCCAAGGTAGAGCGCAAAGTGCTTTGGTATCTTCGCTTCCGTCTCTGGGGAGAGGAGAGCCGGGGAGCTGAATGCCTCGCTGTCGATCCCATGGTGAATGACCTTGATGGATTCGCGATCGATAGAGAACACGTCGGCAATGTCATCAGCGGAAGATTCGGAGACGGTGATGACTTCGTCCGTGCAGTCGATGGCCTTCTTGACGCGATAGCGCCACTGCGCTTCCTGCCGTGAGTTCCTCGCGACGGTCGTCCATCGACTGGCAACACCATGCACGGTTACAACTGATGGAACCGTAGTCCGGACAAGCGGACCTGTATCCGCGGAGTAGTGCAGGACCGAGGACCGTCGGGGAAGAACGCCCCAGACGCTTTCCAGCATCATGGTTACAAGGGCGTGCGGTCCGCTCGGAATTGTACCGGTGGCAATGCCCCGTTCAGACAGGCTGGTTTTGAGCTGCCGAGCATAGGTCGTATTTCCGCCAACGTGACGGTTAACTATTCTGTCTGGGAACAGAATCTTCATGGTTCCCCCGTGTTTGAGTCTAGGTTCAAGAGAAGGCCGTAAGAGTGCGTTTGCGGCCTATGTGAGCTGCCAAGAGGGTGGGCCTAGGTGCTGATCCGATGTGGGGCCGTCGGACCTCAGCGTGGGCCATATATTCGTACAGAGTTAGCTTCGCTGCGAGAGTTCGTAGGCGTCAGCTGGTTGTTCGCCTTTCCGACGCCTTTCGTTCGAAACCGGCATGCGACGGACGCCATTCTCCGCGCTGGCGGCGGCAATTTCGTCGTGGGAGTAGTAGCTGTAGGCGTAAGCGTCCGGACCCTTAACGGGGAGCCGATTCAGGACAACACCGAGGAGCTTCGCGCCAACCATTTCGAGGGCATTCAAAGACTTGGCCAAGTCCGTTCGTTGCACCTTCTGTGCACCGATGACGAGCAGTACGCCGCCGACATGCTGCGAAAGAACCGCTGCATCCGTGACCGGCAAGAGTGGCGGAGCATCAATGATGACCGTGTCAAAGGCTTCTTCCAAGCGGAGGAGGAGGTCGCTCATTCCCTTGGACCCGAGCAATTCGCTAGGGTTTGGCGGGATTTGCCCGGAAGTGAGCACATACATCTTGTCTTCGCCCCAGGGCTGGATCAGATCGCCAACGTCAGTCTGGCCCAGAAGGGCTGTGGTGAGGCCGGCGTTGCGGTCTAGTCCCAAGTATTCACCGACCATGGGGCGACGGAGATCCCCATCAATGAGGCAGACTGACTGACCCGCTTGCGCTAGTGCGATGGCGAGGTTGATCGAGGTCGTTGTTTTGCCCTCGCCGGGGAGCGAGGACGTGATGAGGGCGGTCCTGGCCGTGCCACCAACGTTTGCAAACTGCAGATTGGTTCGTAGCTGCCGGAATGACTCGGCGCGTGGGCTCTGATGCTTCGCCTGCGTCAACAGGGGCTTCTTCGTGGCGTCCTGATCGAACGTGATGCCGCCGAGGAGAGGTACATCGGTGATGTCGCGGAGGTCCGCCTCACCACGTACTCGGTCGTCGAGCTTGGTTCGAAGAAGTGCGCCGCCGACCCCTAGTATGGCGCCGCCAAGCAGCCCAACAATGAGATTGAGACGAGTATTGGGAGCTGATGGCGAGGTGGGAGCCTGAGCCGGAGTGATAATCGACAAGCCAATGGGTGAGGCACCACCCGTCTTGGGCTTTTCCAACGTTTCGATAGCCTTTATGAGGCTGTTCGAGATGGCTTCGGCGATTGCGGCCGCTTGAACCGGCGAGGTATCGGAAACGGAGATGGAGATAAGCACGGTGTTGAGTTCCGTCTCAGCTTCAACCTTCTTAGCCAGCTCGTCTGTAGTCAGATCTAGTCCGAGTGCGTCGATGGCAGGCTGAAGAACCACGGGAGTTCGTATTGTCTTTACGTACGACTGGACCCGGGCTTGGCTAAAGGTATTACCCTGTTGCAATTCCTGAACCGAGCCGGAGCTTTGTAGAGCCACGAATAGCTGCGTGTGTGCCTTATAAGTGGGCTGCACCAAGATTGAAGCCGCTGCACCGATTAGCAAGCCAGCCATTGTGGCGGCAACGACCAATACCCAGTTTCTCCTCAGGATGCGGAGATAGTCGTGAAGATCCAAGCCGGTTCCCCCTGTAGATGCCTGGAGTCTGCCGGGGGCATGTACCAGGACGGCATTATTCCTATGGTTAGTCACATCATACCGTCAGATCCACGACCGCTTTATCCCGGGTGAACGTCATGCAGCGACATATGACAGGCTGGTTGCGTTGATGTCACAGAGCATGCTTACAGCCGCGTTTTGGGGGAAGCCGTGTCGCATTTTGCCTTACCACCAGAGCTTTTTTGCCTCGGGGTTACTAGTTTTTTGTCCCAAAGATGCGGCGCCCTGTGTACGTCAAACCATCGACAAAACAGTTAGTTGATGCATTGTCATTTTTCCCATTTCGGATGTCACAAGGCTCGTCTCAAATCAGTCTGTGATGCATCTCGCCGTTGACTTCCGCCGCCGGCCCCGGCCACATGCGCGCGTTGCAAGCAGCTCTATATAGGGGCCCGAGGCGGATTCAGTAAGCTCGCTCCATCCCGAACTCCTCCAGCCGGCGTCCCACTCCCAGCAGCTCGGCAATCGCCGCGATCGTGCGCTCTGACGCCAACCCATCTCCATAGGGGTTCACGGCATTCGCCATGGCCTCGAAGTGCTCAGCATCATGAAGCAGCCGGCTCACCTCGGTCACAATCCGCTCCTCGTCTGTGCCGATCAGCGCAACGGTGCCGGCTTCCACGGCTTCGGGGCGTTCGGTGTTGTCACGCATTACCAGCACTGGCTTGCCCAGGCTGGGTGCTTCTTCCTGGACCCCGCCGGAGTCGGTCAGGACGATGTGGGCTAAGGAAAGCATTCGGGTGAATTCGCCGTAGGCCAGGGGCTCGGTGACCACCACGTTTGGTTTGCCCTCCAAAGATGGAAGCACGGCTTCGCGGACCACGGGATTCTTGTGGGCGGGAAGGACGATCACCAGATCCGGCTCGGCGTCGGCAATCCGGGCGAGGGCCCGCCCGACTCCGCGCATGGCGTCGCCCTGGTTCTCGCGGCGGTGCGTGGTCACCAGCAGAATGCGGCGACCACAGGAAGCAAGGGATTCCAGCTGCGGATCGGAGAACGGAACCTGCTTATCCACGGTAGTCAGCAGCGCATCAATCACCGAGTTACCGGTCATTACGATGTTCTCCGCAGCCACACCTTCAGCCAGCAGGTTCGCCCGGCTGGTCTTGGTCGGCGCCAAATGGAGGGACGCGATCTGGCTGGTGATCTTGCGGTTCGCCTCTTCCGGGAACGGCGACAGCAGGTTGCCGCTGCGGAGGCCGGCTTCAACGTGGATGACTGGAATGCCGTGATAGAAAGCGGCGATGGCGCCGGCGGTGGAAGTAGTGGTGTCGCCTTGGACGATCACCGCGTCCGGCTTGGAAACAGCGAACAACGTGTCCAGCCCGCTCATGATGCGGGTCATGATGTCTGTGAGGGACTGCCCGGGCTGAAGAATGTTGAGGTCGTGGTCCGGAGTAATGCCGAATAACTCGTTGACCTGATCCAGCATTTCCCGGTGCTGCCCGGTTACGGTGACCACGCACTCGAATAGGTCCGATTCCATCAAAGCCCGCACAATAGGTGCCATTTTGATGGCTTCCGGACGAGTCCCAAAAATAGGCATGATGGTGTGCACGTTTTCCCCCAAATGACCGGCCGTAGAAGGCACTCGAAACTAGTGCAATCCTAGCCGTTCACAAGCCATCAAAAGTGCGCAGAATGCTTAGCACTCAGGCCGGATCCAGACATCCAAAAGACCACCGGTTTCCACCACAAATCGGCGCAGCCAGCCCACGGGGGAGAGCTCCGGTTCGGTGCCCACCATGCGCACCTGAGCATCTATGCACTGCTTCATCAGCGAGCCGGCCCGCTGCACGTGATAATCGGACGTCACAACGGTCACGGACTCCCATCCACGCTCCGCGGCAAGATCCCGCAACCGCGACGCCTCGCCCCTGGTGTTCAGCGGTTCCGGACGGAAGCAGTCAAGGTGAGGGTCGCCGTCGTGCGCTTCACAAAACTCATCCGAGCCCGCGTTGGCGGGCAAACCGGTGGTGATCACCACCAAGTCCCTGATGCCCAACTGCTCCCGCAAGGCCAGGCCCACCGGGAGTCGCTCGCTGCTCATGCCACCCAGGACCACAATGGCATCGGTCCGCTGGGGAGTAGCCTGAGGCGGATTGTGAAAGAGCTGGAAAGCAGCAATCAGCCACAACAGAGCCGCCATGACGCTGGCCGCCAGTGTCCAGGTGACTTTTCGTTTGAACGTCACCGGGTATCTACGTCCTCAAACACCAGGAAAGTCTGGGTATCCAGGATCCCATCCATGGACTGGAGCTGGTCGAAGATCACACGGCGGAGGTGGATGTTGTCCGTGGCGCGCACCAGGAGGATCACGTCGAAGTCGCCGCCCACCAAGGCAATGTGATGGATCTCCGGGATGGCACGCAGCTGTTCCTTTAGCTCCCGCCACGAATGCTGCTGCACCTTCAATGTCACGTACGCCGAGGATCGGAGGCCAGCTTTGATGGGATCCACCAGGGCAGTGAACTTTGTCAGCACGCCCTCGCCCGTAAGCCGGGCGATCCGGGAGTAGGCGTGTGCACGGCTGATGTGTACGTTCTCCGCCACCTGAGTAATGGACATGCGCCCATCGGTGGTCAGCTCGCGGATGATGTCCCGGTCCACGCCATCCAGCGGTATGGCGGTCTGCTCCGCCTCGGCCTCACTCAATGGCTCTCCAATTCGTCCACAGCACGGGCACGTTACCCAGCTCACAATTGCAATTCGTCTTTCAGGGTACCCAGTTTAGGCAAGGTCTTCCATGATTTTGCCGAAAGCTGGATACGAAACAAGCCCGGGCAACATACTGGAAGCACATAGTGGCTAAAGAAGGACGGACCAATGACGATCCATGCAGATCACTCTGCGCCGGAAACGGCGGTAGAGGACCACGCTGCTGACGTTCGGACTAAATTCGGCATCAGCGTTGAGGACTACATGCTCCCCGCCCGGCACCAGATCCAGATGGTGAACCCGGACGGCACCCTCCGCTCCCATGACGAGCAAGGCACCGAACCCGGCCACGAATACCCCACACCCGGCGACTCTGAGCTGATGGCCGCTTACGAAAGGCTCGTCGTCGGACGCCGAGTCAACGATCAGAACTCCGCGCTGGTCCGGCAGGGCCGCATGGCCGTCTACCCCTCAAGCCACGGCCAGGAAGCCTGCCAGGTTGCAGCTGCCATGTGCCTCAGCGAAGGTGACTGGCTGTTCCCCACCTACCGTGACGCCGTCGCCGTTATGACCCGCGGGGTGGACCCCGTTGAGGTGATGACCATCTTCCGCGGCGACTGGCACGGCGGGTACAACCCCAAAGAGCACAACGTCGGCATTCAGTGCACCCCGCTGACCACCCAGCTGCTCCACGCAGTCGGCGTGGCCCACGCTGCCAAGTTGCGCGGCGAAAACACCGTAGTGATGGCCATGTGCGGCGACGGCGCCACCAGCGAAGGCGACTTCCACGAAGCCCTGAACTTCGCGGCCGTCTTCCACCTGCCCGTCATCTTCTTCGTGCAGAACAACAAGTACGCCATCTCCGTGCCGCTCAGTCACCAGTCCGTCGCTCCGTCCCTCGCGCATAAAGCTGTTGGCTACGGCATGGCCGGTGAGCGCGTGGACGGCAACGACCTCGTGGCCCTGCTCGCCGTGATGGACCGCGCCGTGAAGCTGGCCCGCGACGGATCCGGACCCCTGTTGATCGAGGCCCACACGTACCGCATGCAGGCCCACACCAACGCCGACGATGCCACCCGCTACCGCCCTGACAGCGAAGTTGCCGAGTGGCAGGCAAAGGACCCGCTGACGCGCATGAAGTCCTACCTCACGGACAAGGGCCTCCTGGATGACGCTGCCAGTGAGCGGATCGCTTCGCACGCCGAAGACGTAGCCACCCAGCTCCGCGAAGGCCTGGGCGAGGATGTTCCGGTGCAGCCCCTGGACCTCTTCAAGTACGTCTTCGACAAGCAAACACCGCAGCTGAAGGAACAGTCTGAGCTGCTCGCCAGCGAAATCGCACGAGAGGAGAGCGCAAAATGACCGTCACCACCAATGCCACCGCCAACGTCAGCGCAGCCACCGCCAACGCCGCCGCTTCCGCCGCAGCCACCGCCGAAGCCACCGGCCCGCAAAGCCTCACCATGGCCAAGGCACTCAACACCGCCATGGCCGACGCAATGCGCGCGGACCCCTCCGTCCTGGTCTTCGGTGAAGACGTGGGCATGCTGGGCGGAGTCTTCCGCATCACGGACGGCCTCATGGCCGAATTCGGCGAACAGCGCTGCTTCGACACCCCGCTGGCAGAGTCAGGCATCGTGGGCATGGCCGTGGGTATGGCCATCAACGGCATGCGCCCGGTCATCGAAATGCAGTTCGACGCCTTCGCTTACCCGGCGTTCGAGCAGATCGTCAGCCACGTAGCAAAGATGCACAACCGCACCAAGGGTGCGCTGAAGATGCCCATGGTTATCCGCGTTCCCTACGCCGGCGGGATTGGGGGAGTGGAGCACCACTGCGACTCCTCCGAGTCCTACTACGCCCACACCGCCGGCCTGAAGGTCTACACCCCGGCCACCGTTGCCGACGGATACCGCATGCTCCGCGAAGCAATCGACTCCGATGACCCCGTCATGTTCATGGAACCCAAGAAGCTCTACTGGTCCAAGGACCAGGTGGACCTGGGGGCCTTGCGCGCAGAGCACGACGCCGGGACCTCCACTGAGGGACGCGCGGCTGTGGCCCGTCCCGGCACGGACGCCACGCTCATCGCTTACGGTCCATCTGTACCCACCGCTCTCGCCGCTGCAGCAGCCGCTGCCGAAGAGGGGCGCTCCCTCGAAGTCATCGACGTCCGCACCCTGGTCCCCTTCGACGACGAAACCGTCTGCGCGTCCGTACGCAAGACGGGACGCGCCGTCGTGATCGCCGAAGCCCATGGCTTCGCGTCCGTCTCCTCGGAGATCGTGGCCCGCGTCCAGGAACGCGCGTTCCACTACCTCGCCGCGCCCATCCTCCGTGTGACCGGCTTCGACGTCCCGTTCCCGTCTCCCAAGCTGGAGCACTACTACTTGCCAAGCGTCGATCGCATTCTCGACGCCGTTGACGACCTTCAATGGGAGGACTAACCATGAGCTCAGATATGCAGGTTTTCAAACTGCCCGATCTCGGAGAGGGCCTCACCGAGGCCGAGTTGGTCAACTGGCTGGTTGCCGTGGGCGACGAGATTGTGGTTGATCAGCCCATCGCCGAGGTTGAGACCGCCAAGTCCATGGTTGAGGTGCCTTCGCCTTACGCCGGCACCGTTGCCGAGCTGCACGGTGAAGCCGGTCAAACGCTCGACGTCGGCAAGCCACTGATCTCGATCGCCCGCGCTGGTTCTTCCGCGGCTGCGCCCGCTGCCGCTTCTCCTGCTCCTGTTCCGGCCGGTTCTGTGGATCCTTCTCCGGTGTCCTCAGGCCTCGACGTTTCCTCGGCCGTGGAAGCTGCTGCCGAAACGTACCGGACCGAGGAGAAGGCTGGCTCCGGCAATGTGCTCATCGGCTATGGGACACCCGGGGGAGTGACCGGTGGGCGGACCCGTCCGCGGAAGTCCAGTGTTGCTGTTGGTTCAAGCGCTCAGGCTGTTTCTTCTGCGCCGTCTGTTTCATCTGCTCCGGATACTTCGCTGGAAGCTGCCCTTGCCGGGACGCGCATCCCAGGAAAGCTCAGTGCGGTCATCTCGCCGTTGGTCAGGAAGATGGCTCGCGACCACGGAGTCTCCCTGGATGCTATTGAGGGCTCGGGTGCCAGCGGGCTGATCATGCGCAAGGACGTGGAGGCAGCCATTACCGCACCTTCTGCTCCTGCGGCTTCTCCGGTCTCTGCTCCCGTTGCCGCCCCAGCTCCTGCCGCCGGTTCCACTTCCGCTTCTGCTGATGCGGGTGCGGTTGATGGGCGGACTGGCTTGGCTGTTACGGCGCGGACGCCTGTTCGTGGGGTCCGCAAGGCCGTGGCCGCCAACATGACGCGCAGCCGCTCGGAAATCCCTGAAGCCACGGTTTGGGTAGACGTGGATGCAACGGCTCTCATGGAAATGCGGGCGGAGCTCAAGAAGCGCACACCGCATGAGACTCCGGGGCTTTTGGCTTTCATCGCTCGTTTTGTCACGGCTGGGTTAAAAAAGTATCCGGCACTGAATACGCGCTTTGAAACGATGGAGGACCGTTCGCAGGAGATCGTCGGCTTCGACGGCATCAACCTCGGCTTTGCTGCCCAGACCGATCGTGGGCTCGTGGTCCCGTCCGTGCGTAACGCGCATGAGCTGAGTGCCCGTGAGCTGGACGCAGAGATCCGCCGACTCACCGCCGTCGCACGTGACGGAAAGGCGACGCCCACCGAGCTTGGCTCGGGTACCTTCACGCTGAACAACTACGGCGTGTTTGGGGTGGACGGCTCTGCCGCGATCATCAACTACCCCGAGGTGGCCATGCTGGGAGTGGGCCGGATCATCGACAAACCTTGGGTGGTCAACGGTGAGCTGGCTGTCCGCAAGGTTACCGAGCTGACCCTGGCCTTCGATCACCGCGTGTGCGACGGCGAGACCGCTGCGGGCTTCCTCCGGTACGTGGCCGACGCAATCGAAAACCCCGGCACCGCCCTCGCGGACCTCTAACCGCCTCTCACGCCCGCGGGTTTTTTTCGGATGGTCTCTCACGTCCCGCGGGTTTGATCTGGACGGTCTCTCACTCCAGTGGTTCTTCCCCTTCCGAGAAGAACCACTGGAGTGGCATGTCACTGACCGCTCGTGACCATGCCTGAAAGGGTTAGCCCACGATAGCTGCGCTTGCCTTGGGTCGGTTCCCCTACTTCCTTGAATACGCTGGCGGCATCTGACGCGTCGCCGCTGGAAATTGGACGAATACCCATGGCGTTGAGCAGTTCTTGGTCCCCGGAGGGAGTGGCCGGACTGCGGTAGTTCTTGACGATGATGAAGAAATGATGCGCCATTGTGGCGCCCGGCGGTTGAGGATCCGCCCACTTCACGCCAAAACCACCGGCTTCGCCGTAGCCCACAGAGTTCTCGCTCGAGAATGCTTCGCAGCTCGGGCCTGATTTGAATGACTGGGCAATTTGAATGCGTTTATCCTCGCGAGCCGGCGCCACACCCGTCCCAGAATACTTTTTGAGGTCCAGGCCAAAACTGGAAATGATGGCTTTCATGCTCACTGTTGTTGTGAAGGACTCGGTGGTCACCTTGGCTAATAGGGCGCCGGGAATGATGGCATCCCGTTGAGGGTCGTAGGTGCAGGTGCTGCCCAGGAGGAAGCTACTCTTCCCCGGGTGGGCAACGGGTCCACCAGCTGGAACGGTCAGGGTGTCCCAAAGCCCAATTGACATGGTGTAGCTGTATCCGCTGTCGTTGGCGAATTTCCAGTCCATGGTGTGGGGTGCTGGAGAGACTATTTCAGGCGATGGGGTGATCGTTGGTGAAGGTGGCGGTGTTGATGATGTTTCAGTGGTTGGCTGTAAGGTCGGTTCAAACGCTGGCAAGGGTTGGTGGTCTGCCGCGGGAGTACCCACTGAGCACCCGGCAAGCGCCACGGCTGCAGCAAGTACTGGTATGGATAGAAGCCTTTTGCCCATGAGCTTTACCTTGTCCGGAGTCATTTCTTGGGGGATGGGTTTTGTGAGCAAGCAATCCGGGGGCTGCCCCAGACGTTGTGACCGTCTTGATGGGTTCGCAGGTCTAGAAGCTCCAGACGATTGCCGTCCGTCACATCGACTGTCAGCTCAGTCGGCTGATCGTAAGGGCCCTTTGACTCCTGGGCCTTCTCAGCTCCGTCAACAAAGACGATGAAGTGGGTGCTTCCGCCAACGTCCGGGGAGGCGGCATCCTGGCCAACGGAAACCGTGAAAGACGTACACAGTCCCTTCAGAGCCCAAGAGGCCGTGTTCATTTTGTTGGTGGAGCTGGAAGGATAGTTGCCCACGATTGCTTCAGCGAACTTGGTGGTTTGGATGGTTACTCCATCCTCGGTGTTGAAACCGTTACCCCATGCTGCCGACGCCACATCAGTAAGCCTGTAGGAGCCAGCCGTGGTGGTTGTCGATCTGGAAGTCGCCGTGGGGCTTGCAGTCACTGATGCAGAAGGTGCGGCCGTTCCAGTTGCCGAGGGGGTGCTTGACGTGGACTTCGTTGGCGTCATTGTTGGCGAAGCGGGAGCCGAATAGCTGGACGTTGTCTCTTCCACATTCGGTTGCTCGGCCACCTCTGGTGGCTGAGCCGCGCAAGCAGTCAAGGAGGCAAAGCCGACGACGGTGACCATGGTGATCGCTGTGCGTGACAATTTTGTAGGCATGGATTTTCTTTCTTGAGCCTTGAATCAGATCTTGATGAAGCGAATTGCCAAGGGGTACCGGTAGGACTGGCCCGCTCCCGCGTTGGTCGCAGCCACTATGGGGAAGATAAAGGCGGCAGCCAATATGACTGTGATGGGTTGGTACGAGCCAAAGAGGTTTCCGGCGAATACGAAGGCAATGCCAACCGGAACTGCCAGGATCACCGTTATATGAAAGTTGATGGCTTCCAATGCTTGCTTCCGGGCGAACTGCGATTTCTCCTGCAAAACGAGAAATACAACTAAGGGCCCCACAATGCCCAAAAGCCCACTCAGGTGAGCGAACATGGCCAGAGTGCTCTCGGCTTGGGGTGAAAGTTCTGCATGATGGCTGTTACCCGGTCGGGGCGAAACCGGGATTGGCTGTGCCGACATGATGATCACGACCTTCTGATCTGAGAGTGGCGATGACCGGACTTTCCGGAATCGTTTGGCTCTGGCTTCTTGAAGGCTAAGTGCGTGACGAAAGTTCAGACCCTTGGTGAGCTGCAATTGTCACTACAACTGGTGACTGAGAACGTCCTTAGATTCATGCCGGATTTCCATGAACAGAGCCTCTTCCTTCGCGTCTTCGCTGAAGGCCAGAATGGTGATGGCTACGTCAGCGCCTTCGGGTAGGGCCCGGCACTTTACAGCTCCGTCCTCGGCCCGGTTAAGAGCTCTGAGTAACTGTGCGGTCGCCTTTGACATCAAGTCTTCGGGAAGGTCCGTGGCACGGTCATCCAGAATATCTACCCTGACGCCTCTTGCTCTGGCGGCTCGGGCTGCTTGTAATACAGGCGGAGTAGCCAAAGACCTCCCACGAATTTGATCCCGCAGCTCGGCTTCGAGAAGGACACAAAGTTCCTGCTCAGCCGGGCCAATACGGCCCTCAGCGATGCGTTCCAGCATGGGCCGCGCTGTTCTGCTGAGATCACGCATCCATTCATTCTCAGCAAGGTCCCGTGCATTTTGGGTTGCCAAGGTCCGGGCCGAAGACTGTTCCTGTTCAGTGAACGCGGTGATCTGCCTAGCGCAACGCCTGAGGATGAAGCTCAGGGCCGTGGCCATACCCATCCACAGGAGCGGAGTCACTACCATTGCAAGCGCTTCATTGAGGGTCAGTTGGTGCTCAAGAGACGCCAAAAAGTCGACCACGGCGAAAACACCGATTCCAAACCAGGCAATTCCTTTTCGGCCTCGAATGGCAACGGTTACCAACAGCATCTGGATTGCTCCGCAATGCCAAGCCGCGTAGCCAGGATGGGAACCCACGGGCAGCCCGCTCTTAACTAGAACCTCAATAGCCAAGACGCCCACAGTCGCAGTCCAAGCGGCAACAATGCCAAGCGGCCGCTGGGCGTCGGAGACGGAAACAATGACTATCACGGCTATACAAATAGCCATGGCAGCCACCGTCTGTGCGGTTGAATCGACTCGATGGAGATTGGCAAGGCCAAGAATAATGTGCACAACTGGATAGGGAATGCTGAACGCTAAGATGACACGCCTTGATATGGATCTATCCACGGCCGTCAGATCCTTGGCGCCAAGTCAACCGCACCGTTGTTCCGTGCTTTGAGGACAGTATGTGGGCTTCGCCGTTGGCCTCGGTCATCCGCTGGATGATGGAAACACGGACACCCAGCCTGCGGGGCGACACCTGAGAGACTTCGAAGCCCGGCCCCCGATCCGAGATCTGCACAGTAACTTCCCTGAGGGACGTTGGATGCGACGGCCCACACCGGACCACTATGTGAGGCGGGCTTCCGGGGGCATGCAGGCAACTGTTTCGTGCCGCTTCCGTGGCGGCCTGAATGATGGCACGTGCGGAACCGAGGGGGAGGAGCAACGTAGGATCCCGTTCTGCTTCACAGGTAAAGACGGGGGAGTACTGGGATGTGGCAGCCTGAATTCTGTTCACAAACTCTTGGCCAGTGATAGACGTGCTGTGGTCCTCACGGCCTAACATAACCGCAGCGAGCTCTGACAACGCTAGGACCGCAGCTTTACGGGCTGCATCGAATACTTCCTGGGATCGGGCCTGGGCTGCGACTATCAAGGCGGCCATCACTGTGTCGTGAATAAGCCCGTCGAGCCGCGTCCTTTCCGTTCTTATGGCTGCTGACCGAGCGACTTCGCCAAATCTTTCGACAGCTCTCACTGCAGCCCGGTCAGACTCAGACGCCGCGTCACGCAAAGCCCACATTAGTGTGACAATCACAATTCCCAGTGCCAGAGACAGGAGTCCATCTTGTGCCGAGTCATACCAGCCCCGGGTGTTGCCGTATCCCGTTGCCGGAACCAGCACAAGCATCAGGCTGAAGAGGACGTTGTAGATGGCGGCTGCTGCGGGCCGGACGGCGACTGCCGCCAAAGCAACACCTATGGAGGCTGCTCCGTTCGACCAAGGTTTGGACTCAACCTGGCTGCCGTCGCCGATAAAACCAAAATGCCAAAACGTGAAGCCGCAAAGGATCAATGCTGCCGCGGTTCCGGCACTGAATTTGATCCGCTTCAGAGATCGGCGGTTCACCAGCGTTCCCATAATGGCAATGGGGATACCCGCCATGAATGTCAGATCCCAGAGGGGCGAATGCAGCGGTATTTGAGACACAATCTCCGGAAGAGCAAGGCAGTACAAAACCAGGGCAGCCAAGCCTGAGCAGCGGGCCAGAAGGTATTCGATGTTCGCCCTGGAGTATGGCTGGTTGTTCGTCTCGATGTTTGTCTGGGTCAACGCGGATCCTCCAAACTATTGTCGGAAGACTATCCGGATGCCGGAAGAAATTTCAGGGCGGATCTGCCCATCAAGTTTTTTCGTCATCAGAACAGGTGACAAGGGTGTTTGCCAGGTCTGGCTAGTCGTGGCCATTCTGTGGTGTGTAGAGTCCGTCCTCGACTGCTCGATGATAGAGCTCAAGTTTGGAGGCCGCCGGACGGTTTGCTGCCGCATACTTCTCCCGAATTCGCCGAATATTCGTCCCCACGGTATTGGCCGTGACGTTCATCCTCGATGCAGTCTGCGATCGCGTGAATCCTGCCGCGTACAGGCGGAGGGTTTCCTGCTCTCGGTCGCTGAGCTGGGCCGCAACGAAATCGCGGTCGCCATCGATGGCCGCAGCCAGTTCTTGGTTGTCAATCGTCTTGCCACAGGCGACCTGCCGAATCAGTTCCAGAGTGTGGCGTATATTTTCTGACTTCCGGGAGACCCCGGAGGCTCCAGCCGCAAGTGCCTCCCGCAAATCCTCCTGTCTGTCCCCAACACTAAAAACCAGCACGGGATAACCGGCTGCGAGGAGCCGGCGGACGTTTTCCTTGGGGCGTGACCCATCTGCAAGGGACATGTCCAAGGCAACCACGTCAAAAACAGTATTGCCTCCAGACAAGAGAGAATTCACAGTGTCGGCCAAGCGAACGGCTACAACCGGCACCTCGGCAGTTTTAGCGTCCAAAGACGCCGCCGCCGCGAACCCTATTCGGACTGCCTCATGGTCATCTACCACTCCCACCCTCACCACACGACGCCTCAATTTAGCCCCCTCGCAATGCAGCCTGACTCTTTTGTCGCCAGCATATGTTCGGCATTCGAGCTTCGGCAGAGGACTCGGGCTGAAGTGGAGTATCACTTTGAACGCTTGGAAGCGTGAGCCTATGGTCGGGTCACCATTTGTGGTGACACTCAGCTCTCCAGCGGTTCCTAATGCTCGCTTTGGATTCATAGTTTGAACCACTTCCGCACCTGCGGTTCTTCTATCCGAAGGGAATCCAGCAATGGAAACTTCACACAAGTCCAACGGCATCTCTGCGTTGCAATCCGGAGTTTCGGCAGGCAGACGCGCAGGTTTGCTGGCCCTTGCATTGGTGCTCGCTGCCGGGCTGTCGTCGTGCGGAAGCCCTGGAGCCAACACCAACTGTAAGGACTTCAATGCCATGAAGTCCGGGGATCAAACCAACGTCATCAAGAAGATTTATGCGGATAAGGGCGAAACGAATCCCAGCGCACTCAAAATAACTGCCTACAAGCTCTCGGCTAAGGCGTACTGCCAAGTGAAACCATCGGATGCGAAGCTCAGTGGTATGTCGGGCTAGTCCGGGTAGGGGATGTAGAGCCTGGGCGGTACGCGGCCCGTTCAGGGATCCAGCTTGACGCCGTTTATTTAGCTGATGGTTGAACGTTAGCTCGAGCGTCGTCGTCTTGGGCGATACGTCCGGCCGAAACTGCGTTCGGCGCCCTCGTAAGTTTCCGCGAGTTCCCAGTCGTACCGGTATCCGCCAGATACCTCGAAGATCCGGATGCCATCACCGAGGAACACGGGTGCGACGAAGACCTGCAGTTCATCGATGAGGTTGTTTTCGAGGGCTTGGCGGGCGATGTCCGCGCTGATGATTTGTATGTCCCGCTCCCCGGCGATCAGTTGGGCGTGCTCTATTGCCTCAACTATTCCGCAGTTCATGGCCACGATCGAAGGATCATCGGCTATCTCGTGAGGTGTATGGGTCAGGATGATCTCGGTCCCCGACCATGCGCCGCCGTACGCCTCGGCCGTCATCTCGTCCCGCTCGTTGCGTTGGGCTTGCGCGGCGTCGTAGCCGTTTCTGCCGGCGATGATGACTGCGACTTCCCCGGCCAAGCGTTCAGTGACCCCCTCGGCCAGGGGCTCCGCAGCAGCCAACCAGCTCATGTCATGGTTGGGCCCCGCGATGAAGCCGTCCAGTGAACAAGTGAAACCCCAAGCGACTTTGCCCATGACGTCCTCATCAATGTCGGCATCAAATTACCCCCAGGAATCCGATGCTACCTAACCAGCCGCAGAACTGGTTGTTGTTGGAGCTGCAGGCCCGGGGCCGACAAGCTGCGTCCTGAGCCGGACGGGGATGCCATTGGTGGCGAACTCGTTGTCCATGCCCTCTTGCACGGTGGCGTACTGACCGTTCTGGACGCCGAAGGCGAGGAATTCCCAGTTGTGAACGCTGGTCCACAGCTGCGTGAAGTCGGTCAAGTACCGGCCGTTGTCTTGAAGTCTGGCGATGTTGTACCAAGCGTTACCGCCGTCGAGGCCGATGGCTCTGATGCCTTCATCTGAGATGGCGTAAGCGAGCCAGCCTTCGGCGCAACCAAGAACGGTGTAGTACTGCTGCTCGTTCGCTGGGATGGGTTTGATCGCCTGGAGTTGGTCGTTGCGGCGGATGTCGATGTTGGCCGGTACGCATGCGCCTGCTGCTGGGCCGACGGGCGCGGTGGTCGGCGGTATTGTGGCCGGCGGCGGCGGGGTGATGACCGCCGTCGGGGTCGGAGGAGGGCTCCACACCGGGGTTTGCGTCGGGGTAATTACGGGCGTGGGGCTGGCCGTAGCGGACGGGGTATCCGTTGGCGAGGCGGTGGGCGTTGGTGTGGGGGTGGCCGTGACAGTGGGTGTGTCTGTAGTGGCCGGCGCTGGTGCCGATTGAGGGACCAAGTTGTCTGCTACAACTACTGCACCGACCACGGCGGCAGCGGCGAGTGCCACGCCCACCGTCGCCGCCCAGCCGATCCGCCGGGACTTGCGGTCGGCGAGGGACACCACGTTGAGATCATCCGTGAAGACATGCGATCTGCCCGGCAGGACACCGGGGGTGGTGCCGGGTTCGGGGACGCTTGGTTTGGCATTTTTCATGAGTTGTTCGATGCGGTCCATGGTTAGACTTCCCGTTCTGTCATGAGGTGTTGTGGTGCGGCTTTCGCGAAGGCTTTACGGGCCCTGTGGAGCCTCACTCCGGCAGCCGATGGCGTGCATCCAAGGCTTTCGGCCAGTTCTGCGGTGGTGAGATCGTCCCAGTAGGCGAGCATCAGGATTTCCTGATCGCGGTCCTTGAGCTTGGAGAGGATCTCCGCAACGCTGGCCTCCTGCTCATCATGGTTGGTGGTGACGGCCTGGACCCGGGCTTCTTCAGCCAGACGCTGCATGAGTTGATCGCGACGACTCCGCCCTTTGTACTCATTGCCCAGCACGTTCCTGGCTGTAGCTATCAGCCATCCGACGCCGGGCGGCTCCGGTGGTTGTTTTCCCACACAATCCGGAACACGTCATTGGCCAGTTCCTCGGCCCGTTCGCGGTCATTGATCCGGTACGCGATGTACTGGTAGATGCGGCTGAAGTGTTCAGCGTGAAGAGCAATCAGTTCCTGCTCTCTGGTAGCCAACATCCTTGTTCTGTTCCCCCGGGCTAGTGCGATGTGATGTTTCAACCCTTCAGTGTCCCGGGAACGGGTGTTTCTTACACAATCGGAGAAAAAGTTCAGGTTTTTGTTTCAGGAGTCCCGTGAAGACGGAGATACCCGGCAAACTCCCCCAATGAGCGTGCCGGGTATCTCTGTCAGAGCCGCTGCGCGGCCGAACGGTAGCCGTTACGTTTTTGCTTGCCTAGGTGGCGGGCCCACCACACGCGTCGGTGGGCATGCACGGCCATGACGACGACGAACAACGCGGCCATCAGGACAACGCCGGAAACGGCGACGACTATCACGCCGATGAGATGTATGAGCAGTACCCCGAAGATCACCACTGAGTGGGCATCGATAAGTTCCATGATTGTTTTCTTGTTCTTGGAGTGGACGTGGTTACGGGGCGTTGGTTACGGGTCCGGGGCCAACCAGCGTCTCCCTCAACCGGACGGGGATGCCCTTAGTAGCGAAGTCGTGATCCATGGCTTCCTGAGCTGTGGCGTATTTACCGTTTTGGACGGCGAACGTCTGGAATTCCCAGTTGTAGACACTGGTCCACAACTGTCCAAAGTCGGTCAGGTACCGGCCGTTGTCCTGGAGCGTGGCCACGTTGTACCAGGCGTTGCCGCCGTCGAGGCCGATTGCTTTGACGCCTTCATCTGAGATGGCGTAGGCGAGCCAGCCTTCTGCGCATCCAAGGACGGTGTAGTACTGCTGCTCATTGGCTGGGATGGGTTTGATGGCCCGGACGGTGTCTTGGCGTTGGATGTCGATATTGGCCGGGGTGCACTCGACTGCGGCAGGGCCGGTGGGAACTGTCGACGGCGGGGCGGCCGGCGGGGTGGCCGACGGGATGGCCGTCTCTGGGGCTGGAGAAGTCGCTGTGACGGAAGAAGTCGCTGTGGCTTCGGGCGAGGGAGATGCCGGATCAGCAACCGTGGTGGTGGCCATCGGGCTGTTGGAAGTACTGGCCTGCGGGCTTGCTGGCATGCACGCGGTGAGTGTGAGTACCAGCGCCAGGGAAGCGAGAGTGGCGGACGTGGCAAAGCGGGATCGGTGGTACTTCATTGGTCTGGGTCCTTCCCCCATGGAACAACTGAGCAGAACGGCCTACTCATACATGTTGTTTCCGGGAAGGGACCAAAAATTACATCAACCGCAAAAATCTTCAGCGGAACAGCCTTGAAGTGCATCCACGTCCGACGCCCCGCGCGATGTCAGGCCGGCATCACAAGCCCGGACGGGTAACGGGTTGCTGCAACTCGGTCACCCAGTCGGATTGGTCCTCTGATATTGCCCGGACGTAGAGTTCCCGGCAGGGCCCCGAGTGGAGGAGTCCGCGGGCGAAGATCTCGGCATGGAGTGCTTGCCAGCATTAGGCAGTATGCTCCATGGAGCCGAGTTGGACGCCGCAAGCGGCATTTTCAACAGCTGGCAGCTCAACGATTTCGAAGCCATCGCGGGGCGGACCGGTGTAGGCGTAGCCAGCGATGATTTGCAGGCCGTCTTGAACCATCTCGTACAGTGCCACTGGCGTCTCCAGGGTTCCGCGCTCATCACCGATGATCCGGGAAACGGCGTCAAAGGCGGGACCCACTGCGTCTGCCACCTCAGGTTGATCTGCTACCACCATGCGGCGGGCTGCGAGGCGGATAGCGGGCAGGGGTTTTTCGATGATCTCGATCTGGGACATGTGGTTCTCTTTCTCGATGAGATGGAGCCTGCGTTGCACGTCTGCGAGCCGCCCAGCAGCGATCCGGTGTTCCTGCTCAACCTCTGCGCGGCGAATCCGCAGCAGAGCAGCGATGCGATCGGCCTCAGTTCTCCCGCCTTCCACAGTGTCAGAGTCAAGTGCTGCCTGATCCGCTGTGGCCCGACCGTTTCTCATCCTTCGGGCGATCTCGCTGCCCCGGAGGAGTTACAGGTATCAGATCAGGTCTTTGAAAATGTCCCAGCCCGTCCCGATTTCGCCAACCTCGTACAGGCCGGTGTCGTCGGGGTAGGCCCCGCTGTACAGCCTGAGATTGCCTTTTTGATCGATTGCGAAGACGTCGCTCCTGGGTCCGCGCCCGTCATTGGCGGGGTTGTAGGTGACCCAGTTCCGGGTGAACACGCCGGCGCCGGAGATCTCGGTCATGGCACCCCAGCCAGGTCCTACGGCGGCGGGGGATTTCCATCCGCCCTGTCCGTCTGCCGGGTACTGGTGGAGGACGCCGTTGGCATCGCGGGCGAAGATGTCCACCGATCCGTCGCCATTGGTGTCGCCGGGGGCGATGATTTTGTTGAAGATCTGCCACCCTGCGCCCACCTTGGAGGGCGCCAACCAGCCGCCTTGCCCGTCGCCGGGGTATAGGAGCAGGTTCCCTTGGCGGTCACGGGCAAGGACGTCGTTGTTCCCGTCCCCGTTGAAGTCGCCGGGACCCACGATTGATGTGAAGATGTTCCATCCTGAACCAACCTTGGACGGCGCCAGCCATCCACCTTGGCCGTCTCCGGGGTACAGGTGCAGGTTTCCTTGCTGGTCGCGGCCCAGGACGTCGTTATTGCCGTCGCCGTCGAAGTCCCCCGGGGAGAAGACAATGTCAAAGATGTTCCAGCCGGTTCCCACTACTCTCGGTTCATCCCAGCTGCTGCTGTAGTAGCGGCCCTCAAAGGACATGTCCCAGAACCTCCACTCGGACTCGTAGGTCCGGGGGTAGAGGATGAGGTCACCGTCAGGAGTGCGGCCCAACAGCTCAGTGTTTCCTCGGCCGGTCCAGCCCATGGCCCGGTTGGACGCGGCAATTGGCGGTGTTTCGCCACTGTAATAGACCTGGTCTTCACGGCATGACGGCCGGGCGTTGAAGGAGATGCGGTCACCCCGGTCCGCGGGGGTAAGTTTCAGTACTTCCCCTTGCTGCCGTTCGGCTGGCAGGGGTTCACCGTTGCTAAGCCACTCCACGACGAATCCGTTCGGAGCTTCATCGGTCACGGGACAGGACCGCGTTTTGAATCTTCCTATGGTCAGGTCTGATCCCACATTGGGCATTCCGTGCATCAGCGGCACAAATTCGCTCATGGACGTTAGGGGCCCGTCGTCACTTTCAGCCGTCGCTGGGCCTGCGCCCGCCACCATAGCCGAGCCCACCACCAATGCGAGAAGAGCCGCTGATTTGACCATAAATCCGCCAAAAGTTCCCATGATCCCCCAAGCCCGCCCAGACACGTCAATGTGAGCTGAGCCAAACATCCGCCCAGCTCGAACCGCAGTTTTGTCAGGCGAGGGAGAGGAAGAGCTTCTCCAGTTCTTTCTTGTCCATGGTGGCGTCTTTTTGGACGATGCACTGCTCCAAGCCGGTGGCAATGATGGCAAAGCCGGCGCGGTCAAGGGCCTTGGATACGGCCGCCAATTGGGTGACGACGTCTTTGCAGTCCCGGCCTTCCTCGAGCATCCGGGTGACGGCGGCGAGCTGGCCCTGGGCTCGCTTGAGGCGGTTGATCACAGGCGTGAGTTCGGTCGGGTTCAGTTCCATAAGGGTTCTCCATCGATGAGGTGCTGCTTCAACAATATACCCCCATGGGTGTTTTGCGTACCCCCGGGGGTATCTGTAATACTCGGTGGGGTATCCACTTAACCCTTATGAGAGGCCACCCATGACGTCCCCTTCCAATGCAGCCGTCACCGCGCTCGCCCCCGAAACCCTCCAGTCTTGGATCGAGGACCACCAGGACCTGGTGGTGATCGATGTCCGCTCTGCCGCTGAATTCGAATCCATGCACATCCGCGGCTCCTACAATGTGCCCTTGCCGCTACTCTCCGAACATGCCGATGAACTGGCCACCCGGCTGGGGTCCCGCGTTGTCCTGGTTTGCCAGTCCGGTGTCCGTGCCGAGCAAGCGCGACAGCGTCTTGCCAGATCAGGCATCGAAACTGCGTTTGTCCTGACCGGTGGTGCGCCCGGATTCGCTGCAGTAGGCGGCGATGTGGTCAAGGGCAAGGATCGTTGGGATCTGGAGCGGCAGGTCCGTCTTGTGGCCGGCTCCCTCGTGGTGTTGGGTCTGGCCGGGGGCAGGTTCGTTTCCCCGAAGGTTCGGACGCTTGCCGGCGTCATCGGCGCTGGCCTGACATTCTCGGCTGCGACCAACACCTGCGCCATGGGAAAGGCAATTTCGGCGATGCCGTGGAACAAGACGGCAGCCGAGCCCACCCGCGAAAGTGCCATCCTGGCCCTTCCCATGCAACCGGCTGAAGCGGGCGCTGCGGCATGATTCCGGCCGTGGGGCTGGGGCTCGTCGTCGGCGTCGTTCTTGGCGTAGTAGGCGGGGGTGGGTCCATCATCGCTGTCCCGGCCCTGGTGTACGGCGTCGGAATGAACCCCAGCCAGGCCATCCCCACCTCACTGCTGGTAGTGGGCGCCTCCTCGCTGGCGGCACTGATTCCCAGAATTCGTGAGGGCCTGAACTGGCCGGTGATCGCCCTGGTGGGTGGTGCTGGCATCCCCGCTGCCTGGGCCGGTGCAGCCGTAGGTAAGCTGCTGGATCCCGGCATCCTGATGCTGGCATTTGCCGTGATCATGGTGGCCGCAGGTGTTCGGATGCTCATGAAGAACCGCGAAACCGAGGGTTCCTGCAGCACCGGCCCCAGCCGGGCGTTCCGGTCCTGCGCCCCCAAGGCGGTGGGGGTGGGCCTGCTGGTCGGGTTCCTCACGGGACTGCTCGGCGTGGGCGGAGGCTTCCTGATCACGCCGGCTCTGACCATCTTCCTGGGGCTGCGCATGAAGCAGGCAGTCGGCACGTCCCTGGCGATCATTGTGATCAACTCGGCGGCTGGCTTCAGCGCCCACGCTGCCGGTTACAGCATCGACTGGGCCACCACTCTTGCATTTGCGGTCCCCGCGATCGTCGGATCGCTCGTTGCCGCCCGCTTTGCCCGCCGCCTCAAGGACAAGCACATCCGTATTTCATTCGCGGTACTGATTTTCGCCGTTGCGGCGTGGGTTACCGCCAGCACAGTCACCGCCTGACCCGCGGGTCGCGGATAACCACCCGGCTAGCCCGGAAATGCAATGGCGGTAATCCCATTGCCGGATACCCCGTGGGGTATCTAAACTAGTACCAGAAACAATAACTTCCCCTCCCGACTTGAAGGAGAGCACTCAGATGCTTATTGAGCGTATTTACGACGAAGACCTTGCCCAGGCCAGCTACCTCATTGGCTGCCAGGCCAAAGGCGAGGCGATAGTGGTGGACGGCCGCCGGGACATCGCCGTCTACCAGAAGCTTGCCGCGAAGAATGGCATGAAGATTGTTGCCGTCACCGAGACCCACATCCATGCCGACTACCTCTCCGGCACACGTGAGCTGGCTGCCGCCACCGGCGCCAAAATCTACGTCTCCGGCGAGGGCGGCCCGGACTGGCAGTACCAGTTTGAGGGCGAACGGCTGCACGACGGCGACACCATCACCCTGGGCAACATCAGCATCAAGGCGGTACATACCCCCGGGCACACTCCCGAGCACTTGTCCTTCCTCATCACGGACGGCGCCTTTTCCGACCAACCCGGCTATCTTCTCTCCGGCGACTTTGTCTTCTCCGGGGACCTGGGCCGCCCTGACTTGCTGGACGAGGCAGCCGGCGGTATGGACACCCGTTTCGAGGGCGCCAAGCAACTCTTTGCCAGTCTGCGCGACAAGTTCCTCACCCTGCCCGACTACGTCCAGGTCCATCCCGCCCACGGTGCCGGCAGTGCCTGCGGCAAGGCCCTCGGCGCCATCCCTTCCTCCACAGTGGGTTACGAGCGTCTCTTCTCATGGTGGGGCCCTTACCTGGCTGCCAACGACGAGCAGGGGTTCATTGACGAGCTCCTCGATGGCCAGCCGGATGCGCACGCCTACTTCGGCCGCATGAAGCGCGAAAACCGTGAGGGCCCGGCCGTCATGGGCGAACGCACCCCGCTACCCGAGCTCTCTACGGAAGCTGTGGCCGCAGGCTTGACGGCGGACACCCTGACTTTCGTCGATGCACGCCCCAATAGCGAAGTCCACGAAAGCACAGTGGCCCGGTCCCTGAACGTTCCTGCCGGCAAATCCGTAGCAAGCTACGGTGCCTGGGTGGTCAACCCTGAGACTGACAAGAATCCCCTGGTGCTCCTGGCCAAGGACCAGGAACAGGCTCAGGACATGTGGGACCACTTGGTCCGGGTGGGCATCGACAATGTGGCCGGCTACGTCAGCAGCATGGATGGTCTTCCCACCTTCACGCCCAAGCTAATCCAGCCTGAAGAACTTGAGGGCTTTGACGCGGTCATGGTCCTGGATGTCCGCAACCGCAGCGAGCACATGGCCGGCAATATCCCCGGTTCCTATCAGCTCAGCGGCGGACGAGTCATGTGGCACCTCGATGAGCTCCCGGGCGAAGGGACCATCGTGACGTACTGCCAATCGGGCGTCCGGAACTCCGTTGCTGCCAGCGCCCTGCGCCGCGCCGGGTACGACGTCGTCGAATTGGACGGCAGCTATGCCGCATGGAAGGCCTGGAACAACAGCGTCCCAGCCGCCTAGCCGCGCGGACTACCCCCAAGCCGCCCGGGCAGGACCCCCCTCCTGCCCGGGCCTAGGTTCGATCTACGCCGCACCCCGGGATCCTTGAGCCAGTTCTTGCCCAACGCTTGGCACCTCCCCGGGCCACTCGCCGTAACGCGCAACCATGTCCGCCCCTATCAAGCTGACCGCCGAGCCTGCGTAGTCCAGGGAGCTGACCCCAAGGCTTGTAAGCGCCGCTGACGTAGTTGCTGCGGTGCGACCCGTACCGTTCACCCCCAGCGTCACGTACTTCTTGGGCGCATACTCGTCCTGGGACCACACCTGCGCCAAGACGTAGTCCAGAAGTGCGGCCTCATCCCCAGTGAACGCCTCGGAGAACTCCACGTTTACGGAAAGGTACGGGGTTAGGCCGTCGTATGCCCTGCCTATACGCGCCGTGACGCCGGAGGTTTTTGCGATGTCGTTTTCGGCCGCGGCAGCGCTGCGATGCGGCTTCGAATTGTCCTCGGGAACCGTGCATCCGGCGAGCAACGCAGAACAGAGCAACAGGGCGGTGAGGCCCGCTGCCGGGCGTCCTCTCATCACTTGCCCACAGGATCAAGGTCGGTACGCGTCGCAATCACAATGTCCCTGACCTCAGTCACGTCCGAGGGCTCCGGCAAGGGATCGAACAATGCCACGGGCAGGGTCACGTCCGAGCATTCCGAGCCGAAGACTGCCGCAGAGGACTCTACGCGCAGGGTTCCATCACGCAGCCGCTCCATCCGATACTCCACGCCGTAGGCCTTCACATCGGCAGGCACTTCACCGTTCTCCGAAGACCACTCCGTTGCTTTGCAACCCCTTACGGCGGCCCTGTCCGGATCGTTCCTAAAATTCGGTGTCACGGATAGGGGGAGGAACGGTGTTGGCCCGGGAAGGATATCCGGGCGCCGCTTTTGTTTGACGTCGTCCAACGCCGGTCGTGCGGCACGGCTCCGTATGTCCTTGCTGGCGGTTTGGACGAGTTCCGGAATAGTGAAGTCGTTGATGTTGCGCGCCACGGCTTCGGCCTCGAGGAACCTCCGCGTGGCCTGTACCCATGGGTCCGCTTCAAGCGGTCCACTGGGTGCGGCACCCTGCCATTCCACCGCCGGATAGGGCGGCGCTGGTCGCTTTACAACCCGGCAACCCGCGAGCCCGCCGGCTGTGACTGCGGTTAGCACCAGCACCGCGGTGGTCGAGAACAGCCGGTGGTACCGACGTCGTAATTTTGCGCTGCGCATTAGATCCCCCAAAAGTGCCCCGGGTTTTTCCCGGGCATCTCCACCCTAGGCGTGAAGAGGGGGAGCTGCGATGGGCACAGCAATCCATCCGGCGGACTCAGTCCCCATTAAGGGGTGAGGTTAAGGAACGACGCCGGAAGGTCGGGTACCGCTGCGGGCCACGTGCCGTAGCGGTCATCCAAGTCCCGGTTGGCCAGCTCAAGGGAGGATCCGCCGGCATACTGCTCTGAATCGATACCCAGAGAGGCCAGAAGTGCTTTGGCGGTTTCTGTGGTTTGCCCGGGCGCCTCGAAACTGAAGCGAACAAAGCGTCCACGGTCAACCTCATCCTGCGAAGCAAGTTGCGCCAGGGAGTAGTCAACAAGAGTGGCCGGATCACCCGTAAACGCATCAGTGACGGAGAGCGTGGCTGTGACATAGGCGGTGGTGCCATCCCACGCACGGGCAGCTTTGAACCCTGCGCCAGGGACCTTGGCTACCGCTGCTTCGGTGTCTGCAAGGGACCGTGATGATGAGGTGGCTGACGCCGACGAGTTCGATGCCGGGTTGACGGGCTTCTCCATGGTGCATCCGCTCAGGAGCACCACTAATGCAGCGGCGGCGCCCCAGCGCGCAATTCTATTTCTCCGCATGAGGCACCTCTCGGGCATCGGCGTTTTGATCCCGCAAGTCGCTGGTCTGCAAGGCGCCGTCCCGCAACGCCGTGATCATGCTTTGCAGCGCCTTGAACGCCGCGGCTTGTTCCTGATCCGTCATGCCGCCCAGCATCTTTTCCTCAACAGCCCGGACCGCAGCGCTCGCTGTCTTGAGGCTGCTCCGTCCCAGCGGAGTGAGTTGGGCGGGGAGGACTTTTCCCACGCGGTCCTCCTCGGGACGGGTCACATAACCGTCGCGTTCCAGGGATTGGAGCAGCACGTTCATGGATTGCCGGGTGACGAAGGCTCCGCGCGCCAGCTCTGAATTGGAGAGGCCGGGGCGCTGCTTGAGCAGTTCCAGGCAGGAGTAGTGGGTGATGGTCATTCCGAGCGGGCGTAGCGCAGTTTCCATGGAGGCGCGGAGTGCGCTCGATGCTTCTTTCAGGAGATATCCCAGCGACGTAGGCAGATCGATACCACGTTGACTCATGTCAGTATTCTGACATAGATTAGTCGTGTCAGATAACTGACACTCAACTCAAGGAGCAACCCAATGCCCGTCACCGGCCCCGACTTCATCTCCCTCCAAACCCGAGACCTCGATGCTTCCCAGGCGTTTTACGAGCAGTACCTCGGCCTGGTCCGCGCGCAAGCAGGGCCGCCCCACGCCGTCGTATTCGACACAAAGCCAATCGCCTTCGCGCTGCGAACCATCGCTCCCGGAACGGATCTCGCATCTGTTGATCAGCCCGGCATAGGGGCCTCGATCTGGCTGCACGCCACCGATCTCCAAGCCATTCACGACGCTCTGCGGGGAGACGGCCACACGATTGTCATGGGGCCCATCGACGGTCCATTTGGGCGTACGTTCACCTTTGCCGATCCTGACGGCTACCACGTGACTCTTCACGACCAGTCATAACCGCTTGCCCCCGGGGCGATCAGGCCGTGAACGCTCCCGGCGTGGTTCCAAGTACGCGGCGGAAATGCCGGGTGAGGTGGGACTGATCATGGAAGCCGGCCTCAACCGCTGCAACAGATGCGGGCTGGCCGTCCAGCAGCAAGCGCCGGGCGCGGTCCACGCGGCGGCCGGTGACATAGCGGTATGGCGCGATTCCGTAAGCCTTGGAAAATGCGCGCACCAAGTGGCTGGGGTGCGCGCCCAGCAATTGGGCCGCCTCCGCGATGGTGAACGACTCGAAAAGCCGGTCATCCAGCAATTCGCGCAGTTTCCGCGCCAGGGGAGCGTCCCGCGCTGGCGACGACGGCGTTCTCAAGTGCGAGCGAATGGATTCACGGAGAGCAAGCACGCCGCACTCGGCCTCTAAGGCATCCGCTGGCCAGGACAAAGCCCCATGAATGCCCGTCACAGTAGCCACCAACTGAGGGTCCAACACCAGCGGTTGGATCACGGCAGCGTCAGCCGCTTTGGCGGGCAACCAGTCCTCGCTGAGGTACAGGACGCGCTTGCGGAATGATTCACCCCCGACGGCGGAACGGCCGTCGTGCGGCACATGCGGCGGTAACAGGGTAATTGAAGCGGGAACAGCGTGATGCTCGGTGCGGCCAAGATCGTACGTCACGGCACCCTTGTCGATCAGAAGGACAGTCCAGTCCTCATGGGTGTGCGACGGGTAGCTGTGATCCTGGAACGTTGCATGCAGCACCTCACGCACGTACGGCACGGCCGGATGCCATGCCCGCACTGAGTTGCCCATGCAAGAAATGTACAAGACCACCATCGGTGCCGGCAGCCATGCTGGGTTCCATGCAAGAAAACTCAACAGCAACCATTGATGCCCCTACTTCCGAGACCGTCCGCTTCGACACGAAAGTGGTGGTGGTCCTCAGCGATGATCTCTTGCCCTGGCAGGAGCTCAACGTGACCGCATTCCTCATGAGTGCCATCGCAACCAGCGCCCCGGATCTGACGGGTGAGCCATACCGAGACCGTGATGGAAACGGCTACCTCCCCATGCTCCGGCAGCCCGTGCTGGTTCTCACCGCAGGGCAGGAACTCTTGGCTTCGGCACGGGTGCGGGCGCTTGCTCGTGAGATCCCCGTGGCCCTGTACACGCGCGATCTCTTCTCCACCGGACACGACGATGCCAACCGTGCAGCGGTAGCGGCGGTGGCTGCGCAGGATCTTGACCCAGTGGGAATCGCACTCCGCGGGCCCAAGAACGTGATTGACCGGATTGTGAAGGGCGCAAGAATGCACGTCTGACGCTGCGGGAACTTTGTCCAGGATCTTGTGATCCTTTTGGGTGCAGCGGCGGGGGTTTATACCGTCCGTCGCCGGGCGCGGACCGAGCGTGGCGATCAGGCTTAGTCGCCACGAGGGTTTCTTTCCCTATGGCATACGGCCCCGGCTGGGCACGGATCCGCGTGTAGTGTTTAGGGTCCCTTCACCGGGCAGTTTTGCGGGCGGGTCTTGCGGGAATTTGTGTTCCCCGGAATGACGCGATTTTTGATGAGCGCGATTTGGGACGACACCGTGGCTGGTGAAGGACCGGCTTACGGGCGTCACTCATGCTGGGGAGGCTGGGTTCGTAGTCGTTGGCGTCCTGTATGAATATGTCTGTGACTCGAACGAAATCGTCTTGGGACCTTTGGAAATGAATGTGATGGTTCCACAGCGTTACTCCTCAAAAGCGCTAATTTTGGCGCAATGACGAAAGGTGCACTTTTGGACCTCAAGCAATGGCACGACATACGCACTCTGAGCGAGGACGTTCTTGCTAGAGCAGCTGAAGATTGGGTAACCCCCTCCGATATAACCGACGTGTGTCGTCGGAGAGGCCTGAAAGACCAGGATGATGTCCGGGATCTTGCTCTTGGTCTGATTACCCGCATGATAGCCGCGGGCCTTCTCGTCCCCGGCGATATCCGAGAGCGGGGGCACCAGCCTTGGGACTGCACCCCAGGCGAGGCCATCGTTCGCATCGTCGGTGAATGGGCAGCATTTCCTGATACGGAAATGTTGAGGCCCGGAGACATAGTGTGGCTTGATGCCACGCCGGAGGGGGCGCGTATCGGGGAAGCGGTTCTGCTTCGTGAGCGCCCTGCTTGGCTGGAGCAAATAAAGCAGCAGAGAGAAGAATCGCGAGGCAAATGAACAAGGAAACCTAAACTAGCCCTGAAGTCGACCCTACGCAGGGCGGACTACTGAGGGGAAGTAGAGTCCTGCCGGGAAAGTGCGGCGACGGCCTCTTGCCGGAAGGTGCGGACGATATGGGCCCGAATCCGCCGCCCGTGGCTCGACGTGTCCGGTGAAGGATCCTTCGTCGGACACCAGTCCCGTCGCTGCCTACTTCACCTGTTGTGTTCGGCCAGTCTCATAATGAAGGATGCCATCGCGTTCCAGTGCGAACAATCTGTCGGCGACTTCTTGCGCCTGGGGCTCGCCGCAAGATATGGCGAAAAACCGCGGAGAGATGAAATCGAGAAGGCAACCTTGCTCGGCAAGTTCAGAGGCCAGCGGCTGCCACGCGTTGGGGTCATCCGATTTCAGCAGGACTCTGAAAGTGAAGTTGCGAGCGTCGCGCTCTACTCCGGTGACAACAAGGGCGTTCTCCGCCGATCGCATCACATTCACGCGGTCACCAAAGTTGACGTCATAGAGATAGGCGGGGACTGCCAGGACAGTCGCTGTGCCATCCTTTTCCAAGCGACCGCGAAGCCCCTCCCACATTTGCTCCGTGTCAGGTTCAGGGGGCACCGCGAACCATATGGTATCTTGCGCTTCCTGAGCTTCTGGAAGGGGCTGGAGTGATCCATCGCGCCAGTGTGCCAAGACGCTGGGATGTTGCCGGTAGTCAGTCACCAGCTGAGACTACCCAACGAACGCATTCATGAGAGCGCTCCGACGGGCATGCATCCCCTGTGTCCAATGAGGGACCGACTTACGGACAGGTGGTGAGCGTTCGTAAGCGAAGATTCTCTTATGCAGGATTCGATTCTTTCCGCCCAGGTTCAGCTGACTACCCGGCTCGGGGCTCTTCCGACACCACCTTCACAAGGAGTAACGGTAGGAGTCTCCGAAAATATGCGGTCGCCGCACCTTCTTCCCCTCAATGGGCTAAGGCATCCCGCCGCAGTTGGGACCAGTGGCTGGTTCATCTGGCGCGGCGAAGAGCTCGGAATCTCGCCCGATTTTTTCGTTCCCTTGCACGTCGAGCATCTGACGACCTGGTGTCCGGAAGCTCTTCCCTATCTAGCTTTGCCTCCGGGGTGGCGATTCCTCTTAGCGCCCGGCTACGAAGATGTCTGGTTCGACGAGTCGTTGTTGAAGGTCTGAAAGCTGGTGATGCCGATTCAAAGTCTTTTCGGTTTCCTGGTCCGGTGAAGAATCTGCGTTCCGGCTGCTTAGCCGGCTAAGGGTCGGGTGCGCGAGAATTGCTGCTGTGGATATAACAAAGAAGATTGAGACTGCGTTTGCTGCGGTTCTCAAGGCACGCGGCTTCCGTAAACGAGGTCGCAACTGGTTCCGCACGACGTCGTCAGGTGAGTATCAGGTGGTGAACCTGCAGAAGTCCCCATGGGGCAGTGGGAGCTTCTATCTCAACCTGGGGTGGGACCCGGCTGTGGCTGCTGGGGATTTCAGATCCGAGAATTTCTGCACGCTAAGTCTTCGAGCCGAAGATACTGATGTGATTCCATCCATCGATTTTGAGAGACCCGATGGTCTGGCGGCTCGGGACCTACCCGGAATTATCCTGCTAGATGCCGAAATGAGCGGTCGGATTCCTGAAGATTCCTTTCTCCAACAGCTCACTGAAGTCGTTGTCATCCCCGTCGCGGACTTCATGGATCGCACACAGTCTTTGGTCGACCTGGTGCCACTGCTTTCCGCTAAACCCCATTTTGCGTTTGTTCCGGTGCGGGAAGAACTCAGCCGTCGCGGGCTAACGCTGCCGGCAAGGTGAGGACCTAAGCCAGCGCCCGGTAAAGGATCCCCGGCCGGGCCCTTGAAGGGCCCGGATTCATCCGGGACCCCTTCCATTGCCTAGTAGACGGAGAGCTCACACTTCGCACTTCTAAGGTCGTGATTCCAGCCGTTCCGCCGTATTCTTTGCGTTCCTGACTATCTGCAGGAACTCATCCCGGGAAAGGTACGGTTCGCTAGGGTGCCGGATCACACGACCCAGGTAAGGGTCCCTCTGTTCCAATTTTTTGTTCCCAAATCTTTGCGTTGTATAGCCAGCCCGCTGCTCAGCTCGTTCCCGCTTTCCAACGCTACCGATGAGAACGACCAGAGGAAGCGATGTTAAAACTATTGCAACCATCAAAAGCGTCGTAAACCAAGATTGCGGTACACCCGACGCGCTGCAGACAAACGTTGTTGCGAGCACGACCAGGGCTGCCGTTGTGCACCGATACCGCCACAATAGAAGCTCATAGGCCGTCTTGCCAGGCAGGAGCTGACGCTCTGGAAAATCGCTCAACAGGTTAGTGCTCCGTATCTACTTGGCACCGTGTCGGCACCTTTCCAGTCTGCGTCTGAGCCCCATGATGCCATTATGCCTTTGTGCTCACCCGCCTCCGGCCGCCTTCCCCCGCTTAACCGGACGCACCGAGGGCTCATAGCGCAACCCCCGTACGTCAGAGGATCCTTGACCGGGCGTTTGCTGTGGTTCATCTAGTAAGTCAGACCCTTGATCGAAGCCTACTTAGATGCTGCCCTAGTATGCGGCGCGAGGGTCTCCGTCGAGCACTTCAGATTTTGCACGGGGCAGTCTCCTGCGAGGAGACGAATCTACTTTCCAGCTGTCGAGCTCAAAGAGATCGTCGTTCTGGTCCAAGTTTAACCAAAGCATGACGGGCAGGCCGTCGTCATCCATGAACCATCCTTCGGCGACTGTTCTCCCGAACACAGGATCCAGAGTGCCCGAAGTGAATCGGAGGCTTCCCATGCCCCCGTCATCCATGTCTAAGACCCGAACTGCCCGAAGATCAACAGGCTGCCGGTCCCAGTCTAGTTCCCGACTCAGCAGAACGGTGAGGATCAAGACCTCGCCCTCTTCTAGCTGCCGCTCCTTCATTTGATGATCCTAATGCTCAGGTCTCACCAGGCGAGTGTTCATTGAATGGCCGCCCGATAGCCGATCCTTGAGTGGGGCACGAGCTCTACCTTCTAGACGGCCGGTGCGCGCGGAGTGAACCAACCACAATCATCCGCGGACTCGAACAATGTGGCGGTAGCATTCTGGCTATGCAGCCACTCTTGACTACATCCATCCGGCGGTCATTTCACTGGGGAATTGTGATCATTGCCGATGCTGACTCAGGGGGCAAAATTCCGGAAGTGGAACCCGGCAAGGCTGTCTCGTCCAACGAACACGGCATTATTGCGTTGGTCCGTCATGCTCAGGACATCGACTCGTTCGAGGGCGAATTTGAATGGGCTGAAAGCCAAGTGACAATTCGGCTTCTAACCGAAGCGGAGCTTCCCTACGTGGACAGAAGCGAAGTATTCCGAGGAAGGCTAAGTGTAGCCAACGGCAGAATCACCGTTGGGGACGCCGACAGTGACGTCGAAATCCCCGCTCACCGCGGTTGGAATGAGCTCATTGTGACGGTTGCAGCCGGCGGCCTTGGTGATAGTGCGCCGGACGAGCTGCGCATTGACCTCATTCCCAGCGTTTAATTGCCTCAGGCTTGATGGGTCCGGTTTTCTTCGTCTCTCGCGAATCAAACGCCCGGTAGCCGATCCTAAACCGTTCGGCTCCCACGATCAGGGAGGGCTCACCAAGTAACGAGGACCCAATCGCCAGGGAGATCTGAACGGCTGAGAACGGACAGTGCAAAGCAACGGGCTTCTTCCACATCCGACCCTGTGTAGGACGACCAGGGCACCTCAAGGAAAGTGCCGTCACTTTGGTAATCCCTGATATCCAGTCCTAGAACCAGCCGACCTGAGTCAGCAAGTGCTTCGATGGCGGCTGAAGCTTGGGATATCGGCCAACTCACTTCACCGTTCGGGTCGCACCGTGCTTCACGTTGAAGGTCTTCAGTAAGGAACGAGAGGTCCGAAACCGTCATCGTTGGATCATAGAGCCATTTCCTCACCAAAGTCTCTCTGGACCGCCCGTAAGACGATCCCCTTGCGGGCGCAGGCAAGCCGATGGACCACCGGCTTACGGGCGGAGCTGAGACGATGGTGACCTTAGGCGGAGATCCGTCAGAATTTTCCGGTAGATTCTGCATTGCGGTTTATCGTGCCGCCCAAGCAGAGGTTGATATGGGAATTTTTCGGCGCAAGGGCAATCCGGCCCCAGTACATCCGATTAGCGCTTTCTGGGAATGGTGGGCCGCTGAGGGAAGAGACCGCTTCGGTACCGCCGTGAAGACCGGAGAGTGGGACGATCTTCCCAGCGTCATGACCCAGCAACTCGCCAATGTGCATCCTGACTTGGCGTGGGACACGGGTCGCGGTCATCGCTCGGACCATCTTCTGGTTGTCAGTGCTGAGGGTGATGCTGCGTTACGCAGAGTCGCCGAACAATGGCTGCGCGCGGCCCCATCCGCTGACGAGGTTTGGGACTTCGCCTCTGCCCGTCAGCCGGTACCCGGCGTTATCGAGAATGTCTTGGACATCAACGGCACTAAGTTCCCACTCGGGGACATTCGGTTCGGCCTCAGCGCGGATGACCAGCGTGAAAGTATCGACCTCGAGGTTTACCACCCTCTGTTCGGTCAAATGCCCGGGGATGAACCTTTGCGGGTCTCCTTCTTGGTCCTTGACTGGCTTCTGGGCGAAGACGGCGTCGAACGGTGGGTGGGAGCCATCAACACAACCACCAGCGCCGCTGTAGCCACCGCTACAGCAACTGATCTCATCGAAGCCATCAACAGGATCACTGCTCAGGCGCAACCGGACCAGTGGGCCTTTCTCCAAGGCACGACACCGGCTGGCGAGCGGATGGTTGTCATGGCCCGTAGACCGCTGCGGTGGATCGATTACCCGCTCTTTGACCTCCATACAGAGGTGAGCCTCACGTATGCAGACCAACGAGAGGATGGCTTGCCAACCGAAACCGCTTTGAACCGGCTCCGCCAAATCGAGGACGACATCACCGCGGCACTCGGGCCGCGAGGGATCCTATTGGCCCATGAAACGGCGAACGGAACCAGAGTGCTCCACTATTACACTGATTCCGACGACCAGAACGGACACGCGGCAATAGAAGCGGCTGCCCGCCCAGTGGGTGCTGCCACTACACAGGCACCCGATCCTGGATGGATGGATCTGCGCCAATACTCATAAGGAGCCAGCAAATCCTCCGTCCAGCAGGCCCAGCCCTGCACCTCCTCCGCCCAGAGCCCTCGTAAAGTACACGTTCTCGAGACACCTGCCGACAGTCGAAATGGTTGTGGAACGCCGCGCCTGGGACCTTTGCGATGAATGTTTTCACAGCGCTATTTGGCACATCCCTCAGCCTGGAAGGGGATCCTTCACCGGACGCGGAAAACCCAACTTCGTACGCCTTCGGGCTGAAGCTCGGCAGCAACGAGATGGCTACGATTGCTTCACGTCTCTAGCCGAAATTTTGGAAGTGAACTATGCAGCTGGAATTTGATCCTGAGGTAGTACCTGTAGCGGAAGTCAGCTGACGCTAACCGTAGATGAGCTTGAAATATTTTGGGGATCTTTGCGCGAGACGTTGGAGGCTCTCGATGAACGGGAGTTTCACACGCGTGTTGGGTTTGAGTCCCAAGAGGTCCGACGGGTCCAGGCTGAACTTGCACGGCTTATGCACACCCTTCCTTACGTGCCAGAGTAAGACCCCCATGCAACTCTGAACCTGGGTACGTTGAACTTGGTCGGATGGACTGCGTCGTTGTGCACGACTTCAGCTAGTTACGTGCGCCCGCTGAAGGATCCGCTTACGGGGGCTGGGGAGTGTTCGAACGGGTCGCGAACTGGACCTGGATGAGCCTGAGCTCAGCGCGCGGAAGCACCGCCGTCACGACGCCGCCGGTTGCCAGCTGGGCTCCGACGCCGTACACGAACGGGTCCGTGTCGACTTCTGCGCCGGGCACGCTGATTCCGTTGATGACGGTCCTGACGTGGTCGTTGACCATCCGGCCGGTTATCGGGGGTGGGTGATGGTCCCAGGGGTTGCTTCCCGGCCAGAGCTCTTGTCGGTACTGGTTCATGAGGATGTGGTTGATGTGATCAGCCAGAAGGCGTTGAACCGATGAGTGCTCGTTTGGACCACGGTGCCAGGTGGTTCGCACGGCGTCCCATAGTTGCGGGTAGCGCAATCGCTCCACCTGCTCAATCAGCCAAGGGGGGCGTGGCCAACGCGGAACTTCCTCAATCGACCTTCGAGTCTTCTCGTCGAGGTCTGCGAGGTTTACCGGATCTTCGTGATTATCCGGATTTCGCCATAGCGTGTAAGTGATGCTTGCGGTCACTTCGCTGTGTCCGTGATCATCCCAGCCATGAGTCACACCGACGGAGTCCGTGTCCTCCAGCAAAGGTTGGGGCGTAAGCCCCATCACCGGAATGGGCATGAGTTTCAGGTTCTCGGCCCATTCCGCGCGGGGATCGGGGGCGTCCTCAGGAAGAATGCCTGCCGCTCTCATGCCACGACTATGAACCAAACGAGGGAACCTGTAAACAGGCCCGCGACTGAGCTTTAGGTCTCACGTGTCCGGTAGAGGATCGGCTTACGGACAGGCAATCGCTGCTGGGCATCGTGAGACCATCATTGAGTGACCGACAGTACTTCGATTGAACTACCGCCCCTCTTCGATTCCCTGCCGTGGATTACCCCGCTCTCCGAGGAACGTGCGGCACATCTTGTGGCGTTCTTGTCGGACCCGGCGCCGAATGAAGTTTTGGACATGGGGTGCGGATGGGGTGAACTACTACTCCGGGTATTGGCTGCGGCCCCGCGCGCACGGGGAAGGGGAGTCGACAGTGCTTCCGTGTCCGTCGGCCGAGCGAGGCAACAAGCATTGACTCGTGGGCTGGCCGACAGAGCGGCGTTTGAATTGATGCCGGGGCTGGAAGCCAAGGTTCGCCCAGCGGACGCTGTCATCTGCATCGGTGCGAGCCAAATCTGGGGTCCTCCAGTGGAAGATGCGCAGCCGCTCGACTACGCCGCAGCCCTGCGGGCACTTCGAGCTCTGGTACTTCCCGGTGGCCGGCTCGTCTACGGCGAGGCGATCTGGTCAGCAGCACCTCATCCGGCTGCCACCGCCCCTCTGGCCGGACGAGATGACGAATACCTTACAGAAGATGCCTTACGCGAGCAGATCCGTGCAGCTGGTTTCGAAGTGGCGGACGCCGACCAGGCAAGCCTTGCGGAGTGGGACGTCTTCGAGGCCGGGTATCGCGGCAGGTTCACCCGCTGGCTTGAAGCACATGATGCCGGCCACCCTTCTGCAGAGCAGGTCCGTCAGCGATACGAGGAACAGCGCGCTGCCTATGAAGATGGCTACCGAGGCGTTCTCGGGATGGCGTACTTCTGCCTAAACGGGTAGGAGAGTAAGCAGAATATGGCGAGTGTCGGTTGGAAGACCGGCTAACGGGCGGACCGTCCGGAACAGTTCGATGCGTCCGGTAGAGGCGCAGGTGTAGGTTTGCCGATGAACCAAGGGAAGCCAGCTCCGTCTGGTTACAACACGCTGGTCATGAGGCAATACGCTCAAACGAAATTGCAGCAAAACCTTAGACAGGCGGACACGAATGCCAAAGAGCACTTCAATGGGCTGGTGGCGTTCAGGTGGCCTGCCATCGAGATTGTTGTGGCTCGGCGTAGCGTCCGGTCTGGCCGCAGCTGTGGCGTTCAACGTCAATTACATGATCGGCCACGTCAACGCCGCCACTCTCATGTGGGGTATGGCGAATCTCTTCATCTTTGAGATACCGGCCGGTGTGATTCTGGGCATGGTCGTGGTGCTTGTTGTCCTCTTGGCCCGAGCACTGGTCCCTGAGAACACTTCGAGGAAGGTTTATTCTGTAGTAACTGGCGGCGTTGCACTACTTTCAAGTGGCTTAGTGATTACCTCGGTCCTCCACGGCGTCCCCGTGCCTGGCAGCGTCAATGTAGTTGCCTGGATAGCAGGAACCTTGTTCGGGATTGCTTGTGCCGTGGTGTCCTACCGTCACCCAGCTGGAGCCGGCATTCAGAGACTCGTTATTTCGGCAGCAACCACCGAGGATTCCCGCCAACACTAACTCCGCCACGACGAATTATCTGGGATGAGTTATGAATTCCGGGAATGTCCACTGGGGGATCCCTATACGTGGCTGCGTCGTGCACCAAATAACGCCGCTAACGACCACTATTTGCAGGCCGGAACACACGTCCCTAAAGGACCTGCCGGACGACGCCGTGCCCGATGTGCCGTCCATACCAAAGCTCAAAGGACTGCCCCTCAGTGGCATAAATGCGAGCTTCATCTGCCCAGAATTCGACTCTTGCTTCCAGGACTTCTTCCCCGGGGCGGAAGGCGTCGGCGGCAGGCGTTTGGATTCTTGCTCCTAGTTGTGTCTTGCCGTTTTGATCGTTGAACTCAAATATCAGCGAGGGGGTCCCAGAAGGTAGGGGCGCTCTATAACCACCTTCAGCAGTGGGATTCAGGGATAGGTTCGCCAAAATGCAATGTCCGTCACTCATTGCCATCCAATCAACAGTGGTTCCAAAGGCCGAGCAGGAAGCGTCACGGGTTGCTAGATTAAGTCCGTGAATCCCAAGGACAGCAATGGTGAAGACGTAAAAGCAGGTAAACGCTTCGTCCCGGGAAGCGTCACCACCGACCTCGCTGAACCTCCAGCCCCGATCGCTTTCATCTCGGTGGAAAACATCGCGGGACTAACAGCCGTGGCGGAAGTGTATGGCCAAGTAAAGGCCCTCCAAGCAATTTGGAGTGACTCCACCGGTCGATTGCCCTGGGAGTCCTCCTACCGCAATCCTGCGGATGCGCAACCTCTCTTGGGCCCAGTACCCGACTCCTTCAAATAAATCCGGTCGAGAACCCTCTAGCGTGCGCCGCGCCCTGACAAGTCAGTGAGGTACCTTTTGCGACCGTTCAGCTTGGACGGTTAACTGCGAAATCGATTGCCACTCAGAGAAGGAGAACCGTGCCTGCTGCCGACATCTGGAAAAAGATCCGAACGACGACCACTTACAAAGGCTTCGTGACGATCAATCGTGAAACTTATGAAGAACCAAGTGGGGCCGTCACCGACTGGGACGTCATTGCCTGCCGCGATTCTGCGGCAACTCTCGCATTCACCCCTGCCGCAGATCATGTCGTCCTTTTCGAACAGTTCCGCGTCGGCCCCGAAAAGGCCTTGCTCGAACTCCCCGGGGGACACCTCAACAGCGACGAGAAACCCACTGATGCAGCTCTTCGAGAGCTACGAGAAGAAACCGGTTACCACTCTGGGTCAACGTTCTACGCTGGCTGTCAGTGGTGGGCTGCCAACTCGTCACGACGCAAGCACCTCGTAATTGCGGCCAACGCATCGGAAAAATTCGATCCCGCCTGGGATGAGTCCGAAACCGGCCAGGTGCGCCTTCTTCCTACTTCCGAACTCATGGATTTTCTGGTCAGCGGAGAACTCACCGACGCCGGCCTTGCGTGCCGCGGCCTGGCAGCTCTCGCACGCAGCAATCCTGATACCGAAGTTCTCGCAGACCTACGTGACGCCATCCGGAAGCTATTACTGGCCGCTTAGTCGCTGAGGCGGCAGCCGTTTGTGGGCTGTAGCACTGTAGGAGCAGCGCTCTGGGATGTTCACTGAAGGACCGGTTTTTCGTGCAGGATTACGTTCCGAGCACGTTCAGTGTTGGGAGGACAGATCAAACCGTCTGGGGCGCCGAGATGGACGGCGGACAGGGGAGGCCTTGTCAGAGTTTCCGACGGGATACAGAGGGCTCTGGACCGACCGAGGGTTTTCAGCGACTTTGACCTTCAGGCGGGTTCGAGTTGTTTCCTAAGTTGATTCAGACCATCCCGGATCCTGGACTTGATGGTCGGTAGCGGTTTGGAGAGTCTGTCGGCCACCTCGCGGTAGGTCAGGGAGCCGAAGTATGCCAGGACGATCGCTTCGCGTTGCAACGGCGATAGCACAGCGAGCGAGTCCATGAGCTGCAGCCTTTCCATCCGGTCCAGGAAGGAGGTTGCGACCTCGTCGTATGGCCGTCTCCAGGACGCGGCGGCCCATCGTGAGTCGCGGGTGTTGCTGCTCTGGTGCGAACGAACCTTATCCACAGCTTTGCGGTGGGCGATCGTTAACAGCCAAGTGGTCGGGCGGCCTTTTGCGGGGTCGTAGGTTGCCGCGTCTTGCCACACCACAATGAAGACTTCCTGAGTTACCTCCTCGGCGAGACCAGAATCCAGGACTACCCGGCGGGCCAGCCCAAAAACCTTGGGTGCGGTCAGCTCGTAAAACTCTGTAAAGGCTTTCTCGCTTCCTTGGCCGGTTGCCTGCAGTAATCCGATGAGATTCGTGTCGCGTTCTTGAGGAGAGGGAGTGTCGCCATGAACCACGTCATTAGCCTGCGGCGCAGCGGTGCCGTCCAGGGCAGATGGGGTGAGGTCCACGTGGCTATCCGTGATGTTGGTTCGTTTGCCCGGGGCATTGCAAAGACCAGGCGGTGGATCTTCGGTGAAAGTTGTCAGGACACTCACGACTCCATTGGGAAGCAACAGGAACAATCGTAAGAATACATATAACTAGACTATCTAGCTAGTTTTCGAAGCGAAATATTTCAACCCGAAGGAAATCGGCAATCTACAGCTCGCGTCGGTCCGGCAAATTAGAGGGAACACCAGCCCTGCGAGTGACCACCGATAGGGGACAGGGTGACCCAGGGGAGGGGGCCGCGGCTTAGCGTAAGCGGCCGGCTGTGAATGCGTTCGCCGCTGCTGAGACGGTCTCGAGCGGTGTGTCGATCGCGACCTGTCCTACTTGGAACCCACGCTTGACCAGTACCTGGAACGTCCTCGCCGGGAGCGTCGTTCTGACTCCCGGGGACTGCTCCGTCAGACCTGGCACCAGGTGGAATGTCAGTATCTTGGCGCCCCCGCGTGTGCGGGTGGAGAGCTTATCGATCGCGTTCCAGTGGAGAAACACCTCACCCTGCTGGATGTTGCCGTTCAAGCCGTCAGCGTCGAGGGTCAGCACAGTGCGCGCCACTGATTGCATTCCGCGCGCGGTTGCCAACTGCACCACGGCGAACAGCATGAACCATGAAATGACAGCGAAGGAAAGGCCGGAGAGCATGCCGAGTCCGAGGCCGCCGGACGAAGCAGTGAGCGCCGCTAGGAACATCCCAGCCACCGGAACAAGCGCCGCTCCGATCATGGTGAACAGGAAAGCGGGACGCATCGCGCGTTCCGACCGCACGGGATCCGATCCGACAACCAGCGGTGGGAATGACTGAGGTGCTCCGTTCATGAGTACAGTATGCCCGCTCACCTCGCGGGGCACGGACCGGGCCGGTACGCGGACCGAATAGGGGCTGCGGGTCTTCAACGGGGGGGCTGCTCGGCGAAACCAAGCACCGACCTGGGCCAGCCGTGGACAACAAGTCCTGCTCTCTGAGCCGCAAGGTACGGTCAACACCGGCGGCGCGGGAGGGGCATAACCGGAGTCCTGCGCGAACTGGCCCATCGACCCGAAGGCTCCCACCGGCGTCGAGTAGCCTTGCACGCAACTATCTAGCAACAGAAGGAAGTGGTGCAATGCAGCAATATGTTGTTCTCCAAGTGATCCTGAAAGAGAAGCTGATGGGCGTCGGCTCGGGAAACCTGCCCTCCTTGGAAAAGGCCATCAACGATCAAGCGGCCAAAGGGTACCGGCTGCACACCATCACCACGGCCAGCAGTGGGAGCAAGGGCATCGGCGGCGGCGACCGGATCCAGGCCACCATGGTGTTCGAGCGCATCGGGTAGTCCCAACCGTCAGCGGCTTGCTCCACCGTCATAAACGCGTCGCGTAACCTTCGCAGCCGATAGTCAGCTTACAATTTCCTGGGGGTCAGCTGGTGGTCTCCAGTTGCCCGCGAGCAGCCGTACTGAGGCTGCCGCGCTTTCCCTAGGATGACCGCATATGGTGAATACCTTCCGACTGCGCCCACTGAGTTCCATCGGTATAGCAGTAACCACACTTCTTATCAGCGGGGGACTGGCTGTTCAGCCGGCTGCCGCCGCAAATCTGGACGATCTCATCCCGGGCGCTCCGCAGGTGCTGCAACCCACAACAGAAACGGCCACGGACCAGTTCATTGTTGGCATCCGGGACAACGCGGCCCAGACTTCCGCGGTGAAAGCGGAGAAAGCCGCGGATCAGGCGGCAAGCAAGCTTGGCGTCGCGGCGGAAAGCTCACGCCAGAACGCCACGGGCGGGCACGTCATCAAACTCGACGAAGCCCTCACCCCTTCCGAAGCCAAGCTTTTCATTGAGACTCTCCGCGCTGACCCGACCGTGGCTTACGCAGAGCCCGACGCGATCATGCACCCCACAGCCCACTCGAAAGATTACGGCTACACGGAACAGTGGAACCTGTGGGACAACTTCTCCGGTGTCCGCACTCCCGCCGCCTGGAACTACAACCAGGGCCAAGGTGTGGTGGTCGCAATCGTTGACACCGGCATCACCAACCACCCGGAGCTCAACCAGAATGTGCTGCCCGGCTATGACATGATCTCCAGCGCAGCCAATGCTCGGGACGGAAACGGCAGGGATCCGGATCCCACTGACCAGGGCGATTGGGTTCCCGCTGGGGAGTGCGAGGACAACAGCCCCGCTGAAAGTTCTTCCTGGCACGGAACCCACGTGGCAGGGATCGTGGCCGCCGTTGGTAACAACAACATAGGCATCAGCGGCGTAGCCCCCCAGTCAAAGATCCTTCCTGTACGGGCCTTGGGCGTCTGCGGTGGTTACACCTCGGACATCGCCGATTCCATTGTTTGGGCAGCCGGTGGCGTAGTAACTGACATTCCGGTGAACCCCAACCCTGCAAAGGTGATCAACGTTAGCCTCGGCGGCGTAGCAACGTGCTCCGCCACCTACCAGAACGCCATCAACTTCGCGTACAACGCCGGTGCCGCAGTGGTTGTTTCGGCAGGAAACTCGAGCCGTCCTGCAGCTGATGTCAGCCCGGGCAACTGCCAGAACGTCATTACCGTGGCAGCGAGCACTAAAACCGGCGCCCGGGCAGACTACTCCAACTACGGAGCTGCCGTTGACATAACAGCCCCTGGTGGGGACATGAGCTCTGACGTTGCCAACGGCATTTTGTCCACGTTGAACTATGGAACCACCACACAAGGTGACCCGGCTTTCGCTTTCATGCAAGGCACCTCCATGGCTTCGCCGCAGGTAGCAGGCATCGCGGCGCTGCTCTTCGCTGCTGAAGGCAACGCTCTGACGCCCCAGTTGCTGGAACAGCAGCTAAAGGAATCTGCGCGGCCGCTTCCAGCTGGCTGCCCGGCCGGTTGCGGTGCAGGTTTGGTGGACGCTACGACGGCGCTGAAGAAGTTCGGCGGACCCGCTCCGCTCCCGGCACCCCACCAGAAGCTCACCGACTTCAACGGTGACGGCACCTCAGATGTGATTGCCCGCGACAGCAACGGCATCTTGTGGCTGTACAAGGGCAGCGGCTACGCCAACTGGCGCGGCCGCACGCAGATCGGCGTGGGTTGGAACGTCATGACCGCGGTGGAAGCACCCGGGGACTTCAACGGCGATGGCTATGCTGACGTTATGGCCCGCGATGCCAACGGTGTCCTGTGGCTCTACCCTGGCAACGGTTGGGGCGGTTTTTTGAGCCGCACCCAGATTGGTGCCGGCTGGAACGTGATGACGTCCATCAAGGGGCCGGGCGATTTCAACGGCGATGCCACAGCTGACGTGATTGCCCGCGATGGCAACGGCGTCCTGTGGCTGTACCCGGGCAACGGCTCCGGTGGCTGGCTCCAGCCGCGCCAGATCGGCACGGGCTGGAACGTGATGACAGCTATCGACGGCGTAGGAGACTTCAACGGGGACGGCAAAGCTGACGTCATTGCCCGCAACGGAGCCGGTGCCCTGCTGCTGTACCCGGGCAACGGATCGGGTGGCTGGCTTGCATCGACCCAGATCGGTGCCGGTTGGAACATGTTCAACGCCATCGAAGCCCCCGGCGACTTTGACGGCGACGGGAAAGTGGACGTCCTTGGGCGCACCAGCGGCGGAGAACTGATCCTGTACGCCGGCAACGGCTTCAGTTGGTGGTTGTACTCAGGGCAGGTTGGTAGTGGCTGGAACACCATGAACGCCCTCCTCTGATAACACCGTGAGACGGCCCGGAAGCTGTGAAAGCTTCCGGGCCGTTTCCGTTTCCTTCCAGCATCCGCACGGGTTCCGTGGGTAGAGTAGAGGCCTGAACATCGCCGGATTGCAGTGGATACGGAGCACGAATTGTCAGCTTGGCTAGAACTCGGACCGGACAACTACGTCTTAGTGACCGAGGGATCGTTACTCAACACCGGCCTGGTGGTGGGCTCTGAGCTCGCCATGGTCATCGACACCGGCTGCGGCCCGCGCCAAGGCCGCGAAATCCTCGCTGCGGTCCGCGAAAAAACCCAGCTTCCGCTGGTTGTGGTGAACACCCACGCCCACTATGACCACTTCTTCGGTAACGCAGTATTTGCCGACGACGGCGTTACGGAGTTTTGGGCGCACGCCAACTGTGCGGCCACTATTGAAAAAGACGCCGATAACCAGCGGCGTTTCGTAGCCACCAACGAGCCCGAGATGGCAGCGGGGGAGGGCGACGCCGTAGACATCGTTGTCCCTAACGCCTTGGTCAACGATCAACCTGTTTTGGTGGACTTGGGCGGCATCACGGCCACGCTCTTCTACTTGGGCCGGGCCCACACTGACGGCGACCTCCTTGTTGGCACCAGCTCCACCCTCTTTGTGGGAGACCTGGTGGAGCAGGGCGCGCACCCCTCCTTTGAGGACTCCTACCCTGAGGAGTGGGCTGATGCGCTGCGGCACATCTCGGCGCTGCGGCACCGTTATGAGTTCCTGGTCCCCGGGCACGGCGAACCGGTGAGTGACGAGTTCGTCAAAACCATGGCCGGCACCATGGGCACTGCGGTCCGGCAGGCAACCCAGTCCATTCGCGACATGCCCTCTGACGCCACAAAGGCCATTCCTGTTCTGCCATACGGCCCGGAACAATCCCGTTGGTTTATCAAGAGGCTTCAAGAAACGAATGCCCAGGGACGTTCTTCATTGGCTACTCCGGATTTCGGGCCGGAAAAGACTGGCTTTTATCCCTCGTAAACAAGGATCCTTACAAATTTGTCATTTTGTTTACTCCCAGCCATGGACTAACTGTGTAATGCCGTCCTAGGATGAAGGCGACCATTGGTTCGCGACTACCTGGGGGTGTCGAGATGAAAGGTTCACGCGTTTTCCCGCGTGCTACCAGCATTCTCCGCTCCGTCATGGTCGCAGGCGCTGGAACCGCAATCTGGATGGCGCTCTCCGCTTCGGCGGCAAGCGCGGACGCCGGGACCCCTGACAACACACTCTTGGGCAGTGTCACGTCTTCAACCTCGGTCAGCATTCCGGTGCCGAATGTACCTCTGCCGAGCCTGGTCAAAGGACTGGTACCAAGCAACCAAATCAACGTTAATGTGCCCACCGTGACACCCTTGGTGGAACACGTTGGCGGGACGGTTGATCAGGTGGTGGCAGCGGTTCCGGTGGTGAACCACGTGCTTCCAAAGGACACAACGGGAACTGTAGTGAACACGGTGGTGGCCCCTGTCACCAATACCGTGGACCACACCGTGAACGTTGTTGTGCCTCCGGTAAACCAAGTGTTGGAGCCGGCTCGTTTGGAACCCGTAACTGACGTGGTAATTCCCATTGTGGAACCCGTTGTTGATGTGGTGGACACCGTTTTGCAGCCCGTAGAGGCCGTAATTCCCCCGGTAGTAGCACCGCCTGTGGTGGTTCCTCCGGTTGCAGTTCCTCCGGTTGGAGTTCCGCCCATTTCAGCGCCGCCGGCCACTCCGGAAGTCCTTGCGCCACCAGTCACAGATCCCGCGGTTCAGACGCCCGGTGCGCCGGTCAGCAACGCTTCTGTCGACCCTGCAACGGTGGACGTAGACGCGCAGGCGAATGCTGGCGTCGTACCTTCAACGGTTCAGGGTACCCGGGACCTGGAGCGCCTCAGCGCCACCACGCAAGGGGTAAACGCTGGTGTGTCAGCACTGCTGAACCCCGCACGAAACTTCGGCCCCACCGGGATCACGGCAGTCCTCGACGATTCCGCCGCCACTGACAATCCCACCTCACCCGTGGAACTGCCTTCGGACCCCGCAGCTGTGCCAGGCAGCCTCACGGGCGCTGGCTCCGGCAGCTCCCAAAACGGTCCACCCAGCCCCGCAGCGGCCTTCCTGCAGGGCGCCCTGATCATTCCCGTCAACGAACTTCCCGGTCAAGCAACGGCCGACCACGAACAACATCCCCAGCCGGTGTGCTTCGACCCCGGCTCCTCTCCTGACTAGTTCCCCTATCAGCCGCACAGCTCTTCGCGGCAGACGGTCAATCAGGCAGTCCGTCACTCGGACGCCTCAGGGAACAACGTCTTCAGGAGAGAACCACAATGAACAGCACCATACGCAAGTGCCTCATTGGCACATGCTTTGCCGGGGGCATGATTGTCCTCAGCGCCACTGCGGCAAACGCCGCAGACACCACCAGCGGCAAAGACGGACTCCTGTCCGGCACGCAGGTAGTGGCGCCCATAACAGCGCCGATCAGCCTCGGCGGAACCTCACTTGGACTGTTGGGGGATTCAGCAGCTACCACCACATCGGCGGCACCTGCTGCAGGTTCAGGTGCGGCTGGCTCGGGCGCTGCCCCAGCCGCCACCACCAACGGTTCCAACGGCATCGGCTCCGGAACGCAGATAGTCGCTCCGGTTACGGTGCCCATCAACCTGGGCTCGTCGTCAGTGGGATTGCTGGGGGGCTCCACTGCGACGAGCTCAGCCCCACCCGCCGCTCCGGCGGCACCGGCCGCTCCAGCGAGTACGACGCCGGCAGCCAGCACCAGCGGCGCCGACAGCATCGCCTCGGGAACCCAAGTTGTTGCGCCGGTGACGATTCCCGTCACGTTGGGAGCCACATCCGCGGGCGTATTTGGCGACTCTGCGGCTACATCTTCAACTCCTGCTCCGGCACCGGCGCCCCCTGCGGCACCGGCTCCGGCGCAGGCAACAACGTCGGGGGGAGAGGGTATTGCGTCCGGCGCTCAGGTAGTGGCTCCGATATCGGTCCCTGTTAACATCGGAGCCACTGCTGTGGGTGTCGGCGGGGACTCATCCGCCACATCCGGCACGGCTGCTTCTGCTGGTACTGCGGCCCCTGCCACCTCCGCTCCTGCTACTCCGGGCGCTTCGACCTCGGGTTCGGATGGAGTTCTTTCCGGCACGCAGGTAGTTGCTCCGATTACGGCTCCGATCAGCCTGGGTTCCACCTCGGCTGGTGTGCTGGGTGATTCCTCGGCTACGAACTCCGGAACCAGTGGCTCTACTGCCCCGGCTGGCACGACGCCTGGCAGCACCACCACGGGTAACGACGGCATCCTTTCGGGGACACAGGTAGTTGCTCCGATTACGGCTCCGATCAGCCTGGGTTCCACCTCGGCTGGCGTGCTGGGTGATTCCTCGGCTACGAGCTCCGGAACCACTGGCTCCACGGGTACCACTACTCCGGCCGGCACGACGCCTGGCAGCACCACCTCGGGTAACGACGGCATCCTTTCGGGGACGCAGCTGATCATTCCCATCACGGCTCCGATCAGCCTGGGTTCCACCTCGGCTGGTGTGCTGGGTGATTCCTCGGCTACGAACTCCGGAACCACTGGCTCTACTGCTCCGGCTGGCACGACGCCCGGCAGCACCACCACGGGTAGCGACGGCATCCTTTCCGGTACCCAGCTGATCATTCCCATCACGGCTCCCATCAGCCTGGGTTCCACCTCAGTAGGAATCGGTGGAGGATCTACCGCCACGGTGAATCCTCCTGTTGTGAACCCTCCGGTTGTGAACCCGCCTGTTGTGAACCCTCCCGTTGTGAATCCTCCGGTTGTGAATCCTCCTGTTGTGAATCCTCCGGTTGTGAATCCTCCGGTTGTGAATCCTCCGGTTGTGAACCCGCCGGTTGTGAACCCGCCGGTTGTGAACCCGCCCGTAGTGAACCCTCCGGTTGTTAACCCGCCAGCTGCTACCCAGCCCACCGAGGGCACCACCGGTGTCTCAACTCAGGCGAGCAGCGTCATGGCCCAAGGCGCCACGCAGGGTGCCGGTACGGCGGCAGCCTCTACCGCCGTCGGAACTGCCAGCACTTTGGCTAACACGGGTCTGAACGGTCAATGGGTCCTCCTGGCCGGTGGCTTGCTCCTCATGGGCTTGGTGCTCGCAATGGTTGGACGCCGCAAGGCAGCAACCAACCGCCGCTAAGCAAGGGAAGTAACCTCACTTCGCATCGGGTTGTTGCGGCTCCGGTTTCTCGGAGCCGCAACAACTGCGAGCATCCGGGCGTAATCCTTTACTTCCGCGCTCGCAGCGAGGCCCCAGTTGGGCACCCCGCAGCTCCCTTACCCGCCGTTCGCTCCCGTCACCCGAGACGGGCGGCCATAGGATGAAAGGGATGACCACCACCCAAGCAGACAAAAACTTTAGCCTTCGCAGCGTAGCCCTTCCGGCATTCGGGCCAGCCGTGCTCTTCTGTCTGGGGGAGGGGGCTGTGCTTCCGGTCATTGCGCTCTCCGCACGGGACCTGGGTGCATCGGTGGCGGTCTCGGCTTTGATCGTGACGTTGATCGGTCTGGGCTCGTGGCTATTCAACATCCCGGCGTCGATCATCACTGAAAAGTTCGGCGAGCGTTGGTCGATCGTCGGGGCAGGAGCCGTGGGCGCAATCGCCCTCGGAGCGGCAGCTTTCGCACCTCAAATGGACCAAGGGCTCTGGCTGCTCGCCGTGTCCATGACACTGGTGGGGATGTCCGCCAGCGTCTTCAACCTGGCACGGCAGAAGTTCCTCACCGAGGCCGTGCCGGTCATGTTCCGCGCCCGGGCACTCTCAACTCTGGGCGGTGTTACCAGGATCGGCCTTTTCATAGGGCCGTTCGTGGGTGCGGGCGTGATGCAGTTCGCCGGGATCAGCGGCGCCTACTGGGTGGGCTTTGCCGGCATGATGGCCGCCGCTGTTTTGTCCCTCACCATCCCGGACCTGGTGGCCCCCGGAACGTCCGACGGCGGTCCCCGGCCTCCGGCGTCCACCTTGCGGAGTGTCGCGGTTTCCCATGCCGGGGTGTTCCTCACTGTTGGCTTCGGCATACTCCTCCTCAGTGCACTGCGTGCCTCGCGGCAGGTGGTGATCCCTCTGTGGGCGGACCATCTGGGACTCGACGCCACCCACGCCTCACTGATCTTCGGCTTGTCCGGAGCGATCGACATGCTGGTGTTCTACCCCGCCGGGAAACTTATGGACAGGAAGGGCCGCCAGTGGGTTGCCATCCCCTCAACGTTGATTATGGGGACGGCGCTGATTCTGGTGCCCTTCACGGCCGGATTCGTACCGCTTCTCCTGGTTGCCTTGCTGATCGGTTTCGGCAATGGCATCAGTTCGGGGCTGATCATGACTCTGGGCGCTGACTTCTCCCCAGACAACGGGCGGAGCCACTTCCTGGGGATCTGGCGGTTCATGGCCGATTCTGGTGGCACTGGAGGGCCCGTGCTGTTGTCCGGATTGACGGCAGCCTTCTCCTTGTCCACGGGCGTCTTGGCCACCGGCGTCCTGGGCTTTGCGGCGGCAGTGGTGTTCGCCGTCGCAATTCCGCGGCTTAAGCACCGCCGTAATTATTAGCGTGAAGGAAAAGGGGCCATTCCGGGCTGGGTGGCTGCCGCGGCTAGACTACCGTGGTGCCTGAAAATCAAGACGCTGCAACAGCTATGCCTTCCTCCTACGCAGATTTGGGGGCGTTCCTGTCCGCAGATGAGATTCCGGCAGGTTTGCTGGAAATCCAGCACCAAGGCTTGCCAATAGAGCTTCTGAACGTTCCCGCCGATTCGGACACCACTCTGGTGTGTTTTCATGGAGCCGCGGAGAAAGACGTTCGCCTCCCATGGTTCCTCGGCCAAGGTGTGACGGCCGGTCTGCCAGTGAACCGGATTTTCATATCGGATCCCAGCCTCCGGAAATCGACTGAATTCAACATCGGCTGGTATGCCGGTTCCAAGGAACATCCGGATCTGCAGGAAACACTGGCAGATGTCATTCGGCGCATCGTCAGGCAGACCGGTGGCTACAACGTGGTGTTCTTTGGCAGCTCGGCCGGAGGGTACGCCAGCTTGGCTTTGTCCAGGTTCTTCCCCACATCGCTTGCAGTGGCCGTGAACCCGCAGACTTCCATCTCCGAGTTTTACCCCGGCGCGGTGGAGCGGTACATGACGCACGGCTGGGACATGGAAGGCAAGCCCATGACCGAGCTTCCGGCGACTGTTGCCCATGACCTGATTCCGGCCTACTCGGCAGGCTTCAATCACACCGTTGCCCTGATACAGAATGCCAAAGACTGGTTCCACATCCAGAAGCACCAACTGCCATTCGTAGATGCCGTGGGCAGTTCCGAGAACCTTCATATGCTGATGGATCGGTGGGGACCAGATACTGGCGATGGTCACATCCCGCCGCCCAAGGAACTCCTCCGCGCATGCTTCGAACAGCTTGCCGTATGCCGTGGGGACTGGGCCTCGGGGCTCGCAGCGTCCGGTTTCCAAGCCGGGACCACACGCAGCGACGTCAAGCGCCGCGTACTGGATACCGCACCACCTTCGGCGGAGCAGCCCAAAGCCTCCTGACATTCCATAACAAAGCGGCCGCTGGACAACCCCCAATAGATTGTCCAGCAGCCGCTTGGCCTTCATGGAAGATCAGGAAGCTACGGATCCTGACGAAACAACCCGGGGCGTCTTCCACGCCTTCCCGGGAACCTTGCCGGTCACCAAGGCCACTGCGATGACCAGGAGCACCAGCCCCCACGTGGCGTTGGTGACATCCAAGGCGGACCTCATCACCACGAACGGCGGGATGATGGCCAGCACAGTTCCAAGCGCGATTCGCCACATAGCGGGCCGGACCGCGCCCGGTGCCAGCGCGGTGCTGGCCAGCTCCAGCCGGACCAGCGGCGTGGAAACCAACAACACCAGAACCCACGCGGCCACATAAAACAGCGGACGGCTGAGCCACCACTCCGTCCCGGCAGGCTCAGGGAACGGCAGACGCAGGACCAGCGCAATTCCGAACATTGCAATGATCAACGGCAGGTGCCACAGGTAGATGGTCATGGCCCGGCTGCCCACCACGAACATCACCTTCTGTACCCAGGCAACATTGACGCAGCGTTGCAGCACCGGATACACGGCTTTCACCAACAAAATGTGGGCCAGTCCCACAAGGATCAGCGGGAACATAGGCGGGTTCTGGCTTGTGAGCATATCCACCGGATATGGTCCGGAATACGTGAGCGGAACCATGACGGCGTAGCACCCGGCGGCGGCAAGAACCAGCTTCCATGCGGCGAAACGGTCAAAGAAACCGTCAGCGTAGAAGAACCCCAGCTGTTGCAGAAGGCCCCACACGAACACCATGTTCAGCAGGCCGATCGGGTTCGAATCGAAACCCCACGGGTTGCGCTCCAAGCCCAGGCGAAGAACATCAACGACGACGGCGCCCGCGGCCAGCGCTCCCACGGTCCGGTACGGCGCTGCCTCATGGAACTTTGCCATGGTGGGCACCATTGCCTGGCAGATCAGGTATGCGGCCAGGAACCAGAGCTGAACTCCGGCGCCTGCAGCGATAACGGAGAGCAGGTCCGCCGGGACACCAGCCGCCGTCGCACTCCACAACGCCAGGGCGAGAAAGACGTACAAGGCGACCGTCGGCCGGACGAGACGTAGCACCCGGTTCCTGAGGTAATCACCGCCGTCGCCGCCCTTGCGTTGCAGGCTCCGCCACGAGGTGAGCGAAGCGAAGCCGCCGACGATGAAGAACAGCGGCATGACCTGGCCGAACCACGTTCCCTGTGCGAACCAACTCAGGGACGTCAGTGGATTGCCCACCCCGATGCCGGCCTCGTCAACTTTGATGCCCATCATCAGCAAGTGAACGGCAACCACGGCAATCATGCAGGCCACGCGGATGAAGTCCACCACCAAGTCGCGGGAGGCGGGGACGGCGGCAACGGGCGAAGTGCCTCGGCGTGAGGTGGATCTGACAGTGGATGACATGGAAGCTCCTGGGATTAGCCATTGTTTGTCCATCGATTGGACTAACTGTAACCCAAGAAATGCGGACAGTCACGTAATCCTCAGAAACTTGGGGCGATTGGGGTCACGGCCGGAATCGTGGGCGTAATCTTGAAGAGGACGTACGCCCCCGATCACCCGAGCAATTTCTCCGGCGCATATGGCGCATCTAGCGAATCCACCCCCACCAATGAAGGGCAGTGTTGATCGTTGTGCACATTAAGGAATTCTGGAACCAGCTCTCTCCGGAGACTCAGCAGTGGCTCATGGACAACCCGGGAGCCATGATTGTGCCCCGGACTGTCACCTCGATCATTCATGGCGAAACCGGTGAGAGCGACTCAGTAGACGCCCATGGTGCCACGGCGCTCACTGATGAGGATCGGCATTTCATCCGGGAGCAGGCGCGGTCGCGTGGATCAGCTTCCACGGCAGAGCCCCAATTCTTCGACGCAGTGGGTACCGCGGACTAAGCTCCCGGGGTTGCACGCCCTTTTATGCCTGCTGCCTTATGCCTGCTGCTGTCGTCGCCTTGGTGGTGTGGGTGGCGGGAAGTGGTGCGCCGCCGTCGAGCTCTTAGTTCTTGCGCGCCGCCAGGCCGAACAACCACGTGCCGCCAAGGGCGGACAGGTATCCGGCGAGCACAATGAAGGCTGTGCCGGCCCAGAAATAGTCGATGGTGCTGTCGGTGCTCAGATCCGGGACCTGCATCAGTGAGTAGGCTGCAACGAGCCCGGCCGTCACCAGGGCCGCAATGGTGAGCCAGACCCAGAGGCGCGAGGCTGCCCAGTGCTCGCCATAGCCCTTCCAGACGTTCCAACTGTTGCCCGTGCGGAGGATGAGCCAACCCGCGGGGAGCATGACCAGCCCCACCACGAGGAATGCGGCCACAACGTCGGCGGGCCGGTGCCATTGGTTGATAAGCGTGGAAACTCCCGTGGCCACCGCGAAGGTGCTGCCCAGGAAGCCTGCCAGAGGGCGCCAGCGGGGCGAGACCAGGAGGAACACCGCAGCTGCAGCGGAGGCGGCCAGGGTGGTGTGACCGGAGGGGAGTGAGTTCAGTTCCAGGGTTTGGACGCCGCGGTCCGGCCGGTCCGGTATGAGTAGTTTGAGGATTTGCGTGGCCACATTGGCGGCGACGCAGGCTGCCACTGCGATTCCGGCGGCCGTCCAACGCCGGCGGGCAATGGTGACAAAGAGCATCATGACGGCGGCGATGGCCAAGGACAGCATGGGAAGCATGTCCAGGAACTCCGTGGAGGCCCTGCCAGCTGTTCCGCTTAGAACCGTAGCTTCAACCAGTGCCGACTCGTCAATGAACTGGCCTGCGGTGGTGCGCACAAAGAAGTAGTACGTCGCGGCCAGGCCTACGGCGCTGGCTATGGTGGCGAGGCAGAACAAAAATCCTGTGCCGGCGCCGGCGGCGCGTCCTTGAAGCGGCCGTTTGCTCGACCTCCCGCTGGTGCGGAATTGCTGGGAACTCATTCTGACTAGACTGCCACATTTCGCTGGACGGCCCGTGTGAGTGCGGCCTGAGCGTGGCGTTCATCAGTGAGACCTTGGCAACATTCCTGTGACGCTTGACACGTGTTAGGTGATGGGTTTAGGCTTCCTAACACGTGTTAGGGAAGGAATATCCACATGTCGGGAACCAATGGGGCTTTGCGTGAATTCACACGGAGAAGTGCCCTCACAGCCCTCGGCGTCGGAATTGTTGGAGTCACCGCGGCGTCGTGGCCGCGCCTGACCGGGGGAGACATTCCAGGCCGGGGCGACAACAGCCTCAGTATCGCCATCATGGGCACCGCCGCAGACGCCGCGGCCCGCCAAAAAGTCATCGACGCCTTCGCCAAGGTCCACCCGGAGATCAAGGTCAAAGTCCAAGCCATTCAGGCCGTTGACTGGAAGGACTTCTTCACCAAGATCCTCACTATGGTTGCAGCCGGAACGCCGCCGGACGTGGTGTACGTGGCCACGGAAGGTGCCCAACTCTTCGCCGAGAAACTGGCCCACCCGTTGGATGAGTACCTGCGCCGCGACGCCGACCATATGCGTGAGTACTTCGAGGACGTCCACCCCAGCCTGGTGGAAGCGTTCATGTACAAAGGCAGCCTGTTCCAGCTCCCCATCGACTGGAACGCGGCAAACATGTACTACAACACCACTGCGCTCAGTAAGGCGGGGCTCGAACGGCCCTCCGACAACTGGACCCACACCGACTTCCGCAGCACCCTCGCCGCCATGAAGAAGGCGAACCCCAAGGACTTCACCCCTTACTACTGGACCAACCGCCTCTTCGGCGGAGTGGTGCCCTGGCTTTACGCCAACGACACCAGCTTCCTCAAAGAAACCAAGGCCCCCGGCGGCGAATGGCTCTGGGACGGCTTCTACGCCAACCACGCCTCCCGGAGCCTCCGCTCCGGCGGCTACCAATGGCTTGAACCCAACGCCGATGATCCCCGGGTGTTCGAATCCTTCGACTACCTCCGGGGCCTGGTCAAGGACGGGCTGGGTGTCCGCCCCGAGGAAGGCGGCGGCAGCGCACTGATCGGACTCTTCGCGTCCAACAGGATAGGTACGACGCCGGCGGGCGGCTATTGGGTCCAAGGCCTCCACGAAGCGGGGATGACAGAGATGGACTTCGACGTCCAGTTCTTCCCGAAATGGCGGAGCCAGCGCCACCAGTTCGGCACGGCCGGCTACGCGATCATGAAGACCGCAAAGGACAAGGACGCCGCTTGGGAATGGGTGAAATTCAGCTCCAGCCGTGAAGCCATGCAGATCGTGTTCCCCACGCCGAACACCACGCCGGCGCGCCGTTCCATGGTCAACGAGCAGCTCTACGCGGGAACAGGACCTCGGAACTGGAAGGTCTTCTACGACACCCTGGACAGGTTCCCCACCACAGGCCCCATTCCAGCACCGCCCCAGCAGGCCGCCGTCGAAACCGCGCTGATGAAGAACGTAAGCCTGGCTGTCAGCGGAGACGAGCGTCAACTCAAGGACGCGCTCAGCTCCATGCAGCGTGACCTTGAACTGGCCCTGAGGAGGCAGCCATGAGCACCGCAACCAGTACGCCAACGGGGACGGGAAGGGAACCCGGCCGTCGGCAGGCATCTGATAAGAACGGACAAGGATCCAAGCGTGGCCGCGTCCAGCAACGCTGGCTGCCGTGGGCGTTCCTGGCCCCGACGATCGTGGGCATGGGCATCTTCACCCTGCTGCCGATTATCGCTTCAATCGCGCTGGCATTCTTCCGCTGGGACATCATCTCCGCGCCGACGTTCGTGGGCTTCGACAACTTTGCCGAGGTAGTCCAGGACCCCACAGTCCGGGTGTCATTCCTGAACACCATCGTGTTCGTTGTTGTAGCTGTGGCGCTGCAGCTGGGACTCGCGCTTGGCCTGGCGATCATGGTGCAGGAGAAACTCCCCGCCTGGCTCAGGGTGTTCTTCCGCTCTGCGTTCTTCTTCCCGTTGATCCTCTCCGCGGCCTCGGTGTCGATCTTCATGCGATACCTCTTCAACGAGCAATTCGGCGTTGTGAACTGGTTGCTCTCCATCGTTGGCATCCCAGCGGTACCGTGGCTGACCACGCCAACCGGGTCCGCCGCCGTCGTGATTCTTGTGTATGTGTGGCAGAACTTTGGATTCTCGTTCCTGCTGTTCATCGGTGGCCTCGCATCCATCCCGGTGGAAACGTACGAGGCAGCGTCCATTGATGGGGCCACGGGTTGGCGCAAGCACTGGTTTGTCACCCTCCCGCTGCTGAGCCCCACCACGTTGGTGGCCTCGGTGATGGCGATCATCAATGCGCTCCAAGTGTTCGACCAGCCCTACGTCCTCACCCGAGGCGGACCCGGCGACTCGACGCGCACAGCCGTGATGGTGATCTTCGAGTCCGCGTTCCAGCGCCTCGAGTTCGGCCAGGCCTCGGCGATCGGCGTGATCCTGACGCTGATCATCATGGCCATCACCGCCGCGCAATTCCGGCTCAGCAAACGATTCGTCTTCTACCAGTAAGGCCCGTCATGACTACCATTCAAGAACGTGTCACCACCACGGCGCCTGTAGTGAAGCGGAAAAAGCGGGACTGGTCAGTGGCCATCCGTGTTGTTGTCTTGCTGATCGCGTCCGTCTTTGTCCTTGGCCCCGTGTTGTGGACGCTGTCCACTTCGCTGCGACCGCCGTCGGAATCCTTCCAACTGCCGCCCGCCTTCCTGCCGCTCAACCCGGACTTCACGTCCTACCAGCAAGTGTTCAAGCAGCTCAATATTGTGCTGCTGGTGGTGAACAGTGCCCTGGTGACCGGGCTGATCGCGGTAGGTCAGATGATCACCGCCGCTCTGGCCGGCTACGCCTTTGCACACCTTCGCTTTCGCGGGCGCAGTGCGCTGTTCTCGATCGTGCTGGCCACCATGATGGTGCCTGCGCAGGTCACCATTGTTCCCGTGTTCATGCTCATCCGCGGTGTCGGGCTTTCGGACACGCTGCTTGCACTGATCATTCCGGCCATCCCGACGGCGTTCGGCACCTTCCTGATGCGCCAGTACTTCATGGGGTTGCCGGGTGAGCTCGCTGAAGCTGCTGCCATTGACGGCGCCTCGCCGTGGCGGACCTTCCGTTCCGTGTACGCACCGTTGGCCATGCCCGGCTTGGCGATCGTGGGCATCCTCGCGTTCAACTTCCACTGGAACGAGTTCTTCAGGCCACTCATCATGACCATCTCCGAGCAAAACTTCACCCTTCCCCTGGGCTTGGTCTCCCTCCAAGGCAACCTCGGCACCGGAAGCATCTCCGTGGTGCTGGCCGGCGTTGTCCTCTCCATGATTCCCGCGCTGGTGGTGTTCATGTTCGGCCAGCGTGCCCTGCAGGACGGTCTCACCGCAGGCACTGGTAAATAGTTATTTTGTATTCTCTGAAAGGGGTTCCGGTGACGGACCTTGCACTCTCTTCTTCCCTGGCCGCCGCTGCTCTGCACCCGGATCCTGCGTTCCCACGCTTCCACCCGCGTCCTGCGCAGGGCTGGATTAACGACCCCAACGGCATCAGCTACATCAACGGCCGCTACCACGTGTTCTTCCAATACAACCCGTCCTCCGCGCGGCACTCACAGATCACCTGGGGACACGTGAGCTCAGCTGATCTGGTGCAGTGGGAAGAACACCCAGTTGCCCTGGTTCCGCAGGCAGGTGGGCCGGACTCCGCCGGATGCTGGACCGGTGTGGTGACGTTGGATGATGGCGTGCCAACCGCTTGTTATTCGGGTATCCAGGACCACGGCGGTCACTCGCAAGTGGTGATCGCGCGCGGCTCCGCCGATCTTGTTTCCTGGGAGCAGGACGGGCACGTTGCTGCGTCCATGCCCGAAGATCCGCTGGTTACCGCCGTGCGGGACCCTTTTATTTTCTGGTTTGGCGGTGCACGTTACGCCATGCAGGGGGCTGGTCTTGCCGACGGCCGCGCCGCCTTGCTGCTGTACGCCGTATCGGATCTGAATTCCTGGGAGTACAAGGGGATCTGGCTGACCACCGCTGATCCCGTGGCTGCGGCTCACACCCCTGCCGAGATCTGGGAATGCCCGCAGCTGGTGGAGGTTCCCGCTTCCGGCACTGATGCTGGCTCTGCCTGGGTGATGATGTTCTCCCTCTGGCTTTCCGGCGACGACCATGAGCACGCCAACGGTGTGGGGCACCTCATCGGCTCCCTCTCCGCGGATCCTGTGACCGGGTTGCCGGTGTTCACTCCTGAGGGCGGCGGAAAGTCCGATCTTGGCCGCGACTTCTATGCACCACAGATGATGCAACTGTCCTCCGGATCTGACGGCCCCGCTGCCTTGTTGTGGGGGTGGGCCAACGAGGGCCCCGGCCGTGATGGTCGCCGGGGGCGCACGCAGGAAGAAATTGACGACGCCGGGTGGTCGGGTGTGTTGACCTATCCCCGCGTTGTGTCCGTGGTTGACGGTGCCCTTGTGGTTGCTCCGGCGCCCGAGATCTCTGCTTATCGGGGTGCTTCTGTGGCTTCGGGTGCTGTGGGCGCTGTGGCTGTGTCGGGCTTCGCCGAAGTGCTGGTGCGGGGCGGTGATTCGGGTGCGGGTGCTCCTGATGCCGGTGCTTCTGGTGCCGGTTCCGTGGAGCTCGTGCTCGGTTCGGGTGCCGACGCTCAGGTGGTTTACTCAGGGCCCTTGGCTGCAGGGGAGGAATTGCGGATCTTCATCGATGCATCCCTGGTAGAGGTATATCGTTCCGGCTCGGTGGCTACCACCTTGCGTGCCTACCCGGCTCCGGGAGAGGGATGGCAGCTCACCTTGCCCGCTGGCGCGACTGCCGATGTCTGGGAGTTGGCCCTCCCGCAGTAGGCGGCAGGGCGGCGTCGTGCCCTTCGTTGCGGGGCCTGGTGTGCAGGGTATGGCCTGGGTATTTCGTGCTGTGTGGGCCTGGCAATGGGGGTGTGTTTGTTGTGGGGCCTGCTGTGCAGGGTTTGGCTTGGGTATTTCGTGCTGTGTGGGCCTCGCAACGTGAGGGTAGTGCGTTGAGCGGCCCGCTGCGCAGGGTATGGCCTGGGTATTCCGTGCTGAGTGGGCCTCGCAACGTGAGGGTAGTGCGTTGAGCGGCCCGCTGCGCAGGGTATGGCCTGGGTATTCCGTGCTGAGTGGGCCTCGCAACGCGCGAGCCAGCGGCGCGGATTAACGCGTGGGAACAGGGCCCGTGGATTCACGCACTACGAGACGGCAGGGGACCATCGTTTCCACGGTGGTTCCCTTTCCTGCGTTATCCGCGCCCTCGGCGTCATCCGTGCCTTCGATCGCGTCCAGCAGAGTGGTCATTGCAGAGCGGCCAATCTCCCGCAGGGGCAGCGCCATGGTGGTGAGGGAGGGAACCATGGTGTCGGCAATACGGGTTTCGTCGTCGTAGCCCATGATGGACAGGTCCTCGGGAACCCTGAGCCCCAGACGAGCGGCAGCGAGAGTCACTCCTATGGCCAAGCGATCGTTCGCGCACATGATGGCCGTGGGCCGATCTGTGGGGGACACGCCGTCGAGCAGTTTCATGGCGCCGCTGAAGCCGGCGTCGATATCCCAACCCGCCATGTATATACGGCCTTCAAGGACAGGGATGCCGGCCGCGAGGTGGGCATCCCTGTAGCCCTGGACACGAAGCGGGGCCGCGGGCGAATCTTCGGCCCCGGCCAGGAGCGCGATGTCACGGTGGCCAAGACCCAAGAGATGCTCGGTGGCTTCCCTGCCGCCAGCAACCTCATCCGGAATGACGTGGTGCAGTTGGGGCTCGGGGTGGTCGTCGTAGCAGTTGGCCAGGACGGAAGGGACACGGAGCATGCCGTGCGGCACCTCGATGGGTTTCAGGCCCACGGTGACGTACATCAGCCCATCAACCTGCCGGTCCAGGAGGGTTTCAATGGCGCTCGCATCCCTGGCGGTATCGCGCTCTGTGTCCATCACCACGGTGACGAATCCGCGGCTCCGGGCAACGTCGTCGGCACCACCAATGATGTTGCCGTCAAAGGGGCTGACCACCACTTCATCGGACAGGATTCCGATCACGCGGGACCGCTGGTTACGCAGGCTCAAGGCGATGGCGTTGGGGGAGTAGTTCAACTCCAGCGCCGCCTGACGGATCCGGTCCTGGCTATCCTTGGCCACGTTCCCGTCGCCGCGCCCATTTAGAACCAGCGAGACCGCGCTCCTGGACACACCCGCCCTTTTGGCGACGTCCAGTGCGGTGGCCTTGCGGTTCATGGGAAGTCCTTCCGTGCTCTATTGCAGCAGTCTACCTAACGCGTGTGAGGTTTCACTCTCGAGTCATTACGGAAGCAGGAACAGCTGCTGTCATGCGTTGACCGAGTAGCCGAACTGGTTGTACATGGACTGCATGAAGTTGGCCGTCCAGATGCCCGTGATCACCATGCTGATAACAAACACAGCGATGGTCGCCCAAATGGGCCACAGACCGCGCTTTGGTGCCACTTTATTGACGATCACCGAGCGGCCGATCACGTAAACCAGCGCGCTAAGGAACGCCCAAGCCCAGTGGAAAGGACGGACGACGCCGGACTTGAGCAGGCGTTGACGGTCCAGGAACGCGAAGAAAACCGAGAGTCCGTAGGACAGGAAACTTGCACCCATCAACAGGAAATAGCCAGGGGTGTACAGGGAGAAGGGGTCCATGGTGGTGACGCCCTGCCGGGTGGTGATCATCCTGAACTCAGGCTGCCACGTCAGTAGCAGCACCATGGAGAGTAGGGGCACCAACGTGATCGCCCAAATGAAGGGGTTGTACACCGGCGTTTCCGGGCTGAGCTCAGGACGTGGGGGCTGGACAGGCGCCTGGAACTGGCCCGGCACCCCATACTGGCCCTGCGCGCCGAACTGTGCCGGTGCTTGGTTGGCGGTCCAGGCACGGCCATCCCACCACCGGACGAAACGTGGGTCCGAAGGGTCCGTGTACCAGCCGGGAGGCGTTGTGGAACCGGGCATTGATTGAGTCATAATTCCCCCGCATAGAGTCGTGGTTCTGAGAATATCGTGATTGCGGCCTCTCGCTTGCCAAGAACCCCTCCCCAGGGTCCGTGCGGCGGTGTAAGGATGAAGCATGAGTTTCTTCGATGACGTCCTAGGGCAACCTGAGCGGCCGCGCGAACCGCAGCCCGCGCAGCCCGGCTGGTTCGGCCCGCCGTCGGACGAACTGCCCGGGGTGGCACGTGCTGGCGGGTTTCTTTACAAAGGCCAGCAGAAGGTGGTGGCGCTGAAACTTGTGGAGGTGTACTCCACCGGTTGCCTGTTGGACTTGGTGTGGTCCGTGCGGCGGGGCAGCGAATCGGACCAGGAATGGCGTGAGGTGGTGGAGGAGGGCTACAACCATCCACGGTCCAGCCTGGATACCCGGGCGGGACTGGAGTTGGGTATCGCTTTGGCGGATGGACGCAAGGCTGTGGCTGCTATTCGCGGCCCCTCGGCCTTCGACGACGCAGACGCCGTAACTGGCCCCGTGCTGACAACCCTGGGCGGTGGCGGTGGGAGCAACAATTCCGAATTCGTCCAGTTCACCGGCCGGTATTGGTTGTGGCCGTTGCCTTCCGAGGATGTCACGATGGTGGCGCGGTGGCAGGCATTGGGCATACCGGAAAGCTCACTCGTTGTGCCGGGGGCATTGCTCGCTGGTGCTCGGGAAGGTGTGCAGGAGTACTGGAACGGTAGCTTTTCCACATAGCCGAGTTGGCTTGCTTCGCGTGCAGGAGGCCGCCGGTACAGTGGCAATATGCCTGCCCTTCCCTCGCTCGAAGAACTCCTCGAATCCGCCCACGTAGTCTCGCTGCCCATGCGTGTGAAATTCCGCGGCATCATGGAGCGCGAGACCCTCCTCCTACGGGGACCGCTGGGCTGGGGAGAGTTCTGCCCCTTCCCGGAATACGACGACGACGAATCCTCCCGCTGGCTGGCCGCCGCCTTGGAAGCGGGCTGGCTCGGATTTCCCCCACCATTGCGGAAAAGTATCCCCGTCAATGCCACAGTTCCGGCCGTCCCCGCGCAACGCGTGCCTGAGGTGCTGGCGCGCTTTGGACGTGTGGACGCCGTCAAGATCAAAGTCGCGGAGCGAGGCCAGTCGTTGGAAGACGATGCTGCCCGCGTTCGGGCAGTGCGTGAGGCGTTACCTGAAGCCGCCATTCGGGTGGACGCCAATGGCGGATGGGACGTGGACCAAGCCGTTGAAGCCCTAGGGAAACTTTCCGCCGTTGAACTCGAATACGCCGAACAACCCGTTCCCAGCATTGAGGGGCTGGCGGAAGTCCGCCGTCGACTCGCCGCAGCAGGGACGCCCGTCCTCATTGCAGCTGACGAGAGCGTACGCAAGGAAGATGACCCCCTTCGGGTTGCCCGGGCCGGCGCAGCTGACCTCATCGTGGTGAAAGTTGCGCCACTAGGGGGAGTAGCGCGCGCCCTGGACATCGTGGAGCAGGCCGGACTTCCCGCGGTCGTAAGTTCCGCGTTGGACACCTCTGTGGGCATCCGCGCCGGGCTGGCGCTGGCGGCCGCGCTGCCCTCCCTGCCCTACGCCTGCGGGCTTGGTACTGTTTCGCTCTTCGCCTCGGACATCACGCTGGACCCGCTAGTAGCCGACGACGGCGCCATCCAGTTGCGCCCGACGGTGGCCGACTCCGGGCTGCTTGAGCAGTACGCGGCGCCGGGCGAGCGCCGTGACTGGTGGCTGGACCGGCTCCGCCGCGTGCACGCAGTGTTAGCGCGAAACCAGCACAGTTTGTTCACCGGCTCGTAACCGAGGAGACCTCTCAGCTTTGGATTCCGCTGAAAAGCTCAGCGGGAACCTCGTACATCCTCTGGAAGGTCTTCCCCCATGTCTGAAACCACCGGACGCACGTTTCCGCTGCTCCCCATGCTCGGCCACACCAAAGGCAAGCGCAGTGCCGTTACGTGCGCCTTGAAGTGCGACAACGCCTGCGCCGGCGACGTCTGCAACACCAGCGCCAACGGCTACTTCCGCGACATCGCCTCTACTGCAATGTCGCGCCGCGCGGCCCTCGGCTTTGGTGCCGCGGGAGCGCTGGCAATCGTTCTGGGAGGTGCCGTGACTGGTGGCGACACCGCCGTTGCCGACTCTGGGAACGGGCTCTCCGATGCCGCCAAGAAGGGCTTTGACAAGTCCAAGCTCAAGTTCACGGCCATCAAGCCGGTTGACGCCGCCGTGGACGCGTTCACTGTTCCGGAAGGCTTCGGGTGGAACCCGATCATCCGTTGGGGCGACCCCCTGTTCGCCGACTCGCCCGCCTTCGACATCAACAAGCAGACGGCAGCAGCCCAGGCACGCCAGTTCGGTTACAACAACGACTACACGGACATCCTGCCGATCCCCGATTCCAAGGATCGCCGCGCCCTGTTGTTCACCAACCATGAGTACACCAACGAGAACATCATGCTTCCCGTCGGCTTCGACGCTGCCGAAGCCCGGGCCATCGGTCGTGCGGCCCACGGCCTGGCAGTTGTGGAGCTGGAGCGTAAGAACAAGAACAAGCCGTGGAGCTACGTCCAGGGTGCTGCCCTCAACCGCCGCTTCCTGACGGACACCGTCTACGAATTGACCGGACCCGCGGCCCGCACCAACCTGGTCAAGACCATCGACGATCCCGCTGGCCGCTGGATCAAGGGCACACTGGGAAACTGCTCCGGCGGCACCACCCCATGGGGCACCATTCTTTCCGGCGAGGAAAACTTCAACGGCTACTTCGCGGCTCCGGGCACCAGCGACTCCGACAAGCGTTACGGCCTTTCCGCGAAGGCGACCACCCGTCAGTGGGAACTCGACGAGCCGCGCTTCGACACCCGCAACTCCGGCTACGCAAACGAAAGCAACCGCTTTGGTTGGATCGTGGAAGTGGACCCGTTCGATCCCACCTCCACCCCCAAGAAGCACTCAGCCATGGGCCGCTTCAAGCACGAGGGCGCCAACGTTATTGTGGCTCCGGACGGCCGTGTTGTGGCATACATGGGCGACGACGAGCGCTTCGACTACCTCTACAAGTTTGTCTCCAAGGGCAAGTACCAGGCTGGCGACTCCAAGGCAGCTCGTCGGAACAACATGAGCCTGCTCTCCGAAGGCGACCTGTACGTTGCCCGCTTCACGGGCGACTCACCCGCCGCGGAGATCGACGGCACGGGCAAGCTTCCGGCTGACGGAGCCTTCGATGGTTCAGGCGAATGGCTGCCACTGGTAGTGGGAGGCGTCTCGGCAGTTCCGGGCATGACTGTTCCCGAAGTTTTGGTCTACACCCGTCTCGCGGCTGACAAAGTTGGCCCCACCAAGATGGACCGCTGCGAGGACGTTCAGCCCAACCTGCTGACCGGTAAGGTCTACGTCGCGTGCACCAACAACTCGGACCGCGGCAAGGCCGGCAAGGAAGGCGCCACGGAGGTCAACCCGCGCTCGCTGAACCGTGACGGCCACATCGTCGAGATCACCGAAGGCAAGGAGCAGACGGGCACCAAGTTCAACTGGACCCTGCTGCTGGTTGCCGGTGACCCCGCGAAGAACACCTCCACCTACTTCTCCGGATTCCCGGCCAACAAAGTCTCGCCGATTTCCTGCCCGGACAACGTAGCATTCGACTCCGTGGGAAATCTCTGGATCTCCACGGACGGCGCCCCGTCCACCATCGGTTACAACGACGGCCTGTTCAAGGTCACCCTCGAAGGCCCGGAGCGCGGCAAGGTGGAGCAGTTCCTGGCCGTTCCGCGTGACGCCGAGACTTGTGGCCCGATCATTCATGACGAAGAGCGCACCGTCTTCGTTGCCGTTCAGCACCCGGGCGAAGAGGGCACGTTCGACGCGCCGCACTCGTACTTCCCGGACTACGTGCCTGCCGGCTCTGCACCGGCCGCCGGCGCTGTGCGCGCCCCGCGCCCCGCGATCGTGCAGGTTTTCCGCAAGTAGCGCCAGCTTCCTCCAGCACTAACCAATGCTCCCCTTCCCGGGCTCCCGGGCGGGGGAGCATTGCGCTTCTCCCCAAAGGTCTCTCACGTCCCGCGGGCTTCTTGCCGACCCTCTCTCGCGTCCCGCGGGCTTCCTGCTGACGCTCTTTCACGTCCCGCGGGCTTCTCCCAGACGCTCTATCACGTTCCGCGGGCTTCCCGCTGGCCGTAAACCCTCTGGAAGGTCGCTTAGCTTCGGCGTATGGTCAGTCGCACCATGACTGAACAGCAGCCCTATGACCTGGACCAGCAATATCCTCACTTCGAACTGCGCCGTTATCCCAAGCATGTTCTCGCGGAGGTGCGCGTGAACGCCAGCTTCGATCGCGCCGGGAACGAGGCTTTCCGCTACCTCTTCAACTACATCAGCGGCAGCAACAAGGCCCAGCGGAAACTGTCCATGACCGCCCCAGTGGTACAGGAGTCCGGATCGTCAGAGGAACTGTCCATGACTGCGCCGGTCCTCCAGAGCGGTCCACCCGGCGGGGGAGAGGACAACAACTACACAGTGGCGTTCGTCCTTTCCGCAGGGCTGACAGCGGAAACTGCACCAATCCCGGACGAGCCCAAGGTGAAGATTCGTGAGGTACCTGCGGCCGTGGTGGCTGTAGCACGCTTCACCGGAAATGGATCTGCGGCGGCCTTTGAGCGCCACGCCGTTGCGCTGAACGAGGCGCTGAAAGTGGCAGGCCTGACTTCCCACGGCTCTGCCAGATTTGCACGCTTTGATCCACCCTTCAAACCCTTGTTCTTGCGCCACAACGAGGTCATGGTCGACATTGAGGAACAAGGACAAGCGTGATGTGAGAGAGGGTCCGGGGGAAGGCGCCGGGATGTGAGAGGGGGGACCGGGGAAGGCCGGGGGGATGTGAGGGAACGTTGGGCTGGGTGGTCCCCAATAGACTGGAACGGTGACTTCCCAGGACTCTCTGACATCCATTGGCGCGGCTCGGATCGCCGTTACAGCCCTGCTCGACGGCGGTGTGCGGCACGTGGTGGTGGCGCCGGGTTCGCGTTCTGCTCCCATGGCGTACGCGCTCGCGGAAGCTGAAGCGGCCGGCCGGGTCCGGCTACACGTCCGGATCGACGAGCGCGACGCAGGATTCACGGCGTTGGGTCTGGCTCTCTCCACCCAGGCTCCCGTCGCCGTGGTGACGACGTCCGGCACAGCCGTGGGTAATCTTCTGCCCGCCGTCATGGAAGCGAACCATTCGGCCGTTCCAGTGATCGTGATCTCCGCCGACCGTCCTGAGGAACTGCATGGCACGGGAGCGAACCAGACCACCATCCAACTGGACCTTTTCGGCGACCACGTGAGATTCGCCGTCGACGTCCCCGCAGGTGACCATCCGCAGAAGGCGGTGGCCACGGCCCTTTACGCCGCCACCGGGGCTTTGGAGGATACCCCGCCCGGCCCCGTCCAAGTGAACCTCGCGTTCCGGGACCCGCTGGTTCCGGAAGCAGGGGATGCGCTGCCTGACGCTAAGGGGCACGGCGTGTTTCATTACGACGCCGGACCCCAGCCACTAACGCTCCCGGCACCGTCAGCTGAGCTCACCGAGCGACGCACCGTGGTCCTCGCCGGGCATGACGCTGGACCCGTGGCCGAAGCCTTTGCCCGCGCCTACGGGCTGCCCTTGCTGGCAGAACCATCATCGAACGCGCGTTTCGGGCCGAATGCAGTGGGCCCTTACAGGGTCCTGTTGGCACACTTCGGCACTGATTCGCCCACGCCCATTGAACGGGTTGTGCTCTTTGGGCGGGCAACCTTGTCCCGTCCGGTTGCTGCTCTGCTGGCGCGTGATTCTGTGGAATCCGCAATCTATCAGCCGGTCCCCGTGGCTTGGTACGAGGCCGGCCGACGCCGCGAAATTCCCATCGAAACACTGCCCGAGCTCGGCGAATTCGCGGGGCGTGGCTCTGCGGAATGGCTCGATTCGTGGCTTCTTGCCGGTGCCGCTGCCCAACACAGCCTCGATGGCTTGCTGGGCGACGAAAGTCACGTCAACGGTCCGTCGGTTGGCGCCGCAGTCTGGGAGCATGCCCGTGGGCAGTTGGTGCTGGGTTCTTCCAACGGCATTCGCGACGTGGACCTCACTGGTCACCCTCACACCGCGCCCATAGCCACCGTCTACGCCAACCGAGGCCTGGCCGGCATAGATGGAACCATCGCAACAGCCACCGGAATCGCCCTGGGCAGCGGCCGCGAAACCACGGTGCTGCTGGGCGATGTGACTTTCCTTCACGACGCCGGCGGACTTCTCCTCGGCCAGGGAGAACCCGTGCCGGACCTACGGATCGTGGTGCTCAACGACTCCGGCGGTGCCATTTTCAGCCTCCTGGAACACGGCGCCGTGGAGGACTCAGGCGCCTACGGCACCGCCGTCGAACGCCTCTTTGCCACCCCGCACTCAGTGGACATTTCGGCACTCGCGGCGGCGTACGGCGTCGGATATCAAGCGGTAAGCACGACGCCGGAACTCACCGCGGCACTTAAGGCGCCGGTGAAGGGGCGCACCATTGTGGAGGTGCGCGTGGACCGGGCGGGCCTCCGGGAGCTCCACGCGCGGATCAAGGAAGCCATCTCCGCCGCAGTGGATCAGGTCCTGACAACTGGCTAAGACCGCGGCTGCACCTATTTCCGCCATTCTGCCAAAAACGGGAGGGTGACACCCGAATATGGGTGTCACCCTCCCGTTTGGGTGGCGCTAGGATTTTGCGCGGCGTCTGGGCCAGGAGGAGTTAGTCCTCCACCACGTCAATGTGCGTGGGGTCCAGGACGCGTCGCAGGAATTCCTTGGTGCGGGCCTGGGTGGGGGCGCTGATGACGGTTTCCGCCGGCCCTTCTTCCACCACAACACCGGCGTCCATGAAGACCACACGGTCTGCCACTTCGCGGGCGAAGCCCATCTCGTGGGTGACCACCAACATGGTCATTCCTTCCTGGGCGAGCTTGCGCATGACGGCCAGGACGTCGCCAACGGTCTCAGGGTCCAACGCGGAGGTGGGCTCATCGAAGAGCATGAGCTGCGGGTCCATGGAGAGGGCTCGCGCAATGGCAACGCGCTGCTGCTGGCCGCCGGAGAGCTGATCCGGGAAGCGGTCTGCCAAGTGCCCCAGGCCAACGCGTTCGAGGTTGCGTCGCGCAACGTCGCCGGCCTCGGCCTTGGATCGCTTGAGGACCTTCATCTGGGAGATGGTGCAGTTATCCAGCACACTCAAGTGCGGGAACAGGTTGAAGTGCTGGAACACCATGCCCACGCTCTGGCGCATCTTGTTCAGGTCAACGTCGGGGTCTGTGGCCTCGAATTTGCCCACGTTGATGGTGCCGGCATTGGGGTGCTCCAGCAGGTTGACGCAGCGCAGCAGGGTGGACTTGCCCGAGCCCGAGGGCCCAATGAGGCAGACAACCTGGCCAGGTTCCACGGTGAGTGAGATTCCTTTGAGGACCTCGTTGCTGCCGTAGGACTTGCGCAGGTCCTTGATGTTGACGCCGGCGGCTTGAACGGTGGACGTGCTCCCGGTGGAGTTATTCATGACTGTCCTGCCTATCGCTTAGTCCGCGCGGAGCGGCTTTCGAACTTCCGTGCCAGGAGGCTCAACGGGATGGTGATGACCAGGTAGAAAGCACCGGCCACGAGCAGCGGGGTTAGTCCGGCGCCGAGGCTGGAGATGCCGTCGCGGCCAAACTTGGTGAGCTCGTACTGGGACGCGGTAAGCCCCAGGACGTAGATCAGCGAGGAGTCCTTGGTGAGCAGGATGATCTCGTTGGTCAGCGGGGGAAGAACAATCTTGAACGCCTGGGGGATGACGATCGAGATCATGGCCCGCCAGTGCGGCATGCCCAGGGAGCGGGCCGCTTCCATCTGGCCCTTGGGCACTGCCTGAAGACCGGCACGGAGGGTTTCTGCAATGTAGGCCGAAGCCACCATGCCCAAAGAGACCATGACCACAATGTTGACGTCCCACTGCACTCCGAAGGCCAGCGGAACACCGTAGCCGAAGGCAATGAAGACCAGCAGTGCGGGAACGCCGCGGAAGAACTCGATGTATCCGGTGGCGAGCCAGCGGTACAGGGGGAAGGAAGAGAGTTTCATCAGGGCGAGCAGAAGGCCGCCTGACAAGCCCACAACAAACGCAAGCGCGGTGTAGATGAGGGTGTTCTTCAGGCCCACCAGGAAGATGTCCGGGAACATCGGCCCGATCTTGCCGAAGTTGAAGACGCTGGTACCGATCGTCTTCCAGTCCACGGCAAGGATCACTGCCACGAGGACTACAACGAAGATTCCGGCCTGGACGTACAAACTGACTTTGGCTCGTTGACGTGCAGTCATTGCCATGGGGTTCTCACATTCATGTTGCGCAGGTGGGCCCCGAAACAGCGTGGTGTTTCGGGGCCCGACCGCGTGGTCTCAGGAGCCGGGGCTCTGACTACTTGGAGGTTTCGCCGAACCAGGTGCTCTGGAACTTCTTCATGGAGCCATCATCGGTGATGCGCTTGAGGGTGGCGTTGACGGCATCGGCCATTGCGGTGTTGCCCTTCTTGATGGCGATGCCCAGCTTCTCGCCCGTGGCGTAGTCCTCAACGCGCTTGAGGTTGGAATCGTCCTTGATGGCGTAGCCCAAAACGGACTGGTTACCAACCGCGGCGTCGATGGTGCCGGCCTTGAGTGCCTGGACCAGGAGGCCGGAGTCTTCGAACTGCTGTGCGTCGATTCCCTTGTCCTTGGCGTACTGGGCGCCGGTGGTTGCCTGCTGGACGCCCACCTTCTTGCCCTTGGCGCCGTCAATGTTGGAGATGCCGGAAGAGGACGTGGCCACGAGGGTCAGGTCATCATCCAGGTAGGGGGTGGAGAAGTCCATGACGCTCTTGCGGACGTCAGTGATGGAGATCGAGGAAATGGAGACGTCGCAACCGGTCAGTGCAGTACCGGTTTCGATTGCTTCGAAGGAGCTGTCCACCACGTTCAGTTCGGTCTTGGTGTCTTTGGCGATTTCGGCAGCGATGTCCATGTCGAAGCCAACGATCTTGCCGTCCTTCTGGAATTCGAAGGGCTCGTAGGGAACATCCGAGCAAACCGTGAGCTTACCGGCGTTGATGAGCTTGAGTCCCGAGTCCGAGGACGCGGCGGGGGTGGAGGAACCACCACAGGCGGTCAGGGCCAGGGCGCCGGCTGCGAGCACGGCGGCAATCTTGGTGCCGGACAGAACCGAACGGGAGATCTGCATGTTGTTTACCTTTTGTTGCGGTGGATGCTGAACTGAATCGGTTTTAGTGTAGCGCCGAACGTGAGATGTGCATCACAGGAAACTAAGTTTCACTATTGGATAACAAGTTTACTCACTAATCAACCCCGCCCGCAGGGGTGGTGTCTGGAATCCCAGATTCAGCGCGTGATCCCCAGCGCTTCAAGCATGGGCCGGAATTTAGCCCAGGTTTCCGCCAGCTCGGCCTCCGGTACAGAGCCCTCCACAATTCCGCAGCCGGCGTACAAACGCACTGTGTTGGCGTCTTCAATGACGGCCCCACGGAGCGCGATGCCCCATTCACCATTGCCCGTGGCATCCAACCAACCCACCGGTCCGGCGTACGGACCGCGGTCCAAATGCTCGAGTTTCCGGATCAAGGCGCCGGCCACCAACGTAGGCGTTCCACAGACCGCAGCTGTGGGATGCAAGGCGTTGATCAAGGCCAGGCACGTCGGAACATGGCCCTCGATATCCGCCAGCTCGGCCTTCACATCCGAGGCCAGGTGCCACACATTGGGCAACTCAAGGATGAAGGGTTCACTGTGGGAATTCATGGCCTCGGAGAACGGAGCCAATTGCCGTGTCAGCGAATCAATAGCGATCTCGTGCTCGTGGCGCTGCTTTTCCGAACCAGCAAGGACGCGCTCCGCATATTCCATGGGAGACCCATCCATGCCGTCAGCATCGCGGCGATCCAACGTTCCGGCCAAAACTCGAGCCTGAGCGGTGCGCCCCTCAACCTGGATCAGCATTTCCGGCGTAGCGCCCACCAGTCCGTCTACACCGTAGGTCCAGCACTCGCGGTACCTTGCGGCAAGCTGGCGAAGAACCTCAGCGGCATTGACGCCCTCAGGAAGGGTGGCAAGGACGTCGCGCGCCAACACGAGCTTCTCAAGCTTTCCGGCGCGGATCTCCTCAACTCCGTTGGAAACGGCCTCCATCCAGGCGTCTTCACTGAGCGAACCCCGGGAAAGCGAACCACGGGACAGGGAACCAGGGGACGGGGACCCATCGCTGAGGTGAGCATCCGAACCGGCAGCAGCAAGAGCGTCCGGTGAGAGTCCGACGTCGGACCCACCTGCCGCTGTAGCGGCGCTGTGAGGTTCGGGTTCAGTCAGCCACCGGTCCACGGCGGCGAGGACCCTCGCCTCGGTGAGGGGATCGGCGTCGAACGTCAGGAGCGTGGCCCAGGCGCGGCCGTCGCGGATGCCGATCACCAGCTCAGGGAGAATCAGGCGGGAAACATGCGGGGAGGTTTTGGAGAAGGCAAAGGAACCGAAAGCCACCGGACCCGTGCCCGGAACTTCCACCTGGTCCGTGATTTCCGCCTCAATAATGAGGTGCCGCCACCAGATGTCGGCCTCAAGGAACCGCTCCGGACCTGTGGCGTTGAACCGTGTCAGTTCGCCGTAGCCCACCAGCCCGGCCTCGCGGCGGGACCAGCACAGGACGTCATCCCGCACCAGAAACGACGGCAGCCCCCCGGAGGATGATTCAACATCGAGGGGGACTGTCAAGGTGCGGAGCGTGCTCGTCATGATGGAACAACAGTACTCCCGTGCCAAGCCAGAATCTGAGCCGACTTCTACAGCGCAGCAAAGTCGGTTGAATGTCTGAGACAATTACAGGGTGAACCGAGCATCCTTGGAAAAGCGTCCGGACGAAGTTGCGACGATGTTTGATGATGTCGCCCCAAAATACGACGTCGTCAATGATGTCCTGTCCATGGGACAGACACGGCGTTGGCGCCGGATTGTTGTTGATGCCATGGATGTGAAGGTGGGTCAGAAGGTCCTGGACCTCGCCGCCGGAACAGGCACGTCCAGCGAACCCTATGCCGATGCCGGCGTGGACGTTGTGGCCTGCGATTTCTCCCTGGGCATGCTCAAAGTCGGCAAGCGCCGCCGCCCGGACATCGATTTCATTGCCGGTGACGCCACCAACCTGCCGTTCGCTGACAACAGCTTTGATGCCTCCACCATCTCCTTCGGCCTGCGCAACGTGGTTGAACCCCGCAAGGCCCTTGAGGAGATGCTGCGCGTCACCAAGCCCGGCGGACGCTTGGTCATTGCCGAGTTCTCCCACCCCGTTATTCCCTTGTGGCGCAACCTCTACACCGAATACCTGATGCGCGCGCTCCCGGCTATCGCCACCAAGGTCTCCTCCAACCCGGACGCCTACGTGTACCTTGCCGAGTCCATCCGCGCGTGGCCGGACCAGGATCACCTGGCCCAGTGGCTCCAGGAAGCCGGATGGACTGATGTTACGTACCGCAACCTCAGTGGCGGCATTGTTGCCGTACACCGTGCGCAGAAGCCCGCCGAACACCGCGAAAGTGTTCCAGTGGCCAAGCTGCGCCGCCAGATCAAGCCGCGCCACCAAGCCGGCTAACCAGCACAGCCTGTTGATTAGGACGTCGTGAAAGTACTGATTGTTGGCGCAGGCCCGGCCGGGTCTACCGCCGCGTATTACCTCGCCCAGCAGGGCATCGATGTCACGGTGCTGGAAAAGACTTCCTTTCCCCGTGAAAAAGTGTGCGGTGACGGGCTGACTCCGCGGGCCGTCCGCGAGATCCAGAAGCTTGGTCTACCGCATGCTGTGGAGGAAGGCTGGAGGCGCAACAAGGGCCTTCGCCTCATTGCCGGTGGCCGCACCATCGAACTGCCATGGCCTGAGGTTGCAGACTTTCCCACGTACGGCCTGATCCGTACGCGCCTCGGTTTTGACGAGGACCTGGCCCGGCATGCGGAAGCCGCCGGCGCCGTCGTCCTTGAACGCCACAGCGTCACCTCGGCCCTGACTGCAGAGGACGGCCGGGTCATTGGCGTCCGGGCCTCCATCCTTGACGAGTCCGGACGTAAGACGGGCGAAGAGCGGGACTTCCACGCCGACGTCGTACTGGCCGCGGACGGCAACTCCACGCGAACCGCTGTTTCACTGGGGATGCATAAGCGCGACGACCGGCCCCTGGGCGTGGCCGTCCGCACCTATTTCACGTCCCCTCGGCATGACGACGACTGGATGGAAGGCTGGCTGGAGCTGCCCGGCAAATCCGGAAAGCCGCTGCCAGGCTACGGCTGGGTGTTCGGTGTTGGCGATGGCACGTCCAACGTGGGTCTGGGCATCCTGAACTCTTCCAAGGAATTCGGAAAGCTCGACTACAAGCAGGTCCTCCGCGAATGGACCGCCGGCATGCCCTCAGACTGGGGCTTCACGCCTGAGAACCAAGTGGGCGAGATCCGCGGCGCAGCGTTGCCCATGGGCTTCAACCGCACGCCGCACTACTCGCCCGGGCTGCTCCTTCTGGGAGATGCCGGGGGCATGGTGTCCCCGTTCAACGGCGAGGGCATCTCCTACGCCATGGAATCTGCGCGGTTCGCTGCCGAGTTCCTGATTGACGCCTCGTCCCGCTCGGCTTCTGCCGGTTGGTCAACGCACGACGCCGACGCTCACCTTTCGCGGTACGCGGACTATGTGCGGGACCAGTGGGGTTCACACTTCACACTGGGCCGCATGTTTGCCTCCCTGATCGGGAAGCCTGCCGTGATGAAGCTGGCGCTGCGTACAGGCATGCCCATTCCTGTGCTCATGCGGTTTGTGGTTCGGATGCTCGCGAACCTCACGGATCCGTCCGCGAAAGGCTTCGAAGACCGTGTTATCCGGGTCCTCGAGATGCTGGTTCCGGCTACCTCCAACACTTCCTCTGCCCGCGCCCATACGCCGGCAGGCACCAACACCGCGGTTTCCGCAACAACTAGTTAGGGTTAACCCGTGACGAACTCTGCCGAACACAGTTGGACGCATGCCGGGCACGGCTTGCGTGACTCCACTGAGCCCTCCCTTGATACCACTGCCATAGCCACCGGGCTTCAGCTGCCGGCTGGTTTTGCTGCCATTGCGGGGGATGCCGAGCTCGGCCCGGCCATCACCAACAACCTTGCCCGGGTGGAGAAGAAACTCCGCGAGGCCATTTCCAACTCGGATCCCTTGGCCGACGCTACGTCCCGGCACTTGGTGGAAGCTGGCGGCAAGCGCATCCGGCCGTTGCTCGCTTTGCTGTGTGCACACCTCGGCGATGCTTCACGCCCCGAGGTTGTCCAGGCTGCAGTGGTTGTTGAACTCACGCACCTGGCTACGCTTTATCACGACGATGTGATGGACTCAGCACCCTTCCGCCGCGGGGCCCCTACAGCCCACGAGGTGTGGGGTAACTCGGTGGCAATCCTCACCGGCGACCTCATCTTTGCCCGCGCATCTATCCTGGTCTCCGAGCTTGGTTCCCGCGCATTGGGCATCCAGGCCCGCACCTTCGAGCGTTTGTGCCTGGGCCAACTCCACGAAACCGTGGGCCCGCGCGAGGATGAAGATCCCGTGGAGCACTACCTTTCCGTGATTGCTGACAAGACCGGCTCCCTGGTGGCAGCGTCCGGCCAGCTCGGTGCAATCTTCGCTGGCGCAGACGAGTCTTACGAGGATTTGCTCGTGGAATATGGCGAGAAGGTTGGCGTTGCCTTCCAGCTTGCTGATGACGTCATTGACGTCACCGGGGTGAAGGTCAAGTCCGGCAAGTCCCCGGGCACGGACCTCCGTGAAGGCGTTCCCACCTTGCCTGTCCTGTTGCTTCGCCGGGATGCGGCTGCCGGGGATACCTCCGCTGCTGCACTGCTGGAACTCATTGATGGCGACTTGTCCACGGACGCCGCTTTGGCTGAGGCCGTGGCCGGACTGCGTGAGCACCCTGTCACCAACGAGTCCTGGAAGATCGCCCGCCAGTGGTCAGCCGAGGCCGTTGCTGCCCTGGACCCCCTGCCGGAAGGCGTTGTGAAGGCCTCGCTCACCAACTTCGCCCATGCTGTGGTGGACCGCAGCAGCTAGGTTTCTTCCTCTTTCGCAGGCGTCCGGACTCTCGTAGTCCGGGCGCCTGCTTTTTGTTGCGGCGATTTGGGCACAAGCCCTCTTGCCCCCGGTACCGTCACCACCCACAGTGCGGCCCGAGTGTGGCGACAGAGAGGGGGATGCGGCGTGTTAGGCGGTATGTGGAGTCTAAGTGGGTGGTGGGCGCACGCGCTCGACACATAATCTCCGGGAAAAACGGAATGGCCCCGGCTCGCTGCAACGTTACGAGTCATACGTTGCACCGAACCGGGACCACAATCTCCGTTCGCATCAGACCCACCGGAGGCATTTAGTGGATCCGTGAAAAGCTTATGACAATCCTGTCATATATGCAACTCTTTGGGTCAACGGTTTTCGTGATGCTGCAGCACGATTTACAGCCAATTGCCGGTCCTCCGTCACCCACTTCGAATCTCGGAAGTAACGGACACGCCGATCTGAGGGTGTGTCGCAGCCGTCCAGGTTTTCAAAAGGGGTGCTGGAGGTACACGGAGTTGTCCACATACGGGACTTCTCAGCAACCGCTGACTCCCCGCCGAAGCCAGCATGGCTGTATGAAGATCGAAGATTTCCTCCGAAGCCGCAGCGGAGCAGCCACCACTCAGACCCTGTTGGGGGCCGGCTTTACTCGCCGCATGCTCGCAAATGCTGTGAGGGACGGCCGCGCGACCCGCCTTCATCGTGGCGTCTATATGTCCAAGGAATCAGATCCCGACGTCGTGGCCGCCTTTCGATCCGACGGGCTAATCACATGCATCTCGGCAGCGCGCTTCTACCGTCTGTGGACCCTCGCGGCAGCAGCGCCGCTTCATCTCAGTTGCAGTACTGGACTAGCGAGACGGAGCGTAGTCCACCACGGAGACTGCCTACACCCGGCCCACCCGTACCTACCAGTTGCTGGGGTAGCCGATGTGGTGATCCACGCCCTCAGATGCCTACCTGAACTTGAAGCCCTGGTCATGGTGCAGAGCGCAGTTAGCCAAGCGCTCCTATCAACAGAATTCCTGAGATCGAAGCTTCCCGGCAACCGGAACGGTAAGGTCCGGGAGACCTTGCTCTTGGTTCTACCTCGTGCCGATTCCCTCTTGGAGGTGCTGGCCCATACACACTTCGCGCGGGCCGGGCTGAGGGTCCAGATGCACGCGGAGGTGCCTGAAGTGGGGGAGGTGGACTGTTTGATCGAGGATTGCGTGATTGTGGAACTCGACGGCGGCACTCACCTGGAGGGTAAACAGGTCATGAAGGATCAATACAGGAACAACGCGGGCCTACGCGGCGGCTTCCTGACGCTCCACTACTACTATGCCGACGTCGTTCATGACCCGGAGCGCATGGTTGACGAGGTCCTTACCGTGCTGCGCAACAGGGAAGTTGGACGCTACGGTGCCTTGCGATACATTGCCAGCCCGCCGCCGTCGTGAGCCCAAACGGTGGTACCGCCACCACCAACTTTGACCTCGGAAGCCAGCCCGAAGGACGCCTAAATGGCGTGTCAGGGTTGTTCGGGAATCAATGTGGGTGGTGGCCGCACACCGGCCACAAAAACAGCCCCTGCCGGCTCCGATGAGGGACCAGCAGGGGCTACGGAAAACGGGAAGCTAGTCTTCGTCGTCGTTGAATGCCCACTCGAACATGTCGAACACAAACTCGGAGAACGTACCCTCTTCGCTCTTCCACTGGCCGCGGGCGTTGTTGCGGCGCCAGACGATGGGGTCCGGGATGCTGAGATCGGCGGTGCGGAAGCCCCAGGTGAATTGCTCGTCCTCGTCCTCGAGGAACATGAGGAAGCCTTCGTCATCAACTTCGAGTTCCTCGGGGTCCCAGAAGTAGTGGTAGGCCTCCATGAGGTCCTCACAGCCGCCAATGGCACGGTAGAACTCGCGGAGAACCAGCGGGATGGTGAAGGAGTGATCGGCCAGGGCTTCGTCCAGCTCGGCCGGCGTGAGGCCGTCTTCTTCCTGCCATTCATCCTCGAGATACTTTGGGACCAGCGCGCGGAACTTCTCGAGGAACATGTCAGTCATGCTCTTATCCTAGCTAATCCCGGGCACCGGAAATTGCGCCCCCACCGGTACCTGCGCGGTGCCATCCGCGCACAGCCAGTGGCACATACCAGCTGCGACGCCAAGCGGTCACCCGGAACGCAAACACAACACCCGCGATCACGCAGGCGGTAATGCCGTTGAAGAGGCCAAGGCTCCACAGCAACATGGTCAAGCCTGCGCCTGCGAAGGCGGGCAGCGCATAGATGTCGCGGTTGTTGAACAGGGTAGGGATTTCGTTGGCCGTGATGTCGCGGAGCAGCCCTCCGCCCACAGCCGTGGTGACGCCCAGAAGGATCGCAGCCACCGGATTCATGCCCGCGCCGATCGCCTTCAGCGTGCCGGTGATGCAGAACAAGGCCAGCCCGCCGGCGTCGAACAGGGTCAGCAGCGACGTGAAGCGCTGCACTGAGGAGAACAAGTAGTAAACCAGCAGGGCAGCCAGCAACGGTGGGGCCAAATACGCCGGGTTGGTGAAGGCGATGGGGGGACCGGCGTTGATCACGATGTCGCGAATCACGCCACCGCCCAGTGCCGCGATGGATGCCAGAAGTATGGAGCCCACGAAGTCGAACTGCTTCCGGGCGGCCAACAACGAACCGGAAACGGCAAAAAAGAACACGCCGATGAGGTCAAGCCAAAGAAGAACAATGTCAAAGGAAATCAAGGGGACGGGTTCTTTCTTAACGCGCTTAACAACAGGTGCTGGCTCAACGTTACGCTAGCTCCCATGAACAGCCCCGTTTTGATCGCCTGCGCCCACGGAACCCGCAACGCCGAAGGCCAAGCTGCCATCCGCCGCGTCATGGCCGAGATCGAGGAACTTCGTCCCGGGCTGCGCGTGGTTGAGGCCTACGTGGACGTCCAGGAACCCGAGTTGGGCGGTGTGGTGGAGGGCCTGCCCGAGGGGACTCCCGCCGTCGTCGTACCGCTTTTGCTCTCTACCGGCTTCCACATCAAAGTGGACGTTCCCAAAGCCATCAAGCCCCGGCCCGAAGTAGTGGCCGCCAAGCCGTTGGGTCCGGATCCGCGGCTGGCACAGCTTTTGGCCACGCACCTGCGCGCGGCTGGTTTGCAGGAGAACGACGGCGTGCTGCTGGCTGCCGCTGGCTCCTCGCTTCCGGACGGATCGGTTGACTCGGAAGAGCAGGCGCGACTTCTAGCTGAGGTGCTGCCCAACAAGGTGCGCGTCGCCTATGGCGCCAGTGCCCAACCAACAGTGCCCGACGGCGTCGCCTCCTTGCGTGCCGAACTCGCCGCTGACGGTGGGACAGGCAGGGTCTTCATTGCCTCCTACCTGCTGGCAACCGGCTACTTCCACGACCAGCTGGCCAAAGCCGGCGCTGACGTTGTTGCGGCGCCCTTGCTGCCATCTCCTGTGTTGGCGGAGATCGCGCTGGAACGGTACGACTCAGTGGTGGCTAGCCGCTGACTCCAGCGTTTAGGCATCCTTCGGGGTCCAGGTGGCGCCCTTCATTTCTTCTTTGAACCAGTCAGGGATGTGTTCCTCGTCGCGGGGGAAGAGGTACAGCTCCTGGGCGTAAGTGTCAGCGGACGGTTCACCGAGTTCCCAATGCGGTCTATCGTCGTAATTGTAGGAAGCCTCCCAGCCGTCACCGGCAGGCGTAACAATGAGGCGCATGGAAAACCACGTTCCCCTACTCGGCCTGTACATAGCTTCTCGAAGTTTCTTGGCCGCTAGGAGAACGCCATCTTCGGTGCGCCTGCGTTTTACCTCTTTGTCACCTAGGTAAGCCTTTGCGGTGGCGCTTGCCCTGCCCCCTATCTCAGAGCGGACATACGCAAAAGTGTCCCACTCAATGTCCAAAGGCCGTGTCGTCCAAAGTCCTTCCGCAATGGTTCTCTCGAGTACTCGAGTTGTTTCGAAAGTGTCCTGTGAAGTGGTTCCTTGCGTCATTCTGGAAGCCCCAGTCGGATTCCGGGGTCCAAGTGGCACCCTTCATTTCTTCTTTGAACCAGTCGGGGATGTGTTCCTCGTCGCGGGGGAAGAGGTACAGCTCTTGGACGTATGCACTGGGTCCTGGGTCTCCGAGTTCTCAGACCGGTTTGTCGGTGTAGTTGTAGCTGGTCTCCCAGCCGTCGCCAGTGGGGGTGATTGTCAGCGTCATCGACAGCCACGCGCCCTTGCCAGGCTGGTAGGTAACTTCCCGCAGTTTCATAGCTGATACGAGTACATCCTTTCGTGGACGGGCGCGTTCCAACTCCAGGCCGTCCCGGTAGAGCTTTGCGATGGCGCCGCCCGTACCGCCGGTCTCCATATATACATAAGCAAAGCTGTCCCAAGGCTTGTCTTGCGGTCGGATAGCCCACAGCCCCTCAGCAACGGTTCTCTCTAGTTCTTGAGTCGTTTCGAAAGTGTCATGTGAGGTGGTTCCTTGAGTCATTTCTGGAAGACCTAGTCGGAATTCGGGGTCCATGTGGCGCCCTTCATTTCTTCTTTGAACCAGTCGGGGATGTGTTCCTCGTCCCGGGGGAATAGGTACAGTTCCTGGGCGTAGGTGTCGTTGACCGGTTCTCCGAGTCCCCAAACGGGCTTTTCGGTGTAGTTGTAGCCTGCTTCCCAGCCGTCTCCTTTGGGAGTGACTTTGAGGGTCATTGAGAACCATGTGCCTTTGCCGGGCGTGTACATCACTTCCCGAAGAGCATCGACTGTAAACAGGATTTCGTCCGCGAATGACGCTCGTTGTACGAGCTCACCATGGTCATAAATCTTGGTAATGGAGCTGCCGCGACTTCCTATTTGATTGTGGACATAAACGAGGGCATCCCACGCTCTGTCTGTAGGACGGATTGCCCAAATCCCCTCAGCAATGGTTCTCTCTAGTTCCCGGGCTCCCTCGAAATTGTTCAAGTGCGTTGCTCCTTGCGTCATTCTGGAAGCCCTAGTCGGAGCCCGGGGTCCATGTGGCGCCCTTCATTTCTTCCTTGAACCAGTCGGGGATGTGGTCTTCGTCCCGGGGGAAGAGGTATAGCTCTTGGGCGTAGGTGTCGTTGACTGGTTCGCCGAGTTCCCAGACGGGCTTCTCGGTGTAGTTGTAGTCTGCTTCCCAGCCGTCGCCTTTGGGAGTGACCTTAAGAGTCATGGAAAACCAAGTGCCTTTGCCCGGTTCGTACATCACTTCTCGAAGCTTCTTGGCTGCAAGGAGGACACTGGTGTCTGCGCGTTTGCGTTCCAACTCTTTGCCGGCTCCGTAAACCTTCGCGATAGAGCTTCCTCTGCTTCCGATTTCGGAGCGGACATATACAAACTCATCCCATTGAAGGTACTGGGGTCGAACGGCCCAAAGTCCCTCCGCAATGGTTCTCTCAAGTTCATGGGCTTCTTCGAAATGGTTCAATTATGTTGCTCCTTGGGTAGTAGATCTGTTGGATCATTGAACGTTGACAAAATCCTCATCGATAAAGACCTTCCCCCTCTCCCAAGCGTTAACTATGAAGAGAGCGGGGGTCTTTAGCCCTGGCGTGCGAATGACGTCTATCTCCAAATCGATCTTAGGTGGCGGCACTTCGAGCAACTTGTCGCGGAGCTGCATCTCTATCCTGTAGAAGTTCTTCCGGTTAACCGAACTTCTGTTCAGTTCCTTGAGCATCCCAACGGTGTTGATGCGTTCGCCGATTCCGTCGAAGAGTCGCGCGATGAGGTGGCCGCCGTCGTAGTCGGGTGGAACCACGTCGGGATCCCAGTCGCGTATCTCGGCCATTGATTCCCTGCCGACCTGTCCTTGGATGTATGGGGACTTTTGGCCGTCCCCGAGTTCGAGTCCCTCCACCTTGACGTGTTCCGTATGTCCGTCTCCATTGGTCTTGAACGTCACGTCACCTTTGACGCCCTCCACCTTGTACGTCATGTCCGGCAGTGGGTTGTTCAGGTCAGGGTTCAGTTTGTCCTTGACCTTGGTGATGACAGCTTCTTTGATGGTCCCGTTCGCATCCGTAATGAAGGTACCGCGGCCGGGCACACCGGTATTCGGTGTTGGGTGCGAAGCCTTCGGTGACTTTGGTCCAGGGAGTCCTGGGTCCGGGAACCATGGAATCGGGGACACGAACCACTTGCTGCACTGCAGGGTTCGAGGCATCGTGGAGCGGCGCAGGTTTGAGTTGGGCGATGACTTCGTGATGCTCCGCGGCTCTGCCGAGGGTGCCCATCGCCGGGGGACGGTAGGCGGCCTGGTCCAGGCGGTCGATGCCGTGAAGAACCTCCTCTGCCAGACCGCCCAAAGGACCACGGCCCACCCCGGAGATGCCGTCCGCTACACGGACTGCGCCAGCACCGTCGTCGAGGTGGTTGAGGAGGTTCGCGGATCCCTGCAACGGTGGTTTGATTAGGCTCTCCCAGGTGACAACCTTGACCGTAGTCATCACGTCAGTGATTTTTGCTACCGTCACTGAACGGAGTTCTCCTACTTTGGCAAGGCCCGGCAGTGTGCCGGGCAGACTTGCTAAGTTACCCGCACTGGCGAGACGCAGACCCAGTCGTTCAGCGAGGGATCCGGCTTTCAGGACGCCAGCCGTACCGAAGGAGACAACGAAGGCGCCAACATCCGCTGAGTTGCGGGTCAGGGCATATTCCCATTCGCCCTTTGACCATGCGTCCGCCTGGAATAAGTCCGGAAGGACCTTTCCCAACTGCTCAGCCGCAGCGTCCTGCTCCTCCTGCTTCCCTGTGATTGCCCGGTCCAGCCAGATGCCAGGGGCTACAAACATGCCCACGTTCCAGAGCATGCTGCCCACACCACTCCAGGCGTCACCGAAATTTTGGGTGGTGAGACCCAATTCCTTAATCTCGGGTTTCCACGCCAGCGACAACGGAGTCAATGAGTAGGCGCCGCCCACCAACTCCCACCCCGAGTCCAACAGGCCCTGCCCAGCACCCATCTAGCCCCGAAGTCTGGCCCGATCCACGGGTGCGCCCCAGGGGAGATCACCTTGTGCGCCCAATGCATCCAAAGTCCCGGCATCAACAGCATGAACATTGGATCCATCGGGCTTCGCCTGCGAATCGTTGATGTTCACATAATGTGTTCCGCCGTACTGGGCCGTAATTTTATTAGCACAGTCCTGCTCGGCTTCCATGAACCGAGCCTTGATGTTGTTAAGTTCAGCGAGCAGCCGGTTCTGCTCACTAACGAGCTCAGGAGCGGTGGCCCACTCGTCGCCCTTGAGCTCAATGCGTGAACTGAGTTTTCCGGAATCGCTCCTCAGGGCGTCGCTTCTCGTTTTGATGTCGCGGCAAGCAGAAGCAAAAGCCGACAGGGCAGAAGCGACCATTGAAACGCCGCTATTGAGATCACCCGCCATGGTGGTCACTGGGGAAAAGGCCGCCATGAGCTGTGGTTTCTCAGGAGAATCAAAGGTGCCTGCCAAAGCGTTCCAGCCTGAGGCTGTGGCCTGAACTGACGCCGCATACTTCGCTCCTGCAGTTGAAAGGGCAGCAGCTTGTGCGTCCAAAGCTTCCGGGTTGGGTATCACGGGTAACGCTGTGAGGTCGAGGCCCGGGACCCCACCACCTGGGGCAACACAAATCTCGTTGAAGGTAGTCATGTTGTCCCCTTAGCCAAGCTCTGCCGGGCGGTTACCTGCCCGCAGTGGCATGGCGCCGCCGTCGGACGCGCTGTTACCAGCCGCGATGGCCGATGCCTGAGCCTGCTGCGCCATGAGGTCGTCTGCCCGCGCGTAAGCCACCAAGGCGTCGTTGGTTCCTTGGACGACCGCTGCGGACCTGCCGGCAATGAATTTGACCTTGAGTGCCAGAGACTGCTCGACGAAGTCACTAAGGGCCTGCGCTACCAGACCGTTCCCGAGCACGGCCCCAACATCGGAAATGGCGGTCCCCATACCTTTCGCCGCTTCATTCTGGGCGTCGATGTTAGAAGCCGCCGTGGTCAGCACGGCATGGGTGCCTGCGGTGTCAATATTCCAGTTGAGCGTCATGGTTCCCCCAATAGTGTCCTCGAACTCGGCCGGTACCCGAATGACGCTACAACGATTGGACGAATCCGTCTTGTCACACAATCAAACCCCCAAGGAACCGTCACGAATCGGGCCGTAGCGCCACATTATGAACCTGCATAAGAAGCCCGCAGCAACAAGGCCAATGAAGCATTCGTGACGAAATGTTTCCCTAGGTGACTTCCCGTTTCCGGACCTTTGCTGGCGAAAACTGGCCAGACCTACAGTCGATGTATGACAGATACAGCTGTAGCCGGTGCGTCGGCTGACACCACCAAGCGTCCGGCACGCACCCGCCCTGCCGCCAAGCCCCACGGTCAGTGGAAGGTTGATGGCACCGAGCCCCTCAACGCCAACGAAACCTGGAAGCAGGAAGACAACGGGCTGAACGTCCGTGAGCGCATTGAGTCTGTCTACTCCAAAGAAGGCTTTGACTCTATTGACGGCACGGACCTTCACGGCCGCTTCCGTTGGTGGGGCCTCTACACCCAGCGCAAGCCCGGGATCGACGGCGGCAAGACCGCAACGCTTGAACCCCACGAGCTCGAAGACAAGTACTTCATGCTGCGCGTGCGCATCGACGGCGGTGCCCTCACCACCGAGCAGCTCCGGGTCATCGGCCAGATCTCCGTGGACTTCGCCCGCGGCTCTGCAGACCTGACGGACCGCCAGAACATCCAGCTGCACTGGATCCGCGTTGAGGACGTGCCGGAAATCTGGCGCCGCCTTGAGGGCATCGGGCTTTCCACCACAGAGGCTTGCGGTGACGTTCCCCGCGTCATCCTCGGCTCCCCGGTTGCGGGCATTGCCAAGGACGAGATCATTGATCCCACGCCGCTGATCCACGAGCTCGCCGAGCGTTTCATCGGCGATCCCGAGCTGGCCAACCTGCCGCGCAAATACAAGACCGCCATCACGGGCCACCCGTCCCAGGACGTGGTGCACGAGATCAACGACTTCGCCTTGGTGGGCGTGGTCCACCCCGAGCTCGGTGCCGGCTACGACCTCTGGGTTGGCGGCGGCTTGTCCACCAACCCGCGCCTGGCCGAGCGCCTGGGCGTGTTCGTCTCCGCTGACGTTGCTGCCGAGGTGTGGCTGGGTGTCACCAGCATCTTCCGCGACTACGGCTACCGGCGCATGCGCACCAAGGCCCGCCTGAAGTTCCTCATGAACGACTGGGGACCGGCCAAGTTCCGCCAGATCCTTGAGGATGAATACCTCGGCTTCAAGCTCCCGGACGGCCCCGCCGCTCCCAAGCCCACATCTCCCGGCGACCATATTGGCGTTCACGAACAGAAGGACGGCAAGTTCTTCATCGGCGTCACCCCCACTGTGGGCCGCACGTCCGGCGAAGCACTGGTTACGCTGGCTGACACCCTGGAGAAGCACGGCAGCTACCGCCTGCGCACTACTCCTCACCAGAAGCTGGTCATCCTGGACGTGGCCAAGGAGCAGGTGGAACCGCTGATCGCTGAACTGGACACACTGGGCCTCTCCGCCCGCCCGTCCGTGTTCCGCCGCGGCACCATCGCCTGCACGGGCATCGAGTTCTGCAAGCTGGCCATCGTGGAAACCAAGGTCACGGCGGCCACGGCAATCGCTGAGCTGGAGCGCCGCCTGGCCGACCTCGTGGAGACCAAGCAGCTGCCTTCGGCACTGTCCCTCCACATCAACGGCTGCCCGAACTCCTGCGCACGCATCCAGACGGCTGACATCGGCCTGAAGGGCATGATGCTGCCAACGCCCGACGGCGACCCCACCCCGGGTTTCCAGGTCCACCTCGGTGGCGGGCTGGCCAACAACGAGCGCGAAGAAGCCGGTTTGGGACGCACTGTCCGCGGCCTCAAGGTCACCGTGGAAAACCTGCCCGATTACGTGGAGCGCGTGGTCCGTAAGTTCGTCGCCGTCGGTGCCGAGGGCCAGACCTTCGCGGAGTGGGCACACTCGGCAGATGAAGGAGATCTCCAATGACAGATCCCGCCACCATTACCAACCTGGCCAGCGCAGCCGCCCGCCCAACGTTGCGCTCCCATGAAGAGCTCATAGCCTTGGCTGAGGCCGGGGCTGCCGAGCTCGACTGGAACGCGTCCGCGCAGGATGTCATCGCCTGGGTGGCCCGCAACTTCGAGCTGCCCGCGATCACCGTTGCTTGCTCCATGGCCGACGCCGTCCTGCCGGCCCTGGTCGCGGACCAGCTTCCCGGCGTCGACGTTTTGTTCCTGGAGACCGGCTACCACTTCAAGGAAACGTACGAGACCCGCGATGAGGTCGCGGCGAACCTGCGCGTCAACGTTGTGGATGTCCTCCCGGAGAACACCGTGGAACAGCAGGACCGCTTGCTGGGCAAGGACCTGTTCGCCCGGGATGCCGCACAGTGCTGCGCCTTGCGTAAGGTTCAACCGCTGCGCCGGTCCCTCTCCGGATACGAGGTGTGGTTCACCGGAGTCCGACGCGATGAGGCACCCACCCGCACCAACACACCGGTGGTCACGTGGGATGAAGGCTTTGGCTTGGTCAAGGTGAACCCCATGGTGGACTGGACCTTTGATCAGCTGATCGAGTACTCCGAGGAGAACATCCTCCCCGTCAATCCCCTCCTGAGCCAGGGCTACCCGTCCATTGGCTGCCAGCCCTGCACCCGCAAAGTGGCCCCGGGTGAAGATCCCCGCGCCGGCCGCTGGGCAGGATCCGACAAGACAGAATGCGGACTACACACATGAGCACTTCTACAACCAGCGAGGACCTCGAGTTGAACCAGTTGCAGAGCGAGACCGAGGAATCCGCCGCGGCGTGGCGGGCATCGCGAAGCGGGCACGGCGGATCCTCGGTCGAGCGCCTGAGCAGCTTGGACACCCTCGAGTCCGAAGCCATTCACATCATCCGCGAAGTTGTTGCCGAGTTCGAGAAGCCTGCGTTGCTGTTCTCCGGTGGCAAGGATTCCGTGGTCATGCTGCACCTGGCCACCAAGGCGTTCTGGCCGGGCAAGGTTCCGTTCCCGGTCCTGCACGTGGACACGGGACACAACTTCCCCGAGGTCATCGACTTCCGCGACCGCACGGTGGAGCGCCTGGGCTTGAAGCTGGTTGTCGGCTCGGTCCAGGAGTTCATTGACCGCGGCGAACTTGCCGAGCGTGCCGATGGCACCCGCAACCCGCTGCAGACCGTCCCGCTGTTGGACGCGATCCAGAAGAACAAGTTCGACGCCGTGTTCGGTGGCGGACGCCGGGACGAGGACAAGGCCCGTGCCAAGGAGCGCATCCTGAGCCTCCGCGACGAATTCGGCCAGTGGGATCCGCGTAACCAGCGTCCCGAGTTGTGGAACCTGTACAACGGCCGCCACACGGTGGGCCAGCACGTGCGTGCATTCCCCATCAGCAACTGGACCGAGCTGGACATTTGGCGCTACATCGAGCGGGAAAACATCGAGCTGCCGGGCCTTTACTACGCCCACGAGCGCGAGGTCTTTGCCCGCGATGGAATGTGGCGTGCTGTGGGTGAGGTTTCCGAGCCATTGCCGCATGAGGAAGTCATCACCAAGCTGGTCCGTTACCGCACAGTGGGGGACATGTCCTGCACAGGTGCCGTCGAGTCCGACGCACGCACTGTGGCCGACGTCGTTGTTGAAGTCGCTGCCTCCACCCTGACCGAACGTGGCGCCACCCGAGCAGATGACCGCATCTCCGAGGCAGCCATGGAAGACCGCAAGAAGGACGGGTACTTCTAAATGAGCACCGAAACACTGGCAGCCGGGCTGGAGACAGCCCTGCCCACCACCCTGTTCCGCTTCGCCACCGCTGGATCCGTGGACGACGGCAAGTCCACTTTGGTGGGCCGCCTCCTTCACGATTCCAAGGCGATTCTTGCTGACACGCTCGACGCCGTTGCCCGCACCTCTGCGGACCGCGGCTTCGGCGGAGACAAGGGCGGGATCGACCTTGCACTGCTGACCGACGGCCTCCGCGCCGAGCGTGAGCAGGGCATCACCATCGACGTCGCTTACCGCTACTTCGCTACCGACCGCCGCAGCTTTATCCTGGCGGACTGCCCCGGCCACGTTCAGTACACCAAGAACACGGTGACCGGCGCGTCCACTGCGGATGCCGTCGTCGTGCTCATTGACGCCCGTAAGGGTGTCCTGGAGCAGACCCGCCGCCACCTGTCCGTGCTGCAGTTGCTGCGCGTTGCCCACGTGATTGTGGCCGTGAACAAGATCGACCTTGTGGACTTTAGCGAGCAGGTGTTCCGCGACATCGAAGCAGACGTGCAGAAAGTTGCACGCGAGCTCGGCCTCGGTTCCGATGGGGTTGCTGATTTGTTGGTGGTCCCGGTGTCCGCCCTGGACGGCGACAACGTGGTGGACCGCTCCGATCGCACCCCCTGGTACACCGGTCCCGCACTGCTTGAGGTTCTCGAAACCCTCCCGGCCGCTGACGAGCTCGAGGCCGAACTGGAGAGCTTCCGCTTCCCGGTCCAGCTGGTGATTCGTCCTCAGGGTGCCTTGGCACCGGATGCCGTTGCTGCCGGACTCGATGTGGAGGCTTACCGTGACTACCGCGCCTACGCCGGCCAGATCACCGAAGGCTCGGTCAAGGTTGGCGATGAAGTGTCCGTCATCAGCCCGGGCCACGAACCGCGGACAACCACGGTGATCGGCATCGACTTCGCCGGCCAGTCGCTGGAGGAAGCCGCGGCTCCGCAGTCGGTGGCCGTCCGCTTGGCGGACGAGATCGACATCGCCCGTGGCGACACCATTGCTGCCGCCGGAACGGTCCGCGAAAGCACTGCCGATCTGTACGCGTCCCTGGCGTGGCTCTCGCCGAAGCCGCTCCGTGAGGGCCAGAAGGTCCTGGTAAAGCACGGTACGCGCACGGTCCAGGCCTTGGTCCGTAACGTCACGGGCAAGCTGGATCTCGCCACGTTCAATGTTGAGCCTGCTTCCAACTTGGAGCTCAACGACATCGGCCACGCGCAGCTTCGTTTGTCCGCTCCGCTGCCGCTGGAGAACTACCTGCACCACCGCCGCACCGGCGCTTTCCTGGTGATCGATCCGATCGATGGCAACACCCTTGCCGCCGGCTTGGTGAAGGACCACCCGGGCGATCACGAAGACGAACGTTACGTCATTTAGGGTCATACGTAGTCACAAAACCGCAGCTTGTTCGCGACTCCTCACGTTGTACGGCGGGATCCCGAACAGGCTGCGGTTTTCTTTTTTGGGGAAGGACCCATGCCACAGAACACCATGCTCAGTACGCTCCTGAACTCCGGCAAGGACCTGGTCCTGGATGGAGCCTTGGCCACGGAACTCGAAGCCCACGGCTGCGACCTTGAAGACGCCTTGTGGTCAGCCAAGGTCCTGCTGGAGCAGCCGCACCTGATCAAGCAGGTCCACCGGGACTATTTCGACGCCGGTGCCTCCGTGGCGATCACGGCCAGCTACCAGGCCACTCCGCAGGGTTTTGCACGGCGAGGATTGACCGTTGAGGAGTCCCTGGAACTGGTGGCACTGAGCGTCAGATTGGCCGACGAAGCCCGCGCGGAATTCCTTGCAGCCAACCCGGAGGCCGGCCCGCTTTTGGTGGCCGGCTCCGTGGGTCCCTACGGCGCCTACTTGGCTGACGGCTCGGAATACCGGGGCGATTACACGCTTTCCGCCGCGGAATTCCGCGATTTTCACCGGCCACGTATTGCCGCGCTGGTAGAGGCCGGGGCGGACTTCCTGGCGTGCGAAACTCTGCCGTCGTTCGCCGAAGCGGAGGCGCTGTTGGAGCTCGTGGCGGAGTTCGACGTCGAATCCTGGTTTACGTTCACGCTGCGGGACAGCGGCCACATCAGTGATGGAACGCCCCTCGCGGACGTGGCAGCGCTGCTCAGCGCGGAACCGCGCGTGACCGCCGTCGGGTTCAATTGTGTGCCGTTGGAACTGGTCACTTCTGCTTTGGAGGCTTTGCAGGCGTCCTCGGACAAGCCCTTGGTTGCCTACCCGAATTCCGGGGAGAGCTACGATGCCGTCACCAAAACGTGGGGTCCGTCCGAGGGCGTCAAAGGCGATGGAACGCTGGCTGGATCTGCAGCTGATTGGCGGGAGCGCGGTGCCCGTCTCATAGGTGGATGCTGCCGCACAAGTCCTTCCGACATTGAAGGCCTGGCCGCCAATATGACGCCACGTGAACCTGCGTGAACCTTGGTTTCTGCGGGATTGAAGCGGAAATATGACAGTCCCTACTGTGAAGGCATGACCTCTCCGGAATGGTCCTTGCTTGCCCTTGACGGGCGATGTCACGGGGCCTGATCTTCGCCCCAACTCGCATCCCACATTCATAAGGACCCCCCATGGCAAACACACCCGAGTCTCCCAACACAGGCACCACCCGCATCGTCGCCGGTGAGAGCAACAAACCCAAGCGCCGCCGCACCGTGGAAATCGCACTGGCCGTTGGCCTGGTGCTCCTCATCGGCGCTGGCGCCGCAGTAGCCTCCGCCGTTTCAAACAACACTGAAGCCGCACCGGCACCCACCACGTCGCCGGCTGCTGAGCTCAAGCTCGGCTACTTCTCCAACGTGACCCACGGCCCGGCGCTGGTAGGCACCAGCAAGGGCTTCATCGCCAAGGAACTGGGCGATACGAAGCTCAGCACCCAGATCTTCAACGCTGGCCCCGCCGCGATCGAAGCCCTGAACGCCGGCGCCATTGACGCCACGTACATCGGCCCGAACCCGGCCATCAACTCGTTCGTCAAGAGCAACGGCGAATCCATCAACATCATCGCCGGAGCAGCTTCCGGTGGCGCGCAGTTGGTGGTCAAGCCGGAGATCAACTCTGCTGCCGACCTCAAGGGCAAGGTCCTGAGCTCCCCGCAGCTCGGTGGCACGCAGGATGTAGCCCTCCGCGCATGGTTGGGCGATCAGGGATTCAAGACCAACGTTGATGGCAGCGGAGACGTGAACATCAACCCCACCGAAAATGCGCAGTCGCTCAAGCTCTTCCAAGACGGAAAGCTCGACGGCGCGTGGTTGCCTGAGCCTTGGGCCTCCCGTTTGGTGCTCGAAGCCGGGGCGAAGGTCCTGGTTGATGAGAAGGATCTGTGGGAGAAGGGTGACTTTACAACCACCATCCTGATCGTGAACAAGAAGTTCGCGGCGGAACATCCGGAAACCGTGAAGGCTCTCCTCAAGGGCCACGTGGAATCGGTGAACTGGCTCAACTCGGCATCTGCTGAGGAGAAGGCCACCACCATCAACGCTGTCCTGAAGGACACTGCAGGCAAGCCGCTTCCGGCAAACGTGATTGAACGGGCTCTGCAGAACATCAAGTTCACCACCGACCCCCTCGCCGGAACGTACAACAAACTGCTGGAGGACGGTGTCAAGGCGGGCACCACCAAGCAGGCCGACATCAACGGGATCTTCGACCTCCGCGCTTTGAACGAGGTTGAAGGCAAGAAGACTTCGGCCGCAGGACTTGGCCAGGACTAAGCACTAGCAGGCTGGTCCGCTTCCCCTGATGTAGCTGGGGGAGCGGACCGGCCTTCAGGCACATCAGCTCTACCAATCAACATGAAGGATGGGACCATGCCAGTCGTACTCGAGAACCTGGGCAAGCGCTTCGGCAGCGGCGCCCCGGTGCTGGACGACGTCAACGCCACCATCGCCCAAGGCGAGTTCGTGGCCCTCCTCGGTGCGTCCGGCTGCGGCAAGTCCACCTTGCTGAACATCATGGCGGGACTTGAGCACCCGACGTCGGGCGCCCTTGAGGTTCCCAGCGACGGTGCTGCCTTCATGTTCCAAGACGCGTCCCTGTTTCCTTGGTTGACGGCGCGCGGCAACATCGAGCTCGCCCTGCAGTTGGCGGACAAGTCCAGCAGCAAGGCGAGCCGACGTGCCCGCGCAACCGAACTGTTGGAACTGGTGCACCTGGGCGGCGCCGGAGACAAGCGTCCGCACGAGTTGTCAGGCGGTATGCGGCAGCGCGTAGCTTTGGCCCGTTCCCTGGCCCAGGACCGGCAGTTGCTGCTGATGGACGAGCCTTTTGCCGCTTTGGATGCCATCACCCGTGACCTTCTGCACGACGAACTGGAGCGGATCTGGAAGGAAACCGGCCGGACCATCGTTTTCGTCACCCACAATGTCCGCGAGGCTGTCCGATTGGGCCAGCGCGTGCTGTTGTTGTCTTCGCGTCCCGGCCGCGTGGTGGCCGAGTGGGATGTCACTGAGGAACACCGAACCGACGCTGGCCGCGCCGGGGAGCTGACCGGAATTATTACCCGCCGTCTTCGCGAGGAGATCCGCCGCCATGCCAAGTAATCCCATCACCACCGAAGAGCGGACCCTTCCCGTGACTGATTCCAAAGAGCACATCACCTCCCCGTCGCTGAAGGGCAATGCCTCCGAACTCCGGGACCTTGAAGCGGGCTTGGATAACCTGCAGTCGGACACCGGACGCAAGCGCGGAATCGACTGGAAGCGCGTCCTTCTCCCGATCGCGGCGCTGGTTGTCCTGATCCTCGTGTGGCAGTTCTACGTCTCCCTTGGTCTGAAGCGGCGCGACCAGGTGCCGGGTCCTTTGGACGTGCTGCACCAGCTGGTTGTGCTCTGGGGCGAAGGCAAAGTTCAGGAATCCGTGTGGACCTCCTTGCAGCGCGGATTGGTTGGCTTCCTGATTTCCGTGGTCATTGCCACCCCCGTTGGGCTGCTGCTGGCACAAGTTGCTCCGCTGCGCCGGGCGTTCGGGCCGCTGATTTCCGGGCTTCAGGTACTTCCGTCCGTGGCCTGGGTTCCCGCGGCCATCATCTGGTTCGGCCTCACTGATGCCACCGTCTATTTCGTCGTCTTCATGGGTGCTATCCCGTCCATCATCAACGGGCTCATCTCCGGCGTGGACCAGATCCCGCCGCAGTACCGAAGCGTGGGTACAGTCCTTGGCGCCAACCGTCTCCAGATGGCGTTGCAGATTGTCCTTCCCGCCGCGCTTCCCGGGTACATTGGCGGACTCAAGCAAGGCTGGGCGTTCTCCTGGCGATCCCTCATGGCCGCGGAAATCATCGCCGTGGGCGGCACTATCGGCTTCGGCTTGGGCTCTTTGCTTGATCAGGGCCGGGTTTTGTCGGACATGGCAATCGTGATGTCCGCGATCCTGCTCATCCTGGCTGTGGGCATTCTCATCGAGCTTTTGGTGTTCGGGCCGATCGAGAAGCGTCTGCTGCAGCGCCGCGGTCTGCTGGCCGGCAGCTCCCGCTAACTCCCGTTGGGTGCGGCGTCCGTGGCACCTCACCCAAACGCCAAGGCCCGACGGCGACCTCCCGCCGCCGGGCCTTACGTCACCTTCCTTCCGACCCTTTATCACCTAATGCCCATTTTCGGGCAACCCTCTATCACCGGGTGAGCGAGGGAACGGCTGAAACAGTTGATTATGTGAGCGAGCGTTGGCCCGCCGCTGCCCGCTGCGTTAAGGCCCACCGGGGCCTAGAATCGGCGAATGGGCATCCTTACGTTCAGCATCAACGTTACCTTGGACGGCTGTGTGGACCATCGGGGGGGAATCGCTGATGACGAGACACACGCCCATTACACCCGCCTGCTGGAACAGAACGGTGCCATGCTGTGGGGCCGCACCACCTACGAAATGATGGAGAGCTATTGGCCGTTGGTGGCCAGTGGCGAGGTCGATGCACCGCCGGCGCTGCGCGACTGGGCCGTGACGCTGGAGGCCATGGTCAAATACGTGGTGTCCTCCACACGGGACGAATTCCCTTGGAATAACAGCCACCATCTCACCGGGGATCTACGCGCTGCGGTGCAGGATCTCAAAGACGGGACTCCCGATGGTGTGCTTGTGGGCAGCGGGAAGCTTGCCACCGAGCTGGACCGATTGGACCTGATCGACGAGTACAGATTCCTCGTCCACCCCATGATTACCGGCCACGGACCTACGCTGTACCAAGGCGGGCTGCCCAGCACCCGGCGCCTTGAGTTGATCACGGCCGAGCCGCTAAGCAACGGCGCGGTGGCCATGCACTACCGGCGGGCCAAGTAAGGAATGAGCCGGCACTACCCGGTGTTGTTCCGAACATGCACAACAAACGGATAGGCTTCCTCTCCTTCGGGCATTGGGCACGTGTCCCTGGCTCGCTGGTCCCAACAGGCGGAGAGGCCCTGAAACAAGGAATCGAACTGGCGGTTGCCGCTGAGGAATTGGGGATCGACGGCGCATTCTTCCGCGTCCACCACTTCGCGAGGCAGCAGGCTTCACCTTTCCCGCTTCTCAGTGCAATCGCAGCACGGACCCGCCGGATCGAGATGGGTACCGGCGTGATCGACATGCGCTACGAGAACCCCCTCTACATGGCTGAGGAAGCAGCAGCCACGGACCTCATCAGCGACGGCAGGCTGCAGCTCGGCGTGAGCCGTGGTTCACCCGAGCCCGCACGCAACGGAGCAGCGAACTTCGGCTACGTCCCGGCAGACGGCGAGGACGGCGGAGACATGGCACGGCGCCACACCGCCCTTTTCCGGAAAGCTATTGCCGGACATGGGGTAGCTGAGGCGGACCCGCAGTATGCCGGCGGGGCTACCGGGCTGCTCCCCATTCAGCCCCAGTCGCCCGGCCTTGCGCAGAGGATTTGGTGGGGTGCCGGTACCCGTAAGACAGCCGTCTGGGCAGCCGAGCAGGGGATGAACCTTATGAGTTCCACGCTCCTCACCGAGGACACAGGTGTGCCCTTTGATGAGCTGCAGGCCGAGCAGATCAGGCTCTTCCGCGAGGCCTGGGCCGCAGCCGGTCACGACTTCGAACCACGGATCTCCGTGAGCCGCAGCGTGATCCCCATCCTGGACGACGTGGACAACCACTACTTCGGGCTCCGCGCCCAAGCGGACAGCCAGGATCAGGTAGGAATTCTCGACGGCGCGTTGTCCCGTTTCGGTAAGAGCTACATCGGAGAACCTGATCACTTAGCGGAGGAGCTGGCGAAGGACGCAGCCGTGCAAGCAGCTGATACCGTCCTGCTCACTGTGCCCAACCAGCTTGGCGTGGACTACAACGCCAAGCTTCTGGGGAATGTGGCCAAGCACGTGGCACCGGCCTTCGGCTGGACTCCGAGCAACCGGGAGGCCACCCAGCTCCCGCTCCGCTAGGCCGGGTTCTTTGGAACCATCGAAACCGGGGCAACTCCCGCGGACAGCACCGACGTAGCAAGCTCAACGCAGCCCCGGAAAGACGGTAATGTTGCTGGCTGTGTGTGCGCCCGCGCAAAGAAACGCAGAGCGCATCCCAGCCCCTTCAATGACGAAGGCCAGCCCCTTCAATGACGAAGGGACCACGCAGAAAGCAAAGGTTGCCCATGGACATTCAGAACCTCCTCGACGACATTGTGGGAGCAGTTGAACCGCACGTCGGCCAAGGAGATGTAGCCGATTACATCCCTCAGCTGGGCGCGGTGGATCCCCATCAATTCGGGATCTCCGTGGTGACCCGGGACGGAGAAGTCTTCTCGGCAGGGGATGCCCACGTGGAGTTTTCCATCCAGAGCATCTCGAAGGTTTTTGCGCTCGCGTTAGTGCTGGCCGCCGACGGCGATCACATTTGGAAGAGGGTCTTCCGCAAACCTTCGGGCAACCCGTTCAATTCCTTGGTCCAGCTGGAAAGCGAAGCCGGAATCCCTAGAAATCCGTTCATCAACGCGGGCGCAATAGTGGTCACTGACAGGCTCCTCAGCCTGACCGGAAACGCGGCGCATGCGGTGAGGGACCTGATGCGCCAGGAAACCAGCAACGGAAGCATCGACACTGATGAGCGCGTGGCATTGTCCGAACTGGGCAAGGGACACCGCAATGCCTCGCTGGCCCACTTCCTGGCAAGCTGCGGCAACCTGGAGAATCCGGTGGATGACGTCCTGGACTCCTACGCAAAGCAGTGCGCCTTGGCCATGACGTGTGAAGACCTGGCGCTCGCAACACGGTTCCTCGCATCCAACGGCTTGGGAGCAGACGGGACACTGCTGTTGTCCCCGGCGCAAACCAAGCGGATCAATGCCGTGATGCTTACATGCGGAACGTACGACGCCGCTGGCGAATTTGCCTACAGGGTGGGACTTCCCGGCAAGAGCGGAGTGGGTGGCGGGATCGTGGCCGTGGTTCCCAACAAGTGTTCAATCAGCGTCTGGAGCCCTGGGCTGGGACGGTCCGGGAATTCCGTGGCTGGTGTGGCCGCGCTGGACGAATTCACAACACGCACGGGCTGGTCCGTCTTTTAGGAGCATGATGGAGGCATGACCCCCAAGGACGGAAAGGCCACCAAACCAGCCAAGGCGCGCAAGCCAGCTGCGCCCGCGCCGGGAACCCAACCCACCGCCGTCGCATTTTTGCAGCGGCTGGATATCCGCCAGTCGGACGTTGAGCAAACCAAATACCAGCGATATTTCAAGACTGGCAAGGGTGACTACGCCGAGGGTGACTTCTTCATGGGCGTCCGGATGGGTGAGGTTTTCACGCTGAGCAAAGAGTTCGCGGCCATGGCCTTGGAGGACATCGAACAGCTCCTTGAGCAGGACATCCACGAGGCCCGCGCGGGCGCCGTGAAGATCATGGCGCTCCAAACGCAGAAAAAGAAGACCACGGAAGAACGGCGCCAAAGCCTCTACGAGCTGTATCTGCGCAGGCATGACCGCATCAACAATTGGGACTTGGTGGACCTTGGCGCGGGACAGGTGGTGGGTGGTTGGCTCATGGATAAAGCGCGGGATCCGCTCTACGAACTGGCCCGTTCGGAGAACATGTGGGAACGCAGGACGGCAATTGTCGCCACCTCGGCGTTCATCCGGGAAGGCCAGCTGGACGACACCTTCGCTATCGCCGAGATCCTGCTTCACGACCATGAAGACCTCATCCACAAAGCGGTGGGAGGATGGGTTCGCGACGCCGGGCGAAGCAGTCGCGAACGCCTGCTCGCCTTCCTCGACCAGCACGCCGCCACCATGCCCAGGACGGCCCTTCGTTACGCCATAGAGCATCTCGGAAAAGAACAGAGGGCCTATTACCTGACGCTCAGGGACAGGGTTTCCCCGAATTAGGCGTGGAAATATGTGACGTTGGATTACCCAGCGTTACCGGGTGTTTCCGAGCCTTTGAAGCATGTTACGGGGCCGCCCTACAGTTTTTTCATGGCAATACAGGACATTTACCCCACCGCACTGCGGCTGCTTGGCCGCCCGGTGCTGGTGGTGGGCGGCGGACCCGTCGCGCAGCGTCGCGCCAAGGGACTGCTCGACGCCGGTGCGAAAGTCACGGTGGTCGCTCCCGTTGCCACCGAAACACTTCGCGGACTCGCAGCTTCCGGGCTCCTTGGTTGGGAGCAGCGCGAATACCGCACATCAGACCTCGACGGCGTCTGGTTCGTTCAGACTGCCACCGGCACTTCCGCTGTGGACACCCAGGTAGCGGCCGACGCCGAAGCGCAGCGCATCTGGTGCGTGAACGCCTCCGACCACGAAGCATCAGCTGCCTGGACACCGGCCGTGGCTGTGGTGGATGACGTCAAGATCGCCATCAACGCGGGGGGAGACCCTCGCCGCGCCATGGCCCTTCGCAATGCTGTGGCCACCGCCCTCGAAACCGGCGACCTGCCGCTGCGCCGGCACCGCAGGCCGGACACCGACGGCAAGACCCCTATTGGCTCTGTTGCTTTGGTGGGCGGCGGTCCGGGCGACTCGGGACTTATCACCGTCCGCGGCAGGCGCCTCCTGGGCCAGGCCGACGTCGTGGTTGCAGACCGTCTTGGTCCGCGTGAGCTGCTCAAGGAACTGGCCCCGGATGTCCGTGTGATCGAGGTAGGTAAGACCCCTGGCCATCACCCGGTTCCTCAGCTCGAGATCAACCGCATCCTCGTGGATGAGGCCCTGCAGGGTAACCGGGTGGTCCGCCTCAAAGGCGGCGACCCCTACGTCTTGGGACGCGGCGGCGAGGAAGCAGAATTCTGCCGGCAGAACGGCGTCGAGGTTGAAGTGGTCTCCGGCGTGACATCGGCAATTTCGGTTCCCGCTGCTGCTGGAATCCCCGTGACGCACCGCGGCCTGGCCAAGGGCTTCAGCGTGGTGACCGGCCACGAAGAGCTGTCCGAAGTCCCGGCCCGGCCGGATCACACTGTGGTGTTGCTCATGGGAGTGGCACAATTGCGCGATTCCGCGGCCGAGCTGGCTGGCTCGGGTCTGCCTTTGGACACACCAGTAGGTATCGTAGAGAACGGGTATTTGCCGGACCAGCGCGTCACAATCGGCACTCTGGGTACCATCGCGGACCAGGCGGAAGCCGTGGGCGTGGCCAACCCGGCGGTCATTGTGATCGGCGATGTTGTCCGTGTCAGCCCCTTTGCACCCCAGCACTTCAAGACCGCTGACTACAGCACTATTACCCCCAACCGTCCCCGCGTCCGCAGTAACTGAGAAGAAGAAGGAACACAGCCGTGTCAATTAGCACCCCCGTAGGTTCTGCGGACCGTCCGCTTCGCGTCGCCGTGATCGGCTCCGGCCCTGCCGGCGTTTACGCAGCGGACATCCTGACCAAGAGCGAGGCCGTCAAGAGCGGCGAACTCAACGTCAGCATCGACCTCTTCGACCGTTACCCGGCACCGTACGGCCTGATCCGCTACGGCGTGGCACCGGACCACCCCCGCATCAAGGGCATCGTCAACGCCCTGCACAAGGTCCTGGACCGCGGCGACATCCGCTTCTTCGGCAACGTGGACTACGGCACGGACATCTCCATTGAGGACCTCCGTAAGCACTACGACGCCGTCATCTTCGCCACCGGCGCCATCAAGGACGCGGACCTGAACATCCCGGGCATCGAGCTCGAGGGTTCATTTGGCGGCGCGGACTTCGTCTCCTGGTACGACGGACACCCGGACGTTGCCCGCGAATGGCCATTGGACGCCAAGGAAATCGCAGTGCTCGGCAACGGCAACGTGGCCCTTGACGTGGCCCGCGTCCTGTCCAAGCACGCCGATGACCTGCTGGTCACTGAAATCCCGGACAACGTGTACGCCGGCCTGAAGAACTCCCCGGTTACGGACGTTCACGTGTTCGGCCGCCGTGGCCCGGCACAGGTCAAGTTCACCCCGTTGGAACTCCGCGAGCTTTCGCACTCCAAGGACGTGGACATCATCCTCTACGCCGAGGACTTCGAATTCGACGAAGAGTCCGACCGCCAGGTCCAGACCAACAACCAGACCAAGACCATGGTGGGCACACTCACCAACTGGATCGCAGAGCAGCCCGAGGACCTTTCCGAGCTCACCGCTTCCCGCCGCCTGCACCTGCACTTCCTGCACAGCCCCGTTGAAATCGTGGACTCCCCGGACACCCCGGGCAAGGTTGCCGGCATCAAGTTCGAGCGCACCGAGCTGGACGGCACGGGCAACGCCCGCGGCACCGGCGAGTTCATCGACTACCCGGTCCAGGCCGTGTACCGCTCAATCGGCTACTTCGGTTCTGCCCTGCCGGACGTCGAGTTCGACCACAAGAAGGGCGTCGTCACCAACGACGGCGGCCGCGTCCTTGACGCCGACGGCCAGCACGTGCCGGGCCTTTACGCAACGGGTTGGATCAAGCGTGGACCGGTCGGCCTCATCGGCCACACCAAGGGCGACGCACTCGAAACCGTCACGTACCTTTTGGAAGACCGCGAAAACCTGCCGCTTGCCGAGGTTCCCGCGGCAGACGCCGTCGTGGATCTGCTGGACGCCCGCGGCGTCCAGTTCACCAGCTGGGAAGGCTGGCTGGCACTGGACGCCCACGAGCTCGCTCTCGGCGCCGCTGCTACCGAGGCCGGCACCTCCCACGGTGTTGAGGTCAAGCGTGAGCGCATCAAGGTTGTTCCCCGCGAGGACATGGTCAACATCTCCCGTGACGGCGTTTCCGCGCAGGTCTAGTTTCTAAAACAGAAAGCGGGGCCACTCAGTTGGAGTGGCCCCGCTTTCTGTTTAAGGGAACGTGGACCGTTGAGGGAAACGTGAACCGCCGTGGACCGTTGTGAGTCCGCGCTACCGCGGTGCCTGGTCCGAGCAGTAATCCAGGTTCCGGTACACGCTCTGAACGGCGGCATCGGGATCGTGGGCTTCCAGGGCATCAACAAGTTCGTCGTGGCCTTCGCGGGGGATGCCGTTGAAGCCTCCCTTGCGCTGCTGCCGGAGGAGGTCGTTGTGAAACACTCCGCCGAACGACACGTACAACTGATGCAGCAAGGGATTTCCTGACGCCAAGGCAACGCGCTCGTGGAATTCCCAATCGGCACTTGCCCACGTGGGGTAGTCCTCGGCATGCCAGGCATCGTGGCGGAGGGCCAAAAGGCGGCGCATCTCCGCCAGGTCCTCGGTGGTGGCGTGCTTGGTAGCCAGGCGGGCTGCCTGGGTGTCCAAACCGAGACGCACCTCAACGATGTGTTCCTGCGTGTGCTCCAGGTACATCCGCTGCGCCGCGCCGGACATCTCACTGTTGGCACGAACGTACGTGCCGTCTCCGCGACGTACTTCCAGCATACCGGAGTGCGCCAGCGCCTTGATGGCCTCGCGCAGGGTTCCCCGCGAAACACCGAGAGTTGACATGAGCTCGGGTTCGGCAGGGATTCGCTCCTGCAGAGGCCATTCGCCGGACTTGATCATGTCCCGCAGCTTGGCGGTGACCTCCTCGGCAAGGGCCGGACGGTGCGAAGGGGTGAGTGTCATGCTGTCCTCGCTCCGGATTTGGTGGCAGTGCGCTTGCTGGTGAGCATGTGGGAGGTCACCATGAGGGCAACCGCCACGATGGATAGCAAGCTCAGCGGCAGCACCCAGCCGCCGGTAGCACTGTGGAGCAGCCCCATGCCAAACGGGCCGATGGCCGCGATCAAGTAGCCCACTGATTGGGCGATGGTGGAGAGTGCGGTGGTTTCCGCCGTCGAACGTCCGCTGCGGCTGATGATCACCAGAACCAGCGGGAAGATGCCCAGGCCGAAGCCGAACAACACGGCTGGGATAACCGCCAGCGACGTCGGGAGCCACAGCATGGCCGCGATGGCTACCAACGTGCAGCTGCTGGCCAAGTACAGCGAGGGGCGCAGCATGCCGGGGCGGGAACCGAAGGCCAGCAGGATCATGCCAGCGGCGACTGAGACCAGCTGCATGACGCCGAATTGCAGGCCGCTCTCGGAGGCGCTGAGGCCTTGTGAGGTGAGGATATACGCGAACCAACTCATCACTGCATAGGCGAGGAAGGCCTGGAAGGTGAAGATTGCGGTGATCAGGATGCCCAGGCGGGTGCGGAGGAGAGGCCACATTGATACCCGTGGACGGTGGGTCTTGGTGGAGTTCCGGTGGGTGTGGAGGACTACTGGCAGGAAGCCAAGGAGCGCGGCGACGCCCAACAGGCCCCACGCTGCCAATCCCATGGACGGCGAGCCGAGTTGTTGGGCCAACGGAACACTCACCACGGCGGCAAACGTGGCCCCGCCGGACATGGTGAAGGTATAAAGGCCGGTCATCATGGAAGTGCGGTCCGAGTAATGCTCACGGATGAAGGACGGCATGGCCACGTTGCAGACTGCCAGTCCGGACATGGCCAGAACGGTGCCGCCAAGGAGTGCGCCAGTCACCGGGATTCCCCGCACCAGCAAGCCGCCAGCCAACAGGGCCAAAGCTATGGCTATAGCCTTCTCCACGCCCACGCGGCGCGTCAGCCATGAAGTCCCCATGCCTGCCACTGCGAAGCACAGCAATGGGATGGAGGGCAGGATGGACGCCACCAAAGCGCCGTATCCCAGCACCTGCTGCAGCTCATGGAACAAGGCCGCCGCGCTAGTGATGCCCGCGCGGAGGTTCAAGCCGATGAGGACCACGGCAATAATTCCGACGACCGCCACCACTCGAGTCTTAGGCGCCGCTTGCGCGGGGGAGACTTGAGGGATATTTCCTGTGGTTGTAGTCAGAGAAGTTGATGCCATGTTTAAAGGTTAGACGTTTGACGTCTAATGTCGAGGGTTTTGTGGTCAAGCTCTCCGCTGGAGGCGTTCCGGGACGGTTATCTGGGGTTTCTGGAACCTAGTCGCTGCACAGCAAGCGCAAGCCACAGCTGCACTCGATCCTGCGTCTGCGAGGGATCGTAGCCCGTCAGTTCGGTGATCTGGGCCAGACGGTACCGCACAGTATTGCGGTGCAGGGTCAGGGCCTCGGCCACGGCAGCCACCGAGCCGTTGTGATTCAAATAGCTCTCCAGTGTTGCCACCAACTCGGCCCCGTGGGCGGCGTCGAACTTCCGCAACGGCGTGAGCGATTCGCTGGCCATGTCCGCCAAGGGAACATCCTCGCTGGCGAGCAGCAGGGACGTCAGGCTCAGCCGTTCAGGCTCGTTGACCGGCAAGCCGTGCGCCACGGCGTCGCGCGCTTCAAAGTAGCTCCACCGAAGGCCGTTTGGCTTCGTGTAGGCCCCGCCGATGCCAATGACGGCATGGATGCCGGCTTCCTGCAGGTGGTCACTGAGGCTCTTGGCCAAAGCGGTAGCCGAGCTGCCGTCGTCGCTGATGACCGTCACCAGATCCTTCCCGACGACGGCGCTCACGCCGGCTTCCAAGGACTGGGGCAGGGAAATGCTGATCAGCTGTTTGTGGTGTGCAGCAGACTCGGCCACCAGCACTACGTTCTTCCGGGTGCTGTTGACACCAACGCCAGCCAAACGACGGGCGGCCTCGATGCTTTCCAGCGTGCCGTGGATGACGTCGTCCAGAACCTGCCCTGCCATGGCCCGCTGGGACTGACGCTGCTTGACCATGTTGTTGAGCTCAACACTGATGAGGTTTTGCGCGTAGCTCACTATTCCGGAGTCAACAAAAGGCTGCCGGAGCCACAGCGTGCAGGCATCCCGGCGGCCGGTGGGAATCGGATACGAAGCCCAACCATCCGCCGTCGGGGACGGTTTCCCCACCACGCTGTTGTACAACTGCGCGCTGAACTGGGTGAGCACAACGTCGGTGCGCAGCATGCTGCCCAGCTGTTTGAGGAGCTCGTTGAGTCCGCCGCCGGTGAGCAGCGAGCGGGCCAGGATCTGGTGGCCGGCAAGCAACCGTTCCAAGTTGGAGTAGTGATCTGCGGAATGCGATTCCGCCACGAGTTTGCCGATTGCGATGAAGGGGATCTCGTAGGGAACTTCCACCAGCGGCAGGCCCCAGCGGTTGGCTTCGGCAATGAGTGCTTCCGGCACGGCTTCGTGCGTCAGGCCAATTCCGAAACCGATCCCCACTGCTCCGGCGCGTTGGGCCTGACGGACAAAACGGCGCTGATCCGCGGCACTCTTGAGACGAAGCCCGGTGGTCAGGACAAGTTCCCCGCCGCTGAGGAAGCGTTGGGGGTCTTCGAGTTCGGTCACTGCAACCCAGCTAATGTCCTGGTTCCACGTGGTCTCCGCCAGCCCGGCCCGGCGGAGTTTCAGGGAGGGGACAGCGATCAGCGAAGCGAGGGACATTGCCATGCTTTAAAGCCTAACCCGGCACTGGGCAAGCGCACTAAGCGGTGGGTTCTTATGTGTGCAGCTGACTATTCCTTGGACCACCTCCCTGGCATAGGCTCTGATCAGCTAAACCCATGCCCAGACTCCGAAAGAGGGTTGCACACCGTGGTTCAAACCTTGCAGAACTTCATCAACGGCGAATTCGTTACGCCGGCAGGTACGGGTCTTCTGGACATCGTGAACCCCGCCACCGGGGAAATCGTTGCCAAGTCTCCCATCTCGGTCCAGGCCGACGTTGACGCCGCCATGACCGCGGCCAACCAGGCCTTCAAGTCCTGGAAGAAGGCCACCCCGGGCCAGCGCCAGTTGATGCTCCTCAAGCTCGCCGACGCCGTGGAGGCCAACAGCGACGAACTGGTTGAAGCGCAGCACCGCAATACCGGCCAGGTCCGCTCCCTCATTGCCTCCGAGGAAGTTGCAGCCGGCGCAGACCAGCTCCGCTTCTTCGCCGGCGCTGCACGCATCATGGAAGGCAAGTCCGCGGGCGAGTACTTCGAGGGCCACACCTCCTACATTCGCCGCGAACCGATCGGCGTCGTGGCCCAGGTTGCGCCGTGGAACTACCCGTTCCTCATGGCCATCTGGAAGATCGGTCCGGCCCTTGCAGCAGGCAACACCATCGTCCTGAAGCCCTCGGACACCACCCCGGAATCCACCTTGGTCCTGGCCCGCCTGGCCGGCGAGATCTTCCCGGCCGGTGTGCTCAACGTTGTCCTGGGCACCGGAGAAACCGGCGCCATGATGGTTGACCACAAGGTCCCCGGCCTGGTGTCCATCACGGGCTCCGTCCGCGCAGGTATTGCCGTGGCCAGCGGTGCAGCAAAGGGACTCAAGCGCGCCCACTTGGAGCTTGGGGGCAAGGCTCCGGCCATCGTCTTCAAGGATGCCGATATCAAGAAGAGCGCGGCGGCCATCGCCGAGTTCGCCTTCTTCAACGCCGGCCAGGACTGCACGGCCATCACCCGCGTACTGATCGAGGATTCGGTCCACGACGACGTTGTGGCTGCAATGGTTGAGCACACCAAGACCCTTCACACCGGTTCGCAGAACGACGAAGACAACTACTTCGGCCCGCTCAACAACGTGAACCACTTCAACGCAGTGACCTCCGTGGTGGAGCACCTCCCGGAGAACTGCAAGATCGAAACCGGCGGCCACCGCGCAGGGGAGAAGGGCTTCTTCTTTGAGCCCACCATCATCTCCGGCGCCAAGCAGACCGACGACATCGTGCAGAAGGAAACCTTCGGGCCCGTCATCACGGTGCAGAAGTTCAGCACGGAAGAAGAAGCGCTCGAGCTGGCCAACGACGTCGAGTACGCCCTGGCTTCGAGCGTCTGGACCACCGACCACGGCACGGCCATGCGCATGAGCCGCGACCTGGACTTCGGTGCGGTCTGGATCAACACCCACATCCTCCTCACGGCAGAGATGCCGCACGGCGGCTTCAAGCAGTCCGGCTACGGCAAGGACCTCTCCATGTACGGCGTGGAGGACTACACGCGCATCAAGCACGTGATGAGTGCACTCGACGCGTAGTGCGTTTCGCCCCGCCCGTACAAAATTCCCAGAAAGGCAAACCCATGACTACCACCGCGAACGAGCTCTCGTACCGCATCGAGCAGAAGCGCAACATCAACGGCACTTTCCCCGGCCCCAAGTCGCAGGCACTTGCCGAGCGTCGCGCCGCCGTCGTTGCTGCCGGAGTCGCCTCCGGCGTCCCCGTCTACGTTGAAGACGCCGACGGCGGCATCATCCGCGACGTCGACGGCAACTCTTTCATTGACCTCGGTTCAGGCATCGCCGTGACGAGCGTCGGCGCGTCCGATCCCGCCGTCGTCGCCGCCGTCCAGGAAGCTGCCGCGCACTTCACGCACACCTGCTTCATGGTCACCCCGTACGAGGGCTACGTTGCAGTAGCCGAGCAGCTCAACCGCCTCACCCCTGGCGACCACGCCAAGCGCACCGTGCTGTTCAACTCCGGCGCCGAAGCCGTGGAGAACGCCGTCAAGGTTGCTCGCCTGGCTACCGGCCGCGACGCCGTGGTTGCTTTCGACCACGCCTACCACGGCCGCACCAACCTGACCATGGCACTGACCGCCAAGGCCATGCCGTACAAGACCAACTTCGGCCCGTTCGCGCCCGAGGTCTACCGCATGCCCATGAGCTACCCGTTCCGTGAAGAGAACCCGGAGATCACCGGTGCCGAGGCCGCCAAGCGTGCCATCACCATGATCGAGAAGCAGATCGGTGGCGACCAGGTTGCCGCGATCATCATCGAGCCCATCCAGGGTGAGGGTGGCTTCATCGTTCCGGCCGAAGGCTTCCTCCCGGCACTGTCCGCATGGGCCAAGGAAAAGGGCATCGTCTTCATCGCTGACGAGGTCCAGTCCGGTTTCTGCCGCACGGGCGAATGGTTTGCCGTTGACCACGAAGGTGTTGTCCCGGACATCATCACCATGGCCAAGGGCATTGCCGGTGGCCTTCCGCTCTCTGCCATCACCGGCCGCGCGGACCTGCTCGACGCCGTTCACCCGGGCGGCCTGGGCGGCACCTACGGTGGCAACCCGGTTGCTTGCGCTGCAGCACTAGCAGCGATCGACACCATGGAGCAGCACGACCTCAACGGCCGCGCCCGCCACATCGAAGAGCTCGCCCTGGGCAAGCTCCGCGAACTGGCTGACGAAGTTTCCGTGGTTGGCGACATCCGTGGCCGCGGCGCCATGCTGGCAATCGAACTCGTCCAGGCCGGTTCCAAGGAACCCAACGCCGAGCTCACCAAGGCTGTTGCTGCCGCTTGCCTCAAGGAAGGCGTCGTCATCCTGACCTGTGGCACCTACGGCAACGTGATCCGCCTGCTCCCGCCGCTGGTCATCAGCGACGAGCTGCTGATCGACGGCCTCGAGGTCCTCGCTGCAGCCATCAAGGCCCACGCGTAAGTTCACACACAAGCAGGGCCGGGTTCATTCGTGAACCCGGCCCTCTTTGTTCTTTAAATACGTATCCGTCGAGTTCGCGGGAACGCGCCGAGTTCGCCGGAGTTGTCCGGCGGCCTGGCACGGTTCCCGCGACTTCGTTGCTCTTGGGACGGGTGGGGAAGGCGGGCCCTATGCCCCGGCAGCGGCCAGCCGGGCCTTCTTCTTCAGCACCGAGTTCTTCCGGGTTGTCCGCAGCATGTCCACAGTGAGCAGCACCAGTGCCAGCCACACTACGCAGAAACCAATCCAGCGGGCCGTGGTCATGGTCTCGTGGAATACGGTCAATGCCACGATGAATTGGAGCACCGGAGCGAAGTACTGCAACAGGCCGATCGTCGTCATGGGAAGACGGCGGGCTGACGCGCCGAAGAACAACAGGGGCACTGCAGTGATAACGCCGGAGGCCACAAGGAGCCAGAAGTGCCCGGATCCCTGGGTGGTGAGGGTTGCGGCGCCGGAGACGCCCAGGACCACCATGGTCACGGCTGCGAAAGGTGCCAGCACCACCGTTTCAACACTGAGGCTGGTGAGCGCATCCACCTTGGGGCCAACCCGTTTCTTGACGAATCCGTACAGGCCAAAGCTGAAGGCAAGGAGCAGGGCGATCCATGGCAGCTGGCCATAGGAAACAGCCAGGACACCGACGGCCACAAAACCGATTCCGACGGCGGCCCACTGCAAGGGACGCAGTTTTTCCTTCAGCACAAAAACGCCGAGCAACACCGAGACGAGCGGGTTGATGAAGTAACCCAGGGACGTTTCGACGGCGTGGCCGGTGGTAACGCCGAAAGTGTACGTCAGCCAGTTGACGGCTATGAGCACAGCCGCCAAGGCTAGTGGACCGAACACTGTACGGTCCTTTACCGCAGCGCCGAAAACCCGCCATGCCCGCGTAATAGTGATCAGAAGAGCGCAGAAGATCAAGGACCAGACGATGCGGTTCGCCACAATCTCCACAGCGCTGGCTGGCATGAGGACGAAGAAGTAGAGGGGAAGCAGACCCCACAAACCGTATGCGCCAATGCCGAACAGCACTCCCGCGGTCGACTCGCTTCTCACGGGCTTGCCGCCCGAGGGAGCCGGGGCGCCGGTGCCTCCACCGCCGGACCCGGTTGTCGCCGTCGTTGGCTGGTTTGACGAAGGGGAGTTGGCAGCTATCTGATCCGGAGTCGACACATTGTCGCCAACACCGGGCCAGCCCGCAATATTCCGCAATCTACGTGAATTTCTGTGACTCCTGCCATATAAGCCGCCGGGCGCAGGGGTGACACCTAGAATTGGAATCTGCGCGCCCCAAGCAGGGCGTGGCTCACTGCTTCGGAAGGGCTAACGGTGTCCAACTCAGCCGCAACAACCCCAAATCGTCCGCTTCGTGTCGCAATCGTTGGCGCGGGACCCGCAGGCGTGTACGCCGCGGACATCCTGACAAAATCCAACGAGGTCAAGGACGGGCAAGTGGAGGTCAGCATCGACCTTTTCGAGGCCTATCCGGCACCGTACGGCCTGATCCGCTACGGAGTGGCCCCCGATCACCCGCGGATCAAGGGGATCGTCAATGCGCTGCACAAGGTTTTGGACCGCGGTGACATCCGGTTCCTGGGCAACGTCACCTACGGCCGGGACCTCACGCTCCACGATTTCCGAGCCTTCTATGACGCAGTCATTTTCTCCACGGGGGCCATCAAGGACGCCGACCTCAACATCCCGGGTGTGGAGCTGGAGGGGTCCTTCGGCGGCGCCGATTTTGTTTCCTGGTACGACGGCCACCCGGACGTTCCCCGGGACTGGCCGTTGGATGCCAAGGAAATCGCCGTGATCGGCAATGGTAACGTGGCCTTGGATGTGGCCCGCATGTTGGTCAAGCATCCGGAAGAACTTCTGGTCACGGAGATTCCGGACAACGTCTATGCGGGCCTGAAGAAATCGCCGGTCACGGACGTTCACGTTTTCGGCCGTCGTGGTCCGGCGCAGGTCAAGTTCACGCCGTTGGAGTTGCGGGAGTTGTCGCACTGCAAGGACGTTGACATTGTCCTTTACCCGGAGGACTTCGAGTTCGACGACGCCTCAGACGAGGCCATCAAAACCAATAACCAGATCAAGACCATGGTCAACACCATGACCAACTGGCTGGTGGAAGAACACGCGGAATCGGACCAGCCCTCCTCTCGGCGCCTGCACCTGCACTTCCTGCACAGCCCCGTGGAAATCCTTGACTCACCTGGGACGCCCGGGAAGGTCTCCGGCATCAAGTTTGAGCGCATGGAACTGGATGGAACGGGTAACGTCAAGGGCACGGGGGAGTTCATCGAATACCCGGTCCAATCGGTCTACCGGGCAATCGGCTATCACGGTTCGCCGTTGGAGGAGCTTGAATACGACGCCCGCCGCGGCGTCATCCCGAACGACGGCGGTCGCGTCCTGGGCGCCGACGGCGAGCCCGTGCCGGGAATCTACGCCACAGGGTGGATCAAGCGCGGACCTGTGGGTTTGATCGGACATACCAAGGGCGACGCTTTGGAGACCATTGGCTTCCTCCTGGAGGACAGGCTGAATCTTCCTCCGGCGGAGAACCCGGATCCCCAGGCAATCATCGACCTCCTTGAAGAACGCGGGATCGAATACACCACGTGGGAGGGCTGGAACAGGCTTGATGCCCACGAAGCTGCTCTAGGGGCCGAGTGGACTGCCGCCCAAACGCACGGTGACGGGTCCGGCGTCGAGGGTGACGGTGTGGTCCGTGAGCGCATCAAGGTTGTCCCGCGGGAGGAAATGATCCGGATCTCCCGCGGCTGACAATCTGGTTGTGCCGAACTAGACTTCTCGGTACTGTCCCGGCCAGCACATGTGCAGCGCACCATTGTTGCGGACTATCAGGGAGTTTCGATTGAGGAATCCAGTCCATCCGCCCGTTCCCGGCAGTGATGCCGCGGAGCTGCTGCAGAAGCGTGCCCTTGCCAGCCACGAAAACCTCGATTCCCTCAGGTTCGGGACGTTTGAGGACATCTCCGGCCTGCGCCGTTTGGTCCGCGAATCATGGCAGCGTTCGGCGAGCCTGCAGGCCAACCCGGACGTCCCGGAGGCGCCCCTGGCCATGGACCGCGATGAGCTGGAGGAGTACCGGCGGCAGCATCCGTTGGCCACCATCATGCCGGTCATCAAGAAGTTGCTGGTCCAGCCGAGCCACGACAGCGGGCTCTTGGTGGCGGTGGGTGATGACGTCGGGCGGCTTTTGTGGGTGGATGGCGATCCCGTGATGCAACGCCGCGCCGAGGGCATGATGTTCGTGGCCGGAGCCGATTGGTCCGAAGCGTCCGTGGGTACCAGTGCCCCGGGCACCGCGCTGGCCCTTGACCGAAGTATTCAGATTTCCGGTGCGGAGCATTTCAAACGGTCCGTGCACCCGTGGAGCTGCACAGCTGTTCCGTTTCACGATCCAGATTCCGGCGCCGTGCTGGGCGTGGTGGACATTACGGGGACTGAGACAGCCGTGGCTGCGCATACCCTGTCCCTGGTGGAGGCGACGGTTGCTGCCGCCCAGGCGCAACTGCGCATTGAACGGCTGACCCTTGCGGCCGCCGTCAAGGACAAACCTCGACGCCGGAGCGCGGCTGCCACATCCAGGCACGCCCTGTACCGGAACAGCCTGCAGTTGTTGGGCCGCGACCAAGCCTTGCTGAGCATAGAGGGCAGGACGGTTTCCCTGTCCGCGAGGCACAGCGAGATCCTGGCCATCCTCAGCAGCCATCCGGCGGGATTGAGCGCTGAGGACCTCTGCTCACAGCTGTATCCGGGGGATGGCTCCGCCGTCACATTGAGAGCGGAAATGGTCCGCCTCCGCAAAGTTATTCAGGAGCTCAGCCCTGACGCGGTCCCGGAATCCCGTCCCTACCGGCTGCCGGTGGAGCTGTTGCCGGACTCGGGTCAGGTCCTGAGTTGCCTGCAGCGCGGTGCCCACCGCATCGCCCTGGAAATCTACAAAGGTGCGCTGTTGCCGCGGTCGGAGGCGCCCGGCGTCGTGCAGTTGCGTGAAAGGGTTTCGCACCTGCTGCGCGAGGCACTGCTGAGCGACGGCAGCGTTGAGTCGCTCCTGAAATATGCGGAGCTTCCTGAGGCGAAGTACGACGCCGAGCTCCGCCTTGCCGTTCTGAAGCTCCTGCCGCCGCGCTCACCCAAGAGGGCTGCCGTGGTGGCCGATCTTGAACGGATCGAGTCCGAGCTCAAAGCGTGAGCTGACTCACAAGGTTGCAACGTAGCTGCAACCTCCCCGCTCCTAGGCTCGGATCAATGGCGATAGCCACCGTGATTCGCAGCAAAGGAGCTAGCAATGACTGTTTACGCACAGCCGGGTGCCGAGGGTTCGAAGGTCACTTTCAAGGACCGCTACGAGAACTGGATCGGCGGCGAATGGGTTGCCCCGGTCAAGGGCGCCTACTTCGAGAACATCACGCCGGTGACGGGCAAGGCTTTCTGCGAAGTTGCCCGCGGCACGTCCGAGGACATCGAACTGGCCTTGGATGCGGCCCACAAAGTTGCACCTTCCTGGGGCAAGACCTCGGCCACCGAGCGCGCAGCCCTCCTGAACAAAATCGCCGACCGCATTGATGAGAATGTGGAGCTTCTGGCCGTTGCCGAAACCTGGGACAACGGCAAGCCCGTCCGTGAAACCCTCAATGCAGACATCCCGTTGGCAGCCGATCACTTCCGCTACTTCGCCTCCGCCGTCCGCGCGCAGGAAGGCAGCCTCTCCCAGCTGGACGAGGACACCACCGCGTACCACTTCAAGGAACCCCTTGGCGTTGTTGGCCAGATCATTCCGTGGAACTTCCCCATTCTTATGGCCGTCTGGAAGCTGGCCCCGGCGCTCGCAGCCGGGAACGCCGTGGTGCTCAAGCCTGCCGAGCAGACGCCAACGTCCATCCTGGTCCTGATGGAACTCATTGGCGATCTTCTGCCGGCAGGTGTGGTGAACGTAGTCAACGGCTTTGGTGTCGAGGCCGGTAAGCCCCTCGCTTCCAGCTCCCGGATCCGTAAGATCGCGTTCACGGGTGAGACCACCACTGGCCGCCTCATCAGCCAGTACGCGTCCAACAACCTCATTCCCGTCACGTTGGAGCTTGGCGGCAAGAGCCCGAACATCTTCTTCGACGACGTTGCGGACCAGAACGACGCCTTCTACGACAAAGCCCAGGAGGGCTTCACGCTTTTTGCCTTCAACCAGGGCGAAGTGTGCACCTGCCCGTCCCGGGCGCTGGTGCAGGAAGGTATCTATGACTCCTTCATGGCCGATGTCACGGCCCGCACCAACAGCATCATTCAGGGCAACCCGCTGGACACGGACACCCAGGTTGGCGCTCAGGCATCCAATGACCAGCTGGAGAAGATCCTGTCCTACATCGACATTGGAAAGCAGGAAGGTGCCAAACTGCTCACCGGTGGTGCCCGGGCCGAGCTTTCGGGCGACCTGGCAGGCGGCTACTACGTCCAGCCCACCATTTTTGAAGGCCACAACCGGATGCGCATCTTCCAGGAGGAGATCTTCGGCCCGGTGGTGTCCGTGACAAAGTTCAGCGACTACAACGACGCAATCGGGATCGCCAACGACACCCTGTACGGGTTGGGCGCCGGCGTCTGGTCGCGCAACGGAAACGTGGCCTATCGCGCCGGCCGGGAAATCCAAGCCGGCCGCGTGTGGGTCAACAACTACCACGCCTACCCGGCAGGCGCCGCTTTCGGTGGCTACAAGTCCTCAGGTATTGGCCGTGAGAACCACGCCATGATGCTGGACCACTACCAACAGACCAAGAACCTCCTGGTCAGCTACAACGAGAACAAGCTCGGCTTCTTCTAGGAGCTTTTGTACAGCAGGTGCCCTGATGAAGGTGTTCAAGGGCATCTGCTGTACAAAAACCCGCATCATTCGTCCAGATCAAAGGAGATCGTCAATGTCCACAACCATGCAAGCAGCTGTTGTTACGGAGTTCGGAACCGACCTTACGGTCAAGGAGGTGGAACGCCCGACGCCGGGTCCCGGCCAAGCGCTGGTCCGCCTCATTACCTCGGGGGTATGTCACACCGACCTTCACGCCGCAGAAGGCGACTGGCCGGTCAAGCCCACACCGCCGTTCATTCCCGGTCACGAAGGTGTAGGTGAAGTGGTGGCCCTGGGGGAGGGAGTCACGGACGTTGCTGTTGGTGACCTCGTGGGGAACGCCTGGCTCTGGTCGGCCTGTGGTGATTGCCAGTACTGCCGGACCGGCTGGGAAACCTTGTGCGAGTCGCAGCAGAACGGTGGCTACAGCGTGGATGGCTCGTTCGGTGAGTACATGCTGGTGGACACCCGCTTTGCTGCCCGCATTCCTGAAGGCTCGGATCCTGCGGAAGTAGCGCCCGTTCTCTGTGCAGGTGTCACCGTCTATAAGGGCCTGAAGATGACGGAGGCAAAGCCCGGCCAGTGGGTCACCATCTCCGGCATTGGTGGACTCGGGCATATCGCGGTCCAGTACGCAGTGGCCATGGGGCTTCGTGTCGCAGCTGTGGACATTGCAGATGACAAGTTGGCGCTGGCCCGCGAGCACGGCGCCGAACTCACGGTCAACGCCCTTCATGAGGATCCGGCGGAGGTCATCCAGCGTGAGACGGGTGGCTGCCATGGTGTGTTGGTAACTGCTGTCCATCCTTCTGCCTTTGGACAAGCGATCGGCATGGCACGGCGAGGCGGAACGATTGTGTTCAATGGTTTGCCCCCGGGAGACTTTCCCGCGCCGATCTTTGAGATCGTGCTCAAGGGACTCACAGTTCGCGGCTCCATTGTGGGAACGCGCCAGGACCTCGAGGAAGCGCTGGAATTCTATGCCCAGGGAAAGATCAAGCCGACGGTCTCAACCAGGGAACTCTCCGAGATCAACGCGGTCCTTGACGAAATGAAGCACGCCAAGATCGACGGCCGAGTGGTCCTGAAGTTCTGATGGACAACGTCAGCTTGGAAGCTGCAGTGACGCTGCCTGGGGAAGATTTTTCCCGGGTGGCGCTCACCGCTGCATCCGTGGAACTCCTCCGAAAACTGTGGGACCAGCACGGGCCACTGATGTTCCACCAGTCCGGTGGCTGCTGCGACGGCTCCGCTCCCATGTGTTATCCAGCCGGGGAGTTCCTGACCGGTGATTCGGACGTCCTACTGGGGCGCTTTGATATCGGGGCAGGGGGTGAGGGGCAGCCGCTGGAATTCTGGATGTCCAAGGAGCAGTTCAATTACTGGTCCCACACCCATCTGACAGTTGATGTGGTCCCCGGGCGCGGTAGCGGATTCTCTGTGGAGTCGCCCGAGGGCAAGCGTTTCCTCATCCGATCAACCCTCATGGACTGGGAAGTTCCAAGCTAGAGCCAGGAGTGGCTGGTGTGACGGCGGCAACGAGCTTCCGCCACATCAGCCACACCTGTCACAGCCTGCGAAGGGTCGTCTCACTATCTGGGATAAATATGGTCGTCCACGGGCCGGACACTATTCTTGATGAGTCCTATACCACTCCCATCCAGAATGTGGCATTTTTATGAACATTTTCAGGACCAAGTCGATCGAGCAGTCGATCGCCGATGCCGACGAGCCCGGGCGTAAGCTGAAGCGCAGTCTCAGCACCTGGGACTTGATGATCATGGGCGTCGCCGTTGCTGTCGGCGCCGGAATCTTCTCCGTGGGCGCCAAGGCTGCCGCAAACTTTGCCGGCCCTGCCGTCACCATCTCCTTCGCCATCGCCGCTGTCACGTGTGCTCTGGCCATCATGTGCTACGCCGAATTCGCCACGGCCATTCCCGTTGCAGGCTCCGCCTACGTCTTCACTTACGCCACCATGGGCGAGGTTCTCGCATGGATCATTGGCTGGAACCTCATCCTCGAACTCTTCACAGCCGCAGCCGTGATCGCCAAGTACTGGGGCATTTACCTCAGTACGGTCTTCGGGTTGATGGGCGTTGAGATGCCGCCGTCGGTCAGCGTCTTCGGCGTGGACCTCTATTGGGGTGCCTTCCTCATTGTTGCGATCTTCACGGTCTTGCTGGTGCTGGGGACAAAGTTGTCCGCCCGCGTTGGCAACGTCTTCACGTTGATCAAGATTGCCGTGGTGCTGTTCGTGATCGTTGTTGGCTTCAGCTACGTGAAGTTCTCCAACTACACGCCGTTCGTTCCTGCGTCCGAGCCCACCGATGCCGGTGCCGCTGACGTTCTCAAGCAGTCCTTCTTCGGCTTCCTCACCGGGGCAGCTCCGGCCCAGTACGGGACGCTCGGAGTGTTCGCAGGCGCAGCCCTGGTGTTCTTCGCCTTCATCGGCTTTGACGTGGTGGCCACCTCTGCAGAAGAGGTCAAGGATCCGCAGAAGACCCTTCCCCGCGGAATCTTCGGTGGCCTTGCAGTGGTCACGTTGCTCTACATCCTGGTGTCCCTCGCCTTGACTGGCATGGTTTCCTATACGCAGTTGGCCGAGGTCAAGAACCCCACCCTGACCACGGCGTTTGAGGCCGTGGGTAATACGGACGCCGCCAAGGTCATTGCTTTCGGTTCCCTGGTGGGATTGACCACTGTGATCATGGTGCTCCTCATGGGCCTGTCCCGCGTGGTCCTGGCAATGAGCCGCGATGGCCTGTTGCCGCGTTCTCTGTCCAAGACCAGCGAAAAGCGTTCCACTCCGGCACGGTTGCAGATCATCTGTGGCGCAGCCGTTGCTGTGGTGGCTGGCGTGACCAAGGTGGACCTCCTTGAGGAAATGATCAACATCGGAACGCTCTCTGCGTTCGTGATGGTCAGCCTGGGCATCCTGGTGCTGCGAAAGAAGCGCCCGGACCTCAAGCCCGCCTTCCGGGTTCCGTTCGGAAAGGTCCTGCCATGGGTTTCCGCAGTGCTCTGCCTCTACCTCATGACCAACCTTGCAGTTGAAACGTGGATCTTCTTTGCGATCTGGCTGGTGATCGGCATGGTCATCTACTTCGCCTACGGTCAGCGTCACTCGCGGCTCAATGAGAAGTTCGCCGCGGCAAGGGACTCTGTCAGCGGTGCAACTGCGGGCAAGCAGTCCAAGGGTGATGAGGACGAAGATACCTTCTCCAAGGTATAGACCAATGTAAGCAGCTTGTCAGACAGCGCTGCGACAATGGCGTAAAAGGCGCCCGGGAACCACTGGTTTCCGGGCGCTTTTCTGTTCGCGTCCGGTTTGCTGCCAGCACCTGCCAGCATGACTTCGCCTCCAGCACCACCGACACGCCCATGCCACTGCGACTACGGCGCAGCATGCTCACTCACCCACTCCACCAACGGCCTCAGCACCTCCCAGCGGGCGGCTATGCGGTCCTTGGCTGAAGGGCTGGAGAGCCAGTCCGGCTGCCCGAGTTCTTCGCCAGCTGACAAGGACTTATGTTTGAGCAGCTCACCGCGTGGATGGTCCTTCTCAAAGCCCCGCGGAACGGTCTTGAGTTTCTCCCCTTGAATGGCGAAGCCGGCCCCTGCCACAGCCTCGACGATCTTCTGCAGTTCCAGTCCGCTCTCAGGAGCATCAACAGCACCCCGAAAACGTGCCAGTTGCGCGGGAGTGTGGGAATGGTATCCACCGCCGATCAATAGGCCGTCCGCGCTGATCTGGAGGTAGAACCCCACACCTTCCTGGCTGGCAGCGAAAGCGCCCTGCGCCGTTTTGTAGGGCGACTTGTCCGGGGAGAACCTAACGTCCCTATTGGGCCGGAAGATCTTAGCCTGCCCAAACCGGGGCTCCAGCTCCGAAAGGAGGGCAGTCAGCGGTTCTTTCACCTCGGCGTCGTACGTGGCTTTATGCTCCAGCCACCACTCACGGTTGTTGTTCTCTTCAAGCTCGGCGTAGAAGCGGAATGCGGTGTCAGGGATACCTTCAAATGTGCTCATAAAAGGATCCTAAGGACGCCCATGCCGCCGCAACCAGAGCCAAAGCAGGCTATGTGGAAAACAAAAAGATCACCCCGCCGCGGAGGTCCACGGCGGGGTGATCAGGAAAAGCGGTTGAGCTAAGATGCTTAGACCTTGTTGGCTGCTTCGGCGTCGGACTCGGTCTGGCCTGCCCCGAGGTTGGCGCGGAGCTTGGCACCAAGCTCGGAGTCAACGTTGGTCCAGTACTGGATGGCGCGTTCCTTGATGTCGGCGTTCTTCACGCCGCCAACGGCACCGGTGATGGTGTCCAGGAGGCGGGCCTTGGCGGCGTCATCGTAAACCTCGCGGTACAAGGTACCGGCCTGGCCGAAGTCGTCGTCCTCAGCGTGCAGCGTGTGGGCGGAGAGGGTGAGCTCGCCGTCGTTCTCCCAGCCACCGGCAGGTGACGTGGGCTCAACTGCAGCCGGGCCACCAACGGAGTTCGGTGCGTACACCGGGGTGGACGGGGAGTTGAACAGGAAGCGACCCTGGCCGTCCTGGCTGTAGTTGTTGACCTGGTTCTTGGGCTGGTTCACCGGGATCTGTGCGTGGTTGGTGCCCACGCGGTAACGGTGTGCATCTGCGTAGGAGAAGATGCGGGCCTGCAGCATCTTGTCCGGGGAAGCGGCGATGCCCGGTACGAAGTTCGACGGCGCGAAGGTGGCCTGCTCGATCTGCGCGAAGTAGTTCTCTGGGTTCTTGTTCAGCTCCATGGTGCCCACGTGGATCAGCGGGTAGTCAGAGTGCGGCCACACCTTGGTGAGGTCGAACGGGTTGAAGCGGTACGTTTTGGCATCCTTGTAAGGCATGACCTGGACGTGCAGTTCCCAGGAGGGGAAGTTGCCGTTGGCAATGTTCTCCTGGAGGTCGCGGATGTAGAAGTCTGCATCCGAACCGGCCAGCTCTTCAGCCTGGTCACCGGTGATGGTCTTGACGCCCTGGTTGGACTTGAAGTGGTACTTCACCCAGAAACGCTCGCCAGCGGCGTTGATCCACTGGTAAGTGTGCGAGCCGTAGCCCTGCATTTCGCGCCAGGAAGCCGGGAGGCCACGGTCGCCCATGAGCCAGGTTACCTGGTGTGCGGACTCGGGGGAGAGGGTCCAGAAGTCCCACTGCATGTCAGCGTCACGCAGGTGGGTGCCCGGGAGGCGCTTCTGGGAGTGAATGAAGTCCGGGAACTTGATGCCGTCGCGGATGAAGAAGACGGGGGTGTTGTTGCCAACGAGGTCGTAGTTGCCCTCGGAGGTGTAGAACTTCACGGCGAAACCGCGGGGGTCGCGCCAGGTATCGGGCGAACCGTTCTCACCTGCAACGGAGGAGAAACGGATCAGCATGTCCGTCTCGGCACCCGGCTGCAGGAACGCAGCCTTGGTGTAGGCCGAAACGTCAGAAGTGGTCTTGAAGGTACCGAACGCGCCGCCACCCTTGGCGTGCACTACACGCTCCGGGACCCGCTCGCGGTTGAACTGCGCAAGCTTTTCCACCAGGTAGTGGTCGGTGAGGATGATGGCACCGTCAGCGCCGACGGACTTCGAGTGCGCGTCGGACGTAACGGGGGCACCTGACTGAGTTGTTGAAATGGCAGTCATTGTTCTCCTTTTTCTTATTTCTGAGTTACGGAAGTTACGGGAAGCTGTTGTTTGGATTGGCAGTCCTGGCAGACCCCTTGGTACAGGACATCTGCGATCTGGATGGTCATGGGCTTTGAATTCTCATCCCAGTGCGGGGTGAGGCATGGCGCGTGGCCTACGGCGCAATCCACGTCCTCCACTTTGCCGCAGCTGATGCAGACGGCGTGATGGTGGTTATCGCCCACCCGGGTCTCATAGAGCGCCGGGGAGTGCGGAGGTTCAAAGCGGCGCAGCATCTGCAGGTCCGTGAGGTCACTGAGCACCACGTAAACGGACTGCGCCGTCAGTTCAGGAAGCTCTGTGCGGGCAGCGGCAAGGATGCCTTCAGCCGGGGAATGCGGATGATGCTGGACTGCGGCGAGTACTGCCAACCGCTGTTTGGTCACACGCCGGCCGTGCGCATGCAGGGCGGCTGCCCATTCTGCTTGCTCGGCGGTGTGATCTGTCATGCATTCATTGAAACACTTATTTTGAGGAGTTCACAATAAGGCAAGGCTAACTTCTGGTGAACGTAACAGATCTTCCAAGGGATTGGTGGTCTCTGCCGCGGATCGGCCCAGCGCATGGACCCGAATGGGAGCATCGGCGGTTTTCGGTTCCAAGGCAAGGCAGCTGAATCCGCTCAAGCCCCCAGTCAGTGGTAGTTCTGCCAAGGACGCCGCGATGGCCAGCAGTTCCGACGCCCGGATCTCGCGGATGGCGGTCACAGCCCGCGTAGGTTCGATCACCGTGTGGTGCGTGCCCGCCTGCACCGTCCGCACCAGCGAACCGGACTCAGCAGAAGGTTCGACGCCGTGGCTCACGTCATGACCGGAGCTCACCATGGATGTGGGGCGGTTGAGCCGCAGCGCCTCACGCACGGCGGCGTCGATAGCTTCCAGGCGGTGATCGGGTTCCCCCCGCCTGTGGTGGGCCGGCAACGAAAGCTGGGCTCCCGGCGTCGTGCTTTCTCCGTCCCAGCGGCCAAACAGGTGGAAGGTGGGCGTTGAAGACTCAGCCACGGGCTCGCCGATTGCCGAACCCAGCGGATGCCAGCGGTGGGCGAACATGACCGCGTGGCGGGTAGCCCCCAGCACATCGCGGAGCGCCGCGCGTGCCAGGTTGTGGCAGAAGAGCCAGTCCGACGCTGAGGCCAGGCCAAACTCCGTGGATGGATCGGAGAGGCGGATCAGGATGTGCCCTGCTGTGAGGGGATGGCGAGGCCGTGCAATTTCCCAAAAAGCCGAACGGTACAGCAGACGTCGCTCCAAGGTCATGTCAACTCCTTCCCGGGGGTGAGCCTACCAAGCGGCAACGGCGCGGACCATGGCAGAGGCAGGTGGGGAGCATTGCATCAGCCCGCTGCAATGCTCGTTAAGGTGGGACGGTGGCGAAACTACTGGCAGACATCACCCCTTTGAAGGAGAGCCCCGCTTTCCGGCGGCTCTGGCTGGGGGCCTCGGTGGCTGCAATCGGAACCCAGTTGACCTTGGTGGCTGTCAGCTTGGAGGTTTACCGGCTCACGCAGGAGAGCTTCTACGTTGGCCTCCTGGGGATCTTTGCGCTGGTGCCTCTGGTCATTGCCGGCCTCTATGGAGGTTCCGTTTCCGATGCATACGATCGCCGAAAAGTTGCACTGATTGCCTCGCTGGTCCTCTGGGCCACCACGGCCGCACTTGCCCTGCAGGCGTGGTTGGAAATCGGCAACATCTGGCTGTTGTATGCGCTGGTGGCCGTCCAGAGTGGCGCGCAGGGCATTAACGGCCCGGCTCGCAGCGCCATCATCCCCCTTCTGGTCCGCAAGGATTTGTTGCCGGCAGCCAATGCCTTGAGCATGTTGACGTTTGGCCTGTCCATGACCGCCGGGCCCCTCCTGGCGGGTGTCCTGGTGGCTACCATCGGATTCGGCTGGACGTACACCATTGATGTCATCAGCTTTACGTTTGCCTTGTGGGGCCTCTTTCGACTGCCACCGCTGCCGCCCTCCAAGGATGCCGTGCGCCCCGGGCTCCGCTCCGTGGTGGAAGGTTTCCGGTTCCTGGGGACCCGGCCCAACGTTCGCATGACGTTCATCATCGACCTCATTGCCATGATCTGCGCCCAACCCCGGGCCTTGATGCCCGCGATCGGCGCCGTGATGATCGGTGGCGGCGAAACCACCGTAGGCGTGCTGCTCGCCTCCACGGCCGTGGGCGCCTTCCTGGCCGGGCTTTTCTCCGGGCCACTTGGCAGGGTTCGCAAGCAGGGCAGCGCCGTGGTGTGGTCAGTGATTGGCTGGGGCGCTTCGATTGCCGGCTTCGGTCTGGTGGTGCAGTTGGCCGGGGATTCAGGCCGCAACGGCGTCACCGCCTGGCTGATTCCTGCTGCCCTCTGCTGTGCACTCGCCGGGATCTCGGACTCCATCAGCGCCGTTTTCCGCACCACCATCCTTCAATCGGCAACGCCGGACCACATGCGGGGCCGGCTTCAGGGAGTATTTATTGTGGTGGTGGCCGGAGGACCCAGAGTGGGGGACCTGCTGGCCGGCGGTGTCACGCAGTTCCTCAGCGAGGGAGGTGTGTTGCTCCTGGGAGGACTACTCTGCATTGTCCTTGCGTGGGTGGCTTCACGGATGCAGCCCGGATTCGTCGCCTACGACGCCAAACACCCTGTGCCCTGACAGTCGCCGGGTACCAGCCGGCCTGCCAACTGACCTTCTCAGCCGCGCCCCAACGTAGGCTGAGAACGGAACATGACGGGCGGCGTCGGCGTTAAAACGTGAAGAACCCTGCACAAGCCGAGGAAAGTGACAAGAACAACCGTGCATAAACACAACAATGGACTTAAGACTGCGGCGCTCTTTGGTGTGCTGTGGGCGGTGTTGTTGGGTTTGGGCGCCATCATCGCGGCCGGAACACGAAGCACCACGCCCATCTGGATCATGGCACTGATCGGTGTAGGGACCACTGCGTACGGATACTGGAACAGCGACAAGATTGCCATCCGTTCCATGGCCGCCTACCCGGTCACCGAGGCGCAGGCCCCGCAGCTGTACCAGATTGTCCGGGAACTCTCCGCGCGTGCCAACAGGCCCATGCCGCGGATTTACCTTTCGCCCACCATGACGCCCAACGCCTTCGCCACAGGGCGCAACCCCAAGAACGCTGCCGTGTGCTGCACCGAGGGAATCCTGCACCTCCTGGATGCACGCGAGCTCAGGGGCGTCCTTGGGCATGAGCTGATGCACGTGTACAACAGGGACATCCTCACCTCATCCGTGGCTGCGGCAGTGGCCGGCGTGATTACCTCCGTGGGGCAGATGCTGCTGATCTTCGGCAGCGGTGACCGGCGCAACGCCAACCCGCTGGCTACCATCGCCATGGCCCTACTCGCGCCGTTCGCGGCCTCGCTGATCCAGATGGCCATTTCCCGCACCCGGGAATTCGACGCCGACGAAGACGGTGCCGAACTCACCGGAGATCCGCTGGCGCTCGCCTCAGCCTTGCGCAAAATCGAGTCCGGAGTGGCGCAGTTGCCGCTCCCGCAGGACCAGCGGCTGGTCAACGCCTCACACCTGATGATTGCCAACCCGTTCCGTGGCGGTGGCATGCGGCGGATGTTTTCCACCCATCCGCCCATGAAGGAACGGATCAGCAGGCTGGAACGGATGGCCGGGCGCCCGCTCTCCTAGCCAGCGCCTACTAGATAGGTAAGCGCCTACTAGGTAAGCGCCGCCAGGAAGGGCTAAGCGAACAGGCCCTCGCCTATGAAACCGCCAGCTTGAACTCCCGGTGGTACCGCGAAAAGCCCCGAGCCGGTGTGCTTCAGGTACTCCACGGACAGGGTGTCACCCTTGGCTAATGCCAGTTGCATGGGGACGTAGTGAGTCCGGGGATCCTTGACGAACGCAATGAAGAACAGCCCGGCGTCGAGGTGCCCCAGCCCGTCCGAGCCGTCCGTAAAGTTGTAGCCGCGGCGCAGCATCCTCACGCCGCCGTTTTGGTCCGGGTGGGCCAAACGCATGTGGGAGTCCATGGGAATTAGAGGATCTCCGTTGCGCCCGGCCAGGGCGAAATCGGGAGCGCTGAATTCCTCGCCGCCGGACAAGGGAGCGCCAACACCCTTGGTCCGTCCGATCAGCCCTTCCTGTTCACGCAGTGATGTCCGGTCCCAGATTTCGATGTGCATCTGGATCCTGCGGGCTACAAGGTAGCTGCCGCCGGTCATCCACTGTTCGGACGCGGAGCCGGCGCCCACCCACACGTGCTCGTTCAGGAGTGCGTTGTCCTCTACCTTGAGGTTGTTGGTGCCATCCTTGAACCCGAAGAGGTTGCGGGGAGTGACCTGTGTCCGGGACGTCGATGACGTTCGGCCGAAGCCCAGCTGGGACCACCGCACGCGGACCTTGCCGAAGCCAATGCGGGCAAGGTTTCGGATGGCGTGGACGGCCACTTGGGGATCGTCCGCACAGGCTTGAATGACGATGTCGCCGCCTGTGCGGCCCGGTTGGAGGTCGTCACCCGGGAAATGCGGGAGATCGATCAGTGCCTCAGGCCGGCGGCCATCGAGCCCAAAGCGGACCTTTCCGTCCTTCTCGAATAACCCCGCCCCGAAGCCAAAGGTCAGCGTCAGCTTTGCGGCAGGCAGGTCCAAAGCCTCGCCCGTGTCTTCCGGTGGAGCATCATAGGGACCATCAACAGCGCCCGTCTTGCCTGTGGGTTTTCCTGTGGTCATGGACTCGGCCGCGGAGGTCCAGTCCTTCAAGAGCTTGATGAGTTCCTTGCGGTCCTCGGTGGTGACATCAAAGGCGGCCATGTGCAGGCGATCCTGGGCCGGTGTGGTGATACCAGCTTGGTGGTCTCCAAAAAACGGCACCGCGGCTTCACCGGCTGTGGAGTCCGGAGTGGACGCAGCAGCGGCAGAGAGCGCGTCATGTCCCAGGAAACCGGCAGCCAAGCCTGCGACCGCGCCGGCTCCACCCACCCCGGCGAGCGAGAGCAGTCCCCGGCGGGAGACACCTTTTCGGGAGCCGCCTTCGCGGGAGCCATCAGCGGCAGCTGCCGTACCGCCGTCGGCCGCTTCACGTGAAGGAACGACGGCGGTAGCCTCACCCGGGCGGTCAGTGTCCGCGCCGGTGTGTCCGAAAGGGCAGCCGCTCACAGCACCACGGCTGCGGTAAGCCTTGAAAGGGGCTCACCCAGCGAATCAACCAGGGCGGCGAGCTGTTGGACCTGTTCCTGGCTCAGCTCGTTGTAGTACACAAAGCCGTCACCTTTGGCGTGCTTTTTGAGTTCGGCCTGGAGAGCACCGAACTTCTCATCGAGTGACTTGGCGAGCTCGGCGTCTTTCTGCTCAAGCGCTGGCTTGAGGTTTTCAAAAGCGATTCGGGCGCCGTCCACGTTGGCCTGGAAATCCCAAAGGTCAGTGTGCGACCAGATTTCCTCTTCACCTGTGACCTTGCCGGTGGCAACCTCGTCCAGGAGTTCCTTGGCTCCGTTGCCCAGTTTGTCCGCCGTGATCTCCACTGTCCGGGTGCGGGTCACGAGGTCCTCGGTATCGGCCACCAGTTGAGTTGAAATGGCGGTACGTTCGGCCGGTGTCATGGCCGTGTACTCTGCCGGCGGGAAGAGGTCCTTCTCGGCGCGGTGCCAGCCGGTCCATTCTTGACCGGGCTCAAGGTCGGCTTCGCGGGCGTCCAGCTTGGGGTCCAGGTCCCCGAAGGACTCGGCTACCGGTTCGATCCGTTCCCAGTGCATGCGGGTGGATGCGTAAAGTTCGCGGGCTTTGGCGGCGTCACCGGCGGCGAAAGCCTCGGCGAAGGCTTTGGTCCCCACGATCAGCTGCTCGCTCTGATCTTTGACGTAGGCGGCGTACTGCTGGGAGCCGTTGTCCAGAAGCTTTTGGAAGTCGGCGTCCACGCTGGGCTTGTTGCCGGATTCAGTGACTTCAAACGAGGCCCGGATGCCGTCGCCCTGCATGCCGGGCTTGCAGGCGGTGTTGTACTTGCCTGCCGGAGCGGTGACCACCAGGTTGCGCGTGATGCCTGGGCCGATGTTCTCCACTTCCCCCAGGATCCGAAGGCCGTCCTCCGCCAGCAGGTAGAACTCGGTGACCTCCGTGCCCTCGTTCTTGACGGCGAATGTCAGGTTGCCGCTGGGAGCCGTGCCCGTGGATACCTTGCATTCGTTGGCGGTACTGCTGACCTGGATAGGTCCGTCTGCGGCCGCCGTGGTTTTGGCGTTGTCAGTGCAACCTGCAAGTGCCAGGGGCACGGCAGCGGCGGCGCCAATAACGGCAAGGGTCCGGCGAAGTTTGGGGGATCCGAGCATGGGGGGTCCTTATGTTGGGGGGTGACGAGACGGGGAATGACCCGGAAAAACTGTGGCCTAGGCCTGAGTTGCGACAGTGGGGACTGAACTGGCGCTGGGTGCCTTGGGAGGCGCGGAACGGTTGGCCCGGATGTAGAGGAACAGCACGGGAATGACGTAGAGAAGCCAGGCCGCGGCCTCCAGCCACGTGGTGGCGGGGGAGAAGTTGAGGGTGCCCTTGAGTAAGGTTCCGTACCACGACGACGGCGGTACTGCCGCTGAGACGTCAAAGGCAAGGTTGTGCAGGCCAGGAAGGATGCCTGCCTCTTGGAGATCATGGATTCCATAGGCCAGGACGCCACCGGCAATGATGATCAGTCCTACCCCGGTCCACGTAAAGAAGCGGCCGAGGTTGACCTTCAACACTCCGCGGTGCAGCAAATAGCCCAGACCGGCGGCAGCAACCAGCCCCAAGAGCGCGCCGATGAGTGGGAGCGTGGTTTCTCCCGTAGCTTGCGCTGCGGCCCAGATGAACAGGGCTGTTTCCAAGCCTTCCCGGCCCACAGCGAGTGCCGCCACCACCACAAGGCCCCAAGCGGCGCCGTCGGCTGCTTTATCCACCTGGGAGCGAAGCTCGCCACCTAGGCTGCGTGCGGTCCGGGCCATCCAGAAGACCATCCAGGTCACCAGTGCTACAGCAACAATGGACAAGCCGCCGCCGATTGCTTCCTGTGCCTCGAAGGTGAGGCCTTTGGGGCCGAACGTGAGCAGGGCGCCGAAACCCAGGGAGATGGCGATTGCCAGGCCCACGCCCGTCCACACGCGCGGAATCAAATGCCGTCGGCCGGTCTTGATGAGGTAAGCCATCAGGAGGACCACTATGAGCGAGGCCTCAAGGCCTTCGCGCAGGCCGATCAGGAAGTTGGCGGTCATGGATTTTCTTTCGCTAAGGGGAACCGTACTTAGGTTCGCCTAAGGAAGAAGGATACTGTCCCGCGCCTATTACGCAAACTATTCATGCCCTAATGCGTTTTCTCATTACGACAATCGATGGAGGCGGGACAGTAAAAAGCCGGGACGCGCCCCGTGATTTGGGGGCGCCGTCCCGGCCGTCAAAGCAAGTGCGCCGAGGCGCTCATGCCTGGTATTAGCTGCGGAAGTTCACGAACTGCAGGTCAGCCTCTTCGAACTTCTTGAGGATGTTCATGGTTTCCTGAAGGTCATCACGGGACTTGGAGGTCACACGGAGCTCGTCGCCCTGGATCTGGGATTTGACCGACTTGGGGGCTTCGTCGCGGATGATCTTGTTGATCTTCTTGGCGATATCCTGGGCGATGCCCTCCTTGATGGTGCACTCCAGGCGGAATTCCTTGCCGGAGGGGAACGGCTCACCCTGGTCCAGGGACTTCAGGGAAATGCCGCGCTTGATGAGCTTGGACTGGAAGACGTCCAGAACAGCCAGGACGCGGTCCTCCGAGTTGGCCTTCATGAGGATCTTCTCGCCGCTGAAGTCAATCTCAGCGCCAACGCCCTTGAAGTCGTAACGCTGGGCGATTTCCTTCTGGGACTGGTTGAGCGCGTTGGCAACCTCTTGCTTGTCTACTTTGCTTACGACGTCGAATGTGGATTCGCCTGCCATGACTCTCCTTAGGTTGGGGGCCCTGTGAGGGCGGTGGGTCTGGCATCCAGCCTAGTACGGAAGGCGCGGGTTGGGGCTGGGGAGTTCTTTCACAGTTCGCTCACAGCGCATGCAGGGTTGGAACAGAGGCTGGCGGTTGAGAGTTGTACCAGTTGGAAGAACGCATCGACGCAAGGATCAGCATGAGCAGCAAGGCCGTCCAGTCCATCGGCAAGACCGCAAGCGCGGCAGCAGGTTCACTTGGTACGGCTGCCGTTGCCGCCGCAAGTGCCGTGGCCGCCGCAGCGGTTGCTGCTTCGATCGTCCTGAGCCCGGTGCCCGATGCCACCGCCCGGATGGATGGCGTGCATGCTGACTTGCTGCGTGCTGTTCAGCTGAATCAGATCACTCCCGAACAGGCCCAGAAGTTTGAGGCCAAACTGGCTGGACGGATCCTCGGCGAAGCCTGAAATCCGGGGAAATCGCGGGCGTTGAGCCTCGATTAGATTCTTCGCTGAAAGTTCTGTAAGGTTGTCTCTGCCTTCGGTTACCGGATCTAAAAGAAACGGTCTCCGGAAGTGATCTTCTTTTGAAGTTCGGCAGATTACCCGAGCGGCCAAAGGGGGCTGACTGTAAATCAGCTGGCAACGCCTACGGGGGTTCGAATCCCTCATCTGCCACCCAAGGAAAATCCCCGGAACCACTGGTTCCGGGGATTTTTTGTGTGCCCGGGGGCGCCGAGGCCTGTGCGGCTACCACCCACATTGACCCGCACATCTGGTAACGCGCCGGAAGTTGGGGTCCGCCGGTCGATGTGGGTGATCAAAGTTGGTGGTGGGGGTACGGCCCATCCCGCACTGGTTCGCCTGACGGTCCGTTGTCGCTGTGCGGCGGGGAATCCGAATAATCAAGGGTCTCCGGAAAAGTCAGCGACGCTCCGTGGCCTGCCGCAGCTCAGCTATCTCCATCCGCAGGGCCGCGATCTCCGTCACGAGGTCAGCGATCTCGGCGCGAACCGGTTCCTCGGCTGCGGCAGCTTTGACTTCCGCCGCTGCTGCTACGCCCTCGGCGTTCTCCTCAATCCGCTGTACCAACCACGAAGCAATGGAGGCCGTGACAATACCCAGGACAGCAATCCCGCTCATCATTAGGGCTGCCGCTACGAACCTGCCTATGGGGGTGACGGGGTAAAGGTCTCCGTACCCCACGGTGGTAATGGTAGTGACCGCCCACCAAGCGGCATCGCCGAAGGTGGTGATCTTGGCTTGGGGGTCGCTCTGCTCCACGTCCAGCACTGCCAGCGCTCCGATGAGGATGAGCATGGCTGCTGCTCCTGCAACGTAAGTAGCCACGCGCCCGCGCAGTGTTTCACCAACGGTCCGCTGCAGTACGGACAACAACGTGACGAGTCGCAGCAGCCGGAGTGGGCGGAAGAAGGGAAGCACCACGATCAGGAGTTCGTGCAAATTCCAGAGGAACCACCGCATCCGGTCTTCGGCGAGCCAGAGGTTGACGAAGTAGTCCAAGGCGAAGATTCCCCAAGTGATCCACAAGACAACCTCGAAGGGGAAGGCCTCTGCACCGTTAACCCGGCCGATGACCTGCCAGGCATACGCCGTGAGGAAAATCAGGGCCGTGGCCATGAGGGGCCATTCAACGAGGTCCCGGTATCGCGCTTGTGTCATACGGGGAATACTAGTCATGCCCGGCGCTGGCGCAGGGGATGAATCTCATCAGGCGGCCGGAATCTCCAGCCAGTAACCGTCCAAGTGGTGAATCAGCTGGCGCCCCAAGCCACCTTTGAGCTGAATCCAGAGAGTGCTGTGATCGTTGGTCATGCCGTCGATGGTTCCCTCAATCCGGTTGCCGCGGGCATCCTTGAGGATAACGTTTTGGTGGCGGGCGAGTTCAGGCCAGAGCTCGCCTTGCGGCCTGGCGGTTTGCAGCGTGCTCAACGGGGTCCCCCTTGTTGTTCCATCTCTATGAGTTTCAGATATTGTGCACGTCTTTGATGAACCAGCGGTAAACGTTAGTGCAAACGTTGGACATAAACCGCCCCCAACCCTGCGGCGGGTCCACCATGCGGTCCAACTATTTCGCTTCAAGTTACCGGCGGGTAACATTAGCTCATGCACCTGCTTCTGCGAACCCTCCTGCTGCTGTTCACCTCATCCAAGAGATCAAAGGTTGGTGTCTGGGAAGAATCGTCGCTGCCGTTACGGGTTCTGCCTACCGACATTGATATTGCGATGCACGTCAACAACGGGATGTACTTTTCTTTGATGGATCTCGGCCGCTTCGATCTCATGGTGCGCAGCGGAGTCTGGACAAAGATGCGTAAGCGCGGGTGGACCCCGGTGGCGGCCGGTGAAACCATTGCGTTCCGCAAGTCGCTGCAACTTTGGCAGCAATACACTATTGAAACCCGGATTATCGGGCTGGATACCAAGGCCATCTTTTTTGAACAGCGGATGGTGGTGGACGGTGAAATCTACGCCCGTGCTCACATCGCTACCCGCCTGGTCCACAAGGGAAAGCCGGTGACGCAGGAAGAGATCATCGCTGAGTTTGGAGCGCCCCCGGCTGATCTCCAGTTGCCTGAATGGATCCACGAGTGGCGCGAAAACAACGCACTTCCCGGAGCCCGCCGGCCGGCCCCGCACATCTGGAGCTAAACGCCCACATCACGCCGCTGCAGGGCCACCGCTCCCAGCACAATGAGCGCCGCCGAGATGCCATAGAGCCCGGCGATGGCTCCCCAGTCCGCACCGTTGGCCACGGGTGAATTGCCGTATGCCCAGTGGTAGGGGGAAAGATTCAACAACCAGTCAACGCGAGGACTCTGCCGCCCAACGGCGTTGAACACGTAGCCCAGGACGGCCACGGCCGCGCCTGCTGCGATCCCGTACACCTTACGGCCGCTCAGCGCGCCGGCACAGAGCGCAGCCATACCGCTGAGCAGGGCCAACGCGGCAAACAGCAGCACGGCTCCGGCGAGATGCCCGACGTCGATGCCCAGTTTCGAGGGTCCGTTCAGTCCCAGCACCAACAGGAAAACGAGGATCGAAAGCAACGCAATCCGGACCACGATCGCCAAGGCACGCTCAAGGACTATCTGCACACGGGTGACGCTGTGGGCAAGCGTTAGCTCGAGCAACCCGGATTCCTCGTCCCCGCCAACGGCTGCGGCGCCCCATCCCACGGACGCCATGGACATCAGCAGAAACCCAAGAAGCCCAAACAAGGTGGCTTGGGTGTAGCCGGGACCTGTGGCGATCTGGTCATAGTTCAGGGCCTTGGTCATCTGGGGAGGAAGTGCGTTGATCAGATCCTGCATTTGCGCACTGCCTCCGATCGAGGGATACAGCGGCAGGTACAGCATGCAGGCGGCGCTCAATCCCAGCGCCCAAGCCAGTGTGGAACGCCACGAATCGGTGAGAGCCTTGGTGAACAAGGGGAGGATCCTAGGCATGGTGTGCTCCTTCGGCATGCCGTCCGGTTTTGGTGACAGGTGTTGAACTGGCGGGCGCTGAACTGGCGGGTGCTGAACTGGCGGGTGATGCGCCTTCAGTTTTCGCGCCATTAGTTTTCGGATTTTCAGTTTTTGGATGGGCGGCTTTTGCCCTGGCAGCTGACGGGGACCCGCTGTTCCCCGGAGTCTGACCGGTTCCAGAAGCTCGGTTGGTGTAGAGAGTCAGCACGGCTTCCTCCAGATCCGGTTCCTCCAGCACCAGATCCGTAAGTTCCAATTTGGCCAGTTCCTGGACCAAGGGTTGGACATCGCCGGAGAGTGTCGCTGTAGCATCAACGGTTCCGGCGGCGTGACCGTCAGCCTTGAGCTCCCGCAGCTTCACGTTGGCGACGCCAGGCACCCTGGCCAGCGCCGCACCGACGTCGTGCGCTTCGGCTCCGGTGCTGTTGAACCGCAACTGCCGCACCGCTGCGTTCCTGAGGGCCTCCACAGTGGAGACGGTGACGATTTCACCGTCGCGGAGGATGGCCACGGCGTCCGCGGCTTGCTGGACTTCGCTGAGGACGTGCGAGCTAAGGAACACAGTGGCGCCACCCTCCACGGCTTCCCGGACCATGGCGTGGAACACCTGCTGAACCAAGGGATCCAAGCCGCTGGTGGGTTCATCCAGCACCAGGAGGTCGGGCTTATGCATGAAAGCCTGCAGCAGTCCCAGTTTTTGCTTGTTGCCTTTGGAGAGCTTCCGGGTCTGGCGATCAAGATCGAGGTTCAGCCGCTCAGCGAGGTGGTTGACATGCTGGGGATCTACCGGCCCGCTGATTGCTGCGAAGTGTTCCAACATGCGGCGCCCCGTGGTCCTGTTCTCCAAGTGCAGCTCACCTGGCAGATATCCGATCCTCCGGCGCAGATCTGTCCCGGATGAGCGCGGATCCTGTCCCAGGACGGAGATGGACCCTGCGCTGGGCCGGATGATGTCCAGCAGGCAGCGCATGGTGGTGGTCTTGCCTGCGCCGTTCGGCCCGATGACGCCGAAGACCGTTCCCGCTTCCACTGCGAAATCAAGTCCATGGAGGACTTCCCGGGACCCAAATTTCTTTCGCAAGCCCTCTACGACGATTGCCTTGGTCACGGGGCATGCTCCTTTCCGTTGCTGGTGGTTGTTTGAAGTGCGTCGCGCGCGGCATTGAGGAACCGCGAATCCGTGTAGAAGCCGTGCGTATAGATCTCAAGGGCGGGCAACGTCAGCTGGCGCAGCAGCTCCGGTCCGATGCCCGTGGGCGCCACATCCAGCGCACGGGAGAGATGCCTGCCCAGCATGAGCATGGCGAGGCTGTTGGATGCGATGACCACGGCAGTGGACCGGACGTCGTCAAACTCCCGGATGGTGCCGGCGGCGATCCCGGCCTCGATGATCTCCTGGGTCTGCCTGACCACGGCATCGAAGAAGGCGTCGCCGGCCTCCGACTCATCACCGAGGGAGCGGCGTATGTAAGCAATTTCATCGGCGTACTGGTCCGGATGATTCAGGTAATCCTGAATCAGGTGCCCGGTGGAGTCGGGGTCCGATTTGTCCCTGCCCTGGGTAGCTGTCTGGGTGAGGACATGCTTGTCGCAAGCCTCCCGGAGTCCTGCTTTGCTGCCGAAATGATGGATGACCAGTGCGGGGCTCACTCCCGCTATGGCGGCGACGGCCCTGACCGTTGCACGGGCGAATCCATCGCGGCCGAACAGTCCGATTGCGGCGTCGCGGATGCGGGCCCGGGTGGTCAAATCTTCTGCGACTGAACGCATGTTCCAAACACTAAACATCTGTTCAGTGCGAATCAAGAGGCGCAGATATAACGATTGTGACGGCAGTGGTGGGGTCGCCGTGTTGGTGCGTCCCGGCGTCGCGGATAATGACGTGACTGCTGTCATTGGGGGAGCAGTCTGGGGCAAGCCCGTAGTCGAGGGGTTAGAGAAGTGAGAAGTGCACGGTGGGTCTCCGGTCCGGTAACGCGTTGGCTGATGGCTGCGATGGCTGCCTTGATCCTGGCCGCTGCGGGAACCTCCCCTGCCCACGCGGCCGCCCCCGGACATCTCCGGGCGGAAACGTCCTTGCCGCCGGTCACCGGCGCCATCGGTCAGCTCTACACCACCAGTGCATGGGCGCGAAGCGTCCTGGTCCGCCCCACTAACGCCGAGGAATGCACGGGGACCGGAAGCACGCGCGGCTGCGTGCAGCGGTTCGCGGGCGGAGACATCGCCTGGTCGCCGGGCACAGGAGCGAGGGTGGTTCTCAACGGTCCGGTCCGCACGTCGTGGTGGCAAGCGGAAGGCCCTGCGGGTCAGCATGGCTACCCAACAACCGACACCATCAGTGGGCTCCGGAACGGCGGCTCCAAGCAATTGTTCCAACGCGGGGCGATCTCCTATTCTCCGGCCACCAAATCCCAGCGGACCGGCGGATCCATCCATGTGGCGTGGGGCCGAACGGGTTTCGAAAGTGGGTACCTCGGTTACCCGGTCACCGGGGAGCAGACTGGACTGCCCGACGGCGGCGCTTACCAGGTCTTCGAGCGCGGCTTTGTGATGTGGTCGCCCGCGTCCGGTGCACACCCCTCCATGGGTGCCATCCGCGAGCGGTGGCGTCAGTCCGGACTGGAAAGCGGCGAGTTTGGCTACCCGACGAGTGACGAAGCCACGGGACTGCGGAACGGGGGCGTTTCCCAGCAGTACCAGCGGGGGACGATCATCTGGTCACCTGCCACCGGTGCCCGGGCAGTAACGGGTGCCGTCCATGCCTACTGGGCCTCGACCGGTGGGCAGAACGGCGCTCTGGGATATCCGGTGGGCGAGGAGGTCCGCCAGAACGCTTTCGTGTACCAGCTCTTCCAAGGCGGAACGGTCTACTGGTCCGCGTCAACCGGTGCGCACTCAACAACGCACGGCGACGTTCACAACCGATACGTGGCTTTGGGAGGGGCGGCCGGACAGCTGGGCTTGCCCCTCACGGACAAGCTTCCGCGGGCCGGCGGGCTCGTCCAGCAATTTGCCAACGGCTGGCTGGTGTGGGGCCCGGCCACTGGTGCACGGATAGTGGGACACCCAACCTATAAGGTCTGGTCCATCAACCCGGGTGAGTTCGGCTGGCCGGTTCGCGATACGTGGAAGGACGGCCGGGGCGCCCACGATGCTTTCCAGAAAATCGAAACGATCTGGAATGATTCCACGGAGGAGCTCTATTCCGCGGAAGTAGTTGACGCCTCCACGGCAGTCCTGCTCGGCGACTCCCAGCTGGACATGGACTCCTGGGTGGAACAGGGCGCCCGGGGCGCCGGCTACCCCCGCCAGGTTGTTCGAAGCATCGGCGGGGTTGGCTACGTCTCCGGAAGTCCCGCCGTCGGGGGTAATTCGGCAACGGATGCACTGATCCTGGACCGGGTACTGCTACCGCAGGGAAACCCGGGGCTGGTGATTGTGAACCTCGGAGGCAACGACGCGAGAATCATGGCCTCGGACGCCGCCATCCTCTCGCAAGCCAACAAGCTCTGGGACGAGTTGCGCCGCAAGTACCCGCGCAGCACCATTCTGATCAACGGTGTGCTTTCGCGCTACGACGCCAGCCATGCCCAGCGCCGCTGGGTTGATGGATTGGTGACCCGTGAAGCCGCAGTCCGTGGATGGCCGCGGGTGTCCATGGCGGGGACCGCTACCATCGCAGGCGCGGCGGGTGACTACCTGGACAACGCACACATGAACCAGACCGGTCACAACAAAGTGGCACCGCTCTACGCGTCCGCCATCAGGTATGTGTTGGGCAAGTAGCGGTTTATTCCCGGTGACGCGGGGAGCGAACAAGGCGCTTTTCCGCGGGACTTCACGGGCGGGGTCGCGTACCGTGGAAGCATGGCTACAGTTGACATCACTGGAGAACAGTTCGCATCGACCATCGAGGACAATGACATTGTCCTGGTGGATTTCTGGGCAGCCTGGTGCAGCCCGTGCCGCCAGTTTGCGCCCACCTACGGGGCTGCTTCAGAGAAGCACACTGGCGTGGTGTTCGCGAAGGTGGACACAGAGGCTGAGCAGCAGCTCGCCGCCGAGGCCGGGATCACCTCCATCCCCACGCTCATGGCCTTCCGCGAAAAGGTCCTCGTCTTCTCGCAGCCGGGAGCCCTCAATGGTCCGCAGCTTGAGCAGGTCATTGAGGCCGTGAAGGGTCTGGACATGGAAGAGGTCCACTCCCACGTTGCCAAGGCGCGTGCCGAGGCTCAGGAAAACTAAGATCACCCAGCGGCTTCGGATTAAGTCCGAGACCGCAGGAATGCAGCGAGGTCGCCGGAAAATTCCGGCGACCTCGCTGCATTTAAGGCGTTCTCGCAGTCCTGCGGCGATTTCTGTGCCTCGCCGGGGGACTGTGGCTACAGGCGTTCGAGCTTTACCGGCTCGGCCAGCAGCGCGCTGAGGGACTCGTTCAAGTCCTGGACCGCGGTGCCCTTGGAGTGCTTTTCCAAGAGCTCCTCGGATTCCCAGCGCTCAGTCAGGACGAGCTTTTCCTCGGTGGCTTCGGTCAGCTCGTAACGGATGCAGCCGGGCTCGTTGACCACCTCATCGATCGCGATTTCCAAAGCGAGCTTAACGCGGAAGAACTCGCCTTCGTTGGGGATGAACGTGGCCTGCAGGTCAATGGGTGCACTCATGCCTCCAACACTACCGGCAGGACACGGCACCGCTGGAGGTGGTTACGGTTCTGTTGCGGGCCTTCCCTTGGTAGCGTTCCGTCATGTTGTCCTACACTGCCGGAGACACTGAGGTCCCGCTGCTCGAAGAGACCATCGGTGCCAATTTTGAGCGCATCGCGGCCCGGTTCCCGCTACGGGACGCGCTGATTGAAGCTGCCGCCGCACCAGGCGGCGACGCCCGCCGCTGGAGCTACCAGAAATTGAACGACGACGTCGATCACCTCGCCCGCGCGCTGCTTGCCATGGGCCTGGCCAAGGGAGATCGGGTGGGCATCTGGAGTCCCAACTGCGCCGAGTGGACCATCCTTCAGTACGCAACGGCAAAGATCGGTGCCGTACTGGTGAACGTGAACCCGGCGTACCGGAGCCACGAGTTGGAGTTCGTGGTGCAGCAGAACGGCATGCGGATGCTGGTGGTAGCGCCCACTGATAAGAACAGCGACTACGTTGGCATGGCCAAGGACGCTGCCGCGAACTGTCCCGATCTGAGGGAGATTGTCTTTCTTCCCGGAGCGCCGGAGCTTGGACTGACGGCTGGCGTTCCGGAGGCCAACCACGAACTGAGCTACGCGCAGCTCCTCACCCGGGCCGACGGCGTCGGGCCCTCAGCGTTACGGGACCGTATGGCGGAACTGGACCCGCATGATCCCATCAACCTGCAGTACACCTCCGGGACCACCGGGTTCCCTAAAGGCGCCACGTTGACGCACCACAACATCCTCAACAACGGGAACTCGATCGGCAGGCTCCTGAACTACACCGAGCAGGACCGGGTGGTGATCCCCGTGCCGTTCTACCACTGTTTCGGCATGGTGATCGGGAACGTGAATGCGCTGAGCTTTGGCGCCGCCACCATCATTCCTGGCCGGGGCTTCAACCCGGCGGCGGCATTGGAGGCGGTGCAGGACTTCGGCGGGACATCGCTGTACGGGGTGCCCACCATGTTCATTGCCGAGCTCGCGCTGGAGGATTTCGACTCCTACGATCTCTCCACCTTGCGGACAGGTGTGATGGCAGGCTCTGTGTGTCCCATCGAAGTGATGCGCCGGGTGATCGAGGAGATGCACATGGTGGATGTGGCCATCTGCTACGGCATGACGGAAACCTCCCCGGTCTCCACCATGACCCGCGCGGGGGACACACTGGAACAGCGGACCGGCACCGTGGGCAGGACCATGCCGCACTTGGAAAGCCGCATCATTGACCCTGGCTCCGGGGATGTAGTGGAACGCGGGGTGATTGGCGAGCTGTGCACGCGCGGCTACTCGGTGATGCACGGCTACTGGGGCCAGCCGGATAAGACTGCCGAGGCGATCGACCCTGAGGGGTGGATGCACACCGGAGACCTCGCCCGCATGGATGAGGACGGATACCTGGTGATCGAGGGGCGGATCAAGGACATGGTGATCCGTGGCGGCGAAAACATCTACCCCCGGGAGATCGAGGAATTCCTGTACCTGCACCCCTCCATCCAGGACGTGCAGGTCATTGGGGTCCCGGATAGCAAATATGGGGAAGAACTGATGGCGTGCGTCATCCTCAAACCGGGCTCGCAGCCCCTCACCGCCGAGGACCTGGCCGAGTACTGCCGCGGGAAGCTCGCGCATTACAAAATTCCGCGGTACATCGACGTCCGCGAATCGTTCCCCATGACGGTCTCCGGCAAGGTGCGGAAGGTAGACATGCGTCAGGAAGCAATGTCCCGCCTCCACCTCTAGAGCGTTGCTTTAGGAGGAGGGAGTCAGTGCCGGCGGTGATCCTGGACCGTCATCCGGGGCCCGAACGTCGGCTTGCGGAAACCACTGAGGTACAGCATCCGGACCAGCCGCTGCCTCTGCCCGGCCCAAGGTTTCAGGAGCTCGATCATGCCTGCGTCGTCGGTTTTCCGGCCGGTCAGGGCGTACCCCACGTAGGCGGCCAGGTGGTAGTCGCCCACCGAAATCGAGTCCGGGCACCCGTGGGTGCGCTGGACAACCTCGGCTGCCGTCCAGATTCCGATCCCCGGTATGGTCTGAAGTTTGGCGCCGGCCTCTATTGAGTCCAGTTCAGCCAGCCGTTCAAGCGCGACGGCGGACTGCAGCGCCCGCATCACCGTGGCCGAACGCTGTGGTCCAACACCGGCTTTGTGCCATTCCCAAGAGGGAATGGACAACCATCGCCTGGCGGTAGGGGAAACCAAGAGCCCGGCAGGTGCTTTGCCAGGGGCAGGCGTTCCGTAGCGGTACATCAGATACCGGTAGCCGCGACGTGCTTCAAGAGAGGTGACCTTCTGCTCCAAAATGGCCGGTACCAGTGCGTCAACCATCCGCCCGGTGGAGGGCAGCCGCACAGCCAGGTTCCGGCGTCGTGCTTCTGTGACCATCCGGGGGAGTGTGGCGTGAAAGGCCGGCTCGTCAAAAGCTGACCAGTCGTCCCCGGCCCCCAATAAACGCGGCACTCCGGCAGTAGCTTCCGCGGCTCCAGGCCCCCACGCCTGGGCGTCAACGAAGGATTCCGTGCCATGTCCAGCCCCGGTCAGCCTGAGCGTGGCAGGACCTGAGGACGTGGTGAACGCCATCCAGTAACCACCGGGTTGCGCGGCAAAGGCCGGGTCGGCGCTGCCCCGCATCAGCGGAAACATGGTCTGATCAAGGCGGAAAGGGGCACCCGGATACCATCTGATGGCTGCATCCGCCGCGGCCGCAACAGCGGGCGGGGTTTCTGCAATGGTCATATTTTCATGGTCCCACGCCCGGCTGACATTCTGCAGCCGGAACCTCTTTCAGCAGTAACCACTCGCCGCTAGACTCCCTGATGTGGCACGGGTTGGCCGCGCCGCATCCGAGCAACCAACCGGTAGAACAAGGAGCGCGCGCCATGGCGGCAATAGTGCATTTTGAGATTCCCACGGATAACAAGGAACGGGCCAACACCTTCTATGAGAATGCCTTCGGCTGGAATTTGAGCCCCATGCAGGGGATGGAGTACACCCTTGCCATCACGGCACCTTCGGACGAACAAAGCGGTACACCCAAGGAACCCGGTGCCATCAATGGAGCGCTGTTCCCGCGCACGGAAGCCCTCACCTCGCCCGTGATCACCATTGACGTTGAGGACATTGACGCGGCTCTGGGGCAGGTGGAATCGGCCGGTGGCAGTGTTGTCCAGGGCAAGGATGCCATCCCGTCCATGGGCTGGTTTGCCTACTTCAAGGACACTGAAGGCAACGTTCTGGGGTTGTGGCAAACGGATCACACTGCGAGCAGCTGAAAGTCCCGCCGGGCGAGGACTGGCGCCTCGGTTTCATTCCACCTCCGGGAAGGAGAGGGGGACTGCACGCAAGCGGTAGCGTTGTCTCCATGAAGTATGCCCAGTCCGTGTTGGATCTCATCGGCAATACGCCGCTCATCAAGCTCAACCACGTCACCGAGGGAATCAGGGCCACCGTCCTGGTGAAACTCGAATACATCAACCCCGGCGGATCCATCAAGGACCGGATCGCCGTGAAGATGATCGAGGATGCGGAAAAGGACGGCCGGCTCAAACCCGGCGGAACAATTGTTGAGCCGACCTCTGGCAACACGGGAGTGGGCCTTGCACTGGTCGCCCAGCAGAAGGGCTACAAGTGCGTCTTCGTGGTGCCGGACAAGGTGGGCGAGGACAAGCGTGCCGTGCTCCGGGCCTATGGAGCCGACGTTGTGGTGACACCCACCGCAGTGGCTCCTGACAGCCCGCAGAGCTACTACGGAGTCTCCGATCGCCTGGTTAAGGAGATCCCCGGGGCTTTCAAACCGGACCAGTTCTCGAATCCCGCAGCCCCCGGCAGCCACTACGAGTCAACCGGCCCGGAAATCTGGCAGGACACGGACGGCTTGGTCACCCATGTGGTTATTGGCGCTGGAACCGGCGGCACCATCACCGGGACAGGCCGCTACCTCAAGGAGGTCTCGGCTGACCGGGCAGAGGCCGACGGCGGCCAGGTCAAGATCATCGGCGCGGACCCGAAAGGTTCGGTCTACTCAGGAGGAACCGGCCGTCCCTACTTCGTGGAAGGCGTGGGCGAGGACATGTGGCCCGGCAACTACGATGCCACAGTGCCGGATGACGTGATCGCAGTCTCTGACGCAGACTCCTTCTCCATGACACGCCGCCTTGCCCGCGAGGAAGGCTTGCTGGTGGGCGGTTCGTCAGGCATGGCAGTGGTTGCGGCACTGCAGGCAGCCAAGGATCTGGACGAGTCCGCCGTGGTGGTGGTGATCCTCCCGGATTCCGGGCGTGGCTACCTTGCCAAGATCTTCAACGACCAATGGATGCGGTCCTACGGCTTCCTTGCCGGCGGCGAGGAAGCTTCCGTGGGTGAGGTGCTGAAATCCAAGACGGGTGAAATGCCGGACCTGGTGCACATCCACCCCAACGAGACTGTCCGCGACGTCATCAACATCATGAACGAGTTCGGCGTCTCGCACATCCCGGTGCTCTCACAGGAACCGCCCGTCGTCATGGGCGAGGTCCTGGGAGCCGTGGACGAGCGCAGCCTCACCAGCAAGCTGTTCCGCGGGGAAGCGAAGCTCACTGACATGATCTCCGAGCACCTGGGGGAGCGGCTGCCGGTGGTGGGCTCACTGGAAACCATCTCGGCCGCGCGGGAGCTGCTGTCCGACGTCGATACCGTGATGGTCACCCTCGCCGGTGCGCCAGTGGGTATCCTGACCCGCCACGACCTCCTGGCGTACCTGAGCAACTAAGGCGTTGCGCACTTAGTTGTTGAATGCCGCCACACCCTTGATTTCTGAACCAAGCTTTGACCAAAACTTAGAGGAGCTTCCATGTCTGCCACCAACAACGCCGGGTTCAACACGCGCGCCGTCCACGCCGGACAGGCTTTCGAACCGGTGACCGGTGCAGTGGTGCCCCCGCTGCACTTCAGCACCACATACGCCCAGGACGGGATCGGTAACCTCCGTTCAGGGTACGAGTACGGCCGTGGCGGCAACCCCACCCGCGACGCCCTGCAGGAACAGCTCGCCGCCCTGGAAGGTGGCACGGCCGCGTTCTCCTTCGGCTCGGGCCTGGCAGCTGAGGATTCACTGATCCGCGCGGTTGCCCGCCCCGGAGACCACATCGTGCTGGGCAACGACGCCTACGGTGGCACGTACCGCCTGATCAACCGCGTGCTGGGCGATTGGGGCATCGGCAACACCCCGGTGGACATGGCCGATCTCGACGCCGTGGCCGCCGCCGTTGCTGCGAACAAGACGCGCTTGGTGTGGGTGGAGACGCCGTCCAACCCGATGATGAAAATCACCGACATCCAGGCGCTCGCCGCAGTAGCGCACGACGCCGGTGCCCTCCTTGTGGTGGACAACACCTTTGCCTCTCCCTACTTGCAGACACCGCTCGCCTTGGGTGCCGATGTTGTGGTTCACTCCACCACCAAGTACATCGGCGGCCACTCCGACGTGGTTGGTGGCGCCATAGTGGTCAAGGACGCCGAACTGGCCGAGAAAATCGGCTTCATCCAATTTGCCGTGGGTGCCGTGTCCGGCCCCATGGATGCCTTCCTGACCACCCGTGGTTTGAAGACACTGGGTGTCCGCATGGACCGCCATAGCGAGAACGGCCAGGCCGTGGCCGAATGGTTGCTGCAGCGTCCTGAGGTGGAAGCCGTGCTCTACCCGGGCTTGCCGGACCACCCTGGCCACGAGCTTGCCGCCAAGCAGATGAAGAAGTTCGGCGGCATGGTGTCCGTGCAGTTCAAGGGTGGCGAAGCTGCGGCACGCACTGTTGCCGAATCAACCTCGGTGTTCACGCTGGCCGAATCGCTGGGCGGCATCGAGTCCCTCATGAATTACCCCTCGGAGATGACCCACGCTTCGGTGAAGGGCACAGAGTTGGCTGTTCCGGTCAACCTGCTCCGCCTTTCCTGCGGTATCGAAGAGGCTGAGGATTTGATCGCCGACCTTGAGCAGGCGTTCGCAAAAATTGGCTAGGACTTCCTAGACTGTCGTTCGGATCCGGCTCTTGTTCGCCTTCCTTACCGTTCTGCGGTGGGGATCGCGAACACGAGCCGGATCCACTTTTGTTGGCGCCGTAACACCTAGCTTTCTTGAAAAAAGTCAGCTAATTTTGTGCCCATGCCTCTTCGTTCTGACTGGTCTGCCCGCTCGTGCAGCCTCGCCCGCGGCTTGGATGTCCTCGGCGATCCCTGGGGAAGCCTGGTCCTCCGGGAAATCTTCTTCGGCAACGGCAAATTCGACGCCATCAAAGAACGCCTCAAAGTAGCGGACAACGTCCTCAGCAAACGGCTGGGATGGCTCCTCGATGCCGGGCTCCTCGCCCAACGCCCCTACCGGGACGGTTCCCGCACGCGACAGGAATACGTCCTGACCCCCAAAGGGGAGGATGCGCTGCCGGTGCTGAACGCCATCATCATCTGGGCCGAAAAACACCTGGACGCCCCCAATGAGGTGTCCCACATGAAAGTCATCCACACGGACTGCGGACACGCCACAATGTCCGCGGACACCTGCACCAACTGCGGTTCCCCGCTCACTGCAGCAAATACCAGTTGGCATAGCTTCACACGCAGTGACCACCCGGTCCCACTCGCCGTCGCTGTTCCCGAAACAGGTGCAGCGGAAACCCGAAACGCCGAGACGCCGGACGCAGGCACCTCCGCAGCCGAGACCCGTCCAGCAGTTCTTTCTGAATCGGAGATCCTCGCATGACCGCCCCCGATGTCACCGGTACCCCGCCCAAGAAAACCGGGCCTTCCGCTGGAAAGTTGCGCACCAGAAAGAACCCGCGCCTCCACCCTGCCTGGATCGTGGCAGCCGTTGCCTTCCTGGCATTGGTGGGGGCTGCAGGATTCCGTGCTGCACCCGGCGTGCTCATGGTGCCCCTGCAGCAGGAGTTCGGCTGGTCCACCACGGTCCTGTCCCTTGCCGTGAGCATCAATCTGGTGCTTTTCGGGTTGACGGCACCTTTTGCAGCGGCACTGATGGAGCGGTTCGGCATTCGCAAGGTCACCTCGCTGGCGCTCTGCCTCATCGGGCTCGGTTCGGCGCTGACTGTTTTTGTGAACCAGTCCTGGCAAATCCTCCTTACTTGGGGCCTGTTGATTGGCCTAGGCGCAGGTTCCATGGCCCTGGTCTTCGCTGCCACCATTGCCAATACGTGGTTCGCCAAGAGCCGCGGCCTGGTGATCGGAATCCTCACTGCCGGCAGCGCAGCCGGCCAGCTGGTGTTCCTGCCCTTCATCGCGGCACTCGCCCAGAACCCTGGCTGGAGGGGCGCCTCCTTGCTGATTGCGGCCGGGGCGCTCGCAGTGGTCCCGCTGGTGCTGCGCTGGCTGCGGAACTCACCCGCCGACGTCGGGGTGTTGCCTTATGGTGCCGAGAAAACTGACACCGGTGAACCAAACACCGGTGAACCAAGTACCGGGGCACCTGCCTTGGAAGCGTCCGACGGCGGGACAACCGCGACGACCACTGGCAAGCCCGCCGCTGTGGTGGTGTCGGCAGTCCCGGGAGATTCCCCCAACGCCGCGATTCGTGCCTTACAAGTGCTCAAACGAGCCAGTAAAGTCCGCACGTTTTGGGCTCTCGTTGCGGGTTTCGCGATCTGTGGGGCCACCACCAACGGGCTGATCGGTACCCACTTCATTCCGTCCGCGCACGATCACGGCATGCCCGAAACAACAGCGGCGGGTTTGTTGGCCGTCGTCGGGATTTTCGACATCGTGGGGACTATTGCGTCCGGTTGGCTTACTGACCGCTTCAATCCCAAAGTGCTGCTGGCCGTGTATTACCAGTTCCGCGGGATTGGTCTGCTGGTTCTGCCGCTGCTGCTGGGCTCGTCGGTGGAGCCGAGCATGATCATCTTTGTGGTGGTCTATGGGCTCGACTGGGTTGCCACGGTGCCTCCCACGGCGGCGATCTGCCGCTCAGTGTTCGGCGCCGATGGTTCCGTGGTGTTCGGTTGGGTGTTCGCGGCCCACCAACTGGGTGCTGCAGCGGCCGCCTTCCTTGCCGGGTTCATCAGGGATGCTACTGGTCACTACAACTATGCCTGGCTGGGAGCAGCTGCCATGTGTACGGTGGCTGCGGTCATCAGCGCCACCATCCGCAAGGACGCGGCCAAGAAGAAGCCCGTCCCTGTTGCGTGACCGTTGCGTGGCCTGCTCTGCAGGGAATTCGGGTAGCTAACCCTGCGGAGCGGGCCTCACAACATGTGGGTGGTGCGTTGCGAGGCCTGCTCTGCAGGGAATTCGGGTAGCTAACCCTGCAGAGCCGGCCTCACAACAGGTGGGTTTAGTCCGCTTCGGTGATCCGGAACGTCAGCGTTCGCGCTTCCGGGCGCAACGCAAAGTCCGGCCACACGTCCGGTCCGCATGCCCTGGACCCAAGCCCGTGCTGGGCGGCGTCAAGGTACAAGTAGCTGGCCTTACTTTCAGGCAACTCATGCGGGTGGGCAGCGCCGGAAATCTCCTGCGCGGTGTGGCGCGAGAGGGTGAAGCCGGGCAAACGGCCACGGGAGTCAGGAACTGCAGTGAACCCCAGCCACGGCGTTCCGGAGTTCTGCAGGTCCAGCGTACGGACAGCGCTGCGGTGACCCGATTCCTGCGGCTTGGCGTAATTCACTGCAAGCTCGTCGATGCCCGCCGAATAGCGGCCCACCAGCGTAGCGTGCATGCTGTCCGGGTAGGACTCGCGGGGACCGGCGCCGAACCATGACGCACCATCCACTGTTCCGGGCAGGTCAAAGCGCACTCCGACGCGGGGCCAAATGATGTCCCAGCCGGAACTGGGAACCACGTCCAAGCGCAGCCACAGTTCACCGTGGGCCAGTTGCCAGTTCTCCTCCACAGATACCCACAGTGCGGTATCTGCTGCCGCGTACCGTGTCCGGGTCACCACGCTGGAATCACTGGCGGTGATGTTCTCAACCCTGGCCGTGATCCGGTCCAAGCCTGCGTCGCGCCACACCTTCTCCATGGAAGGCGCGGGAACGCCGTCGCCATTGTTGAGCCAGGGATCGGCGAGGTCGTAGCTGCCGCGGCCCGCGCCGGAATCGTTATCTGTGGGAGCGCGCCACAATTCCAGCCGCGGTCCGGACACCGGCAGCCCGTTGAGTGAAACCAATCGACAGTCCTCGAAGACGGCGGGGCCCAGGGACAAAGTGCCGGAGGCCAGCGTAGAGGCACGGGCAGCCGATGCCAAGGGGCGGGGGGCTGTAAGGGGAACGCCTGATGCCAGGTTCACTTGAGCAGCAGAGACGACATGTCCGGATTCGGCCCATGCGGTGTCCTTGCGGAGCGCCACTTCCACCGTCAGCCACTGTTCTCCAGCCACCTGTTCTCCAGCCACGAAGCCAGCCCCCGAGCCGCGCTCCAGGCCATCGAACTCCGGCAACTCCACCCGCACCGCATCACCCGCGGCAAGCGGGAGGCCCGCCGGGGTAACCACGTCGAGTTCGCCGGAAGCGACTGAAACGCCATCCACTTCCGTGCGCCATCGCAGCACCACGTCCGAGGCATCGGCCGTGTGCCGCAGATTGGCCACTGAGACGAAGCGGCGCGTGCCGCCGTCGTGCGTTTCAGTGCCGAAACCCAGACGCAGGGGAGCCACAATCTGTTTGTACTCAAAAAGCCCCGGACTCGGTGTTGAGTCGGAGAGGACCATGCCGTCCATCACGAAGTTCCCGTCATGGACAACTTCTCCGAAGTCGCCGCCGTACGCGAAGAACTCGGTGCCATCAGCTGTGGTGGTGCGGATGCCGTGGTCCCGCCATTCCCACACGAATCCGCCATGCAGGCGCGGGTAGCGGTCTACCAGGTCTTCGTACTGGTCAATCGCGCCGGGCCCATTTCCCATGGCGTGAACGTACTCGCAGAGAATGAACGGTTTGGTGCGCTGCCGTGCTGATTCCGCCGCGGAGCAGCCCAGCAGCAACGAGCCGGAGTCCTCACGCCCAATAGCCTCAGTTTCGGGGACGGAGGAGTACATACGCGAGTAAACATCCGTGTACGCGCCGGTGTAATCGCCCTCGTAGTGGACCGGGCGGCCGGAGTCGCGGGCGTGCGTCCAAGCCGACATGGCGGCCAAGTTGGCGCCGGTACCGGACTCGTTGCCCAAGGACCACATCACGATCGAAGGATGGTTCTTGTCGCGCTCCACCGTTCGCTCCATGCGGTCCACATACGCTTCGCGCCATGCGGGATCGTCACTCGGGTTGCCCACCCAGCCGTGCCGTTCAAAACCGTGGGTTTCGAGGTCGCACTCAAGGATTACCCAGAAACCCATCTCATCCGCGATGTCCAACAGGCGCGGGTGCGGCGGATAGTGGCTGGTGCGGATGGCGTTGACGTTGAACTTCTTCATCAGGGCCAGGTCGGCACGGGCAAACTCTTCGTCGAATACGCGGCCGCGGTCAGGATGGGTCTCGTGGCGGTTCACTCCATGGAACACCACGCGGCCGCCGTTCACCAGGAACTGATCGCCCTTGATCTCCACCGTCCGGAAACCCAAGCGCAGTGAAATGGTCTCGCCTGCGCTCTTCACCGTTGCGTTGTAGAGGCGCGGAACCTCCGCGGACCAAGGTTCGACGCCGGTGATCATCACCGGGGCGACGTCCGCGGGGGAGTCCCAGACGACGTCGAGGTCCAGTTCCGGAACTGAGAGCCGGACTGGGTAGGCGTGGTTGTCAGCGGAGATCTCGGGCTCAATGGTGCCTGAGCCCGCAGCGTAGGACGTCCGCAACCAGACGTCGTCGATCCCCTTCTCCGGGCGCGCTTGGAGGCTGACGTCGCGGAAGATGCCCGGCATCCACCACTGGTCCTGGTCCTCCACGTAGCTTGAGGCCGACCACTGATGGACCCGCACCGCAAGCACGTTGCGTCCGGGCCGTGCCTCCCTGGTGACATCGAATTCCTGGGCCAGGCGGCTACCGGTGCCCACTCCGATTTCGCTCCCGTTGAGCCACACCTTGTAGCGGGATTCCACGCCATCAAACCTCAGGACCAAGCGCTGGGCGTCGCTGAAATCGGCGGGGAGATCGAAGCTTCGGCGGTAATCGCCCGTGGGGTTCTCATCAGGGACGTGGGGCGCATCCGTGGGGAACGGGAACTGGACGTTGGTGTAGATGGGGCGTCCGTAGCATCCCTCGCCCTCCAGGACCCAGTGAGCGGGAACGGGGATCTGGTCCCAGGCCGAATCGTCCAGGGATTCGTCTCCTACACCGTCGACGGACTCACCTTCAGGAAGGACGCCCCGTCCGCCGGGTGTGCCAGGGGCGCCTGGGAGAAGACGGAAACGCCACTGCCCATTCAGGGACAACGTTGGTGCGTCAGTATGCAACCAGGAGCGGGCCGGGAGTCTGTTGCCCGTGCCCGGGCCGGTATCAGTGATGTAGCTGGCGTCCAATGACGTGGGCATTACTTGACGGCTCCTTCTGTCAGCCCGCCGCGCCAGAAGCGCTGCAGGACAACCATGGCGATGCTGAGCGGGATGATGGAAAGCAGCACCCCGCCCGTGGTCAGTTCGTAGAATTCGGGCAAACGGTCAACCTGGCTCAGCCAGTTGTTCAGGCCCAGCGTGATCGGGTAAAGCTCGGAATCGGACAACATGACCAACGGCAGGAAGTAGTTGTTCCAAATACCTACTAGTTGGAACAAGAACACTGTGACCAGCGCAGGCGTCAGTACCTTCAACCCAATGGTGTGGAAGATGCGGAGCTCTCCGGCGCCGTCGATCCTGGCAGCTTCGATCAGTGAGGTGTCCACTGTGGCCTGGGCGTAAATGCGGCACAGGAAGAGGCCGAACGGGGACACCAAGGATGGCAGCAGGACACTCCAGTACGTGTTGGCCAGTCCCAGTTGGCTGAACAGCAGGAACAGCGGCAAAGCCGTAGCGGTGCCGGGGACCAGCACGCCGCCCAGAATGGTGCCGAACACCAGATTCCGGCCCCGGAACTGGTACTTGGCCAGGGCATAACCACCGGCTGCGGCAAAGTAGGTGGCCAGCAGGGCACCCACACCGGCGTAGATTGCTGAGTTCAGGAACCAGCGGCCAAAAATGCCGTTATCGTAGCTGAGCACGCGGCCGATGTTCTCCCACAAGGAGAACGTGGGGGCGAACCAGAATCCGTTGGTGGAGAAAAGATCGGCAGTGGACTTGGTGGAGGCTACGAACACCCAGTACACGGGAATCAGGAAGTACAGGGCCACCACCACCAAAAGTGCGGTGACGATGATAGTGGATGACCGCCGTCGTCCGGCTGAACGGTCCGGTCCCGCCGAAGCCTTGCTGCGGGAGGGCGTGGGGGTGGTTTTGGTTGCTGTGGCGGTCATGAGGACTTCCTGTTCGTCAGTGCGAGGAAGGCGAAGGAAAGGGCGAACGCGGCCACGGCAATGATGACCGATTGGGCTGCGGCGACGTTGTAGTCGTTGTAGGCAAAGGCTGTTGTGTAGGCGCTGAGGTTCGGTGTGTACTGGCTGTCGATTGCCGGAGCCACGGTTTTGAGGACCTGGGCCTCGGCGAAGAGCTGCAGGGTTCCGATGATGGAGAACACCGTGGTGAGCATGAGGGCAGGACGGATCAGGGGGAGCTGGATGCTCTGGGCCACGCGCCACGTGGAAGCACCATCCACCTTGGCGGCTTCATAGAGTTCCACCGGAATTGCCTTGAGCTGCGCCACGATGATCAGCATGTTGTAGCCCGTGTAGCTCCAGGTGACAATATTGGCGATGGACCACAGCACGCTGTTCGCACCGAGGAAGTCCGGGGTCAGGCCCACAACCTTGGCTACATCGAACAGCGGGCTGAGCCCGGGGACGTAGAGGAAGGACCACAGGATGGTGGCGATGACGCCCGGGACTCCGTAAGGAAGGAAGTAGGCGGCGCGGAAGAAGCCGGGCCATTTGGCCGAAGCCGACTCCAGCATGAGGGCCAACGCAGTGCACAGGACGATCATCACCGGAACCTGGACGACGCCGAAGAGCAGCATGCGGCCGATGGAAGCCACGAAGCTGCCGTCCGCCAGGGCCTGTGCATAGTTGCTGAAGCCGGCGAACTCACTGGTTACCCCGGCCTCGCCGAACAGTCCGCTGCGGGTCACCTTGGTAAAGCTGGACAGGATGGCCACAACAATGGGCAGGAGGAAAGTCAGGACGAAGAGCCCCAGGAAAGGTGCCAGCAGAAGCCACGGTGCACGTGCGGCGGCGCCTGTCCGCTTGCCACGGCGGGCTGTCGCGGCGGGACGCTGCGCGGTAGGGGCAGTTCGGGTGGTGGTCATGCCGTTTCCTTTCGGATACTGAGGCCCTTGTTCTTGAAAACGGTGATGATCTGTTGCTCGGAAGCGGCGATGGAATCCACCAATGAGGTTCCGAAGGCCTTCTTGCGGAAGCCATCACTGAGGATGTTGAAGGACTGCTGGGTCACCGGCCACCAGGACCAGTCCGGGTTTTGCTGCCGGGCCGCGGGCACGAAGACTTCCTCGTTGTAACGTTGGCCGCCGAAGAACGCGGAAGGTTGCTGACGATCCGTGCCAATGAAGTCCGGGTTGGGTGACCAGCCGATTCCGCTGTTCTTGATCTCGGCGTCGATTCCCTCTTTTGAGGTAGTCAGCCACACCGCAAACTCCACCGCTTCCTTGGGGTGCTTGCTGTTGGCCAGTACCGCCGCTGTGGACCCGCCGAGGTAGCTCGATCCAAATCCGGTATCGCCCCACGTTGGCATCGGGGCGACGCGCCACTTACCCTCGGAGCCGCCGACGCCCTGAACCAAGGCATCGCCCCAGCTGCCGGTGGTGGTCGAGGCGATCCCGCCCTTGCCGGCAGCGGCAAACCAGCCCGGGGAGAAGGCCCCGTAGGCGGTGGTGACGAGGTCGTCGTCGATCGCTTTATCGAAGAAGCGTGCGGTGTTGAGCGTGGCGTCGTCGGTCATGTTGATAACCCAGCCATCCTCTTCCGGGCGCAGCCACTGTGCGCCGGCCTGCCCTGCGAAGGAGGCAAACGGTGAAGCGTCACTGATGGGGAAGCAGTCGAGGTAGCTGTCCACGGAGCGAAGCTCAGCGGCCAGGGCAGCCCAATCTTCCCAGGTTTTTGGAGTGCTGCCGCCCACCTTTTGCAGAATCTCAGGCTGGTAGAACATTCCCATGGGGCCGGCATCCTGCGGAAGTCCGTAGACGCCGCCCGTGTAGCTGACCTGCTTCCACAAGGTGGGGTCGTACAGATGGGCATGCTCGTTGGCGCCGTACCGGGAAACGTCCACCAAGCCGTTGACCAGCATGAACTCCGGGATGGACCTGAGCTCTACTTGCGCAAGGTCAGGTCCGCCTCCCGCAGCGAGGGCGGAATACAGCTTCTGGTAGCCACCGGCGTTGCCGCCGGGGATCCAGACCACGTCCACTTGGATGTGGGGGTTGGCCGCATTCCATACGTCGGCCACTTTCTGGAAATCCTTGAGCCAGGCCCAGTACGTCAGCCGAACGGGTTCACCGGCGGCGGGGATGGTTGGTGCTGCGTTGACGGACTGGGTTCCTGGAGTAGCGCACCCAGCCAGCAGGCCCATCGCTGCTGTTCCCAGGCCTGCGCCCAGGAGTTGTCTTCGCGTGAATCGGGTCACGAGCCTTCACCTCTTCGTGTCAGGTTGACGATGGCGCGGGCTTGGATTCGTGGGTCCGCCGCGGCAAGTGTGACTACGGTAACAGAAAATTCGAGTGGGTACTCGAATTTCAACTTTGAGTGCAAACCCGTACACTGACTAGCCATGACCACAAAGGACGTGGGCCGCGCAGCGAGGCGCGGCCCCTACGCTAAATCCGAAGAACGGCGCCGGACCATCCTTGATGCTGCCCACGAGGTGTTCGCCGCCCACGGTTACCGCGGCGGGTCCTTGCAGGGTGTTGCAGATCGCGTAGGGCTAAGCCAGACCAGCCTGCTGCACTATTTCCCCTCCAAACGTGATCTCCTCATGGCCGTCCTGGAACGCCGCGATGAGATCACCGGGGATGCCTTCACCGATGAAATGGAGGAGGGCCTGGTTGACTCCGTTCTCCGGACAGCGCTGTTCAACGAGAACATTCCAGGAGTGGTGGAGCTTTACACCATCCTGTGCGCTGAGTCAGTGACCGATTCACACCCTGGCCGTGTTTACTTCACCGAACGCTTCGAAAGACTGCGTAAAAGCTACTCGCGCCGCTTCGCTGAGCTGGCTGCCGAGGGCAGGCTGCGGCCCGGCGTGGATCCTGATGAAGCTGCGATGTCCTTGGTTGCACTGTGGGACGGGCTTCAAACGCAATGGTTGCTGGCCCCGGACCAGGTGGACGTGGTGAAAGGGCTGCGGGGGTACTTCAACTTGGTGGTCCTCCCCGAAGCCCCCAAGTAAGTAGCAGATCAGGCCGTTCTGAGCGCTCAGAACCAGCTGAAATGCGCCCTACTTGGGTGGGTTAGCCGCGGAACGCCCCGAGGCCGGTGATGTGCTGGCCCAGGATCAGGGTGTGGACCTCGTCCGTGCCCTCATAGGTCCGTACCGATTCCAGGTTGTTGGCATGCCGCAGGGGTGAGTAGTCCAAAGTGACGCCGTTGCCGCCCAATATGGTGCGTGCCTCGCGGGCGATCTTGATGGCTTCCCGGACGTTGTTCAACTTGCCCAGTGAGATTTGCTGGGGCTGAAGCTGGCCGGCATCCTTCAAACGGCCCAAGTGCAGTGCCAGCATGGTGCCCTTCTGGATCTCCACCAGCATGTTCACCAGCTTTTCCTGAGTCAGCTGGTATCCGGCCAGTGGACGGCCGAACTGGAGCCGTTGGCTTGCGTAGTCAAGGGCGGCTTCGTAGGAGTCCCGTGCCGCGCCCATGGCGCCCCAGGCGATGCCGTAGCGGGCCTCATTCAGGCACGAGAACGGCCCCCGCAGTCCCGCGGCACCCGGGAGGATAGCCTCCGGACCCAGCCTCACGGCGTCGAACCTCACATCGCACTGGACGGACGCCCGCATGCTGAGCTTCGGCTCAATGGCAGTGGCAGTTACACCGGTGGTTCCGGCTGGGACGAGGAAGCCGCGGACGCCGTTTTCAGTGTTCGCCCACACCACCATGACGTCCGCAATGGACGCGAGGCCTATCCACCGTTTGGCGCCGTCCAGAATCCAGCCGTCGGCCGTTTCCCGGGCGTAAGTGGTCATGGATGACGGATCGGAACCGGCGGTTGGCTCAGTCAGTGCAAAGCAACCGATTAGCTCACCGGCAGCCATCTGCGGAAGCCACTGCTCCTTCTGCGCTTCCGAGCCCCACTTATGAATGGCTGTCATGGCCAGGGAGCCCTGCACCGAGACGAAGGTGCGGATCCCGGAATCGCCGGCTTCCAGTTCCATGGCTGCAAGGCCATATTCGACGGCGGTCCGGCCGGGGCAGCCGTAGCCCTCCAAATGCATGCCCAGGACACCAAGCTCGCCCAACTCCGGGGCGATCTCCCGGGGAAAGACGGCGTCCTCATACCAGCGGGCGATGTTGGGCCGGATCCGCTGCGCAGTGTAGTCGCGGACCCGCTCGCGGAGGGCCAGCTCCTCGGCTGTCAGCAGGGAGTCCAGTGCCAGGACGTCGGAGGTGTTCGCCGTTGAATCGCTCATTCCAGCATCTTAGGCGGCCTGGATCGAGCCCTTCAGCCTATTCGCCGCGAACCACTCCAACCTCGGCCCGCTCACCGGTGAAGTAGCCCCGGGTGGAGGGTGCGAATCGGCAGACGATCGCCAACACAACACCCAGAGCCAGCAGCAGCACTCCGCTGACGAACGCCCCGCCAATGCCGAAGATCTGCGTGTCTCCGTAGGCAGGGTCCCACATTTGGACTGCGGAGATGAAGAAGGCCGCGGTGAGGGACACCGCGCCAAGGAGCGGCAGAATGCCCCGGAACCACAGGTTCCTGGCGGATTCCCGGAGCGTGGAGCGGAAGAACCATACGCAGGAGAAGCCGGTCAGGGCGTAGTAGAACGCGATGAACAAGCTGATGGCGCTGATGGAGTCCGCGAGCAGGTTTTCGCTCAGGAAGCTCATGGCAACGTAATACACCACGGCTACCGCACCCATCACCTGGGTTGAGAAGCCCGGGGTCATGAAGCGCTCGTGGACCTTGCCGAAGCGCGGAGGGAGCGCGCCGTGAACGCCCATGGACAGGGTGCCGCGGGCGGTGGGCAGGATGGTGGTCTGGGTGGAGGACAGCACCGAGGCCAGGACGGCAACAATGATCAGCCAGCCCCAAGGGCCCAACACGACGTCCTTCATGGCCAGGAAGACGTCGTCCTGGTTTGCTTCGTTGCCCAGCCCGATGCCATCCGAACCGATGGTGGCGTACATCATCACCAGAAGCGCCACGGAGACGTAGATGGCCAACAGCACAGTGGCTGAGATAACGGCGCCACGTCCGGGAGTCTTGGCAGGATTTTCCGTTTCCTCATTCAACGCCAGGCACGTGTCCCAGCCCCAGTAGATGAATAGAGCCAGCAGAACTCCATGAACCACGGCGCCAGGATCGGCAAACGCGCCTGCAGGGTTGAACCACTCGAAGTCGAAGGCCTGTCCCTCGGGAGCTCCACCGGCGATCCGGAAAACAATAGCCACGGCGAAAATACCCAAAGAAATGTACTGGATGTAGGTCAAAGTTCGCTGGACATGTTCGCCCAGCCGGATGCCGCGATGGTTCACGTACGTCATGAACACAATGAACAGCACGCCCGTGGCCGTCACCAGCCACGTGTTATCAGCCAGGGAACCGTCGCCGATCAGCAGCCACAGGTACTTGCCGGCGATTTGCGCCAGGTTGGCCAGCACCACAACGCCAGCCAGGGCCACACCCCAACCGCCCAGCCAACCCGCCCAGGGACCAAAAGCTTTGCGGGCCCAATAGAAGGTAGTGCCGCAGTCCGGCATGGCGCTGTTGAGCTCGCGGAACGCGTAAGCGATAAACAGGACCGGGATGAAGCCCAGGATCAGGATCAGGGGCGTGTAATTGCCGTTGACCGCAACAATGAGTCCCAGCGTCGCCGCCAGTGAGTAGACCGGTGCGGTGGAAGCAAGGCCTAACATGACGGAGTCGCCCAGGTCCAGGATTCCGGCGTGAAGGCCTTTGGAAGGTACGACGGCGGCACGGTCGCCGCCCGCTGAGCCGCCACCCGGCGTCGAGGTTTCAGTGCTCATAGTGCAGCTCCGTAGGAAGTAGCAGGGGGCGCGACGGGCGCCGGGGCGTCAATGGTGTTCGGGACAAAACGGCAGAAGTAGTCCGTGATGGGCCCGTCGGATTCGCGGATGCCGCAGCCCACGGATTCGCCGTCCACTACCCACAGGCCCAGGACAGGGTGGTTCCCATCGAAGTCGGGAAGGGCGTGGTACTGCTGGAAGCACCAGCCTTCACGGCCGTAGCCGCCGGGCTGCTGAATCTCCACCCCGGGGGCGTGAATGCGGATGTTGTCGCCCTCGCGTCCGTGCAGCGGCTTGGCCACCCACTCCTTGAGCGGACCGGGATCACCGAGGTAGGCCGGCAACAGGTTCTCGTGGTTGGGGTAGAGGTGCCAGAGCGCGGCGAGCAAGGCCTTATTGGACAACAGCATCTTCCACGCAGGTTCTACCCAGCGCGGGTTGTGGGCGCGCTGGAGGAGTCTGTGCCCGAAAGGTTCCTTCATCATCAGTTCCCACGGGTACAGCTTGAACATGGTGCTGATCATGAAGTTGTCCAGGTCCACGAACCGGTTCAGGTTGGGGTCCCAGCCGATATCGGACATATTGATGCCGATGGTGGTCCAGCCACCCTGGCTTGCAACGTCCCTCATGTAGGCGGCCGTCATCCAGTCCTCGCCGGATTCCTCCGCCTCGGAGTGGGCAACATGCAAGGTGCTCATGCCCGTACGGAACTGCATTTTCTTCCACTGACGGATCAAGGCCTCGTGGATACCGTTCCACTGGTCCTTCTCCGGGAAGACGTCCTGCAGCCAAAACCACTGGGCCACGGAAGCCTCGATCAACCCTGTGGGGGTATCGGCGTTGTACTCCAGCATTTTGGCCGGACCACCCTTGCCGTCATAAATGAAGTCGAAGCGCCCGTAAATGTCCATGTCCGCGGCCAGTAAGGACTCGCCGGCCAGTTCCAGTGCCTGCTGGCCAATGCCGATGTCTCCCATGGCTCCGGTAGCGAGGTACTTCGCCGCCTCCAAACACATGATGTGCATGTCCTCGGCGGTCTTCTCGAGGGTTTCCACCTCGTCCTCGGTGAATTCGTAATAGGCCGATTCGTTCCAGTACTCGATTTTCCGGCCATCGGGCATGGTGGTAGTGGAAAATACCAGGCCCTGTTCTTCGATCTTTTGCTTCCAGTCCGGCCTGGGCACGGAGGACAGTCGACGCACGCCTAGCCTCCCGAGCTTCCGCCGCTTTTGGAGCTGCTGCCGAATCCACCGCGGCTCACTGTGCCGCCCTTGGTGCTGTATCCCGTGGAGGATTTTGCACCTGTTGGAACATTCTTGGTGTAACTGGGGTAGGAGCTGCGGTTCTGGCCCACCGCGGGCACACTGGCCCCGCGGGAATAGAAGTACCAGGCGTAAGCCCCGGAACTGCGGCCTGCGGAGCTGCTGTTGTCACACTGGTTGTCATCAACGCGCTCGCCGGTTTCCTCATTGAAACAGACCTGTGCGTAGTCGGCCTCGTCCTTGTTGCTGGCCACGATCGCCGTGATGGTTCCCGCCAGGAGGGCAGTAACTCCCAAGCCCACCACCAAGGTGCGTCGATGTGAGCGCTTCTTCTTCTTGGCTGCCTCGGCCTCACCGCGTTCGCGCTCTTTGGCGAAAGGGTCAATAACAGGAAGGGGCTGGCCGGGCTTGGGTGTTTCCGCGTCAGGCTGGGGTGCCCCAGCGGGCGCCTTCTTTCGCTTGCCCGTGCTGCCCTGTGTTGGTTCCTTTTCCACGGGGGTGAACAGCTCAGGGTGGAGCTCAGGCTTGGGCACCTGCCACGGAGGCGGCTTGGGCGGATTATTGCCCGCCGCAAAGTCGGCGTTGTTGTCCCTGCTGCCGCCGTTGTTCCCGGCAGCGTCAGGGCTGTCTTTCGGGTCCATGTATATCCCCCTGGATAGACCGTTGAAGTGTCCGGCGCCACGCCGGTCCAGAATACTGAGAGCAAGCCTAGTGCCTGTCTGCCGCGCAGGCACGGCTGAGAACAGTAAATGGGGATAAGTCCCCATGTTCGAAGCATGCAAGGATGTAGCCATGGCGGGACCGGAAGCAAACAGCAGCGGCGACGACGGCGTGCTGCTGCGGCTCCCGCCGGACCGTGGCATTGGCAGGGGACGGGTCATCACGGGCCTGGTGTTGGCGGTGTTATTGCCATCCGCCATTGAACTCATGGTCACGTTCCTGGGCTTCCGCAACTTCGCGATCATCATGCTCCTTCAGCTGGCAGTGGCCGTGGCGGTAGCCGCCATCGGGGGCCTGTGGCCCGCCGTGGTGGCCGCGGTTTTGGGCAGCTTCCTCCTGAACTATTTTTCCGCGGACCCCATCGGTTCCCTCTCCATTGCCGATCCCACCACGTTGTTCACCTTGGTGGTTTTCCTGGCGGTGGCGTGCGGGGTTGCGCTCGCCGTAGGGCTTGCCAGCCGCCGGGCGCAGGAAGCAGCGCGCTCGGGCGCTGAGGCAACGGCGCTGAGTGAGCTTGCGCTGCGCATCCTCAGCTCGGATGGAAGCCTGGAAACGTTCCTTGAGAAAGTGCGGAGCAACCTGGGCATGGAAGCGGTGACTTTGCTGGGTTCATCGCAGCCAAGTTCACCTGCAGTCGGTGCGGCAGATTCTCAGTCAATGTGGCGTGTCCTGGCGGGGGCCGGCCCGAATCCGCCGGTGACCCATGCGGCCGCAGACCATGCCGCCGTCGTCGATCCCCACTACACCTTGCTGCTGCGCGGCGGTCCGCTATCAGCGCATCAGCACCGGATGCTGGCAGCGTTCGGCGCTTTTGTGGTGGCTGTGAGGGATCGCCAACAGTTGGTGGAAAGCCGTCGGGATAACGTGCGCTTGGCGGAGGGCAACAAGATGCGGACCTCCATCCTGCGGGCGGTCTCGCATGATCTCCGGACCCCGTTGGCCGGCATCAAGCTTGCTGTCAGCAGCTTGCGGCAGGAGGACGTGAACTTTCCCCCGGACGTGGAGCGCGAGCTTTTGGAGACGATTGAAGAGTATGCGGACCGCCTGGACCATTTGGTGGATAACCTCCTGGACATGTCCCGCATCACCGCTGACGCCGTTAATCCTCTGTTGACCGGCATTGTGTGGGCTGAGGTGCTGCCGCAAGCGTTGCGGGGAGTTTCCAAGGAGCGGCTGCGCAATGAGTTGCCGCACAACCTTCCGCCGGTTCAGGCCGACGCGGGAATGCTTGAGCGCGTGGTGGCCAACATCGTGGAAAACGCGGTGAAGTACGCGCCGGATTCCGATGTGATCCTGACTGCCCGGGCAGGTGAGGGCATCACCCTGGGGGAGCGGCCGGCCAGCGAATTAAGAATCATTGATCACGGCAGGGGAGTAGGGCACAAAGAAGTGGTGGATATTTTCCAGCCGTTCCAGCGCTTTGGCGATTCATCGTCGCAGTCCACCTCAGCCGGTGTCAGCGCCGGCGGCGGGATCGGGCTGGGCTTGGCCGTTGCCAAGGGCTTCAGCGAGGCGATGGGCGGCAGGCTCACTGCGGAGCCCACACCGGGCGGCGGATTGACCATGGTAGTGACCTTGCCGCTGTGGTCCGGGGGTGCCCAATGACCCTGGTGCTCATAGTTGAGGATGAGGCCCGTATTGCCCGCGCCATGCAGGTGACCCTTCAAGCCCATGGCTACCAGGCACTGACCGTGGGCAACGGTGCCGACGCCCTGCAGGCGGCAGCCAAGCAACCCGTGGAGATTGTGGTGCTGGACCTGGGCCTGCCGGACATTGACGGGGTGGAGATCATCCGGCGGATCCGCGGCTGGAGCAGCATGCCCATCATTGTCCTGTCCGCCCGGCATGCCTCGGAGGACAAAGTTGAAGCGCTCGACGCCGGTGCGGACGACTACGTGACCAAGCCTTTCGGTTTGGATGAGCTACTTGCGCGGCTGCGGGTTGCGTCGCGTCGGGTTGTCACCGAATATGAGGAACCTACCCTGGCCACCGCGGACTTCACGGTGGATCTCGCGGGCAAGAAGATCCTCAAGGATGGCTCGGAAGTGCGCCTGACGCCCACGGAATGGAACATCCTGGAACTGATGGTCCGTAATAAGGGAAAGCTGGTGAGCCAGCAGCAGATCCTCACCCAGGTCTGGGGACAGGCGTACGCGAAGGAAACTCAGTACTTGCGTGTATATATCGCCCAACTGCGGCGGAAGCTGGAGCGGGATCCTGCCGAGCCCCGGCATCTGCACACGGAAGCGGGCATGGGCTACCGTTTCGATCCTTAGCCAAGGCTCACGCCGTCCGTACACTGGTGTCCATGAACACTGCATCCCTCCTCGCCGTCTGCCGTGTGCACCAACTCCTGCCCGACCCCCAAGGGAGCGTGGGCGTCACCGGCATGGACAAGCGCCCGGTGGAGGGGCCTGTGAAGGTGCACAAGCTGGGGCTGCACGGGGATGTTCAGGCAAACCGGGTGGATCACGGCGGTGAAGACCAAGCCATATACGCGTACTCGCAGGCCGATGCGGACTACTGGTCAGGCGAGCTGGGGCGGGAGCTGCCCGCAGGGATTTTTGGCGAGAACCTCCGCGTCACGGGAATCGAAACCACCGGGGCGGTCATTGGCGAACGCTGGAAGATCGGCTTGGACGTGGAGCTCGAAGTCACGTCCCCCCGCGTTCCGTGCGCCACCTTCCAAAGGGTGCTCGGCGAGCCGCAGTGGGTGAAGCGCTTCACGCAGGCCGGCCGGGTTGGAACCTACCTGCGGGTGATCAAGACGGGCACCGTTTCTGCGGGAGACCACATTCACCGCACGTTCGTCCCGGCGCACGGCATCACTGTAGGCCAATGGTTCACCGAGCCCACGCCGGACCTAGTTCAGACCCTTCTGGATGCCGAGGCGGATGGGGAGATCCGGTTGCAGGAGGACTACCACCCTGTCTTCGAAAAGGTGTTGCGCAGGAACGGCCTTTAGGGTCCGTCAGCACCTCAACGGCAGGTGTGAACAAGCTCACCCGGCCTTTGCTGCCTCCGAACTCGCGGTGATGGGCCCCCGTGCCCTACACTTGAAATATCCCCCACTCCGGAAATCCCTTTATCCTGCCCAATTCTTGAGGCAGGACTGGTAAGTGTTGGGGCCCGCAAATGTGTGCGGGCATTTTCATAGGGAGAGCCGGCTAAAGAAAACGCTGTACAGACTGCTGGGATAGCAGCCAAGAGATGCAGCGGGAAGTCCTGCCATGGGATTGCGATAGCGCCGGACTTCTTGCGAAAGCAGGGCACCTTTTCCTGTTTTTCGCGACGAGTACTGCGGCCAGCCCAACCGGGTCGCGCCGACTGCCCTATGGATGAGGAATTTCCCCTTATGACCGAAAATCTCAACGAAAACTTCGACGCCCAGACCGTAGAGTCCGCCGATGCAGCAACCCCCGTGTTCGCTGAAGCAGCAGAGACCTCCGCACCCGCCGAAGCTGAAGCACCGGCTGCTGCCGCTGCCCCCGTCGAGACTCCTGCAGCACAGGCTGCAGCCCCCGCCTTCACCGAAGCTCCTGCCCCCAAGGCAGAGGACGAGGATGAAGAAGGCGTCCGCTTCGTCGATCTTGGCATCGATGGACGCGTTCTGGCCGCACTGCAGGACGTCGGCTACGAAAAGCCGTCTCCCATCCAGGCAGCCACCATCCCGCTGCTGCTCGAAGGCCGCGATGTTGTTGGCCTCGCCCAGACCGGTACCGGCAAGACCGCAGCTTTCGCTGTTCCTGCCCTGTCCCGCCTGGCCGAACTCCACGACCTCAACGGCCCGTCCCGCAAGACCCAGGCACTGGTCCTGGCTCCTACGCGTGAACTTGCCCTTCAGGTTGCGGAGGCTTTCACCTCCTACGCCAAGCACATTGACGATTTCACCGTCCTTCCCGTTTACGGTGGCTCGGCTTATGGTCCCCAGCTGGCCGGCCTTCGCCGCGGCGCACAGGTTGTTGTAGGTACGCCTGGCCGCGTGATCGACCACATTGCCAAGGGTTCCCTGGACCTGTCCGAGCTCCAGTACCTGGTATTGGATGAAGCTGACGAGATGCTGCGCATGGGGTTTGCCGATGACGTGGAGCAGATCTTCCAGCAGACTCCTGATACCCGCCAGGTTGCGTTGTTCTCTGCCACCATGCCGGGCCAGATCCGCCGCATGTCCAAGCAGTACTTGAACAACCCGGCTGAGATCTCGGTGAAGTCCAAGACCACCACCGGTGCCAACACCAAGCAGCGTTACCTTCAGGTCATGGGCCCGCACAAGCTTGACGCCCTCACCCGCATCCTTGAGGTTGAAGAGTTCGACGGCGTCATCGCCTTCGTGCGCACCAAAATGGCTACCGAGGACCTCGCTGACAAATTGAAGTCCCGCGGCTTCCAGGCTGCCGCCATCAACGGCGACATCCCGCAGCAGCAGCGTGAACGCACTGTTGACGCGCTGAAGGAAGGCCGGATCGACATCCTGGTTGCTACCGACGTCGCAGCCCGTGGTCTTGACGTTGAGCGCATCAGCCACGTCATCAATTACGACATCCCTCACGACACCGAGTCCTACGTGCACCGCATTGGCCGCACGGGACGTGCGGGCCGCTCCGGTGACGCCATCCTCTTCATGACCCCGCGCGAGAAGTACTTGCTGCGTTCCATCGAAAAGGCAACCCGCCAGCCCGTGGAGCAGATGCACCTTCCCACTGCCGAGACCGTGAACACCCTGCGCCTTGGCAAGTTTGCAGAGCGCATCACGGAGACCCTCGCGTCTGAGGATGTTGCGGCCTTCCGCGACCTCATCTCCTCCTACGAGGAAGAGCACAACGTTCCGGCCTCGGAAATCGCTGCTGCACTGGCCGTTATGGCTCAGGGTGGACAGCCGTTGCTGGTCAAGGAACTGCCTGCCGCTCCTGAATACCAGAAGCGTGAACGCTCCAAGGACGGCTTCGGCTCCCGTGGCCCGACCCGTGCGCTCACCGAGGGCAACGCCACCTACCGGATCTCCGTGGGACGCCGCCAGCGCGTCATGCCGGGCTCCATCGTTGGCGCTATTGCCAACGAAGGCGGCATTTCCTCCGCACAGATCGGCGGCATCGATATCCGCTCTGATCACTCCCTGGTGGAGCTCCCGGCAGACCTGAGCGCCGATCAGCTGCGTGCGCTGTCCCGCACCCGCATTGGTGGCGAGCTGATCAACCTCGAGCTGGATAACGGCCGCAGGCCCAGCGGCGACCGCGGCAGCTACCAGGGCGGTGGCTCTGGTGGACGTGGTGGTTATGGCGACCGCGAAAACCGTGGCGGCGGGAACTTCAAGGGTTCCGGTGGCTTCAAGAAGGACTTCCGCAAGTCTGACGGAGAGCGTACCTCCGCTGACCGTGGCGGCCGCTCATACAGCGACCGCTCCGAGCGCACGGCAGGCAGCTTCGGCGACCGCGATCGCGGCCAGGCCAGCGGCTCCCGCTTCGGCGGTCACGGTGACGGCGCACGCAAGCCCCGCAGTGGCGGCGAAGGCGGACACCGCGATTTCAACCGCAAGGGCAAGTGGTAAACACTGTCCTTGGTGGTAAACACTAAGTAGTCCCGTAAGGGGGTCGGCTTTCTAGCCGGCCCCCTTGCGTGTTTAAGGCCGCCGTAGGCGCTGCAGCGGGGGCAGGAGGCCGCCCGTGAGAGCCGTGGGCGTTCGCACCCCATAAGTCCGCCCGTGAGCCCGGAAAGACTCGGCAGACGCCCCGTGAAGCGGGTTGTGGCGCGTGAAGGATTTTGTGGCACAGCCGGGTGCGGCCGAGCTCTAAAGTGCGGGCGCGTTCGAGAGTCCTATCGATCCTCGAAAGCGCGAAAGTTAGATCAACAAATCACCCTGTACGCAAATTGTGTCGGGGCAGTTTTTCCGCGTTTTTTCGCCGATTTGTAGCTTCTGAAAACGTCCGGTAGAGTATTTACTCGTTGCCCCCCTAGCTCAGTGGTAGAGCGCGTTCTTGGTAAGAACGAGGTCACCGGATCGATTCCGGTGGGGGGCTCTGGATGAGGGCCTGTGTCAAGGCGGTTTTGACCGGCTTGACACAGGTTTTTCTCATTCGTGGCGGTGTAGCTCAGTTGGTTAGAGCGCACGACTCATAATCGTGAGGTCGGGAGATCGAGCCTCCCCACCGCTACAGAGCAAGACCCCGCAGCGTTTGCCTGCGGGGTCTTTTTTTATTGCGTGGGACAGAGTTGCGTGGGACAGAATAGGTTCATGAGCCGAATCGCAATCATTGGCGGCCACGGTAAAGTGGCCCTGCACCTGTCCCGCATTCTCAGTGATGAAGGTCACGACGTCACTTCATTCATTCGAAATCCCGATCATGTGGCAGATGTCACGGACACCGGAGCCTCCGCAGAGGTGCTGGACGTTGAAAATTCGACGACGCCGGATCTCGCCCAGGCGCTCAAAGGGCACGATGCCGTGGTCTGGTCAGCCGGGGCCGGTGGAGGGAGTCCCGCCAGGACCTATGCCGTTGATCGGGACGCCGCGATCCGCTCCATGGACGCCGCTGCCGAGGCCGGCGTCACGAGGTACGTCATGGTGTCCTACATTGGTGCCTCCAAGGACCACGGAGTGCAGCCGGACAATCCGTTCTTTGCCTACGCGGAGGCCAAGGCTGCCGCAGATGACTACCTGCGCGCTACGGACCTTGACTGGACAGTCCTGGGTCCCGGAACCCTGACTGATGGCCCTGCCACCGGATTGATCCAAACAGACCCGGAGAATCCCGGCAGCGGCACGGAGACCTCCCGGGCCAATGTTGCTTTGGTCACGGCCGCTGTTCTTGAACTACCGGGGACTGTCCGCCGGACCATTGCCTTCAAGGATGGGAACAGGGACCTGGTGGACGCCCTGACGGAAGAGTAAGCGGAGCCTGATGTCTCCTGTTGCCGGGATATGTTGGTAGGGAACTTTTTCGGCTGGGAGCCGTCAAAGTACCGTGCACGTTCAGGGGAAGCAGGAATATGGATCAGTTGGCGCTCATTGTCGGGTTGCTGCTTGCAACAGTGGTGGCAGTGGGCTTGGGGGACCGCCTCCGGCTTCCTTATCCGGTTCTGATGTTGCTCCTGGCGGTTGCCCTCACCTTCATTCCGGGCTTCCCTGAGTTCGAGATCTCTCCTGAGCTGATTCTGCCGATCTTCCTTCCTCCACTCCTGTTCGCTACGGCCCAGAAGAGCTCTTGGGCCGTTTTCCGGGTGCGGTGGCGGACGCTGTTGCTCCTTGCAGTGGCATTGGTGGTGGTCTCAACGGCCGTGGTGGCCGGTGCTGCGTGGCTGATGATCCCCGGCATCGGCATCCCTGCCGCCATCGCCCTGGGCGCCATGGTTGCCCCGCCGGATCCTGTGGCTGTGGAGTCCGTGGCTGGCCGGGTCCACATGCCCAGGCGACTCACCACTGTCCTTCAAAGCGAAGGGCTCTTCAACGACGCCGCGGCAATCGTGATCTTCCAGGCCGCTGTGGCTGCCACGTTGTCCGGTAAGGAGGTGGGCCCGGAGGTCATCCCGCAGTTCGTGATCGGTGCAGCGCTGGCGGTGGTGATCGGTATTGCGATGGGTTGGCTGACCAAGGTCATCACCAAGCTGGTCGTCTCCATGGTGGCCCGCAGCGCCGTCACGTTGGTGGTGCCGTTTGCGGCCTACATTCTCGCGGAAGAGCTGCACGCCTCCGGTGTGGTGGCCGTCGTCGTCACCGCTTTGGAACTGCAGCGCCACACGCGGCCGCAGGACGCCGCCGAGCGCGTCACGAGGACGGCCTTCTGGGATGTGGTGGAACTGCTCGCCACGGGCCTGGCTTTTGGGCTGGTGGGCTTGGAGATCCGCCACGTGATCCGCGACGAAGGAACTGCGATCTTCGGGATGATCGGCATGGCCGTGGTGATTTGCATCCTGGTGTTCGTGGTCCGGTACCTGTGGTTCGGCCTTCTTTCGATGACGGCCCGCAGGCGAAGGAACCTGCTGCCCACCTCACCCAAGGAAGTCCTGATCCTCACATGGTGTGGAATGCGGGGCTTGGCTACCCTTGCCCTTGCGCTGGCCCTGCCCATGACCCTGCCCGACGGCAGTGACTTCCCGGCGCGGCACGAAATTCTGGTGATAGCCTGCGCCGTCCTCCTGGCGACGCTGGTTCTTCCGGGGCTGACTCTTCCTTGGCTCATGCGGGTCCTCAAGGCCACGGAGGATGGTTCGCACGAGCAGGATGCCGCGAAGCTCCTGGCCAAGCGTGCGCAGTCCGCTGCAGTAGCGGCACTGAAGGACCATGAGCTGATGAAGGAACTACCTGCCGAGAAGGTAACGCTCGTCAAGGAGAAGATGCGCCGCCTCCATGCTGAGCTGTTGGACGGAACGCTGAAGAATGAATCCGTTGACGAGAAACGCAAGCGTGGGCGGGAGCTTTCCATTGCCGTGCAGACCATCGCCCTCGATGCCGCCCGTCAAGAAGTAGTGGCAGCCCGCAACGAGCCCGGTACCGATCCCGAAGTAGCTGACAGGGTCCTCAGGCAACTGGACCTCCGGACCATGTCCATGCCGGACTAGCCTGTGCCGGACTAGTCTGCGGCTACGTGTTGTGGCGCGGACTCGGGGTAGAGGTCCAATGCATGCTCTTCAACATAGTCCAGGGCGTGGCGGACTGCGCCCAGGGACACAATGCCGTCCCCGAGTTGGGACGTTGCCAGGCGTGGGGGAGTGAAGGTGAATTCCGGTAATTGCTGTTCCATGGCGGGGATCAGGGCATGTGCGGATGCTGCCACTGCTCCGGCAATGACCACCAGCTCTGGATTTACCAGAGTGCTGATGGAGCCCACAACCCGTGCCATGCGGTGGGCCATGCGGTCCAGGACCTCACTGGCACCCTGGTCTCCTTCGGCTGCCGCCCTGAACACCATCTCTGCGGTGAGGGATTCGGGGTTGCTCCGGCATAATGTCGACAGGGTTGTTTCCTGACCGGAGTTAATGACTTCGCGTCCCCAGAGGGTTGCATAGTGGGCAATGCCGTAGGTGTCGCCCACGCCGTCAACGTTGTCCAGGTAGCCCAGCTCGCCAAAACCCCCAACCTGCCCGTGGAGCAAGCGGCCTGATTCCATGATGCCGGATCCCAAACGGTCGCCGGCGAGCATGACCACGAGGTTGTCTACCCCTTGGGCGCTGCCTTGCCAACGTTCTGCGAGGGCTGCGAGGTTGGCATCGTTTTCCAGGAGTACATGCCATCCATGGCGTTCGGACACAATCTTGCGCACATCAAAGGATTTCCAGAATTCCTGGGCCGTGAGGACCTCGCCCTGGCGGCTGACCGGGGCAGCCACGCCCACGGATACAGCCAGGACGGAGTCTGCTGGCATGCCGGCCTTCTCCAGTGAATCCGCGGCGAGCTTGTCCAGGACGTCTGCCCGTTCGTCTGCCGGAACGTTGAACGCGCGGAACGGCATGGTGACCTGCGAGAGCGACTTTCCGGCCATGTCAGCCACAATGGCCGTGATTTTGTTGGCGCCGATGTCTATCCCGATCACACTGGCGGCGTTGTCATCAAAAGCGAAGCGCCGCGCAGGCCGTCCCTTGACATAATCTCCGGTGCCTCGCTGGTTCTCCAGTTCCTGGAGCCATCCGAGGCGGACCAGTTCGTCGCAGATGGAGATGACCGTGGCACGTGAGAGTCCCGTGGCGGCCATGAGTTCCGTGCCAGTGAGGACGCCGGCGCCGCGCATGGCTTTCAGCATTGCGCTGGCGTTGACCCTGCGGACCAGCTGCGTTGACGGTGCGATACCGGGCTGCATACGAACTCCCATTGTCCTGCCATCCTCCGGGATGACGAGGACGGTCTTTCTAAATTTAGTGCATAAATTTAGATGACGACGCATTTCGCCCAACGCTTGACGCTGTGGCCTGCATCACTCACCATAGTTAGCGATAGGTAATAAATTTATGACCTATCTAAACTTCCGGTGGCGCAGCAGTGATGCTGTGCGATGCAGGGCGGCCACTGAGGTCCGCACAACGAAAGGGCAAACGGTGTCTGGAACCATGACACGCAGGAAACGCTTCGCTGCAATAGGCCTGGGCTTGTCTTTGCTGGCCGGCCTACTCTCAGGCTGTGCAGGAACTCCCGCCTCGGAGGGATCCGGCAAGGAGACCATCCGCTTCACGTTCAGCAAGCGGGAGGCCATCGGGTTTATGACCAAACTGGTGGCCGATTACAACGCCTCGCAGGATGACACTGAGGTGGTCCTGGATACATCCGGTGTGGACGTGGTGTCCGCGAGTTTTGTTCGCGGCAACCCGCCGGACATTGCCCTTGCCAACTACAACATGGAAACGTCCCGGTTCGTCCAGCGGGGAGCTTTGAGCGATTTGTCCGGAACGGAAGCCGCGTCCCACATTCGGGACGACCTCAAGCCGCTCATGGATCAATACGGTTCCTACCCTGGCCGCACCAGCGCCTTGCCGTACTCGGTGATGGCGTCCTCCGTGATTTACAACAAGGAAGTCTTCGCAGCCCACAACATCGCGGTGCCCACAACGTGGACCGAACTGATCGCTGCCTGTGAGGCGTTGAAAGCCGCCGGTGTAACGCCGTTCTACGCCACGTGGAAAGACGATTGGACCATTGCCCAAGGGTGGTTCGACTACGCCGTGGGCGGTCAAGTAGACACTCTTGAATTCTTCAAGAAGCTACAAGCTGAAGGCGTGAACGTGGGGGTGGAATCGTCGGCATCATTCCGGAAGGACTTTGACCAGCCCGTCCAGAAGATGTTGACGCTGGCGAAGTCCTATGTGAACAAAGACGCTGCGAGCCGGGCCTACGGCGATGGCAACCTGGCCTTCTCGCAGGGCAAGGCCGCCATGTATCTGCAGGGTCCGTGGGCGTTCAGCGAGATCGCCAAGACGGCACCTGACCTTAAACTCGGGACCTTCCCCCTACCCATGACCGACGATCCGCAGGACCTGCGGGTCCGCGTCAATGTGGACCTCGCGGCGTGGATTCCCGAGGCTTCCAAGCACAAGGACGCTGCTCGTGACTTCCTTGAGTACCTGTACCGTCCCGAGGTAATTGACGCCTACAACAAGTCTCAGCTGGGCTTCACCCCCACCAAGGAATCAGCCAACCTTCCCGACCCCCGGATTGAAGGGATGGTGCAGTACTACAAGGATTCCAAGGTGTATCAAGGCCCGTCGGTGCTTGTCCCACGCACCATTCCCATCATGAACTACACGCAGGCAATCGTGTTCGGCGCGTCCCCTGCTTCCACCCTCAGTACCCTCGACGCAGATTGGGCGCGCCTGGCTTTCCGCCAGTAGTGCAGACCACAGGGAGTCATACACATGTCCAGCATCAGCACCCCCACCACTTCCGGGAAGAACTCCCCAGGTGAAGCTCGCCAAAGCAAGAAGCGCTCAACCAGCAGCCACCCAACCCACGGACGCTCAGTGCAGAATCTTCACAGCCCGCACAGGAAACGGCGCGTTGAGCCCATCTTCTACTTCTTCCTGGTGCCGAGCCTCATTCTTTTCACCCTGGCCATCACCGTCCCCGGCATCATCGGCATCTTCTTCAGCTTCACCAATTCAATCGGGATTGGTGATTGGGAGTTCATTGGCCTGACCAATTACATTGCCATCTTCAGCGATCCGGCCATCCTGCAGAGTTACCTCTTCACTTTCGGATTCTCCCTGGTGACGGTGATCGCGGTGAACGTGATCGCCTTCCTTCTTGCTGTTGGGCTGACCTCACGCATCCGGATGAAGTCGGCACTGCGGACCATCTTTGTCATTCCCATGGTGGTTTCCGGCATCATCATTGCCTACGTCTTCAACTTCCTGTTCTCAAACTCGCTGCCCTCGCTGGGTGCGGCCACTGGTATTCCCTGGCTTGAAAGCAGCTTGCTCGCCAACCCGGACCTGGCGTGGGTGGCAATTGTTCTGGTTACTGCCTGGCAGGCGGTTCCTGGAGCGTTGCTCATCTACATCGCCGGACTTGTGGCAGTGCCTGCCGATGTCTACGAGGCAGCTGAAATCGACGGCGCCAGTAAATTCCAGCAACTAATAAAGATCACCCTCCCGCTGGTTGCCGGTTACGTGGTCATCAACATCATTCTGGGCTTCAAGGGCTTCCTGAACGCCTACGACATCATCGTGGGGCTGACCAATGGCGGCCCTGGAACCTCCACCCGGAGCATCGCCATGACTGTCATCTCCGGCTTCAACGGCGGAGACTACGCCTACCAAATGGCCAACGCCACGATCTTCTTTGTGGTGGCCATCCTGATCTCTCTCCTGCAGCTCTCGCTGACTCGCGGACGGAATGCGCTCTAATGACCAACAAAGTACTGGCCCACAAGGTAGCGACTAACAAAGTTGTGACCAAGCAAGGGGTCACCAAGAAATCCAGCTCCGCCGTTGAACGCGTCAACTGGCCGGCAACCACCGTCCTGGTTTTGTGCGCGGTGACTGTTCTTCTTCCCCTGTACGTCACGGTCTCCATGGCGTTCAAGACCCAGGGGCAGGCCGTGGATGGAAATGCTTTTTCCTTCCCCGCCCCGTTCAGCATGGATGGCTTTGTCCAAGCATGGACTTTGACGAATTTTCCTGTGGGTGCGGGGGTGTCCTTGCTGGTAACGGCTGGAACAGTCCTTGCAACGATTGTCCTGGCCGCCTTCGCCTCTTATGCGATTGTGCGGAATTGGGAACGCCGGTTGTTCAGGTACTCATTCTTCTATCTCCTGGGGGCAATGTTCATTCCGTTCCCCGTTGTTGCGCTGCCGCAGATTCAGCTCACGGGGCGTTTGGGCCTGGATAACCCCCTCGGCGTCATACTCCTGGCCACCATGTTCCAGCTGAGCTTCAGCGTGCTGCTCTTCACGGCATTCCTGCGCTCCATCCCCATGGAACTGGAAGAGAGTGCAAGGATCGACGGAGCAACCACCTGGCAGACGTTTTGGAAGCTGATTTTTCCGCTGCTGGCGCCAATGAGTGCCACTGTGGGCATCTTCGCATTCCTCTATGCGTGGAATGACTTCATGATGCCGTCGCTGATTATTTCCGATCCGGCCATGCAGACGCTTCCGGTGAGGCAGAACCTTTTCCAGACGCAGTTCAGCAACAACTATCACGTGTCCTTCGCCTCATATCTGATGGCCATGGCCCCGGCGATCGTTGCATACCTGTTCACTCAGCGGTGGGTCATGGCAGGGGTGACGCAGGGGGCCGTCAAGGGCTGAGCATGGTTGACCTTCAACGGGCTGGCGTTTCATACTGGTCCGGGAGATAAATTTAGATTCTAAATCAAAGGAGTTTCGTGAGCACTTCCGCCACTCAGGCACGCCGTACACATGAAGACCGCATGTCCGATCCGAACTGGTGGCGCCAAGCGGCCGTCTACCAGATCTACCCGCGCAGCTTCCACGACGCGAACGGTGACGGGCTCGGAGACATCAAGGGCATCACCGCCAAAGTCCCGTACTTGAAAGAGCTGGGGATCGACGCCGTGTGGCTGAGTCCGTTCTACCCCTCGGCGCTCGCAGACGGCGGCTACGACGTGGACGATTACCGCAATGTGGACCCCAAGCTCGGCACCCTCGAGGATTTTGACGAGATGGCCGCAGCCCTGCACGCCGCAGGCATCAAGATCGTGGTCGATATTGTTCCCAACCACTCCTCGGACCGTCACGAGTGGTTCAAGGAAGCACTGGCCTCACCCAAGGGCTCCGCGGCACGCGAGCGCTACATCTTCCGCGATGGCCGGGGAGAGAACGGCGAGCTGCCGCCGTCGGACTGGGACTCTGTGTTTGGCGGTCCCATCTGGGAGCGCATCACCGAGCCTGACGGCACGCCCGGCCAGTGGTACCTGCACATCTTCGCCAAGGAGCAGCCTGACTTCAATTGGGAGAACCCGGAAATCCGCGAGGACTTCCTCAAGACCCTGCGCTTCTGGTCAGATCGTGGCGTAGACGGTTTTCGCATCGATGTAGCCCACGGCATGGCCAAGGACCTGTCCGAGCCACTGCCCATGAAGGCGGACCTCGAAGCCAAGGCACACGGTACGGACGGCTTCACCGACGGCTCCCACCCCTTCTGGGACCGTGATGAAGTGCACGAGGTCTACGCTGAGTGGCGCAAACTCTTCAACGAGTACAACCCGCCGCGCACCGCCGTCGCCGAGGCCTGGGTCCACGAGTCCCGGCGTGCGCGCTACGCAAGCCCCGAAGGGCTCGGCCAGGCTTTCAACTTTGACCTGCTGCAGTCCGATTTCGATGCCGCGTCCTTCAAGAAGGTCATCACTGACAACCTGGTGGCAGCCAAGGAGTCCGGGGCATCTTCAACCTGGGTCTTCTCCAACCACGACGTCGTCCGCCACGCCACCCGGTACGGTCTGCCCAAGGGCGGTTCGGTAGCGCAGGGAACCAACGCAGCGCAGGACATCACCGGCGGAGAACCGAAGGGCCAGGACGGCAAGGGCTGGCTGCTGGCCGGTGCGCCGGCTGAAGAGCTCGACGTCGAACTCGGCTTGCGCCGGGCCCGCGCCGCGACGCTCTTACTGCTGGCGCTACCCGGCTCGGCCTACCTTTACCAGGGTGAAGAGCTCGGTCTGCGTGAAGTGACCGAAATTCCTGACTCCGAACGCCAGGACCCGTCCTTCTTCCGCAACCCCGGCGTAGAGATCGGCCGCGATGGTTGCCGTGTGCCGCTGCCGTGGACCCAGGAAGGTTCATCCTTCGGGTTCGGTTCCGGCGCAGCGCACCTCCCGCAGCCGGAGTGGTTCAAGGACTACGCCGTCTCCACGCAGGAAGGTGTGGATGGCTCCACTCTGGAGCTCTACAAGAAGGCGCTGAGCCTGCGCAGCGATCTCCAAACGGAAGAGGAACTTCAGTGGGTGGAGACCGGTAACCCGGACGTGCTGCACTTCAGCCGCCCCGGCGGCTGGCACACGGTCACCAACTTTGGCGGTGACGCTGTGGAGCTTCCGGCAGGAAACGTTGTGGTCACCAGCGGCCCGCTGGAGGATGGCAAGCTGCCTTCGGACACCACGGCGTGGATTGTCAGCAACGCGTAAGCGTCGCGGCCAATTATTGACGTGATGACGAATGCGAATGGTCGGGGACGCCTCATTTACGGCTGCATGGGCCTCGGTGGTCCTTGGGACGGTACGTCCTATGGGGCACCGGAGATCGATCAGGCCGCGGCGGTGATCGAGGCCGCACAGGGGATTGGCATTGAGCTTTTCGACCACGCGGATATTTATCGCAGCGGAAAGTCCGAGGCCGTCTTTGGGGAAGTCCTCGCCCGTTCGCAGGGTTTGCGCGGGAAGATCCAGCTTCAGACCAAATGCGGCATCAGGTTGGGTGAGCGCGGGTTGGAAACGCACTATGATCTCAGCCGGGAAGCCATCCTGCAGCGGGTCAATGAGAGCCTCAAAAGGCTTCAGACGGATTACGTGGATGTGTTGCTTCTGCACCGGCCTGATCCCTTGATGGACTCGCACGAGGTGGCGGGCGCCGTCGGGCAGCTCATGGCCGAAGGCAAGGTGCGGAACTTAGGTGTGTCCAACATGTCGGGCGCGCAGATGGCCTTCTTGGAGGATCGGCTGGAAACGCCGCTGGTGGCGAACCAACTGGAAATGAGTTTGCTCCACCGGGACTGGTTGGAGAGCACCGTGCTGGTCAATCATGCAGAGGGACTGGAGTACAGCTTTCCGCAGGGGACGCTTGAGCACTGCATGGCCAACGGCATCGAGCTTCAGGCATACGGTTCCTTGGCCCAGGGCCGCTACACGGGTGCGCCTTCTGGCGAGCTTTCGCCAGCAGAATCGGCCACCGCGGACATGCTGGAGGAGTTGGCGGGGGAGAAGGGCACCACTGTGGAATCCGTGCTGTTGGGGTGGCTCATGAAGCATCCGGCCAGGGTCTCGCCGGTCATAGGGACCACCAACCCCGGGCGCATCAAGGCTTGCTCAGATGCCTCAGCGGTGGCACGGAGTATGTCCCGGCCCGAGTGGTACGGCTTATGGGTGGCAGCCCGGGGAAGCAACATCCCCTGACCCGGTTTTAACCCAACTGAGTCGCAGCTAGCGTGGTCCGGGAAGAGGCTCGGAACGGCACTAACTGCGACTCAGTTGGGTCAGGACAACAACACATAAGGGCCCCTACGGCAACACGGGCGCTGCAACAGGTACCACCACGGAATAGGTGCTCGAGTCACCCTGCAATGCCTGGCTCGGCTTGCCATCAATGCCCACCGGAATGTCTCCGGCTATGGTCACGCGGTTGAGCTTGCGCGGCTGGCCATCATAGTTATCCGGCGCGTAGTGCTGGGTAATGCGGTTATCGAACAAAACCACCTGGTTTGGCTCCCAGTTCACCCGGACCACGTTCTCCGGACGCGTTACATACGCCTGCAGCAGACGGATGATGTCCTTGGATTCGGTGTTGGACAAGCCCACAATCCGAAGCCGCTGCGCGAAGCCCCCAATGAACAATCCGCGCTCGCCGGTCAGAGGGTGGACCCGCACCACGGGGTGGGCGGTCTCGAACTTCAGTCGGGTGAACTCCTTGCGGCGCTCGTCCGCGTTGGCGTGCTCAAGGTTCTTGGGCACCGAGTAGTCGTAGTCGTTGGTGTGGATGGCCCACAGGTTGTCCGCGAAGCTGCGCAATTCCTCCGGGAGGTCCTGGTAGGCGCCGGCCGACGACGCAATCAACGTCTCGCCACCGTACGCCGGGAGGTCGATGCTGCGCAGTGTGGAGGCTTGCGGCGGGTTGACCACAAACGTGACGTCCGTGTGCCAGTTGTTGGCGGAGCCGTTTTCGCTGTCCACGGGCAGGACGTTCTCTTCACCATCCACCGAAGCAACCGTGGGGTGTGCCTTGGTCAGCGGACCAAAGTGGGAAGCGAACTTCACCTGCGCCTCATCGCTGAGGATGTTGGCCTCCCGGAATACCAGCGCCTTGTGCTCATTCAACCCCGCCCGGATCTGGGCAACCGTGTCCTCGCTGAGGTCTCCGCTAATATCCAGGCCACGGATCTCGGCCCCGATGCGGGAACCAAGCTTGGCGAATTCGAGTTTGGTTTCGGTAATGACGGTCATTGTTTTTTCCTTACTTGTTGTGGTTTGCGGCGGGTGCCGCGGGTTGGTCTGAGAAGCAGGCGGTTTAGGAGGCGGCGCCAACGGCGGTCCGCCAGCGGGAGAAATGCCGTTCAAGCGCCACGAGCAGGAAGTTCACGCCGAGCCCCAGCAAGGACACCGTCAGGATGCCCGCATACATGTCCGGGATCAGGAAGCTGCTTTGCGCGTTCACTATCAGGTATCCCAGCCCGGCTTTGGCGCCCACCATTTCGGCGGCAATCAGGACCAGGATGGAGGCAGTCCCGGCCATGCGGATCCCCGTAAAGATGGTGGGCACAGCGGAGGGCAGGATTACCTTTTGGAAGAGCCGGAAACTGTTGAGTCCCAGCGAGCGCGCGGCGCGGATCAGGAGCGGGTCCACGGTCTTCACGCCGGCAATGGTGTTCAGCAGCACCGGGAAGAACGCCGCGTAGGCCACAATGCTGATCTTTGATTCCTCGCCGATGCCCAGCAAAAGAGTGAACACCGGCAGTAGAGCCAGCGCGGCCGTGTTGCGGAAGAGCTCCAGCAGGGGGTTCAGGACCGAATTCAGGCGTCCGTACCAGGCGATCAGCAGGCCCAACGAGACACCGGCCACCAGAGCAGCACCGAAGCCGGCCACCGAGCGCGTCAGGCTGGCTGCGATGTGACCCTGGATGGTGCCGGCCTCAAACAGCTTGCCCCACGCAACCAGCACTTCGTGCAGCGGTGGAAGGAAAACCCGGGTGGAGGGGCTCGCCAAATACGTCGGCCCAAACTCCCACAGCAGAAGGAAAGCAAGGATCGCGGTGGACTTCCACAGTACTGAGCCCAGTGCACCGGCCGCTCTTCGCACTAAGCCGGGTGCCGGCGTCGTGCGTTCTTCCGGTGGCGCCGAAGCAACGGAACGTTCGACGGCGGCGCCCGGGTGCGGGGCCCCGCCAGCCTTGGGTGCAGCGGAAGTTTCAGCTGGGGTGAGGGTGGTGGTCATCAGGCGGCACTCCTTTCAATGGTGGTTGCCGGTTCGTCCGGTGCGCTGCCATCCGGCAGGATCTTGCGATGACCGGCGTCCTGGGCGCGTCGGACCTCGTCATGCAGAAGCGTCCACACCTGATGACGGTGCGCAACGAAGGCAGGGTGGGACCGGATGTCCTCATCGCCGTCGCGGTCCGGAATGTCAATATCCACGATCTCCTTGAGCCGGCCCGGACGGGCGCTCAGCACGGCAACGCGCTGGCCGAGATACACGGCTTCATCGATGCCGTGGGTGATGAACACGATGGTTTTGCCCGTGGCCTTCCAAATCCTGAGCAGTTCGTCCTGGAGCTGCTCGCGGGTCTGGGCATCCAGGGCAGCGAACGGTTCGTCCATGAGCAGCACGTCCGGCTCGTAGGCAAGGCTCCGGGCAATGGCAACGCGCTGTTTCATGCCGCCGGAGAGCTCGTGCGGATAGCGGTCTTCAAAGCCGGCCAGCCCCACCAAGGCCAGGTACTCGCTGGCTTTGGCTGCCCGTTCGCGGCGATTCAGCTTCTTGCCGTCAGGACCCGCCCCTTCCAGGCCGATCGAGACGTTCGCCGAGGCGGTCCGCCAAGGGAATAACGCGTACTGCTGGAACACTACGGCGCGGTCTTTGCCGGGACCGGTGACGGCTTTGCCGTCCACCAGGACGTCACCGGAGGTGGGACTGGAGAGTCCGGCGAGCAGGTCCAGCAGGGTGGTCTTGCCCGAGCCGCTGGGACCCACCAGGGTGAGGAATTCGCCGTCGCGGACGTCCAGGCTGAGGGAATCGATAGCCGTGAGCCGGGTGGCGTTGGTGGTCTTGGTGGCCCGGACCGTGAATTCCTTGGTGACGTTCCGGAGACTGATCTTGGCGGTCATGGCTATCCCTTCTTGGCTGTATCGGCAGCGAGCTGGTTGAACTCGTTGGTGTAGTACTTGGAAGGCGTGAGTTGGCCCTTGACGATCCCCGAGGAATTGAGCCAGGCCTCCCAGCGAGTGAAGTCCTCGTCCTTGATCACCCCTGCGTCCGGGACTCCGGGGCTCTTCCAGAACTTCAAGTTGGCCGTGCTCTCGTTACGTCCGCGGGCCTCGATGATTTTGCTGAAGCGGGCAATGACTTCCTCGCGGGGCGTTTCGGCGGCCCATTTGATGGCCTTGGCAACACCGGTGGTGAAGGTGGCAGTTGTGCTGGGGTTCTTTTGGATGAAGTCGTTCCGGAGAACGATCTGTCCACCGGCAAACGGTCCGAACAGTTCCACATCACTGAACAGGGACCTCAAACCACCTGCCTCGATGGCCCGGTCCTGCAGCACGCCACCGAGTGTTCCGGCGTCCACCTGACCCCGGCGGATTGCCTCCTCAGTGTCGTTCGGCGCCAGGGGGACCAACTGGACCTGCTTTATCTCCTCGGCGCTGAGGCCGTTCTTGGTGAGCCAGGTGTTGATCACCGCCTCATGGTGCGCGCCCAAGGTGTTGACCGCGATCTTCTTGCCGATCAGGTCCCGGGGTTCTTTGATGGGGCTTTCGGCTTTGACGTAGTAGCCGCTGAAGGTCTTCTCATCCGAGCCGTAGTAGTTGGTCACGGCCTTTACTGGCGCGCCGGCCTCTATGAGCTTGACCACCGCTCCGGAAAACGCGCCGCCGAAGTCGGTCTGGTTGGTGGCCGCTGACTGGATGTCCTGGGGGCCGCTGGTGGTGTTTCCCACCCAGTTCAGCTTCAGGTCCCCCAAATAGCCCAGGTCTGCGGCGAGCTCAGGGAAGGTGACGTTGTTGGCGGAACCTTGATACTTCAGTTCCTTCACTTCATTGCCTGGGTTGCCTTGTCCGGCTTCGGCTGCACCGCCGCAGCCGGACACCGTCAGAGCCAGTACGACGGCGGCCGCGACGCTCAGCAGGGGCAGGTGCAGTTTCATGGGAGCTACTTTCGATGGGTTGCAATGTGTGGTCGGTGAGTGGCCGGATGGTGCACGGCTTTGGAACCTGTGCAATGGCTTGGGAACGATGTAAACCCATTCCGATGCCGGCTGGAAAGTGCCGTGGTAACGCCCGGAAACGTTGCGAAACAGCCCGAAACGGGACGAAATCCTGGGCCATTCCCGGCAACCCCGGGACACAAAGACGCCGTGTTGAGCCCTATGAACAACAGCGACAGCTGGGAGGCATATGACTGGCGGCCACCGCCGTCGGGCGTTCATACTGTCCGGACCCCACAGTCATATGGGGTTTAGTTCGTATTGATCCTCACAACGGAGCGTATTTCTTCGCTGTGCAGGCTGCAGGGCGGATACGGTAGATACATGACGTCTAGCATCGCCGCCGAATCAGTTCGGCCTACCCGCAATATTCCCGCCGACATCGCCCGTTCCTGGCTCCTTGTGAATGCCATGAAAACGGAGCTTTTTGACGAATCCGCGGGTTCACGGGCAGACGCCATCATCCTTGACATTGAAGACGCTGTTGACCCGTCCCAGAAGGACATTGCCCGCGAGAACGTGGTCAACTGGCTCACGGCAGGCGGCAAGGCCTGGGTTCGCATCAATGACGCCACCAGCAAGTTCTGGGCTGATGACCTTGCGGGCCTTCGCGGCACGCCGGGCCTGCTGGGCGTGATGCTCGCCAAGACCGAGTCCGCTGACCAGGTCACCGAGTCCTACCACCGCATGGACGGCAAGACTCCCGTTGTTGCCTTGGTTGAGTCTGCCCTGGGCATCGAGGAAGCCAACCACATTGCGCGGGCACAGGGTGTCTTCCGCCTTGCTTTCGGTTCCGGCGACTTCCGCCGCGATACCGGTATGGCAGCCACCCCGGAGGCCATGGCCTACCCCCGTGCCAAGCTGGTTGTCGCCAGCCGCGTGGGCAACCTGCCGGGCCCCATCGACGGCCCTACCGTGGGCACCAACCACCCCATTCTGCGCGAGCAGACGGGCATCACTGTGACCATGGGCATGACCGGCAAGCTGTGCCTGGCCATTGATCAGACCACCGTGATCAACGAGGTCATCAGCCCCACGCCGTCGGACGTTGCCTGGGCTACAGACTTCATGAACGACTTCGAAGCCAACGGCCGCGTCATCCGTGACGGCTCCGATCTCCCGCGTTTGGGCCGTGCTGAGAAGATCATGAAGCTCGCAACGGCCTTCGGAGTCCAGCCCTCCCTGTAACCATGCTGGTCCACGGAGTCGCATGGGACGCCTCGTTCCCTTCGCTGCGAATGTTCACGCCGGACGCGGAATTCACGGACGTCGCCTTACTTTCAGATAGCGCGCAGGCCCAAGGTACACCCTTGGGCCTGCGCGTTGTCCCCGGTTTATGGTGCCTTGGCCACACCAAGGTTCACGGCCCGGGGGACCGCACGCACGTTCCGTGCCGCAGCGCCTCTCCAGCTGAACGTGGGAAGCAGTGCGGAGCCTGTTTTGCGCGGGACGACTCCCGGCTGATGCATGACTTCCACCGCGGTGGTTCGGTTCCCACCGGCCTCCGCGCTTACCTGATGCAGCCCCACTGGCTCTATGTGGCCACCTTTGCCAACGGTGCCACCAAGGTGGGCACAGCATCGGCCCCACGGAAATGGAACCGGCTGGCTGAACAGGGCGCTGTGCACGCATCCTATGTGGCACATGCTGAAGATGGCCGTGTTGTGCGTGTCCTGGAGGACGTGGTCACTCGCGAGGTGGGCCTCGTCCAACAAATCCGTTCCGCTTCCAAGGCGGCGGGACTCGTGGAGCCGCGTTCCGGCGTCGAGCTTGTGGCACTGAACCGCCAGCACGCCGGGCGGGTGCGCGGCTTGCTCGGCGGCCTGGCCATGACCGGGTACGAGGTTGTGGAGGAGGAGTGGGAGCGCCCCGCTGCGGCGGAGCGAATCTGCGGAGCCGGCACCGGCCTGCGCCACCCCTATCCGTCAACGTTCGACGGCGGCGGCCACGGTTTGCGGATCCACTCACTGTCCGGGGCGATCGCCTTGGCTGGCCTCCCGGACGCCTCCGGCAATGACGTAGAGGGCAGCTTCGTGGCAGACTTGGGGGCGTTGAAGGGGCGGAAGATTGAGATGGGCCCCTACCTCACGGACATCCCGGCGCTGCAGGACTCCCTGTTCTGAATTCTTCCGTGCCTAAGTTCCACCGTGCCTAAGTTCCACCGTCGCTGAGTTCCGCCGTTGCTAAGTTCTACCGTTGCCAGGCCCGCACTGCAGGGAATTCACGCGTCTAAGCATGCACACCGGGCCTCGCAACGCAGGCCGCACCCCCGCCGGTAGACTTGGACGGTGCTGGAACAATTTTGGGCCACGGCCTCCACCTCGTACAAAGTATTGGTTTTCAGTGCCATGGGGCTGATCGCCGTCGGGCTGGTTCTCTCCATTGTGGGGAACACCTCCGGGAACCAGGGTTTGGCCCTGGCTTCACTGCCCATCATCGGCATCGGCCTGCTGCTCCACGTGGCCGGCCTGGTGGTTCGGGGTCAGAAAATCCGCAAGAGCTACAAGAAGTAGCGTCTGCACCCGGCCAACGCGCTGCATCCGGGCTGCCCGGGCCGATAGGGTTGGGGCATGAGTATCAATCCGGACCTGCAGGGCCGAAGCTACCCTGCCGCAGAGGTATATGACGTAGGCCGCGAAAAAATCCGCGAGTTCGCCAAGGCCGTAAAAGCCGGCAACCCGGCGCACTTCGACGTTGAGGCAGCCAAGGCGTTGGGCCACAGCGACCTCGTAGCCCCGCCGACGTTCGCCATCATCGTCGCCCAGCGTGCCGACGCCCAACTGGTCCAGGACCCTGAGTCCGGCATTGACTTCTCCCGGGTGGTCCACGCGGACCAGCGCTTCACCCACCACCGCCCGATCGTCGCCGGAGACCGCCTGGTTGCCGAACTCCACGTAGACGGCGTCCGGGCCATGGGTGGGGGAGCCATGATCACCACCCGCTCCGAAATTTCCACTGAAGCCGGCGAGAAAGTTGCCACCACAACCTCGTCCATCCTGGTCCGCGGAGAGGGACAGTAACCATGAGCCCAACATTCGAAGAACTGACAGTCGGCCATGAAATCGGTACCCGCAGAATTGAGGTCACGCGCCAGGACCTGGTCAAGTACGCCGGAGCCTCCGGGGACTTCAACCCCATCCACTGGAACGAATCATTCGCAACCTCCGTGGAATTGCCCGGCGTCATCGCCCACGGGATGTTCACCATGGGCGCCGCAGTGCAACTGGTGAGCGACTGGGCAGGCGACCCCGCCGCCGTCGTCGACTACCAGACCCGCTTCACCAAGCCCGTCCTCGTCACGGACACCACCGGTACCGATCAGGCCGGTGCAGTCATTGACGTCACCGGTGTTGTGGGAGCGCTCGACGCCGAGGCCCGCACCGCGCGCGTGGACCTCACCGTGGTGGCTGGCGGACAAAAAGTCCTCATGAAGTCGCAGGCGGTTGTGAAGGTCTCTTGAACCAAACGAACACCACACAACGGCGCGCCACACCGACAGAAATGTCGCGGTGGCGCGCCGCTGTTCTTGCCTCCTATGCCGCAAGTGGCATCGCGTTCGCCACATGGGTTTCCCGCCTGCCCGCCATCCGCGACGGACTGAACCTGACCCCGGGAGGCATCGGTCTCCTGCTCATGTGCATGACGGTGGCCTCGTTCATTTCGATCTCGGCCTCCGGCCTGATTGTCCTGCGGCTCGGCCCCACGTTGACCACCAGGATCGGCAGTTCCATGGTGGGGGCTGGTCTTCTCACGGTGGGTGTTGGCACATCCCTTGCCTCCAGCCCCGTAGTGGTGGCCACCGGCTTGGTCATTCTGGGCCTGGGAACGGCCAGTTGGAACACCGCCTCCAACGTGGAGGGGGCCTCGCTGGAACGGGAGTTGAAGCGGCACATCATGCCGCACCTGCACGGCGCCTTCAGCCTGGGAACGGTGGCCGCTGCGGGTTTTGGCGCGTGGGCAGCCGCCATCCACCTGCCCGTGTTCTGGCATTTCCTCATTTCCGGCGTGGTCGTGGCGAGCTCCGTGGTGGGCGCTACCTTCTGGTTCCGCGCCGAAAAGACCACTGCGGCATCCCAGCCGTACCGTCCTGAAGAGACCGACACTTTCAGGGATCCTTCCACAGGTCCCCTGCCCATCATCTCCGGCGGCCCTTCCGCAGAGCAGGGTGACGCCGGCAAGAGAACTGCTCCGCTGGAGAGGGTTCCGCTGGAGAAGGTTCCGCTGGACAGGGTTCCGCTGGACAGGGTTCCGCCGGAGAAGGTTCCGCTCGACAACAAGCGCCTGGTGGCCCTTGCTTGGCGTGACCGCCGCACCCTGCTGATCGGGGTGCTGGTCCTTGGCTTGGCTTTGGCCGAAGGAGCAGCAGGGGACTGGGTGGCGCTGGCGCTGGCCGACGGTTACGGGCAATCCGATGCTGCAGGCGCAGTGGGTTACGGGCTGTTCGTGACGTTCATGACCATTGGCCGTTTCACAGGGACGGTCATCCTTGACCGCTTCGGGCGGGTGGTGGTGATGCGCTGGTGCTCAGCCACCGCCGTCGTGGGTCTTTCCCTATTTGTGTTTTCGCCGGTGCCATGGCTCGCCTTCGTGGCCTTGGCTGTGTGGGGCCTGGGAGCCTCGCTGGGGTTCCCCGTGGGAATGTCTGCCGCCGCCGATGACCCGGTGCATGCAGCGGCGCGCGTTTCGGTGGTCTCCACCATCGGCTACGGTGCCTTCCTGTGCGGACCGCCGCTCCTGGGACTGTTGGCCGAACACTTCGGCATCCTGCACTCGCTGTTGGCGCCCCTGGCACTGCTGGTGGTGAGCTTCTTCCTGGCTCCGTTGGCCGGGCAAAAGTCCGCACCGTCCGCGCAGCCCAGTGAGGCCCGTTAGGCTTGATTGGTGACCCACATGCTGCTTTCTGAACTGACCACTGCCGCTGTTGGAGGCCCTGCGGGCAACTTCGTTGAGGCCCGCACCGAGGCTGAAATCATCGACGCCGTCCGGTCCGCCGACGCTGCAGGCGAAAAACTCCTGATCATCGGTGGCGGCTCCAACCTCCTGATTTCCGACGACGGGTACGCCGGCACGGTCCTGAAGATAGCCTCCGAGGGGTTCACCGTGAATTCGGAAGACAGCTGCGGTGGGGTGTCAGTAGTTGTGCAGGCGGGTCACAACTGGGACGCGCTGGTGGAATACTCGGTGCTGCACGCATGGTCCGGGTTGGAAGCGCTGTCCGGAATTCCCGGAGCCACCGGCGCAACGCCGGTTCAAAATGTGGGTGCTTACGGCGCAGATGTTTCACAAACCATTGCTGCTGTGCGCACCTGGGACCGTGAACGCAATGCGGTGCAGACGTTCACCAACTCAGAGCTCAGATTTGGTTACCGTGATTCGGTGCTGAAGCAGACCACCGTGGAGGGTTCGCCCCGCTATGTGGTGCTGACCGTTGAGTTCCAGTTGCCACTGGGCCGCATGAGCGCACCCATCCGGTACGCGGAATTGGCTCGTGTACTGGGCGTCGAAGTAGGCAAACGCGCCTATTCCAACGACGTTCGCCGGGAGGTCCTGCGGCTCCGCGCCTCCAAGGGCATGGTCCTGAACGCGCAAGATCGCGATACCTATTCCACGGGCTCTTTCTTTACCAACCCGATCGTGCCCCAGGAACTGGCCTCCACGCTTCCGGAAAATGCGCCCAAATACCCCGCCGGGGATGACGGCCTGGTGAAACTGTCCGCTGCCTGGTTGATCGATCAGGCAGGATTCGGGAAGGGCTTCGGGCTGGAGGAGTCCAGTGTCTCCGGTGGCCGGGCTTCCCTTTCCACCAAACACACCCTTGCCATCACCAACAGAGGTTCAGCCTCGGCCTCGGACATGGTGGCGATCGCGCGTGAGGTGCGTTCCGGCGTCGTCGAGCGTTTTGGCATTGAACTGCACCCGGAACCCCTGCTGATTGGCCTTAGCCTCTAGCGTTCAGCGGCAAGGTGGGTGTCCCTGCCCGCCAAACATGGACGTTAGCGCGTGCGACGCTCAGCAATGGGCAGGACTTTGTTGAGCAACAGGAACGTGAGCCCGCAGCTGACAGCACCCAACAGGAAGATCTGGCTGAACGCGATACTCTGCGGTGATGGTCCGCTGGGCATGAACAGCCCGGCCATGGCGAAGCCCACCAGGCCCAGGAGCAGGACGATCGCTCCGAGAAGGAAACTGCGGACCTGCGCTGCGGCCGCCGGATAGAACCAAGGCTCCGGGGCGTCGTCGTCGCGATCGGATACAGGCTGGGTGGCGGCAGCGGTTCCGATCAGAACCGCAGCCATTGCAGTGGCAACGAGGCTGACGGTCTGGATGGCCTGCATGGCAGGGGAGAGGCTGACGCCCGTTCCCACCGCCACAATCAGACCGGCGGCAAGCCCTGCGAGTGTGCAGAGCCAGCCGGTGGTAGCCAACCACCGGCTCATCGGCCGCACGAACGGAGCTAGATCACCAAAAAGCATGATCCCATCCTAGGATCCGCTGCTGAGTGACGGCTGGGAGGCACGGCAAGGTTCCCTGTGCTGGCAGGTGCTTTTAGGATGAAGCATGCCCCAAGCACCTAATCCCCGCATCATGGGCCGGTTGCGGCTCGCCAGCCAAGGATTGTTGGGCGGCGGCTTTCCCACAGTCCCGGACGCGGTCCGGTGGATGACCTGCATGCAGGCACAGGACCTTGGTATGGCGTTCTGGGCGGTAGGCCAAAGGGTGCCGGGGACTGCTGCCTCGGATGTCAGGGCGGCCCTTGATGCCGGGAGCGTGGTCCGCTCGTGGCCCATGCGCGGCACCCTGCATTTGCTTGCACCCGAGGACCTGCGGTGGATATTGGGCATAACACGGGAACGGCTCATGAACGCGGTGGCCGGACGTCACCGTGAGTTGGCGATCACCGAGGACGACATCAGCCATTGCCGGGACATCGCCTTCAAAACCACCGAGACCCTCAAAGCTGAGGGGGTGGCAGGTGCGAGCCGGGAGCAATTGTTCCAGGCGTTCGAAGAGTCCGGACAAGTGACCTCAGCCCAGCGGGGCATCCATGTGTTGGGGAGCCTCTGCCAGCGTGCGTGGCTTGTTCAGGGCCCCATGGCGAGGGTCAACGGCAAAGCAGGTGTGCAGCAACTATTTGTGCCGTTCGATCAATGGATTCCTGACTCAAGGGAGCTGAACCGTCAGGAAGGAATTGCTGAGCTTCTTTTCCGCTATATCCGGAGCCACGGACCGGCCACCATCAAGGATTTTTCGTGGTGGAGCCAAGTTCCACTCACCGAGGCCCGTGCCGCGCTCAAAGACCTGCAGGATGGTTTGGTTGAGTTGCCGGTGGGCGGCGTCAGCTATTGGCTTTCGCCAGAGACCGCAGCAGTGCTTGACCACGGCGTTCCCGGCTCGCGCTCGTTCTTGGCATTGCCCGGGTTTGACGAATTCCTGCTCGGATACCAGGACCGGAGCCTGGTGCTGGCGCCGGAGTTCGCAGAGCGGGTGGTCCCGGGCAACAACGGCGTGTTCAAAAGGATGATGGTCTCCGGTGGGGAAGTGGTGGGAACGTGGGCGCGGACCGGGAGCGGCAAGGCACTGGGTGTGGCACCGGAACCCTTCGCCGGGACGCTGGGCACTGCCGCGTCGCGCTCGTTCCAAGCCCAGGGACGGGCCTACCTGAAGTTCATGGCCGGCTGAGGGCGTTGGCAGCGTAGAAACCGCGGTAGACCGTCGAAAACCCGCTGTTCCGTTGCCGGGTAGCAACGGGACAGCGGGTTGAAGACGTACTAAGTGCCTGGGCTAGAGCTTGCCCGTCACAATGTTGAGCATGCGGCGGAGCGGCTCGGCGGCGCCCCACAGGAGCTGGTCGCCAACAGTGAAGGCACTGATGTACTCAGGCCCCATTTCGAGCTTGCGGATACGGCCAACCGGGATGTCCAACGTGCCGGACGCTGCCACGGGGGTCAGGTCCGCCATGGAGGCTTCCTTGGTGTTGGGGATGACCTTGGCCCACTGGTTGTCCTTGGCCAGGAGGTTTTCGATCTCCGTGACGGACAGGTCTTCGCGCAGCTTCAGCGTGAGGGCCTGGGAGTGTGAACGCATGGCGCCAATCCGGACGCACAAGCCGTCCATGGCGATGTGGTCCTTGCCTGCGGTGCCGTTTCCGGTGCCGAGGATCTTGTTGGTCTCCACCCCTGCCTTCCACTCTTCCTTGGACTGGCCGTTGCCGAGGTCGGCATCGATCCAGGGAATCAGTGAGCCGGCCAGTGGTACACCGAACTGCGTGGCGTCCACACCGGTGCGCTGCGCTGCGAGGACCTTGTGGTCGATTTCCAGGATGGCCGACGCGGGGTCGTCCAGTTCGCTGCTTACCTCGTTATTGAGGGTGCCGAACTGGTTGAGGAGCTCACGCATGTGCCGTGCGCCGCCGCCCGAGGCTGCCTGGTAGGTCATGGAAGTGCCCCACTCCACCAGGTTGTTCTTGAACAGGCCGCCGAGGCCCATCAGCATGCAGGAGACCGTACAGTTTCCGCCGATGAAGTCCTTCACGCCACCGGACAACCCGGCGTCGATGACCTCGCGGTTGATGGGGTCCAGCACGATGATCGAGTCGTCATTCATGCGCAGGGTGGAGGCGGCGTCGATCCAGAGGCCGTCCCAGCCACGGTTGCGGAGCTCGCCGTGGACCTGCTTGGTGTAGTCGCCACCCTGGGCGGTGACAATAATCGGCAGCTTGGCCAGCGTCTCAATGTCGAAGGCATCCTCGAGCTTGCCTGCACCCTCAGCGAAGGAAGGTGCGGCACCTCCTGCGTTCGAGGTGGAGAAAAATACCGGGTTGATGTTGGCGAAGTCGTTCTCGTCCTGCATACGCTGCATCAGGACGGAACCGACCATGCCACGCCAACCGACCAGTCCAACGGACGGATTAGCTGCTGTAGTCATTGGACAAGTCTAAACTTTCGAAGCAAAGAGCCGCTGTTGGTTACGTCACGCAGACCAAAGCGCGACGACGGCCCTCGCCTCAGCGGGCCAGCGGACTAATCGCGGGGAGTGTTGCGGCGGGTAGCCAGCTCGATGGTCGGGCCGTTCTGCTGACGGAGACGTGAGGCTTTGCGTTCCTTGAAGTACAAGGACCATGACGTGGGCACTATCCAAAGGCCAAAGGCGATGCCGAAAATTATTTGACCCCAGTTGATCTCTTCAGTGCCGTCCACAAAGAGCTTGACCATGAGAACAGCCACCACGGCAATGATCACGGTGAGCAAGATGCTGAGGAACAGCAACCCGCCTGCAGACTGGATGGGCTTGATGTCACTCACAAACGGAAGCCTACTGGCCGGCGTCGTGATTCTGCAGCAGGAGCGCCTTGCGCTTGCGCAAGGCGAAAAACGCGCCAAAGGTGAATACCTGCGTGACGACGATCAGCACAACGATCCCGGCAATTTTGTTGCCGCCCAAGATCATGGTGAGCCCCACAATGGCTGAAATCAGGGCGAAGAGCGGCAGCAGCATGTAGCCCAGCACGAACAAGGTTTCAGGTTTTTTCAGCATGCTTAGTCTTCCTGGCTTGCGTTCCGGCGCCATGTGGTGAACCGGTAGTTGGTGCCGTTCTTGGCCGTGAGCCAGCCTTCGGACGGGGCTACGGCGTCAAAGGTCCATTCCTCACCGAGCTCGGGGGCGAAGGTGTCGCCCTCCGGATCGGCATCGATGATGGTGATGACTGCGAGGTTGGCGATGTCCATGGATTGCTCGAAGATCTCGCCGCCTCCAATAATCCATACCTTCTGGCCGCCGGGCGCGAATTGGGATTCCAGCAGCGCAGCGTCGAGGGAGGAAACTACCACGGCGCCCTCCGCCTCCGGCGTTGAGGCCCACTCTTCGTTGCGGGTCACCACAATGTTGGTGCGGCCCGGAAGCGGACGGTACTTTGCGGGGAAGGACAGCCAAGTTTTGCGGCCCATGATGACGGGGTGGCCGGTGGTGAGCTGGCTGAAGTGCTTCAGGTCCTCGGGCAGGTGCCACGGCATGGAACCGTCCTTGCCGATCACACCGGCCTTCGTTTGAGCCCACACCATGCCGATGCCCGTCATACGGGCGGCGGTTTCCTGGGTGAAAATAACGCCGGGAAGTTGGCCCGGAACCTCTGAAGCGGGAGTGCTCATACTGCGATCGGCGCCTTGATGGTGGGGTGGTGGCGGTAGTCCACAACCTCGAAGTCGTCCACTGTGTAGTCGAAGATAGAGTCCGGCTTGCGGAGGATCTTCAGCTGCGGGTACTGGTACGGTTCGCGGCTGAGCTGCTCGGCAACCTGGTCAACGTGATTGTCGTAAACATGAACGTCGCCGCCGGTCCACACGAATTCGCCGGGCTCAAGCCCAAGCTGCTGGGCCACCATAAGGGTCAGCAGTGCGTAGGACGCGATGTTGAAGGGGACGCCCAGGAAAGTGTCTGCCGAGCGTTGGTAGAGCTGGCAGGAGAGTTTGCCGTCAGCGACGTAGAACTGGAAGAACGCGTGGCACGGCGGCAGTGCCATGTCCTTGAGTTCGGACACGTTCCATGCCGAAACGATGTGGCGCCGGGAATCCGGGTTGGCGGCCAGGTTGGCCATGAGCTCGGAGATCTGATCGATGTGCCCGCCGTCAGGGGTGGGCCAGCTGCGCCACTGCACACCGTAAACGGGGCCTAGCTCGCCGTCGGAATCCGCCCATTCGTCCCAGATGGTGACGCCCTGGTCCTGCATCCACTTCACGTTCGAGTCTCCGCGCAGGAACCAGAGGAGTTCCACGGCGACGGATTTGAAGTGGACCCGCTTAGTGGTGATGAGCGGGAAGCTCTCGGCGAGATCGAACCTCAGCTGCCGGCCGAAAACGCTGCGCGTTCCGGTCCCGGTGCGGTCCGATTTGTGTGTGCCGTTGGCCATGACGTCGCGCAGGAGGTCTTCATAAGGGGTGGGGATGCTCACGAGTCCAGCTTACTTGCCAACCTTCCCCGGAGAAGATCAATGAGCGTTTCGTCACTCACCCCCGCGTGGCGCGCGGCCGTTATCACATCGTCGACGGCGGCCATCACCGCAGTCTCGTCGTGGACTGAGCCGGGTGACGCCTTGGGCGGCCCGACAACCACGGTCCCGTTCCGGCGTCGTGATTCAATCAATCCCTGCTGCTCGAGTTCTTTGTAAGCGCGCGCCACTGTGCCGGCAGCGATTCCGAGGTCTGCGGCCAGGCTGCGGACGGTGGGCAGTTGGCTTCCCGGCTCCAGGACTCCCACGGCAATGAGCGAGCTGAGCTGCCGGCGGATCTGCTCGAAGGGTGGAACGGGATCGGCGAGGTCTACCGTAATGCCCGCGGTCATTGGGTCCGTTCCCCAACGCTTACGCTTTCAGCCCGGGGGATGCTGCCCAGCAGGCTGCGGACCGGTACTACCACCACGATCACGGCGACCGCGGCCAAAACCATGCCTGCCATGATGGCCGGGCTGGGCCCTAGAGGAGAATTGCCTGAAGGAAACACTGTGTACCAGTCGTTTCCGGTGATCAGCAGCAGCGCGGCTGCCTGCCCCAGGCAGTACGCGGCTAACGTCCGCACGATTCTGTACATGCTGATGGCCCTGAGTGCGGCATCCATTCCCTCGGTCCCGCCAGGTTCAGGGACACCACGACGACGGCGCGCGGCAAGGATGGCGGCAGCACCTGCGGCGGCAACAACCAGGGAGGCCGCGAGTGCGAAGGGCCACGTCCTAGGGGTGAAGGGCTGCCTCTCTGCGGCTATGGCAAAAGCCACGGCAATAGCAAGGATCACGGCACTTCCCATGGCAAAGGACAGCAACCCCCGGGAGACCGGCCGCCGGGGCCAATGGATAGGGGCGTCAACTGTTCCGTAGTTACGTCCCATCAGGAGATCACCACCGGCGATGGCCGCCAGAAGAAGCCCGGACACCAAGCCCAGGATCAAGGAGAGCGCCCAGGAGTTCAACGGCTGGGAGAACGCATACATCCCTACCAGGCACCCCACTACTGCTATCCCGCCCAACAATCCGAGGGCGGTTCCCACGGAGATGCTGAGCCGGGCCGCGCCGTGGGTGAGGGGGTCCTTGCGGAGTGCCCTGACCGTTGAGGCCTTGCTGGCATTGAGGAGGGATGGAAGCTCGGGCACCCTCCACCACCACATCGCCAGCAGAATCACCATGTTGAACAGCGCCAGCACGTTGAACCAGGAAGACTGCACCCCGGGCGCTGGCTGTGCTGCGAAGTTACCGGCGATGGTGGCAAGCCCGGCAGCGATGGTTGAAACCGTCCGCAGCAGCCGATTGGTGGCGATCATTCGAAGCGTCCGGTTGTCGTCGCCGTCGAGTGTTTCCAGTTGGCGTCGGCGGGCAATCAGGAGAAGCACCAGCCACGTTCCCAGGGCCAGCACCATCAGGGACCCGCCAAGCCACAGTGCCAATTCGGCTCCCGGAATCCGGCCGTCCTGCCCCATGAAGGGGCTGGGTCCACGCTGCGTGTCAGGCTGTTGCGGGTCCGTGAGTGGTGCCGGAGGGGCTGGCGGGACAGGGGTGTACGCGGGCATCGCAGCGATCCACGTGACGGCCAAAGCGGCGTAAGCAAAGATGGCCGCCGTGGTCCAGGCGAGTTTGCGGGGAAGGAAGTCCCGGATTCGCCGGACCGTCAGTTCTGCATACCTGCGGGGTGCCTTCGGCGCGGGGTAACTCAGCTGACCAAGGGCATGGACGGCGAGGCTCGCAACAAGCGGCCAGGCAAGCGCGCTGGCGATCTGGTCCGGTGAAGCAGGAGCGAATGATCCCGTGGGGCTCGAACGGAGAATTCCTGAGTTCATGGCACCCTGCAAGGAACTGGCCATCCAGCCGATGATCCCCACCCAGAGCCCATGGGACGCGGCGGCTTGGGCATCCGGCTTGGACCAGACCTGCATCCTCAGGAAGAGGTACACAATGATGGCACCGATGACCGGTCCCAGGAAGAACATTGATGGCAGAACAATCACGGAAAGACCCCCACATCTTTTGTATCAATCTACTGATACAAAGATGTGGGGGTCAAGCCATGTATGGCGTCAGTCGTCGAAGGGTTTGACCTGCTCCACTGCGACAATCCTGCGCTCGGATCCCCGCGCTACCTGGCAAACAATCACTTCGCCGGGAGACAGGAAGGGGTCCGCTGAGGGCAGCACGGCACGCAGCGTCTGGGACATGTGCTGACCCAATTGCCTCAGCGCCGTGGGGAGCGCCGGCCGGTGAGTGCACACCGCGATGGGCAGCTGTTTGTCGAACAACGCCTCCACCGCGGCCGCAGTCTTCTTCGGGGAGCGCTGGTGGGTATGCTCAGTGAGCGCTTCCACCAGTTTGACCTTGGCTCCGCTGGCTTTGGCATACGGAGCAATCGTGGCAACGCAACGTGCCCAAGGGCTGCTCACAATGCGTTGCGGCTTCCACACCTCCAACAGGTGCTGGACGGCAACTGCCTGCCGCTGGCCCGTAGCCGCCAACGGGCGGTCCCCCTCAGCCTTGGTCCAGGAGGACCGCGGCTTGGCTTTGGCATGACGGATCAATATCAATGGCCACGTATCCAACTCACCACGGACATGCGCTTTCTGAAGGTACTCCAAGGGCTCGGCATCCGTTGGATTGCTCAGGAAGCTGGCCGCCCGCTCGGGGCTGCACCACATGACGCTGTCCACTTCTTTGCCGTCCGGCCGAAGCTGCGCACCGTCGACCTTTACTGCCCAATACCTGACCACCTTCAAACCGGCACTGACATGATAGTGAATCGGCGGAAGCGGTATTCCCAGTGGAGCCTGCAGTCCAATCTCTTCTGACACTTCACGGGCGGCGCACTCTGGAACTGTTTCCCCGGCGTCGAGCTTTCCCTTGGGCCAGGACCAATCGTCATACCGCGGACGATGGATCAGGAGTACTTCAAGGGCGCCCTTGGTGACACGCCAAGGAATGGCGCCGGCGGCCACAACGGCCACCGGCTCACCGGGGTGGTCTGTCTGATCAGCCACGGGGGTATCGCTGTTCAAGTGTTTCCTCTACCGCCGTGCCTGCGCGCGCTGGCGTGACCGCGATTCGAGCAACCACGACTGCATGTCCAGCAACGGCTTGCCCTCCGCGTCAAGGTGGTGCCTGGTCCAATGTCCGCTGTTGTCCAAGTGCCAGCTGGCTGTCTCGTCGTCAACATAGCGGCGCATCAGGTCCATGACCGTTGTGGTGTCTTCCTTGCTGGCCAGCTGTACTAGAGCCTCCACACGGCGGTCCAGGTTGCGGTGCATCATGTCAGCGGAGCCGATGTACACCACAGGCTCACCACCGTTTCCGAAGGCGAAGACGCGTGAGTGTTCCAGGAACCGGCCCAGCACCGAGCGGACGGTGATGTTCTCACTCAGACCCGGCACGCCCGGGCGCAGCGAGCAAATGCCGCGGACCACGACATCCACCTTCACGCCGGCCTGCGAGGCACGGTAGAGGGCATCAATGATGGCTTCGTCCACCATGGAGTTGACCTTGATTTGCACCAAACCAGGGACGCCGGCACGTGCATTCCGGATCTCTGCCTCGATCCTGTCCATCAATCCGGCGCGCACCGAGCGGGGCGCCACCAGCAACCTCTTGAACGTTGACTTCGGGGCATAGCCGGACAGCTGGTTGAACAACTTGGAGAGATCCTCGCCCACTTGCTCATTGGCGGTCAGCAATCCCAGGTCCTCGTAGTAGCGTGCCGTCCGCGGATGGTAGTTGCCGGTGCCGATGTGGCAATAGCGGCGCAAACCATCCACTTCCTGACGGACCACCAAGGACAGCTTGCAGTGGGTCTTCAGGCCCACAATGCCGTATACCACGTGGACGCCTGCTTGCTCAAGCTTCCGTGCCCAGGAGATGTTGGCCTGCTCATCAAAGCGGGCCTTGATTTCCACCAGCGCCAGGACCTGCTTGCCTGCCTCTGCGGCGTCAATCAGGGCATCAACAATGGGGGAGTCCCCGGACGTCCGGTACAGGGTCTGCTTGATGGCCTGCACCTTGGGATCAGCAGCGGCCTGCTCCAGGAATGCCTGGACCGAGGTTGAGAAGGAGTCATAGGGGTGGTGGAGGAGGATGTCCCTGCGGCGCATGGCGGCAAAGACGTTTGCCGCCTTGGACGTTTCGGACTCATTCAAGTACCGGGACGTGTGCGGCACGTGCTTGGGGTAGTGGAGGTCTGCGCGGTCAATGCCGCTGATGGCGGACAAGCCACGGAGATCCAGGGGCGCCGGGACGGAGTAGACCTCGGACTCCTCAACACCTAGTTCGCGGATCAGCAACGCCTTGATGTTGGGGTTGATGTCCGTGGTCACTTCAAGGCGGACCGGAGGGCCAAAGCGCCGGCGCAGGAGTTCCTTCTCCAAAGCCTGCAGGAGGTTCTCGGCGTCGTCCTCTTCTACTTCGAGGTCCTCATTACGGGTGACGCGGAAGGTGTGGTGCTCCAGGACTTCCATGCCCGGGAACAGCTTGTCCAAGTGGACTGCAATGACTTCTTCCAAAGCGATGAATCGAGCCACCCGGCCCGGGATGGCGCCTGCGCGGGGCCCGTCAACGGAAATGAGGCGGGGCAACTGGTCCGGAACCTTCACGCGGGCGAAGAGCTCCTTGTCGCTGATCGGGTTGCTGACAATCACAGCGAGGTTCAGGGATAGGCCGGAGATGTAAGGGAACGGATGTGCCGGGTCCACAGCCAGCGGAGTCAGGATGGGGAAGACCTTCTCCTGGAACATGATGCTGATCCGGTGCCGGGCGTCCTCATCCAACTCATTCCAGTGCATGATGTGGATGTGCTCGTAGGCCAGGGCAGGGCGGATCTGCTCGGCGAAGACCCGCGCATGGCGTTCCTGCAGCTTGTGGGCTTCCTCGCTGATCTGTTCCAGGACCTCGATGGGGCTCAGCCCCGCGGGGGAGGGAACGGCCAGGCCGGTGGCGATGCGGCGTTTGAGGCCTGCCACGCGCACCATGAAGAACTCGTCAAGGTTGGAAGCGAAGATGGAGAGGAAGTTGACACGTTCCAGCAGGAACAGGTCAGGATCCTCGGCAAGTTCAAGCACCCGGGAGTTGAACGCCAGCCAACTGAGCTCACGGTCCAGGAAACGGTCCGGGGAGATGTCGCCTTCGGGCTCCAGGCTCGGAGCGAATTCCGGGATGTCTATGCGGTCCTGGGTGGCTCGCGAGGCCGGCACTTCCGAGGATCCAAAGCGCGGGGGCAGTGTGGCGCCCTTCGAAGTGGATCCGGCGGTGCCGACGGGGTCCGGCTGCATGGGGTTCTCCTAAGCTCAGGACGGGGTTTCCTCCCACATTACAAGCAAATACGGCGCTCCAATCCAAGATGTCACGCGGTGTGGGGCAGGGGAACCCGTCAGGTTAATTTTTGGTTAAGGCCCCATACATCACATCGGTGTCCCAGCGTACGAAGCCGAGCTTCTGATATAGAGCTACTGCCGCCTCATTGTCGGCATCCACGTACAGCATCACGGCGTGCAGTCCTTGGTCCTGAAGGTGCTTGATCCCGGCAACAGTGAGGGCTTTGCCCAGACCCAAACCCTGGGCTTCCGGAGTCACTCCCACCACATAGACTTCGCCGATCGCCGGGTGCGCACCCTGCCGGGGATGGACTTTGGTCCAGTGGAATCCCAAAAGATCGTTCTTGGCATTGATGGCCAACAGGAAACCTTCAGGATCAAACCACTCTTCAGCCATACGTGCTTCAAGGTCCGCCAGCGTCATGGAGCCCTGTTCAGGATGGTGGGAAAAGGCGGCCCTGTTTGCCGCCAGCCACGCCTGCTCGTCCTGGCCCGGGACAAAGGCGCGGAGGGAAACACCCTCCGGAAGTCCGGCGTCGGGCAGTGCGGAGGCTGAAGACATCAAGCGCATCTTCCACAGTTCACGGACCGGACCATAGCCGAACCGGGTTGCCAGATCCGCGGCGGCCTCGTGGTTGCCATGGGACCAAGCGCTCAATCCGCTGAGGCCCCGCTTGTTTTGCAGGGCTTCCAGGAGCTTTCCGGCTACGCCCTGGTTACGGTAGCTGGGGTGGACGGCCAACTCCAGCACGCCGCTTCCGTCTTCACCCTCGACGACGACGGCCACGCCTGCCAGGTCCTCTGCCGTGGCAGGATCTGAATCCTCGTCCGGGGCGTAGAGGACGAAAGAGAGGACAGAGTGCTCTCCACCGTCAACGCCACGCAGAGTGACCAACGTCTGCTCGGAGAAGGGAGGATTCCCATCGGACTCTCCGGCGGCTGCGGCAAGGGTGGTGACATCCCTCAGGAGTTCGGCGTCCAAGGCGCCATCAATGATCAGTACGGGCCAGTTTTCCGGATGCGCGTGACTCATGATGCAAGGCTATACGCCCGGTGCAAGCCGCCGGATTTGATGTCCCCGGAAATGGGAGGTAGTCTCGGTATCTCGTTCGGCTTGCTGTTCATCCGGAAGCCAGCGAGACTGAGCTAGTACCGCTTAGTAACACCGGGGGGATCCACCAGTGGGGTGGCCTCGATACGTTCGACCCGTATGTCCTCCACCAAGAAATACAGAAAAGGCCAGGATCCGTGTGGATCCTGGCCTCTTCTGTATCTACATCAAAGTTTTGCTGTGCCTCAGGCTTCGGACAACTCTTCGTCCGTGAGGCGGACAAGCGTAAGCCGGTAGCCGACGTTGCGGACCGTGCTGATCAGGTTCTCATGATCCACGCCCAGCTTGGCGCGAAGCCGCCGGATGTGGACGTCCACAGTCCTGGTGCCGCCGTAGTAGTCATAGCCCCACACTTCGGTCAGCAGTTGCTGGCGAGTGAAAACGCGCCCGGGATGCTGGGCGAGGTACTTCAGGAGTTCGAACTCCTTGAACGTCAGGTTCAGGGGCTGGCCGCTGACACGCGCTGTGTAGCTCGCCTCGTCAATAACGACGCCGGCCGCGCGGATTTCGGTCTGGGTTTCCTCTTCGCCGGGCACGGCTCGCGCCATGGCAAGTCGGATACGGGCTTCCACTTCGGCCGGGCCTGCGGAGTCCAGCACAATGTCATCAACTGCCCACGCGGAGGAAACGGCAGCCATGCCGCCCTCGGTGAGGATCAGCATGAGGGGAGCGCTCAGTCCGGTGGCCTTCAGCAGCTGGGTGAGGGAACGGGCGCCCACCAGATCTTTCCGGGCATCCAGGAAGACGATGTCCGTAGGATCGGTTTCCAGCAAGGCGGTGGGTTCTGCCGGGAGGATGTGCACGCGGTGGTTCAGCAACTCCAAGGCAGGCAGAATGTCCACCGATGAGCCGGTGCTGTTCGTTAGGAGCAGGATGTGCGACATAGTTCCTCCAATGGGCTTTACGCGCATCATCGGGCGTCGAAACCGGAGTCTCACCGGTCGGTCACAGAACATCGGAAACCACTCCCGTTGTAACGGGATCGAGGCAAACACAGTGCGCTGTTGAAGTCTGAGTATACCCATCAGTGCCTTAGGACACATGGATTCGTGACAGGCAAGGGCTGGAATTACGACATATTGGTCCGGCTTAAGGCAGGATTGTCGAGAGGTCGTAAGGCACATCGGATTGAGGTCGGCACACAGTGAAGTCTTGGAGCATCGGGGTATTCGGACTCGTGGCGCTCGCCGCCATCGTGGCCAGCACCTTCATCTCCCGGGAAGCCATGGTGGTGGCCGGCATCCTGGCGTCCGCGGCCGTAGGGATCGGCTGGCCGCATTTCCTGGCTGTTCCGGCCAAGAAAACCCTGGCTGCCGTGATTGGGCTTTCGGGCGCGGGATCTGCGGTGGCTGCGGCCTATATGCCTGCACCCGGTTTCCTTGACGGCACGCCGGCATTCGTGGCGCTGGGTGTGATGGCGGTATTCGTCGTCCAGCTCATCCGTGGCACCGGTCAGGCCCAACGCCTTGAATCCACGCTTGGCTGTTCGGCAGGTGTGCTGCTGAACTGCCTCGGCGCGGGGTGGATTGCCAGTGCACGGTTCAACGGCGTCAGGGAGATGGTCCTCGTGGCTGGCCTCAGTGCCGCAGTGGCGTTGATGGTTGGAATCATCCGCTGGCCGGACCGCATTGTTGCCCCGCTCGGCGTAGTGATGGCCGGGCTCATGGGACCCTTGGCGGGCTTGGTTTTCTCGGACATCGCCGTGCTTCCCGCAGCCTTGGTGGGCGTAGTGGTGGGATCGGTCCTGGTGTGCTTCCGGCGGATGACAACGCTGCGGCGGGGACGGCTGAACATCCCGGCGGCGGTAGGGATGGGCGTGGCACCGGTTTGGGCCGTGGGGGCCTTGGCGTACTTCATAGACAAACTACTCATCTACTAACGGTTAGGATTGCATCATGTCTGTACTCGCATTTGAAATCTTCTTCCTCGTTCTCCTCGGCCTGGCAAGCGTCGCCATGGCGTGGTTCGCAGGTTTTGTTGTCTACCGCCTTTTCAAGGGCCAGAAGTAAATCTTCTGATCCTGGAGTCCACCAGAGGTAATCGTTGTGCCTATTGAGATCCCCACAGATCTAACGCCTGAACTCGTCCCCCTTTCCTGGCTCATTGGTGAGTGGGAAGGCCGCGGCCGGCTCGGCAGCGGAGACGAGGATTCCGAGCATTTCGTCCAGCACGTGTCCTTCACACACAACGGGCTCCCGTACTTGCAGTACAGGGCCGAGACTTGGCTCAGTGACGACGCCGGCGAAAAGTTGCGTCCGCTCACTGTGGAGACCGGCTTCTGGGCATTGGAGCGGAAACTTGAAGAGGGCGACGGCGGCCCTGGCTTGATTCCGGCAGACATCGTCCCTGTCCTCAAGACAGCTGACGAGGTTGAGGAACGGCGTAACAAGGACGGTGGCTTCGACATCTCCGTGTCGATCTCCCACCCCGGTGGAATCACTGAACTGTATTACGGCCAAATCAAGGGACCCCAGATCCAGCTGAGCACCGATATGGTGATGCGGGGAAGCCACTCCAAGGAGTACACGGCGGCGACGCGGATCTTTGGCCTGGTTGACGGCAACCTGTTGTGGCGCTGGGACGTAGCTGCCAGCGGCAAGGCCCTTGAGGCGCACGCTTCGGCTTTCCTTAACAAGGTCTCCTAACCCGAGGTCTCACTGCACGTTCCACAGCAAACCAGCAGAAGGAGCAGATAGTGAATAACATCAAACCCGGGGGCTACAACGGGATGAAGGCTGTCTTTTTCAATGGCACCCTGAAACCTTCGCCGCAGCTGAGCAACACTGACGGCCTGATCAAGATCAGCCGGGACATTATGGAGAAGCAGGGTGTCACCACCCGGCTCATCCGGACTGTTGATCACGACATCGCCAGCGGCGTCTATCCGGACATGCGCGAGCATGGCTGGAAGACTGATGAATGGCCGGAGATCTACCCTGCCGTCCGCGAGGCTGACATCGTGGTGATCGCCGGTCCCATCTGGTTGGGCGACAACTCGTCCATGACCAAGAAGCTCATTGAGCGGCTGTACGCCCATTCGGGCCAGTTGAACAGCAAAGGCCAGTGGGCGTTCTACCCCAAGGTGGGCGGTTGCCTCATCACGGGCAATGAGGACGGCATCAAGCACTGTTCCATGAACGTGCTCTACAGCCTTCAGCACATCGGCTTCACTATTCCACCCCAGGCTGACGCCGGTTGGATCGGCCCTGTTGGTCCCGGACCGAGCTACCTTGATGAAGGATCCGGTGGTCCGGAGAGTGATTTTACTAACAGGAACGCTACTTTCATGACGTGGAACCTGCTCCACATGGCCAAAATCCTCAAAGATGCCGGGGGAATCCCCGCGTATGGCAACCTGCCGGAGGAGTGGAAAGCAGGAACCCGGTTCGACTTCGAGAACCCGGAATACCGCTAATACCGGAATACCTCCCAGGCCCAAGGACTTCTACTAGATATGACTTACAAGAGCCCCCTGTTGTCGCGCCCTGGCGCCGTTGAAGATACCGGCCTCGACGCCGGCGTGGCGGCCCACTACGGTGAGCCCCTGCGTGAGCAGCGAGCCCTGGCGACCGGTACCGCCGTCGTGGACCTTTCACACCGTGGCGTGGTGACCGTGTCCGGCCCGGACCGGCTGAGCTGGCTCAACACGCTCTCTTCCCAGCAGCTGACCAACCTTCAGCCCGGTGTGGCCAGCGAATTGCTCCTGCTCAGTGTTCAGGGCCGGATCGAGTTCGACGCCCGCGTTATTGACGACGGCGGCACAACCTGGCTGATCGTCGAGGCCGCCGAGGCAGCGCCATTGGCCGAGTGGCTGAACAGGATGAAGTTCATGCTCCGCGTCGAGATCGAGGACGTTTCGGACCAGTGGGCCGTGGTGGGTGCCACCAAGCCTGTGGAGCAGCTTTCGGAGCGTCTTGTGTGGGAGGACCCATGGCCGCGCGTTAGCCCCGGGGGTTACTCATACAGTGTGGTCCCGGAAGAATCCCATCCTGGACTGGAACGCCCCTGGTTTGAGTACCTTGTTCCGGCCGCTGCATTCGAAGAGGCCGTGGATGGTCTTCCGTTGGCAGGTTCAATGGCGGCTGATGCCTTGCGGATTGCTGCCTGGCGGCCGCGATTGGGTGCAGAAACTGACGAGAAGACCATTCCCCACGAATTGGACCTCCTGCGGACCTCAGTCCACCTGAACAAGGGTTGCTACAAGGGACAGGAAACCATTGCCCGTGTCCATAACCTGGGTCATCCGCCGCGGCGCATGGTATTCCTGCAGCTGGATGGTTCACAGCACACCTTGCCGGCCGTTGGCAGTGTTGTATTTGCCGGGGAGCGCAAGGTAGGTACTCTGACATCGGTGGCGCAACACTTCGAGATGGGACCTGTTGCTTTGGCCGTGATCAAGCGGTCGGTTTCCGCTGAGGAAACCCTGACGGTGATGGACGGCGAAGAGCCCTACGTCGCAGCCCAGGAAGTGATCGTCGCCCCCGACGCCGGCCAGGTTGTTGGGCGCCAGACCGGATTCCTGAAGGGACCCCACCGATGACCCAAGCTCCAGGCCCCGACGACGAAACGTTGGCCTTGGCCCACACATTGTTCGATGCTGCCCGCGAAGGCAGCACCGACCTGCTGCGTGGATATTTGAACGCAGGTGCGCCTGCCACGCTGACCAATGCAGCGGGCGACTCCCTGCTGATGCTTGCCGCCTATCACGGCCACGAGGAGGCCGTTCAGGTCATCCTGCATCATGGCGCGGACGTCAATGCCGCCAATGATCGCGGTCAGACGCCGCTGGCGGGTGCTGTCTTCAAGGGATACACGGGAGTTGCCCGGGTTTTGCTGGATGCCGGAGCGGATCCCGACGCCGGAACACCCTCTGCGCGCGACGCCGCCGCAATGTTCGCCAGGGCAGATATCCAGGCCCTTCTGGGCTGACACCAGAACGTGCACGATTAGCCCGGTCGCGTGGCGGCCGGGCTTTCTTGCGCCAGAATACTCCACGTGGAATAGTTGTTGTGGAACATTCATTTGCGAGGAGGTAGTTGTTGTGCCCAAAGCCGCCGAACTGACCCCACTGGGGGTGGCTTCCCTGGCGCTCCTCGCGGAGGAACCCATGCACCCTTACGAGATGTATCAGGTGCTGATGGCCCGTCACGAGGACCGTCTGGTGAAAGTGCGCCCAGGGACGCTCTACCACGCGATGGGCCGGCTCGAGGAACATGGGTTGGTAGAAGCAACCGGAACTGAGCGCGAGGGCAACCGACCCGAGCGGACCACGTACCGGATCACCTCCGCCGGGCATGATGCCCTCGACTCCCGTTTGCAGGCAATGCTGTCCACGCCCGTTAACGAATACCCCGTCTTTCCGCACGCAATCGCCGAGGCCCACCATCTTCCGGCGGCCGTGGTGATGGAACTTCTGGAGGATCGGGTTGTAGCCCTCAACGCCGATCTTGATTTCCTGCTTCAGGCAGAGGCCACTGTGACGGCCAAAGGGCTGGATCGCAAGTACTGGATAGATATCACGTACCAACAAGCAATGCGCCGAACGGAGATCGCGTGGATCCGCGGCCTCCTTGAGGAGCTGGGCAACGGGCACCTGCCCTGGGATGAACCCCGTCCAGCTCCAACCACACTTTCCAACAAGCCAAAGGAATCCCTTGGAAAACGTAACTAAACCATGGCCAGCGCTGTGGTCACTCGTGGTGGGCTTCTTCATGATCCTCATCGACACCACCATTGTGTCGGTGGCGAATCCGAGGATCATGGAAGGCCTGAACACGGACATCAACGCCGTCATCTGGGTCACCAGCGCTTACCTGCTGGCCTACGCCGTGCCCCTGCTGATCACCGGCAGGCTTGGTGACCGCTTCGGACCCAAGAACCTGTACCTGATCGGGCTTGTGGTCTTCACGCTTGCCTCGCTGTGGTGTGGCCTTTCCGCCGACATCACTATGTTGATCGCCGCCCGTGCCGTCCAAGGACTGGGTGCAGCCATGATGACCCCCCAGACCATGGCAGTGATCACGCGCATCTTCCCTCCGGACCGCCGCGGAGCTGCCATGGGGTTGTGGGGAGCCACAGCAGGTATGGCAGTACTCGTTGGCCCCATCCTGGGCGGCGTACTGGTGGACAGCCTTGGCTGGGAATGGATCTTCTTTGTCAACGTGCCCATCGGGATTGTTGCCTTCCTCCTGGTGATGCGTTTTGTGCCTAAATTGACTACGCACAGCCACACGTTCGACGTCGTGGGCGTGGTGCTATCCGCCGTCGGCATGTTCCTTCTGGTGTTTGGCATTCAGGAGGGCCAGACGTACAAGTGGGGAACTGTCACCGGCTTCGTCTCGGTGTGGGGGCTGATCATCACGGGCCTGGTTGTTCTGGTGCTCTTTGTTGCCTGGCAATGGATCCTCGAACGCCGCGGCGGGGAACCCCTGCTGCCCCTGGGCCTGTTCAAGGACCGCAACTTCTCGCTTGGAAACGCCACCATCATGGCTGTGGGTTTCACGGTGACGGCCTTCCCGCTGCCCACCATCTTCTATTACCAGACGGTGCGCGGACTGACGCCAACACAGTCTGCGTTGCTGATGATTCCCATGGCCGTGATTTCAGGCGCGCTTGCACCGTTCGTGGGCAAGCTCATTGACCGTGCCAACCCGCGGTACTTTGCCTCGTTCGGGCTTGTCTGCATGGCCGGAGCGTTGTTCTGGACGGCGGCCCTGCTGGGACCGGACACCCCGATCTGGATGTTCCTGCTGCCCAGCGCATTGCAGGGTGTTGCCAACGCCTTCATCTGGGGTCCGGTGTCCAACGCCACCACCCGCAACCTGGAACCGCGCCAGGCCGGGGCCGGTTCGGGCGTCTTCAACACCACGCGCCAGATAGGTGCCGTCCTGGGCTCGGCTGCGATTGCCGCCCTCATCCAGTCGCGACTGGCAGCAGAACTGCCCGCAGCGCCCGCCGGCGCGCCGGTGGGCGAAGCCTCCATGGGTGGCACGTTGCCCGAGTTCCTGCACGCAGGATTCTCGACGGCGATGAGCCAGTCCATCATCCTGCCCGCCTGCGCGATTCTGCTGGGTGCCGTGGTGGCACTATTCTTTGGCAAGCCGAAGTCCGTCAGCGGTTGGGGCGACAAAGCCGGGGAAGTATCCGCGGTTCAGGAATCCGTAGGAAAGTAGCTCTCCAGTGTGCTGAGGTAGCCCACTTTTGGGCCGGTCCTTCCCTCCGAATGGGGCGGGGCCGGCCCTTTTCTTGTCCGAAGCTGGGCTGATTCGGCTCTTCGCTAGCCGAGAAGGACGCTGGCGTGCAGGCCGCCCGTGGCAAAACCAAGGCTGCGGGCCATCGCGAGCGCTCCGGTGTTGCTAACATCGGCTTTCCATTGCAGGGTCAGCCCGGATGCCAGGGCTTCGTGCGCTGCGATGGAGGCAGCCAAGGTTCCCAACCCCCTCCGGCGCCAGGGCGGTGCAACCAGGACGCCCATGTTGGCCAGGATGCCTTCCCATTCGGCGTAGGCGCCGCAGGCAACCGGAGTGGACTGCTCTTCCTCCGGATGCATGATGGTGAACCGGTGAGGGAGCCCCTGGAGGCCAACTTCGTTAGCGTCATCCGGTGGGCACAGGCTTTCAAGGCTGATGGCCTCCGGGTTGCCGTGGGACACCGTGAGCTCTTCCGAGGGTTGCTGGAGTGGCAGATCATCGGCAAAGAACAAGGCGGAGGATCCAAGTCCATGACCACCGTGGGATCGGGTGATGGTCAAGAGAGTTACGTGTTGGGCAAGGTCGGTATCCGGGATGGATGCCGCCGCATCAAGAGCCCATTGCGGGCCAACCAGCGCAGAGACGCCGAAGAGGCGCAGGAAAACCAGGGTCCGCGCTGAGTCATCCAGCCGGGTAATGCGGTTGCCCAGATCGCCGGGGTCTGCCTCGGATGCGGCCAGGCGGGCAGCCGCGGTGGCGAAAGCGTCGTCGTCGAGCCCTAAACGCCGAGCCCACGCCAGCTGGATGATGGCAGCAGACGTGGGCTCAAGAGTCATGGATTCAGCCTAACTGACTAGCGGGCCCCAACTGACTAGCCAAAGAGCACCGACGCTTCGTCATAGCGGTGCTGCGGGACGGTCTTGAGCTTGCCCAGTGCTTCCTCGAAGCCCACGTGGGAGATGTCGGTACCCTTCAAGGCCACCATGGTGCCCCAACGGCCTTCAACCACGGAATCGATCGCAGCCATGCCCAGGCGTGTTGCCAGGACGCGGTCGTAGGCGGTGGGGACGCCGCCACGCTGAATGTGGCCAAGGATGGTGGCCCGGGTTTCGATGCCCGTGCGAGCTTCGATTTCGGGGGCGAGCTGATCGGCGATGCCACCCAGCCGGGGGCGGCCGAAAGTATCCAGGCCACGCTCCGAGTGCGGGGACTCCATGTGATCCGGAACAAAGCCTTCGGCCACCACAACCAGCGGAGCACGGCCACGATCGTGGGCTTCCTGGACCCATTCGGTGATCTGTTCGATGCTTGCCTTTTGCTCCGGGATCAGGATGGCGTGGGCGCCGGCAGCCATTCCGGCGTGAAGGGCGATCCAGCCGACGTGGCGGCCCATGACTTCGGCGATCATGCAGCGGTGGTGGGACTCACCGGTGGTGCGGAGCCGGTCGATAGCTTCTGTGGCGATCTGCACTGCGGTGTCAAAACCGAACGTGTAATCCGTGGCGTCAAGATCGTTGTCCACGGTCTTGGGGACTCCGACGATTTTCAGGCCGGCGTCGGTAAGGCGCTTCGCGGCTGCCAGGGTGCCCTCGCCGCCGATGGCGATGATCGCGTCAATGCCCAGGCGTTCCATGTGGGCCTTAATGACATCCGGGCCACCGCCGTTTTCGAACGGGTTGGTGCGGGAGGTGCCCAGGATGGTGCCACCCTGCTTGGCAATACCGCGGACCATGGTGCGGGGGATGTCGATCACATCACCTTCCACAACTCCACGCCAGCCGTCGCGGAAGCCCACGAACTCCTGGCCGTGGATGGCGATGCCCTTGAGGACTGCTCCGCGGATTACTGCGTTGAGGCCGGGGCAGTCGCCACCGCTGGTAAGAATGCCAATTTTCATGTTTGCTCACTCATGGCTTGGAGGAATACGTGCAGAGCGCCACGCTGAGCTCCCCATGATTGTAGACGCGCATGTGGGGTGGGACACAAACGGTTACTTTTGCGGGCCGGTGTGCGGTATTGGAAACCTGGCCGAAAACAACGGAGCGCCCTGCCAATCGGCGGGGCGCTCCGTTGTTTCAGCTCGCTGTCAATGACACCGTGGAACCGGCAATTACCGGGACCGCTGGCTGATGAAGGATTCCAGGGCGATTTTGTTGTTCTGATCCGGCAAGATCAGCCAGCCGAGGATGTACACCACGAATGCCGGGCCGGGCAGAAGGCAGAAGAGCAGGAAAGCCACCCGAACGTACGCTACGTCTACCCGGAGCTTTGCTGCGATTCCTCCGCAGATGCCGCCAAGCCAACGCTGCGGCCCGCGCTTCAGGCCGAAGCCCCTGACGATGCTGAAGAACTTGTCCATGGCTACACCTTTCCTTGTTGCGGTTGCTTTGTCACGCTGCTGTGATCAGTCACTTGGCCGAACCCTGTGGCGCACCAGAACTCCGTGAACCGGAACCCCTACGGGCTGACATGATGCCGCCCACCACCAAGGCCGCGCCGGCGCCGATCATCAGGCCGATCAGCACGTAGGTTCCATTCAACGTGACCCAGCCGAGCGTCGAGATAACAATCAGGGCCGCGAGGGCGATCACCATCAACCCCCACACCACGGTTCCGATCCTCGCCTGGCGGGGCTCGTCGTCGTCCCTTTGCTCCACGGTGAAGGTTGGCTCCAGCGGGGGAGTGAGCGGGATCTGCCGGAGGCCGGGCTTGGGTATGGCCTCGGTGGGGCGGGTCTCGCGGGGGATGGCTTCCGTGGGGCGGGTATCAGCAGGGTGATGCTCCTTGGACAGCGGCTCTGTTGGCTGCGTTTGCCCTGTCCCTTGCGATGACCCTGTTGACTGCGGCTCGCGTGCCTTACTTGGCTCGTTGGTGCTCATGTCAGTTTCCTTCCTGGATGGTCACGTTGCTGAACGTGCCGTCAATTTCCACCACGAGGTTGGCTCCCGGCTTTTGGGCGTTGTAGAGGGTTCCTTCGTCCTGGAAGCGGCCGCCTCGGTCCGTGCCCCGTTCGTTGAGGTTGCCGAATGTCATGTCCGCCCTCACCTCTACGGGAACCCCGTCGGGGATGATCACGGTGACATTACTGGCCGTGGCATCAACTGGAACCAGGACTTCGGCGGTCAGCGGGGTGGTTAGGGGGATGTCGCGCAAGTCCACCCGGCCCTGTGCACCCGTGACGTCGATGCCCTGCCGTGCCTGTTCAACGCTGGTGGGAGCCCAGTTCACGTCGTGGAAGGTCAAACGGTCGCCGTCCCTGGGGATGACGTTGAAGATCCCGCCAATGATCAAGGCCACCGCTGCGAGGAATCCAAGGAAACCCGACGTCCGGCCCCGAAGCCCCGCGACGAGGATGCCCACGCCGAGGACTGCTGCACCTGTAGCCCACACCACGGCGTTACCCGAGCCGCCCAGGTCAATGAGGTTGCCGGCGTCGAGTGCTTTTAGCGTTCCACCGGCAAGAAGTGCTGTGCCGGCTGAGACTGCCACGATTGCAGCTCCGGGGCCCCTACGCTTGGGTGCGGCGGGTTTAGGCTGCCAACCTTGCGGGGGAGTGGGTCCGTACGGGGGACGCGGTCCGGAGGGGGTGGAGCTGGACCTGCCAGGGGCGCCGTAGGAACTGGCGGGGCCGTAACCACCCGCCCCACCGTGAGCGGCACCTGCAGATGTGGGCCCATAGCTTGTGCTGCCGGCCTGGTCCGTGCCGTAAACGGGAACACCGGTATTGGTGCCGGTGGACGCAAAGGGGGTCTGGGTGCCGTAACCAGTGCCGCCCGGCGCCGCTGAGTATGGTGACGCCGCGTAGTTACGCTGGCCTGCAGGCGGAGTTCCCTTGGACGCTTTGTTGCGTTGAACCAGGAAATAGATGAGGTAGGCAACGCCGCCCATCCAGAACAGTGTCCAGAAGAGGCCTGGCAGGCCATTCCAGCCCCAACCCCAGAACCCCCGGCCCAGGCTCGGCAGTCCGATGATGGTGGTGATCAACGCGCCGGTCATACCGCTGGACCAGCGGCCCGCGGCGGCTTCCTGCACGTGGATACGGCCGTCCGGCTCGGGCAGGAGCGCCCATGCTACGCCGTACAGCAGCACGCCCACGCCCGCGAAAAGTGCCAGGACAATGAAGATGCCCCGCACAATCAGGGGGTCGATTCCGAACCGGTGAGCCACGCCGCTTGCCACACCGCCGATCCAGCGGTCCGGTCCCCGGCGGATGCCCTGGTTCCGGATCCAGTCGAAGAAGTTCTGTTGGGAGGTTGCCGGAGCACTGCCAGCTGACTGGTAGCTGCCGCCGTCGGCTCCCGTGGAAGCTCCGGTCTGGGCGCTCGAGGTGTGGGCGCTTGACGTTTCGGCGTTGGGGCCGGATTCGCCGGCCGTGCCCGGAGCTCCGGGTTCCTCTGGGTTGCTGCTGTTCGCGTTCATACTTCGATCCTGCCGTCCGGACCACCCTGCCCACTACTGGGGGATACCCTGAATGATCCCTGAGGGACCCCCGAACAAAGCCGATTTCCGGTCCGGGGCACCCTGATCCGTGTTTGGATTGGTACATGAGAACCGCTGTACAACGCCCCACGCTGGTCCGCAGCAGCGACCGCATGATTGCGGGCGTCTGCAGCGGATTGGCCCACCACTTGGGGTGGCCCGTGAACCTCGTCCGGCTGGGCATGATCCTTGCCTGTTTCGCGGGCGGGGCAGGGGTGGCTTTCTACGCATGGCTGTGGACCATGGTTCCCACGGCGGATGAGGCCGCCAAGCGCAATGCCCGCCGGCCGGCGTCGCCCATTGCTCCTGCGGTGAGTCTGCCGCAGTCTGCCGCCGGTTGGTCTGGCGCATCACCAACGTACGACGCCGGGGCGTCGCCAGCGGCGGCTAGCGCATCTCCGGTATTCGGTTCTGTCCCGGGCAGCCCACTGGGTGTGGGCTATACATCCGGAGCGCCGTATTCCGGCCCCGCCGGCGCCGGTCTTCCTTCTTTGGGGGACGTCTCAGGGGCGCCGACTCAGGCACCGGCAGGCGCTGGATCTGAAGTTGGTGCCACCGCTGGAGTTGGTGCCACCGCTGGATTAGGTTCCACGGCTGGTGGAGTGCCGGGGTCCGGAGATTGGGCCGTGGGAGGAGAACGTGCGTCGGCCAGTGAACCCGCACCAGGGGGTACCGGAAACCCTTTGACGCAGTGGTTCTCGTTCCGCAAAATCCAGTACGGCAAGGAAATCCTGCTCGGTGCTGCATTACTCCTGGTGGGTGCGATCCTGATAGCCCGCCAGTTCGGCATCGACGTCCCCCTGGGCACACTCATTCCAGCCGCGGCCATCCTCGGTGGCGCCGCAATTGCCTGGATGCAGCTCGACGAGACCCGACGAGCCGGCCTGGTGGACAAGACAAAGGCCGATCAAGCAGGTGGCTGGACCCGCCTGGGAGCCGGCCTGGCGTTGGTGGTGGCCGGAGTCCTGGTGATGGTGTCCGGCTCGGGCTCGTGGGAGCAGACCTGGCTTGCGCTGCTGGCCTCTGTGGCCGTCCTCGGGGGAGTGGCGCTGGTGCTGCTGCCATGGGGTCTGAAGTTCTGGAAAGACCTTGAAGCCGAACGCGCCGGCCGCATTCGCGAAACTGAACGCGCTGAGATCGCCGCACACTTGCACGACTCCGTGCTTCAAACGTTGGCCCTCATTCAGCGCCGTGCGGGCTCGGAGCAGGACGTGGTTCGCCTGGCAAGGGCCCAAGAACGCGAGCTCCGGTCCTGGTTGTTCAGTGATGCCGCCAAGGAATCCGGGCTGCTGGCGGACCGGATTAAGGCGGTGGCCGCCGAGGTGGAGGATTCCCACGGACAGGCGGTGGAAGTTGTCACGGTGGGGGACACTGAGATGACTGACCGGCATGAGGCCTTGGTGCAGGCGGCGAGGGAAGCCATGCTCAACGCCGCGAGGCATGGCGGCGGAACGGTCTCTGTGTACGTGGAGAGTACCGCCGGGAGCACCGAGGTTTTTATCAAGGACCGTGGCCCGGGCTTCGATCCCGAGGCTGTCCCCGATGACCGGCTGGGCGTCAAGGAGTCGATTATCGGCCGGATGAAACGGCATGGTGGCACTGCGGTGATCAACAGCAGCAGCGACGGAACCGAAGTCCGGTTGGCCCTTCCTTCAGTAAATGCTGACGCCGGCGAACAACGAAATGCTGAACAGTGGAATGCCGAACAACGGAATGGAGAAGCTAAGCAATGAACAGCAGCCCTGACAACGGTGCCGAACGCAGGGTGCGCGTAGTCATCGTGGATGATCACACCATTTTCCGCTCCGGCTTGAAGGCGGATCTGGATCAGCGGATCGATGTTGTGGGCGAGGCCGGAACGGTAGAGCAAGCCATAGCTGTGATCGCGGAGTGCCGCCCCGAGGTGGTGCTCCTGGACGTGCACCTACCCGGTGGTTTGGGTGGCGGCGGCAGGGAAGTCATCGCCGGATCCATGCCGTTACTCGGCGCCACGAGTTTCCTGGCCCTCAGCGTTTCCGATGCCGCTGAGGATGTGGTCTCCGTTATCCGGGCAGGTGCTCGCGGATATGTCACCAAGACCATTTCCGGCAAGGAGATTTCCGACGCCGTGATCCGCGTGGCCGATGGCGACGCCGTCTTCTCCCCCCGCTTGGCGGGCTTCGTGCTGGACGCATTTGGGACGGCACCTGCTGACATCGCCGACGACGAGCTGGACAAGCTCTCCGCCCGTGAACTCGAAGTCATGCGGCTCATTGCCCGGGGGTACAGCTACAAGGAAGTGGCCAAGGAGCTTTTCATTTCCATCAAGACAGTGGAAACCCACGTCTCGGCTGTGCTGAGGAAACTACAGCTTTCCAGCCGCCACGAGCTCACCAAATGGGCCGCTGAGCGCCGCCTCCTCTGACGCTTCCACCTTCCGCGTGCTTAAACGCAAACGCTCTTCCACCTAACTGCGGTGGAAGAGCGTTTTTGCGCTAAGGGTTGTTACTTCGCCTTACCCAGGAACTCCTGCATGCGGTGGACGCCCTCGGCGAGGTCGTCATCGCCGAGTGCATAGGACAACCGTACGTATCCGGAAGGGCCAAAGGCTTCGCCCGGAACAATGGCAACTTCAACTTCGTCGAGGATCAGCGTGGCAAGCTCCGCCGACGTCTGGGGCCGCACGGGACCGTTGGAGGTTTCGAATTCCTTACCCAGTAGTCCGCGAACGTCCGCGTACACGTAGAAGGCGCCGGTCGGCGTCGGGCATTCAACCCCTTCGATCGCGTTCAGGCCGGCGACGATCGCTTTGCGACGGCGGTCGAAGGCAACCTTCATCTCGTCGACGGCGGTCAGCGGGCCCGTGAGGGCAGCGGCGGCGGCGACCTGCATGATGTTGGAGACGTTGGACGTGGCGTGCGACTGCAGGTTGGTGGCTGCCTTGATGACGTCGGTGGGGCCGATCATCCAACCCACGCGCCAACCGGTCATGGCGTACGTCTTGGCGACGCCGTTGAGGATGACAACTTTGTCGCCCAGTTCCGGTGCAGCAGTGGCGATCGAGGTGAACTCGACACCGTCGTAGGTCAGGTGCTCGTAGATCTCATCGGTGACCACCCAGAGACCCTTCGACGCTGCCCACTTGCCGATTTCCGCTACTTGCTCCGGGCTGTACACCGCGCCAGTGGGGTTGGAGGGGGAAACGAACAACAGGATCTTGGTCTTGTCCGTCAGCGCGGCCTCGAGCTGATCCACCGTCACCAGATAGCCCTGCTCGGGGCCGGCGAACACCTCAACAGGGACTCCGCCGGCGAGGCGGATGGCCTCCGGGTACGTGGTCCAGAACGGGGTGGGGATAATGACTTCGTCGCCCGGATCAACCAAGGTGGCGAAGGTGTTGTAGACGGCCTGCTTGCCACCGTTGGTTACCAGGACCTGTGACGGGTCAACCTTGTAACCGGAGTCGCGAAGGGTTTTGTCCGCAATTGCCTTTTTGAGCTCAGGCAGACCACCTGCCGGGGAGTAGCGGTGATACTTGGGCTGGCTGGCAGCTTCAATGGCAGCCTGGACGATGTAGTCCGGAGTGGGGAAATCCGGCTCACCGGCACCGAAACCAATCACGGGACGTCCCGCGGCCTTCAGTGCCTTGGCCTTGGCGTCAACGGCAAGGGTGGCGGATTCTGCAATGGCGGAGATTCGCTGTGAAATGCGGGCGGTAGTTGTTCCGGCAGACATCTATGTACCGTTCTACGCAGGCAGCTCGAGGGCTGGATGATGGGATTCGACGTAAACTACCTTATGCTGTTCTGCGGAGCTCCCGGGTGCCTGCAGAACTTTGTGACTGATAATGCTGGTCACAGGCTTTTGAGGCTGGGAGGTCCGGATGAGAGCCGGTTCGACTATCGCGAAATTCTTGCGTAGACTGGTTCACCGGTGTTGAAATGCACCACAGGCTGAAGTGCGGCCTGAAACATGGATTTGATCCATAGGGTAGTGGCGCAATTGGTAGCGCAGCGGTCTCCAAAACCGCAGGTTGCAGGTTCGAGTCCTGTCTGCCCTGCGCAAGCTGTTCCGGCGGAAACGCCGGGGCACGCGCAGCAACCATGGCTCTGATCAGAGTCGGGTCAACGACTTTGCAAGGTGAGTGAGGACCAGGTGACCGAAACAGCTGCCAGCAGCTCGAAGGGCCGTCCCGCCAAGAAAGCCGATCGCGGCTTCTTCGCCCGTATTGCACTCTTCGTCCGCCAGGTCATTGGTGAACTGAAGAAGGTCGTTGCCCCCACCCGCAAGGAACTGATCAATTACACGCTCGTGGTGCTGGTGTTTGTGGCCATCATGATGCTCATCGTCACTCTTCTGGACCTCGCCTTCGGCACAGGAGTCAGTTGGGTCTTCGGTGGGTCAGGTGCTACGGACCGCTAAGCGGATCTGTCCGCAAACTGTGTGAATTCCTTGTTGATTCAGGGATTTTGCGGGGTTTGCGGAATTGAGCCATTTAAATAGGCATGTTAGGCAATGAGGAAGCAGGAGACCAAGTGTCTGAGCAGGAGCTCGAGGTAAACGAGACTGAGCTGGGCGAATCCGCCGAGGACTCAGCCGACGCCACGGCAATTGTCGTGGAAGAGTCCGAGGACGATTCTGCTGCGCCCGAATCTGCCGACGCCGAAGATTCCGAAGAGGACTTCGAAGCTGACGTAGACGCCGAGTCTGATGACGCATCCGACGCCGAGTCTGATGACGACGAGGCTTCGGAAGAGTCCGACGGCGACGCCCTGGCTGCCGCTGCCGCAGCGGCACCTGTGGATCCCGCTGAGGAATTCAAGGGCAAGCTGCGCCGCCAGGAGGGTGACTGGTACGTCATCCACTCCTACGCCGGCTACGAAAACCGCGTCAAGGCGAACCTTGAGACCCGCATCCAGACCCTGGACATGGAAGATTACATCTTCGAGATCCAGGTGCCCATGGAAGAGGTCGTCGAGATCAAGAACGCGCAGCGCAAGGTCATCAACCGCGTTCGCATCCCCGGCTACGTCCTGGTCCGCATGGACCTGACCGACGCATCGTGGGGCGCCGTTCGCCACACTCCGGGTGTCACCGGCTTCGTGGGTAACGCCCACAACCCTGTCCCGCTGCGTTTGGATGAGGTTTTCTCCATGCTCGCCCCGGTCTTCGAAGAAGAGCAGGCAGAGCAGGGCAAGCCCGTCAACAAGCAGAACCAGGCTCCCGTGGCCGTCGACTTCGAGGTCGGCGAGTCGGTCATCGTCAAGGAAGGTCCGTTCGAGACCCTCCCGGCTACGATCTCCGAGATCAAGCCCGAATCCCAGACCCTGGTGGTCCTGGTCTCGATCTTCGAGCGCGAAACCCCGGTAACGCTCGCCTTCAACCAGGTCACCAAGATCTAGCTGATTCCAAAATTTCGCTCCAGTCCTGCCTGCTTAGCAGTTCGGGAGCGGCCGGCTGCCTCGCCATGGCGGCCACCAACCTGGGACGCGCTCCTGTGTCCCAGGAAGCTATTGAGAGAAGGACCCTACATTGGCTCCCAAGAAGAAGGTCACCGGCCTCATCAAGCTGCAGATCCAGGCAGGTGCCGCTAACCCGGCTCCGCCGATCGGTCCTGCGCTTGGCCAGCACGGTGTCAACATCATGGAATTCTGCAAGGCGTACAACGCTGCAACGGAATCCCAGCGCGGAAACGTTATCCCGGTTGAAATCACGGTTTACGAAGACCGTTCCTTCACCTTCATCACCAAGACCCCGCCGGCTGCAGAGCTCATCAAGAAGGCTGCAGGCGTTGCCAAGGGTTCAGCTACCCCGCACACCGTCAAGGTTGCCAAGCTGACCCAGGCGCAGGTTGAGGAAATTGCTTCCACCAAGATGGAAGACCTCAACGCCAACGACATCAAGGCAGCTGCCCTGATCATCGCAGGCACCGCCCGCTCCATGGGCATCACCGTAGAAGGCTAATTCCAGCCTTCACCCGCCGGGCAACCGGCACTTGAAACATTGAAATGCCGCAGGATCCTTGCCGGATCCGCGGCTTGTGGCAGGGCCCAGCGCGGTCCGCAGACCACAACTGCACAAGGAGAAATAGCAGCATGGCAAAGCGCAGCAAAGCATATGAGGCAGCCGTAGCCAAGATCGAGGCAGACAAGGTCTACGCCCCGGTCGAGGCAATCACCCTCGCGAAGGACACCAATCCTTCCAAGTTCGACGCAACCGTTGAGGTCGCATTCCGCCTGGGCGTTGACCCGCGTAAGGCTGACCAGATGGTTCGTGGCACCGTCAACCTGCCCCACGGCACCGGTAAGACCGCCCGCGTCCTCGTTTTCGCAACTGGCGACAAAGCAGAAGCAGCAATCGCTGCCGGCGCTGACTTCGTTGGTTCCGATGACCTGATCGAAAAGATCGCAGCCGGCTGGACCGACTTCGACGCCGCAGTGGCAACCCCTGACCTCATGGGCAAGGTTGGCCGCCTCGGTAAGGTTCTCGGCCCGCGTAACCTCATGCCGAACCCGAAGACCGGTACGGTTACCCCGGATGTCACCAAGGCTGTCAACGACATCAAGGGCGGCAAGATCGACTTCCGCGTCGACAAGCACTCCAACCTGCACTTCATCATCGGCAAGGTGTCCTTCGACGTCAACAAGCTGGCCGAGAACTACGCAGCTGCACTGGAAGAGGTGCTTCGTTTGAAGCCGTCCGCTTCCAAGGGCCGCTACATCCAGAAGGCTACTGTCGCCACCACGTTCGGTCCCGGCATCACCGTTGACCCGAACGTCACCAAGGTTCTCGTAGACGCGTAAGCTTCGCGAGCTCTGGCTCTGATAAAAGGACCGTCCGGCTTTGCCGGGCGGTCCTTTTTCTTGCCTCCTGCTCAGTACGCCTTGAGCCGGCTGACCTGTTCACCGGCAGTGGTGGGCCGTAGGCTGTGGTTCGTGTCGTCGTCGAGCCCCTCCTCAGGGTTGTCAGTAGAGCCGGTTCCGGTCCCCGAAAGCACTGACGGGGGCGGGACCCCGGATTTCCGTGCCTTCCATGATCTGGAGGTAGCCCACCACATGGAGCTCTGGGGGAACCTGGACCGTTGCTCCACTGTGGCTGAAGCTGTGCTTTTCTGGCGTGGGAACGCTTACGAGGAACGGCGCATCTTTGTCGCCCGGCTGGAGGGAACCGTGGTTGGCAGGGGCACGTTGACCTTGCCGTTGAGCGAGAACACGACGACGGCGGGTGTGGACGTCCTGGTGGACGCAGGCTACCGTCGGCGCGGCATTGGGACGAGGATCCTGAACGTGCTGGAACAACTCGCCCGTGACCGGGGCAGGGTCTCCTTCGATGCGTTTTGTGCCGAGCCGCTGGAGCTCCTCATCCCGGGAGGTGAGTTGCTGGAGGCGAAGTCCGGCACGGGTGGGGTCCCAGTAGATACCGCCTCCACGCGGTTCGCCCTTCACCACGGGTATTCCCTGGAGCAAGTGGAGACCAACAGCACGGTGGCCCTTCCCGTGAGGGAATCGCTTCTGCAGGACCTTGAAGAACAGGCACTCAAGCGCGCTGCCGGGTTCAGCATCATAGGTTGGCAGGACCGCTGTCCTGATGAGCTGCTGGATGTTTTCGCCAGGCTGAAGAGCCTCATGAGCACAGAAGTACCCATCGCGGGTCTGGGCTGGGAGGGCGAAGAGTGGGATGCCAACCGCGTTCGTCTGGAGGAATCCACCTGGCTGGCGGGCGGGGTGTCTTCAAGCGTAGCTGTTGCCCGGCACGATCCCTCGGGGGAGTTGGCGGCCTACACCGTCCTGACCCACCGCGAGGCAACGCCGGGAATGGTGTACCAGGAGGACACACTGGTAGCGCCAGGACACCGCGGGCATGGCCTCGGAATGCTGATCAAGATTGCCAATCTTCGCCGTATAAAGGACCTCTGGCCATCCGCCACGTCGGTGATGACATGGAACGCCAATGAAAACCGGCATATGCTGGCCATAAATATCGCCTTGGGGTTCAAGCCTTCCGGTTTTGACGGCGAATGGCAGAAACGGTTGGAATGACTGTAGACGAGGCAAAGACCGTTCACGTCGAGCAGCTGTGGGTGCCGGACACCCTGGACAGCCCGGACGCCGCTGATTTCCTGGATGCCGTGGAAGTAGGGCGCCGGGTACGCATGGAAACGTGGGGGAGTGACGACCTCGCTTATACGCCGTTGGAAAAGCTGTTGGAGCTTTCCGATCCCTACGAGCGCCAGGTCATCCTGGTAGCCAAGGTAGAGGGCGTCATTGTGGGCACGGTGGACATCGCCCTGCCCTTGGCGGACAACCTGGACCTGGCCGAGTTCACCCTGGACATCCTTCCCGAGTTCCAAGGGCGGGGCGTAGGGCGGCAGTTGCTGGAAGCGGCGGAGCAGTTAGCCCGCGCCGAGGGACGGATCATGGCGTTGGTGGACACCAATCATCCGGCAACGTCGCTTACTGAAATACCGGAGGATCAGATGATCCCGGGCAGCGGGGCAGGCTTTGTCCCCGTGAGCAGCAGGGAAGTGGACTTCGCCATGCGGGCGGGCTACACGCTTCAGCACATTGAGCAGTTCAGCTCGTGCGTGCTGCCCCTGGACTCGAAGCTCGTTGCGGATCTGCAGCTTGAGGCCGAGGAAGCCAACGGCGGCCGGTACACGCTGCATCACTGGACAGACCGTTGCCCGGAGACGTGGCTGGAAGCGGTGGCCGAACTGGAGAACGCTGCCGGCGAGGTGGTCCGTGAGGACGGCGAGGAAGACGCCCCCGAAGTTGAAGCCAGCGGGATGGTTTTTGACGCAGCGGTGCTGCGCGAAACCGAGGACGCAGCGTTGGCGCAGGGCCGGCGAACGGTGGTCACCGCCGTCGAACATGTAGAGACCGGGCGCCTTGTGGGCCTGACCACCATCAGCGTTCTGGCGCACCGCCAGGACGTGGTGTTCCAGGACGATACCCTGGTCCTCCAGGAGCACAGGGGCAACAAGCTTGGCTTGCTGAGTAAGGTTGCCAACATGGAACGGCTGAGCGAGCAGTTCCCCGACGCGCGCGTCATCTACACCTGGAACGCACCGGAGAACCGCTACCTCTTGACGGTGAACAAGCAACTGGGATTTACCACCGCGGGTGTCACAGGACTGTGGCAGAAGGAACTTCCGGGCAGGTTGTCGGGAGCGACGTCGTCAGACTAGGCACGGCCGATTTGGTTTGCTGAACTCTCTCCCGTAACCTTGAAGTACCAAAGACCGTCGGTTGATGGGAATCCACTCTTTCGAGCACAGCTCAATTCTGTAGTTGCGCCCCTGAGGCAAAAGTGAATTCCTTGACGAAGGCCCCTGAACATAGGGCGGCCGGCGCAGGTGAACGAAGCTAGTCTCCACGGATCAAACTGTGTTGAGCCAAGCCCCGTGCATCTGCGCGGGGCGTTTTTAGTTTTAGCTCTCGTGAGCGGGGACCCGGAAGACCGGCTTTATTCCCCGGAAGGAGGGTTATGACAACGCCTAGCAAGGTTTCCGCTGTTGCGGAGATCACCAACGATTTCAAGGAATCGAACGCGGCTGTCCTGACCGAATACCGCGGGCTCACTGTTGCACAGCTCAAGGAACTGCGTGTTGCGCTCGGCCAGGACACCAAGTTCTCGGTCGTCAAGAACACCCTGAGCGCAATTGCAGCCAAGGAAGCTGGTGTTGAAGCATTCAACGATCAGCTTGCCGGCCCCACTGCAATCGCCTTCATCAAGGGTGACGCTGTTGCTGCTGCCAAGAGCCTGACGGACTTTGCCAAGGCCAACAAGCAGCTGGTTATCAAGACCGGCGTCTTCGAAGGCAAGGCATTGGACGCAGCAGGAGTTGCCGCACTGGCAGCCCTCGAGTCCCGCGAGCTGCAGCTTGCACGTGTTGCTGGTGTCCTCAAGGCCCCCGCATCCGCTGCTGCACGCATCATTGACGCTCTGCGCCTCAAGCTTGAAGAAGAGGGCGGCGCATCTGCACCGGCCGCTGAAGAAGCCCCGGCCGCTGAAGAGGCTGCAGCTGAAGAGGTTGCGGCTCCGGCCGAAGCCGCTGAAGCTGCAACCGAAGAGAACTAAGTTCTCCCCTCAATCAAACTCTGGTGCAGGGGCCGGTTTAGCCCGGATCTGCACCAACTAATGGAAGGACGCCACCATGGCGAAGCTCAGCAACGAAGAGCTCATTGAAGCTTTCAAGGAACTGACCATCATCGAGCTCTCCGAGTTCGTCAAGCTCTTCGAAGAGACCTTCGAAGTTACGGCTGCTGCTGTTGCAGTTGCTGGCCCCGCTGCCGGCGGTGCTGCTGAAGCTGCTGAAGAGAAGACCGAATTCGACGTCGTTCTCGAAGCTGCTGGCGACAAGAAGATCGCAGTGATCAAGGAAGTTCGCGCCATCACCTCCCTCGGCCTCAAGGAAGCCAAGGACCTGGTTGACAGCGCACCGAAGGCTGTTCTCGAAGGCGCCACCAAGGAAGCTGCCGAGAAGGCAAAGGCTCAGCTCGAAGAAGCTGGCGCAACGGTTACCCTCAAGTAACTCGTTTTGCTTGTGGAAGCCCCGTCCGGTTCGCCGGGCGGGGCTTCCTGCGTTTTACACCCAACGCGGGGTCACTTATGGCCCATCCCACGGTGGATTATGGGCCATAAGTGACCCCGCGTTGCTCTAGGTGGGTTCGCTGATGTCCGCTACCACTGCGCCGAGGGCAGCGGTGAGTGCGTCCGCGTCCACGAACGCGCTGCGGCCATGGGCTCCCGCTCCCATGGAGATCCGCCGGCCCACAATACTTGAGTCCGCATAGACGGGCCACGCGGTGGTGCTCCCCAGCGGCGTGATGGTTCCGCGTTCATAACCGGTGGCGGCCAGCGCGACGTCGGCGTGGGGGAGTGACAGTTTGTTGACACCCACCAAGGCTCGGAGCTTCGGCCAGGAAATCTGCCGGTCGCCCGGGATGAGCGCAAAAAGGAAACTCCCATCCCTGTGCTTGACCACCAGGGATTTCACGATGTCAGCGGGACTGATTCCCAAAATGCCCGCTGCTTCTTCCAAGCTGCGGGCGGCAGGGCGCTCGACGACGTCAACGTCCAGTCCGCGGGCGGCGGCGTCAGCTAGAAACCGTTGGGCCCCATCCATTTCGGATGCAGCGTATTCCTCAGCCATCAGTCGCGGTACAGGAGGAGTGCTTCGCCTTGGCCTCCGCCTCCGCAGAGGGAGACAGCCGCTTTCCCGGTGCCCCTGCGTTTGAGTTCGTGTGCTGCATGCAACGCCAACCTTGCCCCGGATGCCCCGATGGGGTGGCCCAATGCGATGGCGCCACCGTGGATGTTGCATTTCTCCAAGGGGTAGTGGAGGTCCTTGAGTGACTGGACGGCAACTGAGCCGAATGCCTCGTTGATCTCTATGAAGTCCAGGTCCTCGGCAGCCCAGCCAGCCCGCTTCAACGCCTGGGCGATCGCGTTTGATGGCTGGGAGTGCAGCGAGTTGTCAGGTCCTGCAACCTGTCCGGGCTTGCCAACAATTGCCAGGTAATCCAGTCCGTTGTCTTTAGCGAAGCGGCGACCGGTCAGCACCAGTGCGGAGGCGCCGTCGGACAGGGGAGAGGAGTTGCCGGCTGTGATGGTGCCATCGGTAGCGAAGGCGGCCTTCAGGGGCGCCAGGCTTTCCAAGGAAGTATTGGGCCTTACGCCCTCGTCAGTGGTCAGAACCAGGGGATCGCCCTTGCGCTGCTTGACGCTTACCGGAGCAATTTCGACGTCGAAAGTTCCATCAGCGATCGCCGCAGCGGCGCGCTGGTGTGAGGCAGCGGCAACTTCGTCCTGGGCCTTGCGGTCAATGCCGAGCGTGACGTTCTTTGTTTCCGTGGACAAACCCATGGACTGGCCATCGAAGGCGTCGGTGAGTCCGTCATGCGCAGCTACGTCCAATGCCTGGATGGCTCCATAGGTCCAACCTTGGCGTGAGCCCGGCAGGATATGGGGTGCCTTTGTCATGGATTCCTGGCCGCCGGCAACCACCACTGTGGCGTCGCCGCTGCGGATGAGGCGAGCGGCGTCAATGACAGCAGTGAGCCCTGACAGGCAGACCTTGTTGATGGTGACGGCCGGAATGTTCCAGCCAACGCCCGCGGCTATGGCGCTCTGGCGGGCCGGGTTCTGTCCGGCGCCAGCTTGGAGTACCTGGCCCATGATGACTGCGTCCACTTGTTCGGCCTTGACCCCGCTGGCCGCCAAAGCGGCGGTTATGGCATGGGCGCCGAGATCGACGGCGGTGAAGGACGCCAATTGTCCGTTGAGCCGACCCTGTGGGGTGCGGGCAGCAGCGAGGATGACAACATCATTGTCGTCAGCGGAGTTGGTCATGGTCTCTCTTCCGATCCGGGAGTGGTGTAGCAAGGCTATCGCGGAGCGCGCACCTGCCCAGCTTTTCAACAATTGTGGCGTTCGTCCCATTCCTTGGAGCCTCTGTGGCCGGATCTCTGCGGATTTCAGGGGGAAAGCCACCGTCTATTGGTGCCTGCAGCAACCGTGCTTGCAATCACGGACGATCTGGGGTAGACAGGAAGGCTGCTTTACCGTATTGTAGATATTTGCGTCTTCCCTGTTAACCTTCAGCCTTCATATAGCGGTGGGCTTTACCTCTCAGCTGCGTCCTTGACGTGCCGTTCCGAAACGTGCACGGCCATAAGCGGTCTGGGTCCGGGTCATATAGCGGAACCGGAAAAGTATTCTGCGGAGCACTCTGCAAAATGCAAACGGGGGAGATCTGAAAACGCCTGAAGGTCTGTGGAAGGATCCCTCTTGGTCGCCTCGAGCACCTCTAATAACGAAACCGCTAACACGGCAAGCACCGATGGTGCCACCCGCCGCCTCTCATTCGCAAAGATTCACGAACCCCTTGATGTTCCGAATCTTCTCGCACTGCAGACAGACAGCTTTGACTGGCTGGTCGGAAACGAACGCTGGCATTCGCGGGTAGCGAAGGCTGTCGAGGAGGGCGACCTCAGCGTCGCCACCACCTCCGGACTTGCCGACATCTTCGAAGAGATCTCCCCTATCGAGGACTTCCAGGGCACCATGTCCCTGAGTTTCTCCGAGCCGGAGTTCGCTGACCCGAAGTACACCATGGCCGAATGCAAAGACCGTGACGCCACTTACTCGGCACCGCTGTATGTCAAGGCCGAGTTCATGAACAACAACACGGGCGAAATCAAGCAGCAGACCGTGTTCATGGGCGACTTCCCCCTCATGACTGAAAAGGGAACGTTCGTCGTCAACGGCACCGAGCGTGTTGTTGTCTCCCAGTTGGTCCGTTCCCCGGGCGCCTACTTCGAGCGCACCGCTGACAAGACCAGTGACAAGGACATCTTCACTGCGAAGATCATCCCGTCCCGCGGTGCTTGGTTCGAACTCGAAATCGACAAGCGCGACCAGGTCGGCGTTCGCCTCGACCGCAAGCGCAAGCAGTCGGTTACGGTTCTCCTGAAGGCCCTCGGCTGGACCGAAGGCCAGATCCTGGAAGAGTTCGGCCAGTACGACTCCATGCGCGCAACGCTGGAGAAGGACGCCACCGAGACCCGCGAAGATGCGCTTCTGGACATCTACCGCAAGCTGCGTCCGGGCGAGCCGCCCACAGTTGAGGCTGCCCAGTCCCTGCTGGACAACCTGTACTTCAACGCCAAGCGCTACGATCTTGCCAAGGTTGGCCGTTACAAGATCAACCGCAAGCTCGGCATTGACCGCTCCCTTGGTGACAAGGAAGCTTCGGTCCTGCACGTTGAAGACATCGTTGCCATGATCAAGTTCCTCGTTGCGCTTCACGCCGGCGAGAAGACCCTCATGGGCAAGCGCGACGGCGAAGACCACGAGCTCCGCGTTGACGTTGATGACATCGACCACTTCGGCAACCGTCGCATCCGCGCCGTGGGCGAACTGATCGAGAACCAGGTCCGCACCGGTCTTTCCCGCATGGAACGCGTCGTCCGCGAACGCATGACCACGCAGGACGTCGAGGCCATCACGCCGCAGACGCTGATCAACATCCGTCCCGTTGTGGCAGCCATCAAGGAGTTCTTCGGAACGTCCCAGCTCTCGCAGTTCATGGACCAGAACAACCCGCTCTCGGGTCTGACCCACAAGCGCCGCCTGTCGGCCCTTGGCCCGGGTGGTCTGTCCCGTGACCGTGCAGGCATGGAAGTTCGAGACGTTCACCCGTCCCACTACGGACGTATGTGCCCCATCGAAACTCCTGAAGGCCCCAACATTGGTCTGATCGGTTCGCTGGCCTCCTACGGCCGCATCAACCCGTTCGGTTTCATCGAGACGCCGTACCGCCTGGTATCCGAGGGCGTCGTTTCCGACGAAGTCCAGTACCTGACGGCTGACGACGAAGCAGAGGTCCTGATCGCACAGGCCAACGCTCCTCTGGACGCTGACAAGAAGTTCTCGGAAGAGACCGTCCTTGTCCGTGCCCGTGGCGGTGGAGGCGAGCCCGTTCTGGTTCCCGCCGCTGACGTTCAGTTCATGGACGTTTCCCCGCGCCAGATGGTGTCCGTGGCAACCGCCCTGATCCCGTTCCTCGAGCATGACGACGCCAACCGTGCACTCATGGGTGCCAACATGCAGCGCCAGGCCGTGCCGCTGGTCCGTTCCGAGGCTCCCTTCGTGGGCACCGGCATGGAGCGCGCAGCAGCTGTCGACGCCGGTGACGTTGTCATCGCCAAGAAGGCAGGTGTGGTCACCGAGGTTTCCGCCGAGCTCGTTGTGATGATCAACGACGACGGTACCGAGACCAACTACCGCATCAACAAGTTCGCCCGTTCCAACCAGGGCAACTGCTACAACCACCGCGTCCTGGTGAACGAAGGCCAGCGCCTGGAAGTTGGCGGCATCATCGCTGACGGTCCCGCAACGGACCAGGGTGAGCTTGCCCTCGGAAAGAACCTGCTCGTGGCATTCATGTCATGGGAAGGCCACAACTTCGAGGATGCCATCATCCTGTCGCAGCGCATTGTTGCTGAGGACGTCCTTTCCTCCATCCACATCGAGGAGCACGAAATTGATGCCCGCGACACCAAGCTTGGTGCCGAGGAAATCACCCGTGACATCCCCAACGTGTCCGAGGAAGTCCTTGCAGGCCTGGACGAGCGCGGCATCATCCACATCGGTGCCGAGGTTGAAGCAGGCGACATCCTGGTCGGTAAGGTCACCCCTAAGGGTGAAACCGAGCTGACTCCGGAAGAGCGCCTTCTCCGCGCGATCTTCGGTGAGAAGTCCCGCGAAGTGCGCGACACCTCCCTGAAGGTTCCCCACGGCGAGTCCGGTACGGTCATCGGCGTTCGCGTCTTCGACCGCGACAATGACGACGAACTGCCCCCGGGCGTGAACCAGCTGGTCCGCGTCTACGTTGCAGCCAAGCGTAAGATCACCGACGGCGACAAGCTCGCCGGCCGTCACGGCAACAAGGGTGTTATCTCCAAGATCCTCCCGATCGAGGACATGCCCTTCCTTGCAGACGGTACCCCGGTGGACATCGTCCTGAACCCGCTTGGTGTTCCGGGCCGAATGAACGTTGGACAGGTCCTGGAAACCCACCTCGGTTGGGTTGCCAAGACCGGCTGGAAGATCGAAGGCGAGCCGGAGTGGGTCAAGAACCTGCCCAACCTGCCCCGTGAAACCGGTCAGACCACCGTTGCCACCCCGGTGTTCGATGGCGCCCGTGAAGAAGAAATCACTGGCTTGCTTGACTCCACCAACGTGACCCGTGACGGCGATCGCCTGATCGATTCCTCCGGCAAGACCCGTCTGTTCGACGGCCGCTCCGGCGAGCCGTTCCCGGACCCGATCTCCGTCGGTTACATGTACATCCTGAAGCTTCACCACTTGGTGGACGACAAGATCCACGCACGCTCCACCGGCCCGTACTCCATGATCACGCAGCAGCCGCTGGGTGGTAAGGCACAGTTCGGTGGCCAGCGCTTTGGTGAAATGGAAGTGTGGGCGCTCGAAGCTTACGGCGCTGCCTACACGCTTCAGGAACTCCTCACGATCAAGTCTGATGACATCCATGGTCGTGTGAAGGTCTACGAAGCGATCGTCAAGGGCGAGAACATCCCTGAGCCTGGCGTTCCCGAGTCCTTCAAGGTCTTGATCAAGGAAATGCAGTCGTTGTGCCTGAACGTGGAAGTTCTTTCCACGGACGGAACCACCATCGAGATGCGTGACTCTGATGACGCAGTCTTCACGGCTGCGGAAGAACTGGGCATCGATCTGTCTCGCGCAGAGCCCAGTTCCGTAGAAGAGGTCTAGCAGTTGTTCCGGCGGGCAGCTTCATAGCCGTCCGCCGGAACAACTCCCTCTTCCCGTAACCAAGACTTCAGAATTTAGAGAACAAGAGAGAACAGGGACCATATGTCCAGCGAATCCTCCTTCGGCCTCATGCAGATCGGCCTCGCCACCGCGGAAGACATCCGCGGATGGTCTTACGGTGAGGTCAAGAAGCCGGAAACCATCAACTACCGCACGCTCAAGCCCGAGAAGGACGGCCTCTTCTGCGAGAAGATCTTCGGCCCGTCCCGCGACTGGGAATGCTACTGCGGTAAGTACAAGCGCGTGCGCTTCAAGGGCATCATCTGTGAGCGTTGTGGCGTTGAAGTCACCCGCGCCAAGGTGCGCCGTGAGCGCATGGGCCACATTGAGCTGGCCGCGCCTGTAACCCACATCTGGTACTTCAAGGGCGTTCCTTCGCGCTTGGGCTACCTTTTGGACCTGGCACCGAAGGACCTCGAGAAGGTCATTTACTTCGCTGCCTACATGATTACCAGCGTTGACACTGAAAGCCGTCACGCCGAATTGCCGAACCTCCAGGTTGAGCATGACCTTGAGAAGAAGCAGATGGTGGACAACCGCGACAGCGACATCGCCACGATCGCCCGCGACCTTGAAGACGAGCTTGCCCGTCTTGAAGGCGAAGGCGCCAAGGCTGCCGACAAGAAGAAGGCCCGCGACTCTGCTGACCGCCAGATGGCGAACGTCCGCAAGCGTGCCGACGCCGACATCGAGCGCCTTGAGCAGGTTTGGGACCGCTTCAAAAACCTCAAGGTTGCTGACCTTGAAGGTGACGAAGGCCTGTACCGCGAACTTCGCGACCGTTACGGACTGTACTTCGAGGGCTCCATGGGTGCCGAAGCGATCAAGAAGCGCCTCGAGACCTTCGACATGCAGGCTGAAGCCGAGTCACTGCGCGACACCATCCAGAACGGCAAGGGCCAGCGTAAGACGCGTGCCCTGAAGCGCCTGAAGGTTGTCAACGCGTTCCTGACCACCAACAACAGCCCGCTCGGCATGGTTCTCGACGCCGTCCCGGTGATCCCGCCGGAACTGCGCCCGATGGTCCAGTTGGATGGTGGCCGCTTTGCGACCTCCGACCTCAACGACCTCTACCGTCGTGTGATCAACCGCAACAACCGTCTCAAGCGCCTGCTTGACCTCGGTGCTCCGGAGATCATCGTCAACAACGAGAAGCGCATGCTTCAGGAAGCTGTTGACAGCCTCTTCGACAACGGTCGTCGTGGCCGTCCCGTCACGGGTCCGGGCAACCGTCCGCTGAAGTCCCTGAGCGACATGCTCAAGGGCAAGCAGGGCCGTTTCCGTCAGAACCTCCTCGGCAAGCGCGTTGACTACTCCGGCCGTTCGGTCATCGTCGTCGGCCCGCAGCTGAAGCTGCACCAGTGTGGTCTGCCCAAGCAGATGGCCCTGGAGCTCTTCAAGCCGTTCGTGATGAAGCGCCTGGTTGACCTCAACCACGCACAGAACATCAAGTCGGCAAAGCGCATGGTGGAGCGTTACCGTCCGCAGGTTTGGGACGTGCTCGAAGAGATCATCACCGAACACCCGGTGCTGCTCAACCGTGCACCTACCCTGCACCGCCTCGGCATCCAGGCCTTCGAACCCCAGCTTGTGGAAGGCAAGGCAATCCAGCTTCACCCGCTGGTTTGTGGCGCCTTCAACGCTGACTTCGACGGTGACCAGATGGCAGTCCACCTGCCGCTGAGCCCGGAAGCCCAGGCCGAAGCACGCATCCTGATGCTGTCCTCGAACAACATCCTGAAGCCGTCCGATGGCCGTCCGGTGACCCTGCCTTCGCAGGATATGATCATCGGCCTGTACCACCTGACCACCAAGCGCGTCGGGTCCGCCGGCGAAGGCCGCATCTTCTCCTCGGTTTCCGAAGCCATCATGGCCTACGATGCCCGCGATCTGCACCTGAACTCCCAGGTGAAGATCCGCTTGGACGACTTCGTGCCTTACGCAGGTTGGGAAGCTCCGGAAGGTTGGGAGCAGGGCCAGCCGGCCTTGGTCGAAACCTCGCTGGGCCAGGTCATCTTCAACCAGACGCTGCCCGAGGATTACCCGTGGGTTGAGGCTGTTGCTGACAAGGGCGAACTGTCCCGGATCGTCAACGACCTCGCAGAGCGTTACCCGAAGGTTGTTACCGCGGCAACGCTGGATAACCTGAAGGATGCCGGTTTCTACTGGGCCACCCGTTCGGGTGTCACGGTTGCCATCTCCGACATCGAGGTACCTACTTCCAAGCCTGCCATCCTGGCCGGTTACGAGAACATGGCTGCCAAGATTCAGGGCCAGTACGACAAGGGCCTGATCGACGACGACGAGCGTCGCCAGGAACTGATCGAAATCTGGAACAAGGCAACCAACGAGATCGCCCAGGCGATGCGCGACAGCCTGTCCCCGATGAACACCATCAACCGCATGGTGTCCTCCGGTGCACGTGGTAACTGGATGCAGGTCCGCCAGATCGCGGGTATCCGTGGTCTTGTGGCCAACCCGAAGGGTGAGATTATTCCTCGCCCGATCAAGTCCTCCTACCGCGAGGGCCTGTCGGTGCTGGAATACTTCATCGCCACGCACGGTGCCCGTAAGGGTCTGGCCGATACCGCTCTGCGTACCGCCAACTCGGGTTACCTGACCCGTCGTCTGGTGGACGTTTCGCAGGACGTCATCGTCCGCGAAGAGGACTGTGGTACCGAGCGCGGTCTGGTAACCCCGATCGCCGTGCCCGACTCCAACGGTGAGCTCGTCCTGGACGAGAACGTCGAGAACAGCGCCTACGCACGTACGCTGGCTATCGACGTCGTCGATGCCCAGGGCAACGTCCTGGCTGCCGGCGGTACCGACTGCGGCGACGTCGTCATCGACCAGCTGCTGGCTGCAGGCATCACTGAGGTCAAGGTTCGCTCCGTCCTCACGTGTGAGTCCAAGGTGGGCACCTGTGCACTTTGCTACGGCCGCTCCTTGGCTACGGGTAAGACCGTGGACATCGGCGAGGCCGTGGGCATCATCGCCGCACAGTCCATCGGTGAGCCGGGTACCCAGCTGACCATGCGTACGTTCCACACCGGTGGTGCTGTTTCCGCCGGTGGTGGCGACGACATCACCCAGGGTCTGCCCCGTATCCAGGAGCTCTTCGAAGCCCGTACTCCGAAGGGTGTCGCACCGATTGCTGAAGCAGCCGGCCGCATCACCATCGAAGAGTCCGAGCGCCAGATGCGCTTGGTCATCACTCCGGACGATGGTTCCGAAGAGATTGCCTACCCGGTGCTGCGCCGTTCACGTCTCCTCATCGAGGATGGCGATCACGTCAGCGTCGGCCAGAAGCTGATCAACGGTCCTGTGGACCCGAAGCAGGTTCTGCGCATCATGGGCCCGCGTGCTGCACAGAAGTTCCTTGTGGACGAAGTTCAGGGCGTTTACCGCAGCCAGGGTATTGGTATCCACGACAAGCACGTCGAGGTTATCGTCCGCCAGATGCTGCGCCGCGTGACCGTCATCGAATCCGGCGACTCCGACCTGCTCCCCGGTGAGCTTGCAGAGCGTGCCCGCTTCGAGGACGAGAACCGCCGCGTCGTATCCGAGGGCAAGTCCCCGGCTTCGGGTCGTCCGGAACTCATGGGTATCACCAAGGCTTCCTTGGCTACCGAGTCCTGGCTGTCGGCAGCTTCCTTCCAGGAGACCACTCGCGTTCTGACGCAGGCGGCCATGGAAGGCAAGAGCGATCCCCTGCTCGGCCTCAAGGAAAACGTCATCATCGGTAAGCTCATCCCGGCTGGTACGGGTCTGCCCCGCTACACAGAGGTCACTGTGGAGCCGACGGAAGAAGCAAAGGCAAGCCTGTTCACGGGCCCCAGCGCTTTCACCGACTTCTCCTATGACGCACTGGGTGGCGACGGCGCTCCTGAGTTCCACGCCATCCCGTTGGATGACTACGATCTCGGCAACGACTTCCGCTAAAAGCGAGAATGTCGCTGACGTGACGCCGTAAGGTCGGGCCCCGCACTCCTTGAGTGCGGGGCCCGACCCCTTTGGGCGCCTTTCGCCTGGGTGTGATGCGGGGGAGTGGAGGACGACGGCGGAACCCGGCTTCCGCCGTCGTCCTCCATACACCCGATTAAGGCGCCAGATCAAGCCGTGCTAGACTTTTGGTAATTGTTCTGTGTGGCAGTGGATGAAGGCCGCCGCAGCATCATTTTGGTTTTGTTCTCATGGTGCTGGGTGGAGCCTGTTTCCGGGTTGCGGGCAACATGCGCAACGAATGCCGCACTTTTGCACGCCTACCGGAGTTTCGGCCGGCTGCACGAGCAACGCCAAAGTTCCCACGTTTACTCAGGCTGGCGCCTGTGTGTGGGGGCAGAGATCAAACAACGGAGAACACGAAAGTGCCTACGATTAACCAGCTGGTCCGCAAGGGCCGCACGCCGAAGGTCTCCAAGACCAAGGCTCCCGCGCTGAAGGGCAGCCCGATGCGCCGCGGTGTTTGCACCCGCGTTTACACCACCACCCCCAAGAAGCCGAACTCGGCTCTCCGTAAGGTGGCACGTGTGCGTCTCAACGGCGGCGTAGAAGTAACCGCCTACATCCCCGGTGTTGGCCACAACCTCCAGGAGCACTCCATCGTGCTCGTCCGTGGTGGTCGTGTGAAGGACCTTCCGGGTGTCCGCTACAAGATCGTCCGCGGCGCACTTGACACCCAGGGTGTTAAGAACCGCAAGCAGGCTCGCAGCCGTTACGGCGCAAAGATGGAGAAGAAGTAATATGCCTCGCAAGGGTCCGGCCCCGAAGCGGCCGCTAGTTTCCGATCCCGTTTACGGCTCCCCGTTGGTCACGCAGCTGATCAACAAGGTTCTTGTCGACGGCAAGAAGTCCACCGCAGAGCGCATCGTTTACGGTGCACTCGAAGGTGCACGTGCCAAGTCCGGCGGCGACCCCGTTGCCGCTCTCAAGAAGGCCATGGACAACGTCAAGCCTTCCCTCGAGGTGCGTTCACGCCGTGTTGGTGGCGCTACCTACCAGGTTCCGGTTGAGGTCAAGCCGGGTCGCTCCACTGCTCTCGCTCTGCGTTGGCTCGTGGGCTACTCCAAGGCCCGCCGGGAGAAGACCATGACCGAGCGTCTCCAGAACGAAATCCTGGATGCCTCCAATGGTCTTGGTGCCGCTGTGAAGCGTCGCGAAGATACCCACAAGATGGCCGAGTCCAACAAGGCCTTCGCACACTACCGCTGGTAAAAACTTTCCGGACGCCGCCGGCTCACTGAGCCGGCGGCGAACGTGTAGTCCATCCGAAAGGGAGACCCCGTGGCACAGGACGTGCTTACCGACCTTAATAAGGTCCGCAACATCGGCATCATGGCCCACATCGATGCCGGCAAGACCACCACTACCGAGCGCATCCTGTTCTACACGGGTGTGAACCACAAGATCGGCGAGACGCACGACGGCGCTTCGACGACTGACTGGATGGAACAGGAAAAGGAACGCGGCATCACCATCACGTCTGCCGCCGTGACTTGCTTCTGGGACAAGAACCAGATCAACATCATTGACACCCCGGGTCACGTTGACTTCACCGTTGAGGTTGAGCGCTCCTTGCGCGTCCTCGACGGCGCAGTTGCAGTGTTCGACGGCAAGGAAGGCGTGGAGCCGCAGTCTGAGACTGTTTGGCGCCAGGCTGACAAGTACAACGTGCCGCGTATCTGCTTCGTCAACAAGATGGACAAGCTGGGTGCTGACTTCTACTTCACCGTAGACACCATCATTTCCCGCCTTGGTGCCAAGCCGCTGGTTATGCAGCTGCCTATCGGTGCTGAGAACGACTTCATCGGTGTTGTTGACCTCCTCGAAATGCGCGCCCTGGTTTGGCCTGGCGACGCAAAGGGTGACGTCACCATGGGCGCTTCCTACGAAGTGCAGGAAATCCCGGCGGATCTCCAGGCCAAGGCCGAAGAGTACCGTGCACAGCTCGTTGAGACTGTGGCCGAGGCTTCCGAAGAACTCATGGAGAAGTACCTCGAAGGTGAAGAACTCACCCTCGAAGAGATCAAAGCCGGCATCCGCAAGATGACCATCAACTCTGAGCTCTACCCGGTCTTCTGTGGTTCTGCCTTCAAGAACCGCGGCGTACAGCCGATGCTCGATGCTGTTGTTGACTTCCTGCCGAACCCGCTCGACGTCCCGCCGATGATCGGTCACGATCCCCGCGACGAAGAGAAGGAACTTACCCGTAAGCCCTCTGCTGACGAGCCGTTCTCGGCCCTCGCCTTCAAGATTGCTGCGCACCCGTTCTTCGGTCAGCTGACCTTCGTCCGCGTGTACTCCGGTCACGTCGAGGCAGGCGCCCAGGTGGTCAACTCCACCAAGGGCAAGAAGGAACGCATCGGCAAGCTCTTCCAGATGCACGCCAACAAGGAAATGCCTGTTGACGGCGCTACCGCTGGCCACATCTACGCAGCCATCGGTCTGAAGGACACCACCACGGGTGACACCCTGTGTGATGCCAACAACCAGATCGTGCTCGAGTCCATGAGCTTCCCGGAGCCCGTGATCTCTGTTGCGATCGAGCCCAACACCAAGGGTGACCAGGAGAAGCTCTCCACGGCCATCCAGAAGCTCTCCGCTGAGGACCCGACCTTCCAGGTCTCCCTCAACGAAGACACGGGCCAGACCATCATCGCCGGCATGGGCGAGCTCCACCTGGACATCCTGGTGGACCGCATGCGCCGCGAATTCAAGGTCGAGGCAAACGTTGGCAAGCCGCAGGTTGCTTACCGCGAAACCATCAAGCGCGCCGTTGAGCGCCTTGACTACACGCACAAGAAGCAGACCGGTGGTTCGGGTCAGTTCGCAAAGATCCAGATTGCGATCGAGCCCATGGACACCGCTTCCGGCGAGCTGTACGCGTTCGAAAACAAGGTCACTGGTGGCCGTGTTCCGCGCGAATACATCCCGTCCGTTGACGCTGGTATCCAGGATGCACTGAACGACGGCGTCCTGGCCGGTTACCCGGTTGTTGGCATCAAGGCCACGCTGATCGATGGCGCGTCCCACGATGTTGACTCATCGGAAATGGCGTTCAAGATCGCCGGTCGTATGGCTTTCAAGGAAGCTGCACGCAAGGCGAACCCTGTTCTGCTTGAACCGCTGATGGATGTTGAGGTCCGCACACCTGAGGAATACATGGGTGATGTTATTGGTGACCTGAACGCCCGTCGTGGCCAGATGCAGTCCATGGAAGACGCAGCAGGTGTGAAGGTTATCCGTGCACACGTTCCGCTGTCCGGCATGTTCGGCTACATCGGTGACCTGCGGTCCAAGACCCAGGGTCGCGCTGTGTACTCCATGACGTTCAACAGCTACGCGGAGGTCCCCAAGGCAGTAGCCGACGAGATCATCCAGAAAACCCGCGGCGAGTAATCTCCCGGTAACGGATGCAATTCCGGAATCGGGAAGGCATCTGAGCGCTTGAGGCGGGGCTGCGGCGAGAGCCGCGGCCCGGTCCCTGCGCAAACAGGCTCGAGGAACTAGTATTGGTTCCTGAATCTGCAATTTCACCAAAACCAAGCCCCCAAGTAGACTTGCTAAAGTTTCTGCCGCGAAAAGCGCGGCCGAGGAGCACTTCACTTGAAATCGTTCTAGGAGGAACCTGTGGCAAAGGCAAAGTTCGAGCGGACTAAGCCGCACGTCAACATCGGCACCATTGGTCACGTTGACCACGGTAAGACGACGCTGACTGCCGCCATTTCCAAGGTGCTGTACGACCAGTACCCGGATCTCAACGAGCAGCGCGACTTCGCGTCGATTGACTCTGCTCCGGAAGAGCGCCAGCGCGGTATTACCATCAACATCTCCCACGTGGAGTACCAGACCGAGAAGCGCCACTACGCACACGTAGACGCCCCGGGTCACGCTGACTACATCAAGAACATGATCACCGGTGCTGCCCAGATGGACGGCGCAATCCTCGTGGTTGCTGCAACCGATGGTCCGATGGCTCAGACCCGTGAGCACGTTCTGCTCGCCCGCCAGGTTGGTGTTCCCTACCTGCTGGTCGCACTGAACAAGTCCGACATGGTTGATGACGAAGAACTCCTCGACCTCGTCGAAATGGAAGTTCGTGAGCTCCTGAGCTCGCAGGGCTTCGATGGCGATGAGGCTCCTGTTGTTCGCGTTTCCGGCCTCAAGGCTCTGGAAGGCGACCCGGTTTGGGTCAAGTCCGTCCAGGACCTGATGGCAGCTGTCGACGAGTCCGTTCCGGACCCCGTACGTGACCGCGACAAGCCGTTCCTGATGCCGATCGAAGACGTCTTCACGATCACCGGTCGTGGCACCGTTGTTACGGGCCGCGCCGAGCGTGGAACCCTCGCCATCAACTCCGAGGTTGAGATCGTTGGCATCCGCCCGGTCCAGAAGACCACGGTTACCGGTATCGAGATGTTCCACAAGCAGCTCGACGAAGCATGGGCCGGCGAGAACTGTGGCCTCCTGCTCCGCGGTCTGAAGCGCGACGATGTCGAGCGTGGCCAGGTTGTCGTCAAGCCGGGTTCCATCACCCCGCACACCGACTTCGAGGCTAACGTCTACATCCTGTCCAAGGACGAAGGCGGACGTCACAACCCGTTCTACTCCAACTACCGCCCGCAGTTCTACTTCCGTACCACGGACGTAACCGGCGTTATCACCCTGCCCGAGGGCACGGAAATGGTTATGCCTGGCGACAACACTGAGATGACCGTTGCGCTCATCCAGCCGATCGCTATGGAAGAGGGCCTCGGCTTCGCTATCCGCGAAGGCGGCCGCACCGTTGGTTCGGGACGTGTAACCAGCATCATCAAGTAGTCTCTACTTGTAGATCGGTGACACTCCGGCCCAGCCGGTAGTTAGCTAAAAAGAAACCCACCGCTACGGCGGTGGGTTTCTTTTTGCTACAGTTACTCTATCGAATGGATAAAGGCCATGCTCTTGCTGAGTTAGCTGCAACCAAGGAGCTTTCATGACTGCATTCCTCATACTGCTGCTCATCGCCGTCGTCGGCGGAGCCGGCTTTGCAGTTGGGTTGGCGAAGGGGCGCCGCGGCACAGCTCATGATCGCGGTACAGCTCATGGTTCATCTGCTGGCTCATCATCCGCGCCGGAGCACGCGGCTGCCTACCAGGAGGGCTTCCTCGCCGGGCATGTGGCTGGTTGGCGGGATGCGGAGGCCAAGGCGCAGCAGCAGGGCGGAGCGCCTTCGCCCAAGGGTGCCGCTCCTGTTCCTGCCGGTCCGCCGATTGGGTCAAAAAGCCCGCAGCCGCCGGCACAGCAGCCCACAGCACCGCAGCCCGCAGCACCGCAGCCAGCAGCACAGCAGCAGGCCGACTGGCAGTCTGTTCCTGCCTGGGCCGCCCTTCAGGCGATGCCGCCGCAAAGTCTTGGATCTCTCCCTCAGGCGATCGCATCTCAGCCAACGGGAGCTCAGCCCACGGCGGCTCAGCCCACTGGTCTTCAGCCGCATGCTGCTTTCCGCGGTCCTCAGCCTCCGGTTGTGAGGGAGACTCCTGAAGCCGCCGCTGCGCGCAAGGAGAAGCGGGATCAGCAAAACATCAACATCACGCTCTACGTGGCCAGCCTCCTCTTGGTTGCTGCCGGAGCATTGTTTGTAGGCACGAGCCTTCCAGCGCTCTTCCGCTTCGTAGGGATATGGTTTATCACTGCCTTGTTCTACGTTTCGGGAATGGTCATCCACTCCCGTGTGCCTCGGCTGCGGCCCGCCGCTGTGGCCTTTGTGGGCACCGGGCTTGCCCTTGTCCCGGTTACGGGCTTGGCCATGTACAACTTTGTTCTTCATAACGGTCCGGCTGCATGGCTGGTCACCTCGTTATTAGGCACGGCGCTCTATGCCTATACCGCCGTGAGGCTGGACAACAAGGTACTCGCTTTCCTGTCCCTCAGTTTCGTCGTCTCAACGGCGTGGTCGGGTGTCTCTGTACTTGGTGGCGCTCTGGTGTGGTACTTCACGGCGCTCATCGGAGTAGCCGCGCTGATGACTCTTGTTTCCTTGCTGCGTCCAGGGTGGCTTCCTCCGCTCTACGTCCGTCCACTGATGGTGCTGCACCCGGCCCTGGTTCCACTGGTGGCTGTGGCGGTCACCTTGACGCCGCATCTTTTGGCCAAGGGGGAGTACGCCTGGGTCATGCTGATGTGCGGTGTCTACTTCGCGGTCATGTTTTTTGTGCCTGGTGCCCGGTACCGGGTGCAGCATCTGTATGCCGCACGTGCCGCGCTGACGTTGGCATTGCTCGGCGTGGTCTGGGATGTCACCGCGAATGTGAGCACGGTGCTGCTGGCTGCGGTGATTTGCCTGGGAATCCAGTCCTTGGCTGTTGCCTTCGGCGGGAGGAAGCTGCTGCCTCGATTCTGGTGGACTGACGCCGTTTCGTGTTTGGCGTTGCAACTCATCACTGCTGCCATCCTTACCGTGGTGCTCGAGTTCAGGGCCTTCGATGCGCCCAACTATCTCCCTCTTGCCGTAACGATGCTGACCGCAATGGTGATTGGCTGGAAGCTGGGCGAGGGTATGGAATTCGCTGCGGCCGCCGTGCTGTTGGCTGTAGGTGCACTGGGCGGCTTGCTGGGTGCATGGCCAGTTTCCGTATTCCTGGCTGGAACGGCGCTCTACTGGTTTGCGAAGGCTGCGCTCTCGCCGAAGGCTTCAGGAAAGCTTTTGATTCTCGCCGGGCGCATGGCGCTCACGTTGGCTGTACCCATGGGTGTGGCTGCCGCATTGACCGGCAGCCCGGACAGGGTGGCCTTCTCCTTGCTGGCGTTTGTGGCAGCCTCGGCCGCGCAGCAGGTGCTGAGCGCCGGCTTTGAGCGAGGGGGAGTCAGGCTGATGGCCCCGCAGGCTTCGGTGGCCGGCTTTGGTACGGCAGCAGTGGCAGCGCTGCTGGCGCTTCCGGTATTTGACGAGGCCGCAGGGCGCCCCGTGGTTGCCACAGCGGTCCTCATCGTTGTGTCAGCAGCCTTGGTCACTGGCCTGCTCATGTTTCAGCCAACTCGTGTGGGCTCGAGTGCGGGGGTTCCCTGGCGTGCAACGGTGTCAGAGGTAATCGCGCCGTCAACAGCGGTCATCGCGGGCGGTGTGGGGGCCTCCTTCGTTTCTCTGGGGCTTGGAAATGGCGTCCTGCTGGCTTTGCTCGTCTACCTCGTGGTCACCGCGCTGAGGATCTCCCGGTCGTTCCATAGGCAGAGCTATTGGTGGTTGGCCCGCCTTGCCGGCACTGTGCTGCTGGCGTCGGCATATTGGGATGGGCTGCGCAACGGTTGGCGTATTGCAATCGCCGGCGAAATTCCTGCGGTGGGACTAGTAGTAGCCATGGCTGTTGCGCTCCAGTTGGTCCTTCCGCTTTTCACAGCTAGCCGTCAGCGTTACCCTCGGGCCTCGGTGACCGACGCCGCTGTTGTGGTTGCCGTGATGGTTGCTGTAACTACCTTCCTTACTGTCAGTAGTTCATTCTCCGGAGGGCTTATTCGGGACAGCTGGCAGCCGGGGACAGCAGCGGTGACAACTGCCCTTGCGGCCGTCCTGGTTGGTGTGATTCTGCGGACTCAACCTCTGGGATGGGTCTTTGCTCCCGCCGCTTTTGTCCTTCTGCTGGCGCTTCGCGGAGGCAACGTCCGGGACGTCGAAATACTGCTTGGCCTCTTTGCCGGCTACAGCGGCTACATGGTGGGCATCGTCCGGCGCCCATCGATCCGTGGTTGCTACCTGCTTGCGGTCCGGCTGCTCACAGCAGCTTTCATCACGGTGGTAGTAGCTGACGTAACGGACTCGCCCACGGCTGTATCCATCAGCCTTGCGCTGGTGCTTGCATTGCAGCATGTTCTGACTTTGGTACTGCGCAGGCGGGGAGTGGAGATCGGCTTCCAGCAGGCCACGGTGTACTCCGCCCTGGGTGCACAGTTACTGCTTCCCGTGGCTTATTTGCTCGCAAGGAATTACGACGGCGGTGGCCGTTGGGTGGTGCTGCTTGAGTTGGCGCTGTTGCTGGCTTCCGCTGCCATTGCCTGGCGTCTCCTCGGAGCGCGAGGATCCCAGTACGTCGGGACTGTGGGGATGGTGGCGGCTGTCCTTGCCGCAGGTCCTGCGCTGGTCTTTCCTGCCGGAACGTGGCTGTCCCAGCCACTACTGGAACGATCCCAGGTCCCTGTAGTCCTGCTCGCTCTGGCGGTGGCCGCGGTTGCTGCCCGTATGCTGGCCCAGTCCAGAATGTCGGCTCTGCCCCTTGCCGACGTGGCGGCGCGGTGGTTCTGGCTCATCTCAGCTTTGACCTTCACTGTGGTGGGCGGACTCCTGACCTTGGGAGTTTCGGACTCCCTGTCCGGACTCGCACTACTGGTCCTGGCGGGTGTTTTGTTCGCGGCATCGCACTTTGAGCGTCTTCCCGCCCTCTATGCGGCAGCGGCTCCGGCGGTGCTGGTTGGAGCGATTCCAGCTGTTGACGGTTTGCTCAATGGGCTGCCGCCGGGCGTGTGGAGCGCCTACGCTTCCTGGCTGATAGGTGGGCTGGGGGCCGCGGTGCTCCTTTACTCCCTGAAGAGGTTTGCCGGACCGGCCATCCAGGATAGTGAATGGCGACGAAACGCGTTGGCGGCCACCACGGCCCTGGCACTTGGCATCACCGCTGCTGTGGGTTTGGTTCGAGACCAAACGGCTTTGCTGGGCTTCGTCCTGGTTGTCGCAACCGGGATCCTGGTGGTTGTGGAACTACCGCAAGGAAAGTGGTTGGCTGGCGAGATTGGCGGCATCATCTCAGTCGCAGCCCTTCAGCGCGCGTTGCTGTTCGTGGATAACGCCGTACCGGATTGGTTCTGGACGGCGCAGTGGTACGTGGCGGCCGGTGCCGTTATAGCAGGGCTGCGCTACGGGTATGGTGCTCAGACTGAGGATGCCCCGGATATGTCCAAGCCGCAACGGAATAGCGGCCTCCTTCGTCTTTGCATTACCGGGGGCCTTTTGTCCCTTACGTCTTTGGAAGCCATCTTTGGAGGGACGTCCTCCCAGCAGCTTTATGTCCTTGTGGCCCACGTCGCGCTTTTGGTCGCCGGAGTCCTTTTGGGCGAGAAGGTCCTGGTGTGGTGGGGCGCAGTTGCGGTGGCGCTGAGCATCATGTGGGCGCTGCGCTCCTATGCCTTTGCCATGCTTGCCCTCGTCGCCGTGGGATTGATCGTGCTGGCAGTGTGGCGTTTGAACCGGAAACCCCCCAGCAACGGCGGAGGGCCGGGTCCGAACGGCCAGCCGGAGAACATACCTCCAGCGCGGACGCGTGACGGAATCCGCTAATGTTGCAGTCAACGAGAAGGAGCAGGCAATGGAATTTCTGATTTTCCTGGCTGTCATCGCTGTTGTAGGCGGCGGGGTCATATGGGGCCGGAAGAACTTCAAGAACGAGATCGATCGTGCTAAGCGAATTCGTCGCGCGAACAAAGACAGGTAAGAGCTTCGCCGTTCCGACGAGTTAACTCAATTGCGCTACACAGGCCGGTGACGTGCGCGTCCCAGTGATCGGTACCAGTAAAACGAGTCTTTGGGAGTCCGTTCCAGGGTCTCGAAGTCCACGTGTACCAAACCGAACCTCTGCGAGTAGCCCGCTGCCCACTCGAAATTATCCAGCAAGGTCCAAACGTAGTACCCGCGCAGATCCACGTCCTCGGCGATGCCCCCTGGACCTGTTGCGGTCAGTGCATGGCCCAGGTGTTCCGCCAAATAAGTGATGCGGTTGGTGTCCTGGATGGGTCCTGTAACGTGGGCCGGTTCCGGGAAGCTGGCACCCCCTTCGGTGATGTAAACAGGCGGAAGCGCAGCCCCGTAGCGGTCTTTCATTTGGCGCAGCAGCAAAGCCAGGAATTCAGGTGCAACGGGCCAGCCGAATCCAGTGGTCTCGTACTCCTGGTAGGCGGCCAAATGGAAGGGGACCTTGGTCATTTCCGGCGATGCCCCCGTGGGTATCTCCGCCGGGCCGGGGCCCGCTGCCACCTTAACGGGGTAGTAGTAGTTCAGGCCGTAGAAGTCCAGAGGCTGGCTGATCAGTTCAAGATCCCCGTCATGGACGGTGCCCAAGGATCGGAACCAGGGTTTCATGGGAAGGGGTGGCTTGGGGTATTGCCCCAGCAGGATGGCATCGGCGTAGATGCGGTTGAGGATCAGGTCCAATGCCTGCGTCATCATCCGGTCCCCAAGGCTGTTGCTGGCTGATTCCACGGGGCAGTGCATGTTGGACACACCGATCTTGCCCCGAACACCGGCATCGCGGAGGACCTGGACGGCCATTCCGTGTCCCAACAGTTGATGATGTGCCGCGGGCAGGGAATCGAAGAGTAGCTCGCGGCCCGGGGCGTGCACCCCCAGCGCGTAGCCCTGCACCGTCACTGACACGGGTTCGTTCATGGTCACCCAGTGATCAACGCGGTCACCGAAACGCTCCGCAGCGGCTTCGCAATAAACCGCGAAACGCTCTGCAGTGTCCCTGTTCATCCACCCCCCGCCATGTTCCAATTCCAACGGGGTGTCCCAGTGATACAGAGTGGCCATGGGGGAGATGCCGGCGGCCAGCAGTTTGTCGATCAGGCGATCATAGAAATCCAAGCCCCGCTGATTGATTGCTCCTTTGCCGCCGGGTTGGATGCGTGGCCAGGAAAGTGAAAAGCGGTAGGAATCGACACCGAGCTCCTGCATCAGCGCGATGTCTTCATCAGCCCGGTTATAGTGGTCGCACGCTATGGCGGGGGAGCCGCCGTCGACTATTGCTCCTGGCTTTTCCGAGAAGGCATCCCAGCCCGAAGGACCGCGGCCATCGGCGTTTAGAGATCCTTCAATCTGAAATCCGGCCGCTGCAATACCCAGCGTGAATCCAGGACGCAGGCGGGCGGCGAGGTCTTCCACCGAGCCTGAATCCTGCGCGTTCATGCCCCCATCATCCTCAGCCGGCGGGGGTCGGGCAATGGTCCCTGAGGGTCGATTGGCCTTTACACCATATTTCCGCCATACTGGATGAGTTGTTCAAGCGCTTCTTCGTGTCCCGATCCGGATAATGCCGGGTGTCAGGGTCCAGGCTGAAGCCCAAACATAACCCTGAACCCCAAGATTGCGGTCGAGTTTGCGTGGAAATCGCGACACGCCCGACCGCGGGGGTCGGTGCGCCGACAAGGTGAGGAACCCGGATTCTTCCGGATTCAGCTTGTGCGGCGTGTGGTGGTAAATCCTCAAACGCTTCGGCGGCCACATCAACAGGTAAGTAAACAGAGCAGCCCTAACTAGAGCAGCACTAGCTGAAAGAGAGTCAGGCGACATGGCGGGACAAAAAATCCGCATCCGGCTGAAGTCATATGACCACGAGGTCATTGATGTTTCAGCGCGGAAGATCGTTGAGACGGTCACGCGCGCAGGCGCAACGGTAGTCGGCCCGGTGCCGCTGCCCACGGAGAAGAACGTTTACTGCGTTATTCGCTCTCCTCACAAGTACAAGGACAGCCGTGAGCACTTCGAAATGCGTACTCACAAGCGTCTGATCGACATCATCGACCCCACGCCGAAGGCTGTTGACTCGCTTATGCGTCTCGACCTGCCGGCCGACGTGAACATCGAAATCAAGCTCTAGGGAGGTGCTGAGAGACTATGACCGCAACCCGTAACGTAAAGGGCCTGCTGGGCACGAAGCTCGGCATGACCCAGGTCTGGGACGAGAACAACAAGCTCATCCCGGTAACTGTTGTCCAGGCTGACTCCAACGTCATCACGCAGCTGCGTAACGCAGAGGTAGATGGCTACGTCGCCGTACAGATCGGCTACGGCCAGATCGATCCCCGCAAGGTCACCAAGCCCCTGGCTGGTCACTTTGAAAAGGCTGGCGTAACTCCTCGCCGCCACGTCGTCGAACTGCGTACCGCAGACGCCGCATCCTACGAGCTGGGCCAGGAGCTCTCTGTTGAGATCTTCGAAGCCGGCCAGAAGATCGACGTCGTCGGCACCTCCAAGGGTAAGGGCTTTGCCGGTGTTATGAAGCGTCACGGCTTCCACGGCGTTGGCGCTTCCCACGGTGCCCACAAGAACCACCGTAAGCCTGGCTCCATCGGTGGCGCATCCACCCCGAGCCGCGTCTTCAAGGGCCTGAAAATGGCCGGCCGTATGGGCGCAGAGCGTCACACCACGCTGAACCTCACGGTTCACGCCATTGACGCTGAGAAGTCGCTGCTCCTTATCAAGGGTGCCGTCCCCGGTGCCCGCGGCCAGGTCGTACTCGTACGCACCGCCGTGAAGGGAGCCTAGTTAAATGACTAGCACTGTCAAGGTAGACCTGCCTGCAGAGATCTTCGACGTCCAGACCAACGTGCCGCTGCTGCACCAGGTCGTCGTCGCACAGCTCGCTGCTGCACGCCAGGGTACCCACAAGACGAAGACCCGCGCCGAGGTTTCCGGTGCAGGTCGCAAGCCGTTCAAGCAGAAGGGCACCGGCCGCGCCCGTCAGGGTTCAATCCGTGCTCCTCACATGACCGGCGGTGGCGTTGTCCACGGTCCGACCCCTCGTGACTACAGCCAGCGCACCCCTAAGAAGATGAAGGCTGCTGCACTCCGTGGCGCCCTCTCTGACCGCGCCCGTAACGGCCGCATCCACGTCATCGCTGAACTGGTAGCCGGCACCAAGCCGTCCGCCAAGGAAGCACTGGCGTCGCTGCGCGCAGTCTCCGAGCGCAAGAACCTGCTCGTCGTAATCGAGCGCGCCAACGATGTTGCTGCACTGTCCGTGCGCAACCTCGCAGGTATTCACGTTCTGTACGCAGACCAGTTGAACACCTACGACGTACTCATCTCCGACGACGTGGTCTTCACCAAGGCTGCTTTCGAGGCGTTCGTCGCTGACAAGGCCAAGAACGAGGAGGCCTCCAAGTGAGCGTAACCACCATCAAGGACCCGCGCGACGTCGTGCTTGCACCCGTCGTTTCGGAAAAGAGCTACGGTCTGATCGACGAAGGCAAGTACACCTTCCTGGTGGACCCTCGTTCGAACAAGACCGAGATCAAATTGGCCGTTGAGAAGATCTTCTCGGTCAAGGTTGACTCGATCAACACCATCAACCGTGCCGGTAAGCGTAAGCGCACCAAATTCGGCTGGGGTACGCGCAAGAGCACCAAGCGTGCAATTGTCACCCTCAAAGAAGGCACAATCGACATCTTCGGCGGTCCGCTCGCGTAGCGGAGACCACTTTAACGAGGAAATAAATTATGGGAATCCGTAAATACAAGCCGACTACCCCGGGCCGTCGTGGCTCGAGCGTAGCCGACTTCGCTGAAATCACGCGATCGACTCCGGAAAAGTCGTTGCTGCGTCCGCTGCACAAAACAGGCGGCCGTAACAACTCCGGTAAGATCACCACCCGTCACAAGGGTGGTGGGCACAAGCGCCAGTACCGTCTGATCGACTTCCGTCGTCACGACAAAGATGGCATCAACGCCCGCGTTGCCGAAATTGAGTACGACCCGAACCGTACGGCTCGCATCGCACTCCTGCACTACGTTGATGGCACCAAGCGTTACATCATCGCTCCTAACAAGCTGTCCCAGGGTGACTTCGTCGAGGCTGGTCCCGACGCTGACATCAAGCCGGGCAACAACCTGCCGCTGCGCAACATCCCGGTTGGTACCGTAATCCACGCAGTTGAACTGCGTCCGGGTGGCGGCGCCAAGATGGCACGTTCCGCTGGTGCTTCGGTACAGCTCGTTGCCAAGGAAGGCCGCTTCGCCCAACTGCGTCTGCCCTCCGGTGAAATCCGCAACGTTGACGTGCGCTGCCGCGCAACTGTCGGCGAGGTCGGCAACGCCGAGCAGTCGAACATCAACTGGGGCAAGGCCGGCCGTATGCGCTGGAAGGGCGTTCGCCCGACCGTCCGTGGTGTAGCCATGAACCCGGTTGACCACCCGCACGGTGGTGGTGAAGGTAAGACTTCCGGTGGACGTCACCCGGTTAACCCGAACGGCAAGCCCGAGGGCCGTACCCGCCGTCCGAACAAAGAGAGCGACAAGCTTATTGTTCGTCGCCGCCGTACTGGCAAGAACAAGCGATAGGAGCCTGGACACATGCCACGCAGCCTGAAAAAAGGTCCTTTCGTTGACCAGCACCTCTTTGTGAAGGTCGCACGGGAAAACGATAAGGGCACCAAGAACGTCATCAAGACCTGGTCCCGCCGTTCGATGATCATCCCCGACATGCTCGGGCACACGATCGCCGTACACGACGGACGCAAGCACATCCCGGTGTTTGTCACTGAGTCGATGGTCGGGCACAAGCTCGGCGAATTCGCTCCCACGCGGACATTCCGCGGCCATGTTAAGGACGACCGTAAGGGCAAGCGCCGCTAAGGCGCCTGACTTTACGTCTTAGACGAGAGAAGGAAAGCAATGGAAGCCAAGGCTATTGCGCGTCACATCCGCGTAACGCCTATGAAGGCCCGGCGCGTCGTCAACCTTGTTCGTGGTAAGCAAGCGAATGAGGCTCTGGCAATTCTGAAGTTTGCCCCCCAGGCAGCTTCGGAGCCGGTATTCAAGGTACTTCAGTCGGCAATGGCCAACGCACGTGTCCTCGCGGACCGTGACGGCGTTGCATTCGACGACAGCGACCTCTTCATCACCGAAGCATTTGTTGATGAAGGCCCCACCATGAAGCGGTTCCAGCCGCGTGCCCAGGGCCGCGCATACCGCATTAGGAAGCGGACCAGCCACATCACGCTGGTTGTCGCAACCCCGGAGAAAGAGGAGGCTCGCTAAGTGGGACAGAAAGTAAACCCGCACGGGTTCCGACTCGGCATCACCACCGACCACGTTTCGCACTGGTTCGCTGACAGCACCAAGCCCGGACAGCGCTACAAGGATTTCGTCCGCGAGGACATCAAGATCCGTCAGCTCATGTCCACTGGCATGGAGCGCGCCGGCATCGCCAAGGTTGAAATCGAGCGCACCCGTGACCGTGTCCGCGTGGACATCCACACGGCACGCCCGGGCATCGTCATCGGCCGCCGCGGCGCTGAAGCAGACCGCATCCGCGGCGAGCTCGAAAAGCTCACCGGCAAGCAGGTTCAGCTGAACATCCTCGAGGTCAAGAACCCCGAGATGGAAGCACAGCTTGTTGCCCAGGGCATCGCTGAGCAGCTGACTTCTCGTGTGGCTTTCCGCCGTGCGATGAAGAAGGCCATGCAGTCCGCACAGCGTGCGGGTGCCAAGGGTATCCGTGTTGCTTGCTCGGGTCGTCTGGGTGGGGCAGAAATGTCCCGCTCGGAGTTCTACCGTGAAGGCCGTGTGCCCCTGCACACCCTCCGCGCGAACATCGACTACGGCTTCTACGAAGCCAAGACCACCTTCGGCCGTATCGGTGTGAAGGTTTGGATCTACAAGGGTGACGTAACTGCCAAGGAACTGGCTCAGCAGGCAGCTGCTGCTCCGTCCCGTGGCCGTGCAGGAGACCGTCCGGGCCGCCCGGGTGGCGACCGCCGTCGTCGTAACGACCGTCCGGCAGCTGAGGCAGCACCCGCTGCCGTTGAAGCACCGGCCGCTGAAGCTGCTGCTCCTGCAGCAGAAGGAGGACAGGCTTAAATGCTTATCCCACGTCGAGTCAAGCACCGTAAGCAGCACCACCCGGGTCGTTCCGGCGCTGCAACGGGCGGCACCAAGGTCAGCTTCGGTGAGTACGGTATCCAGGCCCTGAGCCCGGCATACGTTACCAACCGTCAGATCGAGTCCGCTCGTATCGCGATGACCCGCCACATCAAGCGTGGCGGTAAGGTCTGGATCAACATCTACCCGGACCGTCCGCTGACGAAGAAGCCTGCTGAAACCCGCATGGGTTCCGGTAAGGGTTCTCCGGAATGGTGGGTCGCAAACGTCAAGCCGGGCCGGGTTCTCTTCGAACTCTCCGGTGTCAATGAAGAGGTAGCTCGCGAGGCTCTGCGCCTGGCAATCCACAAGCTGCCGTTGAAGGCACGCATTGTGCGTCGCGAAGGTGGTGAATAGAAATGGCAGTAGGGTCGAAGGATCTCGCACCCGCACAGCTGGACGGTTTCGACAACGAGCGTCTCGTTGAAGAACTCCGCAAGTCCAAGGAAGAGCTGTTCAACCTGCGTTTCCAGTCCGCCACCGGACAGCTGGAGAACCACGGTCGCCTGCGCGCGGTAAAGAAAGACATCGCACGCATCTACACCGTTCTCCGTGAGCGCGAGCTGGGCATTCGTGCCGAGGTTGCCGCACCGGTTGTGGAAGCCAAGGAAGAAAAGAAGTCCAAGAAGGCTGCCAAGGCTGAAAAGGCCGAGGTTGAAGCTGGAGAGGACGCCAAGTGAGCGAGAAGGAAACTGTGACGGAAGCAGCAGCCAGCGCTGAACAGCGCGGTTACCGTAAGACGCGTCGCGGCTACGTTGTCTCTGACAAGATGGAAAAGACCATCGTTGTTCAGGTTGAAGACCGCGTGAAGCACGCTCTGTACGGCAAGGTTATTCGCCGCACCTCGAAGATCAAGGCTCACGACGAAGAGAACACCGCCGGCATCGGCGATCTGGTTCTCATCTCTGAGACCCGCCCGCTCTCCGCTACCAAGCGGTGGCGTCTGGTGGAGATCCTCGAAAAGGCCAAGTAAATCCGACGCCGGGGACTCCCTGGCAGTGATTCACTGGAAAGGTCCGCATTCCTTGGGAATGCGGGCCTTTCCGCTTGTCCAGCCGTTTCGGTTTGGAGCCGAAAACGTGCTAGGATATTGAGTTTGTATGGCGCCACTTGTGCGCTGTCCACTACCTCGTAAACAATCGTGCTGCTGCATACTGCCCCGCGCAGAGTTTTCTGCAAGGGAAGCTGATGCTTGTGGCACGGGCGTTTAGGCCCGTCCTGGCAAAATCCAGACGGGTCAAGAGACACCCCGATCAACCGTTCCGCAAGGCTCATTCCGTATGCATGATTTCGGTCTGAGAACCGGCGCGACGCAAGGAGTAGAAATTGATTCAGCAGGAGTCGCGACTGAAGGTCGCCGACAACACGGGTGCTAAGGAAATCCTTACCATTCGCGTTCTCGGTGGATCTGGCCGTCGCTACGCAGGCATTGGCGACGTCATCGTCGCAACCGTCAAGGACGCTATCCCTGGCGGCAACGTAAAGAAGGGTGACGTCGTCAAGGCTGTCATCGTTCGTACCAAGAAGGAACGCCGCCGTGCGGATGGTTCCTACATCAAGTTTGACGAAAACGCAGCTGTGATCCTGAAGAACGACGGTGACCCCCGCGGTACCCGTATCTTCGGCCCGGTTGGTCGTGAACTTCGCGACAAGAAGTTCATGAAGATCGTTTCGCTGGCCCCGGAGGTGCTTTAGTCCATGGCTAAGATCAAAAAGGGTGACCTCGTTCAGGTCATCACCGGCGCCAAGCAGGAACGCGGCGGAGACCGCGGCAAGCAGGGCAAGGTTCTGCGCGTATTCCCGGACACCAACCGCGTGCTGGTAGAGGGAATCAACCGCGTCACCAAGCACACCAAGGTCGGTCAGTCGCAGCGCGGCACCAAGACCGGTGGCATCGAGGTTGTTGAAGCCCCGATCCACGTATCCAACGTTGCTTTGGTTGACCCGTCGACCAAGAAGCCGACCCGTGTTGGTTTCCGTCTCGACACCGTTGAGAAGGATGGCGCTACCAAGACCGTCCGTATCCGCGTGTCCAAGGCCACCGGGAAGGACATCTAATGACTGAGACCACAGTCGAAACGAAGATCGTTCCGCGTCTGAAGACGAAGTACGCAGAGACCATCAAGAAGTCTCTGCAGGACGAATTCAGCTACGCGAACGTCAACCAGGTTCCCCGCCTGGTCAAGGTTGTAGTGAACATGGGTGTTGGAGATGCCGCCAAGGACTCCAAGCTGATCGACGGCGCTGTCCGCGACCTCACCCTGATCACCGGCCAGAAGCCGCAGGTAACCAAGGCCCGCAAGTCGATCGCACAGTTCAAGCTGCGCGAAGGCATGCCCATCGGTGCACACGCAACTCTGCGTGGAGACCGCATGTGGGAATTCGTGGACCGTCTGGTATCCCTCGCGCTGCCCCGTATCCGCGACTTCCGCGGCCTCAACGGCAAGCAGTTCGATGGCAACGGTAACTACACCTTCGGTCTGACCGAGCAGGTTATGTTCCACGAAATCGACCAGGATTCCATCGACCGCGTTCGCGGTATGGACATCACGGTTGTCACCACCGCAAAGACCGATGACGAAGGCCGCGCGCTGCTCAAGGCGCTTGGTTTCCCGTTCAAGACCGAAAACTAACTACGTGACAGGTCCGTCCGCGCCGGCTCCTACGAGCAGGCGCAGCGGAAACCGGTACGAGGAAGGGCTATAGCCCAAATGACTATGACAGATCCTGTCGCAGACATGCTCACGCGTCTGCGCAATGCAAACTCGGCATACCACGACACCGTGTCCATGCCGTACAGCAAACTGAAGGCACGCGTTGCTGACATCCTGAAGGCAGAAGGCTACATTGCCGGCTGGAAGGAAGAAGACGCCGAGGTTGGCAAGAAGCTGACCATCGACCTGAAGTTCGGTCCGAACCGCGAGCGTTCAATCGCTGGCGTCCGCCGCATCTCCAAGCCGGGCCTCCGCGTTTACGCGAAGTCCACCAACCTGCCGCACGTGCTGGGTGGCCTGGGTATCGCAATCCTGTCCACCTCTTCCGGCCTCCTGACTGACAAGCAGGCCGGCAAGAAGGGCGTGGGCGGCGAAGTCCTCGCGTACGTCTGGTAACGGGAAAGGAAGAGAATAATGTCACGTATTGGACGTCTCCCCATCACCGTTCCTGCCGGAGTTGAGGTCAAGCTCGATGGCTCCGTCATCAGCGTCAAAGGTGCCAAAGGCGAGCTGAGCCACACTGTGGCCAGCCCGATCGAGGTTACCCAGGAAGAGAACACTCTCACGGTCACCCGCCCGAACGACGAGCGCGCTTCGCGTTCGCTGCACGGCCTGACCCGCACCCTGATCGCCAACATGATCCAGGGCGTTACCGAGGGCTACGAGAAGAAGCTTGAAATCGTTGGTACTGGTTACCGCGTTCAGGCCAAGGGTTCTGACCTGGAGTTCGCTCTGGGCTACAGCCACCCGGTTAGCGTCTCTGCACCCGAAGGCATCACCTTCGTAGTAGAGGGTCCGACCAAGCTCTCTGTTGCGGGTATCAACAAGCAGCAGGTCGGCGAGGTTGCTGCCAACATTCGCAAGCTGCGCAAGCCTGACCCCTATAAGGGCAAGGGTGTCCGTTACGCCGGCGAAGTCATCCGCCGCAAGGTCGGAAAGGCTGGTAAGTAAACCATGGCCATCGCAATTAACAAGAAGCGTTCGAACAAGAGCAAGTCTGCTGCACGCAGCCGTCGCCAGCTTCGTATCCGCAAGCGCATCACCGGTACGGCTGTACGTCCTCGTTTGGTCGTAAACCGTTCGGCACGTCACGTATTCGTCCAGGTTGTCGATGACAGCAAGGGTGTAACCGTGGCTTACGCTTCCACACTGGAAGCTGACCTCCGCGCATTTGACGGCGACAAGACTGCCAAGGCTAAGCGCGTCGGCGAGCTCGTTGCCGAGCGTGCCAAGGCTGCAGGCGTCGAAGCTGTTGTCTTCGACCGTGGCGGTAACAAGTACCACGGCCGCATCGCCGCCGTCGCTGACGGTGCTCGCGAAGGTGGGCTGGCACTGTGACCGTTGAAAATAACGAAAAGGACATTCAGGTGACTGAAGCTGTAGCTGCTGAAGCAACTGAGACCGCACCCGCTACCGATGACCGCCGCGGCGGACGTCGTGGCGAGCGCGGCGACCGTGGCCAGGGCCGCGGCGACCGTGGTGGCCGTGGTGGCCGCGACGGCGGTCGTGAGGCTGAGAAGAGCCAGTTCGTAGAGCGCGTTGTCACCATCAACCGCGTTGCCAAGGTCGTCAAGGGTGGTCGTCGCTTCAGCTTCACCGCACTCGTCGTCGTCGGTGACGGTAACGGTATGGTGGGCGTTGGCTACGGCAAGGCAAAGGAAGTTCCCGCAGCTATCGCCAAGGGCGTTGAAGAGGCCAAGAAGTCCTTCTTCCGCGTTCCCCGCGTTGGCAGCACCATCCCGCACCGTGTGCAGGGTGAGGCCGCTGCAGGTGTTGTCCTGCTGCGTCCGGCTTCCGCCGGTACCGGTGTTATTGCCGGTGGTCCGGTCCGCGCGGTATTGGAGTGCGTGGGTATCCACGACATCCTCTCCAAGTCGCTCGGTTCCTCAAACGCGATCAACATCGTTCACGCGACTGTTGCCGCTCTGAAGCAGCTCGAAGAGCCCGCTTCCGTGGCTGCCCGCCGTGGCCTGCCGCTGGACGAGGTTGCTCCTGCTGCTCTGGTGCGCGCGCTCCAGAACCAGAAGGCAGGTGTTTAGTCATGGCTAAGAACCTGACTCCCTCCGACGCTCAGTTGGAGATCACCCAGATCAAGGGCGTCATTGGCGCCAAGCAGAACCAGAAGGCTACTCTTCGGTCCCTCGGCCTGAAGCGGATCGGACACACTGTTGTCCGCAACGCTGACGCCGTGACCGTTGGCATGCTGAACACGGTTCCGCACCTCGTGAATGTAGAGGAGGCGAAGTAATGGCAGAGAACAAGACCGCCGAAGAGACTGCTGAGAAGCAGCACGCTCTGAAGGTCCACCACCTGCGTCCCGCCCCGGGTGCCAAGACCGCCAAGACCCGTGTTGGTCGTGGTGAAGGCTCCAAGGGTAAGACCGCTGGTCGCGGTACCAAGGGTACGAAGGCCCGCTACCAGGTAAAGGCTGGCTTTGCCGGCGGCCAGCTGCCGCTGCACATGCGCCTGCCGAAGCTGCGCGGCTTCAAGAACCCGTTCCGGGTTGAGTTCCAGGTTGTTAACCTGGAGAAGCTCAACGAGCTGTTCCCGGAAGGTGGCGTAGTCACCGTGGAGTCCTTGGTTGAGAAGGGTGCCGTTCGCAAGAACCAGCCCGTCAAGGTGCTGGGCACCGGCGACATCACCGTCAAGGTTGACGTCACGGCCCACGCATTCTCTTCCAGCGCTTCGGAAAAGATTGCCGCTGCAGGCGGAAGCACCACCGCTCTCTAAGAGCAAGTGGGGCAAATGCCCGTTGTAAAAGAATCCCGGTATGCGGGGCTTCGGCCCTGCATGCCGGGATTTTTTGCGTGATTGTGGGCTCTCGATTATTCTGACGGCGTCACAAGCGGTTAGACTCGGTTGTTGGGTTTCTTTGATCCCATCCACATCCTTGTACTTTCTACTCAGGAGGACGCTTGCTAAGCGCATTTGGCCGGGCCTTTCGCACGCCTGATCTGCGACGCAAGTTGTTGTTCACGCTGGGAATCATCACAATCTTCCGCTTGGGTGCTTTCATCCCCTCGCCTGGTGTGAACTACCAGAATGTCCAGCAATGCTTGCTCAACGGTCAGGCGTCAGGCGGCATTTACGAGCTCGTCAACCTCTTCAGCGGAGGTGCCCTACTTCAGGTCTCAGTGTTTGCCTTGGGCATCATGCCCTACATCACGGCGAGCATCATTGTGCAGCTGCTTCGGGTGGTCATTCCCCGGTTCCAGCAGCTCTACGAAGAGGGCGCCTCTGGTCAGTCAAAGTTGACGCAGTACACCCGGTACCTCACCATTGCACTCGGCCTGCTGAATGCCACCACGCTGGTGTCGCTGGCGCGGTCCGGCCAGTTGCTCCCTGGGTGTAACCTGCCCATCATTCCTGATGAGAGCATCATCACCACCATCCTCATCATCATCACACTGACGGCCGGTACTGGCCTCATCATGTGGATGGGCGAGCTGGTCACCGAAAAGGGTGTGGGCAACGGCATGTCCCTGCTCATCTTCACTTCGATCGCTGCAAGCTTCCCCGGCTCGCTGGGTTCGATCTGGACTTCCAAGGGCCCGGGTACGTTCTTCATGGTCCTGGCGGTTGGCCTGCTAACGGTGGCCTTGGTGGTCTTTGTGGAGCAGTCCCAGCGCCGTGTTCCCGTCCAGTACGCCAAGCGAATGGTCGGACGCCGCACCGTGGGCGGCACCAGCACCTACATCCCCATCAAGGTGAACATGGCTGGCGTCGTGCCTGTTATCTTCGCTTCATCCATGCTTTACCTGCCCGGGCTGATTTCGCAGTTCAACCAGCCGGCGCCAGGGGAGCAGATGGCCCCATGGGTTGAGTGGATCAACAACAACCTCACCCGTGGCGACCACCCCATCTACATGGCTCTGTACTTCGCCATGATTGTGTTCTTCACCTACTTCTACGTTGCCATCACCTTCAACCCTGAAGAAGTGTCGGACAACATGAAGAAGTACGGCGGGTTTATTCCGGGCATCCGGGCGGGTAAACCGACCGCGGACTACCTGCAGTACGTGCTTTCCAGGATCACCTTGCCTGGAGCCCTCTACCTGGGCTTCGTGGCGCTGATTCCGTTGGTTGCACTCGTCCTGATCAACGCCAACCAGAACTTCCCGTTCGGTGGCACGTCAATTCTGATCATGGTGGGTGTTGGCCTGGAGACCGTCAAGCAGATTGATGCGCAGCTACAACAACGTCACTACGAAGGGCTTTTGCGATGACGAGAATGCTGATCATTGGACCTCCCGGTTCGGGCAAGGGTACACAGGCTGAGCGGATTTCCGAGCGCCTCGGCGTAGTCGCCATCTCCACCGGCGACATCTTCCGTGCCAACGTCAAGGGCGAGACGCCTTTGGGCATTGAAGCCAAGAAATTCATGGATGCCGGCGACTTCGTTCCGGACAGCGTCACGAACAACATGGTTCGGGACCGCCTGAGCCAGAGCGACGTCGAGAACGGTTTCCTGTTGGACGGTTACCCGCGCACCACCTCGCAGGTTGACTACTTGGACCAGATCCTCGCTGAGGGTGAGCAGGAGCTCGACGTCGTGCTCCAGTTGACCGCTGACGACGAAGAGCTGGTAGCCCGCCTTCTTGGCCGTGCGAAGGAAACGGGCCGTTCGGATGACAACGAAACCGTCATTCGTCACCGCCTGGATCTCTACCACGAGCAGACCGAGGCAGTTGTGGCCAAGTACGCCGAGCGTGGCATCCTCACGCAGGTTGATGGCATCGGTGGTATCGATGAAGTTACCGACCGCGTGCTGACGGCGATTGAGTCGGCCAAGGCCGTCTAGTTGTTCTCCATATAGCCGGTCAAACGGCTGTGGAGCGAGGGTGTGTCCCGTACCGTGTGTGCGGGGCACACCTTTTTCTTTTCACCCTGCATCTGAATTTCGGCCACGCACCTCAGTGCGGGAAAATGGTTGAAGCACGGGGCCCCGATCGGCTCCTAAAGCAAACCTTCCAGAGGAGATCATGGCGTTCGGTCAGCCCCGCATTGAATACAAGTCCAACGAGCAGATGCGCACCATGCACCAGGCCGGCCTGGTCCTTAGCCGTGCGCTGGATGCTGCCGTTGCAGCGGCGAAGCCGGGCGTCACCACGAAGGACCTGGACCTCGTCTTCGCCGAAGTGCTGAGCGAGGCGGGGGCGAAGTCCAACTTCCTCGGCTACCACGGCTTTCCCGCCACCATTTGCACCTCTGTCAATGAAGAAGTGGTCCACGGCATTCCCGGGGGAAAGGTCCTCAACGACGGTGACATCATCTCCATTGACGGCGGGTGCATCGTGGACGGTTGGCATTCGGACTCAGCAAGGACCGTGATCGTGGGTAACGCTGATCCTGAAGATCAGCGGCTCTCCGATGTCACGGAGGCCGCCATGTGGCGCGGTATAGCAGCCTTGGCCAAAGGCAAGTTTGTAGGGGACATCGGGAACGCGATTGATGACTACGTCTCCTCTGTCCAGGGGAAGCCATTGGGCATCTTGGAGGACTACGTCGGCCACGGAATAGGCTCAGAGATGCACATGGCGCCGGACGTCCTGAACTACCGGACCAGCCACCGCGGTCCGAAGATCCGCCCGGGCCTATGCCTTGCCATCGAACCCATGCTGGTTCGCGGCGACATTGAGACCGCCACACTTGATGATGACTGGACCGTAGTGACCACGGACGGCAAGCGTTCCTGCCAGTGGGAGCACTCAGTCGCTGTCCATGACAAGGGCATCTGGGTGTTGTCCGCCCCGGACGGAGGCGCCCAGCAGTTGGCACCGCTCGGCGTCGTGCCTGTCCCTATTCCGTAACCGCCTGTTCCGTAACCGCATATTCCGTAATGGCTGCAAAAAATGAGCTGGGCTACGTCAGTAGCCCAGCTCATTTCGTTTTCAGAAGGCGTTTACGCCTTCAACTTGGGCTTCACATCTTTGGTGTAGATGCCCTCGAGGGTCTTCTTCAACTCGGTCATGGCTGCCTGGACATCACCTTGCTGAGTGAGGATCTTGGCTGCCGATTTGGCCATCTCCTGATCGGCGCCCGGCAGGAACACGCGGGCGTTGTCCTGAACCTTGGTTGCCGCGAGCTGGTCCATGGCCGTCTTGATCTGCGGTGTGGCCGCCAGGACGGCCGACATGTCAGCCGAGAGCCGGGTGGGCATGTAGCCGGTGGCCGCAGAGAACGCTGCGGTGTTCTCCGGCTCGGTCATGAACTTCAGGAAGGTGGCGGCGGCCAACTGCTCTTCCTTGCTGATGCCGCTGGGGATGCCGAGGCCCGCGCCGCCTGTGGGGCAGACGCCGCTGGGTGCTTCGGGGCCACCCGGAAGGAAGCCGACGCCCACGTTGAACTTTGCCGCCTTCAGGACACCGAGCAGCGAACCGGTGGAGGAAATGGTGGACGAGGTAATTCCGGCGGCGAAGTCGTCTGCTGCCTCCTTGGAGGACACCCCGGCCCAACCGTCCTTGTAGATGGAGTCCTGCGCCCACTGCAGTGCCGCAACCGATTCCTTTGAATCGCACGTGATGTCCCAGCCATTGGACCAGCTGCCGCCCCAGCCCCACAGGTTGTTCTGCAGGGTCCAGCCCGCGTAGCCCGCCAAGGCAGGGTAGATGTAGGCGTACTGGGCGCCGGATGTGGCCTTCAGCTTGGGGGCCCACTCAGCGAACTCCTGCCACGTTGCCGGTGCACGATCCGGGAGGCCTGCCGCCTTGAAATGGTCCCTGTTGAAGTAGAACAACGGTGTGGATCGGCCATACGGGAGAGCCCACTGCTTGTCGTCGTACTTGTAGTCATCCACCAGCGACTTCTGGAAGTCGTCGATCTTGATGTCCAGCTGCTTTACCAGGCCATCGATGGGGATGATGCTGCCGTTGGAGAAGTAGCGGAACCACCACACGTCAGAGAGGACCACCAGTCCCGGCAGGCCGGTCTTGGCGGCCTGCGATGTCTGGAACTTTTGGGCAATTTCCTCGTAGTTGGCGCCGGCCGTCACCAAGTTGACCTTGATGTCCGGGAACTTGGCGTGGAACTTCCCAATGATTGCCTTCTCAACGTCCTGGGACTTGCCCGGGTGGTTGGTCCAGAAATCGATGGAGGCCGCAGGCTTTACGCCGCTGAAGTCGATCGTTGAGGCGTCGACGGCGTCTGCCGTGCCCGCCGTCGACGGCCCGCCGCAAGCGGCCAATGCCGCTGCTCCGGCTCCGAGGCCTGCCAGCCCCAGGAAATTGCGGCGGTCAAGGTTGGTGCGCATGGTGTTTCCTCTCAATAACTTGCTTCGATGCGAATGGTGCGGGTGGAGAGATTCAGCCGGTGACACTGCCTTGGGTCAGACCGGCAACGATGTAACGCTGAAGTGCGGCGAACACCAGCAGGATGGGAACGATCACCAGGACGGCGCCGGCCATAAGGATTCCCCAACCGGCCCCGTTGCCCTCGGAGTTCTGCAACAGGGTGAGGCCAACGGGAAGGGTCATGGTTTCCGGACGGTCCGTGATGATGAGAGGCCAGATGTAGTCGTTCCATTCGCTGACCACGGTCACCAGTGCCACGGTGGCCACGGAAGGAACGGATACCGGGACGATGATCTGCCACAGCCGCCGCCAATGTCCCGCTCCGTCGATCTCGGCGGCTTCAAGGATGGACGGCGGCAGGGTCAGGAAGTGTTGCCGCAACAGGAACGTGCCGAACGCAGTTCCGAGGCCGGGAAGGATGATTCCCCACAAAGTGTTCTTGCCTCCCATCCCTGCAATCAGGATGTAGTTGGGCAGGATGGACACCTGGGCCGGAACCATCAACGCCACCAGGATCAGGACGAAGATGACGTTCTTGAACGGGAAGCGGACGAACACCAGTGCATACGCCGTCAGGATTGCCAGAATGACCTTGATGGTGGAACCCACCACCGTAACGATCAGGCTGTTGGCGAAGAATTGTGCGAACGGGACCGTGGTCATCGCAGTGGCATAGTTCTGAAGGTTCAGGGACTCCGGCAGGATCCTCAAATCCATGGTGACGATCTCGCCGGGCTGCTTGAACGAACTCAGCAGCATCCACAGCAGCGGCAGGAACACCACCAGCGTGGCAATGATCAAGGGAAGGTAGCCGGTGGCGACAGTCTGGAGCAGGTTCGCTTTGGAGAACGGGCGCGGCGGCTCCTGCAGTTGGGTCCCCTCAGGGGAAACAGCGACGACGGCGGGTGATGGCGCGCTCATGAGTAGTGGACCTTTCGCTCAACGAACCGCAGTTGCAGGACCGTGATGATCAGCAGGATGACGAAGAGGATCACCGAGATCGCGGCGGAGTAGCCCGCTCTGTTGTACGCCCCGAAGGCCTGCAAGTAGGCCTCGTAGATCAATGTGCTGGTGCCGTTGCCCAGCGGAGTCATGATGCGGATGAGGTCGAACGCCTGCAGTGAGCTGAGCATGGTGGTGATCAACAGGAAGAACGTTGTGGGCGAGAGCAGGGGGACGGAGATATTGAAGAATCGTCGCGTGCTGTTGGCTCCGTCCAAGGCCGCAGCTTCCATCAAGTCGCGGGGGAGGGACTGCAGGCCGGCGAGGTAGACCACGGCGCAATAGCCGAGGTTCTTCCATACGTACACGATGATGACCATCACCAAGGAGAGCTGGGGATCGTTGATCCACTGCGGGCTCTGCTGCCCCAGGCCCCGGAGTAGCCAGGCCAGTACGCCGTATCCGGGATCGAAGATGAACAGCCACACCAACCCCACGCCAACCCCGGACAGAACATAGGGGGCGAACACAGCGGACCTGGCAAACGTGGTGCCCCGGACCTTGGAGTTCAGGGCGAGGGCAACCAGCAGGCCGAGCACCATGGAGCCGCCCACGGTTATCAGCGTGAAGAGGGCAGTGGTCCCCAGGACCTTGGAGGCATCCTCGCTGGTGAAGAACGTGACGTAGTTCTGCAGCCCAACCACTGTGGCCGAGGCTGAACCGAGGGTCCAGTCCAAAGTTGAGTAGTAGATGTTGTTGATCAGTGGCCAGTACGTGAACGTGCCGATCAGGGCCAGGTTCGGCAGGGCCATTGCCAGGAAGACGAGGAAATCCTTTCGGCTACGGCCTGACCAGCGCCGCCTTTCCGGAGACGGCTTGGCGGCAGGAGCGGGCGGGGCAGAGGGCGATGCTGCCGGCCTGTCTGCGGGCGCGGTACTGCTGTTGTGAATCAAGGGGGCAGTCATGGGTCACTATCGTTTTCGGGCGAATGTGGACGCCAGCTCCCGGATCGGGGCGGCGAAGACAGGCCTAGCTCACCACACGCAGCATGCCCTATCCGGCCAAAAGGGGACCCCGTAGCGATAGTTGGCTTACACTTCCCAGCCCGTTTACTTTGGGTTCCTCACGTGTTCGTATTCGAGGCCGGGCTCCCACTTTCTCGATGCACCAACGGACGGCATGCCGTCCGCGACCCTCGGCGCGCTCGGTCGTGCCTCCCTTAGACGCGCGCTGCCGGGTCCCTGACGACTTGCCTGGCGAGTGTTCCAGCACAGTGGAGAATGGAGCCATGAATTCGATCACTGATGTTCCTGGCGTACAGGTTGGGCATGTGCAGAGGGTTGGGGAGGGGTGGCTGTCCGGGGTGACTGTGGTGCTGCCTCCCGTGGGGACTGTGGGATCCGTGGACGTGCGCGGGGGAGGGCCCGGGACGCATGAGACTGATGCGTTGGACCCCACCACGTTGGTGTCCACCGTGGATGCCGTGGTGTTGACCGGTGGCAGTGCGTTTGGTTTGGCCTCTGCTGGTGGGGCCCAGCTCTGGTGCGAGGAGCAGGGCCGGGGGTTTGCTGTTCCGGGGACCGTGGTGCCGATCGTGCCGGCCGCCGCGATCTTCGACCTCGGCAGGGGCGGCGACGTTAAGGCGCGGCCCGGCGCGGACATGGGCTACCAGGCAGCCGCCGCCGCATTCGCATCTGGCGACCATGCCGCCGTCGAACGCGGAAACGTTGGTGCCGGCACTGGCGCCGTAGTTGCGCGCGGGCAATTCAAAGGGGGAGTAGGCACGGCTTCGATCACGCTCGACGGCGGTGTGATTGTTGGTGCCCTTGCGGTCGTTAACGCGCTCGGTGCCCCTTCATTTGGCACTCCGGGCCTCCAGCCTGCGTCGCCGTCCGTACCGCCGCAGGGACTGAACACCACGCTCGTAGTGATCGCAACCAATGCCGTGCTGGATGTGGCGGAGTGTAAGCGGACTGCCAGTGCCGGGCATGCAGGGCTGGCGCGCGCTTTGGATCCGTCCCATACCTTGGCGGACGGTGACACCGTTTTCGCTGTGGCGACTGGCGGCGTCGAGCTTGACCGCAGTACCGAGCAGGCCCGGCAGGTGTCCTTGATAACGCTGCAAAGCGCGGCGGCGGAAGCCGTTCGGCTCGCCATTCTGGACGGGGTACTGGCTGCGGAAAGCGTGTCGACGGCGGCAGGAGACTTCCCGGCGTATCGGCCAGCGGGGGAGTGACGGCGGGAGGTACGTGCGCTACCATAGACGGATTTAACTTTCCGGCCTCATTGGCGTAGAGTTATTTGTTGGTTGTCTGTGCAGCCACGCCCTTTTTAGTGTCGTGGTTCCAAGAGAGCCAAGCAAACAAAAAACGTCCGCTGGATCTTCGGTGCCTAACTGAAGGACGGCGGCAAACAACAGTTAGCGGAGGATATGGCCAAGAAGGACGGGGTCATTGAGATCGAGGGCGTTGTGACTGAGGCGCTGCCCAATGCGATGTTTCGTGTTGAGCTCACCAACAAGCACGTCGTTCTCGCACACATCTCTGGGAAGATGCGACAGCACTACATTCGAATCCTCCCCGAGGACCGGGTAGTGGTTGAGCTGAGCCCATACGACCTCACACGTGGTCGTATCGTCTACCGCTACAAGTAAATTGCTGGGCGGCAAGGCAATAGTGCCTAAGCCGCTCCAGCAGATCAACTGCAAAACACGCAAAGGAACGCCATGAAGGTCAAGCCGAGCGTCAAGCAGATCTGCGACAAGTGCAAAGTGATCCGCCGTAACGGCCGGGTCATGGTGATCTGCGAGAACCCGCGCCACAAGCAGCGCCAGGGCTAATTCCCCTTCGGGAATCAGTGTCCGCAAGGACAAACCTGGGCTGCTAGCCCACGCAAGTAAATAAAGGCAGCACAAGCTGTGCCAGGACTGCATTACAGAGCCTGGTCAGCGGACCCCCGGTCGGAGGCTGGGGCCACACTGAACGTGTGGGTGTACTGCCTACGACCTCCGGTTTATTCAAGGAGTACCGCCACTATGGCTCGTCTCGCTGGCGTAGACATTCCCCGCGAAAAGCGGTTGGAAATTGCGCTTACTTACATCTACGGCGTGGGCAAGACCCGTGCACACGAAACCCTGGCTGCCACCGGCATCAGCGCTGACGTTCGCGTCAAGGACCTGACTGACGCTGAACTGGTCCAGCTGCGTGACTACATTGAAGGCAACTACAAGGTTGAGGGTGACCTTCGCCGCGAGGTAGCCGCTGACATCCGCCGCAAGGTTGAGATCGGCAGCTACGAAGGCCTGCGCCACCGCAAGGGCCTGCCCGTACGCGGACAGCGTACGAAGACCAACGCTCGTACCCGTAAGGGCCCGAAGCGCACCGTCGCCGGCAAGAAGAAGGCTGGACGTTAATCCCTCGGGATTAATCCGGTTTTCCCCCGATAACTTTCTGTAGGAGAAACAATGCCCCCGAAGACTCGTGGAGCGGTTCGTAAGCCGCGTCGCAAGGATAAGAAGAATATTGCGCTTGGCCAGGCGCACATCAAGAGCACCTTTAACAACACCATCGTGTCCATCACGGACCCGAACGGTGCTGTAATCTCATGGGCTTCCGCCGGTGAGGTTGGCTTCAAGGGCTCCCGTAAGTCCACCCCGTTCGCTGCCCAGATGGCTGCCGAAGCTGCTGCAAAGCGCGCTCAGGAGCACGGTCTGCGCAAGGTTGACGTATTCGTCAAGGGCCCGGGATCCGGACGCGAAACCGCAATCCGTTCGCTTCAGGCCGCTGGCCTCGAGGTTGGCTCCATTCAGGACGTCACCCCCAGCGCCCACAACGGTTGCCGCCCGCCGAAGCGCCGCCGCGTCTAATTAGGTCTTCCCTGCCTGACCGGCCGGGCCTGCTATGGATGGTCTAGATCATTCATCAGCATGGCCCGGCTGGTCAGGCTGGAAACCGAAGCCGATTTCCACCACCTGTGTTGCGTCATATAGCGGATGCTCGCCGAAAGGAAACCTAAGTGCTCATTGCACAGCGCCCCACCCTGTCTGAAGAAGTTGTATCCGAGAACCGCTCCCGTTTCATCATTGAACCGCTGGAGCCGGGCTTCGGCTACACTCTCGGAAACTCCCTCCGCCGTACCCTGCTCTCCTCCATCCCCGGTGCCGCTGTAACCAGCATCCGGATCGATGGCGTGCTGCACGAGTTCACCACGGTTCCGGGTGTCAAGGAAGATGTCACCGAGATCATCCTGAACATCAAGAACCTTTCGGTTTCCTCCGAGCACGATGAGCCGGTTGTTGCTTACCTGCGCAAGCAGGGCCCCGGAGTCGTCACCGCCGCGGACATCGCTCCGCCGGCCGGCGTCGAATTCCACAACCCGGATCTGCACATTGCCACACTGAACTCGAAGGGCAAGTTCGAACTCGAACTGACCATCGAGCGCGGCCGTGGCTACGTTTCGGCAGCTCAGAACAAGTCCGGCGACTCCGAGATCGGCCGTATTCCGGTTGACTCGATCTACTCGCCGGTCATGAAGGTAACTTTCCGCGTGGAAGCTACCCGTGTTGAGCAGCGCACCGACTTCGACAAGCTCATTGTCGACGTCGAGACCAAGCAGGCTATCGCTCCCCGCGATGCTGTTGCTTCCGCAGGCACCACCCTGGTGGAACTGTTCGGTCTGGCTCGTGAGCTGAACACCGCAGCTGAAGGTATCGAGATTGGCCCGTCGCCGACGGACGCTGCCCTGGCAGCGGACATGGCTCTGCCGATCGAGGATCTGGACCTCACCGTCCGTTCCTACAACTGCCTCAAGCGTGAGGGCATCCACACCGTGGGTGAACTCGTTGCCCGCTCCGAGGCTGACCTGATGGACATCCGTAACTTCGGTGCGAAGTCCATTGACGAGGTCAAGGCAAAGCTCGTGGAACTGGGTCTGTCCCTCAAGGACTCCCCTCCCGGTTTCGATCTCGCAGCCCGCGCCGCAGCCATCGAAGAGGACGACGCCGCGTTCAGCGACGACGAGCTCTAAACAGCAGATCTTGGCCGCCGGGTCCAGCGATGGACCTGATCGGCTTACATAACAGGAGAAATAACTATGCCTACCCCCACTAAGGGTCCGCGCCTCGGAGGCGGCCCGGCTCACGAGCGCCTGATGCTCGCGAACCTGGCAGCTGCTCTGTTTGAGCACAAGCGCATCACCACCACGGTCACCAAGGCCAAGCGCCTGAAGCCGTACGCAGAGCGTCTGGTCACCTTCGCCAAGCGTGGCGACCTCGCTTCCCGCCGCCGCGTTCTCGGCCTGATCAGCGACAAGGGCGTTGTCCACGAGCTGTTCACCGACATCGCCGGCGCCGTTGCTAACCGCGATGGTGGCTACACCCGTATCACCAAGATCGGCAACCGCAAGGGCGACAACGCTCCCATGGCTGTCATCGAGCTCGTTCTTGAGCCCGTTTCCCCGAAGCAGGCCGTTGTTGCTGAAGCAACCGCTGCTGCTGCCAAGGCTGCCCCGGCTGCCGAAGCTCCTGCTGCCGAGGAAGAGGTCGTAGAGACCGAAGCTGCTGAAACCGAAGAGGCTCCGGCCGCTGAGGCTGAAGCTACTGAAGCTGAAGCTGCTGAGACCGAAGAGGCTCCGGCCGCTGAGGACAAGAAGTAATTCACTGAATTCTTCCCAGTAGACTTAAGTCTATGAATGAACGAAAACCCGCTGCCCCCGTTATGGGGGGCGGCGGGTTTTTGCGTGTGCGGCTTGATCTTTCTTACGACGGCGGACCTTTCAGCGGCTGGGCGTTGCAACCTGGCCGTCTCACGGTTCAGGGTGCCTTGGAAGAGGCGCTGGCCCTCCTGTTGCAGAGACCCGTCCGCGTAACCGTGGCCGGCCGGACTGACGCTGGCGTCCATGCCCGCGGCCAGGTGGTTCATTTGGACCTGACGGAAGCCGAGTGGCTGTCACTGCCCCGGGGGCACGAACTTGATCCCGGCGTCGCGCTTTTACGTCGCCTCCGCGGCGCTTTGAGCCGCATTCTTGGCGACCTTACAGGTGCAGTTGAAGTGCACGACGCCGGCCTGGCGCCGGAAGGTTTCGACGCTCGGTTCTCTGCGCTGTGGCGGAGATACAGTTACCGGATTGCCGACGGTCCGGAACGGTGGGATCCGGTACTGCGGGGCATCACGCTGTGGCACAAGGCTCCCGTAGATGTTTCCTCGATGAATGAAGGCGCCACGGCACTGCTTGGCCTCCAGGATTTCCGCTCCTACTGCAAGCCGCGCGAAGGTGCCACGACTATCCGTGAGCTGCAGAAGTTCTCCTTTGAACGGGGGAGCGACGGCGTCATTACTGTCACGGTCCAGGCTGACGCGTTCTGCCACAACATGGTGCGGTCCTTGGTGGGTTCTGCCCTGCGCGTGGGCGAGGGGTTGGAATCGGCGGGCTGGTTGCACGCTAGGTTGTTGGAACGACGGCGCGATGCCAAGTCCGTGCTTGCCGCGCCGCACCCGCTGGTGCTGGAAGAAGTGGCCTACCCATCTGACAGCGAGTTGCTGGCGCGGGCTGAATTGACGAGGGCCCGGCGGGAGTAAGTCCGCCGGCGTGACCTGACATGGGAGGACCCCCTCCCGGCTCTGGGTACCGGAAGGGGGCCGTTGTGGCACTCCGTGGTCTGGGATCCGCGAAGTGCCGGTCATTGGGGCGCGAGCCGTGAACCCTAAAAAGTGCCGGCCAGGTTTGTCATGACGTTGATGACCGCCGGACCCATGATGACGATGAAGAGCACTGGCAGGATGCAAAACATCAAGGGGAAGAGGACCTTTACAGGTAGCTTCATTGCCTGTTCTTCTGCCCTTTGGCGGCGCTTGATGCGCATCTGCTTGGCTTGGGTTCGCAAGACGTTGGCAATGGCGATCCCATAGGTATCGGCCTGGACGATAGCCCCGACGAAAGCCCTGAGGTCATGGACGTCTACACGTTCGGCAAGGGCGACGTATGCTTCCTTGCGGCTCCGCCCGGCCTGCATGTCCTGCAGGGTTCGCAGCATTTCCATGGCCAGTGGGCCTGAACCGTTCTGTCCGGCCCTGGCCATGGCCCCTTCGAAGCCCAGACCAGCTTCAACAGAGATCAGCATTTGGTCCAAGGTGTTGGGCAGTTCGGTCTGGATGGCCTTCTGCCTTTCCGCCGCCCTGCCGTGTATCAGAAGGTCGGGAATGAAATACACCAAGGCCACGGCTGCCACGTACAGCAAGAATCCTTGGCCCGACGGCGCCCGCAGGAAGAACATAAGCCCCACGAGTCCTGCGGCCAAGGCTAATGCCGGCTTAAGGATCAGGAGGCGTCCAAGTGGCATACCGCCGGGTCGACCCAATCTGGCCAGCAACTTGTCCAACCAGACCGTGTAGGCCTTGGGTGTGAGCTTGGCGCCGAGGCGGTGGAGGGTCAACGATGACGGCTGAGCACCCAGGTCCGTGGCCATCCCCGCACTGCGGCTCAAGTTGGTTCTTACAGTGGCCAGTCCTGCCCGGTCAACGGAGATGAAGGCCCATGCCATGAAGGCGACGGGGATGACGATCAACGCGACTGACGCCCATGCAATGACGTTCATTGGTGACTCCCTAGAACTTGATCTTGACTACGCGGCTGAGCCAGAACGAGCCCAAACCTAAGAGGACGACGGCCACAACGAGCATGATCCAACCCACGGGGTGCGTGAAGAGTGGTTGGATATATGTTCCGTTGGCCAGGCTCAGGTAGAGGAACATGCCGGTAGGCAGCGCGATGAGCACGTAGGCGGAGAGTCGGCCTTCCGCGCTCAGTGCACGGACTTGACCCTTGATTTGTGCCCGCTCACGGATCGTTTCTGCCACGTGGTCCAGTACTTCGGCCAAGTCGCCGCCCACCTCGCGGTGAATTTCGATGGCTTGGGTAGCCCAGAGGAAGTCCTCGCTATGGAGACGCGAAGCCGCTTCCAAGAGGGCATCCCGCAGGTCGCGTCCGAGCCGTACTTCTCCTACAATCCTGGCGAACTCATCCTTTGTGGGAGACTGTGCCTCCAGGGCTACGGCGTCCACTGCCCGCAGCAAACTGTGGCCGGCACGCATGCTGCCGGACAGCATCTGCAAAGTGTCGCCCAGCTGGGCTTCGAACTGGGCCCGGCGCTTGGAGGTCATGATGCTCAGGATTGCGCGGGCGCCTACAGGGACAGCGACACCGAGCAATATTGCAACCAAAAGCCCGCCGAGGATGAATCCGACGACGGCGCCGGTGAAGGTGATGCACATGACCAGCAGTACGTAGTCGGCTGGTCTCATTCGGGAGCCGGCCTGCTCGAGGAGCGCTTTGGTTCCCGAAGAACGGCTGGCCGACACCTGGCCATCGACCAATGCGACAGCGGAATTCGTCACCCGCGTCAGGACAGAATCCTGGGGTCCCGCGTTCGGTTGTCTCCGAGACAGGGCAATAGTTGAGTTCCTCGATCTCGGGATGAGGAACAGCCCGATTGCCAGGGCGGTGGACCCAAGAAGCACTCCGGCAATTAGCAGGAGGGGATTGGTGGCGGTCATCGTTGCCCACCACCGGCGGGCACACTACCAAAGACAGCTGGGGAAAGACGGATTCCGAGGTCAGCGAAGTGATCAACGAACCGCGGCCTAACTCCCGTAGGAACTGGTTTTCCAAGGAACCGTCCGTTGACGTCCATTCCCGCCGAGTAATCGAATGTGAAGGCGTCCTGGAGGGTTACTACGTCTCCTTCCATTCCCTGCACTTCGGTCACATGCGTGATCCGGCGGGTGCCATCACGCAATCGCGAAATCTGAACAACGAGGTTCACCGCGGACGATATTTGTTCCCTGATGGCCCTGAGTGGCAGATCCATCCCCGCCATGAGCACCAGGGTCTCCAGACGCGCGATGGCATCTCGAGGAGAGTTCGCGTGGACTGTGGAAATTGAGCCATCGTGTCCTGTGTTCATGGCTTGGAGCATGTCCAATGCTTCGCCACCACGAACTTCGCCCACGACGATCCTGTCAGGACGCATGCGCAGCGAGTTGCGAACGAGGTCTCGGATGGCAATTTCACCCTTGCCCTCGATGTTGCTCGGACGACTCTCCAAACGAACCACATGGGATTGCTGTAACTGAAGCTCCACCGCGTCCTCTATGGTGACTATGCGTTCGTCCACGGGAAGGAAGGATGAAAGGACGTTCAGGAGTGTCGTCTTTCCTGTTCCTGTACCGCCGGAGACAATGATGTTCAGCCTTGCCTGCACGCACGCTTGCAGCAGCTCAGTGATTTCCGGGCTCATAGTGCCCAGTTGAATGAGATTCTGGGCCGTCAGGGGGACGCGACCAAACTTTCGTATAGTCAGCGACGAGCCGTTGACCGCCAGTGGCGGAATGATGGCATTGACACGGGACCCATCCGAAAGCCTTGCATCCACCAGAGGAGAGGATTCGTCGATACGGCGGCCGACCTTCGAGACGATCCGCTCAATGATTCTGCGTAGGTGCTCTTCAGACGTGAAACGAACATTGGTCATGTGAAGTTTTCCTGCAATCTCCACATAGACCTTGTCGAAACCGTTGACCATGATTTCTGTGACGTCTTTATCATCCAAAAATCTCTGGAGAGGACCAAGTCCAAGGACGTCGTCAGCAATCTCCTGGACCAGGCGTTGCCTCTCCATCGACGTCAGCGGGATGTCGTCTTCGTCAATGACGGCGCGGAGTTCCTCTTTGACGTAGCGATGGAGCTCGGCCTCGTCCAATGTGGTGTCAGAAATCCGGGAACCCATCCGGTCGAACAACGCGTTGCTGGTGCGTTCCTTGACCGCGGACAATGCCTGACTGCAGTCCTCCGTGGCTGATCCGGATTCCGCTGAGATGGCGAGGTAATCGGGGGTCAGAGATGCCGGTGCCGCCCACGGATCTCCTAGGGATTGCGTAGCGGGCGCCTCAACTTCGAGTCCACGGACCGTTTGAAGGCGTTGCGCGAGGTTCATTTGACTACCGCCCTTCGGTGCAGTTGCTTGTGCGGCCGCTCGTTCCACCCGGGTTGGAATCGTTCTACCAGCTGGCGTAGCCCTCGCAGGGTGACATCTTTGGTACCTTCCTGAAGTATCGGGACGCCCCTGTTGGTGGAGTAGGGGAGTGAACGCGACCGCGGCAATGTCACGTCAACCGGGCACCCAATGGTTGCCTCCACGTCCACCAGAGTTAGCCCGCTGCGCTTGTCCGCGAAATTCAGGACCACGTGGCGTTGCTCAGGGACAAGCCCAACCTCTTCCAGAATCTCCAGGCCGTTTCGAAGCCCCCGGACACTTGGGATATCCATTCCACAGACCCAAACCACATCGGATGCCCGTTCAAGTGTGGCCAGGACGTGTTCACCGAGGCCCGGCGCCGTATCTACCACGACGTACTCAAATTCCTTCGCCAACTGTTCCAGGAGATGGCCCACCTGTTCGGCCGAGATGTGTTCAATTTGGGATGGGTTGCGTGGGGCGCAAAGAGCGTAAATACCGCCGGGATGAACCGTCAGATATGACTTCAACACCATGCTGTCCTGGACTGCAGCGCCGGTGACTGCATCGGCAATCGTCTTTTCAGGGTTCAGGAGCAAGCCGGAGGCCACGTCACCGAACTGCAGATCCAAATCGGCTATTACTACCTTCATAGGTGATGTGCGGCCGAGCCCGATAGCGAGGTTAGTGGAGATGGTTGTCTTGCCCACGCCGCCCTTTGGCGACATGACGGCGATGATTCGCCCTCCCTGTGGACCAGAGTCAACCTGGGCGCCCAACCCTCGGCGGCGGCCGGCCGCTGTGAGACTTGCCCGCTCCAGCAGGACCCTGATATCGGAGGAGTCCGAGGCCGGGTCGAGTAGATCGCGAATGCCCGCCCGCATGGCGGACAGTGCCACGTCTGCAGCTTCTGTTGATGCGAGCACCACGCTGATCTCCGGGTACTGGAGGTCAAATAGGCTTGCCAGCCGGATGGCGTCGTCTGCCTGAAGGCCAGGGCCCAGCACCAACACTTCGAGCAGTTCACCGGATAAGACGCGAAGGACATCGTCCGGACCTTGGGGCAGGTAATCGGCAATGATGGACTGGACATCGCCGCGCATGCCCGCAGCGGCTTGGCGAACACGCCGTTCAAAGTCAGTGTCTGCCGTGATGACGAGAAAACGGCTCATTGGAAAACCTCAGCCTTCTTGATGGTGGCGCGTGCACTTTCCTTAGCCTCGGCGGGTTCTTTAGTCAGCCAGATGTCGCCGTACTTGGCTCCGTAAACGATCTTTGTTGCCTCAACATCGCTTCTAGCGAGCGTCACGATGAATGAGCCCTCCGGTAGTTGGGTATTCGCTTGCTCCGAACTTGCCTGAGCAGTATTGGAATTCCTTGCCGTTGCTCGCTGGACGCTGGTTACCAGGACTTTGTGGAAGACGAGCTGGGCTGATGCATCACTTTCGCTTTGCCCGCTGTCGGCCATCAATACAACGACGCCCACTGTGTCGCCGGCCGCGAGTCTGCCGCCAACCACCCGCTGAGCGTCTAGCTGTACGGAGACCTCCTGCAGCCCCTCGGGAACGGGAACCGACCCAGGAGCAGCTAAACTCGTGGGGTCCACCAAACGGTTACCGAGGAGGGCTTCCCCAGGCATGAGCTCAGCCCCAGCGACTTTGCCTTCCATTCCCGAAAGACTTTTGAGCGCCCCGTTGGGAACCGAAGCCGCGGGAAGCGATGTGAGCTTCACTGCTGACTTGACCTGTTGCAGATCGGCTCCCTCAGGGATCTGCTTTTGAATAACGAGGACATCGACGGGTTGGAGGTCCTTCTGAGCCCGGGCATCCGCCGCTTGAACATATGTGACCAGTAGCAGGGTGCCGACTATTGCCAGCACGAGTGCCACTATGCCTCCCAGTAGGCGAGTTTTCACTTGCATTCTCCTTAGTGCAATGGAGTTTTCTCCCAGATTGAATTACTACTTGGTGAGTTGGACGCCCAAGGCGCCGTACGTGGTTGGACCGCCCAGAGTTGCGGCCTCCGTCAGGCTTACTTTTTTGATGAACGTGCCGAACAGGCCAGTGTCGCTGTTCTTGAGCTTCAGGGACTTACTTAGCGCAGAGGCGTCGGATGATAAGTACGTTGATCCTCCACCAGTTAGTTGCCAACCTCTGAGCGAAATCTGCGCAAAGGCTGCTATTTTGTATGATTTGGTATAGGGGGAAGAGGCGCATGGATTGGTGCCTGCTCCTTTTTTCAAGGGACAAGCAGTATCGAAAATCGGAATAAGAAGCTCAACTGACTTGCCGGCCTTGAGTTTGGCCTCCCAGGAATTGAAGGCTGCCGCACAAGTCGAATCAAAGTCGTTACCTTCATTGGCCTTTATCCAAGGACTGGCGATGTCCAAATGGACGGTGCATGTGCTTCCAGGGTGCTCAAGCCAGCCAAAACCGCCTGGAAGCTCAAAACCTGAGGAAGACTGATGCCGACAAGAGTATTTAGGGTCATCGGCGAGCGTTGTCCCATGAACGGGAAAGAACTGCAGACCCTTGGCGAAGCTTGGATCTGCCTCGCATTGCGAGAATGTCAGGGGAATCGCATCTGTTGACGAGAACCCACCGAATTTGGCTTGGGCCGTTGCCTTGATATCGGCAGTTTCTACGCCTAGAGCACGCGCAAACACCAGACTGAAGTGGTTGTCACCGGAGGTGTTCCTTGCTTGTGTGGTGACGTTTACGGTGCCCGTAGACAGGTTTACCGTAGCCACCGGCGCGTTGCTGACTCCGTCGAGGGCGTTCAGGCCAGCCAATGATGTCGCCGCCAACGCTGGTGAAGCGCAGTCGGCTGATGCCGCACTTTTCGCACAGGCCTGGGCAATGCCTAGTGCCGATGAGTCGGCACCATTCTGCAACTGGGCATGTTCGGAGTACATCATGGCAACATCAACGGCGAAGGCAGTCATGCCCAGGAGCGCCACCATGAGCATGGCTGTCATCGGGGCAATGGCACCGCGTTCCGGATCATTACACCTCAGCCGCCACATCGCATGACTCCTGTCCCGGAGACGTCGAGCTCGGCCGGCATTCCAGGCACGAGTGCGGGGAACCCTGTCATCCATGGCGTGGTGAAGGAAATATTGACCGATACATTGCAGGGATTGGTGCCCGTTGAAGAGATGCTGATATCCGAAGGAGCAAGGTCCACGCTGGGTGCCGCAGCTACGCCGGCCGCTTGGGCGTCGCCGGTGCTGTAGCCGGCATCAGACTGATGGATCGCTGCGTAGCGTGCAGCTTCGCGGGCCGCTTCGGATAACGATATTTGGATGTTGAATGCCCTGCCGAACTCAAAAATCCCAAGGACCAACACGAGGAATATCGGCAACACCAGAGCGAATTCGACGGCGACCGCGCCGGTTTGCTTGTCTGAAGCAGAGGCCTTCCGAAAAAGTGGTCTCATATTCATCTTAGTTTTGGATCTCATCGCAACTCCCAGAAAACGAGTCCGGGCCGGCTGCAGCCGATGAGTTCATCGGGGCAGCCGGCCCGGTATTCGATATGAAGCCGGCCTGGTTCTTGGCTACGGCAAGGCCGTGGTTACGGTTGTGAAGCCGCGCAGAACGTCCTGACCCAGAGTCAGTACGGTCCCGACAATGACCGCTGCAATTAGGGCCACGAGCAGTCCGTATTCAACTGCCGTCGCCCCCTTCTCCTCCGAGGTGAACCGGTCTTTGACTCCGGCTATGAATGAAATAACGGAAACCATGAGAGATGACATTGGAAAATCCTTCCCAGAAAAATGATGTGCAAATTAGTTATAGGTCCAGCAAATTATCGGAATTTGCTTCGACTTCCGAACTACCCCCATGTTGCCTTTAGCGGTCCGGAATTCGATGTCATAAGAATTCACCCGGGAAGGTCGGCGGAACAATGCGTAGTTGTACTCGAATTCTGGATGCAGCGTTGGCGGAGGCACCCGGAGAGCGCGGTGGCGGTACTCACGTCCCGGCGAAAGTAAGGACTGGGACTACTTGGTTTCAGCAGTAGTCTTAGGTTTTTGGTAGTACTTGGAGGCTCTTTTTGCCCGCGGCAGGACGGGTTACTGGAGTACCAGGATGACGCTAGCTGCGGCAATGAACATCGCAGGGCCGTGGGCCGTTTCGGCAGGCATTGCGCCGCGTCTCAGGCGAATCATCAGTACCGTCAGCACCCCGCCCACCACGAATCCCAGTAGCCCGCCGTAGAGTACTTGCGCCCAACCCAAGTACCCCAAGTACAGTCCCAGTGGTGCTGCGAGCTTTACATCGCCCATTCCGAGGCTTTTTGGCGAAATAAGTTTGAGGATGACGTAGCCGGCGAACAAAATTGCCCCTCCGGCGAGGGATCGGACGAGGTTGGTCCAGCCCGGGGTGAGAGCTGCGGACACGAATAGGAGCACCAGCCCACCCACCAATAGCAGAAGGACCAGGCGGTTGGGCAGCAAATGCAGGGTGAAATCAATTCGGGACAGCTGCACGCCGAGTAGTCCCAGGAATAAGAATGCCGGCAGCTCTGGAGAAACCCCGAGCCGCCAGGTAAGCAGGCCGAAAAGCAGCGCGGTGACCGCCGCCGTCGTCATCCGGACCTTGGGGGAGGCGAGACCGCCAAGCCGCGGAAGTGTTCGGGCGATCAAGAACTCTGCCAAGGGGCTCAGCAGCAAGCCGGACGCGGCAATCAGGAGTAGCCAGGCAGGTCCGTCGGTCATGTGTCCCCCCTCATTAACACAGGTACGCCCCTGCGCGGTAACCCCATTTTGACCCAGAGACCCTGGTGACGGTATTGTTTAGAGTCGTTGTGCGTGTCCTATCTCGATGACACATGCCTCCCGGGGGATCCAGTTGCAGGATCGCTAACTCCTGAGGCATTTCGAGATCTTGGGATAACTGGTACATAGAGCCCTCACCTCTGCTCCGGTAGCGCATACATAGTAGGTACACGCCTCACTGCGTGTCGCCTAAAACATGAACGCCAGAACAAGAACGAGGCAAAACCGTGCGTACGTACACCCCGAAGCCCGGCGATATCAACCGCCAGTGGCACGTCATTGACGCCACCGACGTTGTCCTTGGTCGTCTTGCCAGCCAGACCGCAACACTGCTGCGCGGAAAGCACAAGCCGACCTTTGCGTCCCACATGGACATGGGCGACTTCGTCATCATCATCAACGCTGAAAAGGTTGCCCTCACCGGCGCCAAGCTGGAGCAGAAGCGCGCATACCGCCACTCCGGTTACCCGGGCGGCCTGACCTCCGTCAACTACGCCGAGCTGTTGGAATCCAACCCGGTTCGCGCTGTTGAGAAGGCCATCAAGGGCATGCTCCCCAAGAACTCCCTGGCAGCTCAGCAGCTGGGCAAGCTCAAGGTCTACGCAGGCCCGGAGCACCCCCACGCTGCACAGCAGCCGAAGACTTTCGAAATCACCCAGGTCGCCCAGTAGTCCTGGCCACCAACCAACTTTTTCATTACAAGGAGAACCGTGGCTCAGAACGAAGAACTGACCGCCGAAGCCGTCGAGGCTGAGGAAACCCTCACCAGCTACACCTCTGAAAGCAGCAACGCTGCTGAAGATGCTCCCAAGAAGGAGCGCCCGGCACTGACCGTTGCCGGCGCAGCTGTTGGCCGCCGCAAGGAAGCCGTTGCACGCGTTCGCGTTGTTCCGGGTTCCGGCAAGTGGACCATCAACGGCCGCACGTTGGACAACTACTTCCCGAACAAGCTGCACCAGCAGGACGTCAACGAGCCCTTCAAGATCCTTGATCTCGAAGGCGCCTACGACGTCATCGCCCGTATCCACGGCGGTGGCATCTCCGGCCAGGCCGGCGCACTGCGCCTCGGTGTTGCTCGCTCGCTGAACGAGATCGACGTCGACAACAACCGCGCCACCCTCAAGAAGGCCGGTTACTTGAGCCGTGACGCCCGCGTCATCGAGCGCAAGAAGGCTGGTCTCAAGAAGGCACGTAAGGCTCAGCAGTACTCCAAGCGTTAATTCGCCTGGCCCCATCAGGGGAATCGAAAGCCCGTCCCGCCGTTTCGGCAGGGCGGGCTTTCGCCGTTAATGCCCAGGCCGCAGTGTCAAGTGGGGCGCCGGGGATGACCTTCATTAAGGCCCTTGAACGAGTGCTGTCCCGATGTCGTCTAAACTTGAGCCGATGTCTAGATTATTTGGAACAGATGGCGTGCGCGGTCTCGCGAACGGATTGCTCACCGCCGAGCTTGCTATGCAGCTCGCCCAAGCCGCCGCCGTCGTACTCGGCCATGACCGCGCAACCAACGGTAAACGGCCCCGGGCCGTGGTTGCCAGGGACCCCAGGGCCAGTGGTGAGTTTCTCGCCGCTGCCGTTGAAGCCGGGCTCTCCAGCTCCGGCATCGACGTTTATGACGCTGGTGTGCTCCCCACCCCGGCTGCGGCCTACTTGGTGGCGGACCTCGACGCCGACTTCGGCGTCATGCTCTCGGCTTCGCACAATCCCGCTCCGGACAACGGTATTAAGTTCTTCGCCCGCGGCGGCCAGAAGCTTCCGGATGATGTTGAGGACGCCATCGAGGCCCAGTTGGGCAAAGAGCCGCAGCGCCCGCTAGGTGCCGACGTCGGACGCATCCAGCGGTTCTCGGACGCCGAGGACAGGTACATCGTGCATCTGCTCGGCACGCTTCCCCAGCGCCTGGAAGGCTTGAAAGTAGTTCTCGACTGCGCCCACGGTGCAGCGAGCGGCTGCTCGCCACAGGTGTTCAAGGATGCAGGCGCTGACGTTGTGGTCATTGGAGCTGAGCCTGATGGCCTGAACATCAACGACGGCGTGGGGTCCACGCACTTGGGCCCGCTCAAGGAAGCCGTCCTCCAGCATGGCGCGGACCTTGGCGTAGCTCACGACGGCGATGCCGACCGCTGCCTGGCTGTAGATCACGAAGGCAACGAGGTTGACGGTGACCAGATCATGGCGATCCTGGCGTTGGCTCTCAAAGATGCCGGAAAGCTCAAGGACAACGTTCTCGTGGCCACGGTCATGAGCAACCTCGGCTTGAAGCTCGCCCTCCGCGATGCCGGGATCACCATCCGTGAGACTGGCGTTGGTGACCGTTACGTTTTGGAAGCAATGCGCGACGGCGGTTATAACCTTGGCGGCGAACAGTCCGGCCATGTGATCTTCTCGGATTTCGCAACCACTGGTGATGGTGTGTTGACCGGCCTCCAACTTGCAGCCCAGGTTGCCTTGACCGGCCGCAGCCTCAAGGAACTCTCACATGCTATGACCAAGCTCCCGCAGCTCATGATCAACGTCAAGGGCGTTGATAAGGCGAGGGCCGCCACCGATGAAGGCGTTGCTGAAGCTGTTGCTGCAGCAGAGCTGGAGTTGGGGGAGACCGGCCGCGTGCTGCTCCGCCCATCGGGGACGGAAGCGCTTGTGCGTGTGATGGTCGAGGCCGCTGACATGGAAACGGCCGAGCGTGTGTGCAAAGGCCTTGCCGCAGTGGTCAAGGAACGCCTGAGCGCTTCGAATGAAATGGCTCTCTAGGACCAGCATTTTCCGGCCCGCATCCAGCTTTGCCAAAAGCCGGGTGCGGGCCGTAGTCCTTTAAGCCCTAGAGGTAGTCCGGTGCCGCTTCCAGGCCGAAGTACTCCTCCAGGGTGGCAATGCCCCGCGTGGCCATAGCTGTTGCTGCCTCCACGCCTACGTACCGAAGGTGCCAGGACTCGTAGAAGTAGCCGGTGGTGTCATGGAACATCCACGGGTAGCGGACGATGAATCCAAACTTATGGGCATTGGATTTGGCCCACACGGCGGCGGGCTGTTCGGCGAAACACGGCTGGAAGCTGCATGCCCCCGCGCCGTCTCCAATGTCAAAGGACCAACCCGTTTGATGTTCGGAGTGCCCCGGGCGCGCGGACGCCCGGTCGGCAGCGGCCTGTCCGGTGCTGGCTACATATCCGTTGTAGGTCGCCACCTGGGTGGAATAGGAACGGTACCCTGAGGCCAACGTCATGATGACGCCTTCGGCAGCTGCTGCCGCGAACATCTTTTCTGCGGCAGCCGCCGTCGTGCTGTTCAAAAGAGACGCTTCACCGCTGACTGCAAGCCGTACACCGGGCTGAACCAGGTCTGCCGGAACGAAGTCTTGGGGAACCAGCGGCCGGTGCTTGTTGACCACTACCCAGGGACTCGTGGGATCTGTCAGGGAGTGCTGTGTGGTGATGGCCTGCGAGGGGGCCGTGCTGGACGGTACGTCGCTCGGAGTGGGGCTGGACCCGGACTCAGTTGGTGCAGCTTCCGCCGGTGCAGAATCAGTAGCTGCTGGGCTGGCTGCCGAGGCCGAGCCGGATGCCGAGGGGACCTCTGTGGCAGCGTTGACCGCGGCAGGGGAGGGGGTGGCGCTCTCAGGCGTGCAAGCTGCGAGGGCAGCCATCCCCACACCCGCGGTCAGGAAGCTGGCGAACACCCTCCGGCTAGGCATCGGTTGAGCCTTGTCCGGCACGTCAGACCTTCCTCAACAGCATTCGGCGGATGGAGTGGTCGGCGTCCTTGGTCAGGACCAATTGCGCCCGTCCGCGAGTGGGCAGCACATTCTCTTCGAGGTTGGGCTCGTTGATGCGCTTCCAGATGCCGCGTGCGGTGGACTCGGCGTCGTCGTCTGAGAGAGTGGCGTAGCGGTGGAAATAGGACTCCGGCTGCGCGAAGGCCGTGGTCCGCAGCTTCCGGAATCGGTCTACGTACCATTCCTCGATGTAGGAGGTTTTGGCGTCCACGTAGATGGAGAAATCGAAGAAGTCGCTTACGGCCAGCCCCTGCTTTCCATCCATGCGGGGCCTTGCGGGGGCCAGGACGTTGAGGCCCTCCACAATCAGGACGTCGGGCCGGCGTACGACGACTTCCTTGCCGGGAACGATGTCGTACGTGACGTGGGAGTACCAGGGCGCCCGCACTTCCTCGGCCCCGCCTTTGACTTCCGAGACGAAGCGCAGGAGACCCCGGCGGTCATACGACTCCGGGAAACCCTTGCGTTCGAGCAAGTGGCGCCGCTTCAGCTCGGCCAACGGGTAGAGGAAACCATCCGTGGTGATGAGTTCCACGTTGGGGGTTCCGGGCCACCGGCGGAGCATTTCCCGGAGCACACGGGCAATGGTGGACTTTCCAACAGCAACGGAACCGGCCACGCCGATCACGAACGGAGTGCGTTGGGTCTGCTCGCCAAGGAACGTGGTGGTGGCTGCGTGGAGTTGGTGGGAGGCCTCGACATAGAGGTGGAGAAGGCGTGAGAGCGGGAGGTAGACCTCCCGGACTTCCTTCATGTCCAGGGGATCGCCGAGGCCACGGAGACGGAAGATGTCCTCTTCATTGAGGGGCTGCTCCATCTGCGCCGCAAGCCTGGACCACGTTTGGCGGTCCAGCTCTACGAACGGGGAAGCGCCGTCGCCATTAGCTTCGGTGCGTTGCAAAGTCACGCTCATGATTCTGCCCTCCACGGGGCGGATCAGGAAATGCGCGACGACGGGCAGGTGAATTATGAGGGTCAATTCCACTCGGAGCAGGACTAGGAGAGAGGATGTCCCACATCAGTTGTTTGGAGTAGCGGCTAAGCTTGTGCCCATGTGTGGAATCGTAGGTTATGTTGGCAATTCGTCTCGCAAGGCAGCTGGTCACAGTGCCCTGGACGTCGTTGTGGAAGGGCTGCGTCGTCTTGAATACCGCGGCTATGACTCCGCCGGCGTTGCAGTAGTAGCTGATGGGAGCATCTCCTCCCGTAAAAAGTCCGGCAAGCTGAGCAACTTGATCGCGGAACTGGAAGCAAGCCCCATTCCCGAGTCCCTGACCGGAATCGGCCATACCCGTTGGGCCACGCACGGTGGACCCACTGACCGCAACGCGCACCCGCACCTCTCAGACGGCGGCAAGCTGGCGGTCATTCACAACGGCATCATCGAAAACTTCGCCGAGCTCAAGCAGGAACTGCTCGGCAAGGGCGTCACGTTCGAGTCCGAAACTGACACCGAAGTTGCAGCCGCCCTCATTGGTGACATTTTCCGTACCAGCCTTAATGGCGACGGCGGCAACCTCACCGAGGCCATGCGACTGGCTTGCCAGCGACTTGAGGGTGCCTTCACCCTCCTTGCAGTACATGCAGACCAGCCCGACGTCGTCGTGGCCGCCCGCCGTAACTCCCCGCTGGTAGTTGGCCTGGGGGATGGCGAGAACTTCCTCGGCTCGGACGTTTCCGGCTTCATCGATTACACACGCCGCGCGGTAGAGCTGGGCCAGGACCAGATTGTTACCATTAGCGCCGACTCCGTTGAGATCACCGACTTCTTCGGTGCTCCTGCCGAGGGCAAGGAATACCACGTCGACTGGGATCCGGCCTCGGCAGAAAAGGGCGGCTTCAGCTCCTTCATGGAAAAGGAAATCCATGACCAGCCTGACGCCGTAGCGCAGACCCTCCTGGGCCGTTCGGACCTCAACCACCAGCTCACCCTGGACGAAGTCCGCATTGATCCGGAACTCCTCAAGCAGGTGGACAAGATCATCGTGCTGGCTTGCGGTACCGCAGCCTACGCCGGCTTGGTGGCCAAGTACGCCATTGAGAACTGGTGCCGTATCCCCACCGAAGTGGAACTCGCTCACGAATTCCGTTACCGCGACCCCATTGTGGACTCCAACACCCTGGTGGTTTCCATCAGCCAGTCGGGCGAGACCATGGACACGCTGATGGCAGTCCGTTACGCCCGTGAACAGGGCGCCAAGACGATCTCCATCTGCAACACCAACGGATCCACCATTCCGCGTGAATCCGATGCAGTGCTTTACACCCACGCGGGTCCGGAAATCGCTGTTGCTTCCACCAAGGCGTTCCTGGCGCAGATCACCGCAGCCTACCTGCTGGGCCTCTACCTGGCGCAGTTGCGCGGCAACATCTTCTCCGGCCAGATCAAGGACGTCCTCGCGGATCTGAACAAGATTCCTGCCAAGATCCAGCAAATCCTGGATACCGCAGGACCCCTCCGTGAACTGGCGCGCAGCATGAAGGACGAGAAGTCCGTGTTGTTCCTGGGCCGCCACGTAGGCTACCCGGTGGCACTGGAAGGTGCCTTGAAGCTCAAGGAAATCGCCTACATCCACGCTGAAGGCTTCGCCGCCGGCGAATTGAAGCACGGACCGATCGCCCTGATCGATGACGGCCAGCCCGTGTTCGTTGTAGTTCCGTCCCCGCGTGGCCGCGACTCCCTGCACTCCAAGGTTGTCAGCAACATCCAGGAAGTCCGGGCACGTGGTGCGCGTACATTGGTTATCGCTGAAGAAGGCGACGAATCAGTCAAGGATTACGCAGAACACGTCTTCTACGTACCGGAGACCCCCACCCTCCTGATGCCGTTGCTCACCACCGTTCCGCTGCAGATCTTTGCTGCTGAACTGGCTGGTGCCAAGGGTTACGACGTCGATCAGCCGCGTAACCTCGCCAAGAGCGTCACCGTAGAATAACGCCATGATTGTTGGCATTGGCGTAGACGTCGTAGACATCGAACGGTTCGGTAAGCAGTTGGACCGGACCCCCGGCCTTCGGGACCGGCTGTTCGTTCCTGCAGAGCGCGAGCTCAACACACGTTCCCTGGCCGCACGTTTTGCGGCCAAGGAAGCTGTGGCCAAGGTTCTTGGTGCCCCCGCGGGCATGAACTGGCAGGACTGCTGGATTGGACTTGATGAGAACGGTCCAACCGTCCAGGTCAAGGGCACGGTTCTTGCCGTAGCAGAGGCCAAGGGCGTCAAACGCTGGCACCTATCCATCAGCCACGACGGCGGCATCGCTACTGCGACTGTCCTCGCCGAGGGCTGAACGGACAGTATTTAGCAATGATCAGCGCCTTCACCGGACAACAGATCAGGGATGCGGAACAACCGCTCCTTGACGCCGGTGAGGGCGCTGTTCTTATGCAAAGGGCAGCCTACGGGCTAGCCCAGGCAGTGGCCCGGGATGTTCGAGACCGCCGGAAACTAAACGGCGCCAGCGCCATGGTCTTCACCGGCAAGGGAAACAATGGCGGCGACGGACTATATGCCGCGGCGCTGCTCGCCAAGCGTGGCATGCGGACGACGGCGGTCCTGGCAGCAGCTGAAGCGCACCCCGAGGCGCTGGCTGCTTTCACCGCGGCCGGCGGCCGGTCCATGCTGCTGGACGCGGAGAATGTAGAAGACCTCGCTGTGCTGGCGGCCGGCAGTGACGTGGTGGTTGATGCCTTGCTGGGAACTGGTGCACGCGGAGGACTACGGGGTCCTGCTGCCGAGCTCGTGGCACTTCTGCGTGAACTTGGCCCACGCCGGGTTGTTGCTTGCGATCTCCCCAGCGGCCTGGATGCCGCCACAGGCGAAGCTCATTGGCCCGTGCTGGACGCGGACGTAACTGTCACTTTCGGCGGCATCAAGGCCGGGCTCATGGCCGACCCCGGCGAAGGCCACGCCGGGCGCGTGGAAGTAGTACCAATCGGCATCGAATCCCGGCTGCAGTCCCTAAGCCCTGAGCTCCGTAGGATTACGGCCCAGGATCTGGCCGCCCTGCTTCCGAAACCCTCCCGCAGAGCCCACAAATACTCCAGGGGAGTGCTTGGAGTGGTGGCCGGCTCGGACCGGTTCGCTGGAGCAGCGGTGTTGAGCGTTCACGCTGCTGCCCTCACCGGAGCGGGCATGGTGAGGTACCTCGGGCCGGAAAAGGCTGCCCATTTGGTCCTGGCCCGCACTCCGGAGGCCTTGTGGGAGTCCGGCGAACCCGGCAGGGTCCAAGCATGGGTTTTGGGGCCGGGGGTGGACGGGGAAGAGCAGCTGGAACGTGCCCGCAACGCAGCCCAAGCGGCCATGAAGGCCGACGTGCCCGTGGTGGTGGACGCCGGCGCGTTGAGTGTCCTCCCTGAGCGCTGCCCGCCGCACTGGATTCTCACGCCGCACGCAGGCGAACTAGCCACGCTTCTCTCAGGCCGTAGTTCATCCGACCGTGAGCTGGCCGGACCCGACGGAACAGTCACTCGGGAGGATGTTGAATCGCGTCCCTTGCATTTTGTACGTCAGGCAGCGCGGCTGACTGGTGCAACAGTGCTACTGAAGGGTGCCACCACACTGGTGGCGGCGCCGTCGGGCGTTGTGTTCAGCCAGTCCGAGGGCACAGCCCGCATGGCAACGGCAGGAAGCGGTGACGTCTTGGCAGGGGTGCTGGGAGCGCTGCTCGCCCAAACGGTGGAGGAGATCAGGAGCGACGACGGCGCATTTGCCGCCTTGGGCCTGGACGGCCCGGACCGTTGGGCTGCTGCCGCTGCCGTGGCAGCGAGCATTCATGGAAGGGCTGGAGCGGCTGCTTCGGCCCGTTTTGACGGAGGGCCCTTGACGGCTTCGGGCATCATGGAGGAAATTCCGGCCATTATTGGTACGCTCAGCGCGGAATACGACCCCTCAAGACCCTAAGGTTACTGTCGGTGTCGGGGGTCCTCTGTAGTCTTGCATCAGTTGTTCGCATCATCAAGAGGAGAACGCATGGAAGTCTGGCCTGGATCGGCTTATCCGCTGGGAGCCACGTTTGATGGCACCGGCACCAACTTCGCGCTGTTTAGCGAGAAGGCCGAAAAAGTGGAATTGTGTCTCTTCGACGACGACGGCGGGGAATCCCGCGTAGAAGTCACTGAGGTTGACGGTTATGTATGGCACTGCTATTTGCCGCAGGTTCAGCCTGGCCAAAAATATGGCTACCGCGTGCACGGACCCTATGACCCTGCCTCGGGTCAGCGCTTCAACGCCAACAAGCTGCTGTTGGACCCTTACGCCAAGGCTGTGCACCGGCAGATCGATTGGGATCCGTCCCTTTTCTCATACAACATGGGGGACCCCGAGTCCAGGAATGATGAGGACTCCGCAGCACACATGATGCTGGGTGTTGTCATCAACCCCTTCTTCGATTGGGACGGGGACAAGCTCCCACGCATTCCGTACCACAAGTCCGTCATTTATGAGGCTCACGTCAAGGGCCTGACGCAGACCCACCCGGAGGTCCCGGAAGAACAGCGGGGCACCTACGCGGGCGTTGCGCATCCGGCAGTGATTTCGCACCTGCAGAAGCTGGGCATCACGGCGATCGAGCTCATGCCTGTTCACCAGTTCGTCAATGACGGCATCCTGCAGGACAAGGGCCTGAACAACTACTGGGGCTACAACACCATCGGGTTCTTTGCACCCCACAACAGCTACAGCTCCAAGGGCGATACCGGGCAGCAGGTCCAGGACTTCAAAGCCATGGTCCGCGCCCTGCACAGTGCGGGCATCGAAGTGATTCTGGACGTTGTGTACAACCACACTGCCGAAGGCAACCACTTAGGGCCCACGCTGTCCTTCAAGGGCATTGACAACTCTGCGTACTACCGCTTGGTGGAAGATGACCAGCAGTACTACATGGACTACACCGGAACGGGTAACTCCCTGAACGTCCGCAGCCCGCACTCGCTGCAGTTGCTGATGGACTCACTGCGCTACTGGGTCACCGAAATGCACGTTGACGGCTTCCGCTTCGACCTCGCCTCCACCCTGGCCCGTGAGTTCTACGACGTCGACAAACTCTCCACGTTCTTCGAACTCATCCAGCAGGACCCTGTAGTGTCCCAGGTCAAGCTCATCGCCGAGCCGTGGGACGTTGGCCCCGGAGGCTACCAGGTGGGCAACTTCCCGCCGCAATGGACCGAATGGAACGGAAAGTACCGCGATACCGTCCGTGACTTCTGGCGTGGCGAGCCCTCAACACTGGGTGAATTTGCTTCGCGCCTGACCGGGTCGGCTGATTTGTACGAACATTCCGGACGCCGCCCCTTCGCTTCGATCAACTTCGTCACCGCACACGACGGCTTCACGCTGATGGACTTGGTCTCCTACAACGAGAAACACAATGACGCCAACGGCGAGGATAACAACGACGGCGAATCCCATAACCGCTCGTGGAACTGTGGCGAGGAGGGTCCCACAGAGGACCCCACCGTCCTTGGTCTGCGCGCACGCCAGCAACGGAACTTCATTGCCTCGCTGTTCCTCTCGCAGGGTGTCCCCATGCTCCTGCACGGTGATGAGCTTGGCCGGACCCAAAACGGCAACAACAACGGATACTGCCAAGACTCCGAGCTGACCTGGATCAACTGGGAAAACGTTGACCAGCCGTTGATAGAGTTCACAGCCGCAGTCAGTGCCCTCCGTGCCAAGCACCCCAGCCTGCGCCGCAGCCGTTTCTTTGACGGCCGTCCGGTCCTCAGAGGTGAAGGCGAACGGCTGCCTGACATCGTATGGCTCGATGCCGACGGCTCCACTATGAGCCCCTCCGACTGGGACGAAGCCTTCGGCCGTTCCGTGGGAGTGTTCCTCAACGGGGACGGCATCAACGGCCGCGACAACCAGGGCCGTCGCATTACGGACGTGAACTTCCTGCTCTACTTCAACGCTGACCAGGAGGACGTGGACTTCCAAATCCCTTCGGATGAGTACGCGCCGGCCTGGGACATCATGATTGACACCGCGGGGCAAGGCGCAGAAGCTGGCGTCATCAAGCCGGAGCAAGTCTTGAAGGTCAGCGGAAAGTCCCTGGTAGTTCTTCGTGCCCACAGCACGCCCGAGGTGGAGCCGGATCACTCGGTTGCCGCGTCCCTGGCCGCGCTGACTCAAACCAGCACACCCGAGACGGCTTCCATCACAGCTCCGGCTGTGACCTCCCTTCCGTTCGATTACAAGGGAGACGCCCCGGCCACCGGGACCGATGCGCAGGACGCTGAAGGTGAGCCGGCGTCGAAGGAGGGTGACGCGTGAAGACGCCCATTTCCACCTACAGGCTGCAGATCCGTCAAGGCTTCACACTCCAGGACGCTGCAGCCCTCACCGGGTACCTGAAATCACTGGGAATAGATTGGGTTTACGTTTCGCCCATACTGACGGCTGAGCAGGGTTCGGACCACGGCTATGACGTGACGGATCCTTCTACCGTTGATCCCTCCCGTGGTGGTCCGGAGGGGCTGGCCGCGTTGTCCGAAGCAGCCAAGAACAATGGCTTGGGCGTCCTTGCCGACATCGTCCCCAACCACATGGGGGTGGCCTCGCCCAAGCAGAACGCCTGGTGGTGGCAATTGCTCAAGGAAGGCCGCGGATCGAAGTATGCCGAGGCTTTCGACGTCGACTGGGACTTCGGGGGAGGAAAGATCCGCATCCCTGTCCTGGGAAGTGACGACGACCTCGACGAACTGAAGATCGTGGACGACGAACTGCGCTATTACGATCACAGTTTTCCGTTGGCCGAGGGAACGTACGCCTCCGGGGATAACCCGCGTGAGGTGCACGATCGGCAGCATTACGAGTTGGTTGGCTGGCGCCGCGCCGACGCCGATTTGAATTACCGCAGGTTCTTCGCGGTGAACACTTTGGCCGGATTGCGCGTCGAGATTCCGTGGGTCTTTGATGAATCCCATGCGGAGATCGTCCGTTGGTTCCGTGAGGGATTGGTGGATGGCCTGAGAATTGACCACCCGGATGGACTCGCGGATCCCGAGGGTTACCTCTCAAGGCTGCGGGAAGCCACCGGAGGCGCTTACCTGCTGGTGGAAAAGATCCTCGAGCCCGGGGAACAGCTGCCGGAGACCTTCGAGTGTGAGGGAACTACGGGTTACGACGCCCTTGCGGATGTGGACCGGCTCTTCGTTGACCCCGCGGCGGAGGAGTACCTGAACTCCCTCGATGCCCGCTTGCGGGATGCGGACGCTCCGGCGGACTACGAGGACATGATTCATGGAACCAAGCGCCGGATCGCCGACGGCATCCTGCGCTCGGAGGTCCTGCGGCTGGCTCGGCTTGTGCCTGAAACCTTGGAACTACCGTTTGCCAAGGTAGCCGATGCCCTTGCTGAGGTCATCTGCTGCTTCCCCATCTACCGGACGTATTTGCCCTACGGCGGGAAGACACTGATCGAGTCAGTGGAGAACGCCGCTAGGCAGCGCCCTGATCTGGCAAGCGTGCTCAGCCAGCTGCAGCCGCTGTTGCTTGACGAATCGAGTCTGCTGGCCACGCGTTTCCAGCAGACGTCCGGCATGGTGATGGCCAAGGGAGTGGAGGACACCGCCTTCTTCCGCTACACCCGTCTGGGGTCACTGACTGAGGTGGGAGCCGATCCCACGGAGTTCTCCATCCCCGCTGGAGTGTTCCATGAACGTATGGCCCGGAGGCAGCAGCTGCTGCCGTTGTCCATGACAACGCTCAGCACCCACGACACCAAGCGGAGTGAGGATGCCAGGGCAAGGATCTCCGTTATTTCCGAGGCAGTACCGGAATGGGAGCTCTTCCTGGGCGTTGTCCATGAGCTCGCGCCCATCCCGGATGGCCCCCTCTCAGCTTTGGTCTGGCAATCCATTGCAGGTGCGTGGCCAGCGGATCGGCAACGGTTGCAGTCCTATGCCTTGAAAGCGGCCCGAGAAGCCGGCAACACCACCAACTGGACCGATCCAAACCAGGACTTCGAACGCCAGTTGGCCACCGCCGTCGACGCCGTTTTTGATGTACCGGAGGTAGGGGCCGCACTGACCAACTTCGTCAACGAGCTCGAACCCTATGGAACGTCCAACTCGCTCTCTGCCAAGCTGGTCCAGCTGACCATGCCGGGCGTCCCTGACGTCTACCAGGGAACGGAATTCAGGGATGGCTCACTGACGGATCCGGACAACCGGCGACCAGTGGACTTCCAGGCCCGTATCACCGCTCTGGAAGAGCTGGACCGCGGCGCGAAGCCGGCGTTTACGGATGAAGCGGCCAAGTTGTTGGTGGTCTCCCGTGCGTTGAGATTGCGCCGCGACAGGCCAGAGCTTTTCGCCGGATACATTCCGGTGTCCGCACAGGGAGCAGCTGCCGGACATGTAGTGGCCTTCGACCGGGGTGCAGAACGCGGAGGAGCTCTTACCGTTGCCACACGCCTGCCCAAGCGACTAGCTAGCGAAGGCGGCTGGCGGGACACTGCGATCGACCTGGCTGTGAACTGCCGGGACGAACTCACCGGGGCTACGTACCTGCCCGGAACGGTACAGCTGTCCACGTTGCTGGAGCACTACCCGGTGGCACTTCTGGTCCCCACGGACTGAAACGGGTTGAAGACCTGACGGTGCGATCAGCGGACAGCGCTGATTGCACCGTCAGCACCGTCACTTCAAAGCACGCTTGAAACACGTACAGGGAGCATGATGCTGGAGCACGCTGCTGGAAAAAACCGATACGACCTCTGGGCGCCGAACGCCGATTCGGTCCGGTTGCTCGCCGGAGACCGCGAGTACGCCATGGAGAAACATCACGACGACGCCGCTGCCGGCTGGTGGCGGGCGCCTGCTGACGTGGTGGACCAGGAAAGCGACGGGGTACGCTACGGCTACCTGGTGAACGGCGAAGGGCCGTTCCCGGATCCGCGCTCGCGGAGGCAGCCGGACGGGGTGCACGGATTGTCGGCCATCTTTGATCCCTCCTCCTATGCGTGGAAGGACAGCGAATGGAAAGGCCGGAACCTCAAGGGTTCGGTCATTTACGAACTGCACTTGGGCACCTTCACCCCGGAGGGCACGCTGGATGCCGCCGCAGGCAAACTGGATTACTTGGTGGAGCTGGGCGTGGATTTCATCGAGTTGCTGCCGGTCAACGGTTTCAACGGAGTCCACAACTGGGGCTATGACGGCGTCCTTTGGTACGCAGTGCACGAACCCTATGGTGGCCCCGCCGCCTACCAACGTTTTGTGGACGCTGCGCATGCTGCAGGCTTGGGCGTCATCCAGGACGTGGTCTATAACCACCTCGGGCCCAGCGGGAACTACCTGCCCAAGTTCGGCCCGTACCTGAAATCAGGAGAGGGCAACACGTGGGGGGATTCCGTCAACCTGGACGGACCTGGTTCTGATGACGTCCGCCGCTACATCCTCCAAAATGCGGAGATGTGGCTCCGGGACTACCACGTGGACGGGCTCCGGCTCGATGCAGTACATGCATTGCGTGATGAGCGCGCCATCCACATCCTCGAAGAGTTCGGGGCTCTGGGAGATGACGTGGAAGCGGAAACCGGTATTCCCCGGACACTGATTGCAGAGTCGGATCTGAACAACCCGAGGCTTATCTACCCGCGCCGCGACAACGGCTACGGGCTGGAAGGCCAGTGGAGCGACGACTTCCACCACGCTGTTCACGTGAACCTCAGCGGGGAGACTACCGGCTACTACTCGGACTTTGACTCCCTCGCGGTCCTGGCGAAAGTCCTGGAACATGGATTCCTTCACGACGGCAGTTACTCCAGCTTCCGCGGGCGGCATCACGGCCGTCCCATCCGTCACGATCTGGCGCACCCCTCAGCCTTGGTTGTGTGTTTGCAGAACCATGATCAAATCGGGAACCGGGCCACCGGGGACCGCCTCACGGCCTCTTTGTCCTACGGAAAGCTGGCGATCGGAGCCGTGCTGACCATGACGTCGCCCTTCACACCCATGTTGTTCATGGGTGAGGAGTTTGCGGCCTCTACTCCGTGGCAGTTCTTCACCTCCCACCCTGAACCTGAACTCGGCAAAGCAACAGCCGAGGGACGGATCAAGGAATTCGAACGCATGGGGTGGGACCCGGCGGTTGTCCCCGACCCCCAGGACCCTGAAACTTTCCAACGCTCAAAACTCAAATGGGATGAGGCAGAAGAGGGCGAGCACGCGCGTTTGCTGCAGTTGTACAAGGATTTGGCACAGCTGCGCCGAAACACCCCGGAACTGGTGGAGGGCGGCTTTGCCGAGACTTCCGTTGAGTTTGACGACGACGAACACTGGCTGCAGTTCTCACGCGGCACCGTTAGGGTGGTCTGCAACTTCGGGGACGAAGCGCTTGGAACCCCTTTGGAAGGCTCCGTGCTGCTGGCCACTGACCAGGAAGCAGTCCTGGAAGACGGGACGCTGACGCTTCCCGGCGGGAGCGCCGCCGTCGTACGCGTCCACTAGTCCGCAGGATCTGAGGTGACGGCGCCCACATAGCGGACGGCGCCGTCACCGCAGTTTGAGCAGTGGCAGGATGGTACGTATGACTTATTCGGCCGCGGACAACCGCTACGAAACCATGCCCTACCGCCGTGTTGGACGCAGCGGACTCAAGCTCCCTGCGATCTCGCTGGGCCTTTGGCACAACTTCGGAGATGACAAGCGATTCGACGAGCAGCGGGCCATCCTGCGCCGCGCGTTCGATCTGGGGGTCAACCACTTTGACCTCGCCAACAACTACGGGCCACCGGACGGGTCTGCGGAGACCAACTTTGGGCGGCACCTCAAGGATGACTTCAAGCCGTACCGTGACGAGTTGGTCATCTCCACCAAAGCCGGTTACTACATGTGGCCTGGCCCCTACGGGGAATGGGGATCCCGCAAATACTTGATCTCCAGCCTGGACCAGTCGCTGGAGCGCATGGGCCTGGAGTACGTGGATATCTTCTACAGCCACCGTCCCGACCCCGAGACGCCACTGGAAGAAACCATGGGCGCGCTGGACTACGCAGTACGGTCCGGCAAGGCTCTTTACGCCGGTATCTCTTCCTACACCCCGGAGCAGACGCTCGAAGCCGCGCGGATTCTGAAGGAACTCGGGACACCGCTTCTGATTCACCAGCCCAGCTACTCCATGCTGAACCGGTGGACCGAGAACGGTTCGCCCAACCTCTACGAAGCGCTGGACCAGGTAGGTGCTGGTTCCATTGCGTTCTCGCCGTTGGCCCAGGGAATGCTCACCAACCGGTACCTCAACGGGGTGCCGGCTGATTCCCGCGCCGCCAAGGAACGGTTCCTGTCCGAGTCGGCACTAACAGAAGACAAGCTGGACCGTGTGCGGGGTCTGAACGCAATCGCCGAGGGGCGTGGGCAGAGCCTCGCCCAGATGGCCATTGCCTGGATCCTTCGCGATCAGCCCAAGGGTTCACCGGTCACCTCAGCGCTTGTTGGTGCTTCCAGCGTTGCCCAGCTTGAGGACACGCTCAGCGCCATCAACAACCTGGAGTTCACCACCGACGAGTTGACGGCCATTGACGAATTTGCCGTGGAGTCGGACATCAATCTGTGGGCGCAAAAGTAGCCATCAGGGACTGACATAAACAGCGGAAGCCGGTTGGGAACAAAACCGGCTTCCGCTGTGTTGGTTACAATGCAAGTGTGCGCCGAATGGCGCCGTGCCAATCAGCCGTGCCCTGGTCTCTGTCAGGGATGCGCCAGGCACCTGAGGTTATTTCTCAAAGGAGTTCCGTGTCTTCACATCCGATTCGTGTTGCCATTGTCGGCGTAGGCAACTGCGCCGCATCGCTGGTCCAAGGTGTTCAGTACTATCGCGACGCTGACCCCAAGGCCACGATCCCGGGTCTGATGCACGTCGAGTTCGGCCAGTACCACGTCAACGACGTTCAGTTCGTTGCTGCTTTCGACGTCGACAGCAAAAAGGTTGGGCTTGACCTCGCAGATGCCATTGGTGCCAGCGAAAACAACACCATCAAGATCGCCGATGTTCCCGCAACAGGCGTAACCGTCCAGCGCGGTCACACCCTTGACGGACTGGGCAAGTACTACCGCGAGACCATCGTCGAGGCTCCGGACGAAGCTGTGGACATTGTTGCCGCCCTTCGTGAAGCCAAAGCTGATGTCATGGTCTGCTACCTGCCCGTTGGCTCGGACCAGGCCGCCAAGTTCTACGCTCAGTGTGCAATCGACGCCGGTGTTGCCTTCGTCAACGCCTTGCCGGTCTTCATTGCCGGGACCAAGGAGTGGGCTGACAAGTTCACCGCAGCCGGTGTCCCGATTGTTGGTGACGACATCAAGAGCCAGATCGGTGCCACCATCACGCACCGCGTCATGGCCAAGTTGTTCGAAGACCGCGGCGTGACCCTGGACCGCACGTACCAGTTGAACGTTGGCGGCAACATGGACTTCAAGAACATGCTTGAGCGGGACCGCCTTGAGTCCAAGAAGATCTCCAAGACCCAGGCTGTTACCTCCAACGTAGAAGCCGAGCTTCACGCCGACGACGTGCACATTGGCCCGTCCGACTACGTTGCATGGCTCGATGACCGCAAGTGGGCCTTCGTCCGCCTTGAAGGCCGCAACTTCGGTGACGCCCCCGTTTCCTTGGAATACAAGCTCGAAGTGTGGGACTCCCCGAACTCCGCTGGCGTGATCATCGACGCCATCCGCGCTGCAAAGATCGGCCTGGACCGCGGAATCGGCGGTCCGCTGCTCTCCGCTTCCAGCTACTTCATGAAGTCGCCGCCGGAGCAGTTCAACGACGACCTCGCCCGCGACAAGGTTGAGGCCTTCATCCGCGGCGACATCGAGCGCTAAACACCGCTTCGCCCAACGCGTCACACCAGACGCCCCCGTATCCACTGCGGGGGCGTTTGCCGTACCCCCGCACCCTTCTATCAGGTCCCTCAGGTTTGCGCCCGACCCTCTATCACTTTCCTAAAAAGAGTGAGAGGGGATCGGCCTGGAGGGGCGGGGATGTGAGAGAGGATCGGCCGGAAGGGGTGGGGATGTGAGGGATGGCTAGAAGAGCCCGGTGGGGTTGCCGTCGGCGTCCACGTCCATCCGCATGGCTGCCGGTTCCTTGGGAAGTCCGGGCATGGTCATCACGGCTCCAGTGAGTGCGACGATGAATCCTGCGCCGGTCTTGGGAATCAGATCGCGGACGTGCACCCGGAATCCCTTGGGCGCGCCGAGCCGGGTTGCGTCATCGGTGAAGGAGTACTGCGTTTTGGCCATGCAGACCGGAAGCTCTGTCCAGCCATTCTTTTCAATCTCGGCAAGCCGCTTTAGGGCCGGGACCGAGAAGTCCACGCCGTCAGCCCCGTAAATCTCTTGCACAATGGTCCGGATTTTGTCCTCGACACTGAGCTCCAGCGGATAGAGATGGTGGAAGTCGACGGGTGCGTCCAGCGCGGCCGCCACCTTGCCGGCGAGCTCGTCACCGCCGTCGCCTCCGCCGCCCCGGCCCCACACGTCCGCAACCGCCGCCTGCACGCCTTCGGCAGCACACCAGGCGAGCAGCCACTCAAGCTCCTCAGGACTATCGGTCCCGAATTTGTTAATGGACACAATGGGCGAAATGCCGAACTTAGCCACGTTGTTGACGTGCCTTTTCAAGTTCTCGACGCCGGCCGCTACAGCCTCGACGTTAGGCTCGCTTAGCTGTTCTTTGGCAACCCCGCCCTGCATCTTGAGGGCGCGGATGGTGGCCACAACCACGACGGCGGTTGGTGCCACATCGCCGATGCGCGCCTTGATGTCCATGTACTTCTCTGCGCCGAGGTCCGCGCCGAAGCCAGCCTCCGTCACCACGACGTCCGCCAGCTGCATGGCAGTGCGGGTAGCGATTAATGAGTTGCACCCGTGGGCGATGTTCGCGAACGGCCCGCCGTGAACCAGCGCGGGAGTTCCGGCGATGGTCTGGACAAGGTTGGGTTTGATGGCGTCCTTCAGCAGCATTGCAAGAGCACCTTCAACACCGAGGTCAGAGACCGTGACCGGCGTGCGATCGTAGGTGTACCCGAAGGTGATGCGTCCCAGCCGGTCCCGAAGATCGTCCAGATCCGAGGCGAGACAGAAGACCGCCATGATTTCCGAGGCTACGGTGATGTCGAAACCGTCCTGCCTGGGCACACCCTGCATGGGGCCGCCGAGTCCAATGACCACCTCCCGCAGCGCGCGGTCATTCATGTCCAACACACGCTTGAAGGTCATCCGGCGTGGATCGATGTTCAATTGGTTGCCCTGGAAAATGTGGTTGTCCACCAATGCCATAAGAGCGTTGTTCGCCGAGGTGATGGCATGGAAGTCACCCGTGAAATGCAGGTTGATGTCGTCCATGGGCAAAACCTGGGAGTAACCGCCCCCGGTGGCTCCGCCCTTCATTCCAAGGATTGGGCCAAGGGAGGGTTCGCGAAGTGCGATCATGACCTTGTGGCCCGCGCGGGCCAAGGAATCCGCGAGCCCCACAGTGGTGGTTGACTTGCCTTCACCGGCCGGAGTGGGGGACATGGCGGAGACCAGCACTACTTTGCCTGGCACCTTGCTACGGGGCGGCGCGAGCCTGCTCGTATTGATTTTGGCCTTGTAAGGCCCGTAGAGCTCAAGGGCATTCAGGGGGATGCCGGCCCGTTCGGCAATAGCTTCGATGGGAAGCATGGTGGCACGGCGGGCAATCTCAAGATCGCTGAGGACCTCGTTTTCAGACATCTTTGTCCTTTGGCTCTGCCCGGAGCGGGGATGCTGCTGCCGGGGTTCTAACGCTGTGCGGCACAATCTATCAGCCGTGGCGCGGATACCGGCGAAGACTCAGCGCCGGGGGAGCAACAGGCCGCCCACAGCCTCACGGTAGCTTTCCAACGTGATGGCGGCGGTGCGTTGCCATCCGAAGGATTCGGCGTGGGTGGCAGCCAGGCGCCCCATGTCTTCCCGGGTTTGGACGTCGTCATAAAGATCCTCCAAGGCATCTGCCCAGTCGGAGGGATCATGCCCGTCCACCAGCATTCCCGTTCGGCCGTCGGAGATAGCCCGGGACAGGCCTCCCACGTTGGTGGCAACCACCGGCGTGCCGCACGCCTGTGCTTCCAACGCCACCAAGCCAAAGGACTCACTGAAGGAGGGCATCACCACCACGTCCGCTGAGCGGAACCAACTGGCCAGCTCCGGTGCCACAACAGGTGGACGGTGAGTGACGACGTCGGCCAGTCCAGAATCCTCGATGATGTGCTGGAGATTGAAGTCCTTGGCCCCGCTGAGGGATCCCAGTATGGTCATCTCCAGGTCAATGTCCGGCCGGCGTTTGCGCAGAATTCCGGCGGCCTTGACGAACACTTGGGGCCCTTTAAGCCGTTGGATCCTACCGGCGAAGAGGATGTGGAAGCTGTCCGGCCGGACGCCGCGCAAGGACCGGGACTTCCGCCTGAATGCGGGTGTGAAAACCTTGAGGTCCACCCCGGGCGGAGCAACATCGATCCTGTCCAGGTCCGCCCCGTAGTGGGAAACCAGTTCTTCTGCCTCGGCAGGAGTGTTGGCTATCAGCCGTGAAGCGCCCCCTACAATCCGTTGTTCGCCGTCCTCCCGGCGACGGGGCTCGGGCCGTTCACCGGATTCCAGAACGAGGTTCTTGACCTTGGCCATGGTGTGCATGGTGTGGATGAGCGGAACGCCCCAAAGTTCTGACAACTCAAGTCCCGCAACGCCGGAAACCCAGTAATGCGAATGGATGGCGTCATAGCGGCCCTGGAGCTGCTGCTCGCGGATTTTGTCTATCTCCTCCACCATGTGGTGCAGGAGTGCGGGCAATTCTTCCTTGGGAAGTTTGCGGCGTGGCCCGGCCATGACATTGTGCACACAAACGCCGGGCCCGGGATGCTCGACGGCGGGCTGGCCGGCTTTGGTGGATCGTGTGAAGATTTCCACCTCCACCCCGGATTCAGCAAGCGCCATGGCCAGGGCCCGGACGTAGACGTTCATTCCACCGGCATCCCCTGCGCCGGGCTGTTCCATAGGGGAGGTGTGCAACGACAGAAACGCCACACGACGGATCAATGGCACAGGGTCCTCCTCACGATCACAGCACAAGACATGCCTACTCTGCAGAAAACACTACTCCTGACCTCTACTCCCAAGCCGGGCAACCTCCGCTATGTGGACAAGGCTGCTAGCGTGGCCGCTGTGAGCCAAGAACAATCCTTTGACATCCGTGAAGCAACGCCTGAGGACTGGCCCGGTATCTGGTCCATCCTTGAACCGGTGATCCGTGAGGGCGAGACCTTCACGTGGGACCGTGACACCAGCGAAGAAGCAGCCAAAGCTAAGTGGATGAAGGATGCTCCAGGCCAGACCTTCGTAGCGGTCCGCCAGGACACAGGCCAGATCCTGGGGACGGGGGAGTTCCATGCCAACCAGGCCGGAGGTGGAAGCCACGTTGCCAACGCCGGCTACATGGTGGGCGCAAACCACTCCGGCCAAGGGATTGCCCGGGCGTTATGTGCCTACTCCCTCAGTGCGGCCAAGGCGGCAGGGTTCCGCTCCATGCAGTACAACGCCGTGGTGGAAAGCAACGTGCGCGCAGTGTGGTTATGGCAGTCCATGGGGTTCAAGATTCTGGCTACCGTTCCTGAGGCTTTCAACCATCCGGAGATCGGCTACGTGGGCTTGCACGTGATGTACAGGAAGCTTTAGGACCACAGCTGGGTTAATTCCGGGAACGCATCCTCGTAGCCCGCCATCAACTGCCGCCCCAGCGCGGGCGAACCCACCAACGGGTGCGCCGCGAACGCTTGGACAGCGGCTTCGCGCTCGCCGGACAATACTGCGCGGATCGTCAGCCGCTCAACCTCTTTGATGTGCTGCATCAGTGTGAGGAACTGCCCGGCCGGCCGTTCCTGCGCAAGCGGCAACGCGCCGTCGGGCGTTACCTCACAGGGAACCTCGACGACGGCGTCCGCCGGCAGGCCGGGCACCGCCACCTCGGCTGTGGTCCCGGCAAGGGACACGGGGGAGTTGGGCACGTTGAGGATCAGTTGAGCGGCACCGCCACCGGACAGCGCTCGCATAACAGAAAGGGCCACGCGTTCGTAGCCGCCTCCTGCTAGATCAGCCTCGTCCCGCTGCTCCCCGTGAGTCCGGGCCTCCGCCAGATACCCTTCCTCCCGGGAGCGCCGGGCGTCATCCCACAACCGATACGGATGAGGGTTCTGCAGAAGAGATGGATAGAGCGACTGTTGCTGGCCGTGGATGGAAGCGCCGCGGGTTTGCTGTTGCTGTGCGATTGCCTCCGTGGCCTGCGGTGTTTGGTAGTAGTAATAGAGGTACTCGTTGGGCAGGCAGCCAAGGTGCAGCAGGGTGTGCTGTCCGAACAAACGGCCTTCCTCCATGGTTTCAAGAGCACCATGATCTGACAGCAGCGCCGGTAGGAGGTCCCGGCCACCAGGTGCCAGGCGGTAAAGCCAACCCAGGTGGTTCAACCCGTAGTAGCCCACGCCGTCGAGCTTTCCTTCTTGAAGAGGCTCTCCGGCGGCTCGGGCTGCACGCTGCACCAAGCCCCCGGCGGAATCGCAAATGCCGATCACGCGGTGACCAAGGACCGGTACCAAGGCTTCGGTGACCATGCCGGCCGGATTGGTGAAGTTGATCAGCCACGCTTGGGGACAATGCCGCTTCATGGCCTCGGCCAGTTCAAGCATCCGGGGGATGGATCGGAGCGCATAGGAAATACCCCCTGCACCGGTGGTCTCCTGGCCCAATAAACCCAGGGTCAGGGGAATCTTCTCGTCCGCGATCCTCCCCGCGGTGCCGCCGGGACGTATGGCAGCGAACACCATGTCCGTCCCATTGAGCGCCTCTTCAAGGCGGGTGGAAACCACCACGGCGGGCCCGGAACCGCCGCCGTTAGGCATGTCGCGGAGCACCGCCTCAATGGCTGAGAGCCGTGATGCATCGACGTCAAAGAGAACCAGCTCGTCCGCCAGGCCCGCGAAAGGGCCCTCGCACAAAGCCCTGTACACAAGGGGAACCCGGAATCCGCCGCCGCCGGCGATCATGAGGCGCATGCTCCGAGTCTATGCAGGCCAGCAGCACTATGCAGCTAAGTAGGTGCAGCGTAGTCTGCCGTGCATGGACGCTATGCCCCAGCGACGATTCGATCCCCTCTCTGCCGTGCGGTCGGACGGAAACCAGCAGTGTGATCTCCTCCTGACCGGAACGGTTTTCCAGGACATCATCTTCACCGGGCTACCGCACGCCCCCGAACCCGGCACGGAGGTGTGGAGCGAAGGCATGGGCAGTTGCCCCGGCGGTGTAGCCAACCAGGCCATTGCCGCCGCACGGCTGGGCCTGCGGACCAACCTCGCGGCCACGTTTGGCGATGACGGCTACGGTGACTACAACTGGCAGATCCTGGAGAGCCAGGAACACGTAGACCTCTCCTTGTCGCAGAGGGTTCCGGGCTGGCATTCGCCCGTGACCGTATCCATGTGCGTGAACCAGGACCGGTCCATGGTCACCCACGGCCATCCCGCCCCGATCAGCTCATCGGAATTAATCGGGAAGCCGCCCAGGGCCCTCGCCGCAGTCGCAGATTTGGGTGAGGAGCTGGAACCGTGGATGCTCGCCGCGAAGGATGCCGGTACCAAACTATTCGGAGTGGTGGGCTGGGACCCCACAGGCCAATGGTCCGAGCGCCGTTTGGATCAACTCGCCAACTTCCACGCCTTCCTGCCCAACGCACCTGAAGCCATGGCCTTCACCGGAAAAGCGGATCCTTGGGCAGCACTGTACTCGTTGGCCGATCGTGTTCCGGTAGCCGTGGTGACCCTTGGTCCCCAAGGCGCGGTGGCAGTGGACTCGGAAACGGGGGAAGAGGAGTGGGTGCCTTCTTTGCCTGTGTCCGCCGCCGACCCCACCGGTGCCGGTGACTGTTTCGGCGCCGCCTTCATTGTGGGGTGCCTGGCAGGGTGGAGGCTGGGGGACAGGCTCCGGTTCGCGAATCTGTGCGCTTCCCTGGCTGTGCAGGAAGTAGGTGGCTCGCTGGCTGCGCCGGGGTGGGGGGACATCGCTGACTGGTGGCAGCGGGCCAACGCGCGGAAGGAACGTCAGTCCAGCCAGTGGCTGCGGCGCTTCGCTTTTCTGGAACCGATCGTGAAGGACATCCCGGCCGAAGCCCAACGGCGCGCCCGCGCCACCATTGCGCATCTTTCCGACGCACAGTAGGTGCGCAGTAGCCGCCACCGCACAGCTATGCCGACGACGCCGGCACGTCTGCCCCACCCCCGCGCAGTTAACCTCAGTTCACTGACAGCACTAGAATCTCTAGGGTGACTTACGAAGCAGCTGCAGATATCGGGATCGGGTCAAAGGCCTCCATAGCAAAGTCAGCGGTCCTGGAACGCTCGGCAGTGATAGACCTCGAGGCAGTGCGGCATAACGTTCGTCAGTTCGTCGGCATAGCCTCCCCGGCCGCAGTAATGGCAGTGGTAAAGGCGGACGCCTACGGGCACGGTGCGGTTCAGGTGGCCCGGGCAGCGCTCGACGCCGGGGCGGCCTGGTTGGGAGTCGCCCACATTTCCGAGGCGCTCGCCTTACGCGCCGCCGGAGTGGATGCCCCGCTTCTCGCCTGGCTGCACACCCGTGAAAGCAACTTCCAAGCAGCGGTAGCCGCTGGCATCGACGTCGGAATTTCCGGCTGGGAGCTCGAGGCCGTAGTGGCAGCAGCCCGGGAACAAGAGCGGCCCGCCCGTGTGCACCTGAAGGTGGACACTGGACTGGGACGGAACGGCTGCACCATTGCGGACTGGGACCAGCTCCTGGGCCAAGCCATGGATTATCAGGACCAAGGGCTCCTGAGGGTGGTGGGCATCTTCTCGCACCTGGCCGTTGCCGATGAGCCGCAGCGCCCCGAAACCGATGACCAACTGGCCCTGTTCCGGGAAGCGATCGCCATGGCTGAGGACGCAGGTGTGGACACCGAGGTCAGGCACATTGCCAACACCCCGGCGGCATTGTCCCGCCCCGATTCCCACTTCGACCTCGTCCGCGTGGGCCTGGGCGTTTATGGACTCTCACCCTTTGAAGGGGCCACCTCTGCCGAGCTTGGCCTCCGTCCGGCCATGACCGTCCGGACGCTGCTCTCCAACTGCAAGAAAGTACCCGAAGGCCAGGGTGTCTCCTACGGACTCAATTACAGGACCAGCGAGGAAAGCACGCTGGGCCTAGTGCCCCTAGGCTACGCGGACGGCGTACCAAGGGTGGCCACGGGCGGTCCCGTCCAGATCAATGGCACCACGTATCCGGTAGTGGGCAGAATTGCCATGGACCAGATGGTGATCGATCTTGGCCCCCTCACCCCGGAAGCCGCGGCCGGCCTTAGGGGCTCCGAAGCGGTGATGTTCGGCAACGGTGCCGACGGCGGACCCACGGCAGATGATTGGGCAGCCGCGGCCGGAACCAACAATTATGAAATCGTGACGCGCATCAGCCCCCGCGTCCCGCGCAGTTACGTCAATGAGCTGCCAGCCGTGCCCGAAACGTCCGCCGCCCTCGCCAGCAAAGCGGAAAGGGAAGCGCTGTGAGTGCTGCCCACTGGGAGCGAACGCTCACGGTCACGACTGCGGAGCAGACGCACGCGCTCGCAGCGGCTCTTGGTGGGGTGCTTGAGGCAGGGGATCTCCTGGTCCTCACTGGTGAACTGGGTGCGGGCAAGACCACGTTCACCCAGGGCCTGGGAGAAGGACTTGGGGTTCGCGCCGGCATCATCTCGCCCACGTTCGTGCTGGTACGGATCCACCCCAATCTGGCAGATGGCCCAAGGCCCGGCGGTCCGGACCTTGTCCATGTTGACGCGTACCGGCTGGACTCCGCGGCGGAGATCGACGACATCGATCTTGAGAACACCATGGACACCGCGGTCACCGTGGTGGAGTGGGGCCGGGACCGGGTGGAGCACCTCTCGGACAGCCGTTTGGAGGTGGACCTGCACAGGGCGGTTGGTGGGGAAAGCCCGGCGAACAGCGCTGAAGGGGTGGTCCTTGATTTCGATACAGACGAGGACGACGAACCCCGCACCATCGTTTTCCGCGGGTTCGGTCCCCGCTGGGTGGATCCGCCACAAATCCTTAAAACTACTTCACGTGTGGAAGGTCATTGATGCTGATCCTGGCCATTGATACATCGGCGGTTGCCAGTGCGGCGCTGATTTCGGACGACGCCATGGAAGGCGTGGTGGACTCCTTCGCCACGGAGGACACCCGCAGCCACGCCGAAGTCCTGGCCCCGGGTATTGAGAAGCTCCTGGCCGGTGCCGGCATCACAGGTTCTGACATTGATGCGATCGTCACGGGTGTAGGACCTGGTCCCTTCACGGGACTCCGCTCCGGCATTGCCACTGCCCGTACCCTCGCGTTCGTGTGGAACAAGCCCTTATATGGGCTGATGAGCCTTGACGCCATTGCCTTGGAAGTTGCGGAATCAACGGCGGCCACCGGTGAGTTCCTTGTTGCAACCGATGCCCGGCGCAAGGAGGTTTACTGGGCCCGGTACACCCTGGCAAACGGCCAGCTTCCTGAGTTGATGGAGGGCCCTCATGTTGGTTTCGCCTCCGAACTTCCGGACCTGCCGGTATTCGGAGCGGGCGCAGGCCTGTACACCGATGTCCTTACCGCGAATGAAGACTTCGCCCAAACCCAGCCGGATGCTGCCTCGCTGGGGCAGTTCGCTCTCGCCAAACTCACGGCGGGCCAGTCTCTGCTGGACTCAACACCGCTGTACCTCCGCGAATCCGACGCCCAGGTCCCCGGACCCCGAAAACGTGCGCTGTGATGGGAAAAACGCTGTGAAACTTTCACCGAAGCTTGAGCTCGCCGACGTTTCGCTGCGTGACATGACTGAGGCCGATATCCCGGCGGTGGAATTGTTGGAGCGCCGATTGTTCCCGGTGGACGCTTGGCCGTTGCAGATGTTCTTCGACGAGCTGGCCCAGCCCGAGACCCGCCGCTACGTGGTGGCTGAGGTTGCCGGGGAGATCGTGGCGTACGCAGGGCTGATGTGCATCGAGCCGATCGCGGATGTCCAGACGATCGCCGTCGTGCCTGAATTCGAAGGGAAGGGAATTGGCTCCGCTGTCCTGACCGAATTGATCGAAGAAGCACGGCGCCGCCACGCGGCGGACGTCCTGCTGGAGGTCCGGGCGGATAACCCCCGTGCCCAGCAGCTGTATTTACGGTTCGGTTTCGAGCAGATTCATGTCCGTCCGCGCTATTACCGGGACGGCACGGACGCCCTGATCATGCGGCTTGAACTGAACAAATCGCAGTCCAACGAAGGAGCCACGGCGTGACCATGCAGCATCAGGAAATATCAAAGCAGCCCCTGGTGCTGGGCATCGAGTCCTCCTGCGACGAAACGGGTGTGGGGATCGTGCGCGGCACCACGCTGTTGACCAACACTGTGTCCTCGTCCATGGATGAGCATGTTCGCTTTGGCGGTGTGATCCCGGAGATCGCATCGCGGGCGCACCTGGACGCCTTTGTGCCCACCCTGCAGGAGTCACTGCACGAGGCAGGCGTGACGTTGGAGGAGATCGACGCCATTGCCGTAACGTCCGGCCCTGGCCTGGCCGGTGCGCTCATGGTAGGTGTGTGTGCTGCCAAGGCGCTGGCTGTTGCCACGGGCAAACCGCTGTACGCCATTAATCATCTGGTGGCCCACGTTGGAGTGGGGCTGCTGGATGGAAAGCCCACCACGGATGGAAAGCTCACCACGGATGGAAAGCCCACCACGGATGGAAAGCACGACGCCGCTGCTGCCGCCGGCTTGGGTGCCGGCAGCTTGCCGGAGAACCTCGGGGCCTTGCTGGTTTCCGGCGGGCACACGGAGATCCTGCGCATTCGAAGCATCACGGACGACGTCGAACTCCTTGGCTCAACCATTGACGACGCCGCTGGCGAGGCCTACGACAAAGTGGCGCGCATTCTTGGCCTTGGGTACCCCGGTGGGCCGGCCATCGATAAATTGGCGCGCCAGGGCAATCCCAAGTCCATTCGTTTCCCCCGCGGCCTGACCCAACCCAAGTACATGGGCACTGCGGAGGACAAAGGCCCGCACCGCTATGACTGGTCCTTCAGCGGACTCAAGACTGCCGTGGCCCGGTGCGTTGAGCAGTTCGAGGCACGCGGTGAGGAAGTCCCCGTGGCGGATATTGCTGCAGCGTTCCAGGAAGCCGTGGTTGATGTGATCAGCTCCAAGGCCGTGCTGGCGTGCAAGGAGCATGGGATCACCGATGTCCTGCTGGGCGGCGGTGTGGCCGCGAATTCCCGGCTGCGGGAGTTGACCGGGCAGCGTTGTACCTCGGCTGGTATCAGGCTGCATGTCCCGCCGCTGGACCTCTGCACGGACAATGGGGCCATGGTGGCTGCGCTTGGAGCCCAGTTGATCATGGCCGGTGTGGCCCCCAGCGGTGTGGCCTTCGCTCCGGATTCCTCCATGCCGGTGACTACGGTGTCAGTGCCCGCCTAGAAAGTGCGCCCCAACAAAGCAACGCGGGGTCACTTATGGCCCGTCCCAGGGGGATTTATAGGCCATAAGTGACCCCGCGTTGCTTTAAACAAAGAATCAGGCGTCCGGTCCCTTGCGCATTTGCTGGACGAGGTCCATGACCACTGCCTGCAGGTCTCCGTTGTGTTCTGCGGCGACGCGGCGCTGGCGCTGGTAGCTCGCTCCGCGCTCAATGATCTTCAGGACGTCTGAGAGTTCTTCGGAGCAACCGAGCTTGGCTGCCACAGGTTCCAAACGCGCCACAGTCTCGGCGAGGTGCTCGGTGACCAGTTGTTCGTTGCCGGCGGCGTCGAGGATAATGATGGCCTCCATGCCGTAGCGTGCGGCACGCCATTTATTCTCCTGCACATGCCATGGCGGCATGGTGGGAATGCTGCCGCCGGCGTCCAGGATGGTGGAGAACTCGTCTACCAGGCACTGGGTCAGCGCCGCAATGGCACCAACTTCTTCGAGGGTGGCCAAGCCGTCGCATATGCGCATTTCAATGGTGCCCAGGTTGGATACCGGGCGGATGTCCCACCGGATTTCCGAGGTCGAATCAATAACACCGGTGGTGAACATGTCCTGGACATAGGACTCGTACGCTTCCCAGGACTCGAACTGGAAGGGCAGCCCAGCGGTAGGCAGTTGCTGGAACATCAGCGCACGCTGGGAGGCGTAGCCGGTTTCTTCGCCTGCCCAGTAGGGGCTGGAGGCGGACAGTGCCTGGAAATGCGGGAAGTAGTTGACCAAGCCGTCCAGGATGGGGAGGACTTTGTCCCGGCGATCGATGCCCACGTGGACGTGAACGCCGTAGATGACCATTTGGCGCCCCCACCATTGGGTCCGCTCAATGAGCTTGGCGTAGCGCTCCTTGTCCGTGACCGGCTGGAGCAGGGGAGGGCTGAAGGGGTGGCTCCCTGCGCAGAACACTTCCACTCCCATGGGATCGGTGACTTCGCGCACGGCTGCCAGGGAGCGGCTGAGGTCTTCCTTGGCATCTTTGACTGTCTCGCAGATCCCTGTGACCAGTTCCACGGTGTTCAGGAGCAGTTCGCGCTTGATATGGGGGTGTTCGTCGTCTTCGTTGAGATCGGGGTGGTTCGCGGCGACGCCCTTCAGGACATCATTGGCCACTGAAACCAGTTCTCCGGTGCGTGCATTGACGAGCGCCAACTCCCATTCCACACCCAGTGTCGATTGCCTGGATGGCGCAAAATCAATCTGCACGTAGTCCCCTCGTTTTTTGTCTCAGCCGGACACGGTTCCCCGCTGCGGGGCCGCCAGCGGTCGGGTCAAGTCTAATGCAGCCGGAACGCAGCTTCCTGCTGTGAACGTTGGGATGACAGCATCAGTTTGCTATTGAGAATGCTTCTCAATAGAATGTTGGCATGCATCTCACAGTCCTCAGTTCCCTGGACAGCCAATGCCGCGAGTCAGCTGCGGCAAGGCTCGGGCAAACCCATGCAAACTCCGTGGTGGTCCTTCACGATCTCCTGGACGGTTCCTTGGTGTTGCGGCGCGTCTATAAGGACGGCCAGTTGTTCGAGCGCGAAACCACCGTGTTGGAGCACGGCTGCCTGAGCTGCACCGTCAGGTTGGATGTAGTGCCCACGGCGGAACGCCTTGCCTCATGCGGCTTCGCCCACGTGGTCCTGGGCCTCCCTCCAGGCGTTGCTGCGGAGATGGCCGTCACTGAACTTCGTCGTGGCCTGAGCAGCCCCGCGGTGATCGACAACGCAGTGCTTGCCCTGGACCCCCTGGACCTGGATGACCATATTTGGGACCGCCACACACTGTTCGAGTCCGGATTTACGTCCATGCCCACCGATGAACGGACCAGCGGGGAATTTCTGATAGGGGAATGTGGGCAGGTGGATACCGTGATGGTCCACCCCGGGTTGGGCGCCGTCCTGACAGGGGAGCCGTGCGAAGACTCGGCGCAGTGGCGACTAGGTGTGGAGCTGCTTGAACAGTTGGCGTCCCATGCCGCAATTGTTGGTGCCGGTGAAGAATACCAGCCGGGATGCTACGACGCCGCAGAAGCCGCGGCACGCAACCGGCCCGGCGTCGTGCGTGTACCCGTCAGCGACGGGGGTGGCTCCTACCGGACGGTGCTCCATAAGGCAGGCCGGCCGTTGCATCCCGGGCGCTTCCGTGAAGCACTTCCTCACCTTGCCGCTGGAACTCATTGGCTGCGTGGGCGCCTTTGGATGGCGTCTGCGCCTGAAACCAGGATCGCCGTCCAAGGAATCGGGCCGCGGGTGTGGCTTGAAAGCACAGGAAAGTGGTTAGCCGACTCGGCCGGATCAGTGCCCGGAAGTGCGCATCCGGGCAGGGTGGGCACAGGCGGCGCGGACGTAGACTCCGTCCTCGACTGGCACCCGAGCCACGGTGACCGGGGAACAGTACTGGCCATCACCGGACGGTCCGAGGATATTGAACCGCAGGAAATTGCGGAACTGCTGGACCGTTGCCAAGTGACCGATGCGGAGATGAAGCAGAATCCCAACCACTGGGACGATCCCCTTCAGCTAAGCGACGCCCTCTAAAACCAAAGACCAACCGCCCAAACACCCCAACAAAAAGGAGAAAAACCATGAAGGTCAGGAATTCGCTGCGTGCCCTCAAGAAGATCCCCGGCGCCCAGATTGTGCGTCGGCGCGGACGCACGTTCGTCATCAACAAGAACAACCCGCGGATGAAGGCGCGGCAGGGCTAGGTTCTCATCAGTCCAACCGGCACCACCGAGGGGGCGTTGTTTAATGGGGGAATGCCAATCCTGAACAAAGACATGTCCCTATGCATTTCGCTTGCGGCCCGGCCCAGCAACATCGGGACCAGGTTCCACAATTATTTGTACGATCTGCTCGGCCTGAACTTTGTCTACAAGGCATTCGCTCCTGCAGACATCGCCTTGGCAGTGGCGGGCATCCGCGGACTCCCCATTAGGGGAGCCGCGGTGTCCATGCCGTACAAGGAAGTAGTCATCCCACTGGTTGACGTGATGGATCCGTCGGCTCAAGCCATTGATTCAGTGAACACCATCGTGAACGACCATGGCGTCCTCACTGCTTACAACACCGACTACATTGCCATTGCCCGGCTCCTGAAGGACCACCAGGTTCCCAGCAGCCACACCGTGCTGCTCCGTGGTGCGGGCGGCATGGCCAAAGCTGTTGCCGCGGCCCTGCGGGACGCCGGGTTCACCGCCGTCACCATTGTGGCCCGTAATGAGGACACCGGCCGGTCCCTGGCAGACCTTTACGGCTTCGCATGGCAAAACGACGTCAACGGATCAACAGCCGATCTCATCATCAACGTCACGCCACTGGGAATGGCAGGCGCGGATGAAACCGCCCAGTCCTTCGATGACGGTACGATCGCCGCGGCCCAAGTGGTGTTCGACGTCGTAGCGTTGCCGTCCGAGACGCCGCTCATCAGTGCTGCCCGCACAGCGGAAAAGAAGGTCATCACCGGCGCTGAGGTCATCGCCATTCAAGCCGAAGAACAGTTTGTCCTGTACACCGGCGTGCGTCCCAGCCCGGAACAGGTCCGCGAAGCCTCGGAGTTTTCCCGCCGCTAGCACTGAGGGTGCTAAGCCGTAACCGGCTCCACCACAATAGCCACTCTTTCCTCGCCGATCCTGGTGAGGACCAGGGTGGCTGTTTTCGCATCCATGCCTTTGGCGGGTTTGGCTGGGAGCAGTTGCTTCCGCAGCTCCTCCGGAGTCACCGCTGTGCCGCGCTTCTTGATATCCAACACTGTGATGCCGTTACCGCGCACCCATGCCTTGAGGGCCTTGACGTTGTATGGCATCACTTCAAGCACCTTGTAGGCGCGGGCGAACGGAGTGTCGTGCAGTTCCGGCGCGCAGATGTAGGCGATGTGCTCGTCCACGAGGTGCCCACCCAGCCGTTCAGCGACGTCGGCCACCAAGCCCGCGCGGATCACCGCACCATCGGGTTCATAAAGGAAACCCTCCACAGGCCCGACGGCGGCCACCGGACCGGCGTCGAAATCCTCGCCGCTGGTGATTTCAGCGGCGCCCTGGTTGCCAATCACCAGCGCAGCACGGCGCACGCCGGGGCGGGAGACGGCGTTGAACCAGAGGGTGACTTCGGTGACGTCCCCGCCCACCGAAACCCACTGCGCCTCGCACCCTGACGGCACGGAATCGTGGGGAATGCCGGGGCCCATTTTGACGCCGATCGCGCGGCCGGTAACGGCCAGGCGTTCCACGAAGGACAGCGGGGGAGAAAAGGCTTCAGGGTCCCAAATCCGCTTGGTTCCGGACGTGGACGTGGTTCGGCGGGCAGGATCCAGCCACACGCCGTCGATCCCGTCCAATTCCACGGTTGTAGCATCCGAGTGCACCACCGTGGCATGCGGGAACGGCATGAGGTTGATGGTGGCGCAAGCGGCAGTAGTTTCGTCCATCTCGACCGCAGTGACAGTAATGTCCATCGATGCCATCGCCATGGAATCGGCACCAAGGCCGCAGCCGAGGTCGGCAACATGGGAGATCCGGGCCTTCGCGAAACGTTCGGCGTGCCTTGCTGCGACGTTCAAGCGCGTGGCCTGCTCCAAGCCGGCCTGCGTGAACAGCATCTGACGGGCAAACTCACCGAACTTCGCCTCTGCGCGGGTCCGCAGCCGGGACTGGGTGAGGACGGCGGCCACGAGCTCGGGGGAGTGCCCCGCCTTCCGAAGGTCCGCATTGACGCTGAACGAGTCTGCCTCCCGGTATGGTCCCAGTGAGGCAAGAAGTTCCCATCCTTCAGTAGTCAGCAAGGGGGCGATCTGTTCCTGCGGTGCGTGAGACATGGGATCAAGCCTAACGGCGCGACGGTTGACAGTGTGACGGACGAATCAGCCGGATAGGGTTGTTTTCATGGAAGACAACGCAGCACCGCACACCTCCACCCTGACCAAGTTCGCGCGGCCCGCCTTAATAGCGGGTGTGGTGGTCGCGGTGGTCTGCATCGGCCTGCTGATCATTATCTTCGCTTTGGATTCCTTCAACGCCGCCACCTATACCGTGGCCGGAAAGAGCGTCAATGACGCCACGGACGAGGCACGGGACATCCGCGAGCTGTACAGCGGCGCCCGGACCGGTGGAATCGTCACGCTGGTGATCGCCGGCGTCGTATCCGTTGCTGCCGCCGTGGTGCTGTACCTGAACCGCGGGAACGGCCCTCTGGATGAGGATGACGACGGCGAGGACTACGACCTTGAGGACCTCACGGGCAAGTAATCGGCGTTCACTCGTGACGAAATGCTGGCACTCACCTTGACCGAGTGCTAACGCTTACATAGAGTCTTGTTAGCACTCTCCCCCGGAGGGTGCTAATCACGCCAAGCGTATTCCGGCACCGCGACGACGGATGTACGCTCCGGCACCCTAGTTCTTAGTCCATGAATCAGCTCATGAAAAGGAGAGTCCGAGTGTCGGTCTCGATTAAGCCTCTTGAGGATCGTATTGTTGTTCGCCCGCTCGAAGCAGAGCAGACCACGGCTTCCGGCCTGGTCATTCCGGACTCCGCACAGGAGAAGCCGCAGGAAGGCGAAGTTGTTGCAATCGGCCCCGGCCGCTTCGATGACAACGGCAACCGCGTACCGGTTGACGTAGCTGTTGGCGACGTCGTCATCTACTCCAAGTACGGTGGAACCGAAGTCAAGACCGGCGGCAACGAGTACCTCGTTCTGTCCGCCCGCGACGTCCTTGCGATCGTCGTAAAGTAACTTCCCGGAGCCCCGCACCGCCGTCGCGTTGGAATCATTCCAGCCGTCAGCGGTGCGGGTTTTCTGTCTTGAAAGGACACAACCATGGCAAAGCAGCTTGCTTTTAACGATGCTGCCCGCCGGTCTCTTGAGGCCGGTATCGACAAGCTCGCCAACACTGTCAAGGTGACGCTTGGCCCGCGCGGCCGCAACGTCGTGCTGGACAAGAAGTGGGGCGCTCCCACGATCACCAACGACGGCGTGACAATCGCACGCGAAGTTGAGCTTGATGACCCCTACGAGAACCTTGGCGCACAGCTGGCCAAGGAAGTAGCCACCAAGACCAACGACGTCGCCGGCGACGGCACCACCACGGCTACCGTGCTTGCACAGGCCCTGGTCAAGGAAGGCCTGCGCAACGTTGCTGCCGGCGCCGCTCCGGGCGAAATCAAGCGCGGCATCGAGGTTTCCGTCGAAGCCGTCGCAGCACGCCTCCTGGAGAATGCACGCGAAGTCGAAGGCACCCAGGTTGCCAACGTCGCCGCCATCTCTGCGCAGAGCGACGAGGTTGGCGAACTGCTGGCCGAGGCATTCGGCAAGGTTGGCAAGGATGGTGTCATCACCATTGAAGAATCCTCCACCACCCAGACCGAACTGGTCCTCACCGAAGGCATGCAGTTCGACAAGGGCTACCTTTCCCCGTACTTCGTCACCGACGCAGAGCGCCAGGAAGCCGTCCTCGAAGACGCCCTCATCCTGATCAACCAGGGCAAGATCTCCTCGCTGCAGGACTTCCTGCCGCTGCTGGAGAAGGCCCTGCAGGCCAACAAGCCGCTCTTCATCATTGCTGAAGACATCGAAGGCGAAGCCCTGTCCACGCTGATCGTCAACCGCATCCGCGGCACGCTCAACGTTGTTGCCGTCAAGGCTCCGGGCTTCGGCGACCGCCGCAAGGCCATGCTCCAGGACATCGCCACGCTCACGGGCGCCCAGGTTGTTTCCCCGGACCTTGGCCTGAGCCTGGACACCGTTGGCCTTGAGGTACTCGGTACCGCTCGCCGCATCACGGTCACCAAGGACAACACCACCATTGTTGACGGTGCCGGTACGGCTGAGGACGTGGCAGACCGCGTTGCACAGCTGCGTGCCGAGCTCACCCGGACGGACTCCGACTGGGACAAGGAAAAGCTGCAGGAACGCCTGGCCAAGCTGGCTGGCGGCATCGGCGTGATCAAGGTTGGCGCAGCCACCGAGGTTGAGCTGAAGGAAAAGAAGCACCGTATTGAGGACGCAGTGTCCTCCACGCGTGCTGCCCTCGAAGAAGGCATCGTTTCCGGTGGCGGTTCCGCCCTCATCCACGCCCTCAAGGCACTGGACGAGTCCCCGGCCGTCAAGGCGCTGGAAGGTGACTCGGCAGCAGCCGTGGGCATCGTCCGCCGCGCCCTGGTCCAGCCGTTGCGCTGGATCGCACAGAACGCCGGTTTCGACGGCTTCGTGGTCACGGCAAAGGTTGCCGAGCTTGAAGCCAACCACGGCTTCAACGCCAAGTCCGGCGAGTACGAGGACCTGATCGCCGCTGGCGTGATCGACCCCGTCAAGGTCACCCGCTCTGCTCTCCGCAACGCCGCTTCGATCGCTGCCTTGGTTCTCACCACCGAGACCCTGGTTGCCGAGAAGCCGGCTGAAGAAGAAGACGCACACGCAGGCCACCAGCACTAACGGTCTGTTCCTACAGAAGCCCCGGTCATTGCGACCGGGGCTTCTGTTGTTTGGGGGCAGTTGAGGCCTGCCCGGCACAGCTATTGTGAGCGTACGACGGCGGCGGTAACCTGACGCTACCAAGGCGGCTTGGGTGCGCCGACGGTTCAGTTTCCTGTTGCAAGGTGAGCCATGACAGCTCCGGACACAGACTTGGATTTGGGACGTTCGGCTTTCCACGAGCGTCGCTGGCGTGCTGCGTTTGAGTGCCTCACCCGGGCAGACTCCGAGGGCGGGTTACCTCCGCAGGACATCGAGTTGGTGGCGTCGGTGGCGATGCTGCTTGGTTTGAATACCCAAAGCGTTGAGTTTCTGGCCAGAGCCCACGACGAATACCTCACCTTGGGCGATACGGATGGCGCGGCAAGATGCGCGGCTTGGTTGGTCATGTTCCTCATGGACATGGGTGAGCCCGCCCGCGGTAATGGGTGGCTGTCCCGGGCCAATCACTTGCTGGAGGGGATGCCCGGTCCGTGTGCAGCAGAGGGGTATCTGATGATCCCTGCTGCGCTGGGGATGTTGCGTAGCGGAGCCGCAGAGGCTGGACAGGCCTTGTTCGCCCGGGCCTTGGAACTGGGCAATACGTTCAATGACAGAGACCTCCAGGCCTTGGGGCGGCTGGGTGTAGGAACGTCCAACGTTTCTTTGGGCTGCGTGGAGGAAGGGCTGCAGCTTCTGGATGAAGTGATGGTTTCGGTCACCTCCGGCGAAGTTTCTCCTATCCCGGCCGGGATCGTCTATTGCGCAGTCCTGGGCAGCTGCCGACTATCCAACGATGTCAGCCGAGCTCACGAATGGACTGCGGCCTTGGAACGCTGGTGCGGTGACCGGCCGGACATGGTGATGTTCAGCGGACAATGCCAGGCCTACCGCGCCGAGCTACTGATACTCCACGGAGCGTGGGAGGAGGCATTGGTGGTGGCCCGGGCAGCTGAAGGCAGGGTGCGGAAGGGGGATCCGGATGCAACATTTGGATCCTGGTACCAGCAGGGTGAAGTGCTCCGCCTGCAGGGCTTCGTGGAGGAGGCCGCCAAAGCCTATGCCATTGCTGCGGGGACAGGTTTCGAGCCCGTCCCGGGCATAGCACTGCTGCAGTTGGCCGAGCACAAGAGAGCCCAGGCCCAGGCCACCATGCGCCGGGCGATTGCGAGTGCTGACCCACCCAATCGCCGTCGCTTATTGCCATCCGTGGTGGAGGTTGAACTGGCTGCTGGAGATGTGGCAGCGGCGCGACTGGCGTTGGATGAATTGTCCAGTCCACTCCAAGCGGGCGGGAGGCCACTGGAAATGGCAGTGGCAGCCCATGCGGCGGCACAAGTGTTGTTGGCTGAAGCCGAGCCGCAGGCTGCCCTCCGCGAGTCCAGAAGGGCTTGGAGAATTTGGTATAGCCTCGAGGCTCCTTATCAGGCCGCGCGGTGCAGGGTACTGGCCGGGCGTGCGTGTGCCTTGCTGGGCGACCCTGATTCAGCGGTGATGGAGTTCGAGGCTGCCCAAGCAGAGTTTGCGGATCTCGGTGCTACTCCTGCCGTGGCGGAGGTCTTGGAACTCACCGGCGAGAAGATCAAAGGAAGCTCCCCATTGACCGGGCGCGAAATGGAAGTGCTGCGGCTCGTGGCCGGCGGACAAGCCAACCGGACCATTGCCCGGGAGCTGTATCTGAGCGAGAAGACTGTTGCCCGGCATGTCAGCAACATTCTGTCCAAATTGGGCGTGCCGTCCCGGGCCGCTGCTACCGGCTACGCCTTCGAGCACGGGTTGATTCGCTGAGGCAATACGGCCGGTGACCGGACAATCTGCCGATGCGCAGAAATACCCATGCACAGCAGGGATGAGTGGCCGCTTTGACCGATGCCGGCCCCAGGACCGGGCTCCTAGCCTGAGAGGTATCAGTTCAGTGAGCTACAGCTAGCGGAAAAGGAGACGACGATGTCCATAAACCATGGTTCAGAGGTTGACACCATCATTGTGGGAGGTGGCCAGGCAGGCCTCGCGCTTGGCTACTGGATGGCAAAGCAGGGCAGGGGGTTCCTCATAGTGGACCAGCACCAAAGGCCGGGGGAGGCTTGGCGTCAGCGCTGGGACTCCTTGCGCCTCTTCACCCCGGCCAAGTATGACGGCCTGCCGGGCTCACCTTTTCCCGGCGACCCCCTTGCCTTCCCCACCAAAGATCAACTGGCTGATTACCTGGAGGACTACGTGGGCCGGTTTGATCTTCCCTACGTTCCCGGAGTAAAAGTGGACGGCATTAGCCCGGACGGCGAGGGCTTTGTCCTCCGTGGAGGGGGCCGTGAATGGAGAAGCAAGAATGTGGTGATTGCCACCGGAGGGCACCGCATCCCCAAGGTGCCCGCCTTCGCAGCCGAGCTGGATCCCGGCATTGTTCAATTGCACTCACAGGATTACAAAAACCCCGGTCAGTTGATGGAAGGCGCTGCGCTGGTGGTAGGGCTGGGAAACTCGGGGGCGGAAATTGCACTGGAACTTTCCCAGTCCCGTCCAACCTTTTTGGCCGGCAGGCCCAGCGCCGAGTTGCCACTGCGCCACGGCCGCACCGCTGCCCGCTGGGGCTTGCCTGTGGTTCGGTTCCTGGGCTTGCACGTCCTAAACCTCAATACGCCCATTGGACGAAAAGCCGCCCCGAAATTCAGGTCAATGGCGGCTCCGCTGATTCGCACCAAGAGCAAGGACTTAGCTGCCGCCGGTGTCCAGCTCAGTCCGCGGGTGGCCGGTGTACGCGATGGCTCACCAGTCCTGGAGGACGGGACCCTGGTGGAGGCAGCGAACGTCATCTGGTGCACCGGCTATCACGAGGACTATTCGTGGGTGAACCTGCCGGCCTTTGATCTGCAGGGTGAACCGCAGCAAACCAGGGGTGTGGCCAACAACGTCCCAGGGCTCTATTTCCTTGGCCAGGAGTTTTTGTATTCGGCAGCCTCGGCAACGCTTCCGGGAGTCTGCAGGGACGCCAGGTACCTCGCCGGACGAGTCGCGGCACGGAGCTCCAGTGGACTCGTCAACGTGTGATACCTCACGTTTTGGGCGGTAGTTATACAGCCCATAACGACGTGCGGGAGGAGTATCGGCACAGGTCACACACAGGTTGAGATGGCAGAATATATGGCTGGACCTGTGCTGATGGGGCTTCGAATGGCGGCCAGGAATACGCTCCCCCAGGGGTTGCGTGACTGAAAACGCGTAATATTGATGCTTTGTGCCACCAGCTTTGAGGAACTGCCTACCGTGACGACGCCAACGATTCCAGCCCCTGCCCACCGTGGTAGGAGGGCTTCGGGACCCGTTGCGAAATCCAAGTTCCGTCCCGAAATCCAAGGGCTGCGGTCCCTTGCAGTCCTCATGGTGGTCAGCTACCACATCTGGATCGGCAGGGTCTCCGGAGGTGTTGACGTCTTCCTCCTGATCTCGGCCTTCCTCATGACCCTCCAGTTCACCGGCAGATACAAACAGGGCCGCCCCATGGACCTTGTGCGGCACTGGCTGCACTTGTTCAGGCGGCTGCTGCCCGCCGTCGTCGTGGTCCTTGTGTCCACTCTGGCGGCAACGTTCATTTTCCTTCCGGCAACGCGTTGGGTTGAGATCGTCCAGCAAACCTGGGCCTCGCTGTTCTACTTTGAAAACAAGCTGCTGCAGGATCTGGCGGTTGACTATTACGCCACTGACCACAGCATGGCCAGCCCGGTGCAGCACTTCTGGTCGCTGTCCATCCAAGGCCAGGTATTTATTCTGTGGCCCATCATCTTCGCCACTGTGGCGCTGGTCTGCCGGCGCTTTGCCCTCCGCTACCGGGCCATGCTGATGTACGTCTTTGCCGTCATCTTCCTGGTCTCCTTCGTCTACTCCATCGTCTTCACTGCCAACAACCAGGCAGTGGCATACTTTGATACTTTTGCCCGGCTGTGGGAGTTTGCGCTGGGCACATTAGTGGCTTTGATCCTCCCGGCGCTGAACTTCTCCAAACCCGTCCGTGTCCTCATGGGCTGGGTTGGCGTGGCAGCCATGCTGACCTGCGGCATCCTGCTGCAGGTCCAGACTGCCTTCCCGGGATTCGTTGCCTTGTGGCCAACACTGGCAGCGGTGGCCGTAATCGCCGCCGGCCAGACCGGTAGCCGTTTTGGTGTGGACCGGATTCTCAGCTCCAAATTCCTGGTACGGCTCGGTGACAATTCCTACGCCCTCTACCTCTGGCACTGGCCCATCCTGGTGATTGCCTTGGCTTGGAGCGGCAAGGATCATGCAGGCTGGCTTTCCGGGACGGTCATTGTTGCGCTGTCCCTCGTTTTGGCGTTCCTGACCACCAAGTTCGTGGAGAAGCCGTTCCGGGAATGGAAGTGGCCCGAGGCAAAGCGGCGCCGTTCCGTGATTGCCATCGCTGCTTGCCTCGCTGTTGTCTCCGCACCTCTCGTGGCGTTCCAATATCGCTTGGATCTGGACGAGCGGGCAGCTCAGGCCCGCATGGTGGTCGATAACCCCGGAGCGATGGTCCTCTCGCCTGACTACGTCAATGAGGCAGCCCCGAACGCCCCCATCCAGCCCACAGTGGAAAGGGTTGGGCGCGACTGGGCCAGCCTCCCGGATGACTGCTCAGGAGATGTCAAACCTGAATCGACGTTGCTGCAGGAGAACTGCAAACAGAACGGCGTTGGGGCCGACGCCACTAAAACGGTAGTGGTTGTGGGTAATTCCCACTCCCAGCAGTGGCTGGGAGCGATGGAGGTCCTTGCCGAGGAGCATCATTGGCGCCTCTATTCCCTTCTCTACGGGGGGTGCCCGTTCACCACTGAAGATCCCGAGTCCGAGCCAGGCTGCAACCAGTTCAACGGTGATGTGCTCAACCACCTTCGGGAACACTCGCCGGATGCTCTCTTCACGGTGGGCACAGCAGCTGTGCCCTCCTGGCCTGATGAAACACTGACGTACGGGTTTGAGGATCTCATTCCCCAAATCACTGGGCTGGGCATCGACGTTGTGGCGGTGCGGGACAATCCCCGCTTCAATTACAGCCTGAGGGACTGCGCCCTGGACAAAGGCGTGGACAGTCCGGACTGCCGGCCGCTCAAGGCCGATGTCCTGGCCCAACCAAGCCCGTTTGATGCAGTGAACGGCAAATTCGAGAACCTTTCCTTACTGGATCTGACCGATCTGATGTGCCCGGAACTCTATTGCCCCCCTGTCATCGGCAATACCTTCGTCTACCTCGATGACAACCACCTGACCAAAACCTACGTCAAGACCATGGCAGGCATGCTGGATGAAAGGTGGTTTGCCGCGACGGGGTGGCAGCGATGATGCCACAACAATCCACGCCGGCGCAGCAGCCTTCTCCCTTGAAGAAGCAAGCCAAACCGGGTTTCCGCCCCGAAGTGCAGGGCCTGCGGGCGCTGGCTGTGCTCATGGTGGCGGCGTATCACATCTGGCTCGGCAAGGTCTCCGGTGGCGTGGACGTTTTCCTGCTGATTTCGGCCTTCCTGCTCACCTTCTCCTTCACGCGCAAGCTGGAGAACGGGAAACCCCTCCGGCTTTTGCGTCACTGGCTGCACGTTTTCAAGCGGCTGCTGCCCGCCGTCGTCCTCGTCCTGCTGGCCATTCTCGTCGGTGTCTGGGCACTGATTCCGCAGAGCCGGTGGCCCGATGTCCTCACGGAGGCATGGGCATCTCTGATGTATCGGCAAAACTGGCAGCTTGCAGCCTTTGCGGTGGACTACTACGCCCAGCAGCACGTGGACGCCAGCCCACTGCAACATTTTTGGTCGCTATCGGTCCAAGGCCAAGTGTTTATTCTGTGGCCCTTGATCTTTGCCGGAGTTGCCCTCCTCCAGCCACTCCTGGCACGGCTGCTTCCGCAACGGAAGGCCGTTGGCCACAGGCAACTGCTGATCATCGCTTTCGCTGCCATCTTCCTTGCCTCACTCGTGTTCTCCATCGACCAAACGGCCACCAACCAGGCCTACGCTTACTTTGATACCCGTGCCCGGCTCTGGGAGTTCGCACTGGGTTCCTTGCTCGCTCTGGCCATCCCGTATCTGAAGCCACGCCCGTGGCTCCGCGTGGTCCTGGGGTGGGCGGGCATCGTCGCCATGCTCGCCTGCGGGCTGGTGCTGCCCGTGGACAGATCCTTCCCGGGTTTCGTAGCTCTCTGGCCTACCCTCGCAGCAGCGGCAGTGATTGTGGCTGGTAACAGCGGAAGCCGCTTCGGTGCTGACCGCCTTCTTGCTTCGCGCCCGCTGGTCATGCTGGGGGACAACTCGTACGCCCTCTACTTGTGGCATTGGCCGGTTCTGGTGTTCTTCCTCCTGGCATCCGGCACTGCGGCTCCAAACCTCATCGAAGGCCTAGGGATCATGGCAGTGTCCCTGCTGCTCGCGGTCGCCACCACAAAGTATGTGGAAGGTCCATTGCGCAGCTGGAAGTGGCCTGACGTGCGGTCCTGGCGTGCCGCCGTCGTGATTGCCGCCTGCGGTGCGCTGCTTGCGTTACCCGTCACGGCGTGGCAGAGCTCCATCACGGCCGAAGCGGCCGCGATTGCGGAACAGCCGCACGAACTCACGCCCGGCGCAGCAGCACTGTCCCCGGACTACCCCGGGAAGCCGAGCGCAGAAGCGCTGATCATTCCAGCTCCGGGGGCCATGAAGGACGAGTGGGCCAGTGTGGACGGAGAGTGCACCGGGGACAACGTTCCCAGCGATCCTGTCCTTGAAGAATGCCTGCAGAATGAAGAACCCGAGGTAATTACCAAGAGGATTGTTGTGCTGGGGGACTCCCACTCCCAGCAGTACTTGGCTGCTCTGGGCCCGATCGCCAAGAAACACGGCTGGGAAGTGGTGACACTGATCAAGGGCGGGTGCAGGTTCGGGGCACAGTCGCCGGAGCGTGCCGATTTCTGCAACGACTTCAACCGGGCAAGTTCCGCCTACGTCTTGGAGCATAAGCCGGACGCCGTGTTCACCGTGGCCTCGCTAACGCATGTGGAAGCACCTTTTGAGACTGAAGTGCCCGGGTACCTGGAAGGCATCAAGCCGTTCACCGACCAGGGAATCGAAGTAGTGGGCGTCCGGGACAATCCGCGTTTCAGCTTCAACATGCCTGAATGCGTCCAGAAGAAAGGCAAGGACTCGCCGGACTGTAACGTGCCGCTGGAAGAGTCCCTGGCAGAGTCTTCGCCACTGCAGGACTACCTTGGCAAGGTGGAGGGGCTCTATCTGATGGACATGAGCGACTTCATCTGCGAGCGGGGCACGTGTCCGGCGGTGGTGGGCAACGTGTATGTCTACAAGGATGACAACCACCTCTCCAAGACGTATGTGCAGACAATGATCCCCATGTTTGAAGAGCGGCTGCTCGCCGCCACCGGATGGACTGCCAGCCAGGATCAGTGAAGGCGGGCTCGTTTAATGCACGACGCCGGTCTGCCGCCTTGCGTTGCCACTGCCGCAGTGCCGTTGCTCACACTGGGGCCCCGCGGAATATGGCGAACGCCGCGAAGGTTCTAGTATTTATCCAAATACCTTCTGCACAGGTACTCCAATGCATGGGTATTTCAATGCACAGGCCAGTCCCGTAATAACGGGCTGGTCATCAGTTGCAACCCCTACCAGTTAAGCCCCCGGAACCCAGGTAAGAGGCGCACACTCATGACCCAGCCCGAACACGATCCCTTTGGCTTTGTTGGCCTGACCTACGACGACGTCCTGTTGCTGCCCGGCCACACCGATGTCATCCCCTCAGAAGCTGACACGTCATCACGCATTTCCAAGCGCATTTCGGTGCAGACCCCCTTGCTTTCAGCAGCAATGGACACTGTTACCGAGTCCCGCATGGCCATCGCCATGGCCCGGCAAGGCGGTTTGGGCGTGGTTCACCGCAACCTGTCCATTGATGACCAGGCCGAGCACGTGGATCGCGTCAAGCGCAGCGAATCCGGCATGATCACCAACCCGTTGACAATCGGCCCGCAGGCCACGTTGCAGGAACTGGACGAACTGTGCTCCCGGTACCGAGTGTCAGGCCTTCCCGTGGTGGATACCGACGGGCGCCTGCTGGGCATCGTCACCAACCGCGACACCCGCTTCATTCCGGAGTCCGAATTCCCGCTGCGCAGCGTCAGCGACGCCATGACCAAGATGCCCCTCATCACCGGTCACGTAGGCATTAGCCGCGAGGAAGCCTCGCACAAGCTGGCCACCAACAAGATCGAGAAGCTCCCCCTCGTTGACGAACAGGGCCGTTTGAAGGGCCTCATCACCACCAAGGACTTCACCAAGGCCGAGCAGTATCCCTTGGCCACCAAGGATGACGAAGGCCGCCTCCGCGTCGGTGCCGCAATCGGCTTCTTCGGTGACGGCTGGGAACGTGCCATGAAGCTGATCGACGCCGGTGTGGACGCACTATTCGTTGACACTGCCAACGGCCACTCCCAGGGCGTCCTGGACATGATCCGCCGCCTGAAGTCGGATCCCATTGCTGCCCACGTGGACATCATTGGCGGCCAGGCTGCCACCCGTGAAGGAGCCCAGGCATTGATCGACGCCGGCGCTGATGGCATCAAAGTGGGCGTAGGCCCGGGATCCATCTGCACCACCCGCGTGGTTGCCGGTGTTGGCGTTCCGCAGATCACTGCCATCTACGAATCGGCCAAGGCTGCCATCCCTGCCGGCGTCCCGCTGATCGCCGACGGCGGCCTGCAGTACTCGGGCGACATCGGAAAGGCGCTGGTTGCCGGTGCCGACACCGTGATGCTGGGCTCCCTCCTTGCCGGCTGCGAGGAATCCCCGGGCGACCTCATCTTCGTCAACGGCAAGCAGTTCAAGAGCTACCGCGGCATGGGCTCGCTGGGTGCCATGCAGTCCCGCGGCAAGAACACGTCCTACTCCAAGGACCGCTACTTCCAGGCTGATGTCTCCGGTGATGACAAGCTCATCCCCGAGGGCATTGAAGGCCGCGTGGCTTACCGCGGGCCGCTGGCCTCGGTGGCTTACCAGTTGGTGGGCGGCCTCCGCCAGACCATGTTCTACACCGGTGCCCCCACCATCCCGGAGCTCAAAGCCCGCGGCAAGTTTGTCCGCATCACCCCGGCCGGGCTCAAAGAGTCCCACCCGCACGACATCCAGATGACGGTCGAGGCGCCCAACTACGGTTCCCGCTGAACCATCGCCTGACTCAACTGTTGTTCCCCGTGGAAGTTTCCGCGGGGAACAGCTGTTTAACACCATAAACAACTGTCTTAGCACCATAAGCAACTGTCCAGCAGGCGCCGGCGAAATCGTCGGTCCCTCAGAATAGGCTGAGCACATGTCAGAAAAGCCCGCGCAACCGCGGCACCCGGAGTCGGTCCGCCTCAGTGGGGGCCAACCGGGCCGGACGCAGCCCCGCAAGCTTGCCCTGCGGCCGTACGCACGCGCCGTCGGGCAGGTCCTCAAAGTGAGTTTCAAAGCCTCGCCGGGCGCAGTCATCATGAAGGTGGCAGGGTCTTTGATCTCTGCCACCCTTCCGCTGGTTACAACGTACTTTGCAGCCCTGACCACCACGGCCCTTGCGGCCGGTTATGCGGGAGACCCCGACGCCGGTCCCCGGGCCATCCTGTACGTCATCATCACTGCGGCGCTTGGCTTGTTTTGGGGCGCCTTCAACAGCGTTGACCGGTACATCCAGCAGCTGATGAGCTTCAAGGTGGGTGCGATCGTGGGTGACATGATGTACCAGCGCTTCCTGGCCCTTGAATTCTGGCGGTATGACGACAAAGAAACGGTGGATCTATACGATCGCGCCAAGCGGTTCTCCGACTCCTACGCGCGTGTGCTGGACCGAATAGCCGCCATCTTCACACAGTTGGTTTCCGTGTTCCTGGCCATTGGAGCGTTGTTGTTGGTCAGTTGGTGGATAGCGGTCATAGTGCTCATAGCAATCGTGCCCAGCGTCTACCTTCAGTTCAAACTCTCCCGCGAGCAGATCGCCCACTGGAATACGCAAGTGGATTCGCGGCGGCAACGCCGGATGATCGAACAAAACCTTCTCCGTCCCCAACACATCGCGGAGATGCGGCTCTACGGGATCGTCGGATACCTCATGGACCTCAGATCCAAGCTCCGGGATGCTGACGAACGCAGGCGGCTGGACTTCCAAAAGCGCTACATCCCCAAGCAGTTGGCCGCGGATTCCCTGCAATACGGGGCCGAAGTTGTTTCCTTGGTGTGGGTGGTGGGACAGATCATCGCAAGGGCACAGCCAGTGGGACAGTTCCTGTACGTCCAGCAGATTGTGAGCCGCGCATTGTCTACCGCCAACAGTCTTGTCTCCTCGCTGAGTTCCATTGATGAGGACTTAGCCAACCTCAAGGACTACGAGCTTTTCATGGCTCTTCCAATCCCCAGCGGCAAAGAGGAACCGCTCCCTGCCTCGCCCACCACAGTGGAACTGCGGGACATCCGCTTCAGCTACACCGGGAGCGATCTGGAGGTCATCAAGGGGATCTCCATGACCATCACAGCAGGGCAACACATTGCCATCGTGGGGGAGAACGGGGCAGGCAAGTCCACGCTGATCCGTATCCTGGCGGGGCTGTACAGGCCCGATTCCGGCCAGGTACTGCTGGACGGCGTCGACCTGACCACCATCGATGTGACCAGCTGGCACCGGCACCTGGCTGTTCTCAGCCAGGAGTTCCTAAAGTATGAATTCGCCACCGCTGCGGAAAACATCTACTTGGGGGATGTGGACCAGCCCCGGGACGATGCCCGCATCCGGCGTGCGGCCTCCGACGCCGAAGCCATGGAATTCATCAATAAACTGCCCAGCGGACTGGATAACCACGTCAGTAACTGGATGGAGGATCCCCGGGGCCGGAAGGGAAGCGGGCTCTCAGGGGGCCAATGGCAAAGACTTGCCATGGCGCGCAACTTCTACCGGGATGCCTCTTTCATGGTCATGGATGAGCCCACCTCGGCCATAGATGCCTTGGCTGAGCACCGAATCTTCACCCGCCTCTTCGCGGACCGGAGCAGCACCATCATCGCCATTAGCCATCGACTGGCAACTATCGAGAAGGCGGACATCGTGTACATGCTGGAGGATGGCATGATCGCCGAACAGGGCACGCATAAAGAGCTAGTCGCGCTGCGCGGCAGGTACTTCCGGATGTTCGAATCCCAGCTCACTGTGGATGAGACCAGCCGCAGCAGTGCTGAAACTTAGAGCGGTCCGTAGCCGGCGTCTCCATAGGGGTCGCGCCACGTAGCGAGGTCCTGTTCTAAGAGCGCCCGGAAATGGGGGTCAGTTGCAGCTTTGCGCCGAAGCGACTCCCTGGAACGGCCCGCGATGATGGCCGGAACCATGATCCCAGCCACCAGAAGGCCCACCATGAAGGCAAGAACCGTACCCAGTGTCAGCAGCGCGGCAGGATCCTGCCACGTGGACGGTTTGGCCGTGAAGGCGAACACCCCTATGAAGGCGAAGAGGACGAACCCCGCGAACCACAATGCCCCGCGTAAGCTCCCCGGCCCACGGTTCACGATCGCCCGGCTTGTCTTAGGCAGGCGATCCCTCGCCCGGCCGTAGAAGACACCGCAGAGCACCGCGATTGCGGCGCCAGGGAGACTCAAGGACGGCAGGGTAACCACCGTGCCGAGCCGAACTGCGAGAAGGGCGCCGAGAAGGAAAAGGACTGCGCCAAACCCGGCTCCGGCTGCCCAAGCGCCCATGTGGGAGCCACGGGCTCCGGCTAATTCCCGGAGGCGGGAGCGTGCGCTCGAGGGTGTGATGGCGGCGAGTTCCGGGGAAAGCCAATAGTCCAAGGGGCGGTCATGAAAGGGATGTGGAGCGGGGCCTGTGTGATAGCTCAACCGGGGTATCCGTCTTCCGCTGTGACGTGTGCCGTTCGGGAGTTTCCGTCGATGACGTGGCGGCGTGCTGTAGCAGCTACCGGGTACCCGTCCGTGGCTAGGTTCGGATGGTAGTCGGCCACCTGGCACCCCACAGCACCATCGGTGCCAGCCAAAGTGATGAGCTCTTGTTCGGTGATGAGCAGTGCGTGGTCTTCTTCAGTCTTGATGGTCATTTCTGCCTTCTGTTGAGCGGCCTTCTTCCAGTCTAGGAAGTGGCGGCCTCAGGCGAGCCATCAGCGGACCTTCCTGGCGCCGTCGGCTACTGCCCCGGCAGCATACCCAGCGCCTTCCCACACGTGCCGGGCGCCATCAGCAATCCGAGTCCACCGGAGAATCCCGCATTGTGAAGTGGTCTCCTGGTTCGCCGAATCGGGGTTCCGGGAGGGGTCCAGTAAAGTAAGAGCCGTGACTTATGAGATTGAGATTGGCCGAGGCAAGCGTGGGCGTCGTGCCTACTCCCTGGATGACATCGCGATCATCCCGAACCGCCGGACGCGCGACCCCAAGGACGTCTCCGTCTCCTGGCAGATCGACGCGTACAAGTTCGACACTCCGGTGATCGCCGCACCCATGGACTCAGTGATGTCTCCGGACACGGCAATCGCCTTTGGCCGGCTCGGTGGGCTGGGTGTTCTTGACCTCGAAGGGCTCTGGACCCGTTACGAGGATCCCCAGAAAGTTTTGGACGAGATCGCAGGCTTGGCGGACGAGACCAGCAGCCCGGCCGTTACCCGCCGGATGCAGGACCTCTACCAGGCGCCCGTTCAGCCCGAACTTATCAGCTCCCGTCTCGCGGAAATCCGCGCCGCAGGCGTTACCGTTGCGGGCTCCCTGACCCCGCAGCGCACCCAGGAACACTACAAGACGGTCGTAGCTGCAGGCGTGGACATCTTCGTCATCCGTGGCACCACAGTGTCCGCGGAGCACGTCTCCAAGAACCACGAGCCCTTGAACCTCAAGCAGTTCATCTACGAACTCGACGTCCCCGTGATCGTGGGCGGGGCAGCCGGTTATACGCCTGCCCTCCACCTCATGCGTACCGGTGCTGCCGGTGTCCTGGTCGGTTTCGGGGGCGGTGCCACAACCACCACCCGGCGCGCGTTGGGCATTCACTCGCCCATGGCCTCCGCCATCTCGGACGTCGCTGCCGCCCGCCGCGACTACATGGATGAGTCCGGCGGACGCTACGTCCACGTCATTGCCGACGGCGGCATGGGCAGCTCGGGCGACATCGTCAAGGCCATTGCCATGGGTGCGGATGCCGTGATGCTCGGAAGCGCCTTGGCGCGGGCCGAAGAAGCGCCCGGTCGCGGCTGGCACTGGGGTCCGGAAGCGCACCACCTCGAATCACCCCGCGGCGACCGCGTCAACGTCGGCACCGTGGGCCCGCTGGAAGAGGTCCTGTTCGGACCCGGACACCACACCGATGGCACCTCCAACCTCATCGGTGCGCTGCGACGCTCAATGGCCACCACCGGCTACTCGGACCTGAAAGAGTTCCAGAGGGTGGACGTCGTCGTTTCGCCGTACGCCGGCTAGACCCGCCTAAGGAGGGCCCTGGGAGCAGACCATGCTCCCGGGGCCCTTTTTGATGGGGTTTTGTCCGAATGTAGCGGTTCGTAGGCCTGGTCGTCAGCCCTGCCCAAGGCTGCCGCCAGCAAGTAGGGTAGGGGACTACCAAGCTGTTGCGTTTGAGGAGGGGTCCGATGAGCAATGTCGCAGGCGGTCCGCAGGTAAATTCTCCGGGAGCACTGAGCCCGGAATCCCGCGCCGCATCAATCGAAGTCTTGAAAGCTACCGCTCAAGCGGGCAAAGAGCTGGACATTCTGATCGTGGGAGGCGGTGTTGTTGGTGCCGGCGCGGCCTTGGACGCCGTCACCCGCGGACTCACAGTGGGAATCGTTGAGGCCCGTGACTGGTCCTCCGGCACCTCGTCCCGCTCCTCAAAGCTTATCCACGGCGGACTCCGCTACCTGGAGATGCTGGATTTTGGCCTGGTCCAGGAAGCCCTGCAGGAACGCGGGCTGCTGATTCAGAACATAGCCCCGCACCTGGTTCGCCCTGTGCCCTTCCTCTACCCGCTGACCCGTCGTTTCTGGGAGCGTCCTTACGTGGGCGCGGGAATCATGCTCTACGACACGCTGGGTTTGACGTCCGGCCACAGCCGGGGCGTCCCCATGCACAAGCACCTGTTCCGGCGCGGGACCCTCCGTGCGGCTCCGAGCCTGAAGGAAGACGCGTTCGTAGGCTCCATCCGTTACTACGACGCGCAAGTGGATGATGCACGTCTTGTGGTCAACCTCGTGAGGACCGCCGCGCATTACGGCGCGCACGCGGCCAACCGGGTGCGGGTGGTTGATTTCCTCCGCGAGGGCGAACGCGTGGTCGGGGCCAAGGTGGAAAACCAGGAGGACGGCAGCGTCTTTGAGATCAGGGCCAAGCAAGTGGTCAACGCTACCGGTGTTTGGACTGACGAAACCCAGGCCATGGTGACGGACCGCGGCCAGCTCAAGGTCCGCGCGTCCAAAGGAATCCACCTGGTGGTGCCACGGGACCGTTTCCAATCCACGGTGGGGCTGATCCTTCGAACTGAGAAGTCAGTGCTCTTTGTGATCCCCTGGGGCAGGCACTGGATCATTGGCACAACTGATACTGATTGGACGTTGGACAAAGCCCATCCGGCAGCTTCCAGCAAAGACATCGACTATGTGCTGGAGCATGTCAACAAAGTCCTCAAACGCCCGTTGACGCGCGAGGATGTGGAAGGCGTATACGCAGGCCTTCGCCCACTGCTGGCCGGCGACAATGACTCCACGGCAAAGTTGTCGCGGGAGCATGTAGTGGCGCATCCGGTGCCGGGGCTTGTGGTGGTGGCAGGGGGGAAGTACACCACTTACCGGGTCATGGCAAAAGATGCCGTGGATGAGGCAACCAGGGCAATGGACGAGCGCGTGCCGTCCAGCTGCACGGAGACCATTCCCCTTTTGGGGGCAGAAGGATTCAAAGCGGCATGGAACAAGCGGGCCCGGTCAGCGGATCAGGCCGGAGTCCATGTGGCGCGCGTAGAACACCTGCTCAACCGCTTTGGATCCATGACGCCTGAAGTCCTGGAGATCATCGCCCAACGGCCGGAGCTGAGGGAACCACTGCCCGGAGCTGACGATTACCTGGCCGCGGAAGTTGTTTATGCCACCACCCACGAGGGAGCCCGTCACGTTGACGACGTCCTGACCCGCCGCACCCGCATTTCCATAGAAGCATGGGACCGGGGTGTGTCTGCCGCGCCCGTAGTAGCTAAGCTGATGGGAGAAATCCTTGGCTGGAGCGAGGCTCAGCGCGAAAGCGAAATCAAACACTACCTGGCGCGTGTGGAAGCTGAACGGCTTAGTCAGCAGCAACCCGATGACGAATCGGCTGATGCTGCGCGCATGGGAGTGGATGACATCGTTCCCCTTCGCTGACCAGCTCAAGGAATTGGGGCCGGCAGGCCACACGGAGGGAACACAACTTGGCTGAACCACTTGACCGGTACGACGCAGAACTGACAACCCCGGATACGGTCATTCTCGAGCTTGTTGCCGAGGATAAAATCGATGCCGCAGGGCAGCTGGCCCGAAAGCTTCACGCGGCCGGCAGGATTTCCGATCTCGAAGGTTTTCTGGAGCAAGTTCATTCACGTGAGCACCAGCTGGCCACCGGACTTCCCGGAGGAATCGGCCTGCCGCATGCCCGGAGCGAATTCGTGGACAGGATTTCCATTGCCGTTGGCGTGACCAAGTTTGGCCACGCCCTGGACTTCGGAGCCACCGACGGTCCCGCAAACCTGATCCTCCTCATCGCCACGCCCGCCAGTTCCTTCTCGGACCACCTTGAGGTTCTGGCCACATTGGCCCGGTCCCTCTCAAAGGAGTCCTTCCGCGAATCCCTCCGCCGCGCGCACGATCCCGAGGTCATTTCCGAGCTCATCAACTCCAGCCTGGTGTTCTTCGACCACTAGAGATTGGGGCAGGCCCTTTCGTGTCGACTTCGTCGCCACGCAGGGACCCGGCTGCCCCACTCTAGGGGCAGGGCGTTTCGTGTCGACTTCGTCGCCACGCAGGGACCCGGCTGCCCCACTCTAGGGGCAGGGCGTTTCG